>Ga0207721_100035_pt1 | contig 196905 bp, 168 predicted proteins | sample TtaePargueraPR_3_FD_187756 | JGI IMG/M metagenome (GOLD analysis project Ga0207721, IMG submission 187756) | Aerobic enrichment media microbial communities from Bioluminiscent Bay, La Parguera, Puerto Rico - Tt and P2 (1) (SPAdes) | ecosystem: Environmental > Aquatic > Marine > Unclassified ... | reverse complement strand
TAGACAACAAATACTTCGATGAACTTGGACTCATTGACTTAACAAAATATAGAGTTGGATTGTTGTCAAACTACTATAGCCAATTGTAGTTTGGAGAGAATTTTCAGGAGCCGGATACGGCAAACGTAAGTCCGGTTCTGTGAGAGCAAAGAAAACAGAAGTGAACATCTGTTTTCTAGCTACTCGATTAGGACAGGATGTCCTTAATACGCGGCGAAAAATTATCAATCCAAGGCTTACAGATTCTATGCGAAGGTCTTCGAATGGAGACATTTGACACTAAAACGAGATGGGTACAACCTTAATGCTAGTTTGAAAAAGCACTATCATTAATTTGTATCCTTAACCAAAAAGATTTAAAGTCATGAGCGAAGCGAATTTTCTTGGAGTATAGGAATTTCTAAAAATCCTATTTTTGTAAATTTCTATACTGGGGTTTGGAAAGGGGATTCCCCTTTCCCGGTTTAAGGAGGGTGCTCAGGATGCGAAGCATCCGTCGAAGGGAACCATAGGGTTCCCTAGCGAACAAGAAAAGTCATGAGCGAAGCGAATTTTCTTGAAATTAAATAAAAATGAAGTTATATAAGAATCGGTGGGAACATCGATTTTTTTCTTTTGCCTTTTTATTGATGAAGTTTTTGGCTGAATAAATAACTTTATATTAGGTTAATTTATTAAAGCAAAATCAAATAAGTAACTGATCAATTGGAGTTTCAAAAAATTCTATTGCTATTTTTTGCATAGCAAAATAATGTTCCTATTATGGAAGCTTAAAAGCTTACATAATAGGATTTGCAAATATATTATTGAGGAAGTATTTTTTTGAAACTCCCTAACACAAATAAACAAGAAAAATTATAAGTGCATAAAAGTCAAAAAGATTAAGCCATTATATTTTTTGACTTTTATAATTACATGTGTATTACATTTTAAAAAATGGAAAATGTAACGCAAAGTATACTTATAAGAAGAATATAGAAATGACTAATTTAAGAAAAATAATATGAAGAAATAATCTAAAAAGGCATCAGGAGTGTGAATCGCCATGAAATATATAAGATCAACAAAGGGGAAGCTAACTGTCTTCCTTTCAATTTGTTTTGTAATAATGTCAATAACATATGTTAGGGCAATATTTGACTTGCCCAATCAATTGACACTATTTGAAAGTCAGGAATATGTATATAATTTGAGAAGTCCATATTTTATTGATATACAAGCTGACAAGAGTGATGTTATAAGTCTTGAAAACAAAAAATCAAAGAAGAAAAGTTTAGTTAGATTGATAAATCCTGTTTTAATAAAGCCTCAAAGAATGGGAACTGCAAATATTAGCATGAAAATTCTCGGATTTATACCTATAAAAACGCTGCAGGTTGATGTAGTACCGTATCGTGAAGTTGTTGCCTGTGGAAATACGGTGGGAGTGAAGTTGAACATTGAAGGCATTTTAGTGGTTGGAATGTCAGAAGTTGAAACTGTTGATGGAAAAAAGGAATTGCCTGCAAAAACGTGCGGAATTAAGCCAGGAGATTTGATAATGGAAGTTAACAAAAATAAGACAGATAGCATAGAAACTTTGATAAGAGAAATCGATAATAGCAATGGAGAAGAAATAAAGATTAAGTATAAGAGAAACAATAAAACAAATGTTGTATCAATGAAGCCAATTAAGTCAATTGAGGATAATAAGTATCATGTAGGTATGTGGGTAAGGGATAGTACAGCTGGAATTGGAACTCTAACTTTTTATGATCCTGAAAATAATGGATTTGGAGCTTTAGGTCATGGTATTACTGATATTGATACAGGCGCACTTATGCCTATTGAAAATGGAGAAATAGTTGAATCTAATATATTGACAATTATAAAGGGGAAATCAGGTAATCCAGGAGAGTTAAAAGGGGTACTTATTGAAGAACGTAAAGAATTAGGCCTTATTAAGAAAAATAGTCCTTATGGTATATACGGTGTACTAAATAAGGACATGCTTAATAGGTTTCCTGATAAATTATATCCTATAGGCTTAAGAAATGAAGTAGAACTTGGAAAAGCATCTATATTGGCAAACATTGATGGTAAATCAATTGAAGAATATGAAATAGAAATACAAAAAATTTCCAAGAGACCATCAAACAAGCAAAAAGGAATGATTATTAGAATAAAGGATAATGAATTACTGGAAAAAACTGGCGGAATAGTGCAGGGCATGTCAGGAAGTCCTATCATTCAAAAAGGAAAGATAATAGGTGCAGTAACTCATGTCCTTGTAAATGATCCTACGAGGGGATACGGCATATTTATTGAAAACATGCTAAAAAATATTGACGACAATGAGAAGCTTACTTTAGATAAAGTATCATAAAAATCACTTTATTTGATTTAAGGCAAGATTTTTAGTTATACCTTAAGTAAAGAGATATTTCCCAAAATCTCGTTATATTATCGGGAAATTTAATTTTTTTAAATCTAAAATTTTGTTGAGAAATAAAATAACAAAAACTAGTAGTGGCAATGCTTTTGATAAGTAATTCAGTTTTAGATTTTGGATATAAAACTATAAAATTGTTAAAAAATAGTATACAAGTTCTTGTAATTTTGTCGAATGGAAAATATAATATAATTATTGGATGAGTTATTTTTTCTCGAAAATTTTTTACATATTTTTCTTTATAATTCGAGAGATTATATACATCCAATAATGAAAGTTGAAAAGAAGTGTAAAAACTTTTTGACTTTTATATAGTTTATACAAAAGTTAAGGGGGAAAGAAAATTGTCTTCAAAAAAAATACAGGTTGTTATTGCAGATGATAATAGGGAATTTGGTGATATACTTTATGAATACCTTAACAACCAAAGTGACATTGAGGTTGTTGGAGTGGCTAGAGATGGAATAGAGGCGTTTGATCTTATCACCTCAAAGATGCCTGACATTGCTATTTTGGATATTATTATGCCTCATTTAGATGGACTTGGCGTTTTAGAGAAGATAGGCTCAACTCCTATAAGTAAAAGGCCTTTGTTCATAATACTATCTGCTGTAGGACAGGATAAAATTACTCAAAGAGCTTTAGCATTAGGTGCAGAGTATTATGTAGTAAAACCTTTTGATATGGATGTCCTAGTATCTAGAATTCGTCAGCTTAAGAATGTTGCTCAATCTAAAGTGATAAGGTCAGATTATGGGTATGAAGTTAATCAGCTGTATCAACCTGCTGAGCCCAGAAATCTTGAAGTTGAAGTGACAAATATTATGCATGAAATTGGTGTTCCGGCTCACATAAAGGGTTATCAATATTTAAGGGATGCAATAATGATGGTTGTTAAGGATCTTGATGTGATTAATTCAATTACAAAGCTTTTATATCCGTCCATAGCGAAAGAATACAATACAACTCCAAGTAGAGTTGAAAGAGCTATAAGGCATGCTATAGAAGTTGCATGGAGTCGAGGACAGGTGGATACAATAGATTCACTGTTTGGATATACTGTAAATCTTGGAAAGGGCAAGCCAACGAATTCAGAGTTTATTGCAATGGTAGCAGATAAGTTGCGGCTTGAAATGAAAATAGCAAATTAAATCCTTTGGCATTTAGTTTGTTTGGATTATACTAATTTACCAAAAGCCAAATTGTTTTAAGTGTATGGGACAAATAAATATTTGGAATTCACAAAAAGAGTTGTTGTAAAATTTTATAATAGACTATATTATAAATGTCTTACAATGGCTCTTTTTGTGTGCCTTTAAGTAGATTGTTTTTTGTAATCAAGTTAGGTGTTTTTTAGCCTAGGAATATACTTTGATAGTGTAGGAATTTGCATATTTAAAAGTCCGCCCGAAAAGCGCTATGTTCTTCATTAGGAAGTTTCAAAAAATACATGTTTAAAAATCTTTACACAATTTAGTGACATTAAACCCCAATTGAATTGCTTTCGTTTTTTCAAATTTTTGATCAATGTGCATGCAATATACTTTAGACCTTAAAGACGGTTTAATACATTCTTCAAGTTTGTCAATGAATAGGTGTGGATTGTCTTGGTAATCAACACCACAGGTATCCTGATACAAAATATCTATATTCTCTTTTTCGAGACTTTCCAAAATTGAAGGAGGGATTTCATTTGAGTCTCCACTGTAGTAGATTCTATATTTATCATACTCTAACATTATACCGTATGAGGGTATATTTTTAACATGGGAGGATTTAATAAAAGATAAATTGACATTGCCTAAAAATTTGTCATATATTTCAAGGCAGGGGTTTGAAATTAATTCGTAGAGATCAGTATTTATCCCCATATTATTTAATATTGAACTTAGTAAACAAGGATCGGGAAAAAATATTTTAGGTTTGTGATGCAAAATATAGTGAGAATAAAAAATTAGTTCTCCTAGACTGCCTATGTGGTCTGGGTGTGTATGTGTTATTACTATGTTTAAGCTGGTTAAGTCAGCTAGAAAATCGAGCTTTTGTAATCTGTTAAAGACTGTGCTTCCACAGTCGATTAGAAGAATACTGGATTTTGTTTTTATAAATGCGCTGGTATTGCCTAAGGCAGTATTAAATGCGCTGCCTATACCAAGAAAATTTAACATAAATTAGCACCTCTTTAGTGTTTTTTGCCTTGAGTCGAAAGCATAAGGATGATACAAAAAATTTATACAACTTATTTTTTTTAATCACCTTAAGTATAATAAAAGTTTTTTAAAATATCAAATTTTAATTTTACTATTCAGAAAATTTTGTTTTTTACCGATGTATAATTGAAAATATATTTTGCATTGGAGTGTGGATATAATGAAAAAAGTTCTTGTCGCTGATGATGCAACTTTTATGAGAACTTCCTTAAGAATGATGCTTGAGAGAAATGGTTTCGAAGTTGCAGGTGAAGCAGAAAATGGTTTGGTTGCTGTAAACAAGTATAAGGAGCTAAAACCGGATATTGTAACAATGGATATAACAATGCCTATTTGTGACGGAATCAAAGCAGTGCAAATGATAAAAGAATTTGATCCCAATGCAAAGATAATTATGATCTCTTCAATGGGGCAGGAATGTTTTGTTAAGGAGGCTATTATATCCGGCGCTAAGGGGTTTATTGTAAAACCATTTAAGGAAGATTATGTTATCGAAACGATATCAAAGCTTTAGTTTCTGTTTTTAGCGCAAAAGGATGTTTTCTGACATTACAAATATAATTGAGGTGATATGAGTTGGGTAATAATATGGATCGTGAACCTATGCTGGAGATGTTTATATTTGAGACTTATCAGTTGATTGACCAATTAGAGCAGATTTTGTTAGACTGTGAAAAAGGAAGCGGGTTTGAAGATTCAATTAATGAAATTTTTAGAATTATGCATACCATTAAGGGATCTTCTGCTATGATGTTGTATGATAATATTTCAACATTGGCGCATTCAGTGGAGGATTTATTCTTTTTCTTAAGGGAGGAAAAAGTTGAAAATATAGATTCTTCACAGATACTTGACATTGTATTTAGCTGTGTTGATTTTATAAAAGCGGAAACAGAAAAAATTGAAAATGGTTCTAGTCCCGATGGTAGCTGCGAAAAACTAAAACAAGAAGTTACAGAGTATCTTGAGCACCTAAAAGAGTTGAATCCGTCTACAGATGATTCAAAAGATGGAACAAAAGAAAGTGCTGAAGATGGTCATAAAAACTCAAATCAGAAATACTATATAAGTTCAAGTAAAAGCGCTAAAAACCTTATGGCAAACAAATACGAAGCGGTTATATTTTTTGAAGATGGCTGTGAGATGGAAAATATAAGAGCTTTTTCTGTAATTCATGATTTGGAGAGTATAGCAGAAATAGTAAGCTACATTCCAGAAGACGTTATGGAAAGTAATGAAAGTGTTCAAATTATAAGAGACCAAGGATTTAAAGTTGTTTTTAAAACAGATTTGGGACTTGATGAGGTTAAAGACAATCTTTATAAGACAGTTCTTTTAAAAGAATTAGAGGTTTATTTGACGGATGACGATTTAGATGGACTTGAATTAATTGAAGATAATGATATGGATTCAAGTGATGAAAAGGAAATGTTGTCTCCTGACAACCTAAAGAATATTGTACTTGACGATATCGTTGAGGATAAATCTAAGGATTCTGATAAGACACAGGGATTTGATAAAGATACACAGGGATTTGATAAAGATACACAGGAATTTAGTGAGGATGTACAGGAAAATGTCAAGCAAAAAGTTAAAGAGAAGTCAAAGACCATAGGTAAGCAAAGTGTTATTAGTGTTAATATATCTAAGCTAGATAAACTTATGGATTTAGTAGGTGAGTTGGTTATTTCCGAAGCAATGGTTACTCAGAATCCTGATCTTAATGGGCTTGTCTTAAATAACTTTAATAAAGCAGCAAGGCAACTTAATAAAATAACAAGTGAGCTTCAGGATATTGTAATGTCAATACGTATGGTGCCTTTGTCAATGACGTTTCAAAGGATGAATAGAATTGTAAGGGATATGAGTAAGAAACTGGATAAATCCGTGGAGCTCGAAATAATTGGAGAAGAAACAGAAGTTGACAAAAATATAATAGAACGTATTTCAGATCCTTTAATACACTTAATAAGAAATTCGCTAGACCACGGAATAGAAAAAATAGAAGATAGAGAAAAAAGTGGAAAGTTTCCAACGGGTAAATTGGTTTTAGAAGCAAAAAATGCCGGTGGAGAAGTATGGATAATAGTAAAAGATGATGGAAGAGGTTTGGATAGAGATAAAATTTTAGAAAGAGCTAGAACAAACGGACTTGTAAAGAAATCCGAGTCTGAACTGACAGATCGCGAAATATACTCCTTTATATTTTTACCCGGATTTTCTACAAAGGAAAATGTTACAGAGTTTTCAGGGCGTGGAGTAGGAATGGATATAGTGACGAAAAATATTGAAATGGTTGGTGGTTCAATACATATAGATAGTGTGCCAGGAGAAGGAACAACCTTTTCAATCAAATTTCCACTTACTTTGGCAATAGTAGATGGAATGATTGTGGCAGTGGGGGATAATAAATATACAATTCCTACAGTAACAATATTGGAGTCTTTTAGAGTTAGAGATGAGGCAGTAATTGAAGATGAAATGAGAAATGAAATGATAATGGTACGAGGAGAAGCCTATCCTGTTATAAGACTTCACAGACTTTTTAACAATGAAACTAAAGTGGAGGATTTTGGTGAAGGGATTATGATTATGGTTGAGAGTGAGGGCAAGAGGGTATGCGTTTTTGCTGATGCGCTTTTAGGTGAGCAGCAGGTTGTTGTGAAAGCGTTACCTAAATATATTAAGCAGGTTAATGGTATAGCAGGTTGTACTCTTTTAGGTGATGGAGATATAAGTCTAATATTAGCTATTAATGAAATTATTGTGTAGTTGATTTTAGCTTTTGAAAAACTTAATTTACAGTTTATGTATGACAAAATAATGTTCCTATGAATAGAGTTTTAAAAGATTCCATATAATATTTTCATTATTCATAATTAGAATTTATATTTAAGTCATACATGAGGGATAACGAAAAAATATCTTTCGAATTAAACATTTTGAAAACGCTATTAAATCAAGTTTTTCGTTATCCAAATTAGGAACTTATTTTTTATATGTTCCTAAATGATGTAAAAAGTTTTCAAAAAAAGTAGTTTAATGGGACTATATTATAATATATATGGAGGGATTAAAATGGCTGAAGTAATAAACGAAGTGAAGGAAAATGTAGAAGATACACAAAAAGGCAGATTTTTGACTTTTGTTATAGGCAAAGAAGTGTACGGTATTGAAATTAAGTATGTTATCGAAATAATAAACATACAAAAAATTACTGAAGTTCCTGAACTTCCGGACTATATCAAAGGAATAATTAATCTTAGAGGAAAGATAATTCCTGTGATGGATGTAAGGTTGAGGTTTAGAAAAGAGGCAAAAGAGTATAATGACAGGACATGTATAGTGGTTGTTGATATAGAAGATATATCTGTTGGACTTATTGTAGACAGTGTGTCAGAAGTTATATCTATAACAGAAGAGGATATTGTACCTCCTCCCGACGAAAATACGGGATTTAATAACAGGTATATCAAAGGTATAGGAAAAGTGGGTGATGAAGTAAAACTATTGCTGTATTTAAGAAAGCTTCTCAGTGATGAGTATTGTGATAATTTAGTTAATATTACTATATAAAAGTCTCTAGCATTATAAAAATAGTATTTGGTTACTGTGGTTTAAAATCGACTAAATAATAATATATGGTGAATAATATGATTACTATTACAGATAAAGAGTTTTATAAACTTTCAGATTTTATTAAAGCTAATTATGGTATAAATCTAAGTGAGAAGAAAAGGACCTTAGTTGTAGGTCGACTTCAAAATATTTTAATGGAAAAGAATTTTGCCAGCTTTTCACAATATTTTGATTATGTCATGAAAGACAAAACTGGTGAAGCAATAAAAATACTTATAAGTAAGATAACAACTAATCATACATATTTTATGCGAGAAACAGAACATTTTAAATACTTAAAAACTGTTGCTTTGCCATATTGGTACGAAAAAATGAAGAAAAATAAGGATTTAAGAATTTGGAGTGCAGGATGTTCATCGGGAGAAGAACCCTACACTCTTGCCATGATTATTTCTGACTTTTTAGGTGATGAAAAAAAGTTATGGGACACAAAAATTTTGGCGACGGATATATCTATGAAGGTGTTAAATAAAGCCAAAACGGGTATATATTCCGATGAAAGCATTGAAAGTGTTCCTAAACTGTGGAGAAATGTCTACTTTAGGGGGGCAGGAAATGAAAATAGTATAGTTGAAGAAAGAATTAAAAATGAGGTGGTATTTAGAACTTTTAATCTTATGAATAAGGAATTTCCTTTTAAGAAAAAATTCCACATTATATTTTGCAGGAATGTAATGATATATTTTGATGCAGAAACAAAAAGAGATCTAGTAAACAGGTTTTATGAGCACACTGAGCAAGGTGGTTATCTTTTTATTGGACATTCAGAGTCTTTGAATAGAGAAGAGACAAAATACAAATACATTATGCCAGCAGTATATAGAAAGGAATAATTGATATGGAGCTAAATAGAAGGAGTTTCAAGAGAAAGATTAGGGTCTTGATAGTTGATGATTCCCTTCTCTTTAGGGAAACACTTGCTAAGGGAGTTGCTCAGGATGCTGCTATTGAAGTCGTAGGAACTGCATCTGATCCGTATAGCGCAAGAGACAAAATTCTTGAGTTTGAACCGGATGTAATGACGTTAGATGTCGAGATGCCAAGGATGAATGGAATTGAGTTTTTGAAGCGTCTTATGCCTCAGTATCCAATTCCTGTTGTTGTTGTAAGTTCTGTCAGTGACAATGTATTTAATGCTCTAAATGCAGGCGCAGTAGATTTTGTCACAAAGCCTAATATGAGAAGTCAAATGGGCATGAAATCTTTTATTAATGAGCTGATAATAAAGATAAAAATTGCTTCCACTGCAAAGGTAGGCAAGTGGAAAATTGAAGCAAGATCTAATAATAGAGAAATTGTGGTTAATGAAAAGCATAGTAGAGGAAAGATACTTGCCATAGGTGCGTCTACAGGTGGAACGGAAGCTATATATAGTGTATTAAAAACTATGCCTAGAGATATTCCAGGAACAGTTGTGGTACAGCACATGCCCCCCGTTTTTACCAGAATGTACTCGGAAAGATTAAATAATTCATGCTTGATGGAAGTGAAGGAAGCTGAAAATGGCGACCGCATTATTCCGGGAAGAGTGCTCATTGCTCCGGGAGATTACCAAATGAGGATTAAAAAAGCTGGGGGTATATATATTGTTGAATGCCGTAAAGGAGAGAAGGTAAGTGGACATTGTCCTTCGGTAGATGTATTATTTGAGTCTGTTGCAAAAGTTGCAGGGAGAAATGCCATAGGAGTAATACTTACTGGTATGGGAGGAGATGGGGCAAAGGGTCTTTTGTCCATGAGAAGAAGTGGAGCTCGTACTATTGGTCAGGATGAAAAATCTTGTGTTGTTTATGGAATGCCTAAAGTAGCTTATGATTTAGGCGCGGTTGAAAAACAAGTTCCTTTAGATGTTGTTTCAAGAACTGTATTCTCTATGCTATAGGAGAGTGTAGATGGGGGTGATGTTTTGAAAAATAAGATTTTCTTATTATTCGTTGGAAACAATGAGGAACTGACAAATGAAATTAATGATGCACTAAAGAATAGCGATTTTGATTTTTTTATAAAAAGTGTAGAGGATATTTCATCTTTTAAAAAAGCAATAGATAATAGAGATTATGATGTGGTTTTATTTGATATCGATTCTAGTATACCATATCGTAAATTTCTTTTAATCAGCAGGGACTTAATTGGAAATGTACCCTTTGTAGCAGTTTTACAAAAAGTCAATTATATTGTCATCAGAAATATTTTAAAAGATGGTTTTGACGGCTATTGTTTTAAAGATGATATTACCTATTTAGGATTGGTTCTGTATAAAGAACTATGTTATTTTGAGAAAAAACAAGGACAGGATTATTTAAAACGAGAATTAGAGAGAGAAATGGAACGATTAGAGGTGACAATTGAAAGTATAGGTGATGGGGTTATAACTACAGACCAAGATGGGAACATAATAATGATAAATAAGGCAGCTATAGATATTATAGGGTGGACAGCAAGAGAAGCTATTGGAAAGCCTTTAGATGCTATTTTTAATATATTTGATAAGATCACAGGAGAGCGTGCTGAGAGTCCATATGAAAGAGTTATGGCAAAAGAATGTTCTTTAGGACTAAAAAAAAATACTGTTTTACTTTCAAAAGAAGGAAAAGAAATGTATGTTTCTGCAAGTTCTGCTCCTATTAAAGATGTCGGAGGTACTATAATTGGAGTGGTTGTGGTTTTTAGGGATATTACAAGGATTATTAAGAATGAAAACGAGCTAAGAAAATTGTCGATGGTAGTAGAACACAGTCCAAGTTTGGTATTGGTGGCAGATCCTGAAAAAAGAGTAGAGTACGCCAATCCAAAATTTAGAGAAGTATTGGGTTATACACTAGATGAGATAAAACAAAAAGGTTTTGACAGTTTTTTAAACAAGGAAAAAAACATAGATATAGAAGACTTAACAGGGGACAAAGAATGGCATGGGGAAATCAAATTGAAAAAGAAGAATGGAGAAATAACATGGCAATTAGCGTCAATTTGTGCCATAAGAAATACAGAAGGGATTGTCACAAACTGGTTGGGTACTTCCGAAGATATAACAAAGAGAAAACAATATGAAAATAAGTTGGCTAATGAGCAGAGAAATCTTCAAACTATATTCGATACTGCACCAGTAGGTATGTTGATTGTGGATAGAAAAAGACATATCAGAAAAGCAAATATGTCGTTGGGCAGTATAATACATAAAGGACTAGATGAGATAGTTGGCAAAAGGATAGGTGAAGCAATTTGTTGTAAGAATTTTATTGTCAACGATGATGAATGTGGTATGAGTGCAGAATGCCATCAATGTAAATTTCAAAAGGGTATCTATAGTGTAATAAATAATAAGAATGAAATTGAGAGGCATGAATTTTGTTATAATTCATGGGGACAGAATAAAGAGAGTATGTGGCTATCTATAAGTGCGGTGGCGGCAACAATAGACGAAGAGGAATGTGCAATTGTAGCAATTGAAGATATAACATCTAAAAAAACCGTAGAGGCGGCTCTGACTTGGTCTAGATATTTTTATATTAATCTATTTGAAGAATTTCCTGCACCAATTTGGAGATCTGGAAAAGATGGTGTAATCAATTATTTCAATAAGACTTGGCTTAGGTTCACCGGCAGAGAAATGGAAGAGGAACTAAATGGAGGATGGATTGAAAATATGCATCCTAAAGATGTTGAACGTTTTAAAGAAGTATACAATAAAGCACTAAAAGAGCATAAACCTTATGAGATTGAGTTTCGTTTGAAAAGAGCAGATGGTGAATATAGATGGATAATCAATGATGGGAGACCATTTTCAAATCTAGAAGATGATTTTGCAGGGTTTATAGGTGTTTGTACTGATGTGACAGAAAAAATACAGGTGACAGAAAATCTTATACTGGCCAAGGAAGCTGCAGAAACTGCAAGTAGATCTAAAAGTGAATTTTTGGCAAACATGAGTCATGAGATAAGAACACCTTTAAATGGAATAATAGGAATGACTAATCTAACGTTACAATCGAATCTTACTGAGGACCAAAAAGAGAATTTGAGTATTGCCAACTCATGTGCTGATTTACTTTTGAGTGTCATAAATGATATTTTGGATTATTCTAAGATAGAAGCAGGAAAGATGACTATAGATGAAATAAGATTTGATTTATACAAGCTTTTGGACGAAACATTTAAGTCTCATTTATTCAAGGTTAGACAGAAAGGTATTGAGTATAAATACCAAATTGGAGATGGTATACCAAGATTTGTTTTTGGTGATCCTATAAGACTTCAACAAGTGTTAAACAATTTGATTTCTAATGCTGTTAAGTTTACAGATCTTGGTGAGGTAAAGATATGCTCAAATGTTATTCGCCAGTATGATAAAAAACTATTGATGAAATTTACGGTATCAGATACGGGAATAGGTATAGGTGAAGATGAGATGCAAAGGCTGTTTAAAAGTTTTAGTCAAGTAGACGGATCTATAACCAGGAAATACGGAGGTACAGGACTTGGGCTCGTTATATCAAAGCAGCTTGTTGAAATGATGAACGGAGAAATTTCTGTTGAAAGTGAAAAAAACAAAGGAAGTGTTTTTTCTTTTACAGTTTTACTTGCAACTGAAAAAATAAATAATCACGAAGAATCCATTGAGGATGTTTCAAAATTTCAAGCATTGCAAAAATCAGATACCGTGATCGCAAGTAAAATTGCTTGTATGGAGAATAATGATGTAGATATTGAGGAAGTATTATATGAGGAAGATGAAAACGATTTTGCTAAATATATAAATAAACTAAATAGTGCTATTGAAACTAAAAATATGGAGCTAATTGAAAAAATGGCTGCATTGATAAAAAATAATGCAGGAAATGATAGAGCAAAAAGTTTGGCTTTTAAAATACAGCTTACGGCAAGAAAAAAAAATATGGACAAACTTCAAATTTATTATACTGAACTATGTGAAGAGATAAAAAAACAATAAGGAGAGAGGTGCAAAATATGAGGATACTTATTGCAGAGGACGATTTTGCAAGTAGAAAGTTTTTGTCTAAATTTTTATCAAAGTATGGGGATTGTGACCTTACAATTGACGGAGTAGAGGCTGTGGAAGCGTTTTCATTAGCCTATGAAGAGGGATCACCCTATGATCTTGTGTGTCTTGATATTATGATGCCAAATATGGATGGAAAAAAAGCTTTACAGGTAATCCGTGAATTTGAACAGGAGCACGGAATTGATGATAAGAGTGGTGTTAAGATAATTATGACAACTGCTCTTAACGATGTAGAAAATGTATACGATTCTTTTGAAACAGGATGTCAGGCATATGCCTCAAAACCTATAGATACAAAAAAGCTGGTTGAAGTTATGAAGAAGTTAGGGATTTCTGTAGACTAGATACAATAAATATATTTATTGTATATTGGGAGGGAATACCCCTCCCAATATTTGTTTGTATCTTAGTTTTGGAGTTTTAGGAATGCTGGACCAAAGATTCACTGACTTTGGAGGTATACTTTCAGATGAAAAATTCGGCTTTAAAGGAATACCCTAGCTAATAGAAGGATTTTCATTGGTTTTTGAGCTTTGTGTAAGTAAGGTAATTCCACAGCTCGAATTTTTTAGAACTCTAGTTGATTAGTTATTTTTTGATTTTTTTTAAATTGTTTTTTTTCTTGACATTACTTTAGAAAGACGACTGAAAAAGCCTCCTTTATTTTTCTCACGCCACAAGCCTAAAGAACGATCTATGTTTTCAAAGTGTTTGTCCAATTTGCATTCAATCTTTCTCAAACTATTATCCATACATGCTCCAAGTTCAAGCTTTGTTTTGCTGATCTCATTGTTTATCTGATCCTTGGCAGAGGATATTTCTGTTGAAAAGTTTTCTGTGAGTCGCTCACCAAATTCATTGAAAAAATTTTTTATATCTAGTACGGTTTCGGTTGAGCTTGAAGGTGCTAAGGTATTAAATACGTTATTTGTTACAACGGGTGGAGGCTCATTTATTACATTTTCAGACTCGAGAATTTTTTTGATTGCCTTGATTTCAAGTCCGTCATCCCTCATCGTTTTTATCTTAAACATAATATTTGCGTATTCAGGTGTGTAATAACGCCTACCTCTGCTATCTTTTGGAACGCGCATATTAAACTCTTTTTCATAATACCTTAAAGCATGATCGGTTACACATAGACGCTTGCTCAGTTCAGTTATTGTATATCTATCTTTAAGAATTTCCACTTAAGACTCCCTCCAGTTATAGTAAATTTGAAGTATCGGATATGTTTACATATCCTTATCAGGGCGTTTGGGTGTATTTAATCATCGTGAGACATATTATTCCAATAACTAAAGCTCCGATGCTAAGAGAATGTATAACTCGCTACGGGTCGAATCAAAACTCGCTACGCTCAAACAGTGATTCGACTAATCCTTCGCTTCGTTAACATTCTCTAAGCCTCTACGCAGATGTTATTTCCATAATATGTATCGCGATTAAAATATGTACCCAGGGCGTTTTGTGGCCTTGAATGTATTGGGAAACAAATACTATAATAACATCTTTAGGAATAAGTGTAAATGATTAAGGGGCTATTTGCGTAATATTTCCAAAGCGTTTTTTAAGTCTTTTGGGATAGGCGCAACCAGTTGAAGAGATTTTTTGGTGATTGGATGAATAAATTCCACCCTATAGGAATGAAGTGCCTGTCTTTCAATTATATTAGTTGATTTAGTACTATTTTCATTTTGGGCAATAGCTGTCTTATTGAAATTATTATAGCCTATTTGGTAAATTATTTTGTTGTTGTCAATATAATGTGATACATCTGGAATTTGGGAAAAGTCTAAGTAGGGGTATAGTGTATCACCTATTAGAGGATGTCCTATAGCTTGGCAATGTACTCTTATTTGATGTGTTCTGCCAGTTTCTAATCGAAACCTCAATAAAGAGGCAGTTTTTAGAACTTCCAGCACATTAAAATGAGTCACTGATTTGCTTCCTAAAGGTGAAATATGTCTTAACATTATACTTGAGTCTTTACGGTCTATGGGAAGATTAATGGTACCTCTTTTGTTTTCTACTTTTCCATGTACAATACCCATGTATTCTTTTAAAAAAGTCTTGTTATTCATTTGACGTATCAGAGATTGCTGTGTAAAGGAATTTTTTGCAAATATTATTATACCCGATGTATTTTTGTCAAGCCTTATAACAGGTCGTATTTTTTTTGCCATACCTTTTTTCATCATATGATATGCAACAGCATTAGCAAGGGTTTTGTCAAGGTGAAGGCTTGTAGGATGAACAACGGTATTTGATACCTTGTTTATGGCAATTAGGCAGTCGTCCTCATAGATGATATCTATAGGGATATCCTGAGGGACTATATTTTCAACATCTTCATCGTATTCAATATCCACTTCAATAATATCACCACTAGTAACGGATACATTGACAAAAACGGATTTCTGGTTTAAATGTATTTTACTTTGGTACTTAAGTTTTTTAATCAGCCTTTCGGAAAGTTCCATTCTGTTTTTTAATATGTATTTTACTGCTTTGCCGCTATCAGCATCTTCAACATTATATTTTATAATCATATCCATCACCTTTCCTATGAATATTAATACATACAAAGAAAAATTTCAAGTAAGGTAATATCAAAAATAATGAATATGTATTTTTTTGAATCTCCCTAAGGCAAAATTTAAAATTTGATGCAAGGGGATTTGAGAGGTGATTAACCTTTTTGTAACATATTATGGAAAGAACATCTGCGTAGAGGCTTAGAGAATGTTAACGAAGCGAAGGATAAGTCGAATCATTGTTTGAGCGTAGCGAGTTTTGATTCGACCCGTAGCGAGTTTACATTCTCTTAGCCTCGGAGCTTTAGTTCTTGGAATAATATGTTACAAAATCAAAAACTGCACCTATATTTTTCTCGGAAAACATTTTACATTATTTAATCTTTATTTTCGAGAAAGAATATACATCTGACTATAAAAGTAAAAAGATATAATGTAATAAACTTTTTGACTTTTATATAGGTTTGAGTACATATGATTGTAACTTGCTTTGTGATATCATAATAGTGTGTATTGAATAATTATTTAATATAAAAAATTCAAAGTTCGGTGATGTGAAATGTTAAAGGAAGCTATTTATCATAAGCAATACAGTGAATATGCACATCCATTGGATGACAATACACTTTTAGTAAGAATCAGAACTTGTAAAAGTGAGATAAAAACTTGCGTATTGTACTATGAAGAAAAGTACGATTCTTCTATACGAGGGAAGATTTTGATGACTAAAGTGGCTTCTGATGAGTTGTTTGATTATTTTGAGGCTAGAATTAGTGTTGGTATTAAAAGGTTTAAGTACATGTTTTATTTGGAAGATGATTATGAAGCTATTTGGTTTAATCAGAATGGTTTTCATAAGCATAAGCCAGCTTGGGGGCATTTTTCTTATTCATATATATGTTCAGAGGATATTGTTAATAGTGTAAAATGGTTTGAGGGTACAGTAGTATATCAGATTTTTCCCGACAGATTTAAGAAAAAAGATAATAATGGAAATATGGCAGAAGGCTTTTATGGAGGTAATATAAAGGGTGTGATGTCTGAGTCTGATTATATAAAATCACTTGGAGTGGGTTGTGTTTATTTTAATCCAGTGTTTAGATCAAAATCTTATCACAGGTATGATACAACTGATTATTATGAATTAGACCCTGTTTTTGGAGACAAAGAGCAACTTAAGCAGTTTATAAAGTTGTGTCATGCATCAAATATAAGGGTTATGTTTGATGCAGTTTTAAATCACACTGGAAATGATTTTTTTGCTTTTAGGGATGTTGTACTAAATGGTGAAAGTTCAGTATATAAAGATTGGTTTTATATATATTCATTTCCTCTTTCAAATAGTCCTAAACCTAATTATGAATGTTTTTCTTTTTTTGCCGATATGCCTAAGCTCAACACTTCAAACCCTGAAGTTATAGACTATTTGATAGGAGTATTAAAGTACTGGACCTTAGAGTTTGATATAGACGGTTGGAGGTTTGATGTTGCCGATGAGATGGATAGGAATTTTATAAGACAGATTAGAAGGGAGTTAAAAGCAGTAAAGAACGAGATTGTGCTTGTGGGAGAAATATTTGATGAAGCATCTTCATGGCTTTTAGAAGATCAGTTTGACTCTGTTATAAACTATCCATTGAAGTTTTTTATTAATGATTTGTTTGCGTATAGATCAATAGATGTTGAACACTTTGTTCAAAGGGTCGGTGGATACTTAATGAAATTTAAAACTGGAGTATTAAACAGTATGGTTAATGTTATTAGTACCCACGACACCGCTAGATTTTTGACTTTATCTAAAGAGTGCAAAAAACGTTTTGAGTTGGCGGTTGTTTTTCAGTTTACTTTTCCTGGTGTACCGATGATTTACTATGGAGATGAAATAGGAATGAAAGGTGGCGATGACCCTGATTGCCGAAGACCTATGGTTTGGGATAAAGATAGATGGGATATGAAAATTTTGGAGCTCTATAGATTTTTAACAGGGTTAAGAAAAGAATATGAGGCTTTGAGAACGGGTGTTTTTAATGTATTAAAGTTAGAGCAGAATCCAGGTGTTTTAGCTTTTGAGAGGAAAACTCAGAAGGAATTATTGGTCGTAATTATGAATACTACCAAAGTTAAAGTAACAGGAAGTGTAGATACAGGAAGATTATGTGTTGAAAAAGATTGTGCTTTTGATCTTGTGCAAAAGAGATATATAGATTTAGAAAAAAATGTGTTGAAAGTTTCGCTAAAGGCCTATGGATGGATGATATTAAAATTAGAATAAGGTTGATTCAAAAAATTTGATTCGTATTTTTTTGCATTACAAAATCAAAAATTGCACTTACTAGATGGTGGGGGTTGAATTCATAAAGTTATGTGATAAAATAGTTGTAATGTATTTTATATAATATTTTCTACGAATATAAATCAAAAAAATAGAATTAAGTGATGTAAAATAAAGTTAGAAGAGTATTTTGTAGATAGAGAGAATGAGAGGGAACGGTTGAGATGATAAGAGATTTGTTGAAGACGGAATTTGAAATAGATTCTAGAGTGCTTGAGTGCATTAATTTGGCACAGGAAGAGGTTGAAAAGGAATTTCAAAGGATTGACAGAGTAAAGGAATACAATCAGTTAAAAGTAATAAAAGCAATGCAGATTAATAAAGTGAGTGATACTCATTTTTCTGGAACAACGGGATATGGATATGATGATAAGGGAAGAGATGTTTTAGACGATGTATATAAAGATGTTTTCAAGGCTGAAGATGCACTTGTAAGGCATCAGATAATATCAGGAACTCATGCTTTAGCTTTATGCCTTTATGGCAATTTAAGACCGGGTGATGAACTTCTTTGTGTGACGGGTAATCCCTATGATACACTAGAGGAAGTTATTGGCATAAGAGGAGAAGGCGGAGGTTCCCTTAAAGAATTTGGAGTTTCATTTTCTAAGGTTGACCTTTTAGAAAATGGTAAACCTGATTTAGACTCTATAGAAAAAAGTATAAATGAAAAGACAAAAATGGTACTTATTCAAAGGTCAAGAGGTTATGAATGGAGACAATCGCTTTTAATAGATGACATTGAAAAAACCATAACTTTTATAAAGGGTATTAGAAAAGATATAGTTGTTATGGTCGACAACTGCTACGGAGAGTTTGTTGAAGAGCTTGAACCAATAGAAGTAGGAGCAGATTTGGCTGCAGGATCTCTTATTAAAAACCCTGGAGGAGGACTTGCACAAACAGGGGGATATATTGTTGGAACTAAAGAATGTGTAGAAAAAGCAGCATACCGGCTTACTACACCAGGACTTGGAAAAGAAGTGGGTGCATCATTAGGTCATAACCGATTGATGTTTCAAGGTTTTTTTATGGCACCGCATGTTGTGGCAGAGAGTATTAAAGGTGCGGTTCTTTGTGCAGCTGTTATGAAAAGACTTGGTTTTGAAACAAGTCCGGATATAAGTGAGGCAAGGGGAGACATTATTCAAGCTGTTAAGTTTAACAACCCTGACAGTCTTATTGCATTTTGTCAGGGCATTCAAAAGGGTTCACCGGTAGATTCATATGTCACTCCCGAACCGTGGGACATGCCCGGATATGACAGCCCTGTTATAATGGCAGCGGGTGCATTTATTCAAGGTTCTTCCATTGAACTTAGTGCAGATGCACCGATAAAACCTCCATATATTGCCTATATGCAGGGGGGCCTTGTCTATGAACATGTAAAACTCGGAATAATGATAGCTCTTCAAAATATGTTTGACAGAAAATTGATAAGTCTCTTGGAAAGAAGTGAAAGAGACAAAAACTAAGTGGTTCGAAGCTCCGGATTTTTTAAGAAGTCTCTTGGAACGGATTGAGAGAAAAAAACGAAGGGATTTAAGCTCTGGAGTTTTTTTAAAGAAGTCTCTTGAAATAAGTGGAAGAGGTAAAAAGGAGTTTTTAAAGAAGTTTCTTGGAAAGAAGTGAAAGATATAAAAACGGAGGGGTCAAAATGGCTGAAAGCAATAACTCGGTAGCTGCAAACAGAATTAAGCTTGGTAGTATTTTGGTGATTTTGTTTTTATTGTTATATGTCCCTTCTTTGATATTTTGGGTTAATGGAGAAAATGTCAGTACTGATATAGTAAGAATAGGTGATATACAGGATTCTGTTAATATTGATGCTGTAATTGTAAGAAATGAAGTTGTTTTAAATTCACCTATAGGGGGGAAATGCATAAAGGAATTAGATGAGGGGGAAAAGGCTAAGGTTAAAGAAAGGATAGCTACTGTGTTAAACAGATCTTCTGAGGAATTACTTGAAGATTTAAAATCTTTAGACTTAAAAATAATTAAAGCACAAAACGAGAGAAATGAAAATTTAGAGCTTTTTTCAGATGATTTGAAGAAAATTGAAAATGACATAGAGCAAAAACTTAAAGAAATAATTGGAGTTAGTAACTCTAATGAAATATCTAGAGTTTTAAAAATAAAAAAAGAAGTTGATGAGCTGATTAAAAAGAAAGCTGCCATTTCGGGAAGTTTGAGTACGCCAAGTGCTCACATTCAATCGCTTCTTGACAAAAAGAATGATTTACAAAAACGTATTAATGCAAATACAAAAGATATTAATACACCTATATCAGGGGTTGTATCTTATGTAATAGATGGCTATGAAGATATTTTGACACCAGATAGTATAAGTGAATTAACAACAGATGACATTGAGAGTATTGAAGTAAAAGGAATGCAGAAAGATATTGAAAAAATAGGTGTGGAAGCGAATAAACCCTTTGCAAAGATTATAACAGATATTGAGTATTTTTTGATTATGACAATTGATCATAACTTGGCGAAAGAATATAAGGTAGACCAAAAAACAAGCATAAGATTAAATGAATTTGATAAAGTTATTGATGGCGATGTGTTCTACAGATCAAATAATATGGGTGGAAAGAGCATACTTGTAGTGAAAGTAAGAAAGGCTCTTAGCAAGACAGCAGCATATAGAAAATTAAATGTTGACTTGATAAAAAGTCAACACAGCGGACTTAAGGTTCCTTTAAGAAGTCTTAGAAATATTGATATGCAAAATAAAACAGCAGAAATTTGTTTGGTAAAGGCTAATCGTGCAAGATTTGTAAAGATAAAGATTGTAGGCAAAAATGAAGAGTTTGCAATAATAGAAAATTTAGATTCAAAAAAAGTATATAGTGTAAGTTTGTATTCGAGCTATATAGTTAACCCAATTAATATTGAGGAAGGACAGATGATAAACTGATGAGCGAATACGATTATATAAAAAAGAATATTGAAATTATAAAAGAAAAGGTAGAAAGAGCTGCAATAAAGAGTGGAAGGAAAACCCAAGAGATTACATTAGTTGCAGTTTCAAAAACCGTTGAGCCTCAAAAAATTATTAAAGCACTTGATGAGGGAATCACTGAATTAGGGGAAAATAGGGTTCAGGAATTGACAGAAAAATACGATATAATTAATAAGGATTGTAATTGGCATTTGATTGGACATCTTCAAACTAATAAAGTCAAGTATATCATTGAAAAAGTCAAAATGATTCACTCGGTTGATAGATATAAATTGGCTGTGGAGATTAATGACCGAGCAAAAAAAATAGGAAAAATAATTGACGTATTAGTACAGGTTAATATTTCCGGTGAACAGACTAAATTTGGGGTGTGTCAAAAAGACGCTAAACAGTTGATTATACAGTTGGCGGGACTTGAAAATATAAGGGTCAAGGGATTAATGACAATGGCTCCTTTCGCACAAAAACCTGAAAATATCAGAGGTGTTTTTTCTGGATTAAGAAAATTGTCTATTGACATTGAAAAGGAAAATATTAATAATATAGGTATGGAATATCTTTCTATGGGTATGAGCAATGATTATGAAATAGCCATAGAAGAAGGTTCAAATATGGTGAGGATAGGTACTGCATTGTTTGGAAACCGTCAGTATATTTAGGAATGGGTAAAAAATGAGTTCCTATCTTGAATAACGAAAAACATGATTTGATAGTGTTTTCGAAATACAAGTATGGGAAGTTGTTTTTCGTTATACCTTAGGGTCGAGTAAAAATAAGTCCTTGCCTTAGATAACGAAAAAACATAGTTTGATGGCGCTTTCTAAATACGAAAATGGAAAGTTATTTTTCGTTATCCTTTAGTGGTATTAGGTAAGATTAAAAAAATAACTGAGCAATTGGAGTTTCAAAAAAACTTATTTAATAGTTTTTTTTCAGAAATATTAAATAAATAGTATTTTGAAACTCCCTTATACAAAAGATAAACAGGAGGTAATCGGGTATGTCAAAATTATTTAACAAGGTACTTAATTTTGTTGGATGGGAAACAGATGAAGAGGAAGAAGATTTATTAGAAATGGAAGAGGAAGTTAAAGAAGAGACTGAAAAGCCACAGTTTGTTCAAACTTTCAACAGGAGGTCTTCCACAGGTAAAGTGGTTAACATTCATTCTTCGTCACAGTTTAAAGTGGTTGTTGTACAACCTGAAAGTTTTAACGATGCTCAGGATGTTTGTGATCATTTAAAAAACAAAAAGCCTATTGTAATTAATCTTGAGGGATTAGAGAAGGATCTCGCACAGAGAATCATTGACTTTTTGAGTGGGTCTGTATATGCCTTAGATGGTTCAATACAAAAGGTTTCTAATGAAATATTTATTGTCGCTCCATATAATGTGGACATTATGGGAGATTTTAAAGGAGAAGTGACAAATAAGACAGCTTTTCCTTGGGCAAAGTAATGGAGGATTTGGATGAGTATTATAATAAATGCGCTATATTTATTGCTTAATGTATTATTATGGGCTTTAGTTATACGTGCTGTTTTGTCGTGGATACCTAATATGTCAAGAGATAATCCGCTTATTGTGCTTTTGAACCAGGTGACTGAACCAATTTTAAGTCCTATTAGAGCATTGATTGAAAAATCTTCTTTTGGAAGGAACTCTATGTTGGATTTGTCACCTTTGGTTGCATTTTTAATTATTAGGTTGTTAATGAGCATATTACAAAGTTTGTAATATGCTAAATAGTATATTGATGTATAGGCAAGATTATGATGTTTCAAAAAATAACATATACAGTATTTGGCTAACAAAGCCTGTAAAATTAGTTTTTTTGAAAAGCAAGTGAACAGTTATTTTTTGGAATCACCTTAAATAAAAAATTTTGTAAATGGAGTTTCAAGAAACTTGATTAATTTTTTGGATGGCTAAATTATATTCCTATTATAGAAGCTTAAAAGCTTCTATAATAGGTTCTGTAATTTAAATATTAAATGTGTGTATTTTTGAAATTCCCTTGGTAGGAAAAATCAAAAAAAATAACTTATCAACTGAGTTTCAAAAAATTCGATGCCATTTTTTGCAAAGCAAAATAATGTTCCTATGATTGGAAGCTTAAAAGCTTCCGTGATTGGCTTTGTACCAGAAATATTGAATATGTATTTTTTTGAAACTCCATTAATGATGGATGTTGGATTATGACTAGAGAAGAAATGCTGAAAAAAATTTCAAAAAGTGAAGATAAGCTGGTTGTAGCAAAGGTTTTAGATAAGCTTTATTTGTGTGAAAAAACCAACAAGTTGACGGCTACAGATTTTATAGATCCGCGTATTCAAAATATTGTATCGGATTGTTTTAGAACAAATAAAATTTCTAATCACTTGTTTTATGGAGGCTATGAAGGGGCAGAAAGGGCTGTTGTGGTTTTCTGCCCTAGTAATATGTCAATAAGCCAAGAGATAGAATTAGCTGGCATTTTTAAGGTGTTAAAGATAAATTTGTTGCGTAGAGGGAATATTTCGCATAGGGATTATCTTGGTTCTTTGATAGGGTTAGGAATTAAAAGGGAGAAAATTGGTGATATTCTTATTAAGGATGAGCACTGTTTGGTAATTGTTTTAGATGATATTGCTCAATTTATAAGATACAACCTTGATAAAGTAGGAAATATAAAAGTAGAAGTAGAGTTTGCAGAACTTGGAGTTCTTCAAGAGTATAAGCAAAAAGTTAAAGAAATAAGGACAACTGTTGCATCTTTAAGGCTTGATTCTGTTGCAAGTGCAGGATTTGGTATTTCAAGGAGTAAAATTGCAGATTATATTAAAGCTGAAAAGGTCAATTTAAATTGGGAAACAACATCTAGCCTTACAAAAACCATTAAAGAAGGCGATTTGATTTCCATAAGAGGAAAAGGCAGGGTGCTGTTGCATGAAGTTGGAAGAACTACCAAAAAGAACAGAGTGGGTATATTTTTAAAGAAATTTATATAAAAGAGGTGCGTTGAATGAATTACACTCCCAATGAATTACAAAACCTTACTTTTAAAAAAAGTGTTCGAGGCTACAGTGAAGATATGGTTAATGAGGTACTCGACAAGGTTATTGAGGATTATACCGCATATATCCATGAAAACAGAGAACTAAAGGATAAGGTAGAAACTTTAAATCAGGCAATACAACATTATAAAAATATTGAAGAGTCTTTGCAAAATACTTTAATTGTTGCACAGCAAACAAGTGAAGATATAAAGAAAAACGGATATATGAAAGCCGAAAACATTATTAAGGAAGCAGAAATTAAGGCGCAAAAAATAATTAGTGAAGCTAATGATCAAGTTATAAAAATAAAGTTTGAATATGAGGACACAAAGAAAAAACTTCATGTATATAAAAGCAAGGCAGAAGTCCTTTTGCATTCCCAGCTTGAAGTTTTAAGATCGGTAATTGATGACCAGGAAGTAAGTGAAGTGGAATTTGAAGCACTTAAGGAGTGACATGGAAAAGTGATTAAGCTAAATATAAATTTAGGAGAGAGAAGTTATCCAATATACATAACAACGGATTATAGTGGTCTTACTAGCAGTCTGAATAACAAAAAGGTAAGAGGAAAGATTGTTGTCTTAACCGATACCAATGTAGATAAATGTCAGGCTGATAAGTGCATGGACTCTTTAAAATCCTATGAAGGCGAAATTTATAAATATGTTATACAAGCAGGCGAAAAAAGCAAAAATCTTGATACTATAAAGGATATTTATAAGTTTTTAATAGATTTAAAGTTGGACAGAGACTCAACTCTAATAGCCCTTGGTGGTGGAGTGGTTGGTGATATAACAGGGTTTGCTGCCGCTACATTTTTAAGGGGTATTAATTTTGTACAGGTACCAACGTCTCTACTTGCTCAATCGGACAGCAGCGTAGGTGGTAAAGTTGGCGTAGATTTTTATGGTAGTAAAAATATTATTGGTGCTTTTTATCAGCCAAAGTTTGTATATATAAATGTAAATTCTTTAAAAACGTTGCCTAAAAGAGAGCTTCAAGCTGGATTGGCAGAGGTAGTTAAGCATGGAATTATACAGGATATAGATTTCTTTTACTATATTGATGAAAATGTAGATAAGATTTTTGCCTTTAATGAAGACGTGATGCAATATCTTGCAAAGGTTAATTGTTCTATAAAAGGTAATGTGGTTGAGAAGGATGAAAAAGAAAGTGGATTAAGGGCGATTCTTAATTTTGGGCATACAATTGGACATGCTATAGAAACAGTCATGGATTTCAGATTACTTCACGGTGAATGTGTATCGTTAGGTATGGTAGCTGCATTTAAGATGGCTCAATACCTTGAAATGGTTGATCAGGATTTGGTGGAAAAAGTTAGTAATACATTGGAGAAAATAGGTCTTCCGGTGACTCTTGAGGATATAGATGTGGAAAAGGTGTATAAACAAATGTTTTTTGATAAAAAAATGAAGGGTAATAAGCTTACATTTGTACTTCCAAGGAAAAAGATTGGAGAAGTAATTCAATGTACCATAGATGACGAAGAACTTATAAAGAGAGCAATATCGGATTTAAAGCAATAAAACACATTTTTGTTTTTAGGTAAAATCAAATAAAAACTTTGCAACGGTTGTTTCAAAAAATTCGATGCCATTTTTTGCATAGCAAAATAATGTTCCTATGATTGGAAGCTTAAAAGCTTCCATGAAGGGATTTGTGCTTAAATTATTGAGTATGTATTTTTTTGAAACTCCCTTATATATGATTATTAGGCGTGCCGGTGGTTATTCCGACACGCTTTTATATTTAGCACTATCGCCAATTTGTATCAAAGTGTGGTGTTTGAAATTCCCTAATCTTTTGATAAAAAGGTGGATATAAGACTTGTTTGTCAGTTATTATTGCAGAAATATACTTGTTTGGGGTTACATCAAAAGCAGGGTTTTTTACTTTTATGCCATCAGGTGCTATTTTGATACCTTTAATATGGGTTACCTCATCAATATTTCTTTCCTCTATAGGAATCTGTTCGCCTGAATCTATAGTAAAATCAATTGTTGAAATAGGTGCAGCAACATAGAAAGGGATATTGTTTTCCTTTGCAAGTACTGCTAATGAGTATGTCCCTATTTTGTTTGCAGTGTCACCGTTTAAAGCAATTCGGTCTGCACCTACAATTACACAATCTATCAATCCTTCTTTCATAAAATGGCCCGCCATATTATCACATATTAGTGTGACGGGGATATTATCCTCCATCAACTCCCAAGCAGTAAGTCTTGAACCTTGAAGATAAGGCCTTGTCTCATCGGCGAATACGTTAATATTTTTTCCTGATTCATGAGCTGAACGTATAACACCTAATGCTGTTCCATAGTCGCAGGTGGCTAAAGCTCCTGCATTACAATGAGTAAGTATCGTGAAATTTTGCTTTATCAACTCATTTCCCAATTTTCCTATTGCTTTATTGGATTCAATATCTTCTTTTTCCATAAGTCTAGCTTCAGATTCAATTATATCTCTTATTTGTGCAATGGACTTGTCCTTTTTAGATAGAGCTTTATTATATACTCTGTCAACAGCCCAAAATAGGTTTACTGCCGTTGGTCGTGTGCTCTTAATTATATCGCATACTTTTTTTAAATGGTTAAAAAATTCTTCGGTTGAACTTATGTCAATTGAGTTGGCGGCAACAACGATTGCATATGCGGCGGTAACGCCAATTGCAGGAGCACCCCTAACTATCATTGTTTTGATAGCATCGGCAATTTCCTCATAAGTGGAAAGTTCTATTGTTTTTTGTTCTAAGGGTAGTTTTGTCTGATCGACAAGCTTTAATTTTCCATTTGAAAATTCCAAAGGTTTCATATTCTTTCTCCATTTCTTAGCGGCATTTACAGTTGTCATTAGAAAGATCTATTCTTTTGATGATCTCAAATAAAAGTTTTTTAATCTTTTCATTGTTATCGGCAAATACTTTTAATACTTCATCTTCAGTTACCGGAGCAATATCATCACGGCCTTCTAAGCCTGCATCATAATCAGTAATTAAGGATATATTTGCATAGCATATTCCTAATTCTCTAGCTAAATAGCATTCTGGGTACTGTGTCATGTTTATTACATCCCAGCCCATTTTGTTAAACCAACGGCTTTCTGCAATTGTTGAGAAACGAGGGCCTTGTATTACCACTACTGTACCTTTTTCATGCATTGTTATACCTAAATCTTTTCCCGCTTGAATTGCTAACTCCCTTAGTTCAGGGCAATAGGGATGAGCAGGACTTGGATGTTTTGTCTCTGGTCCGTCAAAAAAAGTATCTTTACGACCTGAAGTTCTGTCAACGAATTGATCACATATAACAAAATCTCCGGGCTTAATTGAGGCTTGAAGACTTCCAGAAGCAGTAGGTGCTAAGATTTTTTTGACTCCAAGCTGCTTCATAGCATATAGATTGGCTCTAAAATTTATCATATGGGGTGGAAGATGGTGCTTTTTTCCATGGCGTGGCAAAAATGCAATTTTCTTGCCTTCGTAGGTTGCAATTGCAAATTTATCGCTGGGTTTTCCATAAGGGGTGTCTATTTCGATTTCTTCCACATTTTTCAAAAAAGAATAAAATCCTGAACCTCCAAAAACGCCTATATCAACATTGTGTTCCATGATAAACCTCCTATAAAAATTGATGTTTTGTATAACATAATGATGTGAAAAAATTTTAAGCAACAATATTTTCACTACTTTATTATATAATAAAAAAATAAAGTTTCAATTAATTTGAGCATTATTTATTAAATTTATAACCCTAGATGATTGCTAAAAAATAACTGATCGACTGTTATTTTAAAAAGTATGATTTGCATTTTTTACTTTGCAAAATAAAGTTCCTATGCTTAGAAGCTTAAAGGCTTCCATATTAGGCTTTGCACCAAAATTATTAAATGTGTATTTGTATGAAATTCCGTAAAATTAATTTGATTACAGGAGGAACCATTAATGGATAAGATGCAAATAGAACTTCTAAAAAAACAATTATTAGATCAGAAAAGGGATATAGAAGGGACAATAGAATCTATGAAAAAGCACAAGATAGGTGAGCAAGACAACGATGAGCCTGATGAGTTATCTAATTATGATAGTCACCCGGCAGAGTTGGGTTCGGAACTTTTTCAGACGGAATTAAATAATGCAATGAAAGTACACGAGGAACATATATTAAAGGATATACATGATGCTCTAGGAAGGGTATATGATGGGACTTATGGGAAATGTGCTTTTTGTGGAAAGCAAATAGGTAAGGAAAGACTTGAAGCACTACCTTATAGCAGGTTATGTATAGATTGTGAAAACAGTAAGGAGATAACAATGAAAAACTTAAATAGACAAAGACCTGTTGAAGAGCTTATATGGGATGCACCTTTAGGAAGAAAATATTTAAATAAAAGAGAAGATGATGAATTTGAAGGGATTGATCAGTTTTATGATCTTGTTGGTTATGGTTCGTCGGACACTCCACAGGATATGGGAGGTTATCACGACTACGAAGAGTACTATACTAATAAGATAGACAAGCAGGGAATTGTTGATAGCATGGATGCGATTTCAAATGAAGACTATAAGAAGCAGCTTCCAGATTAAAGAGTGATTTTTTGGCATAGCAATTTAGGCAGAATAAAATAAATAACTGATCAACTGGAGTTTCAAAAAATTCGATTTGAAGGGATTTGTGCCTAAATTATTGAATATGTATTTTTTTGAAACTCCCTTATAAAATCCATTAACGGATAACGAAAAAATAACTTTTTGTTTTCAAACTCTGAAAATACCATCAAATCAAGTTTTTTTCTTATCCAAAGTGGGAACTTATTTTTTGGATGATCCTAAAAAGGCTGAAAAGTTTTTAATACTTTTCAGCCTTAAAAGGTTTAGGTGATTCAAAAAATAACCTAAACGAAATTCAAGTTACAAAGTTCATTAATCCAGATTTTTGAAACCTCAGTTGTCAGTTGTTCGTTTGAATCACCTTGATAAAAAACAAATATCTTATTTAGATAATACAAACTTAATATAATGGTGTTTTAATACTATAGAAATACTAAGATACTTATTGGTTATCTTTAAGTAAGGTTTTTAAAAAAATTCTAACTAAGGTGTTTCAAAAAAATTCTTTAGCCAGAATTTATAGTTCCAACCAAAAACAGACAGTTTTTTTGAAACAATCAATAACCAGTTAGTTTTTAGTAAGCACCTAATAAAATCTACTGTTTAAACTGGTTTTTAATCTGCATTATTTCGTTTTCATTTGCTTTTTGTGCAGGTTGATAAAAACCTTTTTGCTCTGCTAATTTAAATAAATCGTATTGGAAAGTTTCACAGTTGTTTCTAATTTGTTGCACTGCTTGACGAAGTTGTTGGTTTTCTGTTTGCGATATTACGTTTGCATATCCAGTAATACTACTGTTGATCTGTGATAATAGATCATTTACCATTTCTTTTTCCTGCATAATCAATTCCTCCTTAGTCTAAGAATGACATTAATTGTTGTTTTGTGTTCTGTGCATCTTGTGCAGATTTTGTGAAAAGTTGTTTTACTTGTGGGTCTGTAGCTTGTTGTGCATAGGATTGTAATTTTTTAGCGGATGTTTCATGAGAGCCTATAAGGTGTCTCAAATTTTGTAGTTCTTGTTGGTTTAGTTGAGTCATATAAAATTCTCCTTCCGTTTTTATATTTGCACTTTATCTTTTAAGTACAATAGTATTTTTTTCAATATAAATAAAATTATTCAAAAAACTTGATATTGACAACTGGCAAAAATTAACTTGTGATTTTATGTTTTGAAAATCGATATTATGGGTGTATTTAATCATCGTGGACCATATTATTCCAATAACTAAAGCTCCGAGGCTAAGAGAATGTATAACTCGCTACGGGTCGAATCAAAACTCGCTACGCTCAAACAATGATTCGACTAATCCTTCGCTTCGTTAACATTCTCTAAGCCTCTACGCAGATGTTATTTCCATAATATGTATCACAATTAAAATATGCACCGCACCCCTGAAAAACTGAAAAACTGAAAAACTGAAAAACCTAATGGATTGATTTTTTTAAATATTAATATATAATATTTACTACATGGTTATTTTTAATTATATTATACTCAATTACTATTACATTCTTTTAGCTATGAAGTTTTAGCGATTGAGATAATATGTTGCGAAATTAAAAAATGCATAAATATTACGTTAAATAAAGATGTACATAATTTCTCGTGGAGCATTTAACAAGAAAAGTTATTGTGGTAGAGAAATTAGGTTATGGGAGAAGAATAAAAATGAATGATTTAAATAAAATCAGATATTTTGAGAATATTCCCGCTAGCCCAAGTGAGGGCATGATTCTGACGAGGCTTGGATATAGAAAAACAAAAACGGTTTTTAGTCAAGAATACAAGGAAAAACTAGATAAGATAATTAGTGAAGGTATGTTGATGTGTAATACTAAAGGGGTTTTTGGAAGGTATGGTATTATAGAACAGAGCGAAAAACACATCATGCTTGAAAATAAATTAATTTTTGAAAGTGCCGGTTTAGCAAAGCTTTTAAAAAATAGCCTTGAGGTTGTTTTAATGGCTTCTACCGTTGGAAGTGAGATAACTGATAGAATCCATTCTGAAGTTGAAGGCGGAGATGCTTCTTTTGGAATTGTTTTAGATGCAGTTGCATCGGAGACAGCGGATGCGGCTTTAGATTGGATGGTAGATTTTATAAATAGACTAATTCGTAGAGAGGGAAAGAAACTTACAAAAATGAGATATAGCCCGGGATACGGTGATCTTTTATTATCTAATCAAAAAAAGATTTTTGATACTTTGAAATTTGATAAACTTGGAGTGAGTATTACCGATAGATATATGCTTACTCCTGAAAAGTCTGTAATTGCAATAGCAGGAATAGAAGGGATTGAATAAAATGAATAAAGAGCAGTTTTTAGAGTTTTTAAAAGAAAATATAATGATTTTAGATGGTGCGACAGGCACAGAACTTCAGAAAAGAGGAATGCCTAAAGGAGTATGTCCAGAAAAATGGGTTATAGAAAATCCTGAAGTTATAATTGATATACAAAGAGACTATATTAATGCAGGGTCTAATGCTGTGTATACATGTACTTTTGGTGGAAATAGAATGAAGCTCGAAGAGTTTGGGTTGGCAGAGAAGACTGTTGAGATAAATGCCCAATTGGCAAGGCTTTCAAGAAAAGCAGTCTCTGACAAAGGTTTTGTTGCAGGAGATATTGCACCTACAGGTCAATTTGTAAGGCCTTTTGGAGATATGGATTTTGAAAATTGTGTAGAGGTTTATAAAGAGCAGGTAAAAGGGCTTATAGAAGGTGGCGTAGATTTTTTTGTAATTGAGACGATGATGGATATACAGGAGGCAAGAGCAGCTCTTATTGCTGTGAAAGAAAGCTGTGATCTGCCTGTGTGTGTAAGTATGACTTTTGACGAAAACGGGCAGACACTTATGGGAACAGATCCGCTAACAGCATTGGTGACACTTCAAAGTCTTGGCGCTGATGCTGTGGGTTGTAATTGTTCTACAGGACCTAAAGATATGCTAAAAATCATTAAAATGCTCAAGCCCTATGCAAAGGTTCCATTAATAGCAAAACCCAATGCGGGTTTACCAAAGTTGGTTGATGGAGAAACGGTTTTTGACATGGAGGCTGAGGAATTTGGAACTTATGTTGAAGAGTTTGTAAAAAGTGGTGTTAATCTTTTTGGTGGCTGTTGTGGAACTTCTCCCTCGTATATTGAAGAAATAAGGAAAAATCTAAAAGGGCTTGAGCCTCTCAAAATTGAGGCTGAAAAGATTAGTGCGGTTACATCAGCAAGAAGTACTGTATTTATGGGATTTAATAGACCAACAACGGTAGTGGGTGAAAGAATTAATCCTACAGGGAAGAAAAAGCTTCAAGCTGAGTTGAAGGAAGGAAAGACATCTGAGGTTAGACGGTTTGCAGTAGAACAGTTGGAAAAGGGAGCAAAAGTGTTGGATGTAAATGTAGGTATGCCCGGAATAGATGAGAAGGAGACGATGATTAAAATTGTGGAGCTTCTTTCACCTATGGTAGATGCGCCGCTATGTTTGGATTCTTCATCACCGGAAGTATTAGAGTCGGCTCTTAGAATATATCCAGGAAGGGCTCTGATTAATTCTATATCTGCGGAAAAAGCTAAAGTTGAAAAACTATTACCAATAGCTGCAAAGTATGGTGCTATGTTCATTTTACTTCCATTGAGCGATGATGGGGTTCCTACAACTGCAGAGGAAAGGTATATTGTTGTAAAGGACGTCTTCCAAAAAGCTTCAAAGTATGGTTATACTAAGGACGATATAGTGGTAGATGGTTTGGTTATGACGGTGTCTTCAGATCAAAAAGCCGCTATAGAGACATTGAAGGTTATAGATTGGTGTACTAATACTTTTGGCTGTGGAAGTATATTAGGTTTATCTAATGTGTCCTTTGGTTTGCCGGAAAGAAATTGGGTAAATAGTGCATTTCTTGCTATGGCAATGGGAAGAGGATTGACAATGGCTATAATGAATCCTTCAAGTGATATTCTTATGAGTATCAAAATGGCGGGAGATGTTCTTACTGCAAAAGACAAAAACAGCTTAAGATATATAGAGTATTTTTCAAATAGCACAAAAGAAAAAACTGTACAGGTAAAAAAAGAAGAACAAAGTACAGCTGAGAAAATTTATGGAGATGTAGTATCTGGGGACAGAGAAAATATAAAATCCCATATTGAAGCAGGATTAAAAGAAGGAATGGAACCTTCTTTTATAGTAGATGATTGTCTAATACCTGCTATTACACACGTTGGAGACCTTTATGATAAAAAGGAATATTTTTTACCCCAGTTAATACAGAGTGCTGAGGCTATGAAGGAAGCTTTTGGATATGTTGAGCCCATGCTTAAAAAAGAGGGTGGAAAAGAAAAGGCAAAAGCTGGGATTGTAGTTGCTACGGTTAAGGGAGATATACATGATATAGGCAAGAATATTGTAGCATTAATGCTTAAAAATTACGGCTTTGAGGTGTACGATCTTGGCAAAGATGTATCGGCTGAGGAGATCGTAAGTGCGGCAAAGGAAAAGAATGTTAGAATTATTGGATTGTCAGCATTGATGACTACAACTATGATGGAAATGGAAACAGTAATTAAGCTGGCTAAGAAAGAAGGGGTGACTGCCAAATTTATGGTAGGTGGGGCAGTTGTAACCGAAAGCTTTGCAAAAGAAATTGGTGCTGATGGATATTCGCAAGATGCATACAGTGCTGTAAAACTTGCAAATAAACTTTTAGAATAGTGTCTTTAATTTAGGCTTTATATTCGCTGGTTATTGGTGTTGTTTTTACAAATTTTAGATGTTTTATAAACTCCTATATGCTAAAAATAAAAAACTGCACCTAATATTAAAATTTATATTGACACTATATCTTGTATGTGATAGAATTTTTATAACAAAATATAGTTTTGGTGTTATCTTATGGAGTTTCAAAAAAATACATATTCAATATTTCTGGTACAAAGCCCATTATGGAACCTTTTAAGCTTCCAAGCATAGGAACATTATTTTGCTATGCAAAAAATGACAATCGAATTTTTTGAAACGACCGTTGCAAAGTTTTTATTTGATCTTGCCTTACATTACTATATAGGTAAACAGTTCAAAATCTTGCACAATTCTTTAACTGTGAACAGCAGATTTTTCGTAAATAATTATCCAGTATTAATAGTTGAGGTTTTCGTAAAAAGCATTTTGCGTCATTTAATTCTATTTTTTGAGATAGGTTTATATATAATGAGATTACTATTTAGAATATTTGTTATATAGTGTAAACAAGAAAAAATAATAGGAGATGTTCTAATGATTAAAACAATTATCAAGAGAAACGGAAGACAAGAGAGATTTCAACCAGAGAAAATTACTTGGGCAATTTTTAATGCTGCATCTGCATGTGGGGGAGATGATTTTACAAAAGCTGAGGCTATATGTAAGCAAGTTTTGGATCTGACGGAAATTACATATAGGGATTCAATACCCACAGTTGAAGATGTTCAGGATAGTGTAGAAAAGGTTTTAATCGAGAACGGTCATGCTAAAACAGCCAAGGCTTTTATACTATATAGAGAAAAACGAAAAAGTGCAAGAGACTTAAATGCTTTGGTTGGAGCGACAATAGATATGTTTTCAGACTATCTTGGTGACAAGGATTGGAATGTTAAGGAAAATGCCAATACTCAAAAAAGCGTAAATGGTCTTAATAATTATATAAGAGAGAGCTTTACAAAGAAATATTGGCTTCATGAAATATACCCTACAGAGGTTCGTGAAGCACATGAAAATGGAGATTGTCATATTCACGATTTGGGCTTTTTTGGTCCATATTGTGCAGGATGGGATTTAAGGCAGTTGTTACTTGATGGTTTTGGTGGTGTTGAAGGAAAAGTGGAAAGCAAACCTGCTAAGCATTTAAGATCATTTTTAGGTCAGATTGTAAATTCTACTTTTACAACACAGGGAGAGACTGCAGGAGCACAAGCTTGGTCGAGTTTTGATACATATTGCGCCCCTTTTATACGTTATGACAATATGAGTTATGATGATATAAAGCAGTGTATTCAGGAGTTTGTATTTAATATAAATGTGCCTACAAGGGTCGGGTTTCAATGTCCCTTTTCAAATTTAACTTTTGACATAACGGTACCTAACACTCTTAAGGATGAACCGGTTATAGTAGGTGGAAAGTATATGGACAAAAGCTATAAAGATTTCCAAGAAGAAATGGATGTTTTTAACAAAGCTTTTTGTGATGTGATGCTTGAAGGTGATTCAAAGGGGAGAGTATTTACATTTCCAATTCCTACGATTAATATTACCAAAAGTTTTGATTGGGATAATGGAGTAGTAAATGAGTTTATGAAAATAACTTGTAAATATGGAATTCCGTACTTTGCAAATTATGTAAATTCTGATCTTTCACCGGAAGATGCAATTTCAATGTGTTGTCGTCTAAGACTTGATACAACTGAGCTTAGAAAAAGAGGGGGAGGGCTGTTTGGAAGTAATCCCCTTACAGGTTCAATCGGAGTATTTACAATAAATCTTGCTAGGATAGGTTATCTTTCAAAGTCGAAAAGTGAGTTTAAGGCAAGGCTTTGGAGGCTTGCCAATATAGGTAAGACTTCTTTAGAGATAAAGAGGAAAATTATTGAACAGCAGTCACAAAAGGGCTTGTATCCATATTCAACCTATTACTTGAGAAATGTTAGGCAAAGGATGGGGCAATATTGGTACAACCATTTTAATACAATTGGTATAATTGGTATGAATGAAGCTCTGTTAAATTTCATGGGTAAGGATATAACTACAAAAGAGGGACAAGAGTTTTCTATTGAGATAATGAATTATCTAAGAGAAGTACTTGTTGATTTTCAAAATGAAACAGGACATTTTTATAACCTTGAAGCTACTCCTGCAGAAGGTACTTCATATAGGCTTGCACAAATTGACAAAAAGAAGTATCCTGATATTATAACTGCAGGTAAAAAAACTCCATACTATACAAATTCTACTCAGCTTCCGGTAGAATATACTGAGGACATTTTTGAAGTATTACAGTTGCAGGATGAATTACAATCGCTTTATACAGGTGGGACTGTCCAACATTTGTATCTTGGAGAAAGTATTGACGATATTGAAGTTTGCAAAAATCTTATTAGGAAAGTTTTTGTAGATTATAAAATGCCATATATATCTATAACGCCTACATTTAGTATATGCAAAGATCATGGTTATATAAAAGGTGAGCATTTTAGTTGCCCTGAGTGTGGAGAGAGTACAGAAGTGTGGTCGAGAGTAACAGGCTATTTGCGGCCTGTGGCCAACTATAATATTGGAAAAAAAGAAGAGTATGAGGCAAGAAAGAAGTTTGTGCTAGGAGAGAAGATATCGTGAAGATAAACGGATTACAGAAGAATTCATTTGTTGATTACCCGGGGAAAATAAGTGCAGTTGTTTTTACTCCCGGTTGTAATATGGATTGTTTTTATTGCCATAATAAAATTTTGCTAGATGGTAATGACAAGAAAATAATTAGTTGTGAAGATGTTATGACATTTTTAGAGAGCAGAAAGGGGTTCCTTGATGGAGTTGTTGTTAGCGGGGGAGAGCCAACACTCCAAAAGGGGCTCCTGCCCTTTTTGCATCTTGTAAAAGGTTTGGAATATCCAATAAAGCTTGATACTAATGGAACTAATCCGGATATTGTAAAAAGTTGTATAGATAAAGGCTTATTGGATTATATAGCAATGGATTTTAAGGCTCCTTTGAATAAGTACAATGATATATGTAAAACACAAGTTGATTTAGATAAGATTATGAAAAGTGTAAATTTGATTATTAATAGTGGTATAAGCCATGAGTTCAGAACAACTCTTGCTCCAGGACTTGAAGTAGATGATATAGTGGAAATTTCAAAGAGAATAAGTGGAGCCAATCTCTATGTTTTGCAAAGATGCAGAATTGAAGAGGGCAAAGGGTTAGGAGATAGTAAAGAGTCTATTAATTATTTATTAGAGAATATAAAAGGTAGAGTGAAAAAGGTTGAAACAAGAGGGATGAACTTTAGTTCATAATATATGCTAGGCAAAATCAAAAAAATAACTGATCAACTGGAGTTTCAAAAAATTTGATTTGAGGGGCTCTGTAACAGAAATAGTGAATATGTATTTTTTTTGAAACTCCCTTATGCACAATGGTGATAAAAAGAATGAGAAATGAGATGTTTTCAAGTCACAAATTCTCTCATGGAAGAATAAATGCCCCAAGGAGGGGAACAATATTTTTAAATGCAAAAAATGTGAGTTGAATTTTTTGAAACCGCCTAATAAAACTTTTTAATCAAAAAAAAACTATAGGAAATTATGTCAAATTGTTTTAGATATACAATATATAACATTCTATTTGATTGCTTTAATACTAAAACAATTTAACAATAACCTATAGAATAAAATATAATATAGCAATTGTTATTTTTTTTTATTATATTTATTTAGTTTTTTATCTTAAGAAACCCCTAAATAGAAAATTTAAAATATTCAGAATAATGTTATAATTTATCATATACTATGCTTAATAGTTCTATTTTTAAGATCTGAATAGCTTCTTCTCTTGGAAGCATAATATATTTTGATAAATATTCTATATCATTTGTGAACAGATCCAAAACCATATTCATTGATGGCTTGTCCCCTTTTTTTACTTCTTTAACTATTTGTTCAAAAGCGATAGGTTTTGTCGTAGTACTGATAGTCCTTTCTTTTTCCATTTGTTCACCGCCTGTTGACTTATTTGTAGTTCATTTGCAATTTCCTTTTCTGTCATTTCTTCAATTATGTTTTTTTGAATTATGTATCTGGATTTTTCCCATGGTATTGTGTTTATAATTTCCTCTACATACAGTTGAGAAATAACTTCTGTTTCAAAGCTAGAACTAGATGTCTGATAGTCTAATAGAACTTTCGATTCTCTGATATGCTGAGTACGCACTTTATACTGTATTCTCCAAGCAGCTTGTTTTAGTAATTTTCTACAAATTTCTTCTAGTAAATCATTATTTGTAAATATAAGAATCGCCCCCCATCAGCAGTTTATAAATAATAGTGTATAGTACTTTATATAATAATTGTAAATTTTACGAAGATATTAACAACCAAAATAAGAAAAAAATGTAAAAAAATTAATTTATTTAACAAATTACCACCTCGAATAGTTTTGTAAAAAAACTACAAATTATAGGAGTTGCAATTTTAGGTGATTGCAAAAAACAACTACTCATGTGTTGTTTCAAATAACTGGTTATATTAGGCATAAACTATAAGGCAAAATCAACTAAAAACTTTGCAACGGTCGTTTCAAAAAATCCGATTGCCTAATTTTTTTATAGCAAAATAATGTACCCCTTATGGAAGCTTACTTATAAGCTTGCATAAGGGGTTTTTAACAGAAATAATGAATATATATTTTTTAAAAACTCCTTAAATATTGTATAATGAATTTTTTTTAAAAACCTTAAATGGTTTAAATTAAGAAAATAAGATTTTATGTAATACGAGTTGTAATATGCATAATGTTTTTACCACTGATAGTAGAGGGAGCAAACTATAAAACAAAATTGTAATTGGTTGGTTAAGGGGATTTAAAATAAAAACTTTGCAACGGTCGTTTCAAAAAATTCGATTTGATAGGCTTTGTAACAGAAATAATGAATAGGTATTTTTTTAAAACTCCCTAAGTAGGTGATTTCAAAAAAACTGGGCACTGCAACTTGAAGTTTTCGTAAAGACAAGAAAGGCAAATTACATATTTATGGTTTGATATCTCTCAGAAATTGAAATTGAATCATTAGACCAAATATGAAAGGGGGGATAAACATGTTTTTAACGCAGGTAAGTGGTATTGGTGGAGAATACGTAGCAGGAATGGTAAAAGATGCATCTACTCAAAATTTATCAGTGTGGGCAATGGTAGTGGTACTAAGTTTGTTTTTAAGTGCAATGATAGCTATAATGAAAGCCTTCATAAATTCATCAGTTAGAACAAATGAAGGAATAAAGATGGTTATACAACAAAGTTCAGAGCAGCTGCATATTTTTAGAGAATCTATTGACAAGATAACTCAGAATATAATGACGTTATCTGAGGGTGTTGCAAAATTGCAGGTTTTTAAAATTGGAGAAGATGATAAATTTGATTCTCTTGTAATGAATTTGGATACTTTAAAACGGGATTTTTTAGATTCAAATTCAAATATTTCAAAAATTGTAATGGATCACGACCGCTGTGTGCACGACTTTTTAATGAAATTAGAAAATAGTTTGACTAATTTCACAGCAAACCTGCTAGAAATGAAAGCGTTTTGTGGAGTACCGTCCAACAAGAGAAAACGGATTGGAGAAATACTTATTGAAGATGGCGTATGTAATAGGGAACAGATTATAGAGGCAGCAAAGAAGCAGGCACAATTTGAATTAGGTAAAGTATGAGTTGATTTTAGGCAAAATCAACTAAAAACTTTGCAACGGTCGTTTCAAAAAATTCGATTGTCATTTTTTGCATAGCAAAATAATGTTCCTATGCTTGGAAGCTTAAAAGGTTCCATAATGGGCTTTGCACCAGAAATAATGAATATGTGTTTTTTTGAAACTCCCTTAATAAAAAATGGAGGCGTTATTAATGAATGAATTTTTTACACCTGAAAATTTCAGTACATTGACTACAGTAATAATTATTCCCATGTTAGCTATTTTAACTAAATATATTCAAGTTTTTTTAAAGAGCAGAGTACTTGAATTAGAGCAAAAAGTTGAAAATGAGAATCTCATGAAGTATATAAGAATAGCTGAAGATGCTATTGAAACTGCTGTAGTTTCAGTTAATCAAACTTTTGTAGATGAAATGAAAAAGCAGGGGATTTTTGATCAAGCTTCAATGGAAAAAGCATTTCATTTAGCAAAGGATAAGGCTGTTAGCATAATGGATTCCTATGCAAAAGAAACTTTGAAAGATGCTTATAGTGATGTTGATGCTTGGTTGGAAAACAAATTAGAATTTTATGTGAATAAAAACAAAAAGTAAAAAATTCTTTATGAGAACTAAAAGAACTATATTGCTATCGCAGCAGTAGTTACAGATAAGTAGTGATGTCCGCTGCGATAAATAAAGATACTATGTCTTCTAAAATGATAATAAGAAAGAGTTAGGCAAAATCAAATAAATAACTGATCAATTGGAGTTTCAAAAAATTTGATTTGATGGGTTTTGTGCCTAAATTATTGAATATGTATTTTTTTGAAACTCCCTTACAGGAGGTGATATATTTGGATTTTAAAATAATGAATACCTCAGAACTTATTAGATACATAGAAAAATACATATGGACCAGGACAGTTAATCAGCTTCATATTCACCATACATGGAAGCCTAATCATTCTGATTATCTAGGATATAATGGTGTTGAACTTCAGAGGGAAATGCGTAATTATCATGTTAATGTAAATAGATGGAGAGACATAGCGCAGCACTTAACACTGCTTCCAGATGGCAATTGGGTAACTGGTAGAAGTTTTAACATTAATCCGGCTTCTATTATTGGATGGAATGAAGGAGCCTTTGCCATAGAAATGATAGGTAATTTTGATAAAGGATTTGATAAGTTTTATGGGAGGCAGGCAGAAGCAATGTTTGAATTCTGTGCTTTTTTTGTTGCACATATGAAGCTTGATATGAAAAATTCTGTGAAGTTTCACAGGGACAAGCCAAATTCAGGGAAAACCTGTCCTGGCAGCGGAATCAATAGAGAGTGGTTCATGAACAAATTAAAGAATGCAATAGAGGGTGAGATTTCAATTATTGAAGAAGATAAGTGGAAGATTGCAATTGTTGATGAGCTCGCTTCAGGAGGAGTTATAAACGAACCTGAAGGTTGGAAAAAGAAAATCAATGAATCTATGCCAGTATGGGCAGTATTATCTGTATGTAATCAAATATGTAAAAAAATAAGTAAGGATAATCAGGCATCTTCGACAGCAAATAAGGTGATTCCAAAAAAATAACTGGTCAATGGGTGTTTCAAAAAAGCTGATCTTGTTGGATTTGAACTATGAATTTTGACTAATGAATTTTTTTGAAACACCTAAGGTGATTCCAAAAAATAACTGGGTCAATTGCCATTTCAAAAAAATTGATTTGAAGGGCTTTGTGACCAAAAGCTTGTATAGTTTTTTTGAAATGGCTTAAGTTAAGTAAATCATACGGAAAAATAATCTATTATTTGGAGGAGTGAATTATGAGGGGTTCAAAATCAATACTATATTTGCTGGATAGTTGTAACTTGAAAGCATCAAAATGTATGTGCTTTTTTCTTTTGTTAATGGTAACAGCATTTTTTACAGGTGCTACTTTATTTATGCCAGTATCAGCGGATTCTACCCAAGTTAATAAAGAGGGGTTATATGCAGTTTCTCCTGTCAAACAACAAATGAAACTAACCATACCCTCAGAAGTTTTACCAGGGGGACGTGGATTTATGATTCCTCAGGTAGTTGTTGCAAGGGATGCTGATGGAAATCCATTATCGGGAATACCGGTAAGGTTTGAAGTTATAACCAGTTTAAATGTAAATGCAATAATGAGAGGTTGTAAAACTAGAAACATTGTAGTTAATACTGATGAAAATGGTTATGCATCGGCTGCAAATACTTATGCTGGTTATGTAGGTGAAGGTTTTCAGATTTACTCAAAGAGTGCTGGAGTTGTTGAAAATCTCAAGGTAATAGCAAGCGTTTCAGGATGGGAACCAGTGGTTTTTGACATAGAAATAGGAACACACAGATCTAATATGTATGACAATACACCTCCTATTCTAACACCAATTGCTAAGGACGAAGACGGTAACTTATATGTTGCAGGTACATGGACAAATCAATCAGTAACAGTACACTATGATGTTATTGACACAATATCAGGTATTAAATCTTGTACAGAGGATCAGCTTTTTGAAAATGAAGGAGCAGATCAGCAAGCTAATGGGACAGCTGTGGATGCTGCAAATAATTCTGCAAGTATTTCGTTTGGTCCTGTAAATATTGATAAAAGTCCACCTGTCACAACGGCAACTGCCACAGAGCCAACCTATGAAAACTGGAACAAGGGTAATGTTATAATTGATTTAAAGGCTACAGACAGTGTCTCAGAAGTAGAATACATATTTTACAAGTTGGGTGACAGTGAACCTGTAAAAGTAGATGGAAGTAGTGCAAAAGTGGAAGTTGATACTGAAGGTGCCACCGAGGTTGGTTACTGGGCAGTTGACAAGGCAGGTAATACTGAAAAGGTGAATTTGTTAACGGTAAATGTGGATAAGACTGCTCCTGAAGTTACATGGAATCAGAGCCCAAAAGAAAATGAAAAGGGATGGAACAGTTCTGATGTTTCAATTACTATTAAGGCCGAAGATATTAACTCTGGTTTTAAAGAATTACATTATAAAATAGGTGATGGTGAAGAACAGACAACTGATGAAAATACGGTGGCATTTTCTGTTAGTGATGAGGGGACAACTACTGTAAGTTACTGGGCAGTTGATAATACTGGTTTGTCTAGTGAAATAACAACTAAAGAAGTGAAAATAGATAAAACAGTTCCCCAAATGAATATTCCACAAAACATTGTTGTTGAAGCTGATGCAGTTTATACATCTGTTTATATAGGAAAGGCAACGGTAATTGATATATCGCCATATGAATTAGAAAATGATGCACCTGAAAAATTTCCTATAGGGAATACTACAATCAAATGGAGTGTAGAAGACTCAGTAGGAAATATAACTTCATCAGTTCAAACAGTTACAGTAAAAGATACAACAAATCCAATACTTACAGTCCAAGGAGACTTGGTTTTTGAAGCAACGGATAGAAAAATGCCATTAGTTTTAGAACAGCCTGAAGCAACGGATATATTTAAAGTGACAATTACAAATGATGCACCAGAATATTTTACATTGGGAGAAACAATTGTAACTTGGACTGCAGAGGATGCAAATAATAATAAAGTCACCGGGACTCAGAAGGTTATTGTGGTTGATAGTACTAAACCTGAGCTGATAGTGCCGTCAAAGGTTGTGAAGGAGGCAGTTGCCAGAAATACACCTGTTGATATAGGTGAAGGGATTGCAACAGATATTTTTGATGTTGTTATAACAAATAATTCACCAAAAACCTTTGCTGTGGGAACTACAACGGTAGTATGGAAGGCGGAAGATGCAAATGGAAATGTTACTTTAAAAGAACAGATTGTTGAAATTATTGATAAAACATTACCTGTGCTTACAATTCCTGAGGATATAACTTTAGAAGCAACAAAAAAGACAATGGCAATAGACATTGGAAAAGCAAGTACTAAAGATATATTTAAAGTGATTATTAAGAATGATGCACCCGAATATTATAAGGTGGGAACAACAGAGGTAACTTGGACGGCTGTAGATGAGAATAATAATATATCTAAAAAAACACAGAAGATAACTGTAACCGATAAAACAAATCCTGTGCTTACAGTTCCGGCAGATATAAAAGTTGAAGCCAATGGTGTTTTGTCAAAGGTAGATATAGGTAGTGCGAAGGTGTGTGATATTTTTGAAACAAATACAGTAAATAATGCACCTGAAGGATTTCCAATAGGTACGACTATTGTAACCTGGACTGCTACTGATGAAAATGGCAACAGTACCAAAGATACTCAAAAGATAACTGTTGTTGATACTACAAAGCCTTTATTGACAGTTCCCTTAGACATTGAAGTTGAAGCTGATGGACAAAGAACAAAAGTTGATATGGGTAATTTTAAAGCAAAAGATATATTCCCTGTTACAGTTACAAATGATGCTCCTTTAGATTATGGAATTGGAACAACAGAGGTAACTTGGAAAGCTGTAGATATTAATGGTAATGCTAATATTGGTAAACAGTGTATAACAGTAATAGATACAACTGCTCCTAAATTGGAAGTACCCCAGGATATAATAGTTGATGCAATAGGGGAAAAGACTCCTGTTGATATAGGAAAAGCAAGTGCAAAAGACATATTCCCTGTAACAGTAATAAACGATGCTCCTGAAGAATTTCCAATAGGAACAACAATGGTAACATGGAGTGCAATAGACGTTAATGGCAATGTTTCTACTGCAGTACAACTAGTAACGGTTAATAAGAGTGTAAAAATAAGTGTAGAGGCTTATAATTACAATAGGAATAACTACACGAATCAAATTATACCTTTTGTTAGAGTGACAAACACTGGAGATACTGTTATTGACTTATCCAAACTAAAAATCAGATATTATTATACCATGAATGGAGATAGGGAACAGAATTATTGGTGTTATTTTGCACAAATACAAAGTGCACATTATACTTCTATAACTAAAGATATAAAAGGAAGTTTTGTAACAGGGCTTAATAATCCTTTAAGTGATTGCTATTTGGAAATAAGTGTTGCTAGCGATTCATTAAGTCTTAATCCAGGAGAATCACTAATGCTTCTAAACAGGTTTTCAAAAACAGATTGGTCAAACTATAAACAAAGCGACGATTATTCATTCAATAGTATAGCTCAATTCCTGCAAAGTACGGAAAAGATAACGGTATATTATTTTGACAAACTTATTTCAGGTGTTGAGCCATAAGAATAATTTCCAGCTGTGAAATAGGTTACTTACACAAAGATTCAAAACCAATGAAAAATACTTCTATTAGCTAGGTATTTCTTTAAAAGCCGGATTTTTCATTTGGAATACCCTTGAGCCAATAAAGCTTTGTTCCAGCAATCCTATTTCACAGGTGGAATAATTCCAAGATTTTAATAATTAAATATATTTTTATGTTAGCAAAAATAATTTATAACTTCTTTCATGTAAGAATAAAAAACTTACAGGAAAGGAGTTGTTTTTTTGCATAAGAAATTTGAAAAGTTTTTTACTATTCTTATTACCTTCGATTGTAAATACAGTTTGAGATTTACCTTTATTGTGGAGGGGTTTTTCTATTATCTAAATATGATCAACCCAATTTCAAATAATTGAACTAAAGACAGATCTCTAGCGGGAGGGGAAAAGATATATGAGTTCCATGAATTTAACTAAAAAGCAGGTCAATAAATCTTCAATTAAAAATAGCAGTTTTACAAATGGAAGCAATGCTTTAAAGGTTTCAGCGATGAAGAAGCCAGATCCTATGGATATAATTCAACGTTTACATACAAATCCTGAATTAATAACAAAAAGTGATATGTTATATCTTCAAAGTGTAATTGGAAATCAGAAAGTAAGTAAATTACTTTCTGATGTAAAGAAAAGAGAAGATTCAAAGAAAAATAAAAATGTACTTAAACCTGAAGTTTTAGATGTTCCAAAAGAAAATAAAAATAATAGCAGTGAAAAAGATTTTAAAGATGAAACAATTAAATTAAAAAGAATAAATACCCAGTTTACAAAAGAGGCTAGGGCAGAAGGTAGTAAAAAATCAAATAATATATCTTCTGAGGATATAATAACTAAACCTCAGAAAACAGAGTCAAATGAAAAGCAAGGGATCAAAAAAGATGAGGGTAATATAAACGCTACTCAAAATAACAAAGGGCTAGGAGATAGGGTAGAAAGTAAGGGGGATGATAAAGCAGGAAGTGATGTTGAAGGCGAGGTGGAAAGTAAGTCTGGAAGTAATAATGGAGTTGCGGTAGAAGCTGAGAGAGGAAGTAATGTCGAAGGTAAGGGAGAAAGTAAGACAGGAAGTAAGGTGGAAGGTAAGGGGGGGAATATTGCAAAGGGTAATATGGGAAAGAATTCAAAAAGTATTGAAAAGAATGCTGTATTACCTGTAGTTAGTGAAAGTAACTCCTCAGTTCCTGAAATTGAAAAAAAGGACGAGGAAATTAAGACAGAAAACGAACATGAAAGTTATAGCAAATCTATAAGTGGTGCAAATGGAGAGGGAAATAAAGGTGGAGCTTCAGTATCTGGTAAAGCTGGTCCACCATTGATGCAAAAAGGACCAAAAGCATCATCAAAACCATTAAAGGTTAAGATTAAGTCTGAGAATCCTGAAGGGATTATCAGTCAGCTTGAAGATACTCCGCCAGCGGCTATATTTGATGCTTATACACAAGCGGTATCTGCTTCTTCTGATGCTCTTAAGAACCAAAGACAAAATACACAGCAAATGTTATCTGAAGTATCTGCTCCAACAGGACTTGAACCTGTAGAAAAGGCTGGTAAGGTCGGAAAAGCAATAGAACCGTTAAAACATAATATGCCACAAGAGTTTCGCAGTCAGAAAACAGGTGGAAATGTACATGAGGGAATTCCAGGTGAAATTAAAGATACTCAAAAAGGTGATGAGATAGATCCGGAACAAATAATGAAACAGGCACGAAATCAGGCAGCAGCTGCACCTAAGATAGGAATGACAGGAGAAGCTGATCCTTCCCAGATAGATGGATTTAAAGCTGAGGCATCTCAAAGTGTAAAGGCTGCAAAAGAGGCAGAATTGTCACAAGTTAATAAGGATTTTGGTGAAAACAACATATATCCTAAAACTGACAATACAACATTAAAAGCTGATACAAAGATAAAAGAGATAACTCCTCCTAATGCAGAAGCTATGCAGACAATTAACATATCTCAAGATATAGCTGATAGAATAAATCAACCTCTTAGCTTAACACTTAAAAACCAGATTGGAAGTAAAAAGAATGAGTATCAGAAGGGGAAGGTGAAATTTGATTCTGATGTTGTAGCTGCAAAAGCTGATACAGACAAACAGATTAAAGAGCAAAAAGCTGAAGCAAAAGAAAAGCAGCTTAACGAGCAAAATAAGGTTAAGTCAGAGGTAGAAGGATTAAGGGGTGAATGGCGTAGTGAAATTAATGTAGCAGTAGCTGAATATGATCAGAAGGCAGATGCTGCATCTAAGGAAAAGTCCAGTGAGATAGGGAGCATAAAGACGCAAAAAGAAGGGGAGGTACAAAAAGAATTAGATAAAGCTGATAAGGAAGCTCAAAAAGAGTATATAGCTGCTAAGACAGAAGCAGATAAAAAGAAAAAAGAGGGAGAAAAGGATGACAAGAACTTTCTTGAACAGGGTTGGGATTGGGTCAAGGATAAAGCCCAAAAAGTTATTGATTCTGTAAAAAAAGCTGTAAACTTTGTATTTGAAGGTTTAAAAAAAGCTGTTAAATACATATTTGATAAAGCTAAGGAAGCTGCAAAGTCTATAATTGAAGCTGGTAGAAAGTTAATTGTAGGACTAATAAAAAAATTGGGAGATTTCCTAAAAGGTCTTGTAAAAAAGGTGTTTGCAAGATTTCCTGAGTTTGCAAAGAAAATATGTAGCAAGATTGATAATGTAATAAATAAAGCAATTACTCTAGTAAATAAAGCTGCAGACCTTTTGAAAAAAGGAGTGACTGCTGCACTAAACTTTCTTGGAAAAACTCTTGATAGTTTATTCGGAGCAATTCAATCACTATATAATGGTATTGTTTCCTCTATAGGAAAGTTATTAAAAGGTGGGTTTAAGGATTTATTCTTTAAGGTTTTAGAAGGAGCACAAATTGCAGCAGAAATAGCTCTGGCTTTTGCAACTGGGGGAGGAAGTATACTGGTCCAAGTAGCAATGTGGCTTGCAAATACACTTCCTAAATTAATGAAGACTGTTTCATCTGTTTTAGGATTTGTAGATACCATTCGGAATTTTAATATTGAAGATATTAAACAGCTATTAAAACCCGCAAAAGTTGGTGAGTTCCTTGTTAAAGGTCTATTCGGTGAACTTAGTCCTTTAAGCCAGATGGCAGGTGATAAAGATAAGAAAAAATCTTCTGGCGGAGGTGGAAAAACATCAGGATTAATAAAAGTATTTAATGCACTCTCAGGAGTATTCAAAATGCTAAAGGGTGTCTACAATAAGGTTACTGGGGCGATAAATAAAGTGCTCCCAGTTATTAATATAAGCTCAAAACCATGGTTTGACATGTTCAGCATGGTTTATGCAGGAGCTGTGAAAGCAATGGAGTTTATACAGAACCCTGCTGAGGCATTAAGTGAAGGTGTTGGGAAGTTAAAGGGAGCTATTTTAGAGTTCTTTGGCAATATCAAGTCAAAGGTAGTTGAAACTGCTGGAAGTATAAAAGAGAAATTAACGGTTATTGGTAATCCAGCTAAGCTTATGAAGCTCATTGCCAATAAAGCTGTTGATATGGTATTGAACTTTATCATTATGAATCCACCTTCTGCACTTTTAAAAGCGGTGTTTAAAGCTATATCGGCAGTATCGGGAAAATCTCTTGTACAACTTGTGCGCGAGCATATACCTTTTGCAGACAAACTTATCAACAAAATTGCAGAATCTGGACCAGTCTCAAGGCTTCTTAAACCTTTGCAAGGACCTGTTAACCGTGTAGGTGGTATGATTGACCAGGTTTCAGGTAAAACAGTGAGTGTGGTAGAAGATTCAAAACAAAAATCAGTAGGTCTGTTTGGAAGTGGGGCTAAAGTTTTAAAGGATATAGCTGGTTATGTTCCTGGAAGTAAGAAAGAATCAAAATCAGTAGGGGCTAAAAGTGGAGGTATCCTTGGTGTATTAAAGAGTGGAATACATACAAGATTATTAGCATTTGGAAAGAAAATACTTGAGAAGGGTAAGGCATTTGGGAAGAAAATTCTCGATAAGGGCAAGGGTGCTCTTAATAAATCGGTTGGTAAGATTAAGGGCATGATTATAGGTTCTAAGGTTAGTTTTAAAATTGGCAAGGAAAAGCATAAAATGTGGCTTGAAAAGCAGGGCAATAAAAATGTTCTTATGATGGCAAGTAATAATCCAGGTCGAGTGAAAGAAAAAACTAATCTTGACAGTAAACATGCAAAAGAGATAAAATTAGCAGAGAAAGTAAAAAATGCTGAACAAACAGGTGACTCTACTAAGGTGTCCAGTATTGCAGATGCAGTTAGTAAAATGGAGACTGCGGGAGTTGATGAGGGTACAGTAAAAATACCTACTGTACGAAATGGGGAATTCAGAGATTGGTTTAATTCAATATCAGTTGAAGAATTTAATAAACTATGGAAAATCCCTGAAACAAGAGAAATAATAGAGGATAGACTTCGTTCACCAGGAGGATTACATGAGTGGCATATGGTTTCACGAGCTCCTAAATTTAAAAGTTGGGGTATAACAGCACAACAAATTGCAGAAATGCGAACGCCTACATCTAGAGTAGAGTTTAAGAATCCAACTGGAGTGCATGGCGGTGAAGGTTCTACTACTGCACATAATGAAATTCTTAAAATAATAGATTCGGCTAATAATTATGAATCGTTTGTAACAGGATTACAGGATTGGGCTGATAATAGATTGGAAGGCGGAGCGTCTGCTCTACCAGGTGCTTTAAAAAGGTAACTTAAGGAGGTAAGTATGAAAAAAGAAGGTTTTGTCTCATTTTGGGTTGGAACAACAAAATCGGAAAAAGATTTAGATGAATTTATGAAAACTACTTATGATGAGGATGGGAATTATGTAAAACCACATTTTGCAAAAAAGTTTGATATAAGGAGGTTTGATGAAGATTTTAGAGAAGTAAAATTTTATGAACAATCGTTAAAAAGCTTAGAGGATATCTCAAAAGGATTCTCATATTACGATATTATAATACCAAAGTTTATGAAATTTGTTAATAATAATTTCCCAAGCTCTTTTAATGCAGTAATTCTCTTATATAATTTTGATTATTCTGGAACAAAAGAGTACTATAATGATGGCATTAATAATTTCCAGTATATTGGATCAGTAGAATATAAAAATGACTTATAATATAGAACTTACACAGTAACTTTATAAGCAAGATATAATCATTAATTAGCTGTAGAAAAACTCATTTTTAACTAAAATAAATAATGGATAAACGAAATTTTATTTAAGAAAGCTAGGAGTAAATCATGATCCCGGCTTTTTTTATGAACAAAATTAAAGCTATGTTAGAATGTGAAAAATAGTGGTAAACCCAAAAGAATTGCTAAATCATTAAAATGATTTAGTATTTAAGGCTTTATTTGCAAGGTAAGAAAAGGAATGTTTAATAAAAATAATTTTAAAAGAAGGTGTTTGTATGTATGAGGAAATTAACAATATTAACTGGGTCAATGGATATTTATGATAAACTGTATGGAAAATGAAAATGGTTCTATTGTTGGTGGAGAAGTTATTTTGCATAGTGAAAATAGAGATATTGTAATAAGGGGGATGGAAGCATATAAAAATGAACCTAGTCTTACTTCATTTAGATATGCCGGAAAAATCCCAAAAGGGGTAAGTGTTATTTTTTAAATACACAAATACTAGATCTGAAATTCTCTATTGCTTATTTAAAATATTTAAAGTAGTATTTGGCTATTTTAGTTAGCTGGATATTGCTTTTCTATTTTTATAAAATTGTTTTTGATTTCATTTGAATTTAAAATATTGACTGTTTAGGTTTAACGTGTTAAACTAACTTTAGGTTTAATGGATTAAACTTAAAAGGAGAAATACAATGGGAAAAATTAAAATATTTGATGCAGAGTATAGATTTATGAATATAGTTTGGGAGCATTCTCCGATTGCGGGAATGGAGCTTGTGAAGCTTGCAAATGATGAATTGGGATGGAAAAAGTCTACTACCTATACTGTTATCAGAAGGCTTAGTCAGCGTGGAGTTTTAATAAATGAGGATTCTATTGTAAAAGCTTTAATAAGCAGGGAAGAGGTAATGAGAATAGAGTCAGAAGAACATATCGAAAGAGTATATGATGGATCCTTAAAACTATTTTTTACCACTTTTTTGCAAAAAGAAAAACTGAGCAGGGATGAGATAGAAGAACTGAAAAAAATTGTAGAAGAGTATTCTAAGGAGGATTAGCTTATGCTACAGCATATTTTCCATAATGTTATTGATATGAGTATTACAGCTTCTGTAGTTATAATTGTTATTTTATTATTAAGACAATTATTTAAAAACAAACTTCCCAGAATATTCATCTATTCTTTATGGGGGCTGGTTGTTTTAAGATTGCTCCTTCCATTTTCTGTTTCTTCTACAGTCAGTATTTTTAATATAATAAATGTTCCAAATGTGCAGAATTATAATTATTCCACTCAGAATGATACAATGGAGATGCAAAATAATGAATTGAAAATAATTTATGGAGAACAATTGTCAAAAGCATTTTCAAAGGAAGATACAAGTCAAACAACAATGAGTGAAATTGATAAAAACAGATTGGTAGAAAAAAATGATACAAAAAATATATTTCAACATTCTACAAATTTAAATTTACAGGATAAGAATGAAGATTTTAATTTATATTCAAATTTGGAAACCTATAGTGGAGAAAAAGTATCTTTTTTAAAATGGGTAAAAGATCATGCAAGTTTTTTCTGGTTTGTTATTTTTATTCTACTTATTCTTGGGTATGCAATATTGTATTATAAAGAGGCTGATAAGTTTAAAGAAGCTGTTTTATATAAAAACAAAGATCTTGTTGAGGAATGTAGCAAAAAGGTCAAACTGAAAAGAAGAATAACAGTGTATTTGTCAGATAGAACTCCAACACCTATAGTTTGTGGATTAATAAAACCAAGGGTAATACTGCCATTAGGCTTTATTGAAAATTCTACAGAGTCAGAATTGCAAAAAATAATAACGCATGAATTTGTACATGTAAAGAGATTTGATTATTTATTAAAACCTCTGTTTGTTTTTGTTATGTCAGTACACTGGTTTAATCCCTTTGTATGGGTTTCCTTTATTGTATCTCAAAAAGATATGGAGTTATCGTGTGATGAGAAGGTTTTAGCTCTATGGGGTATTAATGCAAAAAGTGAATATGCCTCACTACTTATAAAATTTGCAACAAAAGAAAAAAGAATAATAAATGGGCTTGCTTTTGGTGAGAGTGATATAAAAAACAGGGTTAAAGGCATAATGAAGTTTAAAAAGCCTCGAATGTTGATTTTGATAATAGCATTTTTATCTGTGATTGTATTGGGGGTTATTCTCCTTACAAATGGTAAAATTAATTCAACAGATAAAGAAGGGGATTTGAATTATATTTCAGAGGGAGTTGGAAGTAATGAAAATACAAATAAGGATCCAGATGATAATATAGATGATAATCCAGATAAAAATATAGATACAAATATGAATGAAATTATAGGAAATGAAGCATCAGATGTTGAGATTGGTGAAGATGAAGTACTGAATATATTGGCTGAAATACAAAAAAATGCTCCTTCAGATATAGATAAGTGGGGAGATTATTTCAAGTCAAATAGTGATTTTAATAAACTGCTTGATAAAGGTCAGCCTGCACTTGATACAATGCTTAATATATTTTCGAAAAATAATGAGGATGGTCCTAAGGAATATATTATGGCTTATGCATGTTCTATACTAATGAATACAAGTATAAAGGGTAAGGAGTTAGGAACAAGTGGCAGAGGGTGGTATTATAAAGTTGGAGTTTTTCGGGATGTAATGCAGGTTGAAGATGCAGATTTTCACTTGTTTAGTAATTCTGATAAAAAGCCAAAGAAGTTACTACCCGAACATACAAACATGAAAGATATAAATAATATTATAACGAACTATATTCTTTCAATAAGAAGAAGATCCTTTACTATGGGTGAAAAGGGAATTGAGGCCCATAAAATATACAGAGTAGAAAAGAAAAATGAAATTCACACTGCATATATTATGACCAGTTTCAGTTGGTTTGGTTTTGAAAACGGAGACTTTGTCAAGTTGTCAGGAAGTAGTATGCATCCTCTTAAAATGGTATTGAAGCAAAAAGAAAATGGTGAATATGAGATTGTTGATTGTGAGGATGTTTTATATGTTGATAAAGAGAAAGAAAAGGCTATTAAAGCTGCATTTCCGGAAGATTTAGCCCAATTGATTATCGAAGGAGATAAGAAAACAGAAGAGGAATTAGATGCTGAAAAAATCAATAAGGCCAGAGAATATCTTATAAAAATAAAAAGACAGGATGCAGAGATATCTTTATCAAGGCCAGAATTAAGACCAGAGTATTCTAAGAATAAAAATCTCAGAAGTGCAATTCATAGAGTTGCATTAATGAAACCTGAGATGCCTGAATTTATAGGTTCAAAAGAGGTTCTTGTAAATGTTGGAGGAAAATTTGGAACAAAGGTAAGGTGCATCCTTGAAACAAACTGCAGTGAAGAAAAAGAGGGGAAGTATATTGTAGAATTCAAAAAATCTTGGGATTTTTCAATACAAGGTGAGAAAATTCAGAGTTACTGGAAGTATTTAGTTGAAGGTGATAGAGTTGAATTGTTGGAAAGTGTCAACAATGATAAGAGAGTTAGTATGAAGTAAGGTTGTTGTGGACTTTAATGATTCAACTGATATAAGTTTTATATAGATATAATTTGGGTAAAGAATATATTGATGTAAAAAAGAGCTATAATAAAGTTAAACGAAAGAAGGGGATTTTGTTATGCGGAACATTAAGCCAATATCAGATTTGAGAAATTACACAGCAGTTTTGGAGTCAGTATCAGTCGGAGCACCAGTTTATCTGACGAAGAATGGTCGGGGTTGCTTTACCATTATGGACATGGAAGAGCAAGAGCGCCTGAAAGAAAAAGCGGATAAGTATGATCGTATGGCTGCACAACTTAAATTGATGTGTGAGTTAAATGCTGGAAGAAAATCTGGAGAGGAAGAGGGATGGATTTCGGCGGATGATGTGAGAAGCCATTTCCACACTAGAGCAAATGCAAAATGTCTTTTTTAATGTCTCTTGAAAATAGTTAACGTTATATCCACCCTTGGATTTAGCAAAACATCTTTCCCTGAAAAAGAAATACCAAGCATAATTCTTTTTCTAATCATTCTATTTAGGTAATTTCAAAAAATAACTGGTCAATTGCGGTTTCAAAAAATCTAGATTGAAGAGCTTTAAGGTTATTTTTTGAAACCGCCTTATAAGTTTCTGATAATATCCTTTATCAATTATTTAATTTAATTCTTTTTCTATGGAAACTTTCAAATTCTCATTGCTGTAAAATTTGTCTACACTTCTAAATTCAAATACTATCTGTTTTTAAAAAAAACTAAAAATTAGGTTGTAAAATGAATCCTCCAATTTATATATATGTGAAATTAAATATGCAATATAAGAGGGAGGATAACATGGATAAAATCAAAACCATCATAGAACTTCTTGAAAAAATCAGAATCTCAAATAAAAAGACCTTTGATTCATGTCCAAATGAAAAATTATTGAATGACACTGAATATGGTGAACTCTATCAAGCATATTGGCAATCTGATTTCAGAGTAAAAAATATTATAGATCTATTATTGACATTAGATACAAATTCCAAAAGGTTAATGTAAAACAATTTTTTACAAAAATAAGGTTGTAAAACCATTCTCTGACTTTACTATATTAATGAAAATATAAAAAAAGGTGTAAAGGGCGATATGGATAAAGATAAATTTAAAATAATAAAAAATGAAGAAAATGAAATTTTTAATGCCTATGATTCCAGCAAAGAACACTTAGCTGACGAAATTTTGCGACTGGACATAATGCTACGGCTTCTCATAAATAAGGAGCAAGAAACTGAAATGCCAAACCAGTTTGCAGGAATGATTATTACGGCACAGGAAATATGCAGTTCGCTGGAGGGTGAAAGCTTTAAGGGTTATGATGATAATACTCTGATGGATGAATTGTTGAAGCTAAATAAACGTATTGAAAAAAGGTGTGAGTTAAGTTTTGATGAAGGCATTTATCTTTCATTGCCATATATATCAAAACTCTTTAACTTAAGTTCATTTGAAGAATTTTGTATTATTATATGTCTTGCACCAGAGCTAAATAAAAAATATGAAAAAATCTATGCTTATTTTCAGAACGACCTGACAGCTATAAGTCCTACAATTAATTTTGTACTAGAAATATTTGATGGGGTAGAAGATGGAAGAATTTCTATGATGGAGGTATTTGATCTGAATGCTCCTTTAATGAGATTTCTAATGGACACCCATAGTGATCTAATGGATAGACGTATACCTAAGATATCTCGGAAACTAAAACTTGAAGATTGGATTGTGAGCTTTCTTTTAGACTTTAGGGTTCTTGATGCAAGACTTATAGATGTAGCAGAATTGATAGTATCACAAGATTTAGACTATGATACATACCTCACAGAACTAGATAAGAATATTATAAGGTACATAAACTATTATTGGTCAGATAATGCTAGTGAGTCCAAACAAATTGTTTACCTCTATGGCACTGATGTAGAAGTTATGAAAAATAGTGCTATAAATGTATCAATGAGAATCGGAATGGATTTAATAACAGTTGATGTTGAAAAGCTTATTGAATGTAGCACGAGCTTTGATGAAGTGTTATGGCTTTTAGGTCGTCAATCTATGATTGGTAATTGCGCTTTATGCCTTACAAACTTCCAGTGTCTTTTGTCAGAAGATTCAAGGAACCAGGTTAGAATAAAAATGGTAGTTGAGATGATAAATAACCATGTCCCTTTAACCTTTATTTTTGGTCAGACTTCCTGGAATCCCAATATTTATGATTGTAAAGCAAACTTTATTGAAGTTGAAATTCCACTTCCTAAAGATTTGGAATGCAGGGATTTATGGAAGAAATTTAGTGGGTATTACAGGCTTGACAGTGATATTGATTTAGATGATTTTAAAACCAAGTTCAGGTTTACGTCCGGACAGATTCAGTGCGCACTAAAAAGAGGTGAAAACCTTTCTGTCTGGGAGAGAAAAGAAAAAGGTATTATTGGGACAAATGAACTGTATCAAGCCTGTTATACCCAATCCAACAGAAAGTTAGAAAGTCTTGCAGCAAAGATAAATGTAAAATACTCGTGGGATATGTTAGTGCTTCCTGATGAACAATTATCACAGCTTAAAGAAATAACAAGCCAGGTTAAGTATAGATCCCTAGTATATGATAAATGGGGATTTGACAAAAGGCTGTCTCTTGGAAAAGGATTGAATGTTCTTTTTTCTGGGCCTCCAGGTAGTGGTAAAACAATGGCTGCAGAAATAATTGCAAATGAGTTGAGTCTTGAAATATATAAAATAGATGTTTCCCAGGTTGTAAGCAAGTACATAGGAGAAACTGAAAAGAACTTAGGAAAGATTTTTAAAGAAGCTGAGACTTCAAATGCAATATTATTTTTCGACGAAGCAGATGCACTGTTTGGAAAACGTTCTGATGTAAAAGATGCACATGACCGCTATGCTAATGTGGAGACTAGTTATCTTCTGCAGAAGATGGAGGAGTATAAGGGAATTGTTATCTTAGCAACAAATCTAAGCCAGAATATAGATGAAGCATTTTTAAGAAGATTGCAATTTAATGTGGAATTTCCGTTTCCTGAATTTGAGCAACGTAAAAAGATTTGGATTGGAATATTCCCCCAACAGGCTCCTTTAAATGACGACATTGATTTTGATTTTATGGGTAAGAAATTCATTCTTGCAGGGGGCAATATAAAAAATATAGCATTGAATGCAGCTTTTTATGCGGCAAAAGAGTCAAGTGGAATTGGAATGAAACAGGTTATGCTTGCTGCAAAGCGTGAATATAAAAAGCTGGGAAAGACATTCTTAGAATCGGATTTTGACCCATACTACAAACTGATTGGGGTGAATTAAAAATGGCAATAGATACACGTACAGTTATAAGGGATGTGAGCATAAGTTTGAAAGACCTTATTAAGGCAAATGTCCCGGAAATTTACGATGACAGTTTTATAACTCTTGGTTCTCCAAGTGATGTTGATTCTTCCAATATCAAGCTTTCCATGTGTCTTTATTATCTAACAGAGAGTCCAAGTATGCGTAATAGCGAAAAAGAAGCTGTAGATGGAACGAATGAGTTTAGATTTCCGCCGGCATATCTTGATTTATATTATCTTATGACTCCTTATGCAAAAGACAGAGAAACGGAATTGCTTATTTTGGGGAAGATATTCCAATTGTTTCATGAACATTCCCTTTTAAAAGATGAGGATTTGAGGGGGAATCTAGTTTCGTGTGGTAATGAAGAGATACGAATTTCCTACAACAATCTTTCGCTACAGGATATAAAGCAGCTGTGGGAAGTGTTCCCGGGTAAACCGGCTAAATTGAGTTTATCATATCTTGTTTCTCCAGTGAAATTGCCAGCAGAAAAAACTATTACTATACCAAGAGTTATTGAGAGAGACTTTGGTGTCCATCAAATAGATAAATAAGGCGGTTTCAAAAAATAACTTATACAGTATTAAGGTCATAAAGCTCTTCAATCTAGATTTTTTGAAATCGCAATTGCAAAGTTTTTTTTGAAATCACCTAAATTCATCTTTTAATACTTTTTTATAAGGCGGTTTCAAAAAATAACCTATACAGTATTTCGGTCACAAAACCCATCAATCTAGATTTTTTGAAACCGCAGTTGACCAGTTATTTTTTTGGAATCACCTAAATCAAAAGTTTTTTAAATATATAAATTTTTGAAATTTAATTAAGGTTTAAGCATTATCCTCAAAAGGAGGTGACTACTCATAATTTAATTATAAGGCGAAATCACAAAAATTTTGCAGCAGGCATTAATAATTTGTAAGTAGTTACTATTGCGATATGTAAATGTATATTGCTGCAATCTACACTAAAAAAATCTATTATTTCAAGGAGGGCTTGGAATGGCAACAAGTTATTTTACACCCGGAGTTTATGTTGAAGAAGTATCTGGTGGAGTCAAACCCATATCCGGAGTGGGTACAGCCGTAGGGGCGTTTGTTGGACTTGCTGAAAGAGGTGTAATTGGTAAGGCTGTGTTGGTTACTAACTGGACACAGTATGTTAAGGAATTTGGTACTTTCATACCAAATGGTTACCTTGCATATGCAGTGTATAACTTTTTTGCAGAGGGTGGTACAACATGCTATGTTGTAAGAGCTGCATCGGATAAGGCAGCAAAATCATCTGTTATAGTTAAGGACTCTGAAGGCATAACAGATCTATTAAAGATTAATGCCCGTTCTGAAGGTACATGGGGTAACAGAATTTCCATTGAAATTACTAAGACATTGGACGACCAGGAAAAAGGAACAGAATCTAAAAGATTCAGACTTGCAGTAAAATATACTGAATCCAATTCATTTAAGGATGAATATGCTGAAGAAGACCAAAAAGGTGAGATAGTTGAGGAATTTGACAATCTTCTACTCACAAATATAATCGACAAGGTAAATGATGTTTCAGCTTTTATAAGTGTTGAGGTTCTTGTAGATATTGAAGATGATATAGCCAATATGGAAAAAGTTCCTCAGAAGACATTGGAAGCTCTATTGTTAAACGGTGGTGTTGATGGAATTAGTGGAGTTGATTTCCTTGGCGATGAGGTGAAAATGACCGGGCTTCATGCTTTCGATATTATTGATGATATTAATATAGTTGCAATGCCTGATGTTGCAGATATGCCTGAAAGTCGTTCTATTATTCTTGGGGCACTTAATTACTGCGGTCAAAGAAAGGACTGCTTCTTTGTAGCAGATGCTCCACATGGTCTTACACCAACTGAGATTAAGGATTTTAAAAACGGAACAGGAAATTATGTTGGACAGGCCTTTAATTCATCCTATGGAGCTATATATTATCCTTGGGTATTTGTTAGTGATCCATTAACAGGAAAGAGTAAATTAATCCCTCCATCAGGAAGTATTGCAGGAACGTATGCTTATGTTGACACTTCAAGAGGTGTACATAAAGCACCTGCAGGAACTACTGACGGTTATTTGGATACTGTTGTTGGTGTTGAGAGAATTGTCACAAAAGGGGAGCAGGGAATATTAAACCCAACTGGCATTAATGTAATAAGATCTCTTCCTGAAGGAATATGTATCTGGGGTGCGAGAACTCTTTCATCCGATTCCGAATGGCAATACATAAACGTAAGGCGTTTGATGATGTTTATTGAGGAGTCTCTTGACAAAGGCAGTCAATGGGTAGTTTTTGAACCTAATGATCCAGGTCTTTGGGGTAAAGTAAAGAGAAACCTTACTGCCTTTTTAAGCAGGGTTTGGAGAGATGGAGCTCTATATGGTTCCGTACAAGAGGAAGCATTTTTTGTAAAAGTAGATGAGGAGAACAATCCTCCTGAGGTTAGAGATGCAGGTCAGTTAGTGATAGAAGTGGGAGTAGCTCCAGTAAAACCGGCTGAGTTTGTAATTATTAGAGTTAGTCAGAAAACACTTTCAAAATAATGTTTATATGAGAGGAGAAACTTATTATGGCAACCGGTCAAAGAAATGATCCATACAGAAATTTTAGATTCAGGGTAGTTATTGACGGAATTCAGACAGCTGCCTTTGCAGATGCAACTATTCCTGATACTTCAACGGAGGCAGTTGATTATCGTGAGGGAATAGATTCAACTCATTCCAGAAAACTTTCTGGTCTTACTAAGTTTGGGAATATAACACTTAAAAAAGGGTTGACAGATTCAATGGAACTGTACAACTGGCGTAAGACTATAGAGGAAAAGGGTGCAGTAGGTAACAGAAAGAGCTTGTCCATAATTCTTATTGATGAGCAGGGAAACGAAAAGGCACAGTGGGACATAGTAGAAGCATGGCCTATTAAATACGATGTAAGTGCTCTTAGTGCAAAAGGAAATGAAGTGAGTATTGAGTCTATTGAAATGGTGCATGAAGGAGTAAAAAGAGTTAAATAGAGTTAAATGATAAAAGTTGCATAACCTAATAGATTTAGGTGGGAGCGATTAACCTTTTTGTAACATATTATGGAAAGAACATCTGCGTAGAGGCTTAGAGAATGTTAACGAAGCGAAGGATTAGTCGAATCATTTTTCTTCTTAGAAGCGAGTTTTGATTCGACCCGTAGCTTTTTTACATTCTCTTAGACTCGGAGCTTTAGTTCTTGGAATAATATGTTACAAATTCAAAAACTATACCCGATTTAGGTTATGCAACTTAAAAAAATATAGAAGAGGTGTTAAAATGAGCGTTTTACAAACAGAATTTAATTTTACACTGCCAAAAGGCTACGTAGATGAAAGTGGAACATTACACAAAGAGGGCGTTATGAGGCTTGCCACAGCTGCTGATGAAATTTTACCTTTAAAAGATTCAAGGGTTCAGCAAAATCCAGCGTATTTGTCACTAATTCTTTTGTCAAGAGTTGTTGTAAGTCTAGGTGGTCTCAAGATGGTCACTCCTAAAGTAATAGAAGATCTTTATACAGCAGATTTTAGCTATTTACAGGAAATGTATAACAGAGTCAACGAGTATGGGGCAAATGTATTTAAAGCCCAATGTCCAAAGTGTAACCACAGTTTTGATATTGAAGCTGAGAGTTTGGGGGAATAGTTGGCTACCCTCTCGAGCGCCTCTATGAGGAGGTAGCCTTTCTTGCCTACTATATGCACTGGGACTATGAGACAATAATGAGCCTAGAACATAAAGAAAGAGATCAATGGTGTGTGGAAGTAAGCAAAATAAATCAAAAGCTCAATGGGAATGAAAAGAAAAAAGGTTTATTTGATGTGTAGGAGGTTGCCATGGATATTGGAAGAATTGTAAGCCGTTATATCAGCAGAGTTTTGAATACTGACGAAATAAGAAATCGCAGAAATACAGGAGAAAAATTTGACCCATATCTTGCATATAATTTTATAGTTGAAATAGACAGCATAATGGTTGCAGGTTTTTCAGAAGTCTCAGGTTTAAGTGTAGAAACGCAGTTTGAACGTAAAAACTTTGGAGGCGAAAACGATAGGGATTATTTGTTTTTTAACTATACCAAACATAGTGACATAACACTTAAGCATGGCATCGGAGATAGGGATTATTTATGGAGATGGTATCAGGATGTAATCTATGGACGTATAAGAAGGGTTAATGGGTCAATTTGCCTTACGGATCAAAATGGAAACAAAAAAATTTGGTGGGACATTATTGAGGCTTGTCCTATTAAATGGGAGGGACCTTCTCTAAATGCATCAAGTAGCTCTGTTGCCTTTGAATCGATTGTGCTTAACCATAACGGAATACAAATGCATAGATAGATTTGTTTTATGAAAATAGACAAATCCTTAAAATGGGAGGCCTCTATGGTTAAAGATTTAAAAAAATGGTGTGGCTTTAATACTACTATAAAAAACAAAATAGGCGACCATTCTAGAATAAAGAAATCTGATTACTTTTACATAAAAGAAGAATTATATTTAGGACAGAATTTATTTAAAAAATATAATATCGTAAGATGTATAAGAAAATTCAGATTACTTGTATTTAGGCAATGGGGATTGTTTTTAGATGATTTATGTGAGGTTTCCTCAGGAGAAAATTTTAGTACCAGGAATTTTTTTAAACAGTATAACATATATAAACAATTTTTAAATGCACAGTACCCTACCATAAATAACTTAACAGAAAATAGAAACTATTTGTTTTATAATAAAAATTTTAACAAATTTGAAAATAAAACAAAAGAAGTTTCTGAAATAGAAGGTGAAAAATATCGTTCAAATGTTTCAAATGTCAAAACCAATTGGATTTTTAGCCAAGGCAGAATTGGCACTAGATCAAATGATGTTAAGTTTCAAAATGGCAGGAAGGAATATGTAAATGCATTTATTGCAAGATTTTATGAAAGTCAGATCATACGTTATAGGATTAATGACAGAGTTAGTGATAGAAGTCAAATTACACTAAGTGGAATTGATAACAGAGTTATTAATAGAAGTCAAATTACAAACAATCATATTGATAATAGATTAATTAACAGTAATCAAATTACAAGCAGTAAATTTGTCAATAAGTTAATTTTTAAAATGGCAGATAACAAAAGAGTATTTACAAGTTTATTTAATACTTTGCCAACTAAAACCGAGGTTTCATATAAATTTCATCTAAATAAAACCCCCTATGTATATTATCTTGAGGAGGATAAACCATATTTAAATGTTTTGGCAAAGGGCGAAGGCAATAGATCTAATAAAAGAGACTTAGTAATTGATGAAAGACTTAATGAAAGTTACAATACCAAAAATCCATCAATTATTAAGCGAACTAGTAAAAGGTTTGACAACAATATAAAAGTTTATGAAGAAAGTCCTGGTAGTGAAGTAAAACGTGCAAGATCAGATTCTAGGTATATAGATGTAATCAAAAATAAACTCAATTACAAACTGAATAACAATTGCAATGAAAATAACTACAAACAAAGTAACAGTTGCAAAAACAATAGCACACAAAGTTGCAATTACAAAAACAATAGTAATTTAGAACACAGTGACAGTTACAAACAGAGCAGCAATTACAAACACAATAGAATACTTAGGAGTAATTACAAACAGAATAATGATTTTAATGAGAGTAGAAATTACAGTGAAGATAAGAATTATAACAGTATTATAAAACAAAAGAAACAGATAGTAACAGCTTTGGGAAAGTATCAATTACCTTTATTACAAAGTTTAAAAAGCAGTATTATAAGTGATGTAGTTAGCAACTCTTATGTCCACAAAACAAATGATTTTACTGTAAATACAGTGGAAACAAGCAGAGGAAAATTTTTTGAAAATGTAACTCACATAAATAAGCATGATTTTATTGAGAGCATTGTAAATGCTGAAGAAATTAATGGGAGGGAGAGGAAGGAAGGATTTTATAATACGAAAAAAAACAGCCTTTATACTCCTTCTGACTCATTGACTCTTCGAAAACCGGTTAAAAAAGATGTTGTCCAAGTTGAGGACAAAGAAGAGATTTTACAGAAACAGTTTGTAGAGACTTCTAAACCTGACTATTTTAATGAGAAAAGTATAAAAAAGAAAGTGTTAGAAGAGCTTGAAAGTGAAGAGATAAATATAATTGCAGACAAGGTATATAAAGTTCTTGAAAGAAAAATTGCAATTCAAAAAGATAAGAGGGGGGTGTGGTAAGGTAATGGCGGTTAAAGCAAAAATTATTCCCGTTGATGGCGGTGAAGAAATTCAGGTAATGTACAATCCCAATGAATATTCAGTTTCCTTTGAGGCTAAGTACAGCGGTGAAGGTACTCAAAAGCAGTTTAAGATTACACAGACTCCTGAATTTAAAATTTCTCTATTTTATGATACCTATGAAAAGGGAACGGATGTAAGAAAAGAGACAAAAAAGGTTACTTCACTATTAGACCCCACTGTAAGTGGAGAGAAAACCAAACGCCCCAAAATTTGCTTGTTTGTATGGGGGGGATTTAGTTACCGGGGTGTGATATCAAAAATTGATCAAAAGTTTACAATGTTTCTAAAAGACGGTACTCCAGTACGATCCCTAATGGATGTTACATTTATTTCTGAAGAAATACCAAAAAAAGAAGAAGATAGCAAAGGGTTAGAAGCATGCAGAAAGCTATGGGTAGTTAAAAGTGGAGAGAGGTTGGATATGATAGCACATAGAGCTTTGAAGGATCCCACTAAGTGGCGTAAGATAGCCAAACTCAACAAAATACACAATCCAATAAGTTTTCCTAAAGTGCAGGATATTGGAAGGATACTGGTTATCCCGGATTAAGGTGGTTTTATTTATGAGTATTAGTACTGCGAATTATAAAATAAAACAAAATGGAACGGATTTTCCAGCTGATTTGTTTTCAGCCGTAGAAGGAGTCTATGTAGAAGATGAAATAAATTTACCCACCATGTTTTCTATTAAGCTCAATATGTGTGATAGAAATAATGGAAAATGGCGTGGAATTGATTTGAAAACATTTAAACCAGGAGACAAAATCTCAGTTTTGATAGGTTTAGATAAGCTTGAGCCTGTTGTAAGTGGTGAAATAACTTCTCTTGAATTGAATTTCTGTAAGCATGATGTTCTTGAAATAAGGGGATATGATCTAATGCACAGGCTGAGAATGGGAACACGAAATAAAGTTTTTACCAAAAAAAAAGACAGTGAAATTGCATCAGAAATTGCTAGAGAACATGGTTTGGCACCAACAGTTGAAGATACAAAAACGGTTTATCCATACATATTCCAAAACAATCAAAGTGATCTGGACTTTTTATTGGAAAGAGCAGCAATGTTGGACTATGAAATATATGTTGAAGACAAAAAGTTTTATTTTGTCAAGTCAAGGTCTCAAAAAGATTCTTCTCTTCCTGAGCTAGTATACAGAAATGATTTTGATGAACTGAACCTGGAATTAAAAACCCTCACAAGAGGAAGCGAGGTAGAGGTAAGGGGTTGGAATGTAAAGGACAAAAAGGAATTTGGAGCAGACTCAAAAAAAGGTGATGAAACTACAAAAATGGGTGGACAGCAATCAGGATTTGAATTGATTTCAAATAATGTGGAAGAATCACCAATTGCCATATCTTTAGATAATATGATTGACATAAATGAAGCCAAAAGTGTTGCAATTGGCACTTACAACAGACTTCTTAGAGAATTTATATCAGGAGAGGGAAAGTGCTTTGGAAATCCTCTTTTAAAGGCAGGAAAAACTGTTAAATTAAAGGGCATTGGTGAGCGTTTCAGTGGTACTTATTACATAGTTTCAACCAGTCATAAAATTGATAATACTGGGTATACAACAATATTTAAGGTTAGGAGATGTGGTATATGAGTGGAGTAGTGTGTGTTAATAATTTTGTAGACTCAAAGGATAATGGAAAAATTTATGGTGTTGTGGTGGGAGTGGTAATTGATAATGATTCTGCTAACCATTCCGATAAGCCAGGACCTGGTCGTGTAAAGGTAAAGATACCACTATTAGGTATGCAGGAGTCAAATTGGGCTCGAATAATGTCATTTATGGCAGGAAGTGATCGTGGAGCATTTTTTCTTCCAGAAAAAGATGATGAAGTTCTTGTAGCTTTTGAAAATGGTGATGTCAACAGACCCTATATAATTGGTGCATTGTGGAATGGTAAGGATACACCTCCAGAAACAAATAGTGATGGTGAAAATAGCACAAGAATTATTAAATCCAAAAGTGGTCATGTATTTAAGTTTTCTGATAAAGAAGGTGAGGAAAGCATTCAGATAGTTGACAAGTCAGGAAATAATAAAATAGTTATCAATACAAAGGATAATTTAATAACTGTAAGTTCTGATAAAGACATTGAGTTTTCGGCTCCTAATGGAAAAATTGCTATAGATGCAAAAAGCATTGAAATGAAGTCAAGTGCTGAAACCACCATAGAAGCTTCAGCAGATATGACTGTAAAAGGAGCCACAGTAAATATAAACTAAGAGAACTTTTATTATGTCCTCCAGAGATAATAAGAGGGACTGTATTTACTCAGAAAGTGTTTTATAAGGCAAGAACAAATAAATGACTGAGCAACTGGAGTTCCAAAAAATTTGATTTGAGGTGTTTCGTAAATGCGATATTGAACATGTATTTTTTGAAACTCACTAACGCTTAGGATATAAGACAAAATAAAAAAATACTGAGCAACTGGAGTTTCAAAAAATTTGATAGCATTTTTTGCGAAGCAAAATAATGTACCTATGCTTGGGAGCTTAAAAGCTTCCATAAGGGTCTTTGTACCTGAAATAATGAGTATGTATTTTTTTGGAACTCCCTAAGACTTTCAATTTAAAGGTTACTAAAAAAATTCTAGTATTTCATCTTCGAATTAACTTCACTTTATGGTTAGTTAGAAATGCAGTATTTCTCAGCTTTTATACTGTTAAAAATAGTGTAGCTAATTAAAAGACGCTGTACTAGGTGGGAAAAATTCAGGAGGTGTTAATATGGGTCAACCCGCAGCAAAACAGGGAGACAAGATTTCTGCAACAGATACACATATAGAGATGGTTCCATCGGGTTCTGGTACTACACCAGTTTCTATACCTAATCCATTTATGGGCACTATAGATGGAAATTTGAGCAGTGATGTAAATATAATGGGGAAACCTGCGGCAACTGTAGATTCAACAGCTACAAATAATCCTCCACATAGTTTGATGTCTGGAGTATCTTTTCAAAATCCACCTTCTAACAAAGGAACTATAATTCTAGGGAGTCCTACAGTTAAAATAAATGGAAAAATGGCAGCCAGAAATGGGGATACAGCAGAAACCTGCAACGATCCCAGTGATCTTCCTGTAGGAACAGTTATAGCAACTGGAACTGTTATGATTGGAGGTTAGTATGCAAGTAATCGACTTTTTAGGTAAGGGATGGAAGTTTCCTGTTTCAGTAAGTAAAGAGCGAATATGCAAAGTAGAGGCGGAAAACTCTATAAGAGAATCAATAATACTGATACTTTCTACGGCGAAAGGGGAAAGAATTATGCATCCTGAATTTGGATGCAGACTTAATGAGATTTTGTTTGATCACAATAACACAAGTTCTGCAACTTTAATAAGGATATTTGTTGAAGAAGCACTATTAGTGTGGGAACCCCGTGTAGAAGTATTGGATGTACAAGTAACTCCACATACCGATGAGCCGGTAATGGATATTTTTATTGAATATCTGGTTAAGTCAGTTAATAGTAAAGAAAACCTAGTATATCCATTTTATCTTGAAAGTGTGGGAAGATAATGTCTAATAAATTACCAAAAATTGATGTTAGAGAAAGACAGGATTTAGTAAAAAAACTTAAGGAATTGATATTAAAATATTGCCCTCAGTGGAAGAGCTATGAGGAGTTATCAAAGGACACTTATGTAAATGCTCTTGTGGGGATATTTTCAAACATGACAGGTAGCATAATAGATCGCCTTAATAAGTCCCCGGACAAAAATTTTATCACTTTCTTAAACATGATAGGTGTAAGTCCAGCACCAGCTAGGATTGCAAAGGCACCTCTTGTTTTTAAACTAAGAGAAGATTGGGATAGAGATGGTTTTATTCCAAAAGGTTCAAAAGTCTCAGCCCAGCCGCCCAATAAGGAAGAGGTTATATTTGAGACAGAAAAGGATCTGACAGTTATAAAACCTACTATTGTAAGAGCAGTAAGCATAGAACCCGAGGATGATAGCTATAAGGATCACGCTGACTTTTTTTCTTCTCAGCCATCAAATACAGAAGAAAAAATATTCAATGGAGATACACCTGTAGATCACCGTTTATATCTAGCGCATAAAGGACTGTTCAAGGTCGAAGAACCTAGGAAGGTTTGTATAGAGATAGTAACTGAAAATGGTGTGGAATTTCCTCATTTGTCATGGTATTCCTTTGACAAGGATGGCAACCCCTGCAAAATTAACTCTGAAGTTAATGGAAACGTAGTTTTATTGAGCGGATTTAAAGAAGTAGAAAAAAAGACTCTTTCATGGTATGACAAAAAAGGTTTGATGCACAGCTATGAGGATTATTTCATATATGGGGAATTACAGTCTGATGATTTATTTGATGCTCAAGGTAATTTTACAAAGGCTCAAGCACTTGAAAATATGCCTGGTATAAAAAGTATAAAGATTTATAATCAATCTGATGAGAATAGTATTGATGACAAGAAAAAGTTATGTCCTAAAATTGTAATTACACAAAACAATTCAGTGTTTAAGGTAATATCCGAAGAGATCATCACATCAGGTAAGGGTTTTAAACCTTTTGTATCAGGAGAGGATTTGGATAAGACTTTTTATATAGCTTTTGACAGTGACATAAGCAGTAAACCCATAACGTTGTTTTTCCCTCTTACGGGCAATCAATTAGGTGAAAACCCAATAATAGCATGGGAGTATTGGAATGGTACTAGATGGCTTACATTAAATGTAGAAGACTATACACGAAATTTTACCCGTAGAGAAAACCTTGAATTTACAGCTCCTCAGGATATCAAAAAATGTGAACTCTTCGGTACTCAATATTATTGGATACGTGGGAGACTTGATATTGGAGGTTATATTACCTATCCACAAATGAGTACAATTTATTCCAATGTTGTATGGGCTAAAAATTCCAATTCTATAAAGGATGAGATTCTAGGATCGAGTAATGGTGAAGGCAGTGAAACTTTCCAATTATCGCGCAGCCAGGTCTTAGAAGGTCAATCACTTTTTGTTCAAGAGATATCAGGAAAAGGAGACTTTATAGAATGGGAAGAAGTAAAAACATTTTATCTTTCAGAATCCGGCAGCAGGCATTATATGCTCGATCGTAATACTGGAGCTGTAACCTTTGGAGATGGCAAAAGTGGAATGATTCCTCCAGCAGGGGTAGACAACATAAAGTGTAGTTACAAGTTTGGAGGTGGAGTAAACGGAAATGTTGAAGCACAATCAATTACAACTATGTGGGATAATTTTCCTGAGATCGACTCAGTAACAAATCCCGTAGCAGCAGATGGAGGTTTTGAACATGAGACAGCAGATCAGGCAAAAATTCGTGGACCATATACTTTGAAAACCCAGGATAGGGGAGTTACGTGCGAGGATATTGAATGGCTGGCTCGTGAGGCTGTACCCAATATTTCTAAAGTGAGGTGCATTCCAACTTCTGATAGAAATTTAGATTTTGCTCTTGGAAAAGCTGCACTGATAATTGTGCCGGAAAGTAGTGACATAAAACCTTTACCAAGCCAGGAACTATTAAGTGAAATTGAAGAATATTTATCATTAAGAATACCTACTGTTGCCTCTTTTGGGAATTCACCAGGGATTGATGTAACAGGACCTGACTATATAAGGGTAGATGTAGATGCAAAAGTAACCTATACAAATCCCCAGTCATCAAAAATTATTGAGGGACGTATTCTAGAAAACCTCAAACAATTCTTTAATCCCATTAGGGGAGGTCCTCAAAAATCAGGTTGGGAATTTGGCAGGAATGTATATGCCTCGGAAGTTTATGCTGTTATTAAAAACACTCCAGGAGTAGACTACATAACAAGTGCTTCAGTAAAAGCATCAGTTCAATGTCTAACACTTTCTATAGATGAAATGGCTGAGGGTGTTCACTATGCTCCTAATGTGACCTATCCTAAATTAAGTGAAGTGAGAAGTGCTGATAACAGAATTGTATTAGGACTTGCAAAGCCACTTGCTGCAAAAAAAGCAATTAAAACAATAATGGTTAAAGGGTTTGAAGAGAACAACAAAGTTTTATTAAGATATGGGGAACGTTCAGAAGAAGTATATATTTTGTCTATAGATGGAGATGTCCTTCAATGTACGACAGTTAGTGGCAGCGCATTAAAGGGAGATTTTCCAACTGGAAGTGACATTGAATATCAGGTAAATGACGATCTTAGAATACGTTCCTTTATATTAAACCAGGTGACAGGAAATCCAGAGACCTTCTATATTAAAATAGCCTTGTTTGAACCCCGTGACATAGTTTTACTGGTAAGAAGCGATGAATATGTGAATACAACACCGCTTAAAGTAAAAAAAGTGGATGGTGAGGATGTGTTCTTAGAAGAAAATCAACTGGTTTACAGTGGTAATCACTATATTAATAAAAAAACTCCTTTAAAATTTCCATACCTTTTGGATACACGTAAAAACATACTTCATGATTTAAACTGCACGGCACCAGATTGCTATCTTGGTCAGATGGATAATGAAGAAAAACTTTATATGCAGAAAATACCGGACACTAAGGGTGTAAGCATGTGCAAAGCTTGTTTTCCGTTAACTTATGAATCATAGATGGGTGTGATTAACCTTTTTGCAACATATTATGGAAGAAACATCTGCGTAGAGGCTTAGAGAATCTTAACGAAGCGAAGGGGTTAGTCGAATTACTTTTCTACTTAGAAGCGAGTTTTGATTCGACCGTAGCTTTTTTTACATTCTCTTAGCCTAGGCTTAATAGGCGAGCAGTGTAGCGTAGTGAAACGGCCAGCTTCGGAGCTTTAGTTCTCGGAATAATATGTTACAAAATCAAAAGCTGCACCCATTATAGATAAAGGAGGGAAATATATGGCAATACCTTTACCAGAACTGGATAACCTTGAATTCAATGACCTTATGGAAGAAGCAAAATCACTCATACCTGTTTATGCTCCGGATTGGACAAACTATAACCTTTCAGATCCAGGAATTACCCTTATAGAACTATTTGCATGGCTTTGCGAAATGGCTATTTACAGGGTTGACCAAGTTCCAGAAAAGAACTACATAAGTTTTTTAAAACTATTAGGTTTTGAGCTTTCAGAGGGTGAGGATGTTTCTTCAGGAATAAAGAGAGCAGTGGAAGAGCTAAACAAAAAGCACAGAGCCATAACGTTGAGTGACTTTGAGCTTCAGGTAAAAAATGCATTGGTTAAAGAAAGTGAAATATTGAAGAAATATCCTGATATGAAGGTCCGAATAATATGTCTTCCAAACAAGGATATGGAACATGATAGCAGTGGTAAGTCAGAAAAACAGGGACATGTTTCCTTGATACTTGTTTTGAAAGCTCAGGATTATCAGGGATTGGTAAGTGAAAGATCTCAAATAAAAGAATATATTAAGGATTACTTGAGGGATAGAATACCTGTTTCTACTCGTATACATGTAGTTGATCCTGATTATCGTGAAGTAGGAATTAATATGATTGTTGCAGCTCAGGACAAAGAGGTAAAGAGTAAGATTATTGAGACCATTGAAAAATTTGTTGACCCAATTTTCGGTGGGGATAGTGAAAGTGGTTGGACACCGGGAAGAAAACTCTATACTTCAGATATATACTATCTTGTAGAAAGAATTACAGGAGTTGATCATGTTGTGAGGTTGGATTTAGAGTGTCCTTTAGTTGAACCTCACCAGTTGATTAAGCTTAAAGAATTGACGATAGAGGTGGAATCATGAACAGTACATATACAAAGTATCTACCGACAGTTTACCAAAAGAATCAAAATGAATCTGAACAGGACTATTTTCTCGGGTGTTTTTTAAGGGCATATGAAGATGTCTTATCAGAGACAGGAGATAAGAGTGATTTTAAAGGTATACATCAGTTACTTGACAATTTTCATTTGTATTTTGATCCTGAGTTGGTACCATCACAATTTCTGTCCTGGCTGGCAAGCTGGATTGGTATTGAACTTGAAGAAAATGAAGAGTACTATGGCAAAGAGGATTTTAGCGAAGTGTATACAAGGCCTGCTCAGCTTTTGCCCCTTTTTAAAAATCGAAGTTCAATAAACAGAAGTATTATTGGAAAAAGTGCACAACTATATAAGAAACGAGGTACAAAGAGTGGATTGCTTGAATTGCTGAAGTTATATGCAGGAGAAGAATCAAGTGTATCTATAAACGAATATGATAATAATTCACGCATTGGTCAAAATCAGCGTATTGGTATCAATACAATGACAGGTAATGTGGGACCTTGTTATTTTTCCATACATGCAGTTATACCTGCTTATAATCCCAGCGTTCTTGAAAATAAACTCCGTATTCTTAAAAACATGATACATAAAGAAAAGCCTTTTTATGTTAATTACAATTTAAGTGTAGAAATACCTTACATGGGTGTAGGTGTATACTCCACAGTTGGAAAGGAAACATTGCTTGGTGGCATGCAGGTTAAGAACTGAGTAAGGGAGTTTAAAAAAAAATACATATAAAAAATATGAATAGAAAGGAAGCGGCAAATGGAAAAGCAAATGGGAAAAGAAATTAAAAGAATGCGGTACTTTGATGGTCTTTTTTTAGACGCAGAGGACTATAGCTTAGAACAGGAATACCATCGCAGATCACAGCAGCTTCATAATCGATACCTGCACTCGTGGGGCATTTTTACAGGACTTGAAGTAATACCTAAAGAGGATGCTCATTTGCAGGTGGTTGTGACCCAAGGTGTTGCATTGAATCAGGTGGATGTAGAAGATCCCCAAACAAAGCAAATTGAAAGCATAGGACAGGAGATATATATTTGTGAAGGGCATCCTGACAATCCATTAGATCTTTCAGAGTACGATGGTAACGAAAGTGTTTATATTACAGTTAGTTATGAAGAGGCACTAGCAGAAAAAAGTATTGAAAAAGGACAGGGTAAGGAAATACATATTTGGGAAAGGGGACGATTATCTCACAGCAATAAGTTACCGGAAGATCCTAAAAAAGAAATATTGCTGGCAAGGGTTGTAATACCAAACAAAGAAAGTGAAGATATTAAAAACTCAGATAAAATAATATTTACTAAGGATAATATAAAATATACCAAAGTTAATGGAGATAAACTCAGAAAATATGCAGGCCCTGCTGGTAAGGAGTTTTGTGTAGAAAAGCTAATGTTTCAGTTGAATCCTGATGAAATAATTGATATACCTCGCATAAATGCTGTTCAGGAAAATATATTGAAGGATAATGAACCCTTTGACAGACTTCTTGAAATTGATTCACCACTGACCAGATTGACAGGAGACGTTCATGTAATGGGAGACTTTCTTCTAGATGGTGAATTAACAATGAAATCCAAAAACATGCAGGATGAAATGCTTATTGCCAATAAAACAGTGCAGGTCAACAGTGACAGTGGCAATGGTACTTGGAAGTTGGCAGAAAGCGGCGGACTTGATGTTTATAGAGGAAAGACTGATGGCAGTATAGATGCTCATATTGTATGGAATGAGGCTGAAGGAAGGTGGAAGGCCGGTGTAGGAAGTGACATGGGGAATATGGCATATGGACCTTCCTTTGACAGATTGACTGATAAAACACAAATTGTTGATGACTTGCATGGACACAGTCAACTTGCATCACAAAAGGGAACAGCTCTTAGTATTGATAGCTCTGGGGATATTTCGGTTCAATGTAATATGGCTTTAAATGATAAGACTCTAAGCTTTAGAGATCTTGACAATGAAAGTGATGGGCTTGGATGGTTTGGAGAGGGGAAAACATTTGCAGGTATAAAGGTTGATGGCCCTGCACTATTTGGTTCAAAAAGCGGTGTTTTAGGTACTGCTTGCGGAGGGCAAAAGGCTGTTCTTTCCTGGTGTAGTAATGGAAATGTAGGTGTAGGGTCTATAAATCCTAAGGATGATAAGCTGGATGTTGCAGGTAGTACACGTGTTCTTAGCAGCACAAATCCTATAAGGTTTACATCTACATGGACACGCTTTCCGGATTTTACAACAAATCAGGCTGAAATATGTAATGACACTACTTATCATAAGACGCTTATGATTGTTGGAAATCAATCTGCTGGACAGGGAAGAAAGGTGAGTATATGGGACAGATTAGACGTTAATGGCTTTCTCTATGTAAACGGTAGCATGCAGATTTCACAGGCCTTAACCCCAAGTGCAGGAAGTGGAAAAAACGGTATTGTATTTCCAAGTGATCCAGGGGGCGGCTCTTCCGATTCTGCTTGGATAAAGTATTATCCAAGGGCTGGAGAAGCCTGTACATTGGAAATAGGTACGTCAAATGATAGGAATGATAATATTTCGCTTATGCCTTCGGGTAGTGTTGGAATAGGTACAGCAAATCCAGGTGACAAGCTTGAGGTTTGCGGTGGACTTAGAATTCTTACTAGCAAGGGACAAAATCCAATTCGTTTCACATCGGCTTGGAAAAGTTTTGGAAACGGATCTAATCAGGCTGAAATAAGCAATGATACAGGAAATTATAAAGCACTGATGATAGTAGGAAACGGATCGTCAGGTCAAAGAAGAGTTGGAATATGGGACAGGCTAGATGTAAATGGATCCCTACAGGTAAATGGAAGCGCTGTTGTTGCAGGCAACCTTAAGATAAAGGGCAAAATTAGTGCTGGGAGTTTGGATTTTGGAGGACAATCAGGAAAACTTCGTGTGGGAACGTTATATTCGAGTGGGGCAATAGTACCAAGTGCAGGTAGAGGTAACAACGGTATTATATTTCCATCTGACCCTGGAGGGGGAAGCGGGGACAGAGCATGGATAAAATATTATCCAAGGAGTGGAGAAGCCTGTACTTTGGAAATTGGTATTTCAAACGACCGGGGAGATAAAATACTTCTTAATGCATCAGGTGGAGTCTATGGGGGGCATTGGTTCTCATGGTCATCTAGAGAATTTAAGGAAAACATAAAATGTATAAACACTAATAACGCCAAGAAGCTTCTTGAAGGATTAACTCCTGTTTCATTTAAATACAAAAACAGTAACCGACAGAACAGTATGGGTTTTATTTCAGAAGAAGTTCCAAAGGAGTTTTCAAATGATGAACAAAATGCTGTTAGCGGAATGGATATAATAGCTGTGTTGACAAGTGTAGTAAAAGATCAGCAGAAGTCTATAGCCAAATTACAAAAGCAGATTAAGGCATTAGGTGCTGCATAAAAAAATAACTGATCAATTGGTGTTTCAAAAAATCTGATTAACATTTTTTGTGCAACAAAATAATGTACCTATACTTGAAGCTGATTTGTTTCATTATTGGGTTGAAACTATAAAATATTGACCAAGGAATTTTTTGAAACACTTTATGTGCTTAAAAAATATATTATCAGGAGGAGATATTTATGAAAGGACAATTAGAAAATCGTGTTAAAGAGCTCAAATCACAGTTGGAATCCGGAGAAAAAATGATGGAAGAGCTTGATACAAAACGTACAAACTTGGGATACACAATTTTAAGAATAAGTGGAGCAATACAGGTTCTTGAAGAAATGATTGAAAAAAGTGATGAAAACAATACTGAAAAAGATCAGAATGAAAAGAATCAGAAGCAGTAAACTTATTCTACATATGAAATGGGCTTAGGCGGTTTCAAAAAATAATCTATACATTAGTGAGTTTCAAAAAATACATATTTAATATTTCAGATCACAAAGCCCTTCAAACTAAATTTTTTGAAACTGCAATTGACCAGTTGCTTTTTTTGAAATGGGATTACTGGAACAAAGATTTATTTGAAAGAAACAAAAATCTTGAACATTCCTAAGTATATCGCAGTGGTGGCTAGAAACGAAGTAGTAGTGCATACTGCGATAAAAAGAGGAACTATATCTTCTCAAAAGTTTGTAAAAAAAGCAAACTTTTTGAGAAGAATAGTATATAATCGGGAGGAGTTGTAATAAGGTGTCAAATGAAATCAAAAGAATGAATTATTATAATGGACTTTTGCTAAAAAAAGAGGATATGACTCTTGATCAGGATTACCATACCAGGCTTCACCGGATGCATAACGGCTGTTTTCACAATTGGGGAATCATAGTAGGTCTTGAACTTGAAAAAATTGAAGGCGCACCTCAAATAAAGGTTAGTCAGGGACTAGCATTTAACAGAATAAAAGAAGACGAAAATACTGTATATGGACAGGAGATATATATTGTTGACAATCACCCCGATAATCCGCTTGATCTTTCCCAGTATGATCCAAAGGATGAAATATATATCACAGTATGCTATGAAGAGGTGAAGGCGGATTTCGATACTCTAAAGGGCGACGAAGAAATACACATATGGGAGAGAGCAAAAATCAATCACAGCAGTAAAAAACCTGAAGACCCTCAAAAAGATATTGTTCTTGGGCGTGTAAAGCTTACACTAGATGAGTCAGGAAATAAGATTATCGACTATATATCCGATGAAGATGTTGCCGACGCAGATGGAATAACATCAAGGCTAAGAAAAGATGCTGCTCCATTAGGAGGAGAATTAAGGACCTCAAAGCTTTCTGTAGGACCTCATGAAGAGGAAGAATATAATCTACCCTACATATGTGGATTGATTGATGACAAAACAAATCAGTTGAGTGGGATTGATGTAAGATCTGCCATGACAAGGTTCACAGGTTCTATAAACAGCGGTTCTATAAATGCAAAAGGAAATATGGATATTGAGGGTGGATTTACTGTTACACAAAATGGAGAGCAGACTTTAAATGTTAATCCTACAGGTAAAGTGGATGTAGCAGGTGAAATGGATATTGGAGGTTCTCTTAAAGTTTCTGGCGGAATTGCAGTAACTGGTGAAGATGCAGAGATTATTACTCCAAAACTAACTGTAAATAACAATATGTTTACTGTTAACAAGTACACACCCGAAAAAGATGAAATTGATCCAAGGGTTCAAAACAGTGGATTTGAGGTGTACCGTGGATCGGGATTTCCAGTGGCAAGTCTTATATGGGATGAAAGTCAAAAGAAATGGAAAGCAAGTGTTATAAAAACAGTAAAAAAGATAGTTGATGATCAAGAAATTGAAACTGAAGAGATGGATTTATTTGATATTGCATATGGCACCTCATGGGATAATATGCATAACGGTTCTTTTGTTGATGAAATGCATAAACATACCATGTTGTGGAGTGAAGATAACAAACCTGCATTAAATGTAGACAACGATGGTAATATCAATGTTGAAAAATCCATAAATGTTGTTGGAAGTGTAGCTCCTCAGGAAGGAATCTTAGCTCCAAGTAATGGAACAGATCCTGTGGGGAAAATAATGTGGAATGAAGAGGAAAAGTGTTGGCAGGCAGGTACTGAAGGAGATATGACCAATATACCCTATGGAGATAACTGGAAAAACCTGACTAAAGGTGATAATGCTGATTCACTACATACTCACAGCCAGTTCTACAACCATGACAAGAGTAAAGTGGCAATGAAGATAAATGATGCAGGAGATATAGACATACCTGGAGAACTCACAGTTGCAGATAAGCTAACGGTAATAGGTGATTTGGATGTACTTGGCACTGCAACTATAGTCAATGAGGTGAAACTTGAAGTAACAGATCATGTTATAGTAGTTAACAAACACGAGAATGATACTCCTATCATATCTGAGGCGGGTTTGGAAGTATACAGAGGTAAGGAACCTAATGCCAGGTTGGTATGGGATGAGTCCTTGAACAAATGGAGAATGGGTGTTGGCGATTCACTTCAGGACATTCCATCGGGGGATGACTGGGTTGAACTGACAGATGGAATGGTGGTTGAAGATTTACACAAACACACAAAGCTTTGTGCATCATCCGGAGATGATGTTATTACAGTAAATGACCAGGGTAATACAGAGATAAAAGGAGAAACAGAAATTAAGGGATTACTGATAGCAGATTCAGGAACTGATATCAAAGGATCAATGGAAGTGGAAGGTGATGTAAGCATACAGGGAAACCTTACTGTAAGCGGTGTTACTACCACTGTTAAAAAAGAGAGTATAGAGGTTAGTGATAATGTTATAGTTGTCAACAAATACTCTGAGAATGAAGAGTCTATTCAAAATGAAGCTGGGCTTGAAGTATATCGGGGTGGAAGTACAGGAAATGCCAGACTCATTTGGGATGAAACTTCAGCAAAATGGATGATAGGCAATGGAGAAGAGCTTTGGGATATTCCTTATGGTGATAAATGGAATAGTTTGACTAGTAAAGTGAATTCGGACGAGTTACATTCCCATGGAAAGCTTTGTGATGGCATTGGAAATACTATTTTAAGTGTTGATGATGCTGGGGATGTATTAATGGAAGGCGATTCAACAATAAAAGGTTCTCTCAATATTGGTGGAATAGTGACTATTGACGGGGATCTTTTGGTCAATGGAACTACAATCAAAAAGGATGAGCTAGAAGTAAAAGACAACATGATAATCCTTAATAAATATGAAGGTGAAGTTTCACCTGCAAATCAAAGTGGTATTGAGGTATATAGAGGAGAGTCAGAGGAAAAAGCATGTATTGTATGGGACGAAAACGCTGGTAAATGGAGAATAGGGATTGGAGATGAACTTCATGATATAGCCTTTGGGGATTCTATTAAGAACCTTACAAATGAATCAAATGCTGATTTTCTTCACATGCACAGCCAGATTTATAATCCAAATGGAGATATACTTGCTTTATCGTCAAGTGCTGCTGGAAACACTGAAGTTTTGCATAATTTGAATGTGGGAAGCAATCTGACCGTAAATGGCAATATTGATGTAAGAGGATCAACTGCATCTATTAATACTGAAAAGCTGGATGTAAGGAGTAGTTTTATAACTGTCAATAGATATGATCAGCTGGATGTAGGTGTTAATTCAAAAGGTGGTTTGGAAGTCTATAGAGGTGGAACTGAACCTAATGCTCAAATTCTTTGGGATGAAGAGATACAAGAATGGAAAATGGGTGTTTCGGGTAAATCACTATTATCCATAAAAAATGATGGTAATATAGAGGCAGCCACTATAAATACTGATAGTGTAAATATTATGAAAAATGGACTTATACTTGTAAAAGGTGGTCTTGAAGTTCCTATTGATGCTGGTACAAAAGCTCAGATTTGTTGGGATAGTGAATATAATAACTGGAAAATAGGAACAAACTTGGCTACAGGTGTAAGTATCTCTAATGAAGGTAATGTGGGAATTGGTGCCAATAGCCCAAATCCAGATTACAGATTTTATGTATCCGGTGATGCAAATATCAGTGGAAAAGCTGTAGTAGACGATATTGTAATTAATAACAAAATGGAACTCAAAGGAAATATAGCTCTTGAAAATGGTTTTGTTGAAAGTAATTCATTTCAGACAAAATATAAAGACATAAACGACAATGACGCCTATGCAAAATTATACTGGAAATGGAATAATGAAGAGGGCACGGGTAAATGGTTTATGGAAGGTGGAGGAAATGTTTCTGAAATTCCTACACTTGACCATGAGCACACCAAGCTTTATGGAAAAAACGGAGAAAACATTGTAGTAAACGTGGTGGGCAAGGATGAATATGTTGGAATTGGTAATGCAACCCCTGAAGAAAAACTTCATGTAACTGGAAGTGTTAAAGTAAGTGAACGTGTTATTGCAAAAAAGGCTGAATTTAATAGCGCAGTTATAGATGATCTTACCATGAAAAGTGTCAATATTTCCGGAGTTCTCACTACTGACGGTGTAATTGAAGCAAAGAGTTCAGCTGATAATAAACCACAGTTGAAATGGGATGAAGAGAAGGGAAGATGGCTGGCAGGAGTGGCAGGTAGTCTAAAGGTGTTGAGCTGTGAAGGTGACTCAAATGAAGAGCTTTATGGATCTAATGGTGAAATAGCAATTAAGTTTGAAAAAGATAGTGTAAACGTTAAGAAGAACTTGATAGTAAATGGAGATTTAACTGTAAATGGAGAGGTAGTTGCAATTAATACTTCAACTCTTAATGTAGAAGATAGTATAATTGAAATTAACAGGTATAGTCCACAACCAAAACCATTAGATAAGAACAGTGGTATTGAAGTTTTTAGAGGTGGTACTGTAGGAAATGCAAAACTTATCTGGAACGAAAAACTTGAAATGTGGCAGGCAGGCGATGGAACAACAGTCAGACGAATATCATTGGATGGACATGAGCACAAAATAAACAAGCTTTATAACACAGACTATAAAATAGAAGCTTTAAGAGTGGATGCTGAAGGAAATATTTCAATTACTAAAAAGCTTGACGTAACGGGTGACACTGTATTACAGGGTGGTCTGAAAGTAAGTGAAATTAACGTAGAGGGCGGAATGAATGTAGCGCTTGCCGACAATAAAAAAGCCACTTTAGGCTGGAATGCTGAAAATAAAAAGTGGGAAGCTGGAGATGGAGATGAAGTTAAGGGAATATCATTGGAAGGACATATCCACGAAATAAATAGACTTCACAATACAGATGGCAAAATAGAAGCTTTAAGTGTAAATGCTGAAGGAAATATTACAATTGCTAAAAAGCTTGATATAAAGGGAGACATTGTATTAGAGGGTGGTCTTAAAGCGAGTGAAATTAACGTAGAAAGTGGAATGAATGTAGCACTTGCAGATGATAAGAAAGCTACTTTAGCCTGGAATTCTAAAAATAATAGGTGGGAAGCTGGAAATGGAGGTACAGCTAAGGGAATATCATTGGAAGGACATACCCACAAAATAAACAAACTTCACAATACAGACGGCAAAATAGAAGCTTTAAGTGTAAATACTGAAGGAAATATTGCAATCACTAAAAAGCTTGACGTAAAGGGAGACATTGTATTAGATGGTGGTCTTAAAGCCAGTGAAATTAACGTGGGTCAGGTTTGTGCTCAAAAGATTACTCAGAATGCTACAAGTGATTTATATAGTGAAAATTCTTTACTTACTAAAGAAAAAGCTGAAAAGTTATTTGAAAGTTTGAATCCTGTAGTGTATAAGTTAAAATCTGATACTGAAGATAGAGAAAACGTTGGTTTTGTTACTGACGAGATGGATCAAATTTTTAAAACTTCCGATGCAAAGGCAGTATCTGTTGTAGATATTGTAGGAGTATTGACAGCTTTAGTAAAAGACCAGAAAAAAGAAATAAAAGAATTAAAAGATAATTTAGCTGATATTACTACTAAGGTTACAGAACTTCAAAATCCTACACAGCCTTAAAAACTAAGAATTAAACCCCGTTGTGGACTTTAAGATAAAATTCACAAAGGGGTTTTTTTGTATATTTTTTTGGGATTATTAGTATTGATTTTGTTTCAAAAAAGATGTATACTTTTATTATAGCGAACAAATGTTTGGTGTAGTAAAGTGTAGGTGTTAGGTTTATGTATGTACATGTAAAAGGATATTCTGAAGGTTTTTTATCTGTCAAATTTCCCTATTCGATGGAAAATGTTAAGAAAATTAGAAAAGTAAGTGGACGAAAGTGGGTAAAGTCTGATAAAATGTGGGTAGTACCTGATAACAAATTTACGTTAAGTATGTTATGTCAGTTGTTTGGTACGAATAATGTTTTGAAGTATATAGAGTTATTGAATCGGTGGGTAATTTAAAACATAGAGCAATTATGATGTTAATTTATTCGGCTGGTTTAAGAGTAAGTGAAGCAGCTAAACTAAAAGTTGAAGATGTCGATAGTAAAAGAAAGCTGATGCATATTAAAGGAGCGAAAGGCAAAAAGGATAGGTATACTCTTTTATCAGATATTACTTTGGATTTATTAAGGCAGTATTTCAAGATATACAGGCCAGAAGATTGGTTGTTTGAAGGTCAAAACAAAAAGGGCCACATTACAGTGAGAAGTATACAAAAGGTCTTTGAGAAGGCAGCTTTTAAAGCTGGTGTAATAAAGAAGGTATCAGTTCATACTTTGCGCCACTCGTTTGCAACCCACTTACTTGAGAATGGTACGGATTTGCGATACATACAGGTATTACTGGGTCACGCAAGTCCTTCTACTACAGAAAGGTATACACATGTAAGTGAAACGAGTTTTGCAAAAATCCAAAGTCCAATAGACAGGATTATGAACAAAGTTAAACCATAGTTTTATATACGAAAGTTTTTTCGGTAATGCAAGTGAAATTTGTGCATAGACGAAATTGGTACATATATGGAACGATATATGAAATGCATCGGTTAGATGCGGCCGTCCTGGCCGCAAGTTAGAAGGTATGTCATTGGAGAAAATATAGGGTGATAACTAATGAATGTAAAAAGCAAAAAAGATATAGAGTATGTTTTTTATAGACTTATGAGGAATGAGATTTCTATAAAAGAATTTGAAAAATTGATATATGATTGTGCAGAGATTGAGAATGTAATTGGTGAAGATTTTTATTTTACCTTAATTAATTTGGATTACAGAGATAAATTTGTAATTGACGAGGTAAAAAAGTTGATTTATCCATTAATACCATATAATATATTTGAGAAAGAAAGATTGGAGAATATATTACACGATATTATTGAGAAGAAGTGTGATTTAGTAGAGGTTTTGGAGCAATTATATTATGAGTATTGTGATGGTTATGTATTTTTAAGATATCTAGGAATGAGTTATATATCTTATTGTTTGGACGAAATACCTAAAGTTAGCGAAAAAGATAAATGGAATGAACAATCATTTATAAAGAAAAGGCAGTTACTAGATGATTTGTATATAGATATTGTTGACGAAGCAAAAAGGATACTTAAATATTTGCAGAGACAAGAAATACTCATTACTTCTGAGTATGAATATGAAGATAATAGAAAGTATGAGGATCAGATAGAATCTCATAGTTTTAATCAAATGTGCAAACAGAAAAAGAAACGCTAATTATGGTTTTCTATAGGGGTTACCATCCTTGGTAACCTCTGAATTACGGGCCGATGCACTTCACATATCAAAGCATGCCCATAAAGGTGCGGAAAAGAAGTTCATGAAGTGAAGGCTCTGGAGAATATTCATGTAGAATGCCGCACCACACCGTTTCACCGGCCGCGTAGCGGCGCTAAAGAGTATTTCTCTGGGGTCCGGTTCAAACGGCGTCGGGCATGCCAGACGTTATGTCGAAATCCTATTGACAGAAAGTGGATGTCGGATGTGTAATTTTATTATTTTTATTTTTTTATAGTAGGTGTGTTTTATGACTTTTAAAGTAACTAGTAGGTATTTTTTCGCATTAATTGCAGTAGCAGTAAGTGCTTATGTTTTCATAGCAAAAGATTATACCCCATTGTTAATCGTTTTTATGATTTCTAGTATTATATTAACAGCATATAGTAATGGAGTAGTGTGGAAGATTGATGATAATATAATAAGAAAATATTATATCGGAGTGGTTAATAGGGAATTTAGCATTGGAGATATAATGAAGATTGATGCTATTGAGGTTAAGGAGATTGGGAAGATATATTTTTATATTGGCAAGACTGCTAATAAAGTCAAAGAGGATGGGTATTATGTTCATCTCAGAGATGGCTTTGTACATAAGATTAATAGCTCTTTTAGGAATAAGGAAGGACTTACTCTTGGAAGATACCTAGCAAAGCAACATAAAATCAGGCTTAATATTGCTGAAAAGTATAAGTGGCGTAACGGTACATTTTAGAATATTTGAGTATAGATTTTTGTGAGGAATACCTAAGGTCTGTGGCGACGGACTTCGACTAACAATCCATTTGCATAAAGGGCAAAGCATGTAGTATGCCTACGAAGAAAGAGCATGAGGTCATCCTGCCCGCATCGATTCATCGGGTGGCAAGCACCGCCTCTGGAGAAGGGCTCTGTAAGTCCGATTCATCGACGACGCAAATGGGCGACGTTAGCTACAAAGTAGTATAAACCTGTTATTCCGTTAACAGTAACCTGACAACGGTGCGTGGGTGGTAACACCTGGGTTCTAAGCTGTTGTGACAATGCAACCCTTTCTCGAAAGAGAAGAACTGAAATCCGTGAGGAATATGGAATTCTGCCAGCACTAAGGCGGTTAGGGGGCTAGGTTGTAGGTGGTATGGTTAAAACTAAATAAACTGCATATAAACGTCGTCAGTTTGAAAAAGCTAAAAGTGCTGATAAGCTTTGACCAAAAGGTAAGTAGCCAGGATAATTCCTTACGTTTTTGGGGTTACACGGATGTTGAGCTACCGGCGGAATCGCAGAACCTAACCCATCTGAAATATGTTATCTGTGTGTAACGTGGTAAACCCAAATTTCTCCTGTCATAGACAGGTAGGCAGCCGTAAGGTGAGCCAATGGGAATGTGGGTATGGGAGTGTCGAGGAAGCAAATGCTATCTTGTAATGAGGTAGATAGGGATATATATCCTGACGTGAAAGCGTGCAGACTTCGGCATGGTGCTTGATTACGAGATATATTGAAGAATTTCTGAAAGAAGGAAAGCAAATGAACACGAAAGTGTGTGCACCTACTAACAACAAAATATGTTGGTCTGAAATATTATGGGATAAATGTATAGAAGCTGTTAAGAAACTTCAAAAGCGTATCGTAAAGGCTCAAAAGGAAGATATAACAAGGTTAAATCTTTGCAATGGCTGATAACACATTCATTTTATGCAAAACTAATAGCAATAAAAAGAGTAACATCAAATAAAGGTAAGAATACGCCAGGAATAGACAATATATTATGGAAAACTAATAAGAATAAGGAGCAGGCAGTAAAACTTCTGCATCGAAGAGGATATAAAGCTCAGCCATTAAGAAGGGTATACATACCTAAGAAGAACAGTAAAAAGAAAAGACCTTTAGGTATACCAGTCATGAAGGATAGAGCAATGCAAGCATTATATCTTCTTGCATTAGATCCAGTTGCAGAAACAATATGTGATAATAACACATATGGATTCAGGATTGGAAGATCAACTGCTGATGCTATTGAAGAATTATTTATTATTCTAAGTCAAAAGAAATCAGCTAAATGGGTATTAGAGGGAGATATAAAAGGATGTTTTGATAATATCTCTCATGAATGGATGATGAATAATATACCAGTAGATAAAATAATACTGGAGAAATGGTTAAAATCTGGTATAATATTTGATAAAGAATATTATGATATAGAAGCTGGAACACCTCAAGGAGGCATCATTTCTCCATGTCTTTGCAATTTAGTCTTAAATGGCATTGAAAAGATTCTTTTATCTAAGTTCAAAGAAAGACAGGTAAACTGGAAAAGATATCATCCTAAAGTTCGAATTGTGAAATATGCGGATGACTTTGTAATAACAGGACATAGTAAAGAATTACTTGAGGAAGAAGTAATGCCTATTGTAAAGGAATTTCTTTTAGAACGTGGGCTGGAGTTATCTAAAGAAAAGACATTAATAACCCATATAAATGAAGGATTTGACTTTTTAGGTAAAAATGTAAGGAAATATGGAGACAAACTGCTGATAAAACCTTCCAAATCAAATATAAAAGCATTTTTAACAAGTATTAGAGATGTCATTGAGAAGAATAAAATGATGAAACAGGAAGATTTAATCAGGATATTAAATCCCAAGATACAAGGGTGGGCAAATCATCACCGTCATAAAGTATCAAAGAAAGCATATGGATATGTAGATAATCAGATATTTCTTAAGATATGGCAATGGTGTTGCAGGAGACATCCTAAAAAGGGAAAGAAATGGATAAAGAAAAGATACTTCCATAGTATAGAGACAAGAAACTGGGTATTTGCAGCTAAAGATGGGAAAGATTTAGTTAAGCTAAAAAGAGCATCTGATACTAAAATACTAAGACATATAAAGATAAGAAAAGAAGCCAACCCTTATGATACAGAATGGGAATCATATTTTGAAGAAAGGGAAGGTTACAGACTCTTTGAAAGTATGAGTGGAAGAGATGTTTTAAGAAGAATGTGGAACAGACAAAAGGGATTATGTCCACAATGTGGAGAAAGAGTAATTGAAAAAGGAACGTGGCGGATGCATAAAGATGAAACAACAAACAAGAAATACATAGTGCATTCAAAATGCCATAATCAGTTACATGGTTATATTCAAAATCCGGTTGAGTTGGCTTACTCATAGAGTTGAGTAAGTTTACAAGTGCTTGAGCCGTGTGAGGGGAAACTTTCATGCACGGTTCTTAGGGGGGAAGGAGGTTGTAAAACCTCTGACCTACCCGACTTCTCTGAAATGCGGCGAAAAACGCTCCCATCCGTGGTCGCGATTTTTAGATTGTCTTTGTAAGTCAAAAATAGTTGAGGTGAGTTATGAAGTATTCGGTTATTAAAGTTGAAGATAATAGAAATTATCTGGAAAATAAGAGTTACACATTAGAAGAAAAGAACGAGAATGGATTTTTATCTATTAGTAATAATATTCTTGCGTTTTGTGATAGGATATGGTTTGATAGTCAAATTTCTTTTAAAATTGGGCATGAGTATGTTTATGAAATTATGCAAGAAAACGGTGATGTATGGGAAACTATGATTATTGAAAAAGGTAAGGATGAATGTGGTAATTACGTTGTTGTAATAGTACCTAAAATATTGGAACATCTTCATGAAGGTAAAGAGCGTCTATGTTTTTCTCTAGGTAAAATCGACGTCAAAATTATTCTATCTCCAAATATGATAAAAGGAGCAAAACAATTTCTAGATGAATTTAATGGCAGATGGCCAAGTTTTCATGACGTATCATTAAAGATTATAGATAAGTCAGCTTCGGAGACTATTTTAAGATTTTCCGGAGCATATTTATTTGATAAAGTAGTTAGTGTTATTGCGAGGGGTATCATATCTGAAGATTATGATGATGTATTATATTATTTCTCTACACAATGGATAACAAATCTTGAGTTTAGAAATTATAATAACATTTTTGAATTAAAATTTTATAATGATTATTATGAAGGAGAAAATAAATTTGAAAATCATGGTTTGATTAGATGTGAAGAGATAGAAATAATAACAACTATTGATGAAGTTGAGAAAGAAAATCTTAAAAGACTTTATGAGGGGCTGACATCCGTGTCAGCCTCTGAATAAAGGGCCGCCGCACTATCAGAGAACAAGTCCATTTGCGTAAAGGGCAAAACACGTAGAAGGGCTAGTACGACACGAAGTCGTGCAGATAAATGTTTAATTAATAAACCTGTTATTCCGTTAACAGTAACCTAGTAGCAGGTGCGTGAATGGCAACATTCGGGTGCTAAGGTGTTGTGACAAAGTAGCCCTTTCCCGAAAGGGAATAAACAATTTTCGTGAGAAGAAAGTGATACTGCTAGCACAAAGGCGGTTGGGAGCGAGGTTGTGGATGGTATGGTTAAGATAACTAAATTGCTGATAAATACCGTTACTGCAGAAGAGCTAAATGTGCTGATAAGCTCTGACCAAAATGGTACATAGCAAGTTAATCCTTTGCGACGTAGGATTACACGGATACAATGCTATCGGTAGAAAGGCAGAACCTAACCCATCTGGAAAGTTATCTGTACGGAACGTAGTAAGCCCACACTTCTCCTTGTACATAAGGTAGGGAGCCGTAAGGTGAACCGAAGGGAGTCTGGGTATGGGAAAAGTGGAGGAAGCGAATGCCATACTGTAATGGTATGGATAGGGACAAATGTCCTAATGCGAGAGCATGCAGACTTCCACTAGGTGTTCAATTACGAGATAATCTGTAGAATTTTCGAAGGGAGAAAAGCAAATGAACGCTTTGGCGTGTGCATCTACCGACAACAGAATACAATGGTCTAACATAGTGTGGGACAAGTGTCAGGAAGTTGTTAGAAAACTACAAATGCGTATCGTAAAGGCTCAACAGGCAGGGAAATATGGTAGGGTAAAAGCCCTACAATGGTTACTTACACATTCATTCAGTGCAAAACTTTTAGCAGTTAAAAAGGTCACAAGTAATAAAGGCAAACATACACCAGGAATTGACCAAAAAATATGGGAGAAAGAAAATGAGAAACTAGAAGGAGCAAAAAGTCTCACACGCAGAGGATACAAAGCTGAACCTCTGAGAAGGGTATTTATACCCAAAAAGAATAGTGCAAAGAAAAGGCCATTAGGTATACCTACAGTAAAAGACAGAGCAATGCAAGCATTGTATTTAATGGCACTAGACCCCATAGCAGAAACTATATGTGACAATAATGTATATGGATTTCGAAAAGCAAGATCTACAGCAGATGCAATAGAACAAGCATTTATTGTACTAAGTATGAAGAGATCAGCAAAATGGATACTTGAGGGAGATATTAAAGGATGTTTTGATAATATAAGTCATGAATGGTTAATAAATAATATTCCAATAGACAAACAGATTTTAATACAATGGTTAAAAGCCGGAATTATATTCAATGATGAATTTTACGACACAAAAGCTGGAACACCTCAGGGCGGAATAATATCGCCTTGTCTTGCAGTATTGACACTAAATGGGCTTGAAAAAGAGCTCAAAAGTATATTCAAAAAGAAAACAATAAACGGTGTGTCCACAAGGCCAAAAGTAAACATTGTAACTTATGCAGATGACTTTATTGTTACAGGAGATACAGAAACCCAACTAAGGGAAGAAGTAATGCCCGTAATAGTTTCTTTTATGAAAGAAAGAGGTTTAGAATTATCAACCGAAAAAACATTAATAACGCATATTGATAAAGGATTTGATTTTCTCGGTAAGAATGTGAGAAAGTATAAAGGTAAGCTTTTAATAAAGCCATCAAAAAGTAACATAAAAGCTTTCTTGCGAAATATATACAAAGAGATAGATAAATACTCTTCAGTAGAGCAAGAAAAACTAATAGAAATACTTAATTCCAAAATACAAGGGTGGGCTAATTATCATAGACACAAAGTATCAAAGAAAGCTTATTCATATGTTGACCACCAAATATTTAAACATATATGGCGTTGGGCATGTAGAAGACATCACAATAAATCAAAAAAGTGGATTCAGAAAAGATACTTTCATATTGTTGAAACAAGGCAATGGGTGTTTGCAGTAAAAACAAAAAAAGAATTAATATGCTTAAAACATGCATCCGATACAAAAATACTAAGGCATCAGAAAATAAGAGGGGATGCAAATCCCTATGACAAAGAGTGGAAATACTACTTCGAAGAGCGAGAAGGGTATCGGTTGTTTGAAAGCATGGGTGGCCGAAAGAAGTTAATAAAATTATGGAACAAACAAAGAGGAAAATGCCCTGTTTGTAATGAAAGTATAACCAAAGAAACCGGATGGCGAATGCACACAGAAGAATCAACTAATAACAAAACAATAGTACATCCTAAATGTCACAATAAATTTCACGGTTTCATACAAAAACCTGTTGAGTTGGCTGTTACATAGAGTTGAAACAGTTTATGAATGCTTGAGCCGTGTGAAGGGAAACTTTCATGCACGGTTCTTAGGGGAGAAAGGCCAGTAATGGCCTGACTTACCCGACTGTAGAAGGGCATGAGGTCATCCTGCCCAAATCCATTCGTTGGGGGCATAGCCCCGCCAAGGAAGAAGGGCTACGAGGGTCCAACTCATGGACTTTGCAAATGTACACGATATATAAAATCGTGCTCAGGGCCGCCACATCCGTGTGGCGGATTGCTAGAGTAATTCTTTGTAGAATAGAATCCATATTTTTAAGTGTTTTAGAGGAGATGAGTTATAAAAATGGCAGAAAATAAGATAATTGAGTTTTTAATAAAAGCTAAACAAGCAACATATGCTGGAAAAGGTCCAGAGATGTTACCATCACGCCCAAATTCACACGACTTACAATATGTTGAAGATAACCTCAAGTATATAGATTCTTACTTAGGAAGTGAAAAATTCGCAGGTGAAGAAGCTATGTGGGATGAAGATAAACCATTTTGGTCAATGAATTACTGTGGAAGGGTTTTGGGAACGGGTTTTGACGGTGATTTTCTTAAAGAAGCATTATTAAATACAACCATTGATATGCCTTATAGAGGACCACTAGAATATAAAAAAGGTAACATGATATATAAATGTGTTGTAAACGGGAATTTTGAATGGTTTGAAGGGCGTGAAGAAATATATTTTGAAAACACAAAAATATATGAATGTAACTTTCATGGTGGCAGTATAAAGTGATTTTTACAACATAATAATTAGTTATATTAGAGTATGGAGTTTCAGAACTTAAACTTCCTAAAATAGTTGCTGCAGTTAATCCTAGAAATATTGCTTCAGAAAAAATTCTTCAAAAGATTGGATTAAATTATGTTGGCAAAGTTGATTGGCCTGAACAAGGATTGGTAAATAAATACGAGTTATAGAAGTTATAAAAGCACTTGTGACTCAGCAATTGAAGTTGTAAGATAATGAACAGAAAATTTCAGGAGCACCATCAGTGGTGCTTCTGAAGTTCGCGAGGCATGTTGTCGAGCCTATGGTTTGAAAGAAAACCTGTCACCTAGCTAATGTAAAGACAAGCTGTAATGTAGTTAGTTTTTATTTGATAATGAACTATTTTTCGGCAGGTTTTAGTTACTTTTAACTTACTGTGAAACTACAAGTGGAGATGTGATGGAAATTCGGAGATCACTTAGCCAACGTTCCGAAGTTTTCGGCTCAAAAATGCTCTATCCAAGACTGGAATGGATACAGCAAAATTTATGCAGGTCTCGCCGAAAATTTCGGAATTGCATGATGAACGAAGCTGCTGAAACTAGATGCATATATGGGGGACCTGATTAACAGGTGATCAAATATTGGATTTAATGCATCTGATTTTGCTTCAAAATTCTATCGGTTCAACACACAAAAAATTCTTATATTTTATTTAAAAAAAAAGATTAAGCAATTTTTATAGCCTTTAGCTTATAAAAAACTGCTTAATCTTTTTTTAGTCATTCTTTTAATTTATTCTGCAACAGCTCCAGAACAATTGCGCAATCCATTTCCTCTACCTGCCATTTTTCCTTTTCCTAAACCATTTCTGCTGCCATTACCATTTCCTTTGCCTATACCATTTCCGTTACCCATACCAGATCCTTGTCCAAAACCAACACCGTACTCTTTGCCGATAGCAGAACTTCCACTTCCACTTCCGTCACAACTTGCCTGATTATTTTTTATTGCCTGATATATTTCATCCGCTTGCTTTTGTGTAAGAGTTCCATCCTCTACTCTCTGATCAAGTACTGCTTTTTTCTGCTCAATCATTTGTGTTTGGAATTCCTCTAACTTATCTGCTTCCTTTGCTATTGTGCCATAAGTTTTCCCTGCTGCTCTCTCTTGAATTAACTCATCTGTTGTTTTTCCTGTCAAGCTAGATACTATATCTGCTGTATTTGCTGCAAAAACTGCTGTCGCACTTCCAATAATTCCTACAGTTACTACCAATGCCATCACTTTTTTAAAATTTTTCATAATGAACACGCTCCTTAAAATTTGTTTTGTTTGTTTTGTTTGATCAACCTTATATTTTTATTATAAAGAATAAATGTGATAGAAGTGTGATAGAAGATTGAAAAAAGTATGAATATTAAAAGCACTGCTTTTTTCAATGTGTGGACAAAGAGAAAGACTTTAAGGTGTGTTTTTATTTGATTTAATTTTAAAGGAAAGTATAGTATAATTGTTGTGTAATTTAACTTAAAAGTACAAATGATTTTATAAGTAGAATGGATTTATATCCTTGGGTTTGTGCATTGTACATTGAGGAATCTTATCGAGGTAATACTTATGAATCAAAGCTCTTAGAAAAGGCACAAAAGATAATATGAGATTTTGCGGGAGGACATAATATGGCGAAAGTTATTATGATGTGTGGTAAAGTTTGCAGTGGTAAAAGTGCGTTTTCAAAAAAGTTGAAGAAAGAAAATAATGCGGTTATTTTATCTTGTGATGATCTAATGCTAGCTTTATTTGATGAGCAACTTGGTGATAAGCATAATGATATATTTGAAAAATGTAGTGCGTATCTTTATAATTTAGCACTAGATATAATTTATGCAAATACCAATGTAATATTAGATTTTGGTTTTTGGCTTAAGAAAGAGCGTAAGAGCACAATTGAATTTTTTAAGTCAAAAAATATTGAAGTAGAAATGTATTATATTAAAGTTGATGAAAAGACATGGATTGATCAAATTGAAAGAAGGAATTTATTAGTGCGGGAAGATAAAATAAAATGTTATTATGTGGATGAAAACATAAAAGAGAAGTGTAGAAAAATATTTGAAGAACCAGGTAAAGATGAGGAATATTTTTTGATAGACAATACTGCTAATTAAACATAGATTTGTTATCGTAAGGAGAATTTATTTATGAGATATGAATACATATTGTTTGACCTCGATGGAACGTTGACAGACCCTGCAATAGGAATAACCAATTCTGTTATGTATGCTCTTAAAAAATACGGTATTTGTGTCAGTGACAGAAAGGAACTATATAAATTTATTGGACCTCCTTTATTGGAGTCTTTTGAAAAATATTACGGATTTTCAAAAGAGGAAGCAAAAACGGCAGTAGAATACTATCGCGAGTATTATAGAGATAAAGGCATATTTGAAAATTCAGTATATTATGGATTAGATGACTTACTTAAAGTATTGAAAGACAATGACAAGACACTTATTGTTGCAACATCTAAACCCGAAGTGTTTGCAAAACAAATATTGAATCACTTTGATATCTCTAAATATTTTACTTATATTGCTGGAAGTAATCTTGATGGAACAAGAGTAAGAAAATGTGAAGTTATTAGATATGCATTAAAAAGTTGCAACATTATAGACTTATCAAAAGCAATAATGATTGGCGATAGGGAATATGATATTATCGGTGCAAAAGAAGTTGGGTTAAGTTCGATAGGTGTTTTGTTTGGATATGGTAGTAGACATGAACTTGAGCAAGCAGGTGCAGATTTTATTGTTAGCGCAGTTCAAGATATTGAGGAAATTATATTGGGATAATATAATCAAATTTTTCAGGAGATATAAAGTGTTATGTGGTATAATGTTTCTAAAATATTACGTTTTAGGGAGTTAGAAATATGGCATCAAGTAAAGAAGAACAATGGAAAGAAGCAAAGAAGAAATGTAGATTAAATGTTGAAACGATAAGAATGGCAAAGGAGATGGGATTAAATCCTAGAAGTTTGATTAAAAATATTCCGAGCAAAAGTCAACAATGGAAAGAACCAGTAAGTGTTTGGATTAGAGACATGTATGAAAAAAGACAGATTAAAGCAATGAGAAAAAAGGCTAGAAAAGAGAGGATGGATAGTCAAAAGTGATTTCAAGAATTTTGCGTAGGTGCTGTTTTTTGAATTTAAGGGAGCTTCAAAAAAATACATATTCAATATTTTAAGTAATTAGTTAAGCAGGGTGTGTTTATCAAAGTATTCATGTGTTTCAAAATATAACAAGAGCCATCTGTATACAGATGGCTCTTGTTATATTAAATTCCACACTAATAAATAATTAAAAATTAAGCACTAAATTCACTAATCATACCTAAAAGGTACATACGTAAGGTAGCAAAATCAATTGCATTTACCGATCCGTCTCCATTTAAATCTCCCGCTGCAACATAATCTTCTGCTGGCAATTCTTTAATCTTTCCAAGAAGATATTTTCTAAATATAGCAAAGTCAATTGCGTTTACTGATCCATTTCCATCTACATCACCTTTTATAACATCTGAATTAGTTGATGTGGGTGTTGGTGTAGGGTCAGCTGTAGGAGTACTTGTTACAGGAGGTTCTGTTTTTGTAGGTGTTACAGGTGATGAACTTGTTGATAATGCTACACCATTTGTACCTAGTGGTATTTTGTGGTCTAAACCTTGGAATTTGCCGTTTTCATTTTTCCATAGAACAGGCAATAAGTAATTGTCATATTTGTTATCATTCCATTTTAGATCTCTTCCACCTTCAAAAGCCGTTCCTTCACCACGGGTGAACAATCCTCCCGTGTCAGATGAGTCAATGTTTATACACCAGAATGTGTGGTGCATTTTGTATTTGTTTTCTAAAATATAATTTTTCATACATCTAAGATACTTCAGATTGACATCAAGTAGTTTGTCGCCACCTTCTGTCAGGCCACCCCATTCACCTATAAGTAGGGGAGAAATACCATCTTCCATAATATATGCCCAATTATCTCCCCAGCATTGTTCATATAGGATTTTTTGAGCTTCTTCATCACTTGCAGTGACAAAATCCCCGGAGAACCATGTCTGTTCATATACTAAAGGACCGTAATCATGAGGGGAATAAACAAGCTGACTTTGATAACTTCCCAAATCAATAGGGTGATCTTTTACACCTCTTAAATTACCTCCCCACCAATTTCCATAGTAATCGTTACTTCCTGTCCAGGGACTTGTGTCGAAGGATTCGTCATCCCATACACCGTCCTTAGGATACATTTCAACGCCTTCAACAAATATTAAAACATTAGGATGTACTTTTAATATTTCTAGTGCAGTCTCTTCTGCTACTCTTTTCCAGTTGTTTTTGTGAGTGGAATCATCCCAAATAGCAGTTTCATCTTTGATTTTTAATGTACCTGTATTGGTATGAGGTTCATTTTTAAGATCAAAACCAATAATTGTATCATCATTTTTGTAATGTTCAGCTACCCATACCCATGCGGATTTGAAAACTTCTTCTGTTATTTCTCCTTTATACCATAGCGGGTGATTATGTCCCATATTATCCGTTTGGGCGCTGTGAACATCAAGAATGACTTTAATTCCTACTTCTTTAAAGTTTTCAAGCATAAAAGTAAACAATTCAAAGCTGTTCATTCCTTCCACAGCGGGATTGTTAAAATATGTATCCGTTGACATTGGATATATACCCTGACTCCAATCATATAAAAGATCAGTTGCAATTGGCATTCTAACTACATTTATACCTTTATCAGCAACGATTTTTATATCAGCTACTATATCACTGTGGTATGAATCTAAAAGCATCATTTCTCTACAATTAAATCCAAACCAGTTAGCACCAGTAAGCCATACCTTATTGCCGTATTTATCGACGATATTGTTACCTTCAACATGAAGCCAGTCGTCATTTGGATCGGTAATATCGGATGTCTCAGCAGAAATCTGAGCAACCGATGCTGGTAATAATGTAATACACATTGCCAATAAGATTGAAAAAATAATAGATTTTTTCATTTTATTTTCCTCCTAAAAGATATTTAAAATTAAGCCGTTTCAATAAAATATTTGCATATATGATGTAAAGCTAATCAAATCATATTTTTAGAAACGACAATGGATCAATTTTTGATTTTGCTAGGCAAAAAATATATCAAATTTTTTGAAACCACAATTGCGTTTTTTTGGAATCACCTAAAGTATATTTTGAGAAAAAATATACTTCTAACTATAAAAGTCAAAAGATACCATGATAAACTTATGACTTTTATCTGCATTGATATCTAATATTAAGTTATATATGGGTGTTGTAGTGTGAGTGGAAGTAAGTTGCTTTAAAAAAACTATATATCGTATAATATACATAACTATAAGTGCCCAATCTAAAATAAACTTATAAAGTTTTCTTGTTCCCCCCTATCAACAAATACAGATACCTCGGATTTTCTAAAAAATGTATTTTTGATGTTTTATTTCTCCATTTTTCTTTATAATATCATATAATTTGCTTAAATTCAATAAACCAAAAGTGTAAAAAAATGTGTATAACAATTGATTTTAAAGTGTATTGTGTGCTAAAATTGTCTAGACTTTTAAAGTGGTTGGTTTTGTAACTAAAATCCTGAATATGTTTTTTGAAACTCTATAAAATAGATGAGTTAAGTCAAAATTGAATCTAAGAAACTTAGACAAAATCAGAAAAATAACTGATCAATTGGAGTTTCAAAAAACGATTACCATTTTTTGCATAGCAAAATAATGTTTATAAAATTTAATTTTAAATGTGAAAAGGAGTAGGATGAATTTACGTGGAGAAAAAAACTTTAAAAAATATATACAAATATACCTATAAATGTATAACTAAAATGCACGAAAAAAGCAATTTGGAAAATATATTATGTGTTATTTTGTTTTCTATGTATATATCGAGTATGGGGATTTTGATATCTTCTCATTTTTCCCCAAAGGTACTGCTGCTTTATATAATACAGCCAGATTTGTTTTTGTTAAATACATTGCCTGTTATGTTGCTTATGCTGTGCATTTTTTTTCTGACATCAAGAATATGGATTTCATATATCGTTTCAGGCAGCTTCTATTTGCTTGTACAAATGGTAAACTATTTTAAAATTAGTTTAAGACATGAGCCATTTGTTCCTGCGGACATTTTACTGGGAAATGAATCAACCAATGTTATAAAAATTAGCGAGCTTCCTATTAGTTTTGGTTTAGTTATTGTGATGGGTTTGTTTCTAATTAGCGGCATTAGTATGTTTTTTAAAATGAAGCCAAAGCCGATGGGGTGGATGTATAAAGCAATAGGCGTTATGATTTGTGTAATGTGTTCAATTGTTTTGTATAATACCTGTTATAAAAATGAAAGTCTTTATGATAAGTATAAAGTTGCAGGGACTATTTATTCTTCGGTGGATATAGTTAGGTCAAGGGGGTTTATATATTCCTTTTTAGTTAAGTCAAACTCTTTGAAGCTAACACCTCCTGAAGAGTACCTAGCTGAAGATCTTAAAAAAATTCTTGTAAACTACGAAAATGAAGATTTTAAAAAGGAGATGAATACAGATCAAGATAGCAAAATGCCTCATGTTATTGCAATAATGAGTGAAGCTTTCTTTGATATTGACAGAATTTCAGCAGTTGAGTTTTATGATTCAAAGCATCCTCTTAAAAATTATAATAAAACTATACAAGGGGCTTACCATGGAAAGATGGTTACAAATGTTTATGGTGGTGGTACTGCCTGTACCGAATGTGCATTTTTGACAGGAACATGTCTTAGTATTTCAAATTGGACTGCAGATACATATTCTGCTTATATACGCAAGGACACGTTTTCACTGGCTAGATTATTTGAGAGCAAAGGCTACAAAACAACGGCATTGCATCCTGGATATCAATGGTTTTATAATAGGTTTAACGTATACGATTACTTTGGGTTTGATAAAAGATTTTTTGCTGTTGATGTAACTGAAAGAACTACTAAGGCGCTTACTGGTTATGTTTCAGATATGGACACTTATAAGTTTTTGTTATCCGATTTTAAAAATCATTTAAATAGTAATACGGATAGTCCATATTTTAATTTTACTGTTACAATCGAAAACCACGGCCCATATCCAAATGAAGATATTGGATACCCTGAGCTAGTGAAGCACAACGGTTTGATAGATGAGGAGTATTATCATCTGATTAACAACTATGTGGGAGGACTTCATAAAAACGATGAAGCATTGGGATACCTAATTGAGCAACTAGAAGAATTGGAAGAACCGGTAGTTTTGTGTTATTTTGGAGATCACCTTCCGTTTTTAGGAAGTGACTTTGCAGGGTATAAAGCAATGGATTATGGTGTGGGAACCTCCGGTGGGCTAGATGAATATTTAAATACCTATGAAACACCTTATTTTATATGGAGTAATGATTCGACAAAAGAGTTATTCAAGCAGCAGGGGAAGACTTTGCTTACTGGTGAATGTCCGAAAATAAGTTCAAATTATTTAAGTACCGTACTTCTTGACTATTTAGGTATAAAGGATTGTGCATATTTTAATTGTCTTGAGGATATAAGAACTAAATTGCCTGTGATTACTAGCAGGTTTTATAAAACATCTAAGGGGGATTTTACTGAAAAGCTGTCTGATGATGAAAGGGAAATATTGAAGCAATATACTAACTTGCAGTATTACATGATGTTTGAAAATGATGTGTTTGTCAAATAAAAAAATAATTAATTATTTTGGGGAGGGGATGTATTTTGAAACAAGTAAAACTTTTTTGTTTACCTTACGCAGGTGGTTCGGCTGCCGCATTCCTTAATTGGAAAAGTCATTTAGATGAAAAAATTGAATTACGACCTATAGAATTATCCGGAAGAGGTAGACGTTTTAGTGAACCGTTATATGATAGCATTGATGTTGCTGTGGAGGATATATACAGTGATATCTGTGAGGAGCTGGACCAAGGAGCTTATGCTGTATTTGGACATAGTATGGGTACTATACTATCATATGAATTGATTCGCAAAATAAAGCATAATAAAAAGCAGGAACCTGTGCATGTATTTATGTCAGGTAGATATCCTCCATATGTTGACGTTGAAAAGGAGAATGTGTATTTACTTCCTGACGATGAGTTTTTGGATAAAATTGTTGAATTAGGAGGGACAAATCAAGAGGTTACAAAAAATAAAGAACTACTTGATTTGTTTTTACCAATTTTAAGGTCAGACTACAAGCTAGTAGAAACATATAGGCATGAAGGAGATTCAAAAGTAGATTGTGATATAACCGTTTTGAATGGAAAATATGATAATTTGGTTATTGAAAAAGGTGTAGAAAGATGGCAAGAATATACAACTAATACTTGTAGCTTTTATGAATTTGAGGATGGGCATTTTTTTATAAATAAATTCAAAGAGGAAGTTATAAATATTATTAACAACGAAATAATTACAAGAGTGTATTAATGTGGAGAGAACAAAAAATAAAGGGTGTATTTAATCATCGTGGACCATATTATTCCAATAACTAAAGCTCCGAGGCTAAGAGAATGTAAAACTCGCTACGGGTCGAATCAAAACTCGCTTCTAAGAAGAAAAGTGATTCGACTAATCCTCCGCTTCGTTAACATTCTCTAAGCCTCTACGCAATGTTATTTCCATAATATAGCGCTCGATTAAAATATGCACCTAAAAATAAAAACAACTTTATTTTTTGTAAAAATTTGATATAATTATACCGTCGAATATACCATAATTATCATATTTCAAAATGGTGACAAGCAGTCATTAATTATGGTATAATAAACATTAATTACTATAAACCAAATGGAGTGTGTTCAATTATGAAAAAGTTATTCAGTAGTTTGGTTGTTGCTGCTATAATGGCAGTTAGTGTATCTACATATGCAGAAACAACGAGTTGGTTAGCACAAAAAGCAACATTTAAGGTAATGGTAAGGGGAGAAGAGTTTATATCAGAAAATCCTGCCATTGCAGTAGAGGGAAGAACTTACCTACCTTTAAGGGCGATGGGTGATGCTTTAGGAGTACCTGTCGATTGGAATGGTGAGTTAAGGCAGGCTGAAGTTGATATGTCCGAAAAAGAGCCTGAGACAGGCGAAACTAAGGCACCTGTACAGCAGGTAGAGACTGAAGTTACCAGTTGGACAGCGCAAAAGGCAACATTTAAGGTAATGGTAAGAGGAGAAGAGTTTATATCAGATAATCCTCCTATAGTTGTAGAGGGAAGAACTTATCTGCCGTTGAGAGCATTAGGCGATGTTTTAGGGGTACCTGTTGATTGGAATGGTGAGTTAAGACAAGCTGAAGTTGATATGAAGTCGACAACTGACCCAGAATCAACTCCAGTTGCAACAGCTACACCGGTTGCAACAGCTACACCGGCTTCAACAGCTACACCAGTTGCAACAGCTACTTCGGCAACACAGGCTACCCCAAAAGCAACTAATGCTGTATCAGAAGCTGATATGCTTAGTGTTAATATAGGTTCTGCGGAAGGTAAACCGGGAGAAGTTATAGAGATTCCTATTACTATCTCTAATATATCTGATATAGGAATTTTAACTGCCGACTTTGCGCTGGTTTTTGACACTGATAATCTAGAATTTGAAGAAGTAATAGAGGGAGATATTGTAACAAATCCAGACATAAATTTTGCTAGTAATTATGCAACACCTGACCCCGAGGCAACACCTGATCCTAAAGCAACTCCAGAACCTAGTTCTGAACCAGACGTGCCCAAAATACATCTTTTGTTTTTAGACTATACTACGGGTGATGAAATAATAACTGAAAATGGTATTTTTGCAACTGTTAAACTAAAAGTTAAAACGGACGCAAAAGCTGGTGAGAGTTTAATAGAATTAGCTGACTATGCTACCTTTGGTGATGATGAATTGGCAAAGATGAAATCAGAATTTACATCAGGAAAAATAACTATAATTGAATAGTTTTTTAAAAATCAATTTATAATTACTTATAATAGAGTAATAGATAAGAGTTTATCAAAATAGGAGGAACTTCACATTAGGTGAGGTTCCTCTTATATTTTATACTTTTTGGCAAACAAATTGCAAAGGGTTTTAAGAATCACCTAGTATAGTTCATTAAAAATCAATACAAACTATTTTTGTTTTTTATATCCCTTAGTTACCAGTTAATTAAATGTTTAAGTTTATTTACTACAAGATCTCCTTTTTGACCGCTTATTTGATATATTTTATCAAAGTCAGCCTCGGTAAGTCGCCTTCTGATGTCAGATATATTTACACAATGTTTTTTTAATGTTTCTTTATCAATTTCAAGGATTCTATTTATAATAAGGTCTTTATTAACAGATTCTAATATTGATGAAAGTTCATCAATATTTCCTTTCTTAAGATAAAATATAAAAGTATTAAGCCTAGTTTGAAGATCTGCTCTGTGATACTGACTGAATACTTCTTCAAACTTTTTTTTAAATAGGATGTCTGTCATTTTTTTCTCCTTTCAAAATAAAGAAATTGCGTTGTATTTGTGCATTTTGACTTAAATGCCGCATGTTTTTTTAAAAATATATCCTAATTATACGGTTTACATAAAAATACACATTCATTTATATTCATACTTTAGAAAAATTGTTACTAAAAAATTAAAATAAACATTGTAATATTGTAATAATAAAAAGTTGTTGATAAGGATTTTTTATGATAGGATAAATTAAAAAAGATATCTTAATATAAAAATTAAAAAGCTTATAAGGGGTATAATTTTTAAACTGCAGTTGCAAAGTTTTAATTTGAGTATGCTTAGAAAAGTTATAAATATAAAACATATAAAAACTGTAATTAGATTTCTTATTTAGGAGGAGATAATGTTGAGAAAAGCAAGATTAAAGAGGGTAACAGCCTTAGTATCGGCTACGGTATTTTTTACAATGAGTTATGCTGTACAATCTTTTGCAAATACGCAGACAGTTCAAGCCTATTGTTCTAAAATAGTAACACCATCTATTTCTGTGAATCTAGGAGGAAGACAGGATGTAGATGTGGAAGGAGTAAAATTCAAAAGTGAAGATAGTGTAAGTAGTATATCAACGAGTGTTAATGAACCCTCTTTTGAAATGATACCAGTTTCATCAGTAAATGCTTTGTCAAAAATTGAGGCCGAGTCTTTAGTGGAAAATCATGGAACGGTAATTGAGAGTTGTGCTGATGAAGGTGGAACACAAAATTTGGCATATATTGATAATGGTGACTATGCAGCTTACGAAAATGTGTATTTTACTAAAGGTACAAGAGGTTTTATGGCTAGAGTATCAAGTGATACGGAAGGTGGATATATTGAGATAAAGCTTGATTCACCTTCAGGGGAAGTTGTTGGAAAGGTAAAAGTAGAGAATACCGGTGGTTGGGAAGCATATCAGGATGTTTTTTGTGAACTCAAAAAAAGTATCGAGGGGACGCATAGATTATATTTGGGATTTGTTGGTGAAAGAACAGGCATGTATAATATTAATTGGTTCCGTTTTTTAAGAGGACCTTTTGACCCTATTGATGCAAAGACCTATGATGAAGCAAATGATAATTATTATTTATATAAGAAGGTACATTTAAGTGATTATGGCAGTGTAGACAAATTTAAAGTGCAAATTTCAAGTGGGGTGAGTGGAACTGTGGATGTTAAGATTGACAGCCCCACAGGAAGAACTATTGCATCAGTTACAACGAGTGGTAGCAAATCAATTTATGAGGATTTAGTTAAAGTTGGTGTGCCTGGAGTCCACGATCTTTACATAACTGATAATAAAGGTGGAGCATTAATTTCAAATGTTGATTGGTTTGCGTTTGATTCTAAAGAGCAGAATTTGAGAAACGTAAATCAAGATCTAAAGGATCTCTTAAGGAGCAATATAAAAGGTTATAATGTGAATTTAGATTTTTCACTGGATAAAAATAGTTTGTACGAATTGTATCTTTATACATCAGAATTTCAGGAAGAAAATAAGCAAGTGTTTGACTTGATTGCAAATGGAAGTGTATTAGATACAATTGATTTAGAAAAGACCAAACAGACGTGGAATAAAAGTGGACCATATTTTGTGAAGGCACTAGAGGATGGCAGGCTTTCAATTGATTGTAAATCAAAAAGTGGTATTGTTACAGTTGCAGGAATTGAACTAAATAAGGTTACATATACTAAATATTTTGATGATGTCAAAGTAAAAGATTGGTTTTATGTTCCTGTAATGGAACTTGCAAGTCAGGGTGTTATTTTTGGTAAAGGAAACGACAAATATATGCCAGGAGATCATATTATAGGAGAACATGCGGCATATATGCTTTTTAACGTAATGAAAAGGTCTATTGCTGAAAATGACTATGATTTTATTCCAGAAAGGTATAGAAAACTTTCAGATATATCCCCGGATTTTTGGGCTTATCATTATATGAGTGCCTATTACAATTATTTTTACAAAGAAAAGATGCTAGGATATGATGTTAACACAAGGGCTCAATATACTGCAAAACAGTATGAAGAAAGCAAAAAGGTAAGACGTGAGGAGTTTGCCATGGCCATAATAGGTACAAGGAGACTCGATTACAATGAAGACGGAAAAGTTTTTGCCCTAGATCCTGAGCTTGAAAAATCAGCAAAATTGAACAATTATAAAAATACCGATGCAAAGGATGTAACTGACAGTTTCAGATATTTTATAGAGATTGCACTGGAAAATGAATTAATGAAGGGTGATCAATTTGGTAACCTGAATCCAAAGGACTCTGTTACTAGAGGAGAGGCTGCAGCCTTTATATATAATGCCTTAAATCACAATGAAAATAATTTTGTAAAGCCTGAAAAGGATGAAGTGCTAGCAGTGCCAAGAATTACAGCTAAAAAAAGAAATGTTAATGTTGGTATTTTGATACTTCCAGCACCAGCTAGAGATACAATAAATAATAAGGATGTAAATGATCCTAATCCGGATTTTACAATAATGGAGCTGTTGGATAGAAATATAAACAAGCCAATGGATTGGGTGCTTACAAATCCGCATCCTCCTGTATTTGACAAGACAGAATTTAAAGATGTTATGGAGTATAGTTCATCTAAGATTGATGGAATAGATAATAAAAGTTATGATGCTTTTTGTAGTTATTTTAAAGATTTAAGAAGTGTTGCAAAGGCACAGACCGACCTTGAAGCTGACATGACCGACACAGGCGTTGTGGGTGATACGGAAAATATGAAGAAGTCTAAGTTCTTTAAATACTGGGAGGTATCCATAAGGGATGAAAGACTTACTCCTGAGTTGATTGCTAAAGATTATGATGTTTTATTTCAGACATCTCACGGAAGTATAACGTATCCTGATGACGTACAAAAAAAGGTTAAGGAGTTTTTGAAGGCCGGTGGTCAGTTATGGTGGGAAAATTGTTTGGGTTTAGAAATTAAAGCTGGGGATGGATTTACTGAAGAGGTTAAGTTTGTTTCTATAAATCCTGGTAATAATTATAAATACCCTCAAGTACCTGTAATTGACTCAGAAGGAAATGTACATCCTTTGTTTGATAATATTTATACAATAGACCGCGAAAAAACAACGCGTGTATATGCACCAGGGCTTATAAACAAAAACAATGAGATATCAATGCTTGGAGATGGCGAAGAGTGGTTAAATGATGACAACCGCTACCTAGAGGGTATACTGCCTAGTGATACTGTAATACTAAATATTGAAGATCCGCAAACTGGTGAGAAGCTTCCGAATATTGTAACGAGAAGTGTTGAAAATGATAATTGCCCAGATGGCAGAATTGTAATAACTACAAGTGATATAGGTTGTGGAATTACAAAATTTGTAGGACGTGGAGGCGGAAAAGCTGTTGAAGACTACAAATTCTGCTATAATCTCTTTGGATGGATGTCTAAGATTGGTGTGAGTTTTGATGAAACTACAGCTAATTCTTGGGATGGAAGCGATGATTTTTCTGTTGAGGCAACTGTTACAAACTATGGAGCGAAAACTCAGAGCTATGATTTGAGTTCATTATATGATACAAAGCTTTGGACGTTGGTAGCTACTAATGATTATGATAGGTATGAGCAATACTCTCCTTGGATAAAAAGTATTGATGAAAAAGGATATCCGGATAAAATTGAGTTAAAGCCTAACCAAAGTGAAGTTATAACATATAAGTTCAATATTAAGACCAAAGATATAAGATGCTATGATTTTACTGTGAAAGCATCAGAATATGGTGTTTTAAATCCTCGTGATTCTGTTGAAACTACTTATAGACTCAATAATATAAGAGTTCCAAAGCCTATTATGTCAAATGTGGTAAATAAAAGGGATAGCAGTACGTTTGATGTGATGATTTATGCTCCGGAAGAAATAGATAATGATTTGAGACCAGAAACCTATGAGTTGAATCTGAAATTTAAGAAAAATAGCAGTTATATTGATCCTGAAACTGTATTTAATGGTGTCAATTTAGAGCCATCTGGTAATACTCCTGGGTTGGTAGTTGTTTCGCAGAATTACCTTAGGGACAAAAATAATGTACTATATCTTAAAGTGAAAATTGAAAATGTAGTATTTACTAAGGCAAATCAAAAGATAAAATTGAAAGTCAACCTAAAGAATGTAAATGCTCAAGGTGCAATGGAAGTGATAGGTAAGACGGAGGTTTATGACCCCGTTTCGCTTCAAAGGCTTGCATTTTCTAATGAGTCAATATTGAGAAAATAGATTTGTTTTAGCTGTTTGTAAGGTGATTCCCAAAAAACTTTGCAACGTTGGTTTCAAAAAATCTAGATTTACATTTTTTGCTTTGCAAAATAATGTTCCTCTGTTTGGAAGATATTAGCTTCCATGAAGGGTTTTTTGACCTGAATAATGTATAGGTTATTTTTGAAACCGCCTAAAAAAAACGAAGGGGCATATAGCCTCTTCGTTTTTTTTATCTTTAGAGCGAAGTTTTATCACTATTTTTTAAATACAAAGGCGTTAGGCAGTAAATCATTGAGGTTGTAGGTTTTGTATTCGCCGTTATTATTGCTGCAGAGAATAACAATGTCTTCATCGGCAAATTCCAATATAACTTGTCTGCAGATACCACAGGGGAAAGTATAGTCTTTGGAATCACTTGAAATTGCAAGGGCTTTTATCTTTTTTTCTCCTTCGGATATGGCTTTAACTATAGCGGTTCGTTCAGCACAAATAGTTGCACCGTAAGAGGAGTTTTCTATATTGACACCGGTATAGATTTTGCCTGAATTGCCTATTAGTGCAGCTCCAACGTGAAAGTTGGAATAGGGTGCATAGGCATTTTTCTTTATATCATTTGCTAAACGAACCAAATTTTCATAATCCATAATAGTTGATCCTCCTTAAAAAGTTATATTATTTAAAAGTTTCTTCTTTCTATAATACTAATTATTTTATCATTTTGCATAAACCACTACAAATATTTGAAAATATTTGTGCAACTTGTTGGGTGTATTTAATCATTGTGGACCATATTATTCCAATAACTAAAGCTCCGAGGCTGGCCGTTTCGCTACGCTACACTGCTCGCCTATGCAACCTAGGCTAAGAGAATGTATAACTCGCTACGGGGCGAATCAAAACTCGCTTTGCTCAAACAGTGATTCGACTAATCCTTCGCTTCGTTAACATTCTTTAAGCCCCTACGCAATGTTATTTCTATAATATGTATCACAATTAAAATATGCACCCCAACTCGTTTAGAACATTGATTATTGTTTTTAGCTTATGTTATAATTAGCTTGTAAGACAATTAATTGCAGTATAAGGAGCTAAAAAAATGAATAATGCAGTAAAAGTATTTGTTACAACATGCCTTCTTCTTATTTCGATTTGTGCTTTATCAGAGGTATCCTTTGCAGAAAATTCTATGGATTATTTTCATGAAGGGGATTCTTTTTTTGAATCGGAAGAATATGAAGAAGCTATTAGAAGCTACAACAAAGCTATTGAACTTGATTCTGATGTGGCTGATTTTCACTATAAGAAGGGGTTGTGTTTTTATGAACTTGGAAAGTATAACGAAGCTGTAGCGATATTTGAAAATGTTATATATTTAGATACTGATTATAAAGAGGCATATTTTAATAAAAGCCTTTGTTTGATGGAGGCTCATAAGTTAGATTTTGCACTTAAAGATGTAAATAAGTATATATCCGATTATTCTAGAGAATGGAATGGATATATATTGAAAGGTGATATTTTATTAAATATGAGAAGATATGCTGAAGTTGTGGAGATATCAAATGAACTTATTTCACGTAATATAGAAGATGAAGACATTCTTTCTTTGGCATATTCTAATAAGGGATGTGCTTTGGCATATATTGGCAGAACCGGAGAAGCTTTGTCCGCAAGCAATAGTGCTTTAAAATTAGACAGTGGAAATATGGATGCATATATAGCTATGAGTTTAGTTTTTAATAATCAAGGAAAATATGATAAAGCAATAGAAATGTGTGACAATATATTAAGAATTGAAGAGGATAATATTAAGGCGTATTTAAAAAAATCATATTATCTATTAAATATCGAAAGATATGGAGAGTCGCTTATATGTTTAGGAAAGGCAGAGAAGTTAAAGGGTTCAAAAAGTAAAAACACTGAATCTATGATCTGTGCTAATAAAGCAGGTGCTTTATGTGGACTTCAAAAATACGAAGAGGCTCTTGAACAAGCACAAAAGGCGATTGATTTGAATGATGAAGCTGCTTATGCATATCTGTACAAAGCAGATGCTTTGGGCGGATTAGGAAGGTATGAAGAGTCTATTATAACTTGTGATAAAGCTATTCAAGTTGACTCTCAAATTGCTGGAGTATATATCACAAAAGCTTATTCGCTAAATAATCTTAAAAGATATTTTGAAGCGATTGAAGCTTGCAAAATGGCAATGGAAATTGGATCAAAAAACGAGAAAATAAGTGTACAAGCATATACCAATATAGGTGTTGCATTAATAGGACAAAAAAAATATGAGGATGGCTTAGATAGTTTTGAAGATGCTCTGAGGTTTATAATAAAAGATAAAAAAACTTTGTCCACCATATATGAAAATAAGGCTTATGCATTTTTGGCCCTTAAGAATTTTGAAGAAGGGCTTAAATATAGTGAAAAATCAATTGAAGCAGACCCTAATAGCTATAGATTATACATAAATAAAATCGATGCTCTACTGTCACTACAGAGGTATGATGAGGTGATTGAGTCCAGCAATGAAGCAATAAAAAATGGGGCTGAGGATTACAGGATTTATAACAAAAGGGCGTTGGCTTTAGAAAACAAAGGTAAATATAAAGAGGCGTTGAAGGATTTTGATAAAAGCATCCAACTAAACCCAGGAGATAAAACAGTAATAGAAAACAGACAGAGAGTAGCTAAAAAGAATACTTATAGAAAAGCAGGAGTAATGTTTAGAATATTTTTTGTGCTTGTTGTGATTTTTGTAGTTATCTTCTTTATTATGAAAAAAAGAAAAGGTAAGACAAGAGAGTCTGTAGAACTAGAAAATGTTTACCAAGGAATAGATTTTTAAGAGCACATTTCATCTGTATTTTTGTAGAAATAATTTGCTATTTAGAATTTAGATGATATTGCTTTTAAATATAAGTTTTTATTAAGACGATTTCAAAAACTTTTTAATTGTGGTTTGAAACATTTGATTATATATTTTTTAAATAGCAAAATAATGGAGCTGTTTTTGGATGTTTAAGCTTCCATTAGGGAATTTATAATTTGAATTTGGCATAGATTATTTTTTGAAACCGTCTAAAGGGGGAATATTATGAATACTAGTAAAAGGAAAATTAGAAAAGCTGTTGCACTGTTTTCCTGTGTAGCAATGCTGTGTGTAGCATTTGTATCACCGGTTATGGAGGTCTCAGCCGCAGGATATGACTATTCATTAGCTCTAAAAAACTCTATAGGTTTTTACGATGCAAATAAATGTGGTAATGATGTTGAAAAAAACAATGTGTTTAGCTGGAGAAGTGCATGCCATACAACTGACGGTAGCGATGTAGATTTAGATTTGACAGGAGGGTATCATGATGCCGGAGACCATGTGAAGTTTGGGTTGCCACAGGGATACACGGCTTCAGTGCTTGGATGGGCATTATATGAGTTTGATGAAGTGTTTGAAGCATCAGGCAACAAGACAAAAATGCTCGAACAGTTAAAGTATTTTACTGATTATTTTTTAAAGTGTCATCCCGATGCCAATACTTTTTACTATCAATTAGGAGATGGAACTGAAGATCACAATTATTGGGGAGCTCCTGAACTTCAAACAGAAGATAGACCAACCGTATGTGTTGCAAATGAGAGTGAACCTGCAAGTGATGTGTTAGGAGAGACAACAGCTGCTCTTGCAATTATGTATCTTAACTATAAAGATATTGATTCTACATACGCCGATAAATGTCTAAAGGCAGCAAAAGAGTTGTATTCCATGGGGACTTCCAATAAAGGAGTTGGTGATGGACAGCATTTCTATAGGTCTTCAAGTATTTATGATGATTTATCGTGGGGAGCTGTTTGGCTTAATATTGTAACAGGTGAAAGTTCTTATATTGAGGATGCAAAAGAGTTTATTACAATAAAAAATGAAAATGGAGACGATCCTTTTGCTCATAGATGGACTATGTGTTGGGATGATATGTATATACCAGCACTTCTTAAATTAGCTGAGGTTACAGGAGAAGAAAAATATAAAAGCGCGGTAGAATATAATTTAAATTACTGGATGAATACTATTGAAACTACTCCTGCAGGATTAAAATATCTTAATTACTGGGGCGTTTTGAGATATGCATCAGCAGCTTCGATGGTTGCAGGGATTTATTATAAACAGAATCCTGATCAAGGCTATCTTGAACTGTTAAAATCCCAGATGGATTATATTTTAGGTGATAATCCGGAAAATATGTCTTATGTGGTGGGAATGGGTAATAAATGGTCACAACACCCTCACCATAGAGCTGCGCAGGGAGGACAAGGATATGCCGATAATGCGAATACTACTCCTGCAAAGTATGTATTATTAGGAGCGTTAATAGGAGGTCCTGATAATAAAGATAATTTTGCTGACAGTGTACACCAATATCAATATACCGAGGTTGCTATAGATTACAATGCTGGTTTTGTTGGAGCGTTAGCGGCTGTAACAAAGCATTATGGCAATATTAATAGCCCTGATGTAACAAAAACACCAAATGTAAAGCCTACACCGACACCTACACAAGATTCATTTGTAGTTGGTGATGTGAATTGCGATGGCAGCTTTAATTCATTAGATTTTGCTGTTTTGAGAAGTTGTTTACTTGGGCTTATACCTATATCAAATTCAAATAGTTATTATTATAAAGGAGATATTAGGTATTCTGCGGGAGATGTAGATTCTAATGGAACTATAAATGCCATTGATTTTGCATTAATGAGACAAAGGCTCCTTGGAAAAATTTCTAAATTTCCTGCAGAGTGACAAGTGACGTATATATTGATTATTTTGCCACGAAGGCCTATTGGCTTTCGTGGTTTTTAATGCAATATTTTAAGAGAGGGGGTTGTAGAATAGATGTTCCAATTTACATTTCTTACAGATGATAAATTTGATGTTGAATAAGGTGTTTCAAAAAAATTCATTAGTCAATATATATAGTTCCAACCCAATAAAATCGGTTTTTTTGAAATACCCATTGACCAGTTATTTTTTAGGAATCACCTAAAACAAGTTTAAAACTAAAGAATGTAAATTGAATTAAAGAGGGTGAATTAATGTTAAAGTTTGGTTGCAGAAATGATGATGTTGAAACTTTACAAATATTACTAACAAGTCTAGGGTATGATACTAAAGGTATTGATGGTATTTTTGGAGTTAATACTAAAACTGCTTTGAAAAAATTCCAAGTGGATTTTTATGTGGATGGTGTTGCAACTGATAAAGTTTTAACGGATATATCTAATTTATATAACAAGAAATTTACAAAAGATCAAAACAATGATATTAATAGTAGTAATAAAGGTTATAAAAAAATTAGAATGTTTGATTCAGATGTACATATTTATGAGACAAGTTCTGATGAGTTTGTTGATGTAACATTAGGCATAGAAGGTAAATTAGAACCTTTGAGTAAAATAGATAGTCCTAATAAAGAAGAAATATGTAAAATCAATGGCGCATTTTTTAATTTTGATGGTTCAAAAGAATACTTAGGCATGTATATTAATAAAGGTAAACTTTATCAAAAACCTGACAATACTTTTATTAACTTTTTATATTTTAAAGACGGTAAAACAGACATTAAATATTATGATGGTAACTATGAAGAAATTAGATACTGGTTAAATGAATTAGTTTGGGGTATTGGATGTGGATGGTGTTTAATTAAAAATGGTAAAGTTGATACTTCTGGTTCTAGTATATTTCATCATTCTTCACAAAGACATCCAAGAACTTTATTAGCAAAAAAGAAAACAGGTGAATTTTTGCTAATAGTTGTTGATGGAAGAACTAAAAATTCTAAAGGTATGAATGTTTTACAATGTTCGCAATTATTATTAGAATTAGATGTTTGGAATGGTTGTTCATTAGATGGTGGTGGCTCAAGTGAAATGATTGTAAATAATAAAATTGTGAATAATCTTCAATATAATTCAGAGAGAAAAATAGGAAGTGCTATTGTGGTGTATAAAAAATAGTATAATCTTTAAATTGAATGTGTCATGACAACAGATAACAGAGATGAGTGATCATTTTGAAAGCATTAGAAATCAATAGCTTAAAGGAGTAATTTGGGGTAATCATGAACAGATTTTTAAATATTAGTTTACTAAAAATGTAAATTAGAATCATATTAAAAAAATTATGCATCAGATCTGTAAATATAGTAAATATAAAGATTTTTATTGTTTTTGTGAGGATAAATTTGTATAATTAATATATACGCTCTACATAATAATCGTTTCATAATATTAAGTATGAATTGTTGAAACGGTATGTACATTATATACATACGTTTATTGGAAGTAGAATTCTTAGTGTAAAATTTGAAATTGAGTTCAATGTTACAACGAAAAATAGTGTTTATGGAAGGTAGTGTCATATGCTGTCAAAAGTTAAAAGCTTTGGGCTTATGGGGATTGATGGGTATGTTGTTGTTGTTGAGACTGACATATCAAATGGGATTCCGTCGTTTGACATGGTTGGGCTTGGTGATACAGCCGTAAAAGAGTCTAAAGAACGTGTCCGCTCAGCTATCAAAAATGCAGGTCTTGAGTTTCCTATCAAAAGAATTACTGTAAATCTTGCACCAGCAGATAAGAAAAAGGAAGGGTCGGCTTTTGATTTACCAATAGCACTAGGTATATTGATTGCTACAGAACAAATCAGCAATAGGGATATTGGAAATTATGCTTTTATGGGTGAGCTTTCGTTAGATGGAGAAATTAAGCCTGTTAAGGGAATGCTCCCTATGGTAATCAGTGCAAGGGAAAACGGAATTGATAATATTATTGTGCCTATAGAAAATGCTGATGAAGCTGCAGTAGTTAATGGGATTAACGTATTGCCTGCTAAAAATATTCTTGACGTTGTAAATCACTTAAATGGTGTTTGCAAATTAAGTATACATACTATAGATATTAACGAGCTATTTGAAACCAATATAGAGTATGCTGTAGACTTTGCTGATGTTAAAGGACAGGAAAATGTAAAACGTGCATTAGAGGTTGCTGCATCTGGTGGTCACAACTGTGTTATGCTTGGAAGTCCTGGTTGCGGCAAAACAATGATAGCAAAGAGATTACCGACAATTCTTCCGTCCATGACTTTTGAAGAGGCTCTTGAAGTGACTAAAATACATAGTATTGCAGGAGTATTGTCGGACAAGGTTTCACTAATTACTCAAAGACCGTTTAGGTCACCGCATCATACCATATCAAACGTAAGCCTTATTGGGGGAGGCAAATATCCTAAGCCCGGTGAAATAAGTCTTGCGCATTTTGGTGTGTTATTTTTAGACGAGCTTCCTGAGTTTGATAAAAATGCTTTAGAAGTATTAAGGCAGCCTCTTGAAGATGGGACAGTTACTATTTCAAGAATAAATGCAACTTTTACATATCCAGCGAGGACTACATTGATATGTGCCGCAAATCCCTGTAAGTGTGGAAATTACCTTGATGACACTAAGGAGTGTACTTGTACTCCTAAGCAGATACAGCAGTATCTTGGCAAATTGTCAGGCCCACTCTTGGACAGAATAGATATACATATAGAAGTACCTTCAGTGAAATTTAAAGACCTTGAGAGCCGTGAAGAAGGGGAAAAATCACATGTAATAAGAGAGAGGGTAAACACAACTAGAAAAATACAACAGGAAAGATATAAAGGGCTTAACATATACTCAAATTCGGAGTTGACTCCAATGCTGATAAAGAAGTATTGTAAGCTTGATGACAAATGCAGAGAAATTTTAAAAAGTGCGTTTGAAACATTAGGTTTGAGTGCACGAGCCCACAACAGAATTCTTAAAGTGGCAAGGACAATTGCGGATATGGACAAAAGCGATAAAATTCTTAAGGAACATTTACTTGAAGCAATACAGTATAGAAGCCTTGATAGGAAAACTTTTTGACTTTTATATTATTAAGTTTCAAAAAAACTTAATAATATTTTAGTTTTAAAGCCAATCATGGAAGCTTAAAACTCATAAACAGAGGAACATTGTTGTGTGAGCTTTAAAAATGTAAATTGGATTTTTTGAAACCGCATTTTCTTAGGCGTTTTATAAAATCAGCTTATAAAAAATATAAGACCAAGGCAAAGTATACATCTTGCTTTGGTCTTTATTCCCTTTCTTTTGAACGAAGTGAATTGATGTTTTTAAGTTTTGTTTTTTTAATTATTATATTACACTTTTACAAATTAGATGCTGTTTCTATTTCTTCAATGTCAAATATTTTAGATGCTTTTTTGAATGTTCCTTCTATTTTTGATATTTTAAATTGGTGTTTATCAAGTTCAGCTCTTCCAACTTGATTAGAATGTTCAATGGCCTTAAGGACTTGAAACATTTCGTTTTGAGTAACAAGCATATTATTCTGAGTTTCTTCAAGTTTGTCAAGTCTGCAAAGCATGCTATTTTGAGTTTCTTCAAGTTTGTCAAGTCTGCAAAGCATGCTATTTTGAGTTTCTTCAAGCTTGTCAAGTCTGTAAAGCATGCTATTTTGAGTTTCTTCAAGCTTGTCAAGTCTGCAAAGTATACTATTTTGAGTTTCTTCAAGCTTGTCAAGTCTGCAAAGTATGCTATTTTGAGTTTCTTCAAGCTTGTCAAGTCTGCAAAGTATGCTATTTTGAGTTTCTTCAAACTTGTCAAGTCTAGATTCCATTTTTAGCTGTCGTTGTTTTATTTCGGTCACATCGGTTCTAAGACCTGATAGTTGCTCTAATACTAATTGTTGAAATTTTTCATTTGTCATACAAAACTTCCTTCCTTAAAACCCTAGTGCTTTTAACAAATAATTAATGCTAAAAGTGAACTTCCATTGTTCTTAACCCCTGATGAAATCTAATAAGGATAATCCCAAAAGCTAAAAATTGCAATTGTAAAAAATTATTTAATGATCCTAATTGTCCAAATACTGTATAGATCATTTTTAAAATAGATTAAGCCTTATCATGGAGCACTAGAATTTTTTTAATACTATTAGAAAAAATATTCATGTAAATAGTATAATATTTTGTGGGCAAAATCAAGTGTTTTTTGTTTTTTTGTTTTTTTATAGATTTTATAAATTGCAAGTTTAAATGACGGTGAATTTATGGTAAATATGTATAGCGTTGTTAGGTAACTTCAAAGACTCTTACAAAGCCAAGCAAAAAAGTTTTTTAAGTGCGGTTTACAATATTGTTGGTCTGCAAAATTAAAACAATATTACTATATTTACGTTACACTATAAAGATTTCATGAATAATAGACGATATCTTATCGAGAAATATACTTTTATTGACAAGGGGTTTTTTAAATGCTCGATAATTTAAAATATTGGGTTTGGCTTGGGGCAATTCCTGGGATTGGTAAGATTAAAAGCAAAAAGCTGCTTGAATACTTTAAAGATCCATATAATATATTTACAGCAAAGGAAATTGATTTGGCATTTTGCAACTTTTTGACACGATCAGATATTTCAAATATTTTGAACAAGGAATATAAAGAAAAACTAAATAAGCATATTGAAAACATAGATGCTAATAATATAAGTATAATCACAATTTATGATGATAAATATCCTGAGTATTTAAAGCACATTTATGATCCTCCAATAACACTTTATATGAAGGGTGATTTACTCAACGAAGAAAAGTATTTAGCGGTGGTGGGTTCAAGGAAAGCCACGTCATATGGTCTTAATATGGCAGAAGTTGTATCTCGTGAACTGTCTAAATGTGGTATAACAGTTGTAAGTGGTATGGCCAGAGGTATTGATACTTATGCACATAAAGGAGTATTAAGTGCAAAGGGTAGGACTGTTGCTGTTTTAGGCTGTGGGCTCGATATTGTTTATCCTTATGAAAACAAAAAACTTATGCAAAATATAATTGAGAGTGGAGCTTGTATATCGGAATACTTACCTGGTACAAAGCCAATTGCCGGCAATTTTCCTGCAAGAAATAGAATTATAAGTGGGATATCGATGGGTGTAATAGTAATAGAGGCTGGGGAAAGAAGTGGTTCGCTGATTACAGCTAACCTTGCATTGGAACAAGGTCGTGAAGTATTTGCGTTACCGGGGAATGTTAATAGTCTTAAAAGCACAGGGACTAATAAGCTGATAAAAGAAGGAGCAAAAATGGTCACTTCATTGGAAGATATTTTAGAAGAAATTGGTGCGTATTTTAGTAAGAATAATAAAGATTCCTTTACAAAAAAGCTGAAAGATGATAAATTGCTTAAGGGGCTGGATAATGATGAAGTGAAAATAGTGAAGTGTTTAAAGTTAGAACCTACTCACATAGATATTATTTCAGTTAAAACTGGATTAAATATAAAGGTCGTAAATTCGGTTATTGTGATGTTAGAGTTAAAGGGTATTGTTGAACAGCTTCCTGGAAAAGTGTATAAGCTAAAACTATAAGAGTGTATATTCAAGAGAGTACAATATTAGTATAACAACTAAAGCTTCTATAACAGAGTGTTTCATAATATAGTGTGCAAAGATTAAATATATTTAAGTTGTAAATATTATTTGTAAAAATGAAGCCATAATACTATAATAATTAAATAGTGTGAAAATACAATTGAATTATATTTCATAACTTCGTATAGAATAAAGGTGCTTATACTTGTATGACTATATAAACATTATTTTGCAATTTCAAAATGTATAGGTATAATAAGGCAAGATCAAATAAATAACTGAGCAACTGGAGTTTCAAAAAATTCGAGTTGAAGGGATATATAACAAAAATAATGAATATGTATTTTTTTAAATTCCCTAATATTATTGTAAAATAATGTAGATAAATATGACTGGAGGATAAATATGGCTGATAAGTTAGTTATTGTTGAGTCTCCTGCAAAAGCTAATACAATTGGTAAGTTTTTAGGTAGAGGATATAAGATTGTTGCTTCTGTAGGGCATGTGAGGGATTTGCCAAAAAGTCAGATTGGTGTGGATATTGATAATAATTTTGAACCAAAGTATATTACTATTAGGGGAAAGGGAGACGTTATTGCTAAATTAAAAAAGGAAGCAAAAAAAGCAAAAAAGATATTTCTTGCAACTGACCCTGATAGAGAAGGTGAAGCTATTTCGTGGCATTTGGCTACATTACTTAGTATAGATGATGAAGACAAGTGCAGAGTGACTTTTAATGAAATCACTAAAAATGCAGTAAAAAATGCTATTAAGGAGCCTAGGGAAATTGACTTTGATCTTGTAGATGCTCAACAGGCAAGAAGAATATTAGATAGAATAGTTGGTTATAAAATAAGCCCTATACTTTGGAGAAAAGTTAAAAAGGGACTAAGTGCAGGAAGAGTTCAGTCTGTTGCAACAAGGTTGGTATGTGACAGAGAGGAAGAAATTGAAAAATTTATACCTGATGAGTATTGGACAATTGATGCGAAACTTGAGAAGAAAGGCAAAAAAGGTACTTTTAACGCTAAATTTTATGGCAAAGGCAGCAAAAAGGTGGAACTTAAGACTGAAGAGGATGTAAAAAATATAATTGACAGTATTAAAGAAGAACCTTTTGTTGTTAAAAAAATAAAAAGGGGAAAGAAGAAAAAATCACCAGCACCTCCTTTTATAACAAGTACAATGCAGCAGGAAGCAGCCAGAAAATTAGGCTTTTCAACCAAGAAAACGATGATTGTTGCCCAACAGCTTTACGAAGGAATTGATATAAAAGGTGTTGGGGCAATTGGTCTTGTAACATATATCCGTTCCGATTCCACAAGAGTTTCTGATGAAGCGCAAAAAGACGCCATAGAGTATATAAAAGATAAGTATGGGGATGAGTATGTTCCTCAAGAAAAACCCGTATATAAGAATAAAAATGCATCTCAAGATGCTCATGAATGTATTAGACCTTCAAAAGTAGATATGGTACCTAATGAAATAAAAGATTCTCTATCAAGGGATCAATACAAACTTTACAAACTTGTCTGGTCTAGATTTGTTTCAAGCCAGATGTCATCAGCCCAATATGATACAATAAATACTGATATTACTTCAGGAGACTATACTTTTAGAGCAAATGGACAGATTTTAAGGTTTAATGGTTTTATAGTTTTATACCAAGAAGGCAAGGATGATGAAAAAGAAGAAAAGGAAAATAATGTGCCGGACCTTGAGGAAGGTGAAGAGTTAAAACAGAAAGAAATAGATCCTAAGCAGCATTTTACTCAGCCTCCACCAAGATATACCGAAGCAAGTCTAGTAAAGACTCTTGAGGAAAAGGGCATAGGAAGGCCGAGTACTTATGCACCTACCATTACTACTATACTTTCTAGGGGGTATATAGTTAAGGATGCAAAAAAACTTATGCCTACTGAATTGGGTAATATAGTTAATGATATAATGAAGTCTTTCTTCCAAAATATTGTCGATGTTGAATTTACTGCTCAATTGGAAAAAGAGTTAGACGATGTGGAAGTTGGGAACAAAAAGTGGGTGGAAATAATGCAGAGTTTTTACCCACCTTTTTCTAAGGTATTGGAGGAAGCAGAGGAGAAAATTGGGAATGTTGAAATTCCCGACGAAGTGACGGATGAAATATGTGAAAAGTGCGGAAGAAATATGGTAATAAAAATGAGCCGCTATGGTAAGTTTTTAGCTTGTCCTGGATTTCCGGAATGCAGAAATGCGAAGCCTATAGTAGAGGATACAGGCGTAACGTGTCCTAAATGTGGTGGTAAGGTATATATTAAAAAGTCTAGAAAAGGTAAAAAATACTTAGGATGTGAGAACAATCCTACATGTGACTTTATGAGTTGGGATAAGCATTCAAAAGAGACTTGTCCTAAATGCGGAAATTTCTTGCTGCAAAAGTATTCAGGAAAGAAAATTAATTATAAATGCAGCAATGAAGAATGTGACTTTACTAAAGTTGAAGAGCGAAAAAAAGAAGAGTAAATAAATGCTCAAATGGAGTTTCAAAAAATTGATTTACATTTTTTGCATGGCAAAATAATGTTCCTGTGCATGGATGCTTAAAAGCTTCCATGCTGGTTTTGTAACTGAAATATTGAATGTGTTTTTTGAAATTCCTTTGAAGAAAGGTACAAAAAATGGCTGATTATATAAATGTAGTAGGTGCAGGATTGGCAGGGTGTGAGGCAGCTTATCAAATAGCAAAAAGGGGAATAAAGGTAAGACTTTATGAAATGAAGCCTAAAAAATATTCATCAGCACACCATCTTGACACTTTTGCGGAACTTGTTTGCAGTAATTCGTTAAGGTCGGGACAGATTGAGAATGCTGTAGGACTTTTAAAAGAAGAAATGAGGTTGCTTGATTCAATAATTATGAAATGTGCTGATGCAACAAAAGTACCAGCAGGTGGGGCATTAGCTGTTGATCGAAGCCGGTTTTCAGAAATGGTAACTGATTTAATCAAAGAAAATAGTAATATTGATATTATATATGAAGAAGTTACTGAGATTCCATCAGATGGTATTACTGTTGTAGCGTCGGGACCATTGACATCGGAAAGGTTGTCAGATAGCATTATGGAGCTGATTGGAGAAGAATATCTGCATTTTTTTGATGCGGCAGCTCCTATTGTAACTTTTGATTCGATTAATATGGACAAGGCATATAAGGCAGCAAGATATAATAGAGGTACAGATGATTATATTAACTGTCCCATGAACAAAAATGAGTATGACAACTTTTGGAATGAGCTTATAAATGCAGAACTTGCAGACGTTAAAGATTTCGAAAAGGAAGTTGTTTTTGAAGGTTGTATGCCTGTAGAAACAATGGCAAAGAGAGGTATAGATACATTGAGATTTGGGCCTCTAAAGCCTGTAGGTTTAGTTGATCCTAAAACGGGAAATGAAGCATATGCAGTAGTTCAATTGAGACAAGATAATACCGAAGGTACTCTTTTTAATATTGTAGGGTTTCAAACACGTTTGAAATGGCCCGAACAAAAAAGAGTGTTTAAAATGATTCCAGGACTTGAGAATGCTGAGTTTGTAAGATATGGAGTTATGCACAGAAACACTTTTATAAATTCTCCTAAGGTACTTGATGCCTCCTATAGCATGAGAAAATTGCCGGATATATATTTTGCTGGACAGATGACTGGGGTGGAAGGTTATGTGGAGTCTGCGTCTTCAGGTTTAGTTGCTGGGATTAATGCTTCAAAGAAGTTTTTAGGGGGAAATAGTGTTTTGTTCCCTAGGACAACAGCTATAGGTGCATTGAGTAATTACATTTCAGACCCCAATATTAAAAATTTCCAACCGATGAACGTAAATTTTGGGTTGATGGAAAAGCTTAATGTTAGAATAAGGGATAAGAGGAAGAAGAATTCTGAGATAGCAAAAAGAGCTTTAGAGGTTATAAATGAAAAATTAAGTAGTGATTTTTAGGTGTTAAGAAAATTCGCTTTATTCATGACTTTAGGGAGTTTTAAGGGCTCCATTTGTTTGTGTTTTAAATCTTTTTTTTTAAGGATACAAATTAGTGATGGTGCTATTTTATAAACTAGTATTAAGGTTGTAACCTGCCTCGTTTTACTGTCAAATGTCTCCATTCGAAGACCTTCGCAAAGAATCTGTAAGCCTTGTCTTGATAATTTTTCGCCGCGTATTAAGGACATCGTGTCCTATACGCTAAAAATGCCATCCGTGGCATTTTTGCTTCAAATTATCAAGCCTTCGCCAACAGATTCTAATGCTCAGGTCTAAGAATTACGTCATTTGACAGTAAAACAGGGTTCTATCTTTAATTAGGCTTTTTTATTAGCTGTTTTATTTGTGTTACTTTTATATTTTCTAGGTGTTTTATGAATTGCTATACTTAAAGAAAATTCGCTTTATTCATGAATTTAGGGAGTTTCAAGGTTTATATTTGATTATGTTTTAAATCTTTTTTTTTGTTAAGGATACAAATTAGTGATGGTGCTATTTTATAAACTAGTATTAAGGTTGTAACCTGCCTCGTTTTACTGTCAAATGTCTCCATTCAAGACCTTCGCAAAGAATCTGTAAGCCTTGTCTTGATAATTTTTCGCCGTGTATTAAGGACATCGTGTACTATACGCTAAAAATCCGAGCCTTGGCATTTTTGCTTTAAAAAATTTTTTTCGCAGTTGTTTTTTTAAAAAAGTTATGTTAATATCTACTTAGGTAACTACTAAGAAAACGTTGCAATTGGTCTTTCAAAAAAACGTATATTTAATTTTTGAAACCGCAAGTGACAAGATTTTTTTAGAAAGTACCCAATTTAAATTGACTTATCTTTATTTTATATACTTTTAAAGACTTACCGTTTTTGAAATATATTTTTCTCGAAAAACATTTTACATTATTTAATCTTTATTTTCGAGAAAGAATATACATCTGATTATAAAAGTAAAAAAGATATAATGTAATAAACTTTTTGACTTTTATATAGCTATATTTTTTTGAATTGCCTTATATTAGATGTTAAAAACTCTTTAATCAGAATTTATATTTTAAGCCAATAATTAAGCTACAAACCTTTATTTTGATATGTTTGAACTATAAATACTAAAATGAGGAGTTAAAAAAAATACCTTATGCCACATTTTATCAACAAAATAGTGAAGGAATACCCCTTAATTTGTCGAAATATATTTTGGGGACATATTTGCATTGTTTTTTGAGAAGTAAGGCAAAATCAAAAAAATACTAATCAACTATAGTTTCAAAAAATTCCATGACATTTTTTGCATAGAGATATACTGTTACTATGGTTGTAAGTTTAAAATTTTCCTTCATTGGTTTTGTAACAGAAATAATGAATATGTATTTTTTTCAAATCCCCTAAAGTGTCTATGGGGAAATTAGGAGGTGTTTATAATGCTAGATAGGATTTTATTTAGAACAAAGGCTGTTGAAAAATCCTTAGATGCATCGTTGTTGCGTAATGAGACAATAGCGCAAAACATAGCTAATGTTGACACTCCAGGATACAATAGAAAAGCTGTCAGCTTTGAAGAAGAGTTGAGTGAAGCAATTTCTAAAAGCAGTAGTTTTAAAGGAAGAAGAACTGATCCAAGACATATTCCAATAGGCAAAAGAAATATTGATGAGGTGGGAATAAAGGCATATGAGGACAAAAGTTCTTTTGATATGCGTCTTGATGGTAATAATGTTGATATCGAAAATGAAATGGCTCAAATGGCTGAGAATAACATTAGGTACGAAGTTCTTATTCAGAGACTTACTGGTAGTTTCAGAAAAATGAAATCAGTAATCAGGGAAGGACGATGATAGTATATGGGATATTTTAGTTCTCTTGATATCGGAGCAACCGGGTTGACGGCTCAAAGGCTCAGAATGGATACAATTTCACAAAACATTGCAAATGTAAATACTACAAGAACTGAAAAGGGTACACCGTATCGCAGAAAAGTGGTAGTGTTTGAAGAAAAAACACCGGACACTAAATTTTCTGATTATTTAAATGAAAGTAGCAAGAAGAAGGTTGGAGGCGGTGTAAGAGTGGCTAGAGTTGTTGAAGATGGCTCATCTTTAAAAAGAGTTTATGACCCTGGTCATCCTGATGCCGATGAAGATGGGTATGTAGAAATGCCAAATGTAGATATACTTACCGAAATGATTAATATGATTTCTGCAACAAGGTCTTATGAGGCCAATGTAACTTCTATAAATACAACTAAAAGTATGGCTATGAAAGCTTTAGAAATCGGAAAATAGGTGAAATGTTTTGGATAAGTTAATTCCAAAAAAACTTTGCAACTGCGGTTTCAAAAAATCTAGATTTACATTTTTTGCACTGCAAAATATTGCTCCTCTGTTTGGAAGCTTTAGTCTTCCATGAAGGGCTTTGTGTCCTGAATACTGTATAGGTTATTTTTTTAAATCGTCTAACAACCTAATGAAAAGATTTGTAGGAGGCTATTATGGCTATCAATGGAATTAATGGTGTAGATTTTTTGACTTCAATATCAAAATCTAGTTTTTCAAATAAAGGCAAAACTGACAGTGTTGAAGGTAGTTTTGCAAATTATCTAAAGGATGCACTGACAAAGGTTAGTGATCTTGAGAAAGAATCAACAGCTTTAACAGAGGCATTTGCAGCCGGTGATACTGATAATATTCACCAGGTTATGATTGCAGCGGAGAAAGCTGATGTGGCACTTCAATTTACTATGCAAATTAGAAACAAGATTATGGATGCGTACAGTGAAATAATGCGTATGCAAATATAATTGATGTGTTTTTTAAAAAACGTATTTATTAATAGTTTAGAAGTTGCAATAAACATTAGGCAAAATCAAAAAAACTTTGTGACTAGAGTTTGAAAAAGTTTTATTTGATGATGTTTGTAACAGAAATAATAAATATGTATTTTTTAAACTTCCTTAGTTGCGGCAAAAACTGAATATATATAATTAATCGTAGCAAAAGATAAGTATCATTCCAACAAGGTGGTGATTATATGCCCGAGGCTTTATCGAATCTTCAAAAAAGAATGGTAGAATTGTGGAAAAAGCTTGATAAGTCTCAAAAGAGCAGAGTTTTTGTAATATCAGCGATTTTAATTGTTGCAATAACAGTAAGTATTGTAATGCTTACGCGTACTACATATGTTCCGCTTGTGACAATTGAAGATACGAAGGACGCAGCAGAAATTGAGGAAGTGCTAAACGATAAGGGCATTAATTACAAACCGGGGGAAGGAAATAAAATATTAGTTGATTCTAAAGACAAGAATAGGGCAGAATTTGCTCTTGCTTCATCAGGAATAACTTCAACGGGTATGACTTTTGAAGATGCTTGGAATCTTGTCAATATCACTTCAACCGAAAGTGATAAAAAACAATTATGGCAAAATTTTAAAAAGAATAGCCTTATTGCGAAGCTAAAAATGTTTGATAATGTCAGGGATGCAGATGTTGAGGTCACAATGCCAGAAGAATCCCTGTTTTTTAGTAGCACATCTAGTGATAAACCAACTGCTTTTGTAAGAATAGATCCAAAAGGTGAGATTTCAACTGAACAAGTTAAGGGAATAGAAAGTGTTGTTTCAGCATCAATTGAAGGACTTGAACCTTCTAATGTTACAGTTGTTGATAATAATTTCAATGTTTTGAATTCGGATGTAGGAAGTGCAATAGGTGATACGTCCACACAATATAAAATGAAGCTGAAAGTTAAGGAAGAGCTTGAACGTAATATTAAGGTTTTATATCCAAATAATTCAGACAGTTATGACTATATAAGTGTAGTTGTAAATCCGTTTTTAGAATTTGATAAACAGAAGACAACTAAGAGAGAAATAGGGAAACCTAATGACATTGATGAAGCTGTAATAAGTAGTCACACTGAAAAGGAAGAGCTTGTTAATGGTGCTGCCGGTGATGTACCCGGCATGGATTCAAATCCTGGAGATGGAACTACTACTTACCCTATAGATGCTGGGGAAGATTCAACATATAAAAAGACAGTAACTGATATAAACAGGGAGTTTAACGAAACAATGACTGAGATAGAAAAAGCTCAAGGCGAGATGAATTTTGAAAACTCCTCTGTTGCAATGACACTATGGTATGGTCAAAGGGTTGCTGATGATTCTGCAATTACAACTGAGTTTATTGAACAGTGTAAGCAGGTGATAAGTGGAGCTACAAACATACCAGTTTCTAAGATATCTATAAATAAGTACAAACTTGCACCAAAAGAAGTATATGAAGAGTCATTATCTGAGAAGATACAGCATTATATTGATACTTACGGATATTTTGCACTTATGCTTATACTTATAATTGGTTTACTTATAGCAGTAATCCCTAGAAAGAAAAAAGACGAAGAAATGGAAGAGGGACTTACACCAGAAATGGCTGGGGCAGATGGTATGAATTATATAGAGCAGGAACCAGAAGGACCTGTTCAAGAAATAGATTTTGAGGAAAGATCAGAGATCAAAAAGCAGCTTGAGAAATTTGTCAAGGAGAAACCTGAATCTGTTGCTCAGTTATTAAGGAATTGGCTATCGGATGATTGGGATTAGGTTTCAAAAAATCTGATTTGCATTTTTTGCATAGCAAAATAATGTACCTATGATTGGAAGCTTAAAAGCTTCCATGATAGGCTTTGTAACAGAAATAATGAATAGGCATTTTTTTGAAACTCCCTAAATACTGTATATGTTATTTTTTGAAACTGCCTAAGTGATGTAAAATGTTTTTCGAGAAAAGTATATGTTTAGAAGATTAAAAACTTCCATAAAAATTTTTATAACTGAAATATTGAATATGAATTTTTTAATATTGGACTGGGAAATTAAATGAAACTGTCTGATACTTATGATAGACCAAAGGGGGAAGTAATAAGTGGGTCGAAATTCCGGAGGAACTAGATCGGAGATTACAGGAAAAGAAAAAGCAGCTATGTTGCTTATTGCACTAGGGCCGGAAAAATCTGCTGAAATATTCAAGCATCTTAAAGATGATGAAATTGAGCAGCTTACTTTAGAAATTGCAAATATCCGGACAGTGACTCCTGAACTGAAGGAAAAGGTTTTAGAAGAGTTTTATCAAATATGCCTTGCTCAGGATTATATAGCTGAGGGAGGAATAGGTTATGCCAAGGAAATACTTGAAAAGGCATTGGGTACGCAGAAGGCTTTAGATGTTTTAAATAAGCTCACTGTTTCACTTCAGGTAAGACCCTTTGACTTTGTAAGAAAGGCTGACCCTTCACAGCTTTTAAACTTTATTCAAAATGAACACCCTCAGACAATAGCTCTAATATTGGCATATTTAAAACCACAGCAGTCTTCTATTGTATTATCTGCTCTTGCACAGGAAAAACAAGCTGATGTTGCAAGAAGAATTGCTATGATGGATAGAACTTCACCTGAGATAATAAAAGAAGTTGAAAGGGTACTAGAAAAGAAACTATCTGCCCTTGTAACAGAAGATTTTACGGCAGCAGGTGGTGTTCAATCCATTGTTGATATATTAAACAGCGTTGATAGAGGAACGGAAAAATACATTATGGAAACTCTCGAAATTGAGGATACTGATTTAGCAGAGGAAATTAAAAAGAGAATGTTTGTATTCGAAGATATTCTTACGTTGGATGACCGCTCTATTCAGAGGTTTTTACGTGAAGTCGATAACAATCAAATGGCTGTTGCCCTTAAAGGAAGTAATGATGAAGTAAAAGAAAAGATTTTTTCAAATATGTCTAAGCGTATGAGAGAGATGATTAGCGAAGATATTGAATTTATGGGACCGGTTAGATTAAAAGATGTTGAAGAATCACAGCAGAAAATTGTAAATATCATAAGAAAGCTCGAAGATGCAGGCGAAATTGTAATCTCTAGAGGTGGAGGAGATGAAATAATTGTATAATAAAATTTTTAAGAATGACCAGATAAGTGTGGGTGGTCCTGTTCAAATAAAGGTGCCCGTGAATTTTCAAACTATAAAGATGGCCTATAAGCCTAATGCAAAAGATGAAGATGAACAGAACGAAAAGGAAATAGAAGATAGGGAAGAAAATGATGGTCAGGATTATGAAGAGATTATACAAAGCGCAAAGAAGGAATCAGAAAATATAATTAAAGCTGCAGAAATTGAGGCTCAAAGAATAATTGATGAAGCTGATAAAGAGGCTGTTGAAAGGATAAAGGTAGCAGAAGATGAGGCAAGAGAAAGAGGATTTGAAAAAGGATATAAAGAATCAAAAAGCACGTATGAGGATTTGCTCTCTGAAGCAGAGTTTATTAAAGAACATGCTACGGTAGAATACAGTGAGGTTATGGCTGGAATAGAAAAGGATGCTATAGAGTTGATAATAGATGTTGCTAAAAAAGTAATTGGTGAGGAAGTTACTTTAAACAAAGAACATATAGTACATTTAGTTGGGGAAGCTTTAGGGAAATCTTCAAACAGGGATAATATTACAGTGAAAGTATCAGATAAAGATTATGATTATGTGCTGGAAAATAAGGATACATTGCTTTCTAGTGTAGAGGGTATAGGAAATCTTGAAATAATTAAGGATTTGGCTTTAAATCAAGGTGATTGCATCGTTGAAACATCCTATGGAAGTATTGATGGCGGGGTACAGACAAAACTTAGGAAAATTGAAGAGACTTTCCTACAAATGATTTCTAGTACAGGGTAAGGTGATTTAAAATAAAAAACTTTGCAACTGGAGTTTCAAAAAATTTGATGCCATTTTTTGCATAGCAAAATAATGTACCTATGATTGGAAGCTTAAAAGCTTCCATGATAGGCTTTGTAACAGAAATAATGAATAGGTATTTTTTTGAAACTCCCTAAGGTGATTTTAAAAAAAAACTTTGTAACTGCGGTTTCAAAAAATTTAGATTTACGTTTTTTGCATCGCAAAATAATGTTCTTCTGTTTGGAAGCTTTAGTCTTCCGTGAGGGGCTTTGTGGCCGAAATACTGTATAGGTTATTTTTTGAAACCGCCTAAATGGGGGCAATATGACAAGTATAAATTTAGATAAGTACAGTGAAATACTTGCTCAATTGGATTTTGTTGAATACACCGGAAAAGTATCTAAAATTGTTGGGCTTACAATTGAATCTAATGGTCCTGAAGTTAATATGGGTGAGGTGTGTGAAATTCATGCCCTAAAGGATAAATGTAAAATCAAGGCGGAAGTAGTTGGGTTTAAGGAAAACAAAGTTATATTAATGCCTTTAGGACATATGGAAGGGATAGGACCGGGAAGTAATGTAATAGCTACCGGCAAATATCTTAGTGCAGCTGTGGGTAAAGGATTGACTGGAAGAGTAATTGACGGACTTGGTAATCCCATGGATGGAAAAGGTGATATAAAATTTGATGGTTTTTATCCTGTAAATAACGATCCGCCCCATCCTTTAATGAGAAAACGTATAACTGAACCTCTTTCATTAGGAATAAAAACTATAGACGGTTTGCTTACAATTGGCAAAGGACAAAGGGTTGGGATATTTGCAGGAAGTGGTGTTGGTAAAAGTACTTTAATAGGTATGATAGCAAGAAACACTAAAGCTGATATTAATGTTATTGCACTAATTGGAGAGCGTGGAAGGGAAGTCCGAGAGTTTATAGAAAAGGATCTTAAAGAAGAGGGATTAAAAAGATCTGTTGTTATAGTGGCAACTTCTGATCAACCTGCGCTTGTGCGGCTTAAAGGGGCATTTATGGCTACGGCTGTAGCGGAGTATTACAGGGATCAGGGAAAAGATGTGCTACTGCTTATGGATTCTTTGACGCGTTTTGCCATGGCACAAAGAGAAATAGGATTAGCTGTTGGAGAACCACCAGTATCAAGAGGGTATACTCCTTCGGTATTTTCATCAATGCCTAAATTACTTGAAAGGGCTGGAAATTCTCAGTCGGGTTCAATTACAGGATTGTACACCGTACTAGTAGATGGTGATGACATGACTGAACCTGTAACTGATACGGCAAGAGGCATACTAGATGGACACATCGTATTATCTAGAGCTATTGCAAATAGAAATCAGTATCCCGCAATAGATGTGCTTGCAAGTGTAAGCAGGGTTATGTCCGATATAATAACGGATAAGCACAAAGCTATTGCAAATCAGATAAAAAAGCTTATGGCAATATATCAGGATGCTGAAGATCTTATCAATATAGGTGCCTATGTTAAGGGCAGTAATAAAAAAATTGATACGGCAATTGAATATATTGATAAAATACTTGAATTTATAGAACAGGGAACTCATGAAAATTTTAGTTTTGATGAGGTGGTAGCACTGCTTGAAAATTTTGGTGAGGTTAAAAATTGATGTTAATAGGTTGCTTTTTGAAATGTCCTTTGGCTTTTTAGGAAAAATCAAATAAAAACTTTGCAATTGGAGTTTCAAAAAATCTGATGGCATTTTTTGCGAAGCAAAATAAGGCAAAATTAAAAAAATAACTGATCAACTGGAGTTTCAAAAAAATTGATTTGAGGGGCTTTGTAATAGAAAAAATGAATATGTATTTTATTGAAACTCCCTAATGTAATTATGATTATGACTTAAAAGCTTCCATAATGAGATTTGCAACTATATTATTATATTATGGGTGCATATTTTAATTGTGATACATATTATGGAAATAACATCTGCGTAGAGGCTTAGAGAATGTTAACGAAGCGAAGGATTAGTCGAATCACTTTTCTACTTAGTAGCGAGTTTTGATTCGACCCGTAGCGAGTTATACATTCTCTTAGCGTCGGAGCTTTAGTTATTGGAATAATATGTATCACGATGATTAAATACACCCTTATATTATTGAGAATATTTTTTTGCAACTCCCTTAATCGTCAGAAATGTAATATTAGGCCGGGGTGATTGGTATTGGGGAAATTTGTTTTTAAACTTAAAGCTGTTCTAAACTTAAAAAAGCAAATTGAAGATAATATGAAAAATGAGTTGGGGAAAGCTGTTCAGGAGTTAGAAAGACAAAAACAGATTTTAAAGGATATTGAACTTGAAAGAGATGTGTATATTAACGATATAAATAGCCAATTTACTTCGGGAATTTCTGTTGCAAAGTTAAAAGATTACAACATATATATTTCATTACTTAAAGATAAAATGGAACATCAAAAAAATAATATAAAGAATGCCAAAGAAAATGTCGATAAGTATAGAGAACAGCTAATTACTGCTGTGCAGGAAAGAAAAATGATGGAAAAGCTCAGAGAGAAGAAGTATGAAGAATACTTAAAGGAGCAGCAAAAGGAAGAGCAGAAGGTAATTGATGAAATAGCAAGTTTTAATTATAAAATAACAGAGTAGGTTATTTGTTATTTAGGTGATTCAAAAATAATAACTGGTTCTTAAATAAAGTTTTAAATTATGACGGGAGAAATTTAAGATGGCAAAACAAAAAACAAAAGAAGATTTAAAGGACTCTAAAGCGCAAGGAAGCGAAAATAAACCTGAAAAGGATGGAAAAAAGGGTTTGTTACATGCTATACTTGCGTTTGTTACTGCATTGATGGTTATAGCCATTGTAGTAGGAGGGGCCTTTTATATTGTTATTCACAATAATATTAATGGATTAGCAGATAAGTACAGGGATGATATAAAAGATATTCCAATACTTAGTCTTGCACTGCCAAAAACAGTTACTCCAGATGACCCTGAAAATTATGACAAAGAAAAGCTTTTAAGTTTATACAAACAGTATAAAGCCGAAAATGAAGATCTTAAGGGGCAATTAAAAGATTATAAAGAGCAGAATCTAGAACTTATAAAATATAAAGAAAATGCAGATTCAATAACTAAAGAAGGCGAAAAATTAAAAAGTGAACTTGAGAAAGAAAAGGCAGAATTAGAAAAGTACAAAAAGGAAGTTGATGAACTTGTGGCAAGGGGCGATGTTGAAGGCTTTTCTGAATATTTTGTAAAGATTAATGCACAAACTGCCGAAAAAATATATAGGGAGATTGTTGAAAAAGAAAAAGAGGATCAAGAGGCAAAACAATTTGCACAGCTTTACGAAAAGATGGACACAGGTTCTTCGGCAAAAATTTTTGAAAACCTTGGTCAGTCAAAGATAGATTTAATATCTTATACTCTTAAAAATATGAAAAAAGATGTAGCAGCAGAAATTATTTCAGAAATGAGCAATGAGTTTGCAGCAGATGTGACGGATAAGCTTGCAAAAGACTATGGCATTAATTTGGCACAATGATAAGGTACGATTAAAATATAAGTTTCAACTTTGAATAATGAAAAATTGACGGCATTCGTGATTTGAATGTTGTATAGGTTGTTTTTGAAACTGCCTAATTATTGAGTTAAAACTATAAATCCTAAGTATTTCAACTAAGCATGGATATACCTTGCTTAGCGAAATTATATAAAAATACGGTGAAAGGAGGTGAAAATAATGGGAGCACAGAGTTTTTTTGTTGATTTTTTAGGTAAGTCTTCCACGCCAGCACTAAATGCAAAGAAGAATACTCAATCTAGTTCTCGCTTTTCTTCTAAGTTCGTTGATAATTTAAATACTGAGATTGAAAAGAGCAGTGTATATAGAAATGATAGAAAAAGCCAAGGAAGTATAAAGTACAACTCAGATAATAAAAGTGTTAAGAGTAGTAATATGGATGTTAGAAAAGATGTTGTAAGAAAAGACAATAGGTTTAAGACTTATAAGGAAGTTATAACAAAAAAAGATGAGATAACTTCAAAAAATGAAGTCATAAAAACCGTCAATGAAAATGGAGAGTTTGAGTTAGAAGAAGATACAGTAAAAAGCGAAGAAACTATTATTGAGGAAAGCTTAGCTGGTATACTAAATATTAGTATCAAAGAGCTAGAAAGCATTTTGAGCACACTAAATTTAGACAACAAGGATTTGACTGACCAAACTAAAACAGCTGAAATTGCTCAAAAAATATCCGACCTCTTTGGACTAAATAGCGACCAAAATAAGACTCTTACCAAACTAATGGAATTTATTGTAGAGGAATCGAAAAGCTTAGTGCAAAAAACAAAAACTCAAGGCATAAACAGTGAAAACAGAGTTGACAAAGATGGATGGGTTAAGCTTGAGGGTATTGATGTTGAAGTTGTGGAATTAGATCAAAAACTCCAGCTTGAGAATCAGACTATACTTAAAAGTGAGCTTGAAAAAACACTTAACACATTACAAAATAAGCTAAATAGTGATCCAAAGAAGCTTTTCGAAGGTATTTTAAGCAAGATAGAAGAGACTGTGGTAAGTAATGTAAAGACAGCTGACATTTCAGTAGAACAAAAGAATGTTGTTGAAGATTTGGCAGTGACAAAACTAGAGGAAGAATCAGACACTAAACTATCTACAACTTCTGGTGAGTCTGGTAAATCTGAAGAGAAGGAAGCTGATACAAACACTTCAAGTGATGCTAAAGCACAAAGTATTGAATTTAAAGAGTCTGAAACGGTTGGAGCAGGTGAAAATGTTTCGCAAAATACACAGAAAAATGAATTTGGTAATGTTCTAAGCGATCAGCAGATTAAGCTAGATGGTACAGATGAAATATCTAAAGTACAAAGCAAAGTAAATGTATCAAAAAAGGAAATAATAACTCAGATTGTTGATAAGGCAAAAGTTGTTTTGTCTGATGAGAAAAGTGAAATGCTGATAGACTTAAAACCAGATCATTTAGGAAAGCTTTCTCTCAAGGTTGTTACAGAAAGAGGAATGGTAATTGCTAAATTTGAAGCAGAAAGTGAACAAGTTAAGGCAGCTATAGAATCAAGTATGGACAACCTAAAGGAATCACTTACCAAACAAGGATTTTCAATTGAAGGCTTTAGTGTATCGGTTCGACAAGATTCTAAAAAGAGTTTTTACGATGGGCATGAGAACTCCCAAAATGGAAGCAGGTCAAATAAAGGTGACAAAATCATATCCACTGCGTCAGTAGGATTATCTGCCATTGAGGAAAATCAGATGTTGAATCCCTATATGGTAAACTCCAATAGTATAAACTTAACAGCCTAAATTTAATAAGGCAGTCTCATAAGAAAAAATGAAAGGTGGGTGAAAAACAATGAGTGTAGATTCTGTAAGTAACCAGAACACAATACAGCAAATAATTGACAAAACAGCTAATTCTAAAGAATCAAAAAGAAATACAGGAGAACTTGGTAAAGATGAATTTTTAAATCTTTTGGTAACACAATTACAATACCAAGATCCCCTAAAGCCTCAGGATGATACCCAATTTATTGCACAAATGGCTCAGTTTAGTTCTTTAGAGCAGATGCAGAATTTGAACACAAGTTATTCTGCTACAAAGGCATTTGGTATGATTGGTAAGAATGTTATCGCAAAAGTTGCAGACGATTTGGGAAAAGAAAATACAATAACAGGAGAAGCCACTAGTGTTAAGATGCAAAGTGGAAAAGCATATGTTGTTGTAAATGGCAATGATGTTTCTGTAGATGATATACTAGAAGTTACGGAGGCTGTGGACGATTTGAACCTATCAAATCTATCCGATTATACAGGGCTTATAGGATATGATTGTAAGGGTTGTGTCTATGATTCCGATTCAGGAGATATTATTGGAGTTAGCGGTATTGTAAAAGAAGTAATTAGAGGTTCCAATGAGAACTATGCTGTAATGGATAGTGTAGAAGTTGATGTTACAGCAGTGAATACTGATTTTACATCTGTAAATCCAAATTTCATTGAAGAGTATCTTTCCAACAACAAAGGACAAGAAGTATCTATTGTAACTTCTCATGAGTCAGGACAAGAAGTGACTGTTAATGCCGTATTAAATGACTTTAATGTCTTAGATAATGGCAGAATAAAAGCGGTGCTAGATGGTGTTAGAGTTCCGGTTGATAGTATAATGAGTATAAAACCGGCACAAAGCAATCAAGACACAAAAGAGGACATCAATAATAAAGAAGACATTGAAAATGGTAATGCAAAATAGTTTTATGGAGATGATACTATGATAATAAACAACAATATGTATAATCATCTAAATAAAGTATCTAAAAATCAACTTACTAATCCCAATGTTACTAAAACTAGAGACAAGACTCACAGTAGTTTTAATGATATTTTGAAGGAAAAAATTGAAGAGACTTCTGATGTGAAATTTTCAAAACATGCACTTACTAGATTACAGACAAGAAATATTGAAATAACAGAAGATAGGAAGCAAAAAATATCTACTGCGTTGGACAAAGCAGAGCAAAAAGGTGTAAAAGATTCGCTTGTAGTGGTAGATGATATAGCTTTAGTTGTAAATGTAAAAAACAGGACAGTTATAACCGCAGTAAACAGCAACGAACTTAAAGAGAACGTTTTTACCAACATTGACGGCGCTGTATTTACATAGTTTTGGTATTGTAAAAAGTCGATATTTATAAAGTTTTACGTAGCTGGACCCTTTCGGGAAGCTACCTATTCCGGAATGATAGAAGGAATGGAATGAAGGAGGTCAATTAATTTATGATGAGATCAATGTTTTCAGGTGTATCTGGCCTGCGTACCCACCAAACTAAAATGGACGTAATTGGTAACAATATATCTAATGTTAATACAGTTGCGTTCAAGTCCGGTAGAGTGACTTTCGAACAAGTATTTAGTCAAACTCTAAAGGGAGCTGGTGCTCCGGATGCAGCTACCGGCAGAGGTGGAACAAACCCTATGCAGGTGGGTCTTGGTATAGGTGTAAGCTCTGTTGATACTATAATGACAAATGGAAGTGTGCAAAGGACGGACAATCCAACAGACCTTGCTATTGAAGGTGAGGGATTCTTTATTGTAAAAGGTGGACATGCTGATACGTATCGTTTTACAAGAGCAGGGAATTTTGGGATTGACAAGACTGGTAATTTAGTAACGGGTGGAGGAATGAATGTATACGGTTGGCAGGCTTATACAAGAGAGACTGATGGAACATATACTTTTGATACTGAAGAAGAGATTGAACCTATAAACCTCTATGTAGATGACACAAACAAAAATAAGAGAATGATTGCCGCTAAAGCAACTACTTCTGCTGTTCTTTCCGGTAATTTAGACGCGTCTTATGCCTCACTAGGAAGTGGAGCTTCGGCAGGAAATGTGCAATTTAGTGTTCCAATGACTGTTTATGATTCTTTAGGTAATTCATATACTGTAAACGTTGATATGTGGAAAATCGAGGCTGGGAGCGGAGGTAGTCTATGGAATTGGGCGATTGATACAGGTACAGGGTTTTCTGCTTCATCAGCAAGTGGAAGTTTCGAATTTGATACGCAAGGAAGAATTATAGATTCAGCAGCTTCCGGAGCTTCACTTACTCCACAAATATCTATAATTCCACAAGAAGAGGTTGGTACAGAACCTATAGATGTGCAATTGGATTTTTCGAAACTTACAATGTATTCTGCGGACAGTTCTGCAAAACCAACAAGCATTGACGGTTATTCTACCGGGTCGCTTGTAAGTTTTAGTATAGGGTCTGATGGAATAATTACCGGAATATATAGTAACGGTCAGCAGCAACCTTTGGGATTGATTGCCTTAGCAAGTTTTGAAAATCCTGCAGGTCTTGAAAAATCAGGGAATAATTTGTATACTCCTACTACAAACTCCGGAGATTTCAAAAAGGGTGTTAAAGCAGGATCGGAAGGTGTTGGTACTTTGAATCCAGGAACCCTTGAAATGTCAAATGTTGATTTGTCTTCGGAATTTACTGAAATGATTGTTACTCAAAGAGGATTCCAGGCAAACAGTAGGATTATAACAACTTCTGATGAAATGCTGCAGGAATTGGTTAACTTAAAGAGATAGTTTAGACGTTAGGTTATAGCAAATAAAAAACTTTGTAACCGGAGTTTCAAAAATTTGATTTAATGGGATTTGCAGCTAAAATATTGAACATGAATTTTTTGAAACTCCCTTAGGTTATAGCAAATAAAAAACTTTGTAACCGGAGTTTTAAAAAAAATATTGCCATTATTTGCAAAGCAAAATATTGTTCCTATACTTGGAAGCTTAAAAGTTTCCATAATGAGCTTTGTAACAGAAATAGTGAATATGTATTTTTTTGAAACTCCCTTAGATGATTTTTCAAATAACTGGTTAATTGGCGTTGAAAAAAATTGACTACATAATTGTAATAATTATATTCTAAAAAGTTTGTTTTCAAAAACAAACTTTTTAGAATATTTAAAAAACATTGTTTGAATAAAATTTGAATAAAATTAAAAAATATTCCTTTTTAAATACTGTTGGCAAATATTTTTATAAAAAATACTTAGAATTTTAGAGGAATATCAAGTATCTATGAAGAATAAGTAGTTTATTATGAAGGGATTTAGTTGGTTTCAAAAAATAACATATACAGTATTTAGGTCACAAAGCCTTTTATTCTAGATTTTTTGAAACCGCAGTTGCAAAGTGGTTTTTTGAATTGCTTTATGTAAAGTTTTTACATAATTGGTCGGTTTCAAAAAACATATGAAGTATTTAGGTAATAAAGCCTTTCAATCTAGACTTTTTGAAACCGCATTTACAAAGCTTTTTAAATAATTTTATACAAAAAAGTATATATTTTTGCAAAAAAATAAAATTTTCTATTGAGTTTTTGAGGTAAAAATATTATGATTGAATTAACTAAGTTAAATGGACTTAAATTTTTCTTAAATGGTGAACTTATAGAAAGTCTTGAGGAAACACCAGATACTGTTATTTCTACAACCACCGGAAAAAAAATTGTTGTTGCCGAGAGGGTTGAAGAAGTAGTCGAAAAGGTAATAGAATATAAAAGAAAAATTCTTTGTAATGTACTGTCTAAAAGATGACTGATCTATTGTGAGTTCTGTAAAATTGTTTTAATAGTTTTATAAATTTGTTGAAACTGCCTGATGTTTACCAAAAAAGGAATTGTTAGTTATTTCTGAGTACAAGGTATTTAAGAATAAGGGAGTTTTAAAAAATCACACATTCAATATTTTAACTACAAAGCCCATTATGGAAGTTTAAGCTTCTAAGCATAGGAATATTATTTGCTATGCAAAAAATGGCAATCAAGCTTTTTGTAAAATCTAGGCGACAAGTTATTTATTCTAACTTCCCTAAAAGGGGGCATAAGGTTTGGAAGGTAAAAAAAGTAGTTTTTTCATTCTTATTGGAATAGTGGCTTTTCTTTCATTAGCGCTTGCGTTACTGGCAGGTTATGTATTTTTTGTGGGTGGAAGTGCGGGCACTGGAGAGGCTGCAGAGTCCAAAAAGGAAGTGACTGTTCCTAAAGATAGCGAATTGGCATTAGAGCCTATGTTTACAAAAAATACTGCCTTTAATTTAAAAACTACAAAAGATGATAAGGATATTCATGTCATTTTAGTTAATCTTCAAGTTCAATACTTTATAGAGTTTGAAGGTATCAAGGATACTGCTTTAAAAGTACAGTCTAATAAAAGCAAGCTTTCTGAAATAGTAGGCACATATTTCCAGAGCTTGAGTATTGATGATGTAAAGAAAACGGATGCCAAAGAAAAGGCAAGACAAGATTTAAAAAAAATGATGAATGATTATCTAATGCAAAACGAAGAAGAAGAAGGGGATCTAATATATAGTATTATATTTGATTACTGGTTCTATCAGTAGGAGGTGGTTTTTAGATGGGGGATATTCTATCTCAAAATGAAATAGACGAGCTACTTAAAGCCCTTAATACTGGAGAAATAGACGTTGAAAATATTTCAACAGAGCCTGAAGAAAAAAAGGTAAAAGTTCATGATTTTAGAAGACCTAGCAAATTTGCAAAAGACCATATAAAGACTCTAAATATCATTCATGATAACTATGCAAGACTTTTGACAAACTTTTTATCTGGTTATTTAAGGACACTAGTGCAAGTTGATGTTATTTCAGTTGAGGCTATAGCATACTATGAATTCAATAACTCTATATCAAATCCGGCGGTACTATCAATTGTTGATTTCTCTCCATTGTCCGGATCAATAATATTTGAGATGGCTCCGTCTATAGCGTTTGCATTGATAGATAGAATACTTGGAGGTAAAGGATCTTCAATGGATAAAATAAGAGAATTTACCGAAGTGGAACTAGCCATTATAGAGAGAATTATTATACAAATACTAAATCTCATGAAAGAGCCTTGGGAAAATGTTATACAGATAAAACCTAGGTTAGAGAAGATAGAGACCAATCCTCAATTTGCGCAGATAATATCTGCAAATGAAATGGTTGCATTAATAACGTTAGGTGCAAGAATTGGTGAAGTTGAAGGAATGATTAATATTTGTATACCTCATATGGTAGTTGAACCAATAGTTTCAAAACTTAGTACTAAATATTGGTTTTCAAATAGTGAAAAAGAAAAGACACCTGAGAATAAAGAGATGATTGAGCAAAGAATTGAAAATACAAGAGTACCTGTAAGAGCAGTTTTAGGAAAATCAACAATATTAGTAGATGAATTTTTGGAATTACAACCGGGAGATGTTATTCCTTTAGATTCTAGTGTAAATGGCAATCTTGAAATATTGGTTGGCGATCTTTTAAAGTTTTATGGTACTCCAGGAGTCAAAAGAAACAGGGTCGCTATAAAGGTAAATGAAGTTGTAAAAGGAGAGGAGGAAGAGTAGTATGGGTGATATGTTATCCCAGGCAGAAATTGATGCTTTGCTAAATGGAGGATCAGTTTCTGAGAGCAGTAGCGATACTAATACTAATACTGATGCTGATTCCGATCTTTCGACTCAAGAAGTGGATGCTCTTGGGGAGGTAGGAAATATAAGCATGGGTACCTCAGCTACTACGCTTTATACTCTACTTGGACAAAAGGTAATGATTACTACTCCTCAAGTTACCGTACATACATGGAAAGAGTTTACAGAAAAGTATGATAACACTTATGTGGCGGTGAGAGTTGAGTATACTGAAGGATTAAACGGTGCGAATCTTCTCGTATTAAAAGAAAACGATGCAAAAATAATCACCGACCTTATGATGGGTGGTGATGGCAGCAATACATCAGGCGAAATAACAGATCTTCATCTAAGTGCAGTTGGAGAGGCTATGAATCAAATGATTGGTTCTGCAGCAACTTCTATGTCATCAATATTTGAAAAAAGGGTCGATATATCACCACCAAAAGCCTTTGTGATGAACTTTGAAGAAGATTCGGAGTCAGCATTTCACCCTGAGGACAAATTAGTTAAAATTTCATTCAAAATGATTATTGGTGAACTTATAGATAGTGAAATAATGCAGTTAATACCTTTGCCTTTTGCTAAATCCCTTGTGGACAGTCTTATTAAAGCAAATGAGGAAGCGGAGGCTGTAAAGCAAAGTGAGCCGATGCCTTCACAGCCACAGCAGCAAAATATGCAGCAACCGAACCCTCAGCAGCAAAATATACAGCAGCCACAGCAGCAAAACATGCAGCAACAGTACCCTCCACCACAGTATAATGAAATGCAGCAGGGAATGGGTCAACAGCAATATAATGGATATTCACCCGGAGAGCAAGCAAGATCTAGAGATTCGGTTAATGTTCAACCAGCGCAGTTCCAAGCATTTGATGATGGAATGATATCATTAGAAAAAAAGAATATTGGATTGATAATGGATGTTCCTTTAGAGGTTACTGTTGAATTAGGAAGGACAAGAAGGTTGATAAAGGAAATTTTGGAATTTGGACCGGGATCGATAATTGAACTGGATAAGCTTGCAGGTGAACCTGTTGATATTCTGGTCAATGGTAAAGTAATTGCAAAGGGTGAAGTAGTTGTAATCGATGAAAGCTTTGGTGTAAGAATTACTGATATCATACATCCTTCTAAGAGACTTTAGGCAAAATCAAAAAATTAACTATATTTTCTCGAAAAACATTTTACATAATTTGATTTTTATTTTCGAGAAATAATGTTTCTTAAAGGTGTTTATAAAATTACAAATCGGACAGTGGTACAGACTATAATAAGGAGAGGGATATATAATGAGTAAAAAAATTCTAATTGTTGATGACGCTGCTTTTATGAGGATGATGATTAAGGACATTCTAACAAAAAATGGCTATGAAGTTGTTGGTGAAGCAGAAAATGGAGCGCGTGCAATTGATAAGTTTAAGGAACTAACTCCTGATTTGGTAATTATGGATATAACGATGCCGGAAGTTGATGGGATAGCTGCTGTAAGGGAAATAAAGAAAGTAAATTCTGACTCAAAGATAATAATGTGCTCTGCAATGGGACAGCAGGCCATGGTAATAGAGTCAATCCAAGCTGGCGCTAAGGATTTTATTGTTAAACCTTTCCAAGCAGAGAGAGTTGTGGAAGCAGTGAAAAAGGTGTTGGGGTAATATATTAAAATAAATAACCTTAATTAAAACTCTTAAGCTATAGAGTTAGACAAGGAGTATCAAAATGGGCAGTTTTGTTGACATGCTTATTAGTTTTTTTGCGTTCGCTATTGTCTTTGGTTCTATACTCTTTTTGGCTTATATAACCACAAAGTTTATTGGAAATAAGTCGGGAAGAGCTATGAAAGGTAAGCATATTAATATAGTTGAAACGGTTAGTTTAGGTTTCGATATAAAATTGCATCTTGTGAAAGTTGGAGAAGAATTTGTTTTGATATCTGCATCAGGGAAAAATGTACAGCTACTATCGAAAGTTCATATTGATGGCTTTTCTGAGGAAGAAAGCTTAAAAAATGCTAGTTCCTTTGACTTTAAAGAAATTTTTGAAAAGTATATGCAAAAGTTAAAAGGTAAACAAAGTACTGAGGAAGATTTAGAGAAGCATGAATATAAAAAAGGTACAGATAGTAATGGTTTTCGAAATAATCTTGAGAAGTTGATGACTATAACATCAAGCAACAAAAAGCTTTATGACACGGGCGGAGATGAAAACACTGATGAAAAACAACAGTAAGCTATTTTTATTTGTGACATTATTATTTATAAGTTTAATAGCTTTGGCTTCAAATGTATATGCTGAGCCTGATTTATCGATGCCTAATGTTGATGTAAGTATAGGGACTTCAAACAGCCCTGAAGATGTTACTTCCACAATACAGGTTTTACTGCTACTAACTGTTTTGTCTTTAGCACCAGCCATTTTGATGATGATGACAAGTTTTACAAGAGTTATAATTGTACTTTCTTTTTTAAGAAATGCGCTGGGGACACAGCAGATGCCGCCGAATCAAGTATTGATTGGGCTAGCTTTGTTTTTAACTTTGTTTATAATGAGCCCTGTAATTAGCGATATAAACGAGAATGCTTACAAACCCTATTCAAATCAGGAAATAACACAGCAAGTTGCTATAGACAGGTCATCTAAAACAATTAAGAATTTTATGCTAAAGCAGATTGAAGAGGAGGATTTAGCATTATTTGTATCACTTTCAGGTGCTAAGACTCCAATTAATAAGGAGGAAATACCGAATTTACCATTGACTATAATAATTCCAGCTTTTTTGATTAGTGAGTTGACAATTGCGTTTAAAATGGGATTTTTAATATATTTACCGTTTCTTGTAATAGATATAGTTGTTGCTAGTACACTGATGTCCATGGGAATGATGATGCTTTCACCGGTTATGATTTCTCTTCCATTTAAGATATTGCTATTTATAATGGTGGGAGGGTGGAATCTACTAACACAAATGATTGTAAACAGTTTTGTTACCTAAGGATGTTAGAAGATATATTTAAAAGCTTAAGGGGGCTTAGGATATGGACCAGGGTATGGTAATTGAATTAGCTCAGAAATCTTTAATGACGGTGATATACGTCGGGGCTCCAATGTTGGGATTAAGCTTACTTGTGGGATTGGCAATAAGTATTTTTCAAGCCACGACCCAAATTCATGAGCAGACCCTTACATTTATACCAAAAATATTAGCTGTACTTATGGGAATAGCGGTTTTTGGGTCTTGGATGCTTAAAGTACTGATAGAATATACTCAAGGTATTTATATGAATATAGACCAATATATAAGATGAAAAAACTTAGCAATTGGAGTTTCAAAAAATAACCTATACAAGCATTCAGCTCATAAGGCCCTTTAATCTAGATTTTTTGAAAACGCAATTTACCAGTTGTTTTTTGGAATTACCTAGTTTCTAAATTCTGTGGGGGATTAAATTGCTATTAACAGAAGGAATTTTGGTACAAGGTATAGAAGTATTCTTATTAATCTTTATAAGGATGACCGGGCTCTTTGTTATAGCCCCAATTTTTAGTAGAACCAATATTCCTAGGTACGTGAAGATTGGCTTTTCATTTATGCTGGCATTAATACTTGTAAATACTATAAGTAACCAGAATATCAATATCAGTAACATTTATGAATTTGCAGCTTTGGTTTTCAGAGAATTTATTGTTGGGATTACACTAGGCTATGTTTCTTACGCGATATTTACTGCAATTTATGTAGCAGGCGAATTAATTGATATGCAGATGGGTTTTGGAGTAGTTAATGTTATTGATCCTATTAGTAACATTCAAGTTTCGATAAGTTCAACATTTTATTTTATTTTATGTATGTTAATTTTTCTTCTTTGCAAAGGACATTATGTTTTGATTAGGGCATTATTTAGAAGTTATGAATATATACCTTTAGGTCAGGCGGTGTTTAATACTGGTTTGCAAGATAGAATTGTAGAGGTTTTTGGTGGCGTGTTTCTTATAGCTTTTAAGATTGCTGCTCCAATACTTGCAGCAATACTGATAACAGATGTTGCATTAGGAGTTATTTCAAAGACTGTACCACAGTTAAATGTATTTGTTGTGGGAATGCCTCTAAAAATCTTTTTGGGATTGTCTGTTTTGGTTTTGACTATGCCGTTGTTTATATCTATTGTTGAAACTCTTATTAGAGGAATGGACAGTGAAATGCTGAATTTTCTTAAGAGTATGGGGTCAAAATGAGAATAAAAGGATATGAAAGATGCAGTAGTTTAAAATCAAAGGAATATTTAGAAGAAATCAAAAGTTTGCAGCCTATTGATCTTCAGCTTTTTGCAGATAGTGGTGACAAAACGGAAAAAGCTACACCTAAAAAGCGTAAGAAGGCAAGAGAAGAAGGACAAGTTCTTCAAAGTAAGGAAATGAATTCTGCAATTGTGTTGTTATGTTTATTTATTACTATAAGAATAGCCGGAAGTTATATGTATGAGCAGCTAATTGTATACTTTAGGAGGGTTTTTAACGACTATCCAAATGTATTGGATTTGTACACTATTGATGGGATTAGAAAGCTATGTTTTGAAATAATAATTAAATTTTTGAAAATTGTTGCACCTGTATTTGTAGTAGCACTTTTTACAGGTATTGCATCGGGGTATGCTCAGGTTGGTTTTCTATTTACTACAAAGACTTTAGCGGTTAAACTCAATAGAATTAATCCTTTAAGCGGATTAAAAAAAATATTTTCATTACGTTCTATAACAGAATTGGTTAAATCTATATTGAAAATTGTAATAATCGGGTTTATAGGCTATTCATACCTTAGAGGAGAAGCACAAAATATATTAAGCACTATGGACATGGATGTTTCAAGTATAGCAGTATATATTGGTATTACGTCAATGAATGTTGCAATAAGAATGTGTATAGCTATGCTGATAATTGGGATTTTAGACTATATATATCAATGGTGGGAATATGAGAAGAATTTGAAAATGTCAAAGCAAGAAGTAAAAGAGGAGCACAAGGAAGTTGAAGGTAATCCTGAAATAAAGGGAAAAATAAGGCAGAAGCAAAGACAAATGGCATTAGGTAGAATGCTTCAGGATGTTCCAAAAGCTGATGTTGTAATAACAAATCCCACGCACTTTGCTGTGGCAGTTAAATATGATCCGAAAGTTTCGGATGCACCTTTGGTAGTTGCAAAAGGTCAGGATTATATAGCACTAAGAATTAAAGAGATAGCTAAGGATAATAAAGTTGAAATTGTTGAAAATAAACAGCTTGCAAGAACTCTTTATAGTGCAGTGGAAGTAGGAGATAAAATACCTCCTGACCTTTTCCAAGCAGTTGCAGAAGTACTTGCCTTTGTTTATGGTATTAAGAACAAGGTATAAGGTTGCTATATAAAAGTCAAAAAGTTTATTACATTATATCTTTTTTACTTTTATAGTAACTCCCTAATGCAAAATGTTTTTCGAGAAAAATATAAGTTTAGAGAAAAAAACCAAGTGTTAAGAGAAGATAAATCAAAAAAGGGGGTAAGTTGACGATGAAATTTGGGGATATGGCTGTAGCAATATTAGTTGTATCTATAATACTTATAATGATTATTCCTGTTCCCATATTTTTATTGGATGTGCTCCTTGCCCTAAATATTGCAATAGCACTGGTTATTCTTCTCAATGTAATATACTCTAAAGAAGCTTTAGATATATCGATTTTTCCTACTTTGTTGCTTTTTGCGACCATTTATAGGCTTTCTCTGAATATAAAATCCACAACTCTAGTGTTGGCAGAAGGAGAGGCTGGTGAAGTAATAAATGGATTTGGTAAGTTTGTTGCACAGGGCAATCTGGTTGTTGGATTTGTAATATTTTTGATTATTACTATTGTTCAGTTTATGGTAATAACAAAAGGAACAGAAAGAGTGTCGGAAGTTGCAGCAAGATTTACATTAGATGCGATGCCTGGAAAACAGATGGCAATTGATGCCGACTTGAATGCCGGTTTGATAAATGAAGCCGATGCAAGGCAAAGAAGGAAAAAGATTCAGAGGGAAGCAGATTTTTATGGAGCTATGGATGGTGCTACAAAATTTGTTAAAGGTGATGCCATAGCGGGTATAATTATAACAATAATAAATCTTATAGGCGGATTAGTAGTAGGAATGATAATGAGAGGAGATGAATTGAGTGTTGCTCTTCAAAATTATTCACTCCTTACAATAGGAGATGGACTTGTAAGTCAGATTCCGTCGCTTCTTATATCTTTTGCAACTGGTTTAATAGTGACAAGGGCTGCTTCCGATAATGGACTTAGTGATGATTTAAAAAATCAGGTGTTGCATAATCCAAAAGTGTTCTTTATAGCTTCAGGATTTTGTTTGTTTTTGGCATATCCGTTGGCAACAATTCCTTTTATTGGATTGGCAATTGTTTTTTTAGTATTAGGTATTAGCCTTATGAAAAATAATCAGAAATCTCAGCAGGAGGAAGAGACAGAAATTGAAGAACAAGAGGTTGAGGAAATTAGAAAACCAGAAAATGTTGTAAATCTGCTTCAGGTTGACCCTATAGAACTTGAATTTGGATATGGAATAATTCCCTTAGCCGATGTTAATCAAGGTGGGGATTTACTCGATAGAGTAGTGATGATAAGAAGACAGTTAGCTTTAGAGCTTGGAATGATTGTTCCAATTATAAGATTGAGGGATAATATACAGTTAAATCCAAACGAATATGTTATAAAAATTAAAGGAGTTGAGGTGTCCGGTGGAGAAATAATGCTTGATCACTTTATTGCGATGAGCCCTGGATTTGTTGAAGAGGAAATTGAAGGGATAAAGACAACAGAGCCAGCTTTTGGTCTGCCGGCAGTGTGGATTACTGAAGCTCAGAGGGACAAAGCCGAGATGCTGGGATACACAGTGGTGGATCCTCCGTCCATAATTGCTACACATCTAACTGAAATAGTAAAAGCTCATGCCCACGAATTGACAGGAAGACAGGAAGTTCAAACTATTATAGATAAAGTTAAGGAAAATTATCCTGCGATAGTAGAAGAACTTGTACCTAAAATAATGACAATAGGTGAAATACAAAAAGTAGTGGCAAATCTTTTAAAGGAAGGTGTTTCCATAAGAGATATTGTAACAATACTTGAAACATTGGCAGATTATGCTCCTGTAACTAATGATACAGACATGTTGACAGAATATGTAAGGCAAGCGTTGGGCAGAGCAATTTCAAAGAAGTTTATCAAAGAGAAAAAATCAAATGTAATTACCTTAGATCCTAAGGTTGAACAAATAATACTAGATTCTGTGCAAAGAACTGAGCATGGAGCTTATTTAACCCTTGAACCAAACACAACAAATTCTATTATAAACAGCTTATCAAAACAGGTTCAAAGGATTATGAAGCTTGGACAGCAGCCGATAGTTCTTGCTTCGCCAATAGTCAGACTATATTTTAGAAGACTTACAGAACAAGCTATACCTGGTTTGATTGTATTATCATATAATGAACTTGATCCGCAGTTAGAGGTTCAATCAGTTGGGACGGTGAGTATATAATATGAAGATAAGACGCTATATGGGAAAAGATACTCAAGAGGCAATATTAAAAGTAAAAATGGATCTAGGAAACGATGCAGTTATTTTAAACACCAGAAAGGTAAGGCAAAAGGGTTTTCTTAAAGTTTTCTCGAAACCAATGGTTGAAGTGCTTGCGGCAGTTGATGAATTTTATGGCACAAAAAGCAAAAAAGAGCCTATAAAGAGTAAAGCAAGTATACCTGCTTGTGGGAAAAATGCAGAAAATCAAAGTAATTTTGCACAAAAAGAGGAAAAAATAGTTTTGTTGGAGAATAAGGTAAACAGTATGGAATCTGTTCTTCAAAAAATATACGAACAAATCAGTCAAAAAAATGTAAAACCTTCGGCAAAAGAAATACAGCCTAAAGAGAAACCTAAGCCGAAGATTACTGAAATTTTCTATAGCAATTTGCTGAAAAATGAAGTTGAGGGTGATATTGCAAGACACCTGATAGATACTATTAAAAGTAAAATTGGCGATAGTGCAAATATCAATGATACCGGTGCAGTATTGTATAATTTGGTATCGGGGATACTTGGAAAGCCACAAACCCTAAAACTTAGGGAAGATGGTAAGCCTACTGTAGTTATATTCGTAGGGCCTACAGGAGTTGGTAAGACAACTACGTTGGCAAAAATTGCAGCAAATTATTCTTTAAATTATAAAAAGAAAGTTGGGCTAATAACAGCCGATACCTATAGAATAGCAGCGGTGGAGCAACTTAAAACTTATGCCGAAATATTAGGTATGCCTGTAGAAGTTATTTATTCAATAAATGAAATAAATGAAGCAAAGGATAAGTATAAGGATAAAGATATTATACTTATAGATACTGCGGGAAGAAGCTATAGGAACAAATCCCAGTTTGATGAGTTAAAGATGCTTGTAGATGCTTCTTTAGCAGATGAAGTTTTCTTAGTACTAAGTACAACTACGGGAATGAGAAATTGCAGAGAAATTCTTGCAAGTTATGATTTTCTTAAGGATTATAAGTTGATATTTACAAAATTAGATGAGACACCTTCTTTAGGAATTATTTTAAATGCAAAGCGCCTGACCAACAAAAATTTGTCTTATGTAACTATCGGACAGAGTGTACCTGATGATATTGAGATAGCAAATATCGATAAGATTACAAAAAATCTATTAGGGAGCATTTCATAGATGATGGACCAAGCGGAAAGACTAAGGCAAATAATAGACAATTTAAAATTGAGGCAAGTGGTAGGTCAGGTCAATCTTTTAAACAGCATTAAAAAGAAAACTGCCAAAGTGATAACAGTAACCAGCGGAAAAGGCGGTGTAGGAAAGACTAATATTACCGTTAATCTTGCTATAGCTCTTAGTGAGCTAGGAAAACGTGTTACAATTTTAGATGCGGATTTTGGTCTTGCAAATATTGATATATTGCTTGGGATAATACCTAAATATACGTTGGCAGATGTTATTTATAATAATAAAAACATATTTGAAGTTTTGTCGGATGGACCAAAAAATATAAGGTTTTTATCCGGTGGATCAGGTATAGAAGAGCTTATTAAACTAGATAAAACGCATATTGATAAGTTTGTATCTAATATAGCTCTTTTAGACAGATTATCCGATGTAATACTTATTGACACAGGGGCAGGTTTGTCCGATAGCGTTATGAGTTTTGTAATGGCGGCAGATGAAGTGATTTTAGTTACGACTCCTGAGCCTACTTCGATTACCGACGCTTATGCGTTGATAAAAATGGTAGCTAACAGGGATAAGGATAAAAAAGTGAGGGTTATTGTAAACAGGGCTGAAAATGCAAATGAGGCCAATGATATTCTTAACAAGCTTTCAATAGTAACTGGTAAATTTTTAGAGGTAAAATTAGATTCCTTAGGTTTCATACTTCATGATGAAATGGTAATAAAAGCAGTAAAAATGCAGCAGCCTTTTGCACTTAGTTATCCAAAATGTCAAGCATCAAAACATATAAAGGATATAGGTTCTAAAATTATGGATATCAAAATTGATAAGGTTAATGGAGAAAATACGGGTATTAAAAGCTTTGTCAGCAAGCTTGTTGGTCTATTAAATACATAGGTGTAAAATTAATGTTTTTAAACCTTTGAGCACCTAAATATGTGAACACTAATTTTTTTTGAAACTGCCTTATACAGGGAGGCCCCGAAAATGAAATTTGACGAGTTGAACTTAGGATTAAAACTTGAATTACAACTTATGGGAGACGATGGTATAAGAATAAATAACCCCTTTGTCAGTGAATTTGAATGGGCAGAAGAGAACCAAGTTTTGTATGTTGCTTCACCTATATATGAGGGGCGGTTGTATCCGGTGCAAATCGGTGCAAAAATTGCTGTTACTTTTATAAAAAACAGTACTTTATATGAATTTACTGCAGAGGTTGTTGACAGGGAAAATAAGAATAAATTGGCAATGTTGAAGATTAAGGCTTTAAGCAAGATTGAAAAAATACAAAGGCGTGAGTTTTTTAGATTTGATACAAGCGTATCTGTAAATTATAGAAAAATTGAAACGGTAAATATGAAGTCTAAAGAAGAATATGCAAAAACAATAACAAGGGATTTAAGCGGCGGAGGCTTATGCATGCGCCTTAAAGAACCTATTGAAATGGATCAGTTTTTGGATTGCGAATTGTTTATATCAAGTAAAATAAACTTTATAGGAAGAGTTGTAAGGCATACAAAATACGATACCATGCAGGGTATTTATAAATATGAAATTGGAGTTTGTTTTGAAAAAATAGATGAAGCACAAAGAGAAAAAGTTATCAGTTATATTTTTCAAGAACAGAGAAGACTTTTAAAAAAGGGTTGATTTGCGACTATGGAGAGAAATAACAAAGAAAAAATTAAAGTGCTGGTAGTTGATGATTCGGCTTTTATGAGAAAAGTAATATCTGATATTCTTGACAGTGACAGCAATATTGAGGTTATAGGCACTGCAAAAAGCGGAATTGATGCTATCGAAAAAGCAAAAAAAATAAAGCCTGATGTTATCACTTTAGACATTAAAATGCCTGGAATGGATGGACTTGAGTGTTTAAGGGAGCTTGGCAAGGTGGGTAAAATACCTGTTATAATGCTCAGCAGTATTACACAAGATGGTACCGATGCTACTATTCAGGCTCTTGCTGAAGGTGCAATAGATTTTGTGACGAAACCAACAAATATTTTTGATATGACTGCTGAGGGAAAGAAAATAGAAATTATAGAAAAGGTTAAAATAGCAAGTACTTCAATACCAAGTTTGAGATCTACTATAAAAGTAAGAAAGAATCGTGGCACATATAAGAAAAGTTCAGTGTTGAAAAATATAGTGTTAATTGGGACTTCGACAGGTGGACCAAAAGCACTTCAAGATGTAATTCCATTGATACCTGAAGATGTTAATGCGGCATTTTTGGTTGTACAGCATATGCCAGCTGGGTTTACAAAATCCTTAGCAGAAAGGTTAGATGGAATGAGTAAAGTAAGGGTAAAGGAAGCTGAAGATGATGAACAGATAAAATCAGGTTGTGTATATATCGCTCCCGGAGATTATCATATGCTTGCTAAAAAAAGCAGTAATTCAAATTTAAAAATTAAACTGACGAAAGATTTACCTGTGGGAAGTCACAGACCATCGGTGGATGTAATGATTGAATCAGTTTTAAATACAGGTTTTAAAGATATTGTAGTGGTTATAATGACAGGGATGGGGAGAGATGGTTCTAAATGGTTAAAACCTCTAAAGAAAAATAGTAATGTAAGTATAATTTCTCAGGATGAAAATTCGTGTGTTGTTTATGGAATGCCTAAGGCAGCAGTATTAACTGGAGTTGTAGATGTTGTTACACCACTTAAGGAAATTTCTAACGAAATCATGAAGATTGTGGGGGTGCATAGATAATGGATATGAGTCAATATCTGGAAATTTTTGTTGAGGAGACAAAAGAACACTTGCAAAGCTTAAATGAATCACTACTTCAACTTGAAAAAAATCCTCAAGACACAGCAATGCTAAATGAGATTTTTAGGGTAGCTCACACATTAAAAGGCATGGCAGGGACAATGGGGTTTAGTAAGATGGCAAAACTTACCCATGATATGGAGAATGTTTTGCATGCCTTAAGAAGTAGCGAAATTGAAATTACTACAAATCTTGTGGATACACTTTTTATGTGCTTAGATGCCCTTGAAGATTATTCAGAAACTATTGAAAGTACAGGCTCAGAAGGGAATAATGATTATAACAATATAATACAAGCTCTAAATGATGCGGCTAATAAGAAAAGTGAAAAACCAGAAGAAAAATCTAAACCTATAAAAGAAGAATCTAAAAAGCAAGCTAAAGATGAACTATATGAAACAGCTAAGTTCAAACTTAATCAATATGAGCAAAATGCTGCTTATAAGGCAAAAGAAGTGGGTATGAATGTATTAAAGATTACAGTTGTGTTAAATAAGGGATGTGTTTTAAAAGCAGCCCGTTCATTTATAATATTTCAGACGCTTGAAAAGCACTCCGAAATTATAAGATCCGAACCTAGAGTTGAAGACATTGAAGATGAAAAATTTGATTTTGAATTTACTGTTGTATGTGTGACTAGAGAAGATTCTGTAGTTTTTAAAAATGAAATAAACAGTATTGCAGAAATTGATAAAGTTACTATTACACCTTTAGGCTATGACGATTTTAAGCTGTCTGAAGTTGAATCACACACTTCTTCTGAGGTTATAGATAATCAAACTAATTCAGAAGTTGAATCGCAAGATGATGAGGACAGTGAAGAGAGTAATCACAATAATCAAGTTCATAAGACTAAGACAGGAAAAACTGTAAGGGTTGATATAGACAGACTTGATGTACTTATGAATCTTGTTAGTGAACTTATTATTATCAAAACCAGCCTTGAAGATATTGATGGAGGAGAAAGATCTCAAGCGTTTAATGAATCTGTTGAATACCTTGAACGTATAACTACCAGTCTTCATGATGCTGTTATGAAAGTAAGGATGGTTCCTGTTGAAATGGTATTTAACCGTTTTCCAAGAATGATAAGAGATGTTTCACGGGAATTGAAAAAAGAGATTGTTCTTGATATGTCTGGTGAAGAAACTGAACTTGACAGAACAGTTATAGATGAAATAGGAGATCCGCTTATTCATCTTCTTAGAAATTCTGCCGACCATGGAATTGAGTCAATAGAGAAAAGAAAAGAAGCGGGCAAACCAGCTGAAGGGCATATAGACTTAAGAGCATATCAAGATGGCAACAATGTTGTTATAGAAGTTAATGATGATGGACAGGGTATTGATATTGAAAAAGTTAAAAAGAAGGCAATAGAAAAGGGAATTGTAAAAAAAGAGATTGCCAATACTTTAACCCAAAAGGACATTGTAGACTTTTTGTTTAAGCCTTCCTTTAGCACGCAGGATCAGATAACTGACTTATCTGGAAGAGGGGTTGGTCTAGACGTTGTTAAAACCAAAATAGAGCAGCTTGGAGGAGTGGTAGAGGTTGAAACCCAAAGGGGTAAGGGTAGTAAGTTTATTATTAGACTTCCTCTCACTCTTGCTATTATACAAGCTTTACTTGTGGTAATAGGTGGAGAAAAATATGCTATACCTCTTAGCAGCACCAAGGAAATAATTAAAATTGATTCTGACCAGATAATGATGGTACAAACGCAGGAAGTAATTAAGATTAGAAACACTATTATACCTATAGTTCGTCTTGGTAAGATATTGGAAATTCCTGAATGTGAAAGTAAATCAAAACAATTAACAGTAGTTATAGTAAAAAAAGGTGAGAAGTTATCAGGATTTTTGGTAGACTCATTGATTGGACAGCAGGAAATAGTTATTAAGTCCTTAGGAAAACTTCTTTCAGGAATTAAATTTATAGCCGGAGCTACGATACTTGGAGATGGAAATGTTGCTTTAATTCTAGATGTAAATTCACTAGCTATATAGGAAGGAGATGAAGAAATGGGAGATACAATTAGTGTTGAGGGAAAGCAATATGTAGTGTTTTTATTGGGTAAGGAAAGTTATGGTGTAGAAATTCACAGTGTGACAACTATTGAGAAGATATTGCCTTATGCGAGGGTTCCTAAAACTCCTGTCTATATAAAAGGTGTTATAAACTTAAGAGGTGAAATTGTTCCTATTATGGACTTAAGATCTAGGTTCAATATGGAAGTTGTTGAAGAGACTGAAGAAACAAGAGTTATAATAATAAAGATCAACGATATTTCATTGGGAATAATAGTTGATGAAGTGGATGAAGTTTTAGATTTGAGTGAAGAAGCTATTGAAAATGTTGCAAACTTTACAAATGATCTTTCTATGGATTATATATTAGGTGTGGGTAAAATTGAAGATAGGATTGTAACTCTTCTTAATGTTGAGAAGCTGGCGGACATATCAAATAATGATGAAGAGTTGGGAGCGTAGTTTATATGAGTATGAATTTTGATGAATTGAACAGTTATGAAATGGATGTATTAAAAGAGATTGGAAATATTGGTGCTGGAAATGCAGCAACAGCACTTGCAAAGATGCTAGGCAAAAAAATAGATATGGAAGTGCCTAAAGTCAAGGTCATGGAGTTTAAAGAGGTAACTGAAATGTTTGGAGGGGCAGAACTGCCCGTAGTGGGGTTGTTTCTTAAGATGACTGGTGACTTAACTGGAAGTGTGATGTTTATTTTGGAAAATAAGGCAGCTCATTCTCTCGTTAATATTCTTATGGGCAAACCGAATGATTCTGACAATCAGGAATTTGATGAAATAGAGCTATCTGCATTAAAAGAATTGGGAAATATTATTGCAGGATCTTATATGTCATCTTTGTCTACTCTTACTGAATTAAATATAATGCCTACTGTACCGGATATTGCTATTGATATGGCAGGAGCCATTATAAGTGTGCCCGCAATAGAGTTTGGCAAGATGGGAGACAGTGTATTATATATTGAAACGGCATTTGTTGAAGGGACTACAAGAGCTTTAGGAGATTTTTTTCTCATACCTGATTTAGATTCTTATGAAGTGCTATTAAAAGCCTTAGGAGTTATAAGCTGATGGATAATACTATTAAAGTGGGTATGGCAGACTTGCAGGCAGCTCGTCACCCGGCTGTAATTACAACATTAGGTTTAGGTTCTTGTGTTGGAATAGCTTTATATGATAGAAGTACGGGTATAGTGGGACTTGCTCACTGCATGCTTCCTGATAGTACACAATCTAGAAAAGCCTCGAATATAGCTAAATTTGTAGATACTGCAATTGATGGACTTGTCAATAAAATGGTTATGTTAGGTGCAAACAGGGGTAAAATTGTTGCTAAACTTGCTGGTGGAGCTCAGATGTTCAGCTTTGCACAGGCAACTGATTTGATGAGGATTGGCTATAGAAATGTGGTCGCTGCAAAAGAAAAGCTTGAGATGATGAAAATTCCACTTATTTCCGAGGATACAGGTGGAACTTATGGTAGAACTATAGAGATTGATTCAGCAACGGGTAAGTTAATGATAAAAACAATTGGTTATGGATATAAGGAGATATAAGGCAAATGAAAATATGATGAAAAAAGAGTATATGCTTTCTCGAAAATTTTACTTAGGGATGTTTTAGGTGATTAAAAAAAATAGCTGGCTACTTGGTGTTTCAAAAAACCTGATTGTATTAGGTTTAAACTATAAATATTGGCTAAGGAATTTTTTTGAAACATCTTAGGTGATTTTTTCAAATATCCTTAGAGAGGAATTGGAGAATGGGTTACATTCAAAGATTACCATTTATATTGGGGGCTTCGATGGCAATTGTAATCGGAGTGATAAATGATAGTAGCGGTGCCGAATCAAAAACCGTTTACATAAGAATGTCGGTGGGTTTGGTTGCTTTCTTTATAATTGGCTTATATATAAGAGGTTTTATATATAAAATTGATGAAGAATTAACAAAAAAGAGGAAGGAAGAGCAGCAGAGAGAAATAGAATTGGAAATGAGCAAAAAAAAGGAAGAGTCCGGACAAAATGTTGATTACAGAGTTGATGACAACATAGGTAAAGAAAATGATGAAAAACTATATGATGAGGAGTTTTCACCACTTGAAGTTAATAGTATCAATTTAAACAAAGAAGATTAAGAAAAATTTTTAATATAGGCTATATTGTTTTAAACCAAACAAAATTTACAGTACAAAGGCACAAACTACGTTGAAACTTACGTTTAGATGCACCTAAATATAAAAATATTAGGTAATGGGGGATTTTAAATGTCGTCTTTAACTATCAAACAACAGGAAATGTGGCATCAATTCATCGAAACAAGAGATCCGGCTATCAAGGAAAAGTTAATACTTGAGTATGCACATATAATAAAATATGTTGCCGGAAGATTGAGTATCTACTTTGGGTCAAATGTAGAGTATGACGATCTTGTCGGATATGGTGTTTTTGGACTTATTGATGCTATTGAGAAGTTTGATATTAATAAAGGTGTCAAATTTGAGACCTATGCTTCACTGAGAATTAGAGGATCTATAATTGATAGTATCAGAGAACTTGACTGGGTTCCTAGATCTTTGAGGCAAAAAAACAAGGAATTGGAAAGAATCTATGCTGAAGTGGAAAATGAGGTGGGGCATTCCGCAACAGAACAGGAGGTAGCGGACAAACTCCAAATTTCACTAGATGAGTTATACAAACTTTTAAATGAAGTGAATTTATCCTCATTGATATCTCTAGAAGAATTTCTAGAGCAAAACTATGAGGCTGGTGTCAATGTAAGTGGGACATGTAAGGAAGACAGGCCGGAAGGATATATGGAAATTACTGAGATTAGAGAGATATTAGTAGATGGCATTTCACGACTACCAGAGAAGGAAAAGACAGTTGTATCTTTCTATTACTTTGAAGATTTGACATTAAAGGAGATTAGTGCGATAATGAAAGTATCAGAATCGAGAATTTCTCAATTACACACCAAGGCTATTTTAAGACTTCGAGGAAAACTTGCACGTCATAGAACTATTTTGTCAGAATAGAAATACCGATGTTAGGAAGTTTCAAAAAAATTCATAATCAATATTTCAGTTATAAAGGCAATGTGGAATATTTTGGTTTGCATGTATTAGAATATTGTTTTGATATAAAAAAATGTAAATTAATTTTTTGAAATTCCAGTTGCAAAGCTATTTATTTTAATCTACCTAAAATTAAAGTGCACTCTTATATTATAAAAAGGGGGAGTTTGCATGTTTGACAATATGCGTAGTTCAACCTTAAATGGAGCTAATGATGGATATTATGAGTTAGACTTTAAAGAAGATGGTGTCTATCTTACAGTGCATCCTCCTATTGGTAAAGGAAAAAAAATCGAAGCAAGAGAGATTGTTGAAAGGCTAAATAAGAAGAGAGTAAGAGATTTTAAGCAGGATATGATTGAATTGGCATGTCTTAAGGCTGATAAAACGCCTTTAAGCATTGCTGCACCTCAAGAAGAAGTGAAATTAGATGCCAAGGTAAGTGTTATGGTTTTACCAGATAAGATGAAAGCATCAATTCTTATCAGTCCTCCTGACGGAGGTAAAACTGCTAGTATTCAACAAGTTTTAGAGGTTTTGAATAATAATGGTGTGTCTTATGGAATAAACAAGTCAAACCTTGAAAATATAACAAAGTATCCAGTATACGATGAGCCGATTGTTATAGCTGAGGGAACAAAGCCGGAAAATGGAAAAAATGGGAAGATTGAACTCTATTTTGATATGGATAAGAATAGAAAACCTGCCGTATTAGAGGATGGAAGTGTTGATTTTCATAATTTGGGCAATATTGAGAGTGTTGAAAAAGGTAGGGTGTTATGTTCTCTTGTACCTCCTCTTCCAGGCAAACCAGGTAAGACAGTTGTGGGTACTGAGATACCTGCTTTAGGAGGTAAAGATGCAAAACTTCCAAAGGGCAGGAATGTGGAAATATCTGAAGATGGACAAAGTCTAATAGCATCAATTGATGGTGAGGTTAGTTATATAGATGGAAAAGTAAATGTGTTTGCCAATTATGAAGTGCCGGCAGATGTTGATAATTCGACAGGTAATATAAAATTTATAGGTAATGTTATAGTAAGAGGTAATGTAGTTTCCGGTTTTACTATTGAGGCTGGAGGAACGGTTGAAGTATGGGGCGCAGTTGAGAGCGCAACAATTATAGCCGAAGGTGATATAATTCTAAGAAGAGGCATGCAAGGTATGGGAAAAGGAGTTTTAAAAAGTGGTGGAGACATAATAGCAAAATATATAGAAAATAGTATTATTGAGGCTAAAGTTGATATTAAAGCTGATGCAATAATGCACAGTACAGTTAAATGTGGCAACAACCTTGAGTTAAGCGGTAAGAAAGGACTGCTTGTAGGAGGAATATCTAGGGTGGGTAAGGAAATTACAGCAAAGGTTATAGGTTCATATATGGCTACAATAACAGAACTTGAAGTAGGTGTAGACCCATCCTTAAAAGAGAGGTACAAACAAGCAAAAGTAGAATTGGTTACGTTTGAAGAGGATACCAAAAAGGCAGAGCAGGCAATTACAATACTGAAAAAGTTAGAAGCGGCTGGAGGTTTAACGCCTCAAAAGCAGGAAATGTTGGCTAAAAGTGTAAGGACAAAAGTGTACTTTACTAATAAGATCAACCAACTAAGTCAGGAACTTATTGCCATAGAAGAAAGGCTTCAACAGGAAGCTCAAGGTAAAGTTAAGGTGTATAATACTGTTTATCCTGGTACAAAAGTTTCAATTGGGACATGCATGATGTATGTAAAAGAAAACTTGCAGTATTGTACTTTGTATAGGGATGGTGCAGATATAAGGGTTGGTTCTATTGATAAATAGGCGAATTTTCTAAATAGAGCTAAATGATATCAGGCAAAATCAAATAAAAACTTTGCAACTCCCTAGGTATAGGTAGTGTTTGAAAAGGATGGTGCGGTATGTCCATAAAACCTATTGACTTTCAAGTGCAGATTCCTAAGACTAATGAGGTATCTAAAATCAATAGCGATGTTAAACATAAAAATGAATTGATTCAACAGCAGCAATCATCTTCAAATCAGCAAAAATCAGAAGATAATGTTAATTTAGTGCACTCTAGGGAAAATACTCAGCAAGCCAAAATAAATAAAAAGCAAAATAAAGATTCAATGGATAAGAAAAAGAAAAAAAAATACAGTAAAAAAAGAAATTATAATAATGAAAGTTCGTTAGAAGAAGATGAGCAAACCAGTGTTATTGATATAAGGCTTTAAGAATTAAGGTAAGATAAGGCGGTTTCAAAAAATAAACTAAAATAAAAATTTTACAACTGGAGTTTTAAAAAACATGAAACTCCTTTATACAAAGGATAAGTTAAGGAGAGTGCTTATGGTCAGCTTTTATTCGAGTATAATTTTCATAGGTATTATTCTTATAGTGGTATCATTTATATGGATTTTGCTTGATAAAAAAAATGTTTTTGATACCGAGCTTCGTATTGATGAGAAAAAGGCAGAATTGATTAGGATAATTAGCGATGCGGAGATGATGGTTGAAGAGCTTAACAAATTTTCTGATTATGTGGTTACAAAAATTGATGAGAAAAACATTGAAATGGATAAGAGATTTACTGAAGCTGAGATACTTGTACAAACTATAAGAAACGAGACGCTGTCTTTTTATGATTTGCAAAATAGGGCTATAGAAAATGGTTATGCCCCTATAAAGCATAGCACAATAGGGGTTAATGCAACAAAAAGGAGTGAAGCGTTAATAGGGAAAAATGATAAGAATGTGGTGGATTCTACCAAAAATAAAAAAGGTGCCTCAGTTTCAAAAGTAAAAGAGAAGGTAATTCCTATAAATAGCAAACATAATGAAGTAATAAACCTTGCTAAAAAAGGATTTAATGAAACTGACATTGCACGAAAGTTGAACATGGGTAAGGGCGAAATTCAACTCATTCTTGGGGTTAACCGTTAAATGCATTGAGTTTAGATATTAACAAGTGCAAAGTTGTTTTGTAACCAAATTATAAAGTAGTAGGGAGAGAATATAATGCAGAAGTTTCATGTAAAGAGTATATTACTTGGAATTGGATTAGGTATTGTATTAACAGGTTTTATTAGTATAATTTACTCTGCTGGAAATAACCAGACTATGAGTAGAGAAGATGTAATTGCAAAGGCAAAGCAGTATGGTATGGTGTTTAGTGAAGAAAAAGTGTTTTTAGAATCAGGTGAGCCTCAAAAAGAGTAAGTGGTCTATTGGGGTTAAAAAAAATCGATTTTGATTTTTTGAATGGCAAATAAGGAATAGTTTTTGGTAAAGAAAATATGGGCTGATGCCCTTTTTTTGTTGCTTAAGAAAGTGTATTGGTTTTCTCGATAAATTAACTGTTAAATTGTATAAGACGCAAGGATTTTAAAGTGGATGTAAAAGTGTACCAGTTGAGGTGTTAAGCGAATTAGCCCCATTTGCTCTTTGAAAAAGTTGTTTTATAAAGCATTGGTTGAACTTTTAAAGAGTGGTGGAAACTGAAAAAGTGGGAAATGTTTGAAGTGAAAAAAGATAGAATGTTATAATATGGTAGTGATCGTTGACTAAGGAGACTAAAGATGAATATAAAATTTATTATAACTATACTAATGGTGTTTCTACTTTCTGGTTGTGGAATTGCTCATGAAAAGACCAATATAAAAATTGAAACTAGCTCATATTCCGAGAGGACTGTGGATATTAAGGGAAAGTACAATTTTGACCTATCTTGTGACGTGGCCAATATTCAAATGTATTCATGGAAAAAAGATGATATTAAATTTGAGATTACAAAAAGAATAAGCGGAACCTATGAAAAAGAAGTGCTAAATGAAAAACTTAAGAACTTTGAGATAGATATAAAAACCGATAATGACACAGTATTTTTGAAGAGTAGATATAAAGGAGATAAGGATTTTTGTAGTATGGTTGTAGACTATACCATATATATTCCTAAATCCATTGAGTTTATGAATTATAAGGTCAATGAGGGAAATATAAAGCTTTTTGATGATGTTCATGGTACTTTGAATGCTGAATTAGATAATTCTGATATAGAGATAAACAGATTTGACGGAATATTAAATATTTGTGGGAATAAAGGTGATGTGAAGATATCAAGTGGTAAAATAAGTGGGAAATCTGAAGTTAAGAAGAGTGTTGGTAATATAAGTATAAAGACGGAATTTGATGAAAATGGGGTGTGTGATATATATACAGGGTTAGGGCATATTGACTTGTCAACCTATACCCATTCTAAGGTTGAATTTGAAACGGTGGGAGAATTGGCAATAAATGAATTTGCACAGAATGATTGTAGTGAGGTTATAGCGGATGGTAGAAGTGATGATAAAGGTGCAAAAGTGAGGCTAAAGAGTGAATTGGGCAAAATTTCAATTAGAGAGTATAAATAAGGCGGGGAGTTGTTAGTTGAGGTTTTACGCAGATGTTTTTTCCATAATATGTTACAAAAAGGTTAATCGCATTCCATATGTATGGGTGCAGTTTTTGATTTTGTAAAATATTATTCCAAGAACTAAAGCTCCGAGGCTAAGAGAATGTAAAACTCGCTACGGGTCGAATCAAAACTCGCTTTGCTCAAACAGTGATTCGACTAATCCTTCGCTTCGTTAACATTCTCTAAGCCTCTACGCAGACGTTCTTTCCATAATATGTTACAAAAAGGTTAATCGCATTCCATATGTATGAGTGCAGTTTTTGATTTTGTAACATATTATTCCAAGAACTAAAGCTCCGAGGCTAAGAGAATGTAAACTTGCTACGGGTCGAATCAAAACTCGCTTTGCTCAAACAGTGATTCGACTAATCCTTCGCTTCGTTAACATTCTCTAAGTCTCTACGCAGATGCTCTTTCCATAATATGTTACAAAAAGGTCGGTCAGAATACATATGTATTTAATTGCTGGTTTTATAGCAAATTTTATGCTAAAATGGGGTGAGTAAGTCGAATCGTTTTTTTATAGAGTTAAGGTGATTTCAAAAAATCTAGATTGAAGGGCTTTATGACTTGAATACTGTTTAGGTTATTTTTTGAAACCGCCTAAATGATTCTTAATACGTATAAAAGAGGAAAATCTTATGAATAAAAAGGTAATTAGTTTATTAACAGTTTCTTTGGTAGTGCTTGGTGCTATTGGTGTTATGTATGCTTTTGGCAGGAATAAAGCTTCTAGTGTTTCAGCTGATATAATGAGTGCAGCACTAAAGGGTACGGTTGCAAAATCTGTTTATCTACCTAAGATAAGTAATAGTAATATTACGCCATCTTCGATAGAGCCTTTAAAAATAGTGGCAGTGGGTGATATTCTCCTTGGAAGAGGTGTTGGGGCAAGGCTTAGAGGTTCTAATAAGGACTATATTTATCCTTTTCTTAAAACAGCACATATTTTGAAAAAGGGTGATGTGGTTTTTGCAAATCTTGAAGAGCCTATAACGTCAAGAACTCATTCTCTTACCGATATCAAGTATGGTGGAAAATTTGTATTAAAAAATGAAGTGGATTCAATAAAAGGTCTTGAATATGCAGGTTTCAATCTATTCTCTCTTGCAAACAATCATATATTGGACTTTTATGAAGAGGGGTTGTATGATACACAAGAGATATTAAAGGAACATAAAATGGCCTATAGTGGAGCAGGTAGAAATATTGATGAAGCAAAAAAACCTGCAATTATTGAGAAAAAAGGTGTCAAGATAGGACTTCTTTCATATACGGACATGTCTGAAGTGACTTATAAAGGTAATCCTCCGCTTATGTTTATTGCAGGTAAAAACAAGGCAGGAGTTGCGAAGAGACCTATTAAGTTTGATAAATCCATAAAACATGATATAGAAAAACTTAGAAAAGATGTTGATCTGTTAATGGTATCTTTACACTGGGGTTATGAGGAAAGTTTTGATATAGGAGATAGCCAGATAGAATTTGCACATAAACTTATAGACAGTGGGGTGGACGTGATATTAGGCCACCATACACATCAGTTTCAGGGTATAGAAATATATAAAGGCAAACCTATTTTTTACAGCCTAGGTAATTTCATATTTGATCAGAATGATCCGGAAAACCAGGAAGCCTTTGTTATGAATATGGAATTTAAGGATAATATGTTGGTGAGTTTAGAAGGTATACCTATAAGAACAATTGGTAAAACTCAGGTCGTAACTCAAAAGGGTGAGAATGCAAAGAACATATTAGAGAGAGAAATTGATTTGTGTAAGGAACTAAATACAGTATGCGAAATAAAAGAGGATAAGATTGTCTTTGATTTAGGGCAAAATTAAAAAAATAGCTGATTAACTGGAGTTTCAAAAAATTGTTGCCGTTTTTTGTATAGAAAAATAATGTTCCTATGAATGGAGGGTTTATAACAGAAATAATGAATTTAAAAAACTTCAATAATAGGAAAATTATTTTGCATTGCAAAACAATTTCCTATGTACGAAAACTATAAGCTTCCATAACGGGGTTTTAAACAAAAATATTGTATAGGTATTTTTTGAAACTAACCTTAAAAAAATAGTGTTTGTTTTATTGCCTTTTTTTAACATTTTTTTTAAGTTCAACAGAGCTAAGTAAACTTAAATCTAAGTTGTCAAAGGTCTTTTGAAATATTTTAGATGTATATTGTGCATCGACAAGAGCGCGGTGTAGCTTTTCTTCAACTTCGATTTCCAGCACATTAAGTGCATTTTCAAGACTATACCTTTGACCAGGTGGTACTTCAAATATTGATGATACCTGTTTTTGGAGGTCAACATTTTTTTTAAGCCAGCTGGTAGTAAGTTTGTTTCTTTTGCAACTCATGAACAGATGGTGTATGTCATCGTGTCCCCAGCTTATCAATAAAAAGTCATTTCCAATCCAACTTCTAAAATTTGAAATTATATCTTTATAATATCCTGCATTATTGATGTCCTCTTGTGTTATTTTTGTCTTTCTCTTTACAATAGAAAACAGTTTTTTGAAATATTTAGGTTTTATAAATGCCTGGAAAGTGTCAATTTCATTTAGGTCTTTGTCCAATTTGACAGCACCTATCTCAATAATTTCATTTGGAAGATTACTTTTAAATGGTTTACTATTAAGTTCTAGATCATATATTATGTAATTCATGTTCTCTCTTCTTTCTTTAAAATGTAAATGCTGAATATGTTATTTTTTAAAACCGCCTTAAAAAGGATATTTCCAAAATAACTTAGGTTGCCTATTTAAAAATTCAATGTTTTTATTACTCAAATCAAACTATATCATATAATGTGCAAAAAGGACAGATGCTAAAAATAATTATGCACATAAAAGCATGTTTTTATTGCAAACACTTTTTTACAAATAAAAATTAAAAAAATTTACCAATAGAGTTTCAAAAAGTTTCATACCATTTTTTGCATGGCAAAATAATGTTCATATGCATGGAAGTTTAAAAGCTTCCATAATGGGCTTTGCAGCAGAAATAATGAATGTGTATTTTTTGGAAACTCCCTAAGCAAAAATCCCACAATCAATGAATATGGGATTTTTGCTTAGGGAGTTTCCATGCTATTATATATTTAGAAAAAACACAATAATACATTAATTTGAGTTGTCAGGTTTTGAATATTTTTTTGCCAAAGTCATCATTAGTTTTGTAGAAAGATAAAAAACAATCAAAACAGTAAATACTCCTATAAGACCCATAGCCGATATTCTAAGTCCGTCGTATATATTTTCCCAATTCATATTTATCACCTCAATTATAAAAATGATGGCACTAAAGCGAGCAACATTCCACCGGCTACAACAGAACCAAGCTGACCTGATACATTAGCACTTATTGATTGCATAATAATAAAGTTGGTCGGATCTTCTTTAGTAGCCATTTTCTGAATTACCCTAGCTGACATAGGAAATGCCGATATTCCAGCAGCACCAATCATTGGGTTTACCTTTTTCTTTAGGAATAAGTTTATAAATTTCGCAAACAGTACTCCTCCTGCTGTATCGAAAATAAATGCAATTAGTCCTAAACCAAGTATAACTAAAGTTTCCCATTTTAAAAATTGATCAGCTACCATCGTAGAACCTATTATAACACCAAGAAGTATTGTAACAAGATTGGCCAATTCGTTTTGAGCAGCTTGTGACAATCTTTCTAACACTCCACATTCTCTTATGAGATTTCCAAACATTAAAAGTCCTACAAGAGAAACACTGTCTGGTGCAACAAGACCAGCAATAACAGTGATAACTATTGGAAATAAAATTTTGACTACTTTTGGTACGTTAACTTGATTGTATTCCATTCTTGTAAGGCGTTCTTTTTTTGTGGTAAGAAGCTTTACCACCGGGGGCTGAATAATTGGTACTAAAGACATATAAGAGTAAGCGGCTACGGTTATAGCACCTACAAGCGCAGGATTATCTTGTATAAATTTGTTTGCCACAAAAATAGATGTAGGACCATCGGCTGCACCAATGATACCTATTGAAGCTGCAGCACCTAAATCAAAGCCAAATATTAGAGCCAGCATCATTGTTACGAATATACCAAATTGAGCTGCAGCACCGAAAAACAGCATAAATGGATTTTGCAGCAGGGGACCGAAATCAATCATTGCGCCAACTGCGATAAATATAAGTACTGGGAACAGGTCATTGCTTATAGCATTGTTATAAAGGAAAGTCAATACACCATGGTCAGCGTTTATTGCAGCAGAGAAAGGAATGTTTGCAAGTATTGCCCCAAAGCCGATAGGTAAAAGAAGAGTAGGTTCATACTCTTTTGTTATTGCAAGATAAATGAGGATTCCGGCAATGGCAAACATTATTAAATTTCCTAATGAAAAACTAGTGATGCCTTTAAGTAATTCTTGCACAAAAGTGGCCTCCTTTTTATTATATAATTTTCTACTTAAGTATATTCATTTTATAGGTTTATTTCAAGTCTTTTGAGAATATTAATAGTATACTGAATTATTATGTTGGTGATTTAGGTATTTCCTAAAAGATATCTTGTTGGCTGGGGTTTCAAAAAAATATTCTTAACCTCCCTTATTAAAAGGTATAATAAAGTGGTATAATATTCATTGTGATTTTGTTTCTTCACTCAAACTCACTTGAATACATTATAGTTTTAATCAGCAAAAGAGGTGTTGGCATGTACAGAGATATAAAAGGACAAGAACTTATCGATATTTTGTTGAACTCCGATAAAGATAAAATTTATGAGATATTAGAAGACATACATCCAGAAGATTTATTAGATGCCATAAGGATGGACGAAGAGGATAAGCCTCAGATACTTGAAAAGCTACCAGATAAAATATTGGTAGAAGTAATAGATCAAGCTCAAGATGATGAAAAAGCGGAGCTTATTAAAAGATTTCCTGATCCTCTAAAAGCTAAGATAATGAATGAAATGTCATCCGATGAGCTTGTTGATTTGCTTGGTACTGTTACACCGGAGGAAGCAGATGAGCTTTTAATCAGAATTGACGACGATGAAGCTGAGTTGGTTAAACAACTATTAAGCTATGACCCCGAAACTGCCGGTGGTATAATGGCAACGGAGTTTATTGCCATAAAGGAAAATATGACTATACGTGAGACATTGAAATACTTACAAAAGGAAGCTCCACAAGCTGAAACTGCTTATTATGTGTATGTTCTTGACGATGAGGGGAAGCTTAAGGGTGTTGTGTCGCTAAGAGATATAGTGATAAGTAATTTTGATATGGTTGTATCCGATATAACTAACGAAAAAGTAATTCGAGTAACTGTGGATGTTGATCAGGAGGAAGTAGGGCATATTTTTGAAAAGTATAGGTTTTTGACAATTCCGGTTGTTGATGAGGAAGAAAAAATGCTGGGAATAATCACTGTTGACGACATAATAAAGATTGTGAGAGAAGAAGATACGGAAGATATTTATAGATTGGCTGGTATAAGTGAAGATGAGAAAATACAAGGTGATATAGCGGATTCGGTGAAGAAAAGACTTCCGTGGTTAATAATAAATCTTTTTACTGCCCTTTTAGCTGCTATGACGGTTAGTTTATTTGAAGGTACTATTCAAAAAATTGTTGCCCTTGCATCTTTTATGCCTATAGTTGCAGGAATGGGGGGCAATACAGGAACGCAAACACTTACTATTATTGTGCGTTCAATTGCATTAGGTGAACTTACTTTTGAAAATTCAAAAAAGGTCTTGTTTAAGGAGATTGGTGTAGGAATAGTAACCGGGCTTGTTATTGGGCTTGCTGCAGCTGTTTTGGGTTTTATAAGTGAAACAAGTGTAGTGTTTGGTTTTGTGCTTGGTGCTGCTATGCTTTTAAATATGGTGGCTGCAACATTCGCGGGATATTTTGTACCGATGGTGTTAAAACGATTTGGTATTGACCCTGCATTGGCCTCTTCGGTTTTTGTGACAACATTTACCGATGTTTTAGGTTTTTCCATTTTCTTAGGTTTGGCAACTCTGTTTTTAAATTACTTTTAAGGAGTTTTAAAGTTTTTCTATTTGTTTTACTCATCAAATCCTCTGTTTATAAAGATTTTAGGCTATTAAGAATAGAGTTTGTTTTTTAATGTTTGGGTTGTGGAGTGTAGCTGACTTTAGATGATATAAAATGTTATTTGAGAAAAATATTGTATAGGGAGGTGTAACTTAAATTATGTTGAATGAATATTATATAAGGTGATTTTCTATAAGTTAGGATCAATAAAAGCTTTGAATAGACCCTTGAGCCAATGAAGCTTTGTTCCAGCAATCCTATTTCGAATATAGAAATATTTGGGTTTTAATAATGAGAGTTATTTATTAGCGCAAATAAGTTGTATGGGGGTTGAATATGGATAAACCACTAATTATATCACATAGAGGAGCGTCTCTCTATGTGCCGGAAAACACTTTAAGTGCTTTTAAAAAGGCAGTCCAATTGGGGACAGATGGAATTGAGCTTGACGTACAAATGTCAAAGGATGGCCATGTGGTTGTAATTCATGATACAACTGTAAACAGAACAAGTAATGGATATGGCAAGGTGAAAAAGTTGACGTTAGAACAGCTAAAAGCTTTAGACTTTGGAAGCTGGTTTTCTAAAGAGTTTAAAAATGAGCATATTTGTACATTAGAAGAAGTTTTTGATTGTTTGAAGAATTGGGACGGATTAATTAATGTTGAGATAAAAAAAGAATGGTTTCAATTTAATTCGATTGAGAATAAGGTTGCGGATATTATTGCAGAATTTGATATGAGAAATAATACTATTGTATCCTCTTTTAGTGTGTTAAGTTTATTAAAAATGAAAAGAATAGATAAATCTATTAAAACCGGTATTCTATATTCTTCATCGTCTAAAAGGTTTTTTATATTTGCAAAATTGTTTAAAATGAATGCAATTCATCCATGGTATAAAGATGTTACTAAAGATATGAAAAAATTTGCTACTATGAATAAGCTTAAAATAAATACTTATACAGTTGATAAACCTAGTGAAATAAGAAGATTAGCTGATATAGGAGTAAATGGTATTATAACGAATGTTCCAGATATTGCTCTTAAAGAATTAAGTGATTGCAAAAAAATCACTGGTCAACGGTGTTAAAAAAATGCAAAGTAGAGCTCATAATGATCTTAACTCCGACTAATATAAATCTCTGGCAACCCTATGACAATCTTTCGACTGACCATAAAGCTTTACAAAACCTATATTAATCTTTGCTCGACTAACAGGAATCTCTTAGAAGCCTGCTGCAATCTTTCGACTACAACAAACCTCCAGCGTCAAAATCTGTGTCACAGGGACTACCGCACCAGTCGGTAGGCTAATGTCAAAGAAATTAATGCCTGCAAAACCCCTGAAAATCTTAGCTCGAATATTATATATCCCTATCAACCATACTGCAATAACATATGTTACTACAATATAGCCTTACAGAACATATAATACTCTGCCCTCCGGCTAAATTGAGCTATAGTAATATATACGAAACCCAACATTGACCTTTGGCCGACTGTCATAAAGCCTTCATTGACCTTATAACAATCTTGGCTCGATCATCATGAACCCTACGCTATTATTATGATCCGAATTAAAGATTTAATTCATGGTAATGTATGGTAATTTTAATTGTAGATTTAATTTGTTTAAAATAGCATAGGGAGCTTAAAAAAATATTCAGTGTTTTGAGTACAAAGTCCATTATGGAGATTTAAAGCTTGCGAGCATAGGGACACTATTTTGGTTTGCTTAAAAAAAGTCAATCGATTTTTTTTTGAAACTTCAGTTGCAAAGTTTTTATTTGAGAATCCCACAAAATAAAAAAGCTTCTAGGGAATAAATCCTTAGAAGCTTTTTTGTTGGTGCGCCATCGGGGACTCGAACCCGGGGCCCACTGATTAAGAGTCAGTTGCTCTACCAACTGAGCTAATGGCGCATATGTTTTTGCAACAATAACTATTATAGGCGTATAGTTTTTAAATGTCAATACTAAATTTAGTTTTTTTGTCAGGAAATTTACAAAAGTTTTTTGTAAAAAGGTATTGATTTGTTTTTGAGTATGTGTTATTATAATCAAGCGATAGGCCGAAGTGGTGAAACTGGCAGACGCACTGGACTCAAAATCCAGCGGTAGTGATACCATGTCGGTTCGAGTCCGACCTTCGGCACCAAAGCTTCTTAAAAGCCCTGTAACTTTATAGTTACAGGGCTTTTGGTTTTATATCCTTGATTACTGTACTTGTTTGTATCAGCAAAAATCCATTGGTAAAGGATACTAATTTTTTAGATTGAAGGGGTTATTGATTAGCTTAATATTAACAGGTTGTTCTACAAATAATTCAAACTAGGTAGTAAATAAAAGTAAGGAAGAGAGCGCAATTTTTCATTGGAATATTTTCAGTTTCAAAACCCAAGGCTTCCACGAATAAACTCGGTTTCAAAGAATACTCTAGCACCTCCATAACCATACCTTGTTTCCCCTATAAAATTTATAAATAGTTTTCCGCTCTGTAAACTAATTTCTCCTTTTAAATTTTCGTCAATAATAAACTCAATTTTATTATTATTGACTTGTCCTTTACCTGACATTCCACCTTCATGGACAGAACCAAAAACATTTTTATTGAAAGCATATATTTTAATTAAAAATGTATTATTACCTGTTGGGGTAATTACCAATTGTGTACCATGATATTCATTAGCATTAGTGCTTTTCCAAGAACCAGAAATCTGAGATAATTCCTTCACAATTTTATTATCATGTTTTTCTTGAGGTATAGCTAAAATATCCGATTTATATATTAAGTTTGGATCTACAATGTAATTTTTTACTGCAATTGTATTAATTGTGCTGTTATATTTCTTGGCAATTTTCCAAAGTGTATCACCTTCTTTTACATGGTGTATAGTTATTCCTGAACCGATAGGTTGCTTAATCTTACTTCCTATAATTAGATTTTGAGGATAAATCCCAGGATTAGTAGATGAAATATCATTAATAGAGCTATTAAATCTTAAACTCAACAAGTAGAAGGTATCTCCCTTTTTTATAGTATAATTTACTGAATTATTACTAGTTGTTGCATTGGCGTTTATTATAAAAAAGTTTGAGAAAAAAAGAAACATAATCATTACAACTGAAGTTAATATCAAAATTCTTTTATTTTTCAACACTAGGACTTCCTCCTTTTAATTGTTTGTCTTAATGCTATTATTATTTACAGATTAAGATGAAATATTTAATTGTAATATGAGATTTATTACCGACTATAGTATATATTTTAAAGTTGAAAAGATTTATTTGTAGAGAATTTAAGAACAAATGTTCAATTGTTTGTTGATATATATAGTGAGTTTATGTATTATAATTATAAAAAGAATTGATTGATTTTTATTTGGAATATAACAACTAACAAGGAAACTTCTATTGCAGGAGTAATAGCATGACAAGCGAACAACTAAACCAATTACAGAAATTGTTTGAAGAATTAAAAATATAAGTGAATATTTACTTTCAGACTTTAATAATGATTATTTTTTTAAAATGGTAGATTCTAAAGAATCTGTTTTAATACAAGGGAATTCAGAAGGTTTAATAAATCTTGCTATTAATATTAATACAAAAATACAAAAACGAGAGAGTTTGGAAAAAATAGAAATTATTAACATTCTAGAATTTGATAAGATGCTAAAATGCTCAACTCAAAATCCATCGGTAGTGATACCATGTTGTGATCGAGTACCACCTTCGGTACAAAGCATCTTAAGAAAATTGTAACTTTAAAGTTACAGGGTCTTTTGTTTTATATCCTTGATTACTGTACTTGTTTGTATTAGCAAAAATCCATTGGTAAAGGATACTAATTAATTTTTTAGATTGAAGGGGTAAACAGATGAAGAAAACTCTAATTGTATTATTGATTAGCTTAATATTAACAGGTTGTTCTACAAATAATTCAAACCAGGTAGTAAATAAAAGTAAGGAAGATATTAGTGCAGCAAAACAGGCTATTAAAGAAGGTGTTACACAAAACGAAGATACTTCTTTAAAACAAAATTCTTCTGAGGTTCAAGCACAAGAAACTCAAGTTCCTGATATTGGACTTCCTACCAATAAAGCTACTAGCCAAAACAAATCTGAATACAAAAAAGACTCTGAATTGCTTGAAATAAATGGTAAAGCTAACGCAAATAAAACTAGCAATATTGATAAAAATTGGTTTTCCGGTTGTATAGGCAATGCAAAGATACATGCAAAGTTTGATATTAAAGGAAATAAGGCTTCTGGTGTTTATTATTATGACCAATATAAAACAAATATAGAGTTGCAAGGTTATATTAATGATTTAGATGAAATGAAAGAATTCCAAACCATTTCTCTTACAGAAGATACTGATAAAAAAGGGAAAATCAAAGGTGTGTTCAGAACAAATGATTACTTTGAAGGATGTTGGAAAAGTGGCGATGTTATATATCCAATGTATTTAATTAGAGAAGGTTCAGATATAACTCCTCCAAAGCAACCGAGTGTAGAAATTATGAAATTAGATGGTAACTGGACAGGCATAAATTCAGGCTATTTTGGTGGTTCACAAGTAAATATAAAAGTATTATTCTATGACTTAATTTATTATGAACTAAATGCTTTTAACGGTCTTCACACTGGAATGTTAGAGAGTTTTGGTATTGTAAACAATAATGTTGCTAAAACTGTATTCAAAGATACTACCTATGGTGAAAAGAAAGATAATGTTTTATTTGAGTTTAAGATTGAAAATGACTCACTAAAATTGAATTCTAATAAGTATGATTATTCTTGTGGAATGGGTGTGGGATTTGACTCCGAATTTGTGAAAGGAAAGATAAAAGTTGCTATGCCTACAGCATTGCAACTTGGGATTGTAGAAACTAAGGGGCAAGATGAAGTGTTTAAAAAGTTAGTTGGTGATAAATATAGTGAGTTTATAGCTTATACATCATATATACAATATTCAGAAACCATTTTGGATGGAGAAAATGTGAAGGTGGGTTATTCTCAGTTGAGGGGTGCATTTGGCTATTGCTCATATATTATTTCTTCAAAACATATATATGCAGCTATTATTGGAAATGAGAAGATACATTATTACACCAATGATAAAAATTATGCGAATAAGATTCCAGAACCAATGGCCAAATGGGCAGAAAATATAGGGGAAATAGTATATAATTATAAAGAATGATTTTAACTGGGCTCAATACAATTTGGGGCAAATACAAACTCAAATCTTCCGCTAACAGTTGCTAAATACCTTCTGGTTTCCTTCGATGTATGCACCTTTAGATTATCCAAAACAATACGGATTTTATCTTCCTTTGGGTACTTTTCATCCAATATTTTGAGGGATTCTATATATTCTTTACTACTATGCTTTTTCCTTACAAGAGGGATTGCTTCACCTGTTTGAAGGTCTATTGCAGCAAGTAGTGATTTTGTTCCAAGTCTTTTGTATTTATAGTCGCGACTTATTGTACTATAATTCTTATTAGGACGTAAAACGTCTGATGTGCTTGCAATTGCTTGAATGCTGAATTTCGTGTAATGCCATCTCTTCACCTAACTTTTCCGGTGACTTCTTGAAATACTTTGCAAAAAGTTCTACGTGCTTTAAATATGCTATTTTTGTCTTTTCACTGAATGCCATCAAATTCATATCATACTTCATTTGTTCTCTTAATTTTGACATAAAATTACCTCCTATAGAGTTTTCTTTAACTTTACCCTATAGGAGGACTTATGCCAGGTAGTAAAGCTTTTCTGCTACCGCGTAAGCGGTTTTGTTCAACGTGTCATATATGTAATAAATTTCGTCTGTGCGCAAATTTCTTTTGCATTACTGAAAAAATTTACGTATATATTATTATAACTTAACGCTCCTTGTTTTCTATTTTTAAATTCTTACATAATTCTATCATACTTTTTTACAATTTTACTAATTGTTTTGTAATTTATAATTCTTATAAGTCCTTTAAACGAAATTAAGCACTTGCAAAGATTTAAATTAATTTAATTAGATAATTAGATAATAAATACTAGAGATTTTAAAAATAAAAATTACAAGACAGTTACAAGAAAGTTTTCAAAAGTATACTCATTATGTGTTGTATTTTGGCAAATTAAAGTAGTATAATAATAGAAAGATTTAAGATTAGCAAGCAATGGAAGTGTATATACACTTCCTCAAAAATTCAAAAATAGCCCAATGCTATTTTTATAAATTTTTGATTTTTGGGGTTCCCCCAATCCCCAAATGAACAAAATAATTAGTTGTTATGAAATACAAAGTAGTACTTAACAGGAGGTATATCAGATGGCAAATAGGGAAAGAAAAAATCAGGTTCCTTTATATTTTTCTGATTATGAAATGGAATTGCTGAAGAAAAATATGGAGATATCCGGTATTAAAAATAGAAGTGCCTATATAAGAAAAATGTCTATTGATGGTGTAGCATATTGCATTTAGGGCAAAAGGTCAGGAAAGGTTTACTAGAGCAAAAACTTTAGGTGAGGATTATACTCAGGAAAATATAACAGTAAGGATTGAAAAAAATCGGTTATAAAAATTGAACGAAATTTAAGAGAAGAAAACTTGTAGAAGATATGTTTCCATTGACGCATTGAAGGTCAATTTTAAGAGGAGATACAGAATAATTGAAATATCATAGACGTGTCCAGCAAAAGTTACAGGCAGAAGAATAAAATAGAGACAAAACAAGAAAATGGAGGTTTTGCATAATGGCAAAAGGTACGACTAATGTAGGTTTTGAGGAACAGTTATGGCAGGCTGCTGATAAGTTACGTTCAAATATGGATGCTGCTGAATATAAGCATGTAGTTTTAGGACTGATTTTTCTGAAATATGTGTCTGATTCTTTTAAAGAAAAATATGAACAGCTCAAAGCTGAAGGATATGGAGATGAAGAAGATCGTGATGAATACCTTGCTGATAATATTTTTTGGGTACCAAAGGATGCGCGATGGGAAAATATAAAAGCTCATGCTACAAGTACTGATATTGGTGAAATAATCGATAAAGCTATGGAAGCGATTGAGAAAGAAAATGATTCATTAAAAGGAATTCTGACAAAGAATTACTCTCGTCGAGAGTTGAACAAGACCCGACTTGGAGAACTAGTTACTTTGTTTACAAATATTGATGTAGGAACAACTGTAGCACAAGAAAGAGATGTACTAGGTAGAGTATACGAATATTTTTTAGGTAAATTTGCATCGGCTGAAGGTAAGTTGGGAGGAGAATTCTATACACCATCATGTATTGTGCGTACGTTGGTAGATATGATAGAACCTTTTGAAGGACAGATTTTTGACCCAGCTTGTGGCTCTGGTGGTATGTTTTGCCAGTCAGCTCGTTTTGTAAAAGAGCATCAGGGTAACATAAGAGATATTTCTATTTTTGGACAGGAGAGCAATCCTACTACATGGAAATTAGCAAAAATGAATCTTGCGCTTAGAGGTCTAGAAGCGAACCTTGGAAAACATAATGCAGACTCATTTCATGATGATCAACATAAAACTTTAAAAGCAAATTATATATTAGCAAATCCTCCTTTCAATATATCAGACTGGGGCGGTGAAAGATTACAGGATGATGTTAGGTGGTCTTGTGGAATTCCACCAGTTGGGAATGCAAACTATGCATGGTTGCAGCATATGCTTCATCATTTGAATCCTGTTGGTGGCGTTGCTGGAACGGTATTAGCTAATGGTTCATTAAGTTCTAATACATCAAATGAAGGTGAAATTAGAAAGAACATGATAAATGGTGATGTTGTAGAATGTATTGTTTCTATGCCAGGTCAGCTTTTCTATTCAACAGGTATTCCAGTTTCTCTTTGGATAATGAGAAAGGGGAAGGCAAATGCAGCAAAAGGAAAAATACTTTTTATAGATGCTCGTAACCTTGGATTTATGTTTGACCGTAAGGTTAGAGAACTATCAGAAGATGATATTCAAAAGATTGCTTCTACTTATCAGAATTGGAGGCATGGAAATGATTATGAGGATATTCAAGGATTCTGTAAGTGTGCAACATTGGAAGAAGTTGCAGAACAGGATTATATTCTAACACCTGGTAGATATGTTGGTATAGCAGAGCAGGAAGACGATGGCGAGCCATTCGAAGAAAAAATGACAAGACTTACTACAGAACTCTATGGTTTATTTGAAGAATCACATAAACTGGAAGATGAAATTTGTAAGAAGCTTGCTGCTATTGGATACAGTAAATAAGATAAATTGTGATTTATCGGACTAAGAGGAGGAGCCCAAGTATGTGGGATGAAAAGAGAATAGGTGATTTCGCCAAACTCATAACAAAAGGTACGACGCCTACATCAGTAGGGTGTAAATTTGAAGACAGCGGTATTAATTATATAAAATCCGAAAGTATAGGAGTAGGACGCCGTTTAGATAAAAGTAAATATGCATTCATTTCCGAAGAAACCCATGAGAAATTAAAACGTTCTCAAATTGAAGAGGGAGACATTCTTTTTTCAATGGCAGGTGCATATTTAGGAAAGACAGGAATTGTAACGAATACGGATGTTCCTGCAAATACTAATCAAGCCGTTGCTATTATTAGGTTAGATACAGAAAAGATAAATCCGAGATTTGTTTACTATGTATTAAATCAACCAAGTATGGTAGCACTTGTAAACTCCACATCAAGTCAATCTGCTCAGCCTAATATAAATTTGAAGGATATTGGAAATTTGATCTTTGAATGTCCTGATAGAGCAACTCAAGACAGAATAGTAAATTTGCTTTCTAATATTGATGACATAATTGAAAACAATGAGAAGATAAATAGGAATTTGTCTGAGCAAGCTCAAGTGATATTTGTAAATCGATTTGTGGATGCAACACCCGAAGGTGAGCAGAAACCACTTTACGATTTTGCAGAGTATATCAATGGAACATCATTTAAGAAGGATGAATATAAGGCGGAAGGTGTTCCTATTATCAAAATTGCAGAATTGAAGAATGGAATAACAGGTTCCACACAATATTTTACAGGAGAAAAAGATAAGAAGTATGATGTTAAGAATGGGGATATTTTATTCTCTTGGTCAGGAAATCCTGATACGTCCATCGATGTTTTTATTTGGACTCATGGACACGGAATCCTTAATCAGCATACGTTTAATGTGAAGACCAATGATGATTATAAGTGGTTTGTATTTCTAATGTTGAAATACTTCAAATCTGAATTTGCAGCTATTGCATCTAATAAACAGACTACTGGTTTAGGACACGTTACAGTTGCGGATTTGAAAAGACTAACTTTTGTATATGCTCGTGAAGAGATAGAGTCTTTTGAGAATGAAGTTACTCCTATTATGAATCTTATTTACAATAATATGATTGAAAATAGAAAATTAGAGTCACTTAGAGATAGTCTTTTACCCAAGCTTATGTCAGGTGAATTGGATGTTTCGGATTTAGATAACTAGTACGATAAATTTTTATTGAGCCAGACAAATCGAAAGTTGAAGTGCAGAAATCAGAGGACAAAACACAGATACTGTTTGATTCATTCATCCACAGAAAATTGGGGAAATGCAATACGACTAATAGGTTTAGAGAAGGAGTTACATTTTATGAAAAATCAATATTTTGCAGATGTTAGGGATTTTGGAAAGTGTGGAATGTTGAGTCATTTATCTGGCGCACCAATTATTAGAAATTATGATAGAATATTTTAGGGAGTAACTTTGTACTAGAAAAAGTTAAACTATATAGTTCATACGTAACGTTCTCTGAAATGCGGCGGAAGGAATGTTCCCATCCATGGTATAGATGTTGTTGCACCATCCGTGGTACTTTAGGACGTTCCATCTGGCACGGATTGATTTAGTGAAAAAAGTAAAACAGTTTATTAATAAAAGTCGGAGGTATAAAATATGATTGATAATTTAGATGGATTCCTTGATGTTATAAAAAAGAGTATGGACATGCTAATGGGAAGTAGTAAAACACAAGACGGTATAAAAATAGAAATACGATATTTTAAACCATGTACAGGGGAATTGTTCTGCCCTAAGTGCGGAAATATTCGTAGATGTAGTGTTACCCAAGTCACGAACGATTCAAAATTTTGTGTAAATTGTACATCAGGAAAGGTGAATTATACAGAGTTGCCTTATTTATTTAAAGCAACTTGTTTACAATGTGGAAGCGAAACCTTATTGCTTATATATAATGGTCCCAAATCAGTTGAGCTTGTAGTATTACATAATACTTATAGTGGATGTGTTACAAAAAATTCGCCTAATGAAGTAAAATATTATATTGACCAAGCGTATAGAGCTCGTTCAGTAGGAGCAGTAAGTGCAGCTATGGCTATGTACCGTTCTGCATTAGAATGGCTACTTTATGAACAGGGGTTTACGTCAGGAATGCTTGGACAAAAAATTATCGATCTTGAAACTTCAATTAAAAAACAAACTGCTCCCAAGTGGGCAATTGAAATTGATACAGCTTTTTTGAAGGCAATAAAAGATATAGGAAATGGAGCAATGCATACAAACGGTGGAGACATTACAAAGCAGAATAATATCGATAAGGATTTATTGGAGCTTGTTGATATAATCTTTGCTGAATTGCTCGATAAAATATATGAACAACCTTTAAGGAGTACTTCTAACCTTGCCAAGTTAAAAGCTAAAGCATCGGCTATTAAATAGAAAATATTTTTATTTGATGTATGAATTGGAGGGGGAAAAATGGGTGACGGAAATTCATTAATAAATTTGGGTGAGCTATCTAAACCTGCTAATATTCTAATTGAAAAAATATCTGACGCAATTGGAGGTCTTTATAAACCATATCAAATAAAACGGATAGGAAGAGCAGAAGCAGAAGTAGAAAAAATAAAAGCACTAACAAAACTTGAAATTGATGAAATTCAGCAAAGAGCATTAACTAGATTTGTAAATGAAGAAACTTTCAAACAAAAAAATATAGAAGAGATAGTTAATAAGGCATTACCAAATATAGATGTATATGCTAATCCCCAAGAAATTGAAAATGATTGGATATCATTTTTCTTTGACAAATGTAAATTAATCTCAGATAACGAAATGCAAATAATATGGGCTAATATTCTGTCTGGTGAAGCAAATAATCCAGGTACATTTTCTAAGCGATTAATTAATATAGTATCTTCAATAGATAAAAATGATGCTATTATGTTCACAAATTTATGTAGTTATACTTGGAATATTGGAAGATTAAACCCCCTTTAATAACTAATGATAATGATTTAGAGAAAAAAGACATATATAAACAAAATTTTATAAATCTTGATAATTTAGTTCACTTGGAAAACATTGGATTTATTCACTTTAATCAAACTAGAAATGAAGGATATAAGCTAACAGGTTATAAACAAGATATGATTATTAGTTATTTTGAAAGGAAAGTAAAAGTTAAGTTTAACAATAATAACACTTTACTAGTTGGGAAAATAATGTTTTCTAAAATAGGTAAAGAACTATTTAATGTTGTCAATGCAGTTTCAATTCCTAATTTTTTTGAATTCTCAATTAAATATTGGGAAAATAGTGGTGTTGAGCTAGAGGAAATCGTTCAAAATGACAAATAGAAGGATATATGTTGGAGAAGTTAGGATAAATATGAAAAGTATAAAGTCACAAGTGATAGAAAGTGTAACAATGTAGGTCAGTGAATTTCTAAGGAGTAATCAATCAATAACAATACTTATATGTAAAATAGCAGAGAATTTGGGAGGGGTGTTTCAATGAGCGATAATTATTTTGACAATATAGCTCATACACTAGCTGTAGCTGCAAAAACTTTTGAGCAATATCGTGAAATTTCGAAACAACTTGCGGAAAACTTATTACAACCAATAATTGAATTTCAAAAGCAAGTAACAGAAATAACCAGGCCTCTGAGTGAATTCCAAAAAAACATGGAAACAATAGTTGAGCCGCTTATTGAATATGCAAACATTGCATCCGCAGTAGAAATATTAGGACAAAATCAATTTGTCTTTTGGGATTACATAAGCAAAGATTTAGCATTAGAGATACTGAAAGCAGAAGATGTTAATAGTCTTATGCTTGAGTATTATACTAAAAATGATTCAAAAACTATAACAGAAACAATTAAAGCATGCAAGTTGAATGAATTGGTAAAACCTTACTCTAAAATTTTTACGCAATCTATTTCTGCATACAACCGTAAACAATATCATCTCGCTATTATGGGTTTGCTTGGTATTGTTGATGGCTTGCTTTCTGATATAAGCAAAAAAACAGGCACTCATATTGAAAGCCGAGCAAAGGCAATTATAGCTAAGCTAAGCTATGATGTTGAATTAAATCAAGAGGATTTTTCGGTTTGGTTTTTATACTCGACATTTAAGGACATGGTAGAGCGTATAGGGGATTCAAAACCTTTTGATGGTGAAGAACCGGAGCTTCTTAATCGACATTGGGTGATGCACGGACGTACAAAAAGGAAAATTGAAAAACTTGATTGTATAAAAATCATTAACTTTATTTATGGTATTGTTCTGTTAGATAAGCTTAACAGTGAGGTGGTGGAAACAGATAATGGCTAAATGGATTAACGATTTAGGTTAAGTTTCAAGTTGAAGATTCAGACATAGACAAAGAGATGACATATCTTTCTATGGTGGGCCTGATTTGCCAAACTTTCATGTCACAGAATATGGACTTAAGTGTTTGGAAGAACATGAGATTTTGCCATATTATATAGATGGTTATCTTGGAAAGATAAAAAATATACCTAGTCTTTCAGAGTGAGTTAAGTTTTATATTAAAGAGGCATTGCAATGTTACAATGCAAATTGCATGGAGGCAGCCGTGATAATGCTTGGATTATCCAGTGAAAAAATAGTAGATGAACAAATAGATACGTTATTGGGTTATTTGTCTAGACATTTTAGTAATGAACATTCACAGATGCAGACCGAATTATCCAGTATTAGACTTGCATCAGCTAAATTTAATTGCTATAAAAAATATTTTGAAAAGATTAAAAACAATGTAATAGATCAGGGACTTATCACTAGGATAACAAGAAATGAGTTGGCACATCCATCGGATACAAAAATGGAACGTATTGAAGTTCTTATGATTTTTATTTCATTTATTAAATATTGTCAGACACAATACGGATTTATAGATTACTACATAAACCATTAAATACAAAAAATGAAAGAATTAAAAACTGGAGTTTGTAGGGGATAAAGTAGTACGATAAATTTTAATAGTAATGAGAGGTACATATGGATTTGAATTTAAATCAATTACTGAATTTATCTTCAGTAGAGATAGAAAATAGTAAAATTGAATTTAATATGAAAGCTGGCAGTGGTGGTCAACCATTTCTTGACCTTTGGCTCAAGCATGGTGAAATAGAAAAAGCATCAGGGACTTGTGGCGGTTGTTCCTATTGGGGTTGGTACGGAAAAAAACAGCGTAACTTCTATCCCGGACAATGGGTATTCAGTTTTGCACGAATGACAGATGATGAGTGGCTATTTATTTCTGCAGCTGAAATTATTGATGTTCCTGTTGGTGGATGGGCCACTGTAGATGTGTTGGAGAAATTTGCTCCGTTGTTTGGAAGATTGATTATTAAGTGCAAGAAAGGTAACACTTTTTCAAGATATGTTTTTAATCTAAGCAAGTATCTTGGGCAGGCAACTGTGAAGGAAATATTACCATGTTTTTATAGTGGAGAGACTTTCGAGGGATATGATAAGGTACATTTACCATTCCATAGATTATCAGATATTTTTAGTGGAAGAATACTACCTACATACTATGAGGCACTTAAGAAAATAATCGGAGTGTATTGTTTGACAGACACTCACACCGGCAATATTTATATAGGATCAGCAACAGGAGAAGAAGGAGTGGCTCAAAGGTGGGGCAATTACCTTGATTCCAAGCATGGCGGAAATAAGAAACTGATTGCGTTATATGAGCAGAAAGGTTCCGATTATTTTGAAAAATATTTCACTTATACTTTACTTGAGTATTATGGTTTATCATATGATCCTATGAAAGTATTAGAACGTGAACAATACTGGAAAAGATGTCTAGACACCATAAGAAATGGATATAACGATAATTGATTTAGTTCGTTAAGGTTTAAAAAAGTTCTGCAAAACAAAATTGGCATGTGAATTCAATGATTACCTCATTAACTTTCAGGTTGAGGTTCAGAAGTCGCTGAGTGATATATATGCTAAATCTATTTATTCGGTATTACTTGATTATTGTTACAGCAGACTTATAAAAAATATGAATCTTCATAATTTGGGATGAGGTGAAGTGAAGGATTGGACTTAATAAGGTATTTTCTACTCTTAATTGGTTTATTTCTAGTAGTGGCATTTCGTGATTACCTTATCATTATAGGTATCATAGGTTTTATTCTTTATGGAATAACGGCTGCTGTAATTGATAAAATTAAGAAAAGTAGAATTAGATGTAAGCACGGTAATAAAACTAGAGGTGATATAAAGAACTGTTCTCTTTGTCTTGATGAAAAGAAACAGAGTGAAGCCAAAGAAATAATTAAGAACGAGGCTATTGCATATCGCTCACAAGAGATAAAGAAGTTGAAGAAGGCTCATTACAATCAGTTGGGTTTTCTATATGATATTGATCCAATTGAATTTGAGGATATAGTCAATGATTTATTTAGAAAAAATGGATATGAAGTTCATCCGACACCACCAACTAATGATCGAGGTAAAGATGCAATTGCATACAGAAATGGTAGAAAATATTTAATTGAATGTAAGAGGTACTCGAAAGAAAATAGGATAGGTAGGCCTCTGCTTCAAAAATTCTTTGCTGCAATATACGAAGAAGAAGCAATTAAAGGATTTTTTGTTACAACATCCTTTTTTGCAAGTACAGCATATGAATATGCTACTGCAAATAAAATTGAGTTGATTTCAGGCACAAAACTAATAGAAATGATGAATAATGCTTATCCAGAGGTGAATAATAGAACGGTTAGTCTGATGTGTGAAAATTGCGGTGCAATTATCGAGTATGAAAGATTCGCTGATGATCAGTTTACTTTATGTAGTTGTGGTAATAGCATAAAGCATATTGAGTATAAAGAGATGTTCAAAAAGCCATATATAAATAACAGATATCGAAGATATTAAATTTTCGGTACGAATTGAAATTCGTACTGCGAAAACTCAAGTAGTAAGTGCGATAAATTTTAATGAGGTGGAAAATAAATGTTAGTGTTAGGAATAAATAAAATTTTAAAGTGGTGTCAGATAACAAGTGGCGGCAGAACTTATACATGTCCTACAAAAATTGTAAACGGAGAATTATTCTTCAAATTTAAAAATAATTGGCATAAGGTTGTAGAGTTTGTAGCTGATAATGCTGAGGAATTGGTAGAAGAAGGTGGGAAGGTTATCTCACGAAAATTCAAGAAATAATTAATGCTTAGTACGATAAATTTTAATAAACCAGACAATTTGAAGCTTTCATAAATATGTTGATGTAATATACTAAACATTAATTTTGGACTAGGTATACTTATATTGAAGAGAGGTTCGAGAAAATGACTAACGAAGAAATATTAAGGAAGTTTAATCGAGAGAAAACATGGAAACTAGCTGCTGCTGTGCTGATAGACTTTATTGGATATTTAACATATGTAATTCCTGGTTTAGGTGAAGTCGCAGATGCTTTTTGGGGACCAATAAGTGCAATCCTTATCTTTATCTTATTCAAAAAAAATAAAAAGGTTGCTTTTGTCGGTGCAGTTGTAGGTGGGGTAGAAGAAATTGCACCAGGCTTTGATTTTATTCCTACAGCAACAATGTTATGGGTTGTTGTGTATGTGAAAGGTAAGGAAAAAGTATTGACGAACTACATGGAAAACAGGAATAAAGAATATGAGATCATAAATAAATATCAGATGAAGATTGAAAAAAATAATGATAAATAAATGTGAAAGGAATTATTAAATACATAGATCAACAATAAAAGAATAAGTACATTGTTCCAAATTGATGCACTAAGCTTGGATGACTTTGATAGATTCAATGAATGTGTTTCACAAATGATTTTAGGCATGAGGTGTAATTCATTGGAGAATTTACGTCTGTGAGGGAGGATAATTATAGTATATTGTGAAAATGGTAAATATAAATTACTAGTCTGATAAATATTAACATATGAAAGGATGTGAAAACAGTGTTGGTTAATGAGAATACATTAGAACAAGCTGTTATTTCAGAGCTTAAGGAAAAAGGTTATGAATATGTATATGGTCCTGACATCGAACGAGACTATCATGAGGTAATCTTGGAGGATTGCTTTCGAGCATCAATGTTAAATATAAATCCTGGTATAACTCAAGAGATAATTTCTGAAACCTATAAGGAAATAAAGAACCTAGGGCTTTTGAGATTAGAGGACTTAAATGCATCCTTTCATAAGTATATCGTGGAAGGAGTGCCAGTACCATACCAGAAAGATGAGCAAAACCGTACATTCACTGTAAAACTAATAGATTTTGATAATCCATCTTCAAATAATTTTAAAGTCATAAATCAATACACAATTATTGAGTATAAGAATAAACGGCCAGACATTTTGGTATTCATAAATGGAATTCCCATGATTCTTTTCGAATTAAAAAATATGGGTAATGATAATACCACAGTTGAACAAGCATACATGCAGGTTAAGAATTATCAGTTGGATGTTCCTACCTTGTTCAATTACAATGCTTTTAATGTTATCAGCGATGGTATTGATACTAGAGTGGGGACTATTACATCTGACTATACTCGTTATATGGCATGGAAGTCAGAGGATGGAGAAAAGCCCGCGGAAAATAAAACAGATTTTTTTACCGTAGCGCTTAACGGTATGTTTCCTAAAGAACGTTTACTAGATATCATCCGTAATTTTATTGTATTTCAGGATGTTCAAGGAAAGACTATAAAAATATTGGCTGGCTATCATCAGTACTTTGTAGTGCGCAAAGCGGTGGAGAGCACCAGAAAGGCATTAAAAGAAAAGAGCCATAAGGTCGGTGTTGTTTGGCATACCCAGGGTAGTGGCAAAAGCCTTTCTATGGTGTTCTATTCTGGTATTGTTGTAAGTGATTCGGAATTTGAGAATCCGACTATTGTTGTACTCACTGACCGTAACGATCTGGACAATCAGCTCTTTGGAACTTTTAGTGCCAGTTCAAAGTTGCTCCTGCGTCAGACACCGAAGCAGGCTGAAAGCAGAGAACATTTAAAGAATTTGCTAAAGGTTAAGGCAGGAGGAATTGTCTTCACTACCATTCAAAAGTTTGAAGAACGTGATGACATTATCAATGATCGTAGCAATATCATCTTTATGGCGGATGAAGCACATCGTTCTCAGTATGGTATGGAAGCTAAACTAGATAGAGAAACTGGTGAATGGAAATATGGAATGGCAAAACATATGCGCAATGCTCTTCCTAATGCTACATTCATTGGTTTCACTGGAACACCAATCGATATTAAGGATAAATCTACAATAGAGGTTTTTGGTGAATACATAGACATTTATGATATGACACAGGCGGTGGATGATGGTGCAACTGTACCAATTTATTATGAAAATAGAACACCAAAGCTGAAACTTAATGAATATATACTGGAACAAATAGATAAAGAATATGTAAAATTAGCTGAAGAGTCCGCTGAATTTGAAATAGAGAAATCAAAAACGGATCTTTCAGGCATTGAAGCGATTGTTGGATCATCGGATCGTCTTAATATGCTAGCTGATGATATTATTGCTCACTATGAGGATCGTCAATATGTTTTGACTGGTAAGGCTATGATTGTTTGTATGACTCGTCGCATTGCAATTAATTTGTACAAGAAACTATTAAAGAAGCGTCCTGAATGGGATAAAAAAGTTAAGGTGGTTCTTACATCTAGCAATCAAGATCCAGAAGAATGGCATGATATTATAGGAAACAAAGCATATCGAGATGGTTTAATGATTGAATTCAAGGATAACAGTAGCGATTTCAAGATTGCTATTGTTGTAGATATGTGGTTAACGGGATTTGATGTTCCATCAATGGCTACTATGTACATTGATAAACCGATGAAGGGTCATACGCTAATGCAGGCAATAGCCCGTGTAAACAGGGTATATAAAGATAAAGAAGCGGGACTAATTGTAGATTATATTGGCATGGCGGCAGAACTAAAGGCTGCTCTGAAACAATATACCAATCGTGATCAGGACAAGGTGCCGGATCTTGGAATTGCTTATTCAGTTGCGATGGCAAAACTGGAAGTTATGCGTGATATGTTTTATGGTTTTGATTATAGAGACTTTTTTGGAGAATCAGATGTAAAGAGGTTGAGAGTGATCGCTGATGGTGTAGAATTTGCTCTCGGATTTGAAGAAGAAGAATCGAAGGAATACATTAAAGAAGCTACAGCGCTCAGTCAAGCAGAGACGCTTTGTCGTAGTCTTATGGATGAACACGATAAGAAAGAAATTGAGTTTTTTAAATGTGTGAAGGCTGGACTTTGTAAAATAGGTGGCAAAGGTAAAATTACATCTAACGAGATTAATGCTCGCATTATGAAGATGCTTGAACAAGCTATCGAACAGGATGGTGTGGTTAATATCTTTGAACAATCTGATCAGGAAAATCCTGAGATTTCCTTATTGTCAGATGAATATATGGCTCAAGTACGCAAAATGAAGCATAAAAATATAGCTGCAGAAATGTTGCGTAGACTATTAGAAGATAACATTAGAGTCTTTGCAAGAACAGGTGTTGTGAAGGCAAAGCTTTTTTCGAAAAGAATGCAAGACGTGCTAAAAAGATACAATAATAGAATGATAACAAGTGCGGAGGTCATTGAGGAACTTCTAAATCTTTCAAAGGAAATGACAGAAGCTTATGCTGCAGGTGATGAGAAAGGATTATCGCTAGAGGAATTAGCGTTTTATGATGCACTTGTTGCTGATCCTGAAGTACTCAGAAATATGGAAGATTCAATACTAACTGAGATGGCTCATGAATTGACTGCACTTATTCAAAAAAGCAGGACTGTCGATTGGGATAAAAAGAAATCAGCACGAGCTTATATGCGCACTCAAATTAAGCATCTGTTGCGCAAATATAAGTATCCGCCTGAACAAGCAAAAAATGCAATTGACACAGTAATTAAACAAGCTGAATTAATGAGTGCCAATATTATTTTATAAGGAGCTAACCATGTCTGACTCAGATAGAATGAGAAACTCGAATTACATTGATAATTTATTTGAGGAGGTGCTTCTTTATAAAAATGGTTATCCTCCTGAATGGGATCAACAATGAAAAACTAGTTTTCAAGCATAGTTAGTTAAGATATGAGGTGATACCAATGAAAAAAATAGATACAATGGAGAAGTGGAATATCCTTGCTGATGCGATGATAGAAAAAGGATACATATTCTAGGAAATGCAATATGATTATGATTTGCCAGAAGTATTTTCAGGATATTAATTTTGAAAATCAGTTTGATGGTGTATGGGCATGTGCTTCGTTATTACATGTTCCAAAGGATGAATTGGTGGGTGTAATTAATAGACTGAAAATTGCCATGCTTCCAAAGGGAATCCTATATATATCATTCAAATATGGTAAATTCGCAGGCGATAGAAATGGAAGATTCTTTACTGATTTAACTGAGGGTGAGTTTGATAAAATAGTCGATTCAGTAGGAGGACTTACGGTACAGAAAACTTATATTTTTGGTGACGTTAGACCTGGTAGGGAACTTCATGAAGCAGCATTGAATAAATTTAGGAGGTACATACCATGAGTATGAAATCAAAAAATCAAGAAATTGTAAAGAGAATAAGAGCTGAGATTGCTCAAAGAGGTAAGTTTGATAAGTTAGATGTGTTCCCAGTAGAGAATACATTTACAAGGCGCCAAAGATACTGGAATGATGGAATCATAAATCTGTTTAAGGACCTTTATGCATTATGTTATAGAGATGGAACCAGAATACAATGGTCTTGTCAAAAGATCCCTAATGATTCCATTACAAAAGCACGAAGTGCTAGCCATGGATTTTGTTACAAAGAATGAATTTCATGCTATGTTTGGTACTTACGATACCAAAACCCATCTGGGCGCTAGAGATAAACTGATGCTTATGATGGTGTATAATTCTGGAACCGAGTATCTGAGCTATTGTCCATTAGGTGTTCTAACCTAAAGAATGTTGATGTTCTTGGCCGAACCTGTGTAAAAATATGTGGCAAAGGCAGAAAAGAGAGGATTGTACCTTTATGGAAATCCACAGCTCAATACATCAAAAAATGTTTAAATTATGGTCTGTATAATTCATTAATTAAATTTTGAAAATTCAAACAAATAAACAAATCACAAAATACAACAGCATTAGCAAAAAAAACATTACATAATACTTAATGTTTTACCCGATTTTGCCGACATTATTATTAGTTTGAATAGTAAATATTGGAGGTTATTTATGCACAAAATTATATTTGAACTAATAATCTTTAGAATCGGTATTTTCTTATGGTATGTTCATTTAACATCTAAAAAAGGTCGAAACCAACTCTTGAGGTTCATTTTATTTTCAGTAACTGTCATTCTTATACCTTCAGCTTAAAATATGCCGTCATTGTATTTCTATAATTGACTCCAAAGCAAGGTATTCATTGAGAAAATAAAAAGCGAAATATAAACTTGAGAATACTAGGGATTATGATTGAAGAATATAGGAAATCACCGATTAATACAAAAAAGAATAGAGGTTTGAGCATAGAACCCATATAGGTTTTTTATGACTTGTAATATTTTTTCCTTAACATACCGCGAAATAGTATGTATAAAGCTTTTGTATGTTATAAGCTATAGCTAGGAGGATAAAATCTTGCCTCAACAATAGCGTAAAACACAATTCAAAGACATTCCTCAATAGTAGAAACCAAAATATTTAATATTCATAAATGCAAAGATGATGTTAACACGTTTTCTGTACTTTAAGGGAATAAAATAGAATGTAAAATAGGATGTGAACTCCATTGCGGATAAGTCTAATCATTACAATGTAATCAGAAATGATTATATCGGTAAGAAAGTTAATCACAAAGCAAAATATGGTTTAGGTGAAATCATAAAGCAGAATGATGAGTATATCTTTGTTAAGTTTGAATCGGAACCAGGAATCAAGCAGTTCGTATATCCGTTATGTTTTAAGTTCTTTTTGCAGCTTTATGATGTCAATGCTTCTGAAGTTGCAGTTTGTGCGAACAAGGAATATGAAGAGCGCAAAGCTAAGGATGAAGAAAAACGGCAACGGCTGGAATCACAAGATTTTGAACGCCAAATAAGAGCAAGTGAGAATTCTAAAAGTAAAAAAACAGTCAGAGTACCATACTTCTCAAATATAGAAGATTTTTACGCAGAACAGGAACGATCTTTGTTAACTGAGATAAATTATTTATCTAATAATGGAGGCAGGCGGCAAACTGATACGAATTGATATACCAAGGAGGCAGAAAATGAAAATTTCAAAAAGAAAGTATGTTTTAGTATTTTCAATATTATTAAGTTTTTTTATCATGATATCAATTAATCCAGCTTATGCTATTGCACCCATGGATGAGAACTTCGATGACGACAGTGCTTTGAGTGAAGCCGGTAATTTTACGAATGATGGAATAAGCTATACCATCGGAGGGACTATGATTGGGACATTAATGTCTAATGACTCAACGAGTCCTTTAGGGGACGATGGTTCTGATTATTATATGAATGTTGGAACAGACACGTCTCTGACAATTAGTGCTGAGAGTGGCAGCAGCTTCCGCTTAAGTAGCTTTGCAATTGATGCTTTGGCGGATACAAACATCTTAATCACACCCAGTTCGGGGAGCCCTATAACACTGGTTTCAAATAACAGCTGGGTGACTCAAACTGTGGATTTATCAGGAAATAGTGATTTTCATAATATTACATCCTTTACAATATCGGGGAGCAATCTAATTCTTTATATTGATGATCTTGATTTTGAGGAAGCTGTATTGCCGAGCTACAGTGTCACTTACTACGGAAATACCAATACCGGGGGTTCTGTGCCCACTGATGGCAACAGTTATAGCAGTGGCGATACTGTAACAGTTTTAGGCAATACAGGAAGTCTAATAAAAACAGGTTATACCTTTGTCGGATGGAATACGGCGGACAACGGAAGCGGGACTAGCTATACGGGCGGCGATACTTTTTCTATGGGTAACAGTGATGTAATTCTATATGCTCAGTGGTCAGATAATATTCCACCTGATGCGCCTCAAATTTCATCAATAACGCAAGATTTAGGAGTAAGCAGTTTTGATGGTATAACTAGAGATCAAACGCTTATAATCAAGGGTACAGCAGAGGCAAACAGTACGGTAGAGGTATATAAGGATTCAGTATCAATAGGGACAACAATAGCTAATGGCAGTGGAAACTGGAGTTTCGATTATACCGGGACCTCTTTAGCAGAAGGGACATATACACTAACTGCAAATGCAACAGATGTAGCAGGTAATACTGGAGAGCTATCATCTGGTTTCACTGTTGTCATTGACACAACGGCTCCAGCACCACCTGTGATTTTATCTTTTGATGATGATACTGGTGTATCCTCTGATGATGGGATAACAAAAGACAATACCTTGATTTTCAGTGGGACTGCAGAGGCTAACAGATATGTAGAAATATTTAACGCCGATACTTATGATTCATGGGGAATAGCTCAAACCAACGGAGAAGGTAATTGGACTATTACTACATCAATCCCTCTTACAAGTGGGGATTACAATACATTTGCTGTTGCAAGAGATTTGGCGCTTAACACAAGTGGATTGTCAGCTACATATTCTTTTACTATTGACACAACTGTTCCAGTTATAAACAGTCTAAGTCCACTTGACAATGCAGAAAATGTTGGGACAAATGACAATCTGGTAATTACTTTCAGTGAGAACGTTTATACAGGAACAGGAAACATAACTATAAAAAACTCCTCAGATAATAGTTTGGTAGAAACAATTGACGTAACAGGGGGAAAGGTTACAGGAGCTGACACAAATATAATAACTATAAACCCTTCTACTACATTGGAAGGTAGTACTGGATACTATATACAGATAGATGCAACAGCCTTTTCAGATATAGCAGGAAACAATTTTTCTGGAATTGCAGATGCAACTACCTGGAATTTCACAACAGAAATCAACAACTATACAGTAACCTTTAAAGACTATAATGGAACAACATTAAAGGCAGAAACTGTAGAGCACGGAAGTAGCGCTACAGCTCCAACTGATCCAACAAGAGTAGGATATACTTTTAGTGGATGGGATGTAGATTATAGCAATGTAACAGAAGATTTAACAGCTACAGCTCAATGGACAGCCATTGATTATACAGTAACCTATGATGGAAATATCAACACAGGGGGTGCAGCACCTACTGACGGTAACACATATAATATTACAGATACTGTAACAGTTTTAGGCAATACAGGAAGCCTTGTAAAAACAGGTTATACTTTTGCTGGATGGAATACAGCAGCCAATGGTAGCGGTATTTCATATTCAGGTGGCGATACATTTGCCATGGGCAGTAGCAATGTGACGCTGTATGCACAGTGGACAGAAAAAACCTACAGCGTTACCTACGATGGAAACGGCAACACTGGTGGTACTGTTCCGGTCGATGGTACAACCTACCATGCTGGCGATACCGCAACAGTCTTGGGTAATACAGGAAGTCTCGTGAGAACCGGCTACACTTTCAACGTTTGGAATACGGTGGCCAATGGTACAGGCACCAGCTATACCGGTAGCGATACTTTTGCCATAGGCACCAGCAACGTGACCCTTTACGCCCAGTACAATGTGAATCAATATACTGTTACCTTTGATAGTCAAGGAGGAAGTGCTGTTGGTCCGATTACAGCAGATTATGGTTCTCTAATAACAGCCCCAACAGCTCCGACAAAAACAGGATATGACTTTGGTGGATGGTATAAAGAAGCAGGCTTAACGACAGAATGGGACTTTGGAACGGATACAGTACCGGCGTCAGATATTACATTATACGTGAAATGGACAATCAAAGAGTATACAGTAACCTTTGAAGACTATGATGGAACATCACTAAAGACAGAAACAGTAGAACATGGAAGTGGTGCAACAGCACCAGCTGATCCAACAAGAGAAGGTCATACTTTTATTGGATGGGATGTCGATTATAATAACATAACAGAAAATCTAACGGTTACAGCCCAGTACAATGTGAATCAATATACTGTTACCTTTGATAGTCAAGGAGGAAGTGCTGTTGGTCCGATTACAGCAGATTATGGTTCTCTAATAACAGCCCCAACAGCTCCGACAAAAACAGGATATGACTTTGGTGGATGGTATAAAGAAGCAGGCTTAACGACAGAATGGGACTTTGGAACGGATACAGTACCGGCGTCAGATATTACATTATACGTGAAATGGACAATCAAAGAGTATACAGTAACCTTTGAGGACTATGATGGAACAACACTAAAGACGGAGACAGTAGAACATGGAAGTGGTGCAACAGCACCAGCAGATCTAACGAGAGAAGGTCATACTTTCCTAAATTGGTCAGTACCATTTAACGATATAACAAGTAATCTAACGGTAAGGGCAGTATATGATGCGATTACTCATCAAGTTAGATTCCTGGACCACGATGGTACAGAGATTAATACACAGTCCGTTGAGGAAGGACAATCAGCAACAGCGCCTGATAACCCAACAAGAGAAGGGTACACATTTACTGGATGGGACCCTAGTGATTTTAGTAATATTACGTCGTCACTTGAGATAATCGCTCAGTATAGTGTGAACCAGTACACCATAACTTTTGAAAGTAATGGAGGAAGCGCTATTGGTCCAGTTACAGCAGATTATGGTTCTCTAATAACAGCTCCGACAGCCCCGACAAAATCTGGATATGACTTTGCAGGATGGTACAAAGAAGCAGCTTTAACGACAGCGTGGGATTTTTCAACGGACAAAGTATTATCAGCTGATATTACATTATACGGAAAATGGAGTAGTATCAGTAGTGGAGGAAGTTCTAGTGGATCAAGTTCAAACAGGAATTCAGATTCCACAGATGATGGAGAAGGCAATAACGAGCAAGAAGAAAATACAATTGTTATAGTAAATGGTCAAGAAGAGAAAGCTGGCACAGAGAGTGTAACAGAAGAATTAGGCGAAAAGATAGCAGAAGTTAAATTGGATTCTGATGTCATTGATTCAAAAATAGAAGAAGTCATTAGAAGTCAGAGCCAAGATATAGGTGAAACACAATCAGAAAATATTATCGAAGTACCAATATTAACTCAAGATGCTAAAAATATGACAACAATTCTAACAGGAGACATCGTTAAGAAAATGGATGAAAACAATTTTAGATTGTCTATTTTATCCGAGGCAATTAATTATGTCATTCCTGCAAAAGAAGTTGGAATTGAAAGTGTCGCTAAGAATCTTGATGTTGAGGTAGAGAACCTTAAAGAAATTGAAATTGAAGTTAAGATCAATACAGTTGATGAGAAAGTAACTAAGGAAATTGAAGAAAGAGCAAAAGCAAAAGACTATGAGATCGTTTTTCCACCAATGAGTTTTGAAGTTGTTGCTAATACAAAGACAACTTCAGGAGAAGAAAAGCAGTTAACAATATCAAAATTTAACCAATATGTGCAACGTGTGATGAAACTACCTGAAGGCATTGACCCAAGCAAGATAACAACAGGGATTGTTTATAATGAAGATGGTACTTTTTCACATGTACCGACGAGTGTATTTATGAAAGATGGCATATACTATGCAAAAATCAATTCATTAACAAATTCAAGTTATTCAGCAATATGGAATCCAGTGATTGTGCTATCAGTAGAGAATCACTGGTCAAAGGAAGCTGTTAATGACATGGCATCAAGACTTGTTATCAAAAATCCTGAGGTGTTTATACCTAACCAGGAAATAACAAGAGGAGAATTTGCAGAGTATATCACCAAAGCTCTTGGAATATACAGAACTGGTGTGGAAAATTCACAAAAGTTCTCAGATGTAGAGACATCACACGAACTGACAGATGCCATTCAAATAGCCTCTGAATACGGTATAATTAGTGGATATCCTGATGGTTCCTTTAAACCTAGCGCAAAGATCAGTAGAGAAGAAGCGATGGTCATGTATTCAAGGGCAATGGATATAGCAGGTCTAGAAGAAGTTGATAACAATCGTATAGAGAACTATATTGATAAAGCTATGGTAGCAGACTGGGCATACAATGATGTGAAAAAGGCTGTAAGTGCAGGTGTGTTCAATGGGAAAACTAATGAAACTATAAACCCTAAAGAAACCTTCACCTGTGCTGAAGCTGCAACAGCAATAAGAAATTTGTTAGTAGTTTCTGGATTAATCAACAATTAGCAGTCGACTGAAATATACCTCCTTCATGTAAGGGGGTATATTTATTATAACAATTATTGAGGGGATAGTTTTCACTTTACATCCTCTCAAATAGTCAGATTTGTTAAATTATATAATATATACTCTTCGTAGGTTTATGTTAAATTGATAGTATGTGTATTTATTGGGATATGTGCTATTAATTGCAAAGATAAGCTTTGGAGAATTAAAGATTAAAATAGATAAAAAAGGCCAAGCAAATGGGAATGATAGATATAGTATTTGACAGGAATGGTTTGGTAATTATCTTAATCTTGATTCAAATAAAGATAAGTCAGGTTTAGCAAAACAGACATTTGTAATGGATATAACTAGTTCTTACAATGATATATTGACTGATGAGTCAACGGACCTTTAGGTCGATTATCATACAAAAGAAGAGAAAATGGAGAAATATATTACGAAAAGATAGCTAGTTTTATTTGGCTGGGATGGTGATATTGTGAGAGAAAACGCTAAAAATTTAAAGATGAAAGAAGTAGCTGTTAGAATTCTTATAGTAATTATAGTGTTTACAATATGCCTATTTGTAACATTTATGTATACAGCTCTAAAATTAAAGATAATAACAGTGTATTTACCTAAAGAAATTGAGTGTGGAGAAGAGATTGCTTATTTATCGGAAAACCATCAAAGTAATAATTGTGTTCTTGTTGATATTGATGGTAATGTGTGGGAAAATTCTGAACTGGAACGTACAAATTCGTATCAATTTTACAAAGTTGATGGAATAAAAGATGTAATAAAAATTGCCAATGGTAAATTGCATTCTCTTGCCTTATGCTCAGACGGTTCTGTTTGGGCATGGGGAGATAACACTTATGGTCAACTTGGAGATGGTACAAACGAAAATCGTGAATTTCCGGTAAAAGTGCAAAAATTGAAAGATATAATGCTGATTGCATGCGGAGTAACACACAGCTTGGCAGTTGATAAGAATGGTGATTTGTGGAGTTGGGGAGATAATGAGTACTATCAATTAGGATACAGGTCTAGCGGGAATGTTCTGATTCCTACAAAAGTAAATAACATTGGAAAAGTAGTTGATATTGCTTGTGGTTCAGTACATTCTCTTACGTTGACTGAAGATGGAAATGTATGGGCGTGGGGAAGCAATACAATAAACCAGTTAGGGATTGAAGGTGTAGAGTTTTTTGATGCGCCTCAAAAAATAGAAGGATTGAAAGAAATAAAGGATATTTCTTGTGGATATGAACATTCGTTGGCGCTGGATAAGTATGGTTATGTTTGGGAATGGGGAGGTTCCTCAAGAATAAGTAAGTTTTCTACAAAAATCAAAGATTTTAGTGAAGTATTAAAAGTAGCATGTGGTCCTAATCACTCTATAGCTTTAAAAAATGATGGTTCTGTTTGGGCATGGGGCAGTAATTTTTATGGTCAAATCGGTGTAAAAGAATCAAATATGGCAATTTACCCCAAAAAGATCGAGATCTTAGACGATATAGTTAATATTTCCGGAACAAAATACAGTACAATAGTTCAGAAGAAAGATCATTCCGTGTGGATCATAAATAAGAATAATAAAAGCTATAATAAACTTGGTTTCTTGAAATGGAGTAATTAGTTAAGTTGGTACTAATTTGAAAACTTGTTAGAAGATTAAGGAAGAAGCTATTGATGGAAGTGATAATGGAGTATTAATTTTATTTGTTTTTTCAATTGTATCCATGATTATAGCATTGATTGTAAGTATAATATCCAAAAAACAAAACAATGATGACGAAAAAAAGTAACTTTTAAAGTATAAATAAAAGTTTTTTTTAACAGTATCACTGCATTCCCTGTTGTTGCATTGCTTTTAATCTCTAAAAGTCATACTTAAAATACTTCTTAACAAAATTGGTCATGGGATTTTCATTGTCTTCTTGTATATAATCTAAGTCATCATCATAGAAGTATAAATATGCTATACTATTTTTCTCATCAGATGTTCCAATCATACCAAATGATTTTGGATATTTTGCGTTATAATTGTCACTTTTATCCACTACTTTAAATGCATAGCTGTTTATTGAAAATTCGTACTCAGGGATATAATATTTACTTTCATCAAAATTAGAAATAACTTTTTGGTCTAAAAACTTATACATTTCTAGAAGCTTTTCTTTTTCCTTGTCATATGTTTCTTCATTGTAATTAACAACAAGACTTATTGTATCTGTCTCATAGATTACTATTGACTCATGATTATAATTGTATGATATATCTTTGTATTCCGGTAAATCCTCAATAGCAGGCATAAAGTTTTTTGCATGAGTATCAATCTTCCTTCCGCTATTAAGATACTTCTTAATATTTGTACTTGAATTACTACAGCCAGTAAAAGTTAGCATCAAAAAAATAACAATAATTAATAAATATCTTTTTTTCATATTAATACACTCCAAAATTAAAACGTATTTAATGTATCACAATTCCATATGAATTTAAAGTAGCAAAGCTTCTAAGCTTATCCTCATCAAAAACAAAGCTAGAACGGCACGACTTGGAATGGGCTTTCAACTAACTTGAAATCTCCGTTCCAATTTTGTATATGCACAAATTTATCTTGTATTACCGAAAAAACTTTTGTATATAAAACTATAGAGTAACGTTTCTTTTTTTAAAATCCATACAAAATAATTTTATCATACTTTTACAATATTTAAAACTTTTTCTGTAATGTAGTAATTTTTTATAAATTGCAAGTTTAAATGACGGTAAATTTATGCAAGTATGTATAGTGTTGCTTTGAAGAACTTTTAAAAAGAATAGAAAACTGAACTTAATATGCGTTGTATTTTGGCAAATTAAAGTAGTATAATGATAGAAAGATTTAAGATTAGCAAGCAATTTACATTTATACCCTTGAACTCTGGACTTTCTATTGATAGCAAATCTATTATACCGTTTTGACCTATTCACAGGATAGCAAAAAAGAGTTTGTTTCTGCTTTGCAGAAAATTAACTTGAATGTAGATGAACAAACATACTTTGGGAATTGTTCTGGGTGTGATCATTTATTGTAGAATGATATTGTGTTTATCTATTGTTTCGTATAAGGAGTGTTAACAAATGAAAAGGCTAATTAAAAGAATATTATTAGCAATAGCTCTCATACCAGCACTTTTAGTACTTTTGGTTGTTACACCATTCATAGTATCACCAATTCTTAACAATATTACATTGAGTAGCTTTTCTAAACAGATTTATAATTATCCTTTACCTGAGAATATGGAGTTGATAGAAAAGAAAGCTGTTTGCGGTAAGTTAAACGGTAATGGAAATGGTATGGATTATTTCGCTTGTATTCTTATTAAAACTGACATGACAATAGACCAGATAAAGCAGTATTATAAAGATAAGGAATTTAAATCTGCCAAAAAAGATAAAGAACATGTGGTTAATGTAGAAGTTTCAGAAATATGTTGTGGGTTTTATTATTCGAGTACTTTCGTTCCACATTTTGGGCATATGTAGTAATTTTCGCTTTTAAATATATAATATATTGAAGCAGGAATAACACCTATTATCAGAAATATTAAATTCTCTTTTCTTTCTCTTATTAAATAAGCGTAGGGAACAAAACCCAAAATCATTAGAAATAAAAACATAAAAAAACTTCCGTTTTGTTTAATTTGTGCATAACCTTTATAGTTGCAATTTGGATTCGAGCAAAGGGATTTTGTTTTCTTCAAGATCATATAACGTATAATTTCAATGAGTGTAACTATTAGAAAAAATATAATAAATGCAATCATTTTTTGGCCCCCTTATTTAATATGAAATTAATAGCGCTTATTATTAGTATCGGAAAAATTTGAGAAAAATAAATATTTTTAATGAAATTAAAGTTATAATAACGCAAGAGAGAAGGGGGGCTTTTATTTTACTTTTTCCCACACGCTATTATTTTGGTTGTTCATTTTTTGCATTCCTTTCTACCAAACATAACCGCAAAGGTATAATACTTATAGATACAGCTAACATCCTTTAATCCTATTTCAGTAAACCACTCTAATTGCTGCTTTAATGTTGTTTCTTTGTCTAGCTTCATTCTTTCATATGCTGACATTATATCTTCCTTTGATAAACCACTTTTTTCTATACTTTCCTTCCATATTTTTTTGTTAAGGTTATCTATATAAGGAGTTTCTCCTATTACTTGATCAGCATTTATAAAAATTCCGTTTGGTTTTAAAACTGAATAGCATTTTCTGAGTAATTCTTTTTTATCTGTATCTTCTAAATGATGAATTGAGAGTGCGGAAACAACCATATCAAACTCTTCTGATAGATTAATTTTTGTATAATCACCTACTATATACTTTATATTCTCATTTCCACTAAATCTTTGCCTTGCTACTTCAAGCATTTTTTCAGAAATATCTATAAGCGTTATTTTGGCTTCAGGATATTTATCAAGTAAAAAGTATGAAAACAAACCTGTCCCAGCACCAATATCCAATATTTTAGGTGTATTTGTTTTTACATCTGCTACAGATACAGAAATACTATAAAACTCATCAAAACATGGTATAAGCATCCTTCTTTGACTATCATACTTTTTTGAAATTTCATCAAACTTATTTTGTATTTGGCTCATATTGTTTTCTCCTCTTGTGAATTGATATTTTTAGTATATATAATGATATATGTGTATTTTTATATTAACACATATTATTTCTAGAATAAACTCCAAATCCTAATATAAAATTAAACCTAATTGGATAACTTTTTTGAATTTTATCTTACTTAGAATTAGAATGTTCAACATTATTCTCTTTCGTAATAGTACCGCATATCAAGAAGATCTTCGTGTTTGCACAAACCGAATAAATGAGAATGTGCAAACCGTTCATTTTCATCATCTTCAATATCGTGATATCTACTAGCTTCATTAGCCATATATAAGAAACCATAACTATTAGATGAGATTGTTAAGAAATTACTCCTCTTATCAACGTTGAGGGTTCCATTTAGCTTCCACCATTTATTGTCGGTGTAAGTGATATCTGGCACTGCAATATCGATAAATTTTCTTTTGCTATAATCTAACATCTTAAGTAATCTCATAATTTTCTTGCTGCTTAACTGTGTATACTGATAGTTATAAATTATCATATCTAAATGGAACTCTGTTGAGCTTGGGTACCAGCCATGGAACTTTTCAACTTCTTTAGCGTTGTCTTTTACTCTAATTAGGAAATTATCTTTTATACTTTCTGACGCTATCTTAAAAATATTCCCTAAGAAATCAAAACCCATAGCATTTGCAAGAATTGTTGGTGTATCGCCTTGTGGATATACCACTCTCATTTGTCTTGGAACATCAATAACATCAAATAATTTATAAATCTTTGATTCTATCTGTAAATCATAAAATGTGAACTGCATTATGTTCTCCTTTCGAACTGTTTATTCAAAATACTAGGATTAAATTGAAACTTACTTAAAATTAGTTATATCATATGTTACATATTCATTTTCTAAATGATATCCTAACTTTTTTGCCAAATTTGCTGATTCTATGTTTGCAGAATCCCAACTTGGATAAATACCTTTGTTAAGACATTCAAGTATTAGTTTTGAAGCACATGCAAGTGCAAAACCTTTTCTACGATACTCTTCTTTTGTATCTATTTGAATTTCTATCCCATTATTATATACTGTGTAAGAGGATGCGCCACAAACAATATCATCATTATGAATTATAACAAATCCAATTCCTAATTTTTTATAATGGTCGTAATTTGAAAATTGTGAACAAAAATCTTTTGACCATTCCATCCTTAGAACTCTATTAAATATTTCTTCATCTATCTTTCGTATGGAATATTCTGCTGAGAGTTTATTAATGTATGTTTTTAATCTTTCTAAATCAAATGCTTCGGGTTCTTTTTTAAAAGCATAACGCATAAATCTATGATAGTTGCCGTTATATTTCTGTTCAATTATCTCTCCCCATTCATTGCTTCTAGGTACCATTAAAATAGAAGGTGAAGTAAAATAATCTGGAATGTTTTTTACCAAATCTAAATTTGGAGCACCTGCAAAAAAAGAGACATCTCCAACTAAAACCTGTGCTGATTTGGGGTTTTGAATATCATCAACCCAATCATTTCCCATATATCCTTGTAAACAAGACCATACCATTGTTTTATCCCAATCATCAAATATGGGAGCGATTTTATACATATATTCTTTTGATAAAATAATACATAATTATTACCTCCAAAGTTTTTTTCTTTTTAAAAAATAAAGTGCATGGATGTGCGTGACTTTCGGAGTATTTTATCTAACATGGCCACTGTTTTTTCGTCCGAAGTCAGCTAACTTTTACATATGTAATAAATTTAATATATACATAAATTTCTTTTGCATGGGCTGAAAAATTACATACAAATTGTTTTAGTTTAATGTTCTATTCTATTATCTAAATTCTTACTCAATAATTTTATCATATTTTTTCTAACTGTTTTATAATTATATTCCAAATTATTGTATTTGAAGATCAAAAGTGAATCATCATCTTATAACACTTTGGTTGTAGTCATAAGCTACCTACCAAAGATGATATACCTCTCATTCTAATCAACATTCCCTTTAATAAATTGCCAAAACTTTCTACATTTGAACAAATAAAAACTGAAGATAACCAAAAAGTGTTTTTGATATCTTGTGAAATTCCTGATGTAGATAACACTATATGGGAAGATTGAAAAATGTGCAAGAAAAATATTGAGATATATTGGTCAAATGAATAAGTTGATTTTTTAGTATTGTAGATCTTATTGAACTAAAAACCCGATATGAGATTTCCAAGCTTTTAAAAATTGTAGGATTTAATTTTTAGATTCTTATTTACTAAGATCTTCTAAGTGATAATAATACGTTGAGTCAAAAAAATGGGGCTGTCGCACTAAGCAATTAGAGCGCAGCTCCTTTTTGTGTAAAAAATAAATCCCAGACTCCGAAAAGTCAGGGATTTATGGTAAAATATTTGTATGCTAAAACAAAATATTTTACAAAAAAAT
>Ga0207721_100034_pt1 | contig 199176 bp, 149 predicted proteins | sample TtaePargueraPR_3_FD_187756 | JGI IMG/M metagenome (GOLD analysis project Ga0207721, IMG submission 187756) | Aerobic enrichment media microbial communities from Bioluminiscent Bay, La Parguera, Puerto Rico - Tt and P2 (1) (SPAdes) | ecosystem: Environmental > Aquatic > Marine > Unclassified ... | reverse complement strand
AAAAACCGACCGTTTGGTCTGGTAAATAAAATCAAATTATACAAGAAGAACAAATAAATTATTCTTTTTTTTCATGAAATCCGGCTGTTTTCTGCCAACGGCCACTCTCTTTTTCAATCTTTTTTGTTTCGAGAAACAAATGCTATTTCACACGGCACAAGCAGGTTCAAGCGATTTTCCGTTGATTTTCTTTTCCGGAATACTCAAAAATTCTTCTCTTCCTGTAGCGTTTCAAATATTCAATCCGTATTCTACTTGTATATAAAATTTAGGGTATAAAAGAAGAGATTCTATCCGAGCCTGGATAGAATCTCACAATTCTAAATTACAAATAATTCAAAATTTTTAAACGTTTAAAATTAATTAAAAATGAAAAAAGAAAAAATTAGTTTGAGAATTCTTGTCTGCCTGATGCTGGGAATGGCATGTTTTTCTTCTTGCAAAAAAGACAAAGACGATCCGGCACTGGTAGCTGCTGTTGATGTTTATGGAAAAAAAATTACGGGCACCACTGAATCAAGAACTGCACTTATTTTTGTTGCACAGGGCAATAAAGACCTAAACTCAGTAAAAGTTAAAGCACCGGGAAAAAGTGGCAAATCTTATACACTAACTGCAAATAAAGCGACAAAACGTATCTTTCAATACACTCCTATTGCCAGCGATTACAAAAAAACAAAACCGGTAGCAGGGAAATATGTATTTACAGTTGAGAGTACCGAAAAAGGAGAATCTAAAATAACAATGACAGATGCACTGGCTGCTGATACGCTGGCTGCTATGGTTATAAGCAAAACCGAATTTGCCAGTTCGAAACTGAAAACCACATGGAAAAAAGTAAAAAATGCAAATAATTATGTACTTCGGTTAAAAGACAAAAAAGGAAATATTATTTTTTATCAAAAGGGGATAAAATCCAGTATCGATAGTTACTCGTTTGGCACGTCAACAAAAGGCTGGCAAAGCAAAACAAAAGCAGTAAAAGGTACTAAGTACACATTAGAGGTAATTGCCGTATTGTATGAAAAAGGAGCAAAAGCACAGAGCCAGGCTGCCAATGTACAGTTTATTTCTGTTGGGCAAAAAGAGATTACCTGGGGAAAATAACACGACTTTTTCGTAGTAAAATTTATTGTGCCACTCTGCTATGCAATCAATCATGCTGCAGAGTGGTTTTTTTATGGAACAAAGCCCCAAATGCAGGCTCACCTTGTGCCTCTAAAAATATAAATCTTCTTTTATTTGAAGCTCACTCCCTGTTTTATTTTTGCTTTTTCGGAAGAAAGCCGCAAATAAAAATATACGACAGTAAAAACAACATAAATGGCAGCCTGCAAGTACAAAATAAGCATATCGTGTTTTATCCCAGAAATCCCCACCCCCATTGTTCGCAGTCGAAGATAAGCAGGAATCGCGGTGGTTGTAGGGAATACTTTTGACAGTATAACAATCCATTCGGGCATAGCAGATATCGGCCATGAAAGTCCGCTAAGGAATAAAGCAACAGGAGAAATAAAAATCATAAAAACAATTGACGACTCACGATGCCGGAATAAAGTTGAAAGCGTAGTCCCCAGGAAAATAACAGCGACAAGAAAAGGGAACAACAGCATCAGCACCTGGAGGATCGTGCTCTTATCCGGATATTGGTACCAATGATGTATCAAAATCACAGCAAAAGCAATATTGAAAAGCGAAAGCAACAGGTATGTCCCGGTTTTTCCGAGCAAATAAGGAATTATTTCCCGTCTTCTTTTTTCGAGAGAAAGCACAAAAGGCGTTTGTTTTGATGCAGAAAAAGATCCCCCGATTATTCCCATCCCAAGTAGCAGGGTTTGCTGGATAATCAGCAAGATTAACCCCGGCATTATAAAACTGCCATACGAAGCATTCGGATTATACAATATATGTGCATGCGCACTAATCGGGCTACAAGCCACACGAGCCTGTCCCGTCGATTTGCCTTCAAACATATAGCGTTTTACCGATACTCCTGCATTAAAATAGGTATTTACTGTATTAGCGGCTAATATAGCAGCTTTATATTTCAGGAAATAACTTCCGTCGGCATATACAGCTACATGCGTTTGTTTTCCGGCAAGAATATCTTTTTCAAAATCGTGAGGAATAAGCAAAGCCCCGGTTATTTTCTTCTCCATAAAAAGCTGCTCTGCCTCTTTCAAACTTGCAGGTTTCAGGTTAACCTGCAACTCGTGAGAAGCATCTAACATACGGGTGTATTGCCGGCTTAACGGGCTTTGATCAAGATCAACCACGCCAAACGAAAGCTCAGTCAGCGATTCGCCTGAATAACCAAGCGAATAAGTAAATGCATAAATAAGCACTGCCCCTATTAAAATAAGTAAAGCCCCGCTATCTTTAAAAACTGCACTTAACTCTTTTTTAAAATGAAGTACTATTAATTCCAAACTATTTGGGATATGCTGTTTCGTATTCATGACTTATTGTTTTCCCCAGTATTTTTCATCGTTTAAACGTCGTTTGTATAAAGCAAAGCCGGTGAATGCCACTAATGTAAATATCAGAATACGACAAATAAGTGGCAATGCATCGCTGACAGGAGCTCCACGCAATGCCTGCGAAATAAACAATTGTTCCCACCATGTAAACGGGAATAGAGCGGCAAACCCCCTTGCCACTGCTGGCATTCCTTCAAACGGAAAAGTAAGGCCGGAGAAAGTTACCGCCATCATCGCATAGGCACTAGCAACCGATAACGAAAGACGCAGATTATAAGTAAGACCAACCAACCATATTCCCAGTAACTGGTAAGTTAGCATGGTTATAAGCTGGCCTGCCAGCAACAAGGGGAAACTCCCGTTTAAAGGCATCCCTTCTACCTCGAACAATAATACATTTATCAACATGGCAAAGCCGGTAAAAATTACGGTGTAAGGCAATAATTTTCCCACAATAGCCAACCTAATGCTATTATTACTCAACTGCAATAGCTCCTTTCCTGTTCCTCGTTTCAACTCGTTTCCAAAGGTGTAAATCGACGAAAGAAAAGAAAACAACACTAACATTATGTTCAACAATGCCGAATTCAGGAAATAGTTATAATTGGTATACGGGTTAAATAAAACGTGTTGCTTCACCTCAACCGGCATCACACGTACCAAAGCCTGTGAATAATTCTTTCCGGCAAGCATTTGTTGTTTCAACTGTACACCTGCCGATATTGTTGCAATTGTTTTTAACACGGCACGCTGCACTATTCCTCCGGTTAAAACATTGGTACCGTTAATATAAACAGGAACAACAGCACCGTTGCCCAAATAAACGTCCTTTTCCAAATCATCGGGAATTAAAACAATTGCATTTACGGCAGAACTTTCCAACATTTTTCGTGCATAAAAAATATCGGAAGGCGAAACAGCAACCTTTAAATCGGGAGATGCTTCCAGGGCATTTCTCAGCTTTATCGAAAGCGTTGAATTATCGTGGTCAACCACCGCAATATCCAAATTTTGGGCTACCCCCTGCCTGAAAATAAAATATAATGAAAAGATACCAATCAGAGGGCCAATGAACAAAAGGAAACGATAAGCAGGATTCTGCTTTATCTTTTTAATCTCGCGCCGAAATACCTTAAATACCGGATGTTCTCCCTTTTTTCCCATTCTTATTTTATAAAAATTTTACTTATTCTCCTAATGCCAGCTCAAGTGTCGTATGCCTTTTATTCATCCAATTGACTACAGATAGTCATCGGCGGAATAGTACGACAGGCTTGGTTTGACGCGACACGAGTACCGATGAATCACAAAGTAACCACGGCAGTCATTCCCGGGCGTAAGTCTTGTATTTTCGTTACCGGACGCGCCTCTATTTCAAACGATTTCAGGTCGAATTCGCCCGATGTTTTGGTGGCATTATAACGAGCGAAATTGGCTGTCGGGCTAATATAAGTTACCTTAAATTCATAGCTTTTGTTTTCCAGCCCCGGGAGCATTGCCTTAAATGTTTTCCCCATTTTAAAATGGCTTAAATAATCTTCTCGTATATAAAACGTCACCCAAATATCGTCCATATCCTGCACGGTAACTACCGGAAATCCGGTTGAAACCAATTCGCCTTCTTCCACATTAAGTCCCGATACTTCGCCATTCGAAATGGAATAAATGGTGGTTTCATCCAAATACGCTTTCACCTGTTCTATGGCAGCATCGGCACGTTTTACAAGGGCAGCAGCAGTAGCCTTATCCTCTTCTCTTGCTCCTTTTTCGGCTTTCTGCCATACAGCTTTGGCTGCATTTGCCGTTTCTCGGGCGGCTTTCATTTTTGTTTCGGTCTCATCTCGTTTTTGTTCCGGCACTACCCCTTCCTGAAATAAATTCTGAATACGCTGAAACGTTTTCTCACCAAACTGTGCTGCAGCTTCTGCTTTAATGTAGGTACGGTAAGCAGCCTCAATATCTTCGCTGCGTGCACCTTTTTGTGCCTTCCGGCTTTGGGCTCTAGCTGCCATACGCGCAGCATTGGCTTCGTTAAGCTTTGCATCAATTTCGGGGCTGTCTATCGAAAAAACAAAGTCGCCCTTATTAATTCTCTGTCCTTTTTCTACGGCAATCTCCTGTACCCGTCCCGGGACTTTCGAAGCCAGTTTGTATTCTTGGGCTTCCACTTCGCCCTGCAAAACAACAGGCTTTGGTTTCAGAACAACAATTAAAGTGTAAACGACAAACGCTACAATTCCAATTAGTACAAATAAGGTGGCAAGTGTTTTTTTATTCATGATTATCTTTTTTATTTTCTAATGATTCTGAAATTGTATTTGCTCCCTTGGAAAAAGAAATAAACTCACCAGGAGCCCCGACAACCTGAAGAAAACAGGCTAACGACACATCGTAGTCGTATAAAACTTTTAAACGGAGTGCCTTTACCTGTGCAACTTTGGTATGGGCTTCAACCACCGATGTTGAGGATGCAAAACCTTCGTTAAAAGCTTTCTCTGTACTCGATACATATTCCTCGGCCAACTCAAGAGTCGTTTCCAATTCGGCCTTTTGTTCCATCTGCATATGTAATTGCTGATACAATTTAGTAAGGTAAGCCTCAATATCGTCGTTGGCTTTTTGCCCGGCATATTCTACCTGGTTTAACATCGTTTCGCTAACATGCACTTCATTGTTGCGCCCCATGCCGTTAAAAAGAGTCCACTTCATCCCTATCCCCACCATCCAATCAGGCATATACTCCGAAAGGTTTTTATCGGCAATATTATAATTTCCCATCATGGCTATTGTGGGCAGGTAATCGCGTTTATTTACTTTATACTTTATACGTACCAACTCTTTTTTTCCCTGTATTTGTTGCAACTGAGGGTTTTCTTTTTGGGCTCTTGCCACCCAATCCGGCAACGCACTTATTTCTTTATTGATAAACAAATGGCTCGTCGGAAAAACTTTGCCCAATGAATCGTTTGCTAAGGTTGCTGTTAAGCCCGAACGTATAATTTCCAGATTCCGAATAGCCTGTTTGTATTCCCGGTAGGCCTCATTTTTCGAGACTTCGGCATGTAAAAGCTCTACTTTTGCAATCATCCCGTTGTCGAACATTTTTTGCGCATCGTTGTAATGTTTCGTCATGCTAGCAAGCATTTGTTTACGTACCTGCTCCACCTGCAAGCCCAATTCCAGTCCATAGTAACGCTGCACCAGTTCTGCAAGCATTGCCCCCTGCTTAACGCGCAAATCTTCTTTGCTGATATCAAGATTCACACCGGCAGCCTGTTTTGCTCCCCTGATTTTACTTCCGGCATAAATTGGCCAGGAAAAACTGGCAGAAACTGTTGCAAAATTTTTCTTCTGAATTGTTTTGTCCCAATCGGCAGCTTCAATCTTATCGGCAGCCTTCAGCAAATTTGTACGAACAGCCTGTGTACTTAAATCATCTGTAAGAACCGGCATTGCCGCGCTTGTGCTTGCATCAGGATTAGGCACTCCCGAAAAAACACCATAATTACCCAACGTGGTATACAAGGGTAAAATAGCATCACGTACCGAAGTAAGGTCAAGATGCAACGGATCAGACATGGTAACTGCCTGCGCATTTAACGATATGGTAGGCATTTGCAGGCCATTCTTCACTTTCTGTTCGAACTCCTTTTGCCTGATTTGTTCTTTCATCCGCAGTAATCCAGGATTGCGTTGCTCCATCATTTGATAAGCTTCTTCGAAACTCAACAATTGAGAAGCAGACTGCCCCAAAATGTTTTGCGTAGATATTAGAAGCATTCCACAAAGGAAAATCTGACATATACTCTTTTTCATCGTGTTCCTATTCATTTTAACAACTTATAAATTAAGTACAAAAGGTGTTCGGTATCTTTCCGGTTTATTATTGTGTCTTTCTTTCTCAGTTTCTGTTTAATATATTGATAAACGGTTGTCAATAATATTAAATAAAGGTCATCATCGGTTAAGGCTGGGTCAAGCTTTCCTGATTTTTTCCCCATCTCTGCTAATTGATGAATATTCCGAAAAGTATCGGCACGGATTTCTTCATCAATAACAAAACTGTAATCGTTGGTTAATATAATTAAAAATTTAATTTTTACGGGGTCTGAATTCGCAATTTCCACAAAATGTTCAACAATATGCTTAATGTTTTCATCGAAAGAAAGCTGCTTCTGCACAAGGACGTTGAATTTATTAACAATCTCTAAGTACACCTCATGAAATATAGAGGTAACCATCTCGTATTTACCGGGGTAATGCATATAAAAATAGCCGGAAGCAACCGCTGCATCTTTGCTGATTAACGCTACCGAAGCTCCCCCGTAACCATGCTTAACAACCATCTTCATTGTTGAGTGTTTCAAACGTTGTATCTTTTTCTGATCAATTATACGTGCCATACTATTAATTAATAAATGAATGCTCATTCATTATTACAATACAAAAATAGAAACAATAGGAGGATCATTGAACAAACCATTTACTGAATTAATAATTCGTTCACATAAAAACATGAAAAAACACTGTATGAGAAAAAAAACACGCAAAACGGGACAAAAAAAAGGCCATTGAGAAAATAGATTATTTCTTTTGTGTCAAAAGAAGAAAGTAGAAAAATACAGTTCCCGCAGCAGGGAAAAGAAATAAAAACTTAGTATCTTCGTAATTTCGTGTTGAAAATTATATTGCCAGATAACAATGCGTTTTGCACCTTTCTTTATGGCTTATGATTTTTACTAAATTAAATAACTATGAAAACATCACTACTCTTACTGATTTTAATTGCATTATTTGGATGCACACCCAAAAAGACAGACAAAAAAAATAAAGTAAACAAACAGCCATTATGGTCGGTTCAATTTGCAGAAAGTGCGATGCATCAGGCAGACAGCTTAATTCACTACCAGGCTAATACCCCAAGATATGGTTATGATTATTGTTTTTTAGGCGATGCCATCTACAAACTGAACAATATTGATGCAAAATACGGCAATTACCTGAAAAATTATATCGATTATTTCTTGCATGAAGACGGTTCCATCGAAGGATACAAATTATCGGATTACAATATCGACAAAATCCGTGGAGGGAATAGCATGATTACACTTTATAAAAAATATGGCGACGAAAAGTACAAAAAAGGAATAGAAACATTATTGAAACAGGTCAAATCACAACCTCGCACAAAGTCTGGTGGATTTTGGCACAAAAAAAGATATCCTTATCAAATGTGGCTCGATGGCCTGTACATGGCCTGCCCGTTTCTGGCCCGGTATGCCAAAGAGTTTAACCAGCCTCAATGGTTCAACGAAGTAACTTTTCAGCTACAGGAAGTTTACAGAAATACACTTGATAAAAAAACAGGACTGGTTCGCCATGCCTGGGACGAAAGCCGCCAACAACGCTGGTGCGACAACCAAACCGGCCAGTCGAAACACTACTGGAGCCGCGCTACCGGCTGGTATATGATGGCAATGGTTGATGTACTGGAATATCTGCCCGAAAACCACTCACAGCGCGATTCTATCATTTCAATACTAAATAAGCTAAGTGAAGCTTTATTAAAAGTCCGCGACTCCAAAACCGGTTTATGGTATCAGGTATTAGACATGGGAGAAAAAGAAGGAAATTACCTCGAAGCATCAGGATCGGCCATGTTTATTTACGCCTTTGCCAAAGGTGCTAAAAACGGATGGATTGATAAAAAATACTTAACCATTGCCCACGAAGCATTCAACAGCCTGACTAAAAATCTTGTAAAAAAAGATAAAGATGGCTATACAATATTAACCAATACCTGCGGAGCCTGTGGGCTGGGAGGAAATCCATACCGGGAAGGAGATTACAATTATTATGTAACCGAGAGAAAAATAGACAACGACCGCAAAGGCGTAGCTCCCGCAATATTAGCAGCAATTGAGTTAGGAGAGTAAGAAAAATGGAGCGTAGTAGTTTTCTGTCGCAGGACGAAACAGCTCACAAAAACGCGAAGAAAGGAAAAAGTGGGCAGCGAAAAGATGCAGAAAGATAGTGACTGGATTTGGGCTGAGCAAAGCCAAACATCAAGGAAAACTATCGCATATAAAAATTCGTATAATGAGAAAACTGTATTGAAGAATAAGAAATAAATTATAAAAATGAAAAAAATTACAACATTACTGTTTGTTATTGCATTAACAATCCAACTACATGCACAAAACAAAACAGATGTAAGTTTATTTATGCGTTCTGATAGTCTGCAACAATCAGAAATAAGCAATAAATCGGGAGATCTATACCGCACAATCGGGCATCACGGGCCGGCAGTAGAAAACGAATGGATGGCTCTACGCCTTTATTTCAGCGAAAAAACAGCTATTGACGTGTATAACAAGGCAAAACCCGGTCTCGAATTACATGAAAAAGGATGGTATCCCAGTCCTGAAGCACAAAAAGAAGGATGGGGTGCGGACTATTACAAAGTTGGACAAACAGTAGGCTTAGGGGGTGTGAGACTTTGGGACGGAGAGAAAGTTGTAAAATTAAATCCGGTTTCGAACCGCACAGCAAGGGTTGCCAAAGAAGGCAATTGCTCTTACATGGAAATGCTGTCGGAAGATGTACCTTACAAGGGAAAAAAAGTAGACATATTGGTAAGAGTAACGGTTTATTCGGGCGAACGCAATGCCAAAGTTGAAGCTTTTGCTTTAACAGACGAGCCAGTACAATTTGTTACCGGAATTAATTACCACAAAGGCGAAGAAATTCATAAAACAGATGGACTTATCGCCACCTGGGGCATACACCCTGAAGATGTTGCTGCCGAACTGGTTAAAATTGGCGCAGCCATAATGTACAATCCCAATGATTTTGAAATGACCAAAGACGACGGCACTCAATTTCTGCTAATCAGCAAACCATGCAAGCAGTTAAAAACATGGGTATCATCGGCCTGTGCCCGCGAACAGAAAATAAATACGATGAAAAAATTCATTAAATTTTTAGAAAAGTAGTCCCCAATAATTCAAATTTCTTTTTCCCTGCATTTTCGACGAAAATGCAGGGAAAAAGAAATTTATTAGGTTAAGCGTCCAAACTCCTTACTTAAAAGCATCATTCAAAGTTCGTATGGTCAATACTTCCTTTAGTTTTTCTTCCGAAATTGCTGTTTTTAAATTAACCGTTACTTTCTCATTAGGCAGCATATCAAAGTAATTATCCGAAAAAAAGCCTTTCTCATCACCAATTTGCAGATACACATTTTTAGCCAGCTTGTCGGTAGTTAATACGATATCGAAACCCGACTCCGTTTTTTTGATTTCGCAACCAACTTCAGGTTTCGGGATACTCAGATTTTTGTACGGCAGGAAGTAGTAATAATTTTTCGATAATACCTTATTGTTCTCAAGCAATTCGGCCACAAATACCATATTTTTAATCTGACGACGGTATTTAAACCGTAACTCATTTCTATTTACATCGTAATAATTGTCGCAGGAGTTGGCAGGCAGTTCTACCAACGAAGCTTCTTCCCAAATCACTTTACCATCAAAATCGACAATACTTAAACGCAATTCGGCCTTTACCGGTTTCAACCTGTCATTAACAATTCCTACTTTAAATTTTATACCTTCTTCATAAGGACTAACCAAAACATCGTTAAACCCCTTTTTTACATAATACTGAAGAGCTTTCCAATTCTGATAATAATCGGTAGAACTCCATGAAGCTACCGGCCAGCAATCGTTTATCTGCCAATACAGGCTGCCCATGCAATAAGGCATTGCACGACGATGACCTTCCAGCCCAAATTTTATTCCTTCGGCCTGCAACACTTGGTTTACATACAGAAACGATTCGAAATCTTTAGGATGCGGAAATTCTTTCAACATATAATATTCAATTGTACCGTTGCCAATTGACGAACGCTGGTGCGATTTCATAACGTCAGAGAATATATTGTAATCAGCAGGAATTGCATATTTTTTTACCGAAGCAATTTCGGGGAAGCTTTGGAACCCGTATTCGCTCATAAAACGCGGGATATGCGTTACATAATTTTTAAAAGGTTCTTTGCCCCACCAGACGCCCCAATAATGCTCATCTCCATTGGCTCCGTCGGGAACAATTCCCATGCCGGAAGAAGGGCTGGAGCCCCAGTATGCTCTTTGAGGATCAAAATTTTCGACTACCCTTGGCAATGTTTTATGAAATATATCCTCATAAGCTTTCCATACTTTTTTCGACACATCTCGTCCTTGTTTCTCAGCAGACTTCTTCCACCCCCAGCTATTCCAGGCTGTAAGGATTTCGTTATTTCCGCACCACAAAGCAATACACGGATGATTCCGCAAGCGCTTCACATTATCAACAGCTTCCCGGCGGACATTCTCCAGGAAATCATTATCGCCGGGAAACATAGCGCAGGCAAACATAAAATCCTGCCAAACCAGAATTCCGGATTCATCGCACAGTTTATAAAAGATATCATTTTCGTAAATGCCACCTCCCCAAACCCGTAGCATATTGTTATTCGACTTTTTAGCCGTTTCAATAACCGTTTTATAGTTTTCTGTTGAAACCCGAGGCAAAAACACATCATTGGGAATATAGTTAGCCCCCTTCATAAATACAGGATGCCCGTTCAGTTTAAAATAAAAAGAAGTGCCTTTTTGGTCTTTCTCACGCACCAGTTCAAGCGTACGTATCCCAATACGATTCTCCAGTTTTTGTTTTCTCCCTTTCATATCCAGTTCTCCGGATAATGTATAAAGATGTGGTTCTCCCAGTCCGTTTGTCCACCAGAGTTTTGGATTTTTAATTTCAAAATCTACCGGATACGTTTTTTCTCCTTTTGTAAGATTAACAATAGCTGTAGCCAGGATTATTCCACTATCCCTAACGGCAAGAGTGGCTTTTCCTCTTGCCGTTGCATCTATTTCGAAAACAGCAGTAAAAGAGGCTTTTTCTTTGGTAACATCATGTTGCACAAATTGAATGTTGTTTATTTTTGCCTCGTCCCAGGCTTCGAGATAAACCGGGCGCCATATTCCGCTGGTTACCAGTCGCGGTCCCCAGTCCCAACCATAATGATAGCCCGCCTTACGCGTATAGATGCTTACTTTTTTCCCCTCTTCTACCTGTCCGCGTTTAGCCTGGTCGTTTCCTGCTCCGGGATAAACGAAGCCATTGGCATTGTACTTTTTCAGGCCTTCGGCTATAGGTGAATGAAAAATAATGTGCACTTTATTTTCGCCGGCCTTTAGAGCATTTTTCACATCGGTTTTCCATTCTCGAAACATGTTATTGGCCGAAAGAATTTTCTGCCCGTTAAGAAAAACATCGGCATAGGTATCCAATCCTTTAAAATCAAGAGCAATGCGGTCGCGCTGCAAAAAAGTATCTTCCACGTTAAAGGTTGATTTGTATTCCCAACCGACCTTGTCAATCCATTGCACATCAAGTTCGTTGAGGCGATAATACGGGTCTTCAATTTTGTGGTTATCAATTAAATCGGTGTGTACAGTTCCCGGCACAGTAGCCGGAAGCCATTCATTTTTCCCTGCCTGACTAAAAGTCCAGTCTTTTTTTAATTCTTTTCGTATCATAAGGTTCGGATCCCGGGGTTTTCTTTTGCAGCCTGTAATAATAAGAAAGCCGGAAAGGGCTATCATACTTATTCGTAAAAACTTCATCTCATTAAAATTAAAGGTATTACACAAAGTCCTTTACGATAAATTAACCTGTAAAATTCATTGAATTTTTACGATTAAGAATTTCACATTCATACAATTTGCTTCTTTATAAACATGAACAAGCCGGGTTACAATTTATTTATCGCAAATGCCTGTCGGCAATAGCAAGGCGCTTCATTTTAAAAATAAAAATCAGTATAAAATTGAGAATTTCGGGGGAAATAACCTAATAAAAATCATAAAAAAACCACTTGTCTTTTCGGACAAGTGGTTTTTATCATCAGAAGAGTTCTTTTTCTTAAGATTCTGCGCCTTTTTCTTCTTCAGGGGCTTTTTCTTCTGCAACAGGAGCATCGGCTTCGGTTGCTTCTTCTGTATCGGCTTCAGCTTTTGCTTCTTCCTCTACAGTTTCGGCTTCAGCTGCCAATTCTGCATTTTTAGCGGCTATGGCAGCAGCTCTTTCTTCATTTACTTTCTTTTCAGCTTCGAACTGCTTTTGGGCAACAGCATCAGCTTCACCTTTCAGGCGATTAACTTTTGCCTGAATTTTAGCTTCTTTTTCTTCTAACCATTTTTCCAAACGCTTTTCAGCTTCGGCTTCATCGAAAGCTCCTTTTTTAACGCCACCCATAAGGTGTTTTTTGTAGAGTACACCTTTATAAGACAATATTGCCCTAACGGTGTCGGTAGGTTGTGCGCCTTTCATAAGCCAATCGTAGGCTTTATCAAAATCGAGATCTATAGTAGCAGGATTTGTGTTCGGATTATAAGAACCAATCCGTTCAATGTACCTGCCATCTCGTGGCGCCCTGCTATCAGCTACCACAATGTGGTAGTAAGCATAACGTTTGCGGCCGTGCCGCGCTAATCTCATTTTTACCGGCATAATCCTTTTTTTTGAAAATGTGGCGCAAAGATAGCATAATATTTTGATCCCCAAAGGTATTTCCCTGTATTTTTCAATGCAACATGCGGTTACGTCGAAACTTCGGTCTCGGTCGGTGTCTCCTCTTCGGGATTTTTAATATTTGAGCTGTTATTCTATGCCTAAAACTTCCCATGGCTAAATATCTTCTTATTGTATAAAATTTAAATCGCAATGGTTTGCCCCACCTCAATACTATTTCCGTTTAATTTGGCAGGAATCCATTGTGGCATTGATAATAATATCTTCTTTATCTCATCTTCCACCGAGCCAGACACTTCTCTTATAAACTTAAAGTCTACCACATTTCCGAATTTATCAACAGTTATAGTTCCAATCATATCTCCATGGTATTTTATTTTTTTATCACTCAATTTCTGTATTACATAATTTTTTATCACTTTTCGATTTTCCTGCTCACTTTTTGCATCTAAAAACAGAGCGGGATTTGCAATTGAGCTATTCAACACCTGCGGCTTATCACATTTCACAATAACTGTTTTTCGTCTCTTCTTAAACGTTTGCGCCAGATTTATAGGACAAGACACATCCGGGGCTGCTTCAATTCCCCAATCGGTTTCGCACTTAACACACCTTTTAAGGAGTTGCTGAATCTCAATCAACCTCGAAATTCCGTCTTTGGCATCCCAGGCTCCGAAATATATTCGATCATAATAGTTTGTAGAACGACAAAACCCGTTCATATAGTTTTTACTAATTACAGAATATTTATTATTAGCGGTAAAGAGCTGTAGATAAACCGACAAACTGTCGTCGCTATATTTCAAACAAATTCCATCAGGATGTAAATCGTTAAGCAAGAAAAAATCTTTATAGGAAGCTACCATTTTCCGATTAGTATTACTCAAAAATCTTTTATCATATAAAACAATTCTTCGCTTCGATTTCTCCCACTTTAAAAAATATTGAGTTTTAAATTCTCGACCTTTTATTTCAGAAGATATAGTCAATGGAAGCCGATTAACTTTTTCTGAAACGATTTGCATCAAACTATCAACATTGCTGTTTCTCTGACAAAATACGTTCGTCCCAATTATCACTCCGAATAATACAGTCAAAATTTTCATCTGTCTAAATTTTTATAAAGCCCGTTTGTGGGGTGAGATAAAATATCAATTATACTCCTAGGTGCCTCAGTTATTATCTCAGCCATGGGCTGTCTCATTTTATTTTTCGCCAAAATTGTAACTTTAACAAAAGAAAATAAAGTAAATACAACTTTTTATCGTCCCCCAAACACGCAAAACACACTTTATCAGACACTTAACTTTTATCAAATACAACTATTCGTAGCATTTCTGACACAAGAATCTCCGTTTTTACGAGTTATTTTTCTGCACAATAGGCTCTTTGGAGGGTAAAATCTTTTTGAAGGAATGACACTTGTATATTAAAACGCTCTTGGGCAATTTTGCGAATCTCATTAACTTTTCTACCTTGTGATAAAAAACAGCACAGAGATGACAAAACGAATATTACTTTTTTGTGGAATACTCGCGCTTCTCATCGCAAGTTTTTGTCTTTTTATCATAAATAAAAAATCCCCAGACACCCCCCAAAAAACAAAGGTTGTTACACGCGATTTAACAGACATCCAAAAAGAAGGAACGTTAAAAGTAGTAACTTCTTACAGCAGCACGAGCTATTTCCTGTACAAAGGCCAGCCCATGGGCTACGAATACGACTTATTAAAACGTTTTGCCAAACACCTGAACGTAAAACTTGACATTCATATTTCGAACAACCTCGATACTATGTTTTACCTGCTTAATTCAGGAAAGGTTGACCTCATTGCCCACGGCTTAACCATTACAAAAGAACGAAAAAGAATTGTTCATTTCTCGGATTACCTATACCTTACACACCAGGTTTTGGTACAACGAAAACCTAAAAACTGGCGAAAAAAAAGCTGGAGCAAAATACAGGCCTCACTTATTCACGATGCCATTGAACTGATTGACGACACAGTCTCGGTACGTAACAACACGGCCTACATTACTCGCCTCAAAAACCTGGGAGAAGAAACTGGAGGAACAATATACATTGATACAATTTATGATGATCTATCAACCGAACGCATTATTGAAATGGTAGCCAACGGGCAAATAAAATACACCGTGGCCGACAATAATATTGCCCATATTAATGCCTCGTATTATCCCCAACTAGATGTGAGTGTACCTGTAAGTTTTTCGCAACGACTGGCATGGGCTGTACGCAAACAATCGCCGGAGTTTGAGCAAACACTAAACGAATGGATTAAAACCATGAAATCAGGAGTGGCTTACTACGCAATTTACAACAAATACTTCAGAAATAAACAAGGATTCAGACGCCGCGGCAACAGCGAATATTTCAGTCTGAACGGAAACAATATCAGCCAATACGATGCATTAATACAAGCCGGAGCCGATTCGCTTCGCTGGGACTGGCGATTCCTGGCGGCAATGGTTTACCAGGAATCGAAATTTAACCCGGGACTTGAATCTGTAAAAGGAGCAAAGGGCTTAATGCAACTCATGCCCCGAACGGCTCAACATTACGGGGTTCGAGACATAAACAACCCGGAACAAAACATAACAGCTGCGGTAAAAATGTTGAGCGCTTTATGGAAGCGTTTTGAAGACATTCCCGATTCAATACAACGCATTAAATTTACAATTGCGTCTTACAACTGCGGATACGGACACATTATTGATGCCCGAAATATGGCAAGAAAAGACAGTATGGATGCTAACATTTGGGACAACAATGTTGCAGAAGCAATTCTAAAACTCAGCTACCCGGTCAACTACAAACAATCGTTTATAAAATACGGTTATGTTCGCGGAGTTGAACCATTTTCGTACGTAAAAGAAATATTCGACCGATACGAGAATTATGTCCAGTTTGTAAAAGAAAAACCCAGGGAAGCAAGTTGGCAATCGCAGTTAGCAGAAAAAAAGTAACAGAGAACAATAGCAGTTAGCAACCTGCTACTTTTGAAACTCCTCCAATGCTATAAGGGCGACGAAAAAGAACAATTTCGATTTTAATTCCTGAACTCCGGAGAATTCCTTTGAGAATGACACAAAATTCATCAGTGTATCCGGGAACATGGCTTGAAAAACAAATGCTCTATGCGCCCAAAGTTTGTGGACTTCGTGCACACTTGCAGGTAAAAATAAAAATTTATCTTTTTAACATTTTACTTCAATAGTTTTTCTTTCTTTTGTAACAAAAGAAATAATGCGTTGAAAAAATTTCTGTTAAAGATACTACAACTCCTGAACATAATAGCAGTTATTCTTCTCCTCCTCAGCTATTTGTCTCCATTTATTCCCCCCGGAAAATTTTGGTTAGCTCCTTTTTTTGGCCTAGCCTGGCTTTATATTCTGCTGATTAACCTCTTTTTTGTTATTCTCTGGTTATTTATAAAAAAACGTTACATGTTTTTGCCTGTGATTGCCATACTGATTGGCTACAGTTTTATCTCCCGCAACTTCCAGCTCAAAGGACAAAAGTCAGAAAAAACCAATATAAAAGTACTTTCGTACAATGTACGCCATTTCACTGGTGTTAAAAATAAAGACGAGAAAAAAAATGCAAAAAAAATCATTTCTTTTTTAGATGAAGAAAATGCTGATATTATTTGCTTACAGGAAACAAGGTTACGAAAAAGCAGAATATTCAACTTATCGCAAACCGTAAAAAACCTAAAAAACATCAGACACTACCAATTTGCCCGTTCCAGCAATACTTATGGCTCGGTAACTATGACCAAATACCCAATTGTTGACATGGGCGAAATCAGGTTCGAAAAATCACAAAATATCACCATCTATACCGATGTGCTGATCGATAAGGATACGGTACGCGTTTATAACCTGCATTTACAATCGTACCGGATTAATCCAAAGGACTATCCTATATTGGAATCGATGGATATAAATGACGAAAAAAAACGAAAAGTATTCAGGAAAGTAATAGCCAGCATGAAAAAGGCATTTATTATGCGGGCAGCACAAGTACAAAAAATCAAACAACATATAGACAAATGCCCCTACCCGATGATTGTATGCGGCGACTTTAACGACACGCCCAATTCTTACACCTATCATATGCTTACCCAAAATATGAACGATGCTTTTGTTGAATCAGGCAAAGGAATTGGACGTACCTATGTTGGAGAATTACCTTCTTTTCGCATCGACTATATTTTACATTGCTCCTATTTTGAAGCCTATAACTTTGAAACGTTAGACTTTAAACACTCCGATCATTTGCCGGTAACCTGCGGCTTAAAAAGAGCTAATTAAGAATAACCAGTTTCCCAGGAATAAAACGCACTGCAAAATTAGTGCAATCCGGACAATTGGCAGATAAACATCATCGCGTAGAACCAACATTGCCCCACTCCGTTTTATTCCTCAATTTCCGACTCCTTCCCTCGCATTTTTCAGTATATCCAATGCCACTCTCTTATCTTTTTCGAGTTGTTTCACCAAAGCTTCCATGCCGTCAAACTTCTTCTCGTTTCTTATCTTATCAAAAAAGTTAAGAGTAGCCTTCTCTCCATAAATATCTTCCGAGAAATCAAATATATTGACTTCAATACTCCGGTTGTCGGCATTTTTATTAAAAGTAGGACGCGATCCGATGTTTAGCATGCCCTTGTATTTCTTTCGGTTGATCTCAATGGTAACGGCATAAACGCCATAGCCCGGAATTATCTTCAACTTATCGGAAGCCTCAATATTGGCGGTAGGAAATCCCATTTTTCGGCCACGCTGGTCGCCATCAACAACCGTTCCGCTGAGCGAGAAACGATATCCAAAATAACTGTTGGCTTTTCGGATATCGCCGTTTTGCAAAGCGTCCCGAATCTTGGTAGAGCTGATATTCTCTTTATCTACCGCAAGAGCTGCCATCTTTTCAACCCTGAAATTATATTTCTCGGCACACGCTTTCAAAAATTCAAAACTTCCTTCTCGGTTCTTCCCAAACTTATGGTCGTAACCTACAACGAGGCAAGCTGTTCTTATTTCATCAACAAGAATTTTTTTTACAAAATCGGCATAATTCATTTTCGAAAAAACAAGACTAAAAGGATAAATAATCAGGTGATCGATACCACATTTCCTAAAAAGTTCAATTTTTTCTTCTTTTGTTGTCAGCAGACGTAAATTCTCCTGATCGGGAGCCGTAATAATCCTTGGATGAGGATAAAAAGTAAAAACCACAGCTTCGCCACCAAGCTCTTTTGCCCGTTTTTTTAAACCTGCCAAAACAGCTTGGTGCCCCTTATGCAGCCCATCGAAAGTACCAATAGTAACCACCGGCCTGTGGGCTTCAAAATTCGTCAATGAATGATGTATCTTCATTCTCAAATGTATCTTTAAACGCCTACAAACGTATTGAAAATTTTTGTTGCTACAGTAACGAATACGCACCGATATGCAAAAGATGCCAAAATCTTTACCCTCAATTCATTTGCCAATCGGTATTATTCCTTATTTTTGCACAATTATTAATGTCTTAATTATTTGGAATGAGGCACAAATTTTTATTCTTTCTTTTTATCGCTGTAGTTTTTTTCGGTAGTTGTTCAGGTCCTGAAAATCACTTTACCATTAGCGGGGTAATTACTCATGCTGAAGGCGATACCATCTATCTGGAAAAACTGCATACAGCTTCTCTGCAACCTGTAGATAAAATAAAAATCAATAAAAAAGGCGAATTCAAATTTAAAGGGGAAACCAAAATCCCTGCCTTTTATTTATTAAAATTATCAAATCGTAATTTTATTACATTACTGGTCGATTCGGCCGAAAATGTTACGGTAAAAGCCGATGCTGCCAATTTTAGCCGGGATTACGAAGTTAGTGGTTCGCAGGGCTCCAGCCAAGTACAATTATTGGATTCGATGCTAAAAAAGACACGTGGGAAACTGGATTCTTTAAATTCGCTAAACAGAATTTATGCAGGCAACCCCAACTACGATGCTATCCGGCCAAAGTGGACAGAAGAATACGATAGCATTGTAAAAAAACAGGTTAATTTTTCGACCAACTTTGTGCGCAAAAATCCATTCGAGATGGCCAGCGTTTTGGCGCTTTACCAAAAATTCGACAACAAAGACACTTATTATATTATCCGCGATTTGCAGGTGATGAAAACAGCTGCTTCTGCTCTTTACTCCATATATCCAAAATCGGAGCAGGTAGCAGCACTGTACAACAACACATTGCAGTTTGTTAGGCAGGAACAGGCAGCAAAAATGCGAAAGTTCCTGGAAGAACAAGGACAAAACAGCCCTGATATTGTTTTGCCAAATCCCGACGGAAAAAAGATAGCACTTTCTTCGTTAAGGGGAAAAGCAGTTTTACTGCAGTTTTGGGCAGCGGTTGATCAGGGATCGCGAATTCAAAATCCGGTTCTTGTTGAACTTTATAAAAAGTATAAACACAAAGGCTTTGAGATATATCAGGTAAGTGTTGACCAAAACCGTGCCGAATGGCTCGACGCCATTGATAAAGATAAACTAAACTGGATAAATGTAGGAGATATGGAAGGCAGCATTACAGCAGCACGCACCTACAACATACAGTCAATTCCGTACAACTACCTGATGGACAAAGAAGGCAAAATAGTTGGAAAAAACCTGAAAGGCCCGGCACTCAACAAAGCGGTTGCCCAATTATTCAAATAAAATAAAATCCTGAAAATTGGCAAAAAAAGGGCTTATATATTTTGCTTCCGACATTCATTTGGGCGCTCCTGCTCTCAAAAACAACAGGGAACGCGAATTGCTTTTTTCACGTTGGCTAGACGAGATTAAAGACAATGTGGCCGAACTATATCTAATGGGCGACATTTTTGATTTCTGGTATGAATACAAAAAAGTAGTTCCCCGTGGATTCTCGCGGGTAATTGGACGAATTGCCGACTTAACCGACCGGGGAATACCGGTTCATTTCTTTACCGGAAATCACGATGTTTGGGTATTCGACTATCTCGAAGAAGAGGCAGGCGTACAGGTTCATCATAAAGAAACAGTAAAAGAAATACGAGGAAAGAAGTTTTTCCTGGCACATGGCGACGGGCTAAACGCTAACGACAAAGGTTATTTATTCCTGAAAAAAATATTTACCAACAAGGTATTGCAATGGCTATTTTCAAGGCTACACCCAAACTTTGCGTTTGGACTGGCTCACAAATGGTCGGCATCCAGCAGGTTATCAAAAACAGATAACGAACCCGATTTTATGGTAAATAAAGATGGAATGTATAAATTTGCCGTCGATTTTTTAAAAACAACCCCGGTTGATTATTTTGTAATGGGACATCGCCACCAAATGGCTCTCGAAAAAATAGAAGATAACACAACCTTTATTTTATTGGGAGACTGGATTAACTATTTTTCATACGGTGTTTTTGATGGCAATACATTTGAACTAAAAAAATATAACGAAAATATTACGGAAGAGAAATAATATTATGGCAAAAGAAAGATATACCAAAATTATTGGAACAGGAAGTTATATTCCTCCCCGGATAATAAAAAATTCATTTTTTTTGAATCATGATTTTTATACTCCCTCAGGAAAGAAAATAGAGGACAAATCTACAGAGGAGATCATTCAAAAATTTAAAGAAATTACCAATATCGAAGAACGCAGGTATGTTGCAGAAGATCAAATAACTTCGGACATTGCTGCTTTATCAATTGAGGATGCATGTAATTCAGCGAAAATTGATAAAGAAAGCCTCGATTTTATCTTAATCGCACATAATTTTGGCGATATTCTGTCAGATAATACAAGGACAGACGTTTTGCCGGCACTGGCAAACAAGGTAAAAATGAAACTAAAAATTCAGAACCCGTCCTGTTTTTGCCATGATGTAATCGCCGGATGCCCAGGATGGACACAGGCAATGATTACTGCCGATGCTTATATTAAAAGTGGTTTTGCCAAACGAGGAGTGGTGGTTGGTACCGATACGCTTTCCCGGATTTCTGACCCGCACGACCGCGACTCTATGATATACGCCGACGGTGCCGGAGCAACCATTGTTGAAGCTGTTGAAAGCGACGAACCAATAGGGATACTTTCGCACTCAAGCCGTTCCGACTCAATTAAATTTGCCAATCTTTTAACTCTTGGCGAATCCGATAATCCGGACTATAAAGACAATGAACTGTTCATTAAAATGTCAGGACACAAATTATACGTATATGCCATTACGACTGTTCCCGGAGTAGTAAAAGACAGCTTGGATAAGGCAGGGCTGGATTTAAACGATATAAAAAAAATATTTATTCACCAGGCCAACGAAAAAATGGATGAGGTAATTCTATCCGGTGTTTTAAAGCTATACGGAAAAAAAGAAATCCCCAAAGGAATTATGCCAATGAGTATCAATAAGCTGGGAAACTCTTCAACAGCCACGGTTCCTACCTTACTTGACCTGGTTCTGAAAGGAAAAATGGAAAAACACAACGTAAATAACGGCGATTATTCAATCTTCTGCTCGGTGGGTGCCGGAATGAATATTAATTCTATTGTTTATAAGTGGTAAAAAAAATCAGAACTCAACATTCATGGACAAAAGAGCTGTATCAAAATAGATAAAAACGTACTTTCTCTTTGATATTATTTGCGGCTATTCAAATAAGATTGATGAGAGATTGAATAAAAAATCGTCGGAAAATCAGTTTTGATACAGACTCCTGTGCCCAGCAAAGAACTTAAGACTCAATTATGGATAATAGTAACAATTTTCGCATGGCCGGTTTTGGCCTTAGGTTAGGAGCAATGCTGTTAGACACTTTGTTTATTACGCTCTTTGCAATATTACTAACCGTTGTTCTTTTTCTAATTGCTAAACCCGAGCTGAATCCTGCTTCTTTTAACGTCAATAATCCGCAGGTAATGACCACTGTATTATTTTATCTTATCGGCTTTCCGTTGCTTACTCTTTTGTACCAAACCATTTTCGAATCATCATTTTTACAGGGCACGCCCGGAAAAATCATTGTAAAAATATTTGTAATCAATTATAAAGGAGGTCAGGCTTCTTTTTGGAGATGCCTGCTTCGTAATATCTCACGACTTTTCTCCAGCTTTTTAATGATTGGCTACTTAATGGTTTTGTTTACAAAAAAGAAACAGGCACTGCATGATATCCTCTCGTGTACTTATGTAATACAAGGTATATATGCACCCAGAACCAACCAGGCTCCGGAATATGATCAGCAGAAAGAAAAAAAAGAAACGGCAAATAAAACAACCACACTAGAAGAAAAAGAAGAAGACTACAGTCGCTTTATGCCCCATTAAAACGCATCAAATCTACACAATACACTCAAAAATCAGACACATACAAAAAAAGACAAAAAAACTATTAAAAAAAGTAGCTGAAATAAATTCCGGACTTTTTAATCCTTATTCCTGATACTCATCTCTCAAGACTAATCAGAGAACAGAGAAAGCTCAAGAACACTGATTATTTAGAAACGATGCCTCAACGCAGGAAAGCATCCGCCGGCAGGTATTGCTTTTTTTTTGCTGTTTTCTTTCAGGATTTTTTAATTTTGCGACCAATTTAATCTAAAAATCCGGGCATGGCCTGTATTGCTGCAAGCTACAGGAAACTAACCACAAAGAGCAGAAAAATGGAACAGGGAGAGATAAACAAAATGTTGGCAGAAAAAGGTTATATTGATGAAACAATTGATCCGGAAATAAACCTGGTTGATGAAATCAGGCGACTTAAAAAAGAAAAAAATGCAGTTATCCTCAGCCATTTTTATGTTGACGGCCCTTTGCAGGACATTGCCGATTTTGTGGGCGACAGCCTGGGATTAGCACAGGAAGCCGCAAAAACCGATGCTAAAATAATTGTTTTTGTTGGCGTACACTTTATGGCAGAAACAGCCAAAATTATCAATCCAAAGAAAAAGGTAATCCTTCCCGACCTGAAAGCGAATTGCTCATTGGCAGAATCAGCTCCGGCAGAAAAATTTGCGGCTTTTAAAAACCAATATCCCAAGCATAAAGTTATTACCTATATCAATGCCACTGCTGCCCTGAAAACATTAACCGATGTTGTTTGCACATCAGCAAATGCAGTACAAATTGTGGAAAGTTTCCCGAAAAACGAAAAACTGATTTTTGGCCCGGATAAAAACCTGGGAACTTATATCAATCATGTTACCGGTCGTAACATGGTACTCTGGGATGGAGCATGCATGGTTCATGAAAAATATTCAAAAGAAAAAATAACAGCCCTGATGGATGAACAAAAAGATGCAGAACTTATTGCTCATCCCGAATGTGAAAAACAGGTTTTGGATTTGGCTCAATATATTGGTTCAACAACTGCTCTGCTGAAATATGTACAAAAGAGCAATGCACAAAAATTTATAGTTGCTACCGAAAGCGGGGTTTTACACCAGATGCAAAAAGCCTGTCCCGAAAAAATTTTCATTCCTGCTCCCTCTGTTGAAGCACCAACCAAATGCAACAACTGTTCGCACATGAAACTGAACAACCTGGACAAGCTATACAATTGTTTAAAATACGAATTACCCGAAATCACTTTGCCCGAAACAGTTATTAAACAGGCAAGGCTTCCGATTCAGCGCATGCTTGAACTTTCAAAGTAAAAATTGTTTTTTTTGCACCTTGTATTATCTTTGAAAAAAGAAATTCACATGGAAAGGAACAGTTTACATTCGTTAATACAGGCTATTCCCAAGGCCGAATTACATGTACATATTGAAGGAACTTTTGAGCCCGAATTAATTTTCAAAATTGCTGAACGCAATAAAATCGGATTAAAATATCCTACAATAGAAGCCCTAAAAGCGGCTTACGCATTCAATAATTTACAAGAATTTTTGGATATTTATTATGCAGGAGCCAATGTGTTGTTACACGAGCAGGATTTTTACGAGCTTACCATGGCTTATTTGCGTCGTTGCAAGGCTGAAAACATTGTACACACCGAAATTTTTTTCGATCCACAAACACATACGCACCGGGGAATAGCCCCCGAAATATTTGTAAATGGCATAAAACAAGCACTGGACGAAGCTCAAAAAAAATGGGGAATTACCAGCAGGCTTATTCCGAATTTTTTGCGCCACCTTAGCGAAGAAGACGCCATTGATACGTTTAAAAAGATGCTGTCTTTTAAGCAACATTTCACCGGTTTTGGCTTGGATTCGTCAGAAATAGGACATCCGCCTTCCAAGTTCGAACGGGTTTTCCGGATGGTGCGTAACGAAGGTTTTAAAGTTGTTGCTCACGCCGGCGAAGAAGGCTCGGCGCAAAATATATACGATAGCCTGCATATTTTACAGGCAAACCGTATTGATCATGGCGTCAGGTCAATTGAAAATGCTGCTCTGCTACAGGAACTTGCTGCCCGGAAAATCCCGCTGACAGTTTGCCCGCTGTCCAACTTAAAACTAAAGGTGGTTACCAAAATGGAAGACCACCCGCTAAAAAAATTATTGGAGCACAACATTGTTGCCACTGTTAACTCCGATGATCCCGCTTATTTTGGAGGTTACCTGAATCAAAACTTCATAGCAGTTAGCGAGGCTTTCAACTTTTCGAAAACGCATATTCTGCAATTGGCAAAAAATGCATTTATTGCCAGTTTTATTTCTGAAAAAGAAAAAAAATATTGGACAACTTTGCTCAATAATTACTAACATTTTGCCGGATTTTCCTAAGACCAAAACCTCTGACTACAAAAAAAATACAAACAAATTGCTTCTTTTTCATTTCAGGTCTAACTCCAACTGCTCTTCTAACAAACGGAACGACATACGGTGATAGGGAGTTACGCCATATTCTTTTATGGCAGCCCGATGTTTCTTCGTCGGGTAACCTTTATTTTTGTTCCAATCGTAATTGGGGAATTCATTATGAATTTTCAGCATAAAATCATCTCGGTAAGTTTTTGCGAGTACCGAAGCCGCAGCAATGGAATAAAAACGCCCATCGCCTTTAATCATACAAGTATAAGGGATGGTATTTTCAGTACGAAACCGATTCCCGTCAATAAGTAAATGTTCCGGTTTTATTTTCAGATGCATCACTGCCCGGTTCATGGCTATAAAAGAAGCATTTAAAATATTCACTTCGTCAATCTCCTTATTATCGACCGATTTTACTGCCCATGCCAATGCCTTCTCTTCTATAAGCGGACGAAGTTTATAGCGTTGTTTTTCGGTCAGCTTTTTTGAATCGTTGAGCAAATCATTATCGAAATCAGCAGGGAGTATAACCGCCGCAGCAAAAACAGGCCCGGCAAGGCATCCTCTCCCGGCTTCATCGCAACCGGCTTCAAGTGTGTTTTCGTTAAAAAAGGGTAGTAATTTATTTATTTTAGTTGTTGCCATTCTTTCAGAATTAAACGAATAAATCTTGTTTCTACAAAATGCTGTAACTGTGATTCCGAAAATTATTGCAGTGCTCTTTCCACACTCATCCAAAGCTTACGTGCCGTTTCGTCCCAACTAAATTTTTCTTTCTGCACAAAACCTTTCTCTACCAGCTTTTCCCGTAGTTTAGGCTCATTTTTCATTCGTATCATAGCATCAGTAATTTGTTCTGTTTTAAGCGGATCGGCATACAATACGGCATGTCCCCCAACCTCCGGAAGCGAAGTAGTATTGGAACAAATAACCGGCACCCCTACACTCATCGCTTCAACAACTGGCATTCCAAATCCCTCAAAAAACGGTACAAAAGTAAGGACAAAAGCTGCGCCCAAAACATTATGCAACTCTGTAGTGGAGATTCTTCCGGTAAAAATAACATCATCTTTATAACGCATATTCTCATATGTTTCAAATATTTCGCCGGTTTTATGCATTTCTTCTCCAACTATTACTAATTTAAGGGCAGTGCCTTCAACACTCTTAAAAGCATCAAAAGCATTTAAAATGCCACATACATTCTTTCGTGGATGCAAAACCCCTACGAATAAAAAATAATCGGCACCATTGGTATATTTTTGTTTGGTTGCGCTCTTTTCTTTTTCCGATATCGGGGTAAACACTTGGTTTACGCCATCATAAACCACATCAATTTTATCGTAATCAACTTTGTACGACCGAACAATATCTTCTTTTGAATAAAAAGAAACAGTAGCCAGTCGGCGGGCCACATGAACAAACTTCGGGAAAAAATATTTGTAATACCGGGCTTTTATCCACGACAAATCCTGTGGACGGTGTACAAAATTTATATCATGAATAACAGCCAATTGCGGCACTTTGGTTCGTTGCGAAAGATAGCCATCGGGAGAAAGAAACAAATCAACCTTATATTTTTTTAAAACATACGGAATACGAAGATTGAACCAAATGTACCACAACAAAGGATGATACGTTTTCGGCCCAATAACAAGCGGAATTATATTGGGGGCAAAAATAAAATCGGGGTCATATGTCCGGTCAAAAATAAAGATAAACTTATGTTCCGGATGTTCACGTGTCATCCGTTTCAGTGTTTCAAAGGTAAACCAGCCTATACCTTTTAGTTTCCCTTTTTGCAATAAGCGGGTATTTACGGCAATAATCATTTATTTTCTGTTTGGCGTAAATGTACAAAGAATATAAGTACTTTTATCTTTCTTATTTTTTACATCTGAAAAAGAAAAAATGGCAAATCCAACAATAGAAGAACTCCAGAATCCTGAATATTTTGAACAAATAGCCGAATTAAAACATACAAATATCAAAGCATTTGTATTAAACCAGTTTCTGAAGAAAAACAAACTATCACAATGGTATATGTACTATCAAATGATAATGATTACGCTCGGGATTTTTACATTAATCTGGACAGGCCTGCTGTTTTTCAGAGGTCACAGATTACCTCTTATTTATAGTATATCAGCTCTTATTTTTTGCTTTTCGTTGTTAATTCCGGTTCATGAGCTACTCCATGGATTAGCCTTAAAACTTACAGGAGCAAAAAAAGTGCACATTGGAGCCTGTCTTTCTAAATTCATGTTCTATGCCGAAGCAGACAAGCACGTATTAAACCGGCAACAATTCGCATTGGTTGCCTTAACACCTTTAGTACTGGTAAAACTCACAAGCATTATTCTCTTTTTTGTTTACCTGGGAAATCCGATTCTGTATGCTATGCTAATGATAATGTCGACACATAGCTTGTTTTGTGCCGGCGACATTGGCCTATTGTCGGTTTTCTTCCAATACAAAACAGATGACATTTTCACCTTTGATGTAAGGAAAGAAAAGAAAAGCTTTTATTATCGAAGGATTGGCATAATTAGCTTTTAATCATTACTTTTGTGTTTTAAAAAACTTATTTAAACCAACAACTTCGAAATACATTATGCCGGAAAAAAACACGATAGACAGAGGAATCCTTAACTCAAAAGCCTGTTCTGCCAAGTTAGATGTTACGGATTGGTTAAGCCATATAAAAACAAAGGCTTTCGAGAATGATATTGTCGAAATCCGGTTTAAAAATACACGCAAAGATTACTACCGCAACGTAAACCAACTAAAGCTTAAGACCGGCGATTTGGTTGCTGTAGAAGGAAATCCCGGGCATGACATCGGGATTATTTCTTTAACAGGCAATTTGGTTACCCTGCAAATGCAACGACATAAAGTGACCCTGAATAATGGCGAATTCAGAAAAGTTTACAGGATGGCCCGACAAACCGATATTGAGAAGTGGAAAGAAGCCATCTCGCTTGAACATGAAACAATGATAAAGTCGAGAAAAATTGTAAAGGAGCTCGGACTTGAAATGAAAATTGGCGATGTAGAATACCAGGGCGACAAAACAAAAGCTATTTTTTATTATATCGCCGACGGGCGAGTCGATTTCCGGCAACTCATAAAAGTACTGGCCGAAACATTCCGCATCAGGGTGGAAATGAAACAAATTGGGGCAAGACAGGAAGCCGGAAGAATTGGCGGAATTGGCCCCTGCGGCAGAGAACTGTGTTGTGCTTCGTGGCTAAGCAATTTTGTATCAGTAACAACCAATTCGGCTCGCTACCAAGAAATTTCATTGAATCCGCAAAAACTGGCAGGGCAATGCGGGAAACTAAAGTGCTGTTTAAACTACGAAATAGATGCCTACATTGATGCTCAAAAAGATTTTCCTCCAACAAATATTCCGCTCGAAACAGAAAATGCTGTTTATTTGTACCTAAAAACAGAAGTATTTAATGGAATTTATTGGTATGCACAAAAAGGAAATTCTCTGTCGGGACTAATTCCGGTTCCGGTCGAACGCGTTAAGGAAGTTCAGAAAATGAACATAAAGGGAAGGAAACCTGAAAAATTAATTCCCGAGAAACAATCCGACAGCAATACAAAAAACAATACGTTTTTGAATACTGTAGGACAAGATGATCTCACCAGGTTTGACCAGTCTCCAAAACAAAAACGCAGGAATAACCGAAGCAAAAAACGTAATTCAAAACGATCGTACCAAAACCGAAATGCTCAAAAAAAATAAAAAAACCGGTGTTTTTATGATGAAGAAAATTTTGCATTCTATTTTGTTCGGCAGCATATTAGCCTTGTTATCAGCCTGTAACCCAAATATTATTTTTGAGAAATACCTTCCGGTAGACAAACAGTCGTGGGACAAAGATTCTTTACTTACCTTTACCGTCCCGATAAGTGATACAACGGCAAATCACAATATATTTTTAAACATCAGAAACGATGTTACGTACAATTACAGCAACCTTTGGCTTTTTATTCGTATTGAACAACCAGACGGGAAAGTTCTGAATGATAAGTTTGAAATCACACTGGCCGATCCTTCCGGGAAATGGCTGGGCAAAGGACATGGAGGCATAATAAACAAAGAGACAATATATCGAAAAAATATATTTTTCCCTGTTTCGGGAAATTATAAATTTAGCATACAGCAGGGGATGCGTAAAAACAAGCTGGATGGCATAAACGATGTAGGAATAAGAATTGAAAAGACGGAATAGACAGAATGGGAAAAGGAAAGTTAGAGAAGTTTGAAGAGATGAAAGGTTTTGAGCATGTAGTGCAGGCTCCTTTTCATACCATACAGCACGATAATTTTTATTTGAAAGGAAAATGGTCGGAAGCCTTTTTCAGGAACCAGTTTCCAATAATACTTGAACTTGGTTGCGGCAAAGGGGAATACACCGTTGCCCTGGCCGGGAAAAATCCACAGACAAACTTCATAGGAGTAGACATAAAAGGGGCACGCCTATGGAAAGGCGCAAAAATTGCCAAGGAAAAAGGACTGAAAAATGTAGCTTTCCTTCGCACCAATATCGAAATTATTACACAATTTTTTGCCCCGGAAGAAATCGCTGAAATATGGCTGACATTTCCCGATCCACAAATGAAAAAAACACGAAAAAGGTTAACATCAACTACTTTTCTAAAAAAATACCAGGAATTTCTGAAAAAAAACGGACTTATTCATTTAAAAACCGACAGCAATTTTCAATACACCTATACACGTGAAATGGCAAAACTAAATGGTTTCGAAATACCTGCCGATACCGATAATCTTTACGAATCGAATTTATTGAATGAAACATTACAGGTAAAAACTTTTTACGAAAAGCAATGGCTGAGCCGGGGAATCCCTATTAAATATATTGCCTTTAAACTACACGACGGGGAATATGCAGAACCCGATATTGAGATTGAAAAAGACGAGTATCGCAGCTTTGGTCGGAGTGCCAGGGAAAATTGACAGGCTGGCGAAAAAAAGTTGGAAGCAGCAGCAGGCAAAAAAAGAAAGGGACAAAAAGCCGTAATTTGTAGTTCTAAACTTGATACTAATATCTAAAAAAATGAGCGATTTCTTTTATAACGTTTACGAAGTAGTCCGACAAATTCCGGCGGGACATGTAACATCTTATGGTGCTATTGCACGCTATCTGGGAACAGGAGGCTCGGCACGTATGGTTGGATGGGCAATGAATGCTGCTCCTTTACAGCCTGAATATGTGCCTGCACACCGGGTAGTAAACCGCAATGGCATGCTTACCGGGAAACATCATTTCGACTCGCCCAACGCCATGCAGGAACTCCTCGAAACCGAAGGGCTTATCATCAAAAATGACAAGATTATTAATTTTGAAGAAAATTTTTGGGATCCGGAAAAAGAATTAAAATAATGAACGCCCCTTTAATCCAGTTGCTGGGTAGTTCATTATTCAACATTCAAAAATCAACCTTTCACCTTAACTTCGGTTCCCGTTTGTTTGTTTAGCTTATCGTTATCAGCCTGGTTGTTTAATTTCAACGAGTAAAGCATCGACTCTACCTGTCGTAAAAGGTTTCGTTTTCGCTTGTTGGGTCTGTACACAAAACCAAAGACATTAATAACTCGTTTATTGGCCAAGTCTAATTCAGAAAGAGCAACATACGGCCCCCCCATGAAATCGTTCTCAACAGCCCACAGCCCACGCATTTCCATGGCATAGTTTCCGTTATGAGTGGTGGTGTTCACAATTTGGTCGAACTGTTTTTCAGTGGTCATATAGCTGCCTTTTGTGGGCCCCGGCACATTAGCTTTTAACAGACTATCTCGGATCGGAAGCTGGTAATTAACCGTAAAAGCACTGTCGGAAACATAAGGGAAAGTATAAACAACAATGCCCTGAAAAATTTCAGGAGTATCGAACTGTATCCAGATAAGATTCTTTTCTTGTTTCATAATCCGAAATCCGGAAGGCACTTTTAGGGTAAATCCAAAATCCTTATCCAATACATTATATACTTCTTTCTCATAAACCCTCTTATAATTCATCATATTTCGTTCTTTCTCTGCAGCAATAAAATACGACAAAATTTTATCTTTATTTTCAACAAACAAATCAATAAACTGCTCCTGTGTTTTTGCATTAATTTGTATTGTGGCCTGGGGATAAGCCCACACATCATCGGTAAAAGTTATGCCCGTTTTCTCAACATTTTTGGAGATGCGGGTCTGAATAATATTTCGTGAAGTTTTTATAATATCCTTAAATGCTTCGTACGGAACATCTATCAGATCCAGAAGAGGTTCGCCCTGTGGCAGGCCAACCTGAGGCTGCCCCAGTATTGCCCGAATGGTATCTCCTGCCTTCCCTTTCCATATATCTTTAGGCATAACCACCATTGTTTCCCCGGCTCTGCCGGTAACATTTTTTCGCATTTGTGTTGCTCCCTGGTGGCAGGCAGATAAAAATGTACCAAGTATAATCGTTATCAAAAATAACCCGACAATTTTTCTCATAATATATTATAATATTTTTTTCAGGATAAACTTACAAAAATCGTATCAGAATTATAAAAAAATCAGGGATTTATTCATTGCTTTTTTCCGACGCTGTTTTTAATTGGTATATTTGAGGCTCGAAATTTAGCATACAACGACGAATATTTGTCGGCAACAAATTTAAGATGCTGCTAAAACAAACAAATTTAAACGAATGAGTAATTTAAAAAATAAAACGATTGCGTTGGCCAGCGACCATGCAGGATTTTCATGCAAACAGGCCGTAATAAAATATTTTGAAGAAAATGACATTGCCTATAAAGATTTTGGATGCTTCTCGGCAGAAAGCGTAGATTACCCGGTTTTTGCCCACCTGATTGCCGAAACCATTGAAAAAGGCGAATACGAAAGAGGCATAAGCTTTTGCGGAAGTGCACAAGGCATTAGCATTACTGCCAACAAGCATCAGGGCATTCGTTCGGCAGTTTGCTGGATCCCCGAAATTGCAGCCTTGGCCCGGCAACATAACAATGCCAACATTTGTGCGATTCCCGGAAGATTTGTTACCGACGAAGAAGCCATTGCCATTGTTAAAGCATTTTTAAATTCCGAATTCGAAGGAGGAAGACATGCCCGAAGAGTCGCGCAAATTCCTGTGAAATAATACCGTTAAACATTTAGACCTCCAAAATATGCAGAAAAACCCCGAATAACGGACAGACAAGCATTTTAAGTTATCATTAAGGTTAAAACGAAATAATTATACACATTTGAAAAGTGAATAAAAAGTATTTATTTTGTGTAGCTTTTTAAAATCAGCACATTATACTGATTTATAAGACTTATAATCTTTTTTATAGAATAATTAAAAAACTTACTCAATTATGATTAAAATTGGTATTAACGGGTTCGGAAGGATCGGACGTTTTGTTTTCCGTCAGGCAGTTGCCAAAGGAACATTACAGGTAGTAGCTATCAACGACCTTATTGGTGTTGACTACATGGCATATATGTTGAAATACGACTCTACTCACGGTAAGTTCAATGGAACAGTTGATGTAAAAGACGGAAAATTAATTGTTAACGGAAACGAAATCCGTGTAACAGCAGAACGTAACCCTGCCGACATCAATTGGGGTGCAGTTGGTGCTGACTACGTTGTTGAATCAACCGGTCTTTTCCTTACAAAAGAAAAAGCACAGGGACACATCGACGCAGGTGCGAAAAAAGTAGTTATGTCTGCTCCATCAAAAGACGATACTCCAATGTTCGTTATGGGTGTTAACAACAAAAAGTATACAAACGACATGAACTTTGTTTCAAATGCGTCTTGTACTACTAACTGTTTAGCACCTATCGCTAAAGTATTGAACGACAGCTTTGGTATTAAAGATGGCTTAATGACTACTGTTCACGCTACTACTGCAACTCAAAAAACAGTTGACGGTCCTTCAATGAAAGACTGGAGAGGTGGACGTGGTGCAGGTCAAAACATCATTCCTTCGTCTACTGGTGCAGCCAAAGCTGTTGGTAAAGTTATTCCTGAATTAAACGGTAAACTTACAGGTATGGCTTTCCGTGTTCCAACTCCTGATGTATCAGTTGTTGACCTTACTGTAAACCTTGCAAAAGCTGCTTCATACGACGAAATTTGCGCGGCAATGAAAGTTGCTTCTGAAGGCGAATTGAAAGGTATTCTTGGATACACCGAAGATATGGTTGTTTCTAACGACTTCCTTGGTGAAACCTGCACTTCTGTATTCGATGCAAAAGCAGGTATTGCATTAACCGATACTTTCGTTAAAGTTGTATCTTGGTACGACAACGAAATGGGGTATTCTACAAAAGTTTGCGAACTGATCGAATACATGGATTCTGTAAAATAATTCAGAAACGAACACAATACAAAAAGGGGACTTCGGTTCCCTTTTTTTGTTTTATGCCGATTTGCAAAAAAATAACCTTATCTTCGCACTCCTAACCACGAAAAATAAAAATTTGCCGGATAACGGCAGCAGCAAAAATTAATTAGCCGTAAACGGTAAAAGTAGTATAACACATGGAAAAAGTAAAGTTAAACAACGACCTGGAAAAATTTAGTTATGCCTTGGGGCTGAGCATCTCGGCCAACCTGATACAATCGGGAGTAAAAAGCATTCACCCGAATACATTTATGGCAGCCCTGAACGATATATTTACCGGAGAAAAACCCCAGATGGAACCTTCGGAAGCCAACAAGATACTAGAAGCTTTTATGGCACAGGAACAACAGGGACAGGGACAAAAAAATTTGGAGGAAGGCCGCTTATTTCTTGAAGAAAACAAAAAGAAAGAGGAAGTTACTGAATTGCCCAGCGGATTGCAATACGAGATACTGAAAGAAGGAGAAGGAGATATTCCAACAGCCGGTTGCCAGGTAAAATGCCACTATCACGGCACCCTCATTGACGGAACAGTGTTCGACAGCTCGGTCGAACGCGGAGAACCCGCAGTTTTCCCGGTAAACGGAGTAATACAAGGATGGATAGAAGCATTGCAATTGATGTCGGTTGGAGCAAAATGGAAACTTTACATTCCGGCAGAACTTGCTTACGGAGAACGTGGAGCAGGAGGTGCAATCGGCCCAAATTCTGCATTAATTTTCGAAGTTGAATTATTAGAAATACTATAATTAAAAAAATGAAACGAGTCCTGAAACGGGCTACATAAAAATTTAAAAAGATGAAGAAAATACTTTTTATTTCGATGGCTATCGCTGCTATAGCCTTGGCCTCATGCAACAACCAGGGAGGAAGTGTTGCTGTAAAATCAACTGCTGATTCAGTATCTTATGCCCTAGGATATTCAATCGGAAACAACCTGGTTGAACAATTTCCGGATATTAATCCGGCAATAATTGGTGCTGCCATTAATGATGTATATGCGAAAAAAGAAATTTCGATGTTTACAAACGGCCAGGAAGCAGGAAAATTTATCCAGAACTACCTGAGAAAACAAATGGAAATTAAGGCACAGGAAAACCTGGAAGCAGGAAACAAATTCCTGGAAAAAAATAAAAAACGCGACGGAGTGGTAACTACCGAAAGCGGACTACAATACGAAATCCTGAAAAAAGGCGACGGACCAATTCCTACTGCCGACGACCGCGTAAAAGTTAATTACGAAGGCACACTGCTTAGCGGCAAAGTATTCGACAGCTCTATTAAAAACGGCAAACCGGTTACTTTTGGCGTAGGACGTGTCATTCCGGGATGGACCGAAGCATTGCAATTAATGCCTGTAGGTTCAAAATGGAAATTATACATTCCTGGAAATTTGGCATACGGAGAACGAGGAACAAGAGGCATTGAGCCTAATTCTACACTTATTTTCGAAGTAGAATTGCTCGAAATTGTAAAAGACGATAAAAAAAATAAATAAGAAAAAAGACAATTAAAGTTAGAAGACTTTAACGCCTTTTTTTATTTCCTTTAAAGAAGCCCTTTGTTCTGAGGAACTGTTGCAAAACGGGAACTAAGTCGGTGCAAAGGGTTTCTTTTTTATTTTTGTACCCTAAATAAAATTTTTTGAGATGGCATTAAGCGTAAAAGGTAAAATTGAGCAGGTATTGAATCCCGAATCAGGAGTAAGCCGTGCAGGAAAAGAATGGAAAAAGCAAGACTTTGTTATTGAAACAGACGAACAATATCCTCGAAAAGTCTGTTTCACTTTATTTGGAGAAAAAACCGACTTACTCAATGGTTTCTCCCAGGGACAGGAAGTTGAAGTTTCGTTTAATATTGAATCGCGTGAATATAACGGACGATGGTTTACCAACGTAAATGCATGGAAAATAGAAAAAGTGAGCCAGGAAAACAGCATGCCGGAACCTCCGCCCGAATTTGGAATGGACGATATCCCTCCGGCTCCTGCCGAAGATGCTGCAGGCGATCTTCCGTTCTAGTATTAAGTCAGGCGTAACCGTTTTTTGTAGAAAAGGATGGCAACTGTTCAAGTTTTTTTTCAGACACAGGTACCATCCTTTTCCTTTTCCCCTAAAAATCGTCCTCCCCGGAAAAAGAAGCAAGAGTCCAAAACAGCCTACAGCCACAGCACTTCTCTCCGCCCCTATTTTACCGCAACATTAATTTACAACAAGCCTTAATTGGGCTGTTTTCATGGCATTAGATTAATTTTTATCTTTGGATTTTCGAAAACTCAAAAATATAATACAATGCAAACAATTAGCAGCTACGATTTTAAGGGCAAAAAAGCACTTATCCGTGTTGATTTCAATGTGCCATTAAACGAAAATTTTGAAATTACCGACGATACCCGTATGCGGGCAGCTCTTCCTACCATAAAAAAAGTAATTGAAGGAGGCGGCTCACCAATTATTATGTCACATTTAGGACGTCCGAAAAACGGGCCGGAAGAAAAATTTTCATTAAAACCATTGGTAGCCCATTTATCGGAATTGTTGGGAGGAGCTACGGTAAAAATTGCACCTGACTGTATTGGCGACGAAGTAAAAAAAATGGCCAATGATGTAAAAGCGGGAGAAGTTTTAATTCTTGAAAACTTGCGCTTCTACAAAGAAGAAACTGCCGGCGACGAAGGATTTGCAGCTCAATTGGCCCAAAATGGCGACTGCTGGATTAATGACGCTTTCGGTACAGCACACCGTGCACATGCCTCTACTGCTGTTATTGCCAAATTTTTCCCGAACGATAAAATGTTCGGCTATCTGATTGAAAGCGAAGTTGAAAGCTTAGACAAAGTAGTTAAAAACCCACAACGCCCACTCACCGCAATTATGGGAGGCGCTAAAGTTTCGTCAAAAATTACCATTATCGAAAACCTGCTCAGCAAAGTAGACAACCTAATTTTAGGTGGTGGTATGACCTACACTTTTGTAAAAGCGAATGGCGGAAAAGTAGGAAACTCTATTTGTGAAGACGACTTCCTTGAAACCGCAAAGAAAATTGAAAAATTAGCCAAAGAAAAAGGAGTTAACTTAGTTATAGCAACGGATGTACTGGCTGCCGATGATTTCAGCAACGATGCAAATACACAGGTTTGCGCAGCCAATGCTATCCCTGATGGCTGGCAAGGCTTGGACGCAGGCCCTGAAAGCATCAAAAAAATTAAAGAAGTAATAGGAAACTCTGGTACTATCCTTTGGAATGGCCCGGTTGGCGTTTTTGAAATGGACAAATTTGCAGAAGGATCAAAAGCTGTTGGAGATGCAATTGTTGAAGCCACTAAAAAAGGTGCTTTTTCATTGGTTGGCGGTGGCGACTCGGTAGCCTGTGTTAATCAATTCGGAATTGCTCCGGGAGTTTCATACATTTCTACTGCCGGCGGTGCATTACTCGAATACCTGGAAGGAAAAACGCTCCCGGGAGTTGCAGCTGTTCGTGGCGAATAAAAGTCAATATTTATCCTTCCCTAAACAAGGATACAAAATATAACCTTACGATTAAAACCCGGAGATTTTCTTCGGGTTTTTTTATTTCGATAACTACTCCGTTTCCTAACAATCTGCCCTTTCTGCTTGTTATTTTCCTTCTATCGGTTGCAATTTTAATTTTAGTCCTTTCCCCTTCTGTATTCTTTCTTGTTAACAACAGACCTTCCTTTTGCAAAAGAAGCAGACAAACGTTCCTGTTTTTTATTTTTTAATAAAAGTAGTGCCTTTGAAAAGCAGAAAAATCGAAAGATGAATTGGCGCCGGAAACATTTGGGAAGAGTTCAATATTCGGGTTGATATACTAAAGTAAGAGTCGGTTAATTTTAAGAAGTTATCCCCAATATTCTTGTACCATCAAGTTTTTTTTCTCCTGCCGGAGGTTTTCCGACGAATTTTCGGGATTTACGCGTTGCTCCAACTTGACGCAAAGATGAAGCAGAAAGGTCAAGGCTACTTTTTATCTTCAGGATGAATATAGACGGGCTATTATTGAGAAGTTTGAAATGAAAATTCAACTGCGCCCCAACTCTTTGGTCGAAAGCAAGCCACAAGCCGCAAAAATATCCTGTCCGCGCGATGCACGTATGGTCGTAAGCAAGCCTTTATTGTTCAGTGCATCCTTAAACTGTTGAATAGCCGATTCTTTCGGACTCTTAAAAGGAGTGTCGGGAACCGGATGAAAACGAATAAGATTAATACGGCAGCGCAAACCATCAAGTAATTGAGAGAGTTCGGCTACATGTTTTGAGGTATCGTTTAAGCCGTCAAACAAAATATATTCGAACGAAACCCGGCGCTGACCGCCAAAATCCCATTTTCGAATTTCATCAATTACATCTTTTAAAGGATAAACTTTTTGCACAGGCATAATTTTGCGACGTTCGGCATCAAAAGGAGTATGCAGACTTACGGCAAGATGTGCTTCACTTTTTTCGAGAAAAGCCCGCATACCCGGAATAACGCCTATGGTTGAAACCGTAATTCGTCGCGGGCTCATAGCAAAGCCCCATTCGGCCGTAAGTATCTCTAAACTTTTCAGTACTTCATTAAGGTTATCAAGAGGTTCGCCCATCCCCATGTATACAATATTGCTTATTTCGCCAAGCTCATCAATGCTGCGAAGCTGATTCAGTATTTCGCCGGCCGGAAGCTGTCCCTGGAAACCTTGTTTGGCAGTAAAACAAAACTTACAGCCCATTTTGCAGCCTACCTGCGAACTTACGCATACAGTTCTGCGATCGCGGTCGGGAATCATGGCGGTCTCGATATATTTGTTTTGAATAGTAGGAAAAAGATACTTTTTTGTACCGTCGGTGCTACACTGTACTTTAATATGCGGGGTTAATCCAAAATCGAAACGGGCTTTTAATAATTCGCGGGCTTTTTTAGAAAGGTTGGTCATTTCGTCGATTGCCCCCACAGGCTTTTTGTACAACCAGTCGGCAATTTGTTTGGCTGTAAACTTTGGAAGTTTTAATTCGGCTACCACTTCCTGTAATTCGGTTAGTGTTTTTCCAAATAACTTATCTTTCATCTTTTTCGGATAACAGTCAGTCCGTCGCGAAGCGGAATAATCACTTTTTCAACACGCGGGTCGTTTTTAATTAAATCGTTGAATGCCAAAATTCCCCTGGTTTGCAGGTCTTTAGGCTTTGGTTCGTCCAGCACTTTCTCGTTCCACAGCGTATTGTCGGCTAAAATATACGCCCCGCTTTTTAAGCGTTCAATCAACAAATTATAACACTGTACATACTCCCGTTTATCTGCATCCATAAAAACCAGGTCGAAGTCCTCTGAAAGAGTAGGGATAATATCAAGAGCCGAACCGATATACAAATCAATTATATCCTGCATGCCGGCTTTCTGAAAATATTTTCGAGAAAGTTCTTCCAGTTCATCATCAATTTCGATTGTAATAAGCCGGCCACCTTTTCTCAGCCCTTTGGCCAGACAAATTGCTGAATATCCGGTAAATGTTCCCAGTTCCAGTATATTCTGGGGACAAATCATTTTGGAAATCATCGTTAAAACCTGCCCCTGCAAATGCCCCGAAATCATACGGGCGCCCAAGACTTTCAGATGGGTCTCCCGATCAAGTTCAGTAAGCACCGGATCTTCGTCATCAATATGTGCCAGAATATAGCGATCTATTTCTTTTAATCTGTTCAATTTATTCTCTCTAATTAGTTCGTTTTTCCCTATGTTTTTATTTCTCTCTTCAGAATTACAGAGCTTCCTCTTTCAATTACTGATATATTAATGTACTAATTTGCTTTTTATCCAAAACAATATTAGCAACTTCCAGTAATTGTGCTGCGGTTATTTCTTCAATTTTCTTAAAAATTACCCGAAGCGGATCAACCTTGTTATACAATAAATAGCTTTTCCCTACGGCCAGCATCATATCATCCCTGCTTTCGGTAGAAATAGCAATTTGCGCAATCAATTGTTTTTTAGCACGGCTTAACTGAATGGTTCCCAGTTTAGCCCTTCGCAATAAGTCAAATTCTTTTTGCACCAGGGTTTGTGCTTTTTCTAGGTTTTCTTTATCGGTTCCGAAATAAACGCCAAAAAGCCCGGTATCGGAATATGCGGTATAATTCGATTCTACATTGTAGGCCATGCCCCTCCGCTCGCGCAATGCCAGGTTGAGTCTTGAGTTTAAAGCCGGTCCGCCAATAATATTATTAAGTAAAACCATTACGTTGCGTTGCGGATGTTGGGCGTCAAAGGCTGTATTCCCAAGAATGCAATGCGACTGAAAAGTATCTTTTTGCACAATTCGCTTCTGAGGTACATACCCCTCGAAAGGCATACGCGAATTTTTCCGTTTTTTCTCGGGAGCATCACCAAAATATTTCTTCAGCAGATTTAAAAGGCTCTTGAAATCAACATTTCCCACGGAACTGATTACCATCTGATCGGTATGATAATTATCGGCAATAAACTGCAATATATTTTCGCGCGTAAACGATTTTAACCTTTGTTTTGTACCCAGAATATTTCTCGCAATGGGATGTCCATCGAAAAGCAATTCTTCAAAATCGTCAAAGATTAGTTCAGAAGGCGAATCTTTATACGAATTGATTTCTTCAATAACAACCTCTTTTTCGTGCTTAAGTTCTTTCTCCGGATAAGTGCTATTAAAAAGGATGTCGCTTAAAAGTTCTATCGTCCGTTCGTAATATTCGGCAAGAAAAGTAGAATACAAAACCGTTTCTTCTTTGGTGGTATAAGCATTTAACTCGCCCCCTATTCCTTCAATCCGGCTAAGCACATGAAATGCTTTTCGTTTTTTTGTCCCCTTAAAAATCGAATGCTCAATAAAATGCGCAAGACCGTGTTCCTCTTCCTTCTCATCGCGCGAACCGGCATTAATCAACACGCCGAGGTGCCCCACCTGCGAATCGGTTTGTTGATGAATAACCCGTATTCCGTTATTTAATGTATACGTCAGATAATCAGTACTAACCATAATATTATTATCAGCGTGCAAAAGTAAGAAAAGAAATATTTTTTTTGACAAGTTTAATTTTTTTCTTTGGCGTTTAAAAAAAATGTATACTTTTGCAACACCAAAACAAAAGGGGTGCCATAGCTCAGTTGGTAGAGCAACGGACTGAAAATCCGTGTGTCCCTGGTTCGATTCCAGGTGGCACCACGAAAAAGCGAAGATGTTTTAATAATATTTTCGCTTTTTCTTTTATATTCAGATGCATAAAAATCTCTGCACACCTGAAAAATCGGAGCAGTTCAATATTCCGGGCTTGACAAAAAAATGATAGAGTTTTATACCCACCCGATTTTCAAAGAGAAAGGGGTTCTCCCAAAAAATATGGCAAAAGCAATATTCATTTCAAATTCTTTCACATAAGAAAAAGAAGTAACTGTTTTAAATAAAGAGAATTAAATACATTCCTTAAAACAAGCAGATTATGCAGGTTAATCTTTCAGTAAAAAAAATTAACTTTGTATTTCTTTTTACAAGCATCTTACGCAGAAACATATACAAAATGAGAAACCATACAATTAAAATAGGTATTACACACGGCGATATAAACGGAATTGGTTACGAGGTAATTCTGAAAACCCTCGAAGACTCCCGGATTTTTGAAATGTGCACGCCTATAATTTACGGCTCGCCCAAGATTGCGGCATACCACAGGAAAGCACTAAACATCAACAACCTGAGTTTTAATCATATTCGTCATGTAAGCGAAGCCTACACAAAAAAAGCAAACATTATTAATTGCATTGACGACAACACCCGGGTAGAACTCGGAAAATCGACACAGGAAGCAGGGCTGGCAGCATACAACGCACTTGAAAGAGCTGTTTCGGATCTTCAGAAAGGAGACATTGATGCCTTAATTACAGCTCCTATTAACAAAGACAATATACAAAACGATAATTTTAGATTTTCGGGACACACCGAATACCTCGCACACAAACTTGAGGCTAAAAACCACCTGATGTTAATGGTTAGCGAAAATATGCGAATTGGTGTTGTTACCACACATATTCCCATAAAACAAGTAGCCGAAAACCTTAACAAAGACATCATCCTTTCCAAAATAAGAATACTGGCTCGGTCGCTTCAGCAGGACTTCGGAATTACCCGACCCAAAATAGCAGTATTTGGACTAAATCCGCATGCCGGCGATAACGGACTAATTGGCAAAGAAGAAAAAGATTTTATTCTTCCGGCCATAATACAGGCCAAAAAAGAAGGAATTATTGCTTTGGGACCATATCCTGCCGACGGGTTCTTTGGCTCTGATGATTATATGAAATTTGATGCTATCCTTGCCATGTATCACGACCAGGGACTAATCCCGTTTAAACTGACTTCGTTTGACCGAGGAGTTAATTACACTGCCGGGTTACCCGCTATACGCACATCTTCGGCACACGGAACAGCCTATTCTCTGGCAGGAGAAGGCAAAGCATCGCCCGAATCGTTCAGACAGGCGCTCTATCTTGCTGTTGATATCTATAAAAACAGGGAAATTCATGCCGAAATTTCGAAAAATCCACTGAAGAAATACGACATCAACCCAAATCAAATTGACGAAAGCGTAGATATTGAAGCAAGCGAAGACGAAGACAACTTATAAAAGTAGTAAAATATGTACGAATATATAAAGGGAAAGATAGCAGATATATCGCCTGCAAATATTGTTATTGAAGCAGGAGGAATTGGTTATTTTATCCATATTTCGTTAAATTCATACAGCCGTTTAAACGGAAAAACAGAAACCCAGCTATACCTTCATCAAATGGTGCGAGAGGACGCCCACACGCTATATGGTTTTTCAGAGACAAAAGAAAGAGATTTCTTTCGTAGCCTGATTTCGGTAAACGGGGTTGGCGCCAACACTGCAATTATGATGCTTTCATCATTAACCACCGATGAAATAAGAGCTGCCGTAACCACCGAAAATGTATCAACCTTACAATCGGTAAAAGGAATAGGAGCCAAAACAGCACAACGAATCATTATTGACTTAAAAGATAAATTGGGAAAAATCCCGGAATCAGGGCAAATTTTACTCCCCGCAGACAATACTATACAAATTGAAGCGTTATCTGCATTAGTTATGCTGGGTTTTGCTAAAAAAGATGCAGAAAAAACAGTTGCAAAAATCATCAGAGACCAACCGGATATAACCGTGGAAAGAGCAATAAAACAGGCATTAAAAAGACTTTAGCAAAACACAGCAGGAAGTTAGTAATTGATTGTATGATATTGAAAAAACATTTACCAAATACAATTTTCTGCATATCCCTGTTTCTTTTACTTGTTATCCCTCTTTCGGGCATAGCACAGGATATTACTGAAGTGGATACAACAGGCTCTTTGCCCTATTCTTTTGAAGATGAACCTGCATTTGGCAATCCGGCACAGGATTCCATGAAGTTATTCTTGAACAACCCGAACAATATAAAATACGAAGTAGAATACGACCCGGTTCTCGAACAATATATCTTTTACGAAAAAATTGGAAATATGTACTACCGGCTTCCACAAAGTATGTCGCTGGAAGAATATATTGATTTCGACTTCAACCAATCGATAAAAGACTACTGGAAAATAAGGCGACAACTTGAAGAAGAAGACACCCGAAAAAAGGGACTTGGAAACTGGACCATCAAAAGCGAAGCATTTAACCGCATCTTTGGCGGAAACACCATAAATGTGAAACCACAAGGGTATGTAGAAGTAAACTTCGGACTTCAACAAACCAAAACAGAAAACCCCACTCTGTCGGAACGAAACCGCAAGGTTACTACTTTTGATTTCGACGAAAAAATACAAATGAATGTAACCGGCCAGATCGGAACAAAAATGAACATGCGGGTAAACTACAATACCGAGTCGGCATTCAATTTCGAAAATAAAATGAAACTGGGCTACACTGGCGATGAAGACGAAATTATAAAAAATATCGAAGCCGGAAATGTTTCACTTCCTTTAAACGGGAGCCTTATTACCGGAGCCTCTAATCTTTTTGGAATAAAGGCCGAATTACAATTCGGAAAACTAAATGTTACCACCCTGCTGTCTCAAAGCAAAGGAGAAACACAAACAGTTACTACAGAAGGAGGCGCTTCCAGTTCGGAAATAGAAATTGATGCCTATAATTATGATGCCAACCGGCACTTCTTTCTCTCGCACTATTTTAAAGAAAAATATAACAGTGCACTAAAGAACCTTCCAACCATCCGCTCGTCCATTTCCATCAATAAAATAGAAGTTTGGATACTTAACACATCAAGCAGCACCAGCGATGTACGAAATATTGTAGCCCTGCAGGACTTAGGCGAACACAAAAACAATATACATAATACCATTTCCGACTTTGCCGCTAACACAGGGTTGTCTTATCCCGACAGAAATGTTCCTTTTAACGGAGCCAATAAAATGTACAATGCCCTAACCACAACTTACAGCGAAATAAGAGATATCGACAATGTTACCTCAACCCTGTCGGGAATAAGTAATGACTTTGTGGGCGGACGCGATTTTGTAAAGGTTGAACTGGCCAGGAAGCTTTCATCCTCAGAATATACCGTAAACAAACAACTGGGATATATATCATTAAACTCGAACATCAGCTCGGGAAAAATTTTGGCAGTAGCCTACAGCTATACCATCAACGGGAAAAACTACCAGGTGGGTGAATTCTCTTCGGACGGAATAGAAGCCCCGAAAACCCTTATTGTTAAACTGCTGAAAGGCACAAAATTCTCGCCTTCGACTCCTACCTGGGAGTTAATGATGAAAAACGTTTACAATCTAAATGCCACATCCATATCAGAAAGTAACTTTGTTTTAAAAATTAAATATCTTAACGACTCCACCGGAAGTTACCTTACTTATATTCCTGAAGGCAGGATAAAAGGGCACAAGCTTTTACAGGTAATGAACCTTGACAACCTTGACAACCAGCAAGATCCGAACCCCAACGGGACTTTCGACTTTATCGATGGGGTTACAATTAATGCCAGTACCGGCCGAATATTTTTCCCTGTATTAGAACCATTTGGAAACCACCTTGCCGATTCGCTAAAAGAACATTCACTGATTGAAAAATACTGCTACCAATCGCTTTACGATTCAACAAAAACCTATGCCAAACAAGATGCAGAACACAACAAGTTTATAATTACCGGGAGCTACGAAGGCTCCTCAACATCAACAATTTCGCTCGGAAGCCTTAACATCACCGAAGGTTCGGTGGTAGTAACAGCAGGAGGAATTGTACTAACCGAAAACATTGACTATACCGTAGATTATACACTTGGCACGGTTACGATTATAAATTCAGGACTATTAGAATCAGGAACAGCTATCACTGTCTCTTCCGAAAGCGAAGAGCTATTCTCCATGCAACGCAAAACCTTATTGGGGATGCACGCCAATTATGCTTTTTCCGATAATTTTAACATTGGAGCCACCCTGCTCCACATGCAGGAAAAACCGCTTACCACAAAAGCAGAATACGGAACCGAAGCCATATCCAATACCATGTTTGGTTTCGACTGGAGCTATTATTCAGAAAGCAAGCTGCTTACAAAAATTGCAGACAAGCTAATGCCTTTCCAAAGCACAACATCCACTTCGTCAATAAGCTTCGAAGGCGAATATGCTCAGTTAATTCCGGGCTACTCCAAAACCATTAACAATGCGGTTTATGTTGATGATTTTGAAGGTACCGATGTTGAAATTAACATGAAAAACCGCAAAGCATGGGTGTTGGCCAGTACCCCGCAAGGGCAAAATATCCTTTCGGAAGGCGACCTTAATAATTCGCTGGCCTACAATTACAACAGGGCAAAACTGGCCTGGTACAATGTAGCAACACTGTTCCAGACCAATAATTCGCTCACTCCTTCGCATATACGCTCGGATCCTGATATGCAGTCGAACCATTATGTACGCAGGGTATACGAAAGAGAAATTTATCCCGAAAAAGAATATGATGCAGGGGAATACACCGTATTAACCCCTCTGAACCTGGCTTTTTACCCGTCGGAACGTGGCCCCTATAATTACGATACAAAAGCTTCCACCTATTCGGCAGGAACAAATACCGACGGGACACTGGCAAAACCAGAATCGCGCTGGGGAGGAATTATGCGTAAAATTACAACCACCGATTTTGAAGCGGCTAATATCGAATCCATAGAATTCTGGCTGCTTGACCCTTTTATATACGACTCAACAGAAACAGCTGCCGGAGGTGATTTGTATTTCGACCTTGGAGAAATTTCCGAAGATATATTAAAAGACTCGCGAAAATCGTTCGAAAACGGACTGCCAACAAACGAGGAGGTTGCCAATGTTGACACCACCATCTGGGGAAGGGTTTCAACCCTTACGTCGTATACCAACTCTTTTGAAAACAGTACAACCGCCCGAACTCACCAGGACTTAGGCTTAGACGGCTTAAACGATGAAGAGGAAGTATCTTTCTTCAGCGATTTTCTGAATCAGTTAAGAAATATTTTAAGCCCAGACGCTTTTGCTGAAATAGAAGCGGATCCCTCATCCGACGATTATAATTATTACAGAGATTCGGATTACGATGCTGCAAAAACAAGCATCTTGGATCGCTACAAAAAATACAACGGTTTGGAGGGCAACTCGCCAACCTCTGACATGTCCGACGAATCCTATTCTACCGCAGAATCAACCATCCCGGATGTTGAAGATATTAACGACGACAATACCCTGAATGAATACGAAGATTATTACCAATACAAAGTTAGTATGCGCCCCGAGGATTTTGTTTTGGGGAAAAATAATATTACGGATGTACAGGAAGCAACCGTAACACTAAAAAACGGAAAAACAGAAACAGTTAAGTGGTATAAGTTTAAAATCCCGGTTTCAGATCCGACCGAGACGGTTGGCTCAATAAACGATTTCTCATCGATCCGTTTTATGCGTATGTTTCTGCATGGGTTTGAAGACCCGATAGTACTCCGCTTTGGAACACTTAACCTGGTACGTGCCGATTGGCGAAAATATTCAGAAGAATTAAAAGACAATACCGGGATATCAAACAATGCCTCTATTGACGTAACCTCTGTTGATATTGAAGAAAATTCGAACCGGGATCCTGTAAACTATGTGCTGCCTCCCGGAGTATCACGCGAAACCGACCCATCAAGCACAACATTAACCCTTTTAAATGAGCAATCGCTAATGCTCCAGGTTGAAGGACTGGAAGAAGGAGACGCTAAAGCAGTCTACAAATCCATAAATATGGATTTCAGAAACTACGAAAAACTGAAAATGTTTGTTCATGCCGAAGCTGTTGAAGGAGAAGATTTAAAGGATGATGATCTTTATTTCTTCATCCGACTGGGAACAGATTACAACTATAACTACTACGAATATGAATTGCCTTTGATATTAACCCCCGAAGGCAATTACAGCAGCAATATTGAAGCCGACCGTTATACCGTATGGCCTGACTCAAACCGAATAAACGTTCCGCTGGATTTATTTACCAGCGCCAAACAAGCCCGAAACACTGAACTTCATTCGGCAGGTTCATCAATCTCGTTACAGGATATCTACACGGTTACGCACGACGACTGGAATGGAAACAAGAATTCCATAAAGGTAAAAGGAAGTCCCAACCTCGGGAATGTAAAAATTATAATGATGGGGGTACGGCACAAAGATATCAGTACTGTTTCGCCCGGGGGAAAATCGGTAATTGTTTGGGCCAACGAACTAAGACTCACGGGCATTAACGACGAAGGTGGCTGGGCTGCAAACGCACGCACAACTCTCCGACTGGCCGACCTTGGAACTGTTACCGTTGCCGGAAGTGCCAGTTCGCAAGGATTTGGAAGCATAGAAAGCAATGTAAACAACAGGTCAACCGATAACATACGCTCTATTGATATCAGCTCTTCGCTTGACCTCGGAAAACTGCTCCCGGAAAAGGCAAACCTACGAATACCAATGTATTTCGGCTATTCGGAAAGAGTAGCCACCCCAAAATACGATCCGACAAATCCGGATATAAAATTACAGGAAACACTGGACAGCTATAGCAGCAAGGCTAAAAAAGACTCGATACTGGATCTTGTGCAGGAAAGAGACAGACGAAAAAGTATAAACTTTACCAATGTGCAATTTAAAGAAAAGGCAGGAGCAAAAAAAAGCGTAATCTCCCCTTCAAATTTTTCGTTTTCTTATGCCTACAAAGAAATAGAAACAAAAGACATTGACACAGAATCAAACCTGAAAAAGACCCACAAAGGAGCAATTTCGTACAACTATAATGCCCAACCTAAAGCAATAGCTCCGTTCAAAAAACTTTTCAAAAAGGGGCCGTTAAAGCTTCTCGGAGATCTTGCATTTTATCCCTATCCTTCACAAATCTCTTTTAGTACCGATATTTACAGGTATTACAATGAAGTAAGAACACGAGACATAACCGATAATGAAATTACAATAACCCCTTCGTACGACAAAGAATTCCTGTGGAACCGATACTTTGCTTTTAATTATGATCTTACACGTACATTAAAACTCGACTTTTCGTCAAGCAGTACCTCCAAAATTGATGAGCCCGAAGGCAGGATAAACAAACACGATGCCGACTACAAATGGAAAAGAGACTCCATTATAAAAAATATTAAGAAACTCGGTCGTCTTACCGACTATAATCATACCATAAATGCGAGTTATTCGCTGCCGCTAAGTAAAATTAAACCACTTAATTTCATGACGGCATCGGCACGCTACCAGGGAACATATACCTGGGAAACCGGGGTAACTACTACCGACAGTCTCGAACTGGGCAACACAATAAGCAACTCACAATCGTGGCAAATTTCGGGAACAGCAAGCCTAAAACGGCTATACAACAAAGTCCCGTATTTCAAAAAAGTTAACTCGAAATTCAGGCGTACCGGAAGAAGCAGGTATGGCTCCTCCAGCAGAAGGACAAGAGACATGAATCAGCCGGACAAAAAAGGAGAAAAGACTTACTCTACACAAATGAAATTTGAAGCCAACAAACCAATAATAATAAAGCACAAGCTAAATACTAAAAAAGTAAAAGTAAGATCCAACGGAGAAAATGAAAAAAACATTCGGTGCAAAGTAAGAACTCTTAATGCCAATTCCATCGAATTTACGCCACTGGCTAACGCACAACAAGGCACCATAAAAATATCCGGGAAAGCAGGAGAAGAAACATTTGCCCGGAAAATGCTTGATTTTAGCACACGTCTACTTTTGGGCGTACAAAACATTTCGGTAAATTATTCACGAAATGGCAGCACAATACTGCCCGGATACCTGCCAACACCTTCGGTTTTCGGAGGCGGAAATTACACCCCGGATCCAGAGATGTTCAGTTCAACAACAACCAAACAAGGAGGAATGGCGCCAGGATTACCGTTCCTGATTGGCTGGCAGGATAAAAACTTTGCCCGAAAAGCAGCAGGATATGGCTGGATTACAACAGACTCTACACTGAACGAACCGTTTGAAATGAACCGCACCGAAAGAGTTACTATACGTTCGACCATTGAGCCTATTCCCGATCTGAAAATAATACTCTCAGCCAAACGGACTTACACCAACAATTTCTACGAATATTACTGCTACAATCCCAATAACAGAACCTTTGATGTAAACAGCCACGTCGAAAGCGGTTCTTTTTCAATGTCGGTTATAACATGGGGAACAGCTTTTTCGAAAATAGGTGCAGGAGAAGTTGTAGAATCAAAAGCTTTTGAACGACTAAAACGCTATCGGCTAACCATAGCCCAACGTTTGGCGGCACAAAGAAGCGCAAATACGGAATACAATTACGACCCAAGCGTAACTGACGAAGATGGTTATCCCGACGGTTACGGAGCGACTTCGCTTGAAGTACTAGTACCTGCTTTTCTTGCAGCCTATCAGGATAAAAATCCGAACAAAGTTTCCCTAAGCTTATTCCCATCCTTAAAATATGTACGTCCGAACTGGACAATACAGTATAGTGGTATGGTTTCAAGAATACCAAAACTCAAAGAAATCATGAAAACAATGAGTTTTACGCATTCTTATTCTTCCACCTATAGTGTAGGCTCCTATTCCAGCAACCTGAATTATTACAAACAGGCAGACGGATTTAGTTATGTACGCGACTTATCCAACAACCTGGTTCCTGTTTACGACCTTAATTCGGTTAGCATAAGAGAAGTTCTCAGCCCGCTAATCAACCTCAATATTACATGGACTAACGACCTGACAACCAAAATGGAAATCAACCGTTCAAGAACCGTCAGCCTCTCTTTTTCCAATAACCAGCTAACCGAAACACAAAGTAGCGAATATGCTTTTGATGTTGGCTATCGTTTTAAGAATATGGACATGATTATAAAAACCAAAAAGAAGCAAAAATTATATTCAAATGATTTGGATCTTACGGCCGGACTATCACTCACAAGAAATAAAACGACTCTTCGAAAATTAGATGAAACCGATCAAATTACTGCCGGACAAAGTATGCTTTCGTTAGAAACGACTGCCGACTACCGGCTTAGCGATAAATTTCAGATTAAACTGTATTTCGACAGAGTAGTGAATACTCCTTTTACTTCTTCTGCATACAAAACATCTACCACCAATTTTGGTTTTTCATTCCGGTTTACGTTAAATCAATAAACAAATTCAATACACCAAAAGTATATTTAAACTTTAAAATAAATTCAACATATTCTTATCTGAAAAAATTGTTTTTAAACAAAAAATTTTATTCTTTTGAAAAAAAAATGGAACAACCACGAATTTTAGTATTTTAAAATATGCTCATAAAAATGGTTAAAATTCATTGGGAGTTACGTCTTATACCGAATAGATAAACAATTTTAAACGAATGAAAACAAATACAATATGGCTTCCGTGGTGGGGTCTTCTTTCGTAAGTTAGGAGTTAAAGGCCATATTGGTATTTTTAAAAATATTTTACAAAACTTGCCTTTTTCTTCTGGCAGTTTTTTTTATATAAAAATTAAAATGATGATAATAGTACAAAATAACATTTGGTGGTGGCGCAGAAACTTTTTACAAAAATCGTGAAGAGAAGCTACGCTATTGCTCAAATTGAAAACGGCTCATCGAAATCACGATGAGCCGTTTTTTTTTTTTGAATACCTGCACAATTCCGCCACGGAAAAGTAAGAAAATGATACAAATAAAATAAACAGTACGCTTTCTTAAGCTTTCTCTTTTTGAAGAAAGTAAAAGAGAGTTTTAGAAAAACAATATGGAAAAAATAAAATTTAAACCAGTAGTACAAAAAATACTTGCTGATACAGTTACTCCAGTAAGTGTTTACCTGCGTTTACGCACACTCTATCATAAAGCAATTTTACTGGAAAGTTCAGATTACCACGGACACGAAAATGCCTATTCTTTTATATGCTTTGAACCCATAGCCGGTTTCACAGTGAACAATGGAGAGGTAACAAAAAAACTCCCGGGAAAAGAAAAAGAACGATTTCAGCTTTCCGAAAAACGCATGCTTGCCAATGAACTGGACACTTTCTTTACGACTTTCGATGTTGAATCAGAAGAAATAGAGCTCCCCTCCAACGGCTTATTCGGCTATATGAATTTCGATGCCATTCAGCATTTTGAGAACATAAAATTCGCAAACAAGAAGAAAGATGGATACCAGATTCCGGAAGTTAAATATTGCTTTTATAAATATGTTGTTGCTATCGATCATCATAAAAACATACTTCATATTGTAGAAAACCTCCAGGAAAATGAAAGTTCACAAATTGATTACATCCATCACTTACTGGTAAATCCCGCTTTCTCTATCGGGAATTTCAATACCGTTGGATCCGAGCTATCAAACATAACCGACGACGAGTACAAACACATGGTAAGCCAGGGCAAAAAACACTGCTATCGTGGCGACGTATTCCAGATTGTATTAAGCCGCCAATTTTCGCAGCAGTTTAAAGGCGATGATTTTAATGTATACCGTTCGCTACGATCAATTAACCCTTCACCTTATCTCTTTTATTTTGATTATGGCACATATCGCATTTTTGGATCAAGCCCCGAGGCTGAACTACAGGTGAAAAACAACAAGGCCTATATTCACCCTATTGCCGGAACATTTAAACGCACCGGAAACGATAACCAGGATCGCGAATTAGCGAAAAAACTTAGCAAAGATCCTAAAGAAAATGCAGAACATGTAATGCTGGTTGATTTGGCTCGTAACGATTTAAGTAGGAATGCTGACAATGTAGTTGTGGAAACTTATCGCGAAATCCAGTTTTACTCGCATGTCATTCACCTCGTGTCTCAAGTCTCGGGCAAAATTACCGATAATACAAACCTCATAAAAGTACTGGGTGAAACATTTCCGGCAGGAACACTCTCAGGAGCACCAAAATACAAAGCCATGGAATTAATCGACAAATACGAGAACCAAAATCGGGGATACTACGGAGGTTGTATCGGGTATCTCGGATTCGACCGTACCTTGAATCATGCCATTATGATTCGTTCGTTTCTGAGCCAAAACAACAAACTGTACTATCAGGCAGGAGCAGGAATTGTAGCTAACTCACAGGAAGAAAGTGAATTACAGGAAGTAAACAACAAACTCGCAGCATTAAAAACAGCTTTAGAAATGGCTAAAAGTATCAATTAGTCGCAGTTTACAGTTGCAGTAATCAGTAAAAAGAATAAGAAAATGAAGCTATTAGTAATTGATAATTACGATTCGTTTACCTATAATTTGGTACATGCAATCAAAAAAATATCCGGTCAACCGATTGATGTTTTTCGCAACGACGAAATTGCATTAGAAAATGTTGACAAATACGACAAGATTGTACTTTCTCCCGGCCCCGGAATTCCCGAAGAAGCGGGGCTTCTTTTAGACATCATTAAAGAATATGCACCTAAAAAAAGCATGCTGGGAGTATGTCTCGGGCATCAGGCTATTGGCGAGGCTTTTGGAGCAAAACTGCACAACATGAACCATGTACTACACGGAATTTCCACTCCGGTTAATCAAACGGAAAGAAAATCGGTTTTATTTAAAAGCCTGCCCGACACATTCGAGGTGGGACGTTACCACTCGTGGATTGTTCAATCCGAAAATCTCCCCAACTGTTTTGAGGTTACAAGCTACGATGAAAAAGGACTCATCATGTCGATGCAACACAAAACATACGATGTACAAAGCGTTCAGTTTCATCCCGAATCGGTACTTACGCCTTTGGGAGAAAAAATGATTGAAAACTGGCTGTTTTCAAAAAAGTAGGCCGTCGCAATTTTCAGTCGCAGCAAGAAATATAAAACAATAAAAAACTTTGCGTCTTTGCGCCTCCGCGGTAAAAAAGAGTGCAACTAACAATAAAAAGATGAAACAAATATTACAATACTTATTCGATGGGAACGAACTTACCCGCGAACAGGCCAAATCAGCACTCATCGGAGTTGGAAAAGGAATGCACTCCGAAGCTGAATTTGCATCATTTCTTACCGTTTTCAAAATGCGCCCCCTCCAATCGCAGGAACTAATTGGCTTTCGTGAGGCAATGATTGACCTTAGTACTCCAATTGACCTCTCGGAGTACAATGGGGTTGATATTGTGGGCACCGGGGGCGACGGGAAAAACACGTTCAACATTTCAACGCTCTCAAGTCTTATCGTGGCCGGAGCAGGAATCAATGTAACCAAACAGGGCAATTATGCCTCCACTTCTACCTGCGGAGCCTCAAATGTGCTTGAGGCATTGGGGTATAAATTCAGCAACAGTGAGAATAAACTGAGAAACGACCTTGAAAAAGGAAACTTCTGTTTTATGCATGCACAATTATTTCATCCGGGCATGAAACACATTGCCCCGGTTCGAAAAGCACTAAAAGTACCGACGTTCTTCAACATCCTGGGGCCAATGATAAACCCGTCGAAACCGAAATACCAGGTTCTGGGGGTAAACAACAATACAAATTTCGAGCATTATAAAAACGTATATAAAACGCTGGATGTGAAATATGCCATTATTCACGGCACCGACGGATACGACGAAATTTCGCTAACATCCAACACCCGTTTTGCAACAAAAGAGCAAGATGTTATTCTTTCTCCTGCTGACTTTGGAACAGGGGCAACAAATCCGAATGAAATTTTTGGAGGCTCCACAATTAAAGAAGCAGTAAAATTATTTGAAAATATTTTAAAAGGAAAAGGCACAAATGCACAAAACAATGCGGTTACAGCAAATGCTGCTGTGGCCATAAACCTTGTTTATCCCGAAAAATCGTTGCAAGACTGCATAGAAACAGCAAAAGATTCGCTGCTTGGCGGCAAAGCTCTTGAAAAGTTAAAGGCTGTAACATATTAAAAACAAAAATATTAAGACATCAAGGAACATTAATACCTTAATGATAACCTTAATCCTCTTAATGCCTTAAAGGTAGAAACATGAACATACTAGACAAAATAATAGAAACAAAAAAAGCAGAAGTTGCCCAGCGTAAAAGCGAAGTAAGCATTGAGCAACTTGAAAAACATCCTTTCTTTAGCCGTGAATGCAATTCGCTAAGAAAAAATCTCTTGAAAAAAAATGCATCGGGAATTATCGCTGAATTTAAGCACAAATCGCCATCGAAAGGAGAAATAAACGGTAATGCAAAGGTTGAAGAAATTACCAAAGCTTATGTTGAAGCAGGAGTTTCATGCCTTTCGGTTTTAACCGATTACGAATATTTTGGAGGTACATTGACTGACTTAACAAAAGCACGCGAAACGAATCCGAATATTCCAATCCTTCGCAAAGATTTTATGATTGACAAATACCAAATTGTTGAAGCAAAAGCCCACGGAGCCGATGTTATTCTGCTTATTGCCGCTTGTTTGAGCAAAGAAAAGGCATTAACACTGGCACAAAAAGCCAAACAACTCGGACTTGATGTTCTTATGGAAATTCATAATGCTGAAGAATTGGATATTGTTAACGATTTTGTTGATGTTGTTGGCGTAAATAATCGCAACCTGAAAATCTTTAAAACAAACATTGAAACATCGGTTGAATTGGGAAAACTTATCCCCGAAAAGTTTGTAAAAATATCGGAGAGCGGCTTAAAAGGAGCTGACGAGATAAAACATTTGAAACAGCATGGATTTAAAGGCTTCCTTATTGGCGAAACATTTATGAAAACCGATAATCCGGGAGAAGCTTGTAAGGGGTTGATTGAAGAGATAAGAGAATAAACCGCAGAGACGCAAAGACACAAAGAAAAACATTGCGTCTCAGCGTCTTTGCGGTAAAAAACAAATAGAATGAAACAGCTAAAAATAAAAGTATGCGGCATAAAGCAAACCCGAAACCGCGAGCAAGTAGAAGCCCTTAAAGTTGATTTGCTGGGCTATATCTTTTACGAACCATCGAAACGTTTTGTGGGAGCACCTCCAGAATCCAGGCTTTTTCTGTCCGACAAGCCCAAAGTTGGTGTTTTTGTAAACGAAAATGCTTTCGAGATTCTGGGACTGGCAAAAAATTTGGAGTTTGAATACATTCAGCTACACGGAAAAGAAAATCCAAAAACCTGCTCCCTCTTAAAAAAACAGGGTTTAAAAGTAATAAAAGCCTTTTCGGTTGACGACGATTTCAAATTCCCGACAACCAAAGCTTACGAAAATGTTGTTGATTATTTCCTTTTCGACACAAAAACAAAACAACACGGAGGTTCAGGTAAAAAATTTAATTGGGAAATATTAAACAATTATCAAGGAGAAACTCCTTTCTTTTTAAGCGGAGGAATTGGACCTGACGATGCAGAAAGCATAAAAGAAATAAATCATCCGCAACTGGCAGGAATCGACCTCAATAGTGGTTTTGAAGAAGAACCGGGGGTGAAAAATATTGAAAAATTGAGAGAGTTTATTGAGAAGATGAAAGAATAGTGATGTATGGAGATTTTTTGTCAGGAAATACAATCAATCTCAATTTTATCTCAAACATAAAGCTCTGCAATCTCTGCGTAAAACTCTTATTCTCTGTGGTAAAAAATAAACCACAGAGGAAACAGAGCAGCCACAGAAAAAACGGAAAAAGCAGAAATAGAATAAAGTATTAAAAATAAAAACACGTAAAACAAGCAAATAATCTTTGCGTCTTAGCGGTAAAAAAATGAAGTATCAAGTTAACGAAAAAGGCTATTACGGCGAATTTGGAGGGGCATGGATTCCCGAAATGATGTATACCAATATCGATGAATTAAGGCGTCGTTATCTGGAAATAATCGACTCCGACGAGTTTAAAGAAGAATTCAACCACCTGTTGAAAAATTACGTAGGCAGGCCGTCGCCATTGTATTATGCCAAACGGATGTCGGAGCACTACGGCTCTAAAATTTATCTGAAACGCGAAGACCTGAACCACACAGGTTCGCACAAAGTGAACAATACCATCGGACAAATTTTACTGGCACAAAAGCTGGGAAAAACACGTATTATTGCCGAAACAGGAGCAGGGCAACATGGCGTTGCCACAGCAACCGTTTGTGCATTAGAAGGCATAAAGTGCGTGGTTTACATGGGAGCACTCGACGTTTCGAGACAGGCACCCAATGTAAAAAAAATGAAAATGCTGGGAGCTGAAGTTATCCCGGTGCACAGCGGAAACAAGACACTGAAAGATGCCACCAACGAAGCTATGCGCGACTGGATTAGCAACCCGGTTGATACGCATTACATTATCGGGTCGGTAGTAGGGCCTCATCCTTTTCCCGACATGGTTGCACGCTTTCAGTCGATTATCAGCAAAGAAATGAAAGAGCAATTGAAGCAGCACACTGGTTCAGAACTGCCAACACGCGTTCTTGCTTGTGTTGGAGGTGGCAGTAATGCCGCCGGTGCTTTTTATAATTTTTTAGATGATGAACAGGTCGAACTTATTGGCGTTGAAGCTGCCGGGAAAGGCGTTGACACTCCCGAAACAGCAGCAACACTAACCGTTGGAACGCCGGGAGTTTTGCACTCAAGCAAAACCTACCTTATGCAAAACGAGGACGGACAGATTACCGAACCCTACTCCATATCTGCAGGACTCGATTATCCGGGAGTAGGACCATTACATGCTCATTTATTTAAAACAGGACGGACAAAATATCTGTATGCTACAGACCAGGAAGTTTTACAGGCTGCTTTGCTGCTAACACAAAAAGAAGGAATTATTCCGGCACTTGAATCGGCACATGCTTTGGCTGCATTAGAGCAAATAAAAATGAATCCCGACGATGTGAATGTTATCAACCTGTCGGGCAGTGGCAATAAGGATATGGAGACTTATTTGAACTATTTCGGGTATTAATAAAAAGAAAAGAATCACTTACACGAGAAAAAGAGATAAAAAAATGGCGTAGAGAAAAGAAGGAAAATTTAATTAGCAAATTCAATCATGATTGGAATTTTCTTAACGAAGAAATATACAATTCTTTGTAACAGATTTCTCCTCCTTCGTCGTCGAAATGACAAAAATAAATAGAGATGCAAAACAGAATAAATCAACTTTTCGAAACGAAAAAAGAAAACATACTTTCGGTATATTTTACGGCCGGATTTCCCAAATTAAACGACACCGTAAAAATTATCCAGGAACTGGAAAAAAACGGAGTCGACCTGATTGAAATAGGCATGCCTTTTTCCGACCCTACTGCCGACGGAAAAACCATTCAGCATAGCAGCGAAGTTGCCTTAAAAAACGGCATGAGCCTAAAGTTACTTTTCGAGCAGTTAAAAGACATCCGCCAATCGGTTTCTATCCCATTGGTGCTGATGGGCTATTTTAACCCGGTTTTGCAATTCGGAATTAAAAAGTTTTGCGAGCAATGCAAAGCAACAGGCATCGACGGAATAATTCTGCCCGACCTCCCGTTGAATGAATTTGAGGAACATTACAAAGAGTATTTTTGCAACAACAACCTGCACAATATTTCGCTGATTACGCCACAAACATCGGAAAAACGAATAAGGCTGATTGACGAACTATCCGAAGGTTTTATCTACATGGTTTCCTCATCATCAACCACCGGAACAGGGAAAAAAGTTGAAGATTTCCAACTGGATTATTTTGAGCGGATTAAAAATATGAATCTAAAAAATCCGAGGCTTATCGGGTTTGGGATTTCTGATAATGCAACATTCAGCAATGCCTGTAAATATGCAGGCGGAGCAATTATTGGAAGTGCATTTGTAAACTCGTTTAAAAATAAACAAACCATAGAAGAAAGCATTTCATCTTTTGTTAACCAAATACTTTCGCCGGTTTAATTTCAAAAAATCAGCTTTATGAGCAGATCATATTTGTATTCATTCAAACATGCTTTAATTTTCAACAACAAAAGAGAAAAATAAACAGCTAATATTCAACAAACTATACACCCATCAAAAAAATCTTTTGGTTAATGTTTGTTAAACTATATTTTACAGCATACTCAATTCTTTTAAGAAGCAGTATCTTAAGGGTGAAAACAAAAAACAAGAAAGCTATGTTAGAATATGCAAAGGTAATTCTACCAAAAGTTAGTTTCTCGAAAGAACTATTTCGCAAAGAACTACAAAAATGTATTCAGAGAATAGAAATTGATCAAATAGAGGAACTTTACCTTTGGTGTTACAAAAACTTTAAAAACGTGCATCCGAACGTTTTGGCAGAAGCTTTTGCCAACGTTGCGGCCTAAAGTATTTAACCTGAGGGTGTCTCAAAAGTATTTTTCAAACAATATGAACTTACAATTTATAAGTAACCACTTGGTTTATTTCCCCTAAATCCCCTGTAGGGGACTTTAAGCCTCCCACTTTAGGGGAGGTTTGGAGGGGTAAAAACGAAACAGTTTCAAATTGAAAGTATCATTGTAATGTAATTTTCTTTTTGGACACCCTCTTTATTTTTTCATCTCATAAGCAATCGATAATTGAAAATGCTTAAGAAAAAGGGCAGAACTATATCGAAACCAATGGTTTAAAATTTAATTACAAACAGGTATTATTTATTGAAATATAACTTTCTTCATAATTATTCTTAAAAATTATCCTTTCCTTGCGTTCCAAAACGAACGAAATGCAACATAACAATCACCTATTTTATACTAAAAAAATAAAACTCAACAGAAAAACAACATTTTGTCTTTAATGAGCAGAAGGTAACTTCAAATCCTGTTATGCAAAAAAATGAGGATAAAAACCTATATAATGAAACAGCCCGCAGAGATAATAAGTGAGGCGCACAGGAGCATCACTGTTATTTTTTCTCACATAACAAATGGGGCACACAAAAATCTGGACAGATGAAACAACTGCAATTCTTAGTACTCTTTCTTCTGCTCTCAAGCTTAACATTTGGGCAGACATCCCTTGAAAATTTCCTAAAAGCTCAACCTCAAATTAAAAGCGTTGAAAAGATAGAAGGGAATAACTTTTTTAAGAGGACCTATAAAATAATGGTAGAACAGGCCGTCGACCATCAACATCCTGAAAAAGGCACCTTTTTACAACGGGTTTTTGTTGCCGAAAAAGCAGTAGAAGCCCCGGTGGTATTCATTACCGAAGGCTATACGGCCGATTACGCTGCCTCTCCCGGATACATCAACGAACTCAGCCCGCTACTTGGAGCCAACCAAATTTGCGTAGAGCATCGATATTTTGGCGAATCGTGGCCCAATCCGGTAAATTGGGATTACCTGACAGTTCGCAATGCTGCTGCCGACCAACATACGATTTTACAAATTCTGAAAAAATACTACAACGGAAAATGGATAAGCACAGGAATCAGCAAAGGCGGACAAACAGTGGTATACCACCGTTGGCTGTATCCCAATGATGTAGACGCATCGGTTCCCTATGTTGCCCCGCTTAACTTTAGTGTTGAAGAGAAACGACACAGTTTTTTTATTGCCAATACAACCGGTACTCCGGAAAAACGGGAAAAAGTAAAAAACTTTCAATTTCATATCTTAAAAAACAGGGCTGTTTTTAAACCCATGCTCGAATCGTTTTGCAAAGAAAAACATTATACCTTTCGGACAGGCATGGATGAGCTGCTGGATTATATTGTACTGGAATACCCGTTTGCCATGTGGCAATACGGTATCTCAACCGACAAAATGCCGGCTTTAAGCGATAGTCCTCAAAAACAATTTGACTATCTCGTAAAAGTTTCTTCGCCCTCTTACATGGCCATTGAAGGAATGGAAAACATAAAATCTTTCTTTGTACAGGCTGCCCGCGAATTGGGATATTACGGCTACAATACCAAACCATTTAAAGATTATCTTTCGATAAAAACAACCAAAGGCTACATTCACCGGATTTTTATTCCGAAAGGCTTAAACATTAAATACCATAAAAAAACAGCCCGCGAAGTAAAAAAATTCATCCAAACTACCGATGCTAAAATTCTTTTCATTTACGGAGGTTGGGATCCCTGGTTTGCAAGTAGTTTTGCTGTCCCGGATAAAGATAATTTTCTGAAAATAGTAAAAACGCAGGGCAGTCATGGTTCACGCATCCTAAATTTGCCGGAAGAACAAAAACAACAGGTAAAAGCCAAATTGGAAGAATGGCTGGGGTGTCCGGTAAATATTGATTGACATCGGGTACAAAAAGTAGGCCAAAACAGCATCAAAATCTTCAGAGGAACCGTTCTTATATCCAGAACGATTCCTGCTGAAGGATAAATTATAGCTTTAAATCAATAACTTCTTTCCTCGATTTCACTCTTAGTTTCGAATAAATGCTGCTTACATGCGACTTTACAGTGCTCAAACCAATGTTACATTCATCGGATATTGCCTGGTTACTTTCCCCTTCCCTTAGTAATTCAAATATTTTTCGCTCCTGAACACTTAATTTTTGCAACTTTTTATTTTGTCTTTTCCGTGTGTATTTCCAGATTCCAAACATCACGAAAACAATGGCAACAAAAATACAGACAAACACCCAAATACCCCACCCCTCTTCCTGAGGTAATTGTCTTTTAAATGCTTTATAATAGGCATTGTTTTCATATTTCCATTTGCGCAGATAAGCGGTGTAAAAATCAGCATTTGAATTATACTCGCTTTTAAATTTGCTTTCGTAAACCGCATAAAGAGATACAAGAAAAAAATGAGAAGTATCCGCCGTCTCCAACAAGGCTTCTTCAAGTTTCTTTTTTATTAACAGTCTTTTTGTTGCACTACTTTCCTCAAACGTATTTTCGGCATTGAATATCCTGTTTCGAACCTGCTGCAATTCGCTGTTTGAGGGTGAATTGCCAAATTCGATATTATGAAATGGAGGAAATCCAAAACGATTTGAAATTTGAATATCAGAAATTCGGTCTGCCATTAAAAAGAAATGGTTTTCATCTTTCCCCCCAATAATTAATGTCGATGGAGAATCTCCTTTTTTTACAATGTGTAAACGATAAAGCCGTTGCTCTTTAGGCAAAAAATCAAGCTTAAAACAAAAACACCCGGAACTGTCAATTGCTGCTTGTGCAATAATCATGTCTGCCGACATTGTGTACATATCATCAAATGTAGGGATGTACGACAGATAAACGACAGGATTCCAACTGTCGTCGAGAAAAAACTGTCCTGAAATAACTGCTTTTTCCCGGTTTTGTCCGTTGGATATCCCGGTCATTAAAACCAACAAAATCAATAATATTTTTAAATATCGAAATACCCGATATTCCATAGAATTAAAATGTTTTTAATGTTCCTCAACTATTTTTTTATGAAGCACAGAAAGAAGTATCCGCTTTTTTCCACCTCTTTCCCTGTATTTGTTTTTGCCTTTACAACATAAAAATAGTTTCCGGGACTTTGAAGCTCATTATTATATTTTCCATCCCAACCAGTGTTTATATTTTTTGTAGAAAAAACCCGTTCTCCCCACAAGTTGTATATCTCAAAAGAATTTATTTCTGAAATATTATAAGTATCCAATTTTAATATATCATTTTCCCCCTTGTCGTCAGGCGTAAAATTTCTAGGCAGCTTAATGTTGTAATCATTATTAAAATCGGCCTGTATTTTTATTTTCCCCCAGGCTTTAGCTGTTGATATTTTCACAATCCATTTTCCCATTAAAGGTTCTGGTTGAAAATAACTGATTTTACCGATAGAAACGCCCTTGTTTTTATCAAAACCTCTGGCTTTCGTTCTAAATTGCTTCACGGATGTTCCCTGCGGGTCAATTACAGCTACATTCAATTTTCCTGAGCTTATTTTTCCGGTAATCAATAAATCCAAGGCAGGAGTTTGCTTCTCAATGTTAATAACTACTTCTTTTGTCCCGGTCTTTTTTTCAAAATTAATCACCTTTTTAAAAGATGTATTTTCCGTACTTTTTTTGTCCTGGCCCCGCACAATAGACGAAAAGACGAAAAGACAAATAAATAAAAAAACAATTCTGTTTGTCATAATTTCAATTTTAATCCGTTTAATAATTTTCACGACAAAATTATGGTCAAATATTTTCAGGAGAAAAAATTATAGATTGAAAAAGGTATTACATGGGGATGAAAAACGGCTAATGCCAATATAAAAAGCAGGAAACAGAGGACAGCAGAAGAAAAAAACGCTGATAACGCAGCATCTCAATTTTCAGAAGAGCCTGAATTATCAGCGTTCTATAAAAAAAATAGTTATTACTTACTCAAAAACGCTTCAATCGTTTTTTCGAGTTCTTCGCCACGTTTGTTTTTGGCTATAATCTTCCCGTTTTTATCCACCAAAAGATTCGAAGGGATTGAACTGATTTCATACAATCTCGCAGCTTTGTTGCTCCAGGCAGCAAGGTCAGAAACCTGCATCCATGTTAAGCCGTCTTTTTCAATTGCCTGTAGCCAATCTTCCTTTTTCTGGTCTAACGAAACGCCAAGTACTGTAAATCCTTTATCTTTAAAATGTTTATAAGCCGCCACTACATTGGGGTTTTCTGCACGACAGGGGCCACACCACGATGCCCAGAAATCGAGCAAAGTAAGTTCGTGTTTGGAATAAATGTCTGAAAATTTCACTGGATTTCCGTCAGAATCATTCTGTGTAAAATCAGGGGCAGGTTGCCCGACGGCTACTTTTTTTAACTTTTCAACTTTCTCTTTAAGCTCAACAATTATAGGAGTTTCCTGTATTTTCGGTTCAAGCCCGCTTATCAATTCTTCAAGTTCAGTAGCGCTTTTAGTATAGTGTATGCCCTGAAGAATAAGCGGAGTAACATACGATGCCGGATTATTTTTAACAAAATCTTCCTGTGTAGAATCAGAAGCCTCTTCCAGTTTATCCAGTTTTTTCATTAAGGAGGCAACCATTGCGGTATCTTCGGTTGTACGTACCTTTTTATACAACTCCATGTATGCTTCCTGCGTTTTCATCAGTTGCTTATTCAGTTTTGCAAACTCGCTGTGAGAAACCGAACCGGTAACTTTTATATCCTGGAGCGAATCGACCTTGCCACTTATTTCCATGTTCTTGTTCTCTACAAAAACAAAAGCTTTCCCGCGTTTCCCGGAAACCGACAAATAATATAAGGTCGGCATGTCTACTTTTCCGGTCAATAGCGCCACTCCGTCAACAACATCCGCAGTATCTATGCCAATCCACTGACGGCCTTCGCGTTCTTCCAAAACAACCTGCCCCTCTGCCCCTTCGAGCTTTACTTTAATTTTATATCCATCTTGTTTAGAACATGAAAACAATGCTACAGTTATTAGCAGAATAAATAATTTCTTCATTTTTATTTTATTTATTGAATTTTGCTTTGAAGATAAACAAAGTTATCTTTCTTCTCTTTTTTATTTTGAAAATAATAAGCCAATGCCTAAAATATTATTAGTAAACAATGCAGAACCGGGAATTCATGATTTTACCAAACCCCTGGAAAAAATTGCCACCCGTTATGGAAATGCTGTTATTATCGAATATAAAGATTGCGCTTCAATCTGCAAAAAAAATTTCGACGGTATAATTCTTTCAGGATCGCCACAGGGCGATGACATTGTTGAGCACCACCTGCCTTATTACAAATGGTTAGAAGAAACAGAGAAGCCTGTTCTTGGAATCTGTGCTGGGCATCATATTACCGGCTATCTTTTTGGCGCAAAACTTTTAAGAAAACAGGAACCCGAATCGGGTGATTTTTTTGTAACGATTGTAGCCAAAGACCCTGTTCTGCATGAAATCGCCAATCCATTCAGGGTAAAACAAATGCATAACGACTCCATTACACTACCCAATAACTTCGGCCTGTTAGGAACATCAAAAGTATGCAGAAACCAGTTGATGAAACATAAACAAAAACCGATTTACACCTGCCAGTTTCATCCCGAATTTTACAACCACAGGCTAATCCAAAACTTTATAAAATTATGCACAAATAAAAAAGAAAAGTAGTTTTGCATAAAAAAAAGATAATAACCAACGCAACCTTTGACCGGTATTATTCGTCTATAATGTATATCTTTGAAAACTCTAACCTTTAAACGAATGAAAATAATACGGATAATAACACCTCCTTTTTTTATAATCCAAATTCTTGTTCTTTTATTGTATTTTATACAAAGCCACAATTCGGAAAAGAAACAGACACTGGAATATTCACACAATCATATACTTAAAACCAACAATTATATTTACCCGGGGCAAAACATGCCGATGAAGCAGGGCCTGGATTCCCTCCTTTTCGAAGAAGAAACAAGTTTTTATCTGGATTATAATGAATCTGATTTTTTATTCGCCCCCAATACTCAATCCGATACTCTTCAAACAGGCAACCGATGTATTAAACAGGCAAAGGTTGAATATATCTCCGAACAACTATCTTTTACTGAAATTCCAAAATTCTCAAGAAAAAAGTTCAACAATAGGTTGCATTAATTAGGATCGATTTTTTCTGATTAGCCCCGGTTCTCGAATTATACCACTTTAACAATAAAATTAACGAATGTGCATTATTCTTCCAATGCATCCTGTTAATAAATGTGAAAAGCCAAAAGAATAAACTTTGATGCAGAATAAATTCTTTTGATTTTTATAACTTGCATTTGTGATAATGAAACGAACATAAAAATTCATCATCCTTCAGACGTACATCGGAATATCCGGATAAATAGTTCCGTTGCCTGGCGGTTATGAATTGCTGCGTTACCATAAAAATTAACCATTTTAATTACATGAAACAATGGAAACGCTAAGTTGGACAAAAGAAATATTTGGGACAAAGCTGGAAATTTACAGGGAAGACAACAAAATAGGGAGTATTACCTGGGACAATATGCTGGGCGCACAAGCCCAGGCCATTATAAACGGAAGACTGTTTGCCCTAAATCGTGAGTTTTTTCTTTCAAAACTAGAAATTCACGACGCCAACAGTCAGGCACTGCTTGCCAGCATTATGGTTAATCTTTTTAACCCCAAAAGCGATATAATCTTTAACGGAAAAAGATTTGAACTGGAAATTCAAAATTTCTGGCAATCGCGATGGGCATGGAAATTCAATGGTAATGAAATAATTACTTATACTGCAAACGAATTTATTACCAAAGACAAAGGCACAATAAAACTGGCTTCTCCTATAAACGAAGAGGTTGAAATCCTTATCTTATTGGGACTTTTTGTGCGCAACCAATTTGTACTTTTTATGCTGTTGATAATTATGGTTTTGTTTTTAGTTATTATTTAGTCTTTGAATCTCTTTTTTTCAACAAAACCACGTTCTCAACATGATGCGTATGCGGAAACATATCAACCGGTTGTATTTTTTCAACTTTGTATAGCTCATCCAGTAAAGCAATATCGCGTGCCTGTGTGGCCGGATTACAGCTAACATATACAATTTTCCGGGGAGCCATATTCATAATAGCAGTTACCACATCGGCATGCATACCGGCTCTTGGCGGGTCGGTAATAACCACATCGGGACACCCATGTTCTGCTATAAAATCCGGATTCAGCACATCTTTCATATCTCCGGCAAAAAACAAGGTATTTTCAATACCATTGACCGCGGCATTTTCCTTAGCATCCTCTATCGCTTCTGGCACATATTCAATTCCCACTACTTTTTTGGCATTTCGGGCAACAAAATTGGCTATGGTGCCGGTTCCGGTGTAGAGGTCGTACACCGTTTCGGCTCCTGTTAATCCGGCAAATTCGCGGGCAACTTTATATAAGTTATAAGCCTGTGCAGAATTGGTTTGGTAAAAACTTTTAGGACCGATTTTAAATTGCAGCCCCTCCATTTCTTCCATAATATATCCGCGTCCGCTAAATACTTCAACTTTTTGGTCGGTTATTGTATCATTACCTTTGGAGTTGATTACATATAGCAAAGCTGTAATCGCGGGAAAAGCATTTTTTAGGGCAACAAGCAGTTGGGTTCTTTTTTCTTCGTCTTCATAAAAAAACGAAAGGATAACCATGAGTTCTCCTGTTGAAGTTGTACGGATAATCAGTGTGCGCAAAAACCCGGTTTGCTCTTTTATATCGAAAAAATCCAGTTGTTTTTCTAATGCATAAGCATAAATAAAGTTACGAATCTGATTCGACGGCTCGGGCTGCAACCAGCATTTTTCAATGTTAATAACCTTGTCGAACAAGCCCGGCACATGAAACCCAAGGGCATACGGCTTTTCGATATCATTTCCGTCAGCAACTTCTTCGTAAGTCAGCCAACGTTTGTTCGAAAAAGTAAATTCGAGTTTATTCCGGTAAAATATGTTCTTTTCCGAGCCCAGGATGTGCAACATTTCGGGCAGTTCAATTTTACCAATTCGGGTTAACTGGTCGAGCACCTGTTTTTGTTTATAAAAAAGCTGTTTTTTGTAGGGCAACATTTGCCACTTACATCCACCACAAACCCCGAAGTGCTCACAAAAAGCATCAATCCTGTCGGGGCTAAATACTTTATACGCTTTAACAATAGCCTCCTGGTATTTTTTCCGTTTTTTGGTTACCTGCAAATCAACCACATCGCCCGGAATTGCAAGCCGGGTGAAAACGACCATATCTCCCACTTTGGCCAACGCTTTTCCTTCTGCTCCAATATCGCTTATGGTTACATCTTCGTAAAACGGTTTCTTTCTTTTTCTGCCCACAGTCCTGAAATTTTTGTGCAAATATAAGTATTTGATTAGTTGCTTTTTCGTAATAATCTTTTTCTACTTCATTAAACCTGTTTGGGCGTCATGCATCGCTTCTTTGATAAATGCAACAGACTCTTCCAGTTTTGTTGTTTCCCATTCGTTTAAGCTTACCGGAATTTGTTTCAGTATTCCTTCTCTCCCAATAATGCAGGGCATACTTAATGCAACATCGCCATTATGCCCATATTGTCCGTTCAGGGTTGCAGCTGCCGGGTAAACACTTCGTTCGTCTAACAAAACTGCCCTTGCCATTGTTATGGCCGCCTGGGCAACCCCGGCATTTGTCCAGCCTTTTCCATTCAGCACCTCATAAGCTGCACTTACAATTTTGGTTTTAACGGCATCCGGATCTTGTATATCCTTTGCTGTATCAAAATATTGGCTTAAGTTATTAAATGGAATTCCGCTCACATTAACATGACTTAAAACAGGGAAAGCCGTACTTCCGTGTTCGCCCATCATGAATCCGGTAACCGATTTGGGGTCAATCTGACAAGTATCGGCAATTAACCTGCGTAAACGGGCAGAATCCAGCATTGTTCCGGTGCCAAAAACACGTCCTTTGGGGTATTCGAATTCATTTTCAGCAATATAAACCATTGTGTCTAAAGGATTGGTAATCAATATCACGATAGCTTCTTTCGTAAACTGAGTAATACCCGTCATTACTTCTCGAATAACGTTGCAGTTTGTTTTGGTTAACAAGGTTCGATCCGGTTCTCCTTTGGGATTTTCGGGATCGGGCATGATGCTGGGACCGGCAGCAATAATAATAACATCGGCATCAGCACATTGCTCATATCCGCCATTTGTAACCTTAACATTGCTCATATAAGTAAGGGCAGTTGCCTGTGCCTGGTCGAGCGCCTCGCCGTATGCTACATCTTTTAAAATATCAATTACTCCAATCTCTGCAAACAACTCTGTTTTCATGGCATCTGCCAAAACGTAAGAGCCAACATGTCCGACTCCTATTACAACCAATTTATTCTTGTTCATAATTGCTCTTTTATAGCATTGCTTTCTTTTTTTTATTATTTCGGGGAAAAAATAACAGCAGGTTCATGCATACCAGATTATATAAAATGCAAAAAAATTATTCCTGAACAAAAAAAAGCAATGATAGCTGAAAAATTTGCCGGCAAATGTAATTAGAAATATTTGTTGGTCTATCTACAAAAGCAAATATCTATTGTTTTTTTATAGATTTGCAGCCCAATGATTTCACTCGATAAAATAACTCTAAGTTTTGGTGGTTTTGAGCTTTTTAAAGAGATTAGCTTTCTTATTAACCCAAAAGACAGGATTGGCCTTGTTGGAAAAAACGGGGCAGGAAAAACCACGATGTTGAAAATTATCAGCAGAGCAGAAGAACCTACTTCCGGGAATGTTGGATATCCAAAAGGATTAACGATAGGGTACCTGCCCCAGGAAATGAAGTTGTCAGACTCTCGCACTTTAAAGGAAGAAACAATCCTTGCTTTTGAAGAAGTTCTAAACATAGAAAAGAAGATTGCAAACCTAAATACAGAAATTGCAGAAAGCACCGATTACGAATCGGATGCCTACCTCCAAAAACTGGATGAAGTTACCGAATTGAACGAACGCTTTCAATTGCTGGGAGGCGACAATTACGAATCGGATTTGGAGCGCACGCTTATCGGACTGGGTTTTGAACGAAGCGACTTTAACCGCCCCACTTCGGAGTTTAGCGGAGGCTGGCGTATGCGTGTAGAACTGGCTAAATTGCTGCTGAAAAAACCCGATGTTTTTTTGCTGGATGAACCAACCAATCACCTTGATATTGAGTCGATACAATGGCTGGAAGATTTCCTGAAAGATTACAAAGGCGCAGTTGTGTTGGTTTCGCACGATAAAGCTTTTTTAAATGCCGTTTGTAATCGTACGATTGAAATTTCGCTGGGCAGAATTAAAGACCAGAAAATGAACTATTCTGCTTTCATGGCATGGAAAGAAGAGCAACGAGAGATTAACCTTGCCGCCTATCGCAATCAGCAAAAAATGATTGAGGAAACGGAAAAGTTTATAGAACGTTTTCGTTACAAAGCCACAAAGGCAGTGCAGGTGCAGTCGCGCATTAAGCAGTTGGGAAAAATAGAGCGGATTGAAATTGAAGAAGAAGACAATTCGGCACTAAAACTCAACTTTCCCCCGGCACCTCGCTCAGGAAAAGTAATTGTAGAAGCAAAAAATATTACGAAATCGTACGATGAAAAACTGGTGCTTAATGACATTAACCTTACCATTGAAAATGGTGAAAAGGTTGCATTTATAGGGCGAAACGGAGAAGGGAAAACAACGCTTGCCCGAATTATTATGGGCGAACTGGAACACCAGGGGACTTTGCTGCCGGGGCATAACGTAAAAATCGGGTATTTTGCGCAAAACCAGGCACAGTTGTTAAATGGAGAACTTACTGTTTTTGAAACCATCGATGAAATTGCGGTTGGTGATGTCCGCACAAAAATCCGCGATATTTTGGCGGCCTTCCTGTTCAGGGGCGATGATATTGACAAAAAAGTAAAAGTGCTTAGCGGCGGCGAAAAATCAAGACTGGCCATGATTCGCTTAATGCTGGAACCGGTGAATTTCCTGATTTTGGATGAGCCAACCAACCATTTAGATATGCGCACAAAGGAAATCCTGAAAAATGCATTACGAAATTTTACAGGAACAGTACTTGTGGTTTCTCACGATCGCGATTTCCTTGACGGGCTTGTTGATTGTATTTACGAATTCAGGGACAAAAAAGCAAAACAGCATCTTGGTGGAATTTTTGATTTTCTGTACCGCAAAAAGATGGATTCGCTAAAAGAGCTCGAAGCTAAAAACAAACGACCTTCGGCGCTAAAAAATACAGAGACAAATAAAAAAAATGTCCCGGAGTTAAGTTTTGAGGAGAAAAAAGAAATAAATCGCACCATTTCGAGGTTAGAAAAAAAAGTTGTCCAGACGGAAGAAAAAATAGCCAATATGGAAACCAAGCTGAAAGAATACGATAAAATTCTCTCGTCGCCTGAAAATATGGAAGATACTACTATTTTTGAAACATACGAAGCTTTAAAATCTGAATTAGAAACAGCAATGCAGGAGTGGGAAAACACCCATGACGAACTGGAGCAAACCAAACAACGTAAAACGTGGTAAATAGTAACATTCGCATCATCTCCGCCAATTAGGCGGGAATGATATTTAAACTCACAAATTGTACGGATTACACAAATTTTTTCAGCGTTTGCTACCATAAAAAAAACACCATTATTTACCTGGCAGATACAATCTTATATTTTTTTCACAGCCGGAAGAGTGTTTGTATTTTTTTGATGTTGACTTTTATTATTTTTATGCACATGAATAAAGAAGATTTTATTTTTGGAACACGGGCGGTTATTGAGTCCATAAAAAAAGGAAAAACCATTGATAAGGTATTAATAAAAAAAGGCCTGAAAAACGAACTCATTGCCGGGCTCCATCAGCTTATCCGCGAAAATAATATTGCGTTCCAGTATGTTCCGGTTGAGAAGATAAATCGCATTACGCGAAAAAATCACCAAGGAGTAATTGCCTTTGTTTCTCCGGTAGAATTTTCGGATATCGAAAACATTGTTCCCGGAATTTTCGAATCAGGAGCAACACCTTTATTGTTGGTGCTCGATCAAATTACCGATGTACGTAATTTGGGAGCCATTGCCCGCTCTGCAGAATGTGCAGGAGTGCATGCCATTGTAATTCCGGAAAAAGGAATGGCGCGAATAGGAGCCGATGCTGTTAAAACTTCGGCCGGAGCTATTCATCATATTCCACTATGCAAAGTAAAAAGCCTGGAACAAACGGTTTCATTCCTGAAAGAATCGGGCATTTATGTTGTTGCCGCTACCGAAAAAGGAGAGAAGTTCTACACTCAAACCGATTTTACTGCACCGTTGGCGATTATTATGGGCTCGGAAGACACTGGAATCTCCCCAAAACTGTTACGACTTGCCAATGAACAATTAAAAATACCGATTCAGGGAGAAATTGAATCGCTAAACGTTTCGGTATCTGCTGCCCTGATGATTTATGAAGCAATACGGCAACGAGCAGCCCGCCAGGCGTAAAAAAAACCAACAAACACTACAACCGTTGTGTTCCCAAATGATAAGAACAAAAAAATGCAACCACTGATTGCCTATATAGAAAAATTTGTAAAATTAGATTCGGCGGCCATTGAAGCATTAAAAAAGCTTGCAGAAGTTGAGACTTATGCAAAAAATCAACATATTCTTGAACAGGGACAACGATGTAATAAAATATGGTTCATAATATCAGGAATGGTTCGGCGGTATTATTTCCACGATGAAAAAGAACTTACCATTTGGATTCATACCGAAAATGAAACTTTCACTTCATTACAAAGCTACTCTTTACTCATTCCTTCAGATGAATACATCCAGGCTTGCGAAAAAACGGTAGCCGTTAGCATAACCCATGAAAATAGCGAGAAACTGATTCGTTTTCCACAAATCGAAATATTTACCAAGGCTTTAATGGGAAAAGCATTTGTCAATAAAGATGCTTATTCAAAGGCATTTAGCACAAAAGATGCAAGAGGACGATATGAATATTTGCAAAAAATTGCTCCCGAAATGATAAAAAGAGCCAAACTTGGACATATCGCTTCAGTATTAGGGATTTCGCAAGAAACTTTAAGCCGGATAAGGAAAGGCTGATTGCATTTTTTGATTTACATCAAAAAAAAATTGGGTTAATCGATGTTCCTTTGCAAAAACTTTTAATGCAATGGAAAATTTAACAACAATTGTAAAAGGAACAAAAGCAGTATTATCATTTGTATGTGCCGGAAAAATTTACTATCACGTTGAAACAGGAAAACATCTGTACCAGCTGGAAATAAACAGTATGGACGATGAGTTAAAAACAACTTACCTGGAAAAAGAATACAAAGCCATTACGCTGATGCGCTGGATACGAAAAGGAATAGAGAACGACACTTTTATTCAACTAAAATAAAAGCATAATAAAACAGCCCATGACTGAGGTAATAACAGAGGCACACAGCAGCATGACTGTTATTTTTTCTCACATAAGAAATGGACTACACAAAAATTTAGACAGAAACAACCATGAATTGGAACGAAGTGGAAATCGGGAAATCAATTTTAGCATTTTAAAATACACTTACAACTTGTCCCGAAACTTCGGGAAAAATGATGAAAATTCATCGGGAATTACAATCAAATAAACAATTATAAACGAATGAAATTTCGATTTTCAGGAGAGCTGCAAAAATTTATAAATAGAGCACAAACCGGCAGAAAAGAAGATGTTGATTTTATTATGAGTTGTTTAACCAATGAATCAAATCTTTCTACAACCCGATACATTGATTTTGCATTAAGTCTTGTAGAAAATCCGATTGGATTTGAACGAATAAAATATTACTTGTTTAACGGAACGCTAATCCAAAGAAATTATGCCAGTTTATATTTAAACCGACTTGGAAAATGGAAACCGGTAAAGGAAGCATACGAGAAAGGTCTAATCGATGAAGTTCAGGCTTTTGCAAGATAAAATTTCTGTAGAAAAAATTAAGATAAAAACAACCCCGTAAAACGTATCTGGATGTTTTACAGGGTTGTTTCTGTGTTGTAAAAACAGAGTTTTTCTGATGTAATTTTTTCTGATTTCCAATTCTCAGCGCGACTTTAAATCGCATCTCAAATAAACATTGTTGCTGTAGTAAAATCTTTTTTACTTGTTAAAAATCAACTGTTAACCGGAATTGTTCGTTTAAAAGATTCTTCGAGCGAGATAAGCGTTTCGGTACTGGCGACCCCTGCAATTCTTTGTATTTGTCCACTCAAAATTGTTTTCAGGTGCTCGTTGTCTTTTGCATAAACTTTAACAAAAATAGCGTACGCCCCTGTAGTGTAATGGCATTCGACTACTTCCGGAATTTTTTCAAGATCTTTTACCACGTCAGTATACAAACTTCCCTTTTCGAGAAAAATACCAATATAAGTACAGGTCTTAAAATCAACTTTTTTGGCATCAATGTGGTAGCCGGAGCCAATAATTACCCCAAGATCAACCATACGGTTAACACGTTGATGTACAGCTGCTCTGGATATCCCAACTTCTTTTGCTACATCTTTAAATGGTACGCGGGCATTTTGGGTAATTATATCTAATATTTTTAAATCCCAATCGTCCAATGTGTTTCTAAGTGTCATTTTCTTACAATTTTCTATCAAAAGTATTAAAAAAAACAATATTCTCTCAAATTTTAAACAACATTAAACAAATGCTTTACAAAATGATAAGAATCCATCAAAGAAAAAAGAACGCAACTTTATCATTTTGTTAATTCTACTTGTAAAAAAGTTTCAATTTTCCATATTTTATGACAGCTTTACAATAAATTCATATTTTTACAACTCAGTTTTAAATAGACAGACAAAATCATATTTATTAACACAGAAATTACCCCGAAGAGCTCTACTGCCTTCGAGAATTGGGGTGAATTGTTAAAAACAGACAAATGAAAAACAAAACAAGCTGGTGGATTATATTGGGATTACTGATCGTTATTGCTATCCTTGGCGTATTAATCCCTACTGAAATAAAAGGACAGGACTTCTCAAACATTAATGCAGGCGACACAGCATGGATGTTAACGGCAACAGGCCTGGTGTTACTTATGACCCCTGGAGTTGCTTTTTTTTATGGAGGGATGGTGCAATCACGAAATATTATTTCGACCATACTTCAAAGTTTTATTGCCATGGGCATTGTAAGCGTACTCTGGGTTATTGTAGGGTTTAGCATTGCTTTTGGCGACAGTATTGGTGCCAGTGGCTACGGACTTTTGGGAAATCCGCTAACCTATTTTATGTTTCGGGGAGTTGGCGGTAGTACACATCCCGATTTTGCACCTACATTTCCATTTGTTGTTTTTGCCATGTTTCAGCTTAAATTTGCTATAATAACACCGGCGCTTATTACAGGCTCGTTTGCCGGACGGGTAAGGTTCCGGGCTTATATGTTATTTATTTGCCTGTTTACCATTTTTATTTATGCCCCGTTGGCGCATTGGACCTGGCATCCCAATGGTTTTTTGCGGAACTGGGGTGTTCTTGATTTTGCAGGAGGAACAGTAGTGCACATGTCGGCAGGTTTTGCAGCATTGGCAGGGGCAATGTTTCTTGGGCGCCGAAAAGATGCAGACAAAGAAATAAAACCGGTAAATATTCCGTACATTATGCTTGGAGCAGGCATGCTTTGGTTTGGCTGGTTCGGATTTAACGCAGGTTCGGCCCTGGCAGCCGACTCTGTTGCAGCGTCGGCACTGGCCAACACCAATACAGCTTCGGCTGCAGCCATGTTAACCTGGATATTTTTTGATGCCGTACAAGGGAAAAAGGCTTCGGCAGTTGGAGCTTCCATCGGGTTAGTTGTTGGACTGGTAGCGATTACTCCTGCTGCCGGTTTTGTAAGCATTGGCTCTAGTATTTTTATTGGTGTTATAGCCGCAATAATCAGCAATTACGCGATAACTTTACGCACCAAATCACGATTAGACGATACACTCGACGTTTTTCCGGCTCACGGTATGGGAGGAATCTCGGGAATGCTGCTTACTGCTGTTTTTGCCAATAATGTTGGATTAATTCACGGACATGTAACTACATTTCTTTACCATTTACTGGCGCTTGTAATTGTGGGCATATTTACATTCGGCGGTTCATTGTTAATGTATAAAATTACCGATTTAATAATCCCGCTCCGAATTTCGGCTCATGGCGAAGAGATAGGACTGGACATCAGTCAGCACGATGAATCTTACGATTTTGTTCATGCCGGAGAAAAGAAATAAGAAAGGTATTGTCTTGTTCTAACGGACTTTTTTTTCTCTTTACAAATTGACGGAATTAATAATACTGGTATTTTTGCCTGAAATATAAATAACAAAAAGGTGAAATTGTTACGTATTATTCTTTTAGCCCCGCTTGCTTTTGTACGCTTGGTGCTCATCGTTTTATACATGGGAATAATCACATTCTCGGGATGGATTAGAATGCAGTTATTGGGATTTGACCGTAATCTTCAATATTGGGCATTAAAGAGTTGGGGTAGAGGAACGCTGTTTTTGTGTGGGGTAAAAATAAAAAGAAACGAACTTCCTGCTGAAGGGAACTATATTTTAATGCCCAATCACAGGAGCTATCTAGACATTTTTATCATTGCCGGACTGGTTCCTTCGTCGATGGTAGCAAAGGCAGAATTGGCCAATTGGCCTTTCTTTAAAACGGCAACAAAAGTTACAAATATAATATTGGTAGACAGGATAAATTCACAAAGCATGATACATACGATGGGAAAAATCAGGGACTCTGTTGCACATGGTATTCCGGTTACACTTTTCCCTGAAGGCACAACCAACAAGGAACCACTGACAAAAAAATTCAAAAATGGAAGCTTCAAAATTGCTGCCGATGCCAAAATTCCGGTAATTCCGGTGGCAATAGAATACCGCGACAAGAATGATGCATGGGTAGGCAACGATACTTTTATCAGGCATTTTATCCGACAAATGGGCAAACCAATAACGCACGTACAGCTATGTTTCGGATCTCCGGTTTACAATAGCGATTACCAAAAACTTCAGCACGAAGTAAAATGCAAAATTGATACAATGTTATCCGAATTATAAAACAATTTTTTTGATGGGGGCCGAAAGTTTTCTCGCTTCTTCCGAAATGTATTTTTTGAATCCTTCTTCGGTTTTCCATTGGTCTTTATCAAGCCCCCAAACCGAGAAAAAATAATGCCGGGCCGGAACACCACTTTTACATTTTTGCCCGATGTAATACGTCTCGGAAATGATATTGCTAAAACCTTTTTCCTTAACCGTAACAAAGCCTTTTTTAAAATAATTGATATCACTGGTACGTCCTGTTTCTCCGGCCTCTGACTTAGGAACAATAACAGCCATGCCTAATTCGTCGTTATTCAACGACTGAACATCATGAGTCCCGACACATTGGAAATCAGCTGCTTTGAAAGTAAAGGGTTGTTTTTTTAGCGTGCAGGTTGCAATGCCGGTAACAATTTGTTCGCCAGGTGAACATCCTTTTACGGTAACATCCGATTGAAACCAGTATTTGCCAGGATAAATGCTTATTCGTTCAACTGCCTGCATATCTTTTCCATTGACATCCCAGCCCGAGTAGCGCAGTTCGAACACCGAACGCAAAGGCCCCTCTGCAATTTTCTGATACTCATAAACTTTGGTTGAGCCAAGTCGAATAAGCGAATCGTTTTGCAGCAGGGCAATCCCTCCAGCCCCGAGAGAACTTCCGCAATGTAGCACATCCATTCCCCAATCGGCCAGTTTATGATAGCTTCCAAAACCCGGAGTGTGTACTTTGTCGGCAATCATTTCCGGTTTACGCTTAGCAAATAAGTCTTTTGCATTACGGCAATCGAAATACACCCGAAAAGCAATCTTGTCGTTCTCCCAGGTTACACCTTCGCCTTGTGCTATTACTTTAAATGGTTCAGTATATGGAATAGCACGATAATGGTCAACTTCTTTAAATTTCCCGTCTTCCTGTTTTATGCCTAAACGCAGGTTGGTACGTTGCTTAAAAACAGGATATTGACTGGCAGCAACCGCCTCAATCTTAGCCTCAATGTATTCATTAGCATGAAAATCAAAAATAAGAACAGCCTCGTCCCATTTCCCGTCTCCGTCGAGGTCATCAATTTGAGAAGGAATGAGCTTGCCGCCCATCTTAAAAACAGGTAACTGCCCTTCTTTTAACGGAATTTTAGAATTTATTTCGTCACGCGTCAGAACAATTGCTTCGTCGGGTCTTTCCATATTTAACGAATTTTTAAAAGCAATTGTAGGGGCATTATTACATGCACCAAATACAAATAAAAGCAGGAGAAAACCGAGTTGTTTCATTTTGTTAGAATATTTATTTGTTCGAAATTGTTTGGTGTTTGTTTAAAACAGAACAGCTTGAACTTTCCAACCATCATCAAACTATTTCAAACTTTTATTTCGGTCAAAAATAAAAAAAAGAGTTGCTCTTAATATGTATCTTTTTAAAAATTTCACTTTACATTTCTTTTTTTACAATTCCGATTACTCTTTTGGGGAGACTGGCAATTGATAAAAAGAACCAGAGACAAGGATTTGGGAATTATTTTAATCTTCTATTTCTCCAATAAATACTCCTGAAATGTTCCATGCGCTAAACATATTTCCTTCCCGTTCGCCTAAAGGAATATAAACACGTATGCAATGTTTTCCCGGCTTCAGATTTTCTAACCATGCAAAGTAAGGATGAGAAACTGTTCCCGGACACCATCCCGATCTGCTGTAATCGGAAGATGACAAGCCATTCCAAAAATTCCCGGAAGCAGGATTAAAGCTACGGTATGTTCCACAATCTGTTCTCCACGGAGTGAAATCAAAGAAAGGCTTTTCGTCCAGAAAAACTTCATTCTTTTTAGGGAGATATTCATCTCCGTTTCCCCATCCGCCATGACCTGTTGTTATATACTGAAACCTTACGTTTTTCACACCTTCCGGCACTTCAAAATCAACAGTAAGTGTATCGGTTTTAAACATTGTTCCATATTCCTGACCAGCCATTTCCATAACGTTGGTAGTGTTAAAAACCGGTTGAACCCAATATTTCTTCCGGGGTTTGTCGGAAACCTCCTGTTCGTTCAAAAAGTATTTTAAATGCAGGCTTACCCGATGTCCTCCTTTATCATAATTACCAACAAATACGCCAATCCAACATTCATCCTGCAATACAGGCAAAAGATGACTTACGTCTTCTTTGTAGCTAACAGAATCGGTCCATAGAATGCCAACATTGCGTTTGGTATTAAAATAATTTACTCCAAACGGGGTAAAGAAGCGTGTTAGTTCAATTAGCGGATCGTAATCTGGCGTTGCTATAACTCCCTGGTATTCTTTGCCTTCTTTACTGAGATATTTCGGCAATGAATCAATGCCAAACATAAGCCCGTCCAGAAAAGAATGATTTTTCCTGACCGGAATAACAAAAACGGAACCGGTACGGTCGTATGCATCTCCATTTGATTTTTCAGTAACCTCGGCAAATATTGATGTTCCGTCAGGGACTCTGGGAAGTTTAATTTTTCGGGCAATAACGGTTCCTCCGGAAAAACGGAAAAGAGAATCGGCAACTACCGTTTGGGGATTATTGATTTTGTCTCCCCAGTTAATTTTTTGATTGGTAAATACAGGAATGTCTTTAATAAAAGCATTTGCTAAACGCTTGCTAAATTCGACTCCACTTGTTTCTTTTCCTAATTGAACCGGCAAAAAAACGTTCTTCTTTTTATTGATGTTTATTTTTGTTGCCTCCCAACCATAATTTCCATTTCTGACATATTTTAGGACTAAACCACCTGGATAAGGGAACCACAACATAGGAGTGCCCTGTATTCCGGATGTTGTTGTAACCCATATTTCAATCGTATTTGAAAAAGATGAGCCTACATATTTTTGGCATTTATAGCCCAGTATTTCTGTTGGTGCACCTTCCGGTTTATAATTGCTTAAATCCCTAAAGTTCATTTGCGTAAAGCAAGAATCCCCGTTCATGAAAATTGCCTGTCGAAATATTTTCTTTTGCCTGTAATCCAAATAATTAATTTTCGTTGGTACTTCCGGAATTAAATTTTTACCCGCATTATCCATCCAGCTTTGAGCGATACCATCGGCATATTCTAAAATCAACTTATCCTTATCGGTTTGTATTGCTCCATTTCTCCAGACGCTGTATTCTACAGTACCGTATGTGTTTTTATTTTTTGCCTGTACGCACATATATAATGCGAATAGCAGTATAAGCGCTGTTAACTTTTTGATGTTTATTGTTTTCATGGGATTTATAAAGGTAAAAATTAAACATTTTATAAGTAAGAAAAGAAGCCCATTGTGGGCTTCTTTTTTTTATGAGATATGTAAAAAATTCGTTATTCTTTCTTTGATTCAAAAAAACAATATCACATTTACCTATTGTGCATATTCCCCGAAATTAGGCGCATTCTGATCCTGCCATACTCTTTCTGAGTTTAGCAACGATGTAGAAATACCCGTTCCTGTCGTAAACCCCTGGCTCTTATAAGCTGCGGTCTTAATGTCGTACATAATATCTGTAACCGATGGAGTTGAAACTTCATAACGACGTGGAATTTCGGTATAAACAGGATCTGAAAAATCAGTCCATTTAAAAAATGAACTTGTACGGGAAGGAACTCCTGAACGACGTACTGCACAAAATTGATCGCTTGGTGCAAACATAAAATGCAGAATTTCCTGCACATATACTTTTTCTAGTTTTTCACTAGTAGTTCCTGTAAATGCAACATCCGTTTTCTCCATCATTGTGTCAATCTCACCATCTTGTAAATCAATTACTTTTTCATTCGAATCATAATCATAAGTAGTTCCGTAATAAGGAATTTGATTTAAAGAAGCTAATCTGTCATATTCTTCTACCGAAGTTTTTACTGCTGTATTATAATATTCTTCGGCTGAAAGCGGAAGATCTGCTCCCAATAGTTTTAACTCTGCAAAATATAGATTTACTTCTGCTGTAGACATATACATACCATACCATGGTTCATCTTCGGTATCTGTTACTGGAGTATCATCAGGAGCTGCTGGGACAGTATAGTCCACGCGACCTCTAACCATCTCTTCATTAAATCGAGAAGTGGCTCTATAAGTATATTCAGTACCACTAGAATTAGTTATTGTAAAAGGAGTTGTTTTAAAGTAACCATCATAAGCACTGTTTTGATTGGCATCCATTACCACTGGCAGACCATAATAGCGCACCCAAGGTTCGCCAAGCCCCCCCCATGCTTCAAACGTTTTATTACCTTCGCTATCTTCTGTATATTCAACATTGTCAGCAATAAAAGAAGGCAAATCAACCCCTTGATCAAAGAATGCTTGAACAACTTTTGAGTTATAGCTGTTTTTAGAAAAGAAAAAGCGAATACGCGGATCCTGATTTTCCAGCATAAAGTCAGTAACCAATTTTGTAGGATATGCATAGGAACCTAATACCGAACTTCCGAAATGATAAACTTTATCTTCATCATCGTTAGTAACAGCTGATGCTTTATTATATAAAAAATCATCATCAGAACCATCTAAAACTCCCACAGAGCTGTTTGCCACGGATTTTGCAACTTCCAAAGCTTTATCTTTATCCTGAGAAATTAATCTAACAGCAATCTTTAAACGTAAAGAGTTAGCTAGTTTGGCCCATTTCGCAGCATCTCCAGAATAAACAAGATCTTGTTTTGCAATCCATGTTTGGTCTTCGGCAGTAGTTAGAGTCGTCATATATTCTTCTAATTCTTCTAACCATTGAGAATATAACTCTTCTATAGTATCATATTCGGGAGTCAGTAAGCCTGTATAGCGAGCCAAACAAGCTTCGTTGTACGGAATATCGCCATACATATCAGAGTCAAAAATACCTAAATATATACACAACACCCTTAAAGCTGCAATTTGTTGTTGGTATGTAGCCGCATCATCATCTGACATTTGACTGACCAAATTTTCTACTTCTCTCGTATAGTTCAGTACTTCAACAAATTGTTCTCCCTGATTACCATATGCTGTCGTTTCGAGATAAGTTGAAGAGAAACCTCCAGAGCTAATGCCAACCTGAGTCCATTTATATAACATACGTGCATTATAAAACCAAAAAGTATAACCTGAAGGTTCAAATTCTAAAAGAGCCTGGGTAAACAAATAGTTAACATCCCCGGAAGTTATACTTGCCGGATCTGTGTTTATATCGGCCATATTATCTTTATCACAACCACTTATTGAAAAGAATAAGGCTGCAACAACGAGTAATGCCATTATTTTTTTATATTTCATATCTAATATTTTTATATCAAACAATTAAATTAGCTTATTAAAATTTCACATTAATTGAGAACATATAATTTGCGGTATACGCAGAGAATGAACGCATACGGAAAGAAGAAGCATTAGTTCCCCTGACAGATTCGGGATTTACTCCGGCAGGAGCATTGTTTAATAAATACCCTAAGTTATAACCTGCCAAACCAAATGATAAGCTTTTAAGACCAACTTTACTCGCCAAAGCCGGACAGTTATAATTAACAGAGACCTCACGTAAAGAAATATAATTCAAATCTTTTACCCAATCATTGTTAATAGTCCCATAACTCCACGAATTATTCCAGTAATGCCAAGCAGAAGCATGAACAGGTTCTACTACTCCTTTTTCGTATAAAGCCTGATAAGTTTCTCCTCCGTCGGCAACTGTATAAGTTGATCCATTGGCAGTAGAAATACTTGTTCCTCCTTCTAGAATACCATTAGGAATCATACCATCTGAATAAGTAATATCATCAAAATCAGAAGTCCATGTTATTCCTCCATATTCAGGAGCCGAATATCTTAATGAAGCTTTAGTATATCCATAAGCTGTACCGTATTTTGCACCATAAGAAGCAACCATTCCTCCAAAGCGCATATCGAAACCGGCAGTTAACGAAAGGTTCTTGTATCTAATAGTAGTTCTCATGGAACCTAAAAAGTCAGGCTGAATAGAACCTAATTCTTCTTCTTCACCACTTCTTTGTTGCATTGCAAATCGGCGAGAATTAGAATAAAATAATATCGGCAATCCTGTTTCTTCGTCAAGCATTGGTTTCGAATCTGTTACAAGCATACCATATTCGCCACCTACTTTAGCTACACAACCGATACGATAGTTTCCGTAATTAGTATATCCATCTAACAATACATAATCAGCAACATTTTCGTGCAATGAAACAATTTTGCTCATATTTTTTGAATATGTGAAATCGACATCCCATTGCCAGTCTTTTGTTTTTACAGGTGTTGTATGCAATGTTATTTCCACTCCTTGGTTTTGAATATTACCTGCATTAATTAACTGGTTACTAACACCCGATACACTTGGCACATCAATATTCATAATTTGATTTCGGGTGTTTTCCTTATAATAAGTAGCATCCAAACCAATTCTATTATTAATAAAGCGCCAGTCTAATCCAACTTCCCACGAAGTTTTCTTCTCTGGTTTTATATCAGTAGAATACATTGTATCTCCTATTTCCAAAGAGTTTACATTTGTACCACTTTCATTCGATGTAGCTAAGGTATAAGCAGTATTTATTAAATACGGATCAGTATCGTTTCCTACCTGTGCCCATGAAACTCTAACTTTTCCGAATGAAATCCAACTTGGTAAATCAACCATTTCGCTAACGATTCCGGAAAGGCTTACTGAAGGGTAAAAATAAGAATAGTTACCTGTTCCATCGGAATAAACCAAAGACGATGACCAGTCATTACGTCCGGTTACATCTAAAAACAGTTGTCCTTTCCACGATAAATTAGCAGAAGCAACAGCAGAAACAATTCGCTTATGTCCTAAAAGATATGAATCGTATGATACATCCTTTACTGAATTTTCGATAAAATATTGATCAGGCACTACTAAACCACCACTGGTAGAATTTTTCATATAGGTTTGTTTATTTTCGAAGAATTCTCCTCTTACAAACCCAGATAAACTAAGATCATCAGTCAAGTCTTTATTAAAAATTAAAGAAGCATTAACATTTGATTGCTTTTTGGTAGTTTGAGTCATAGAATATTCTCCTGCTCCTCCGTCGTAAGTTCTATTATAACCATAGTTTGGATTTTTTATCTCACGATCGGTAAAATAATAGTTATAATTAGCTTCAGCCTTTAACTTCAACCAATTAGTAATATCGAATGTTACTGCTAAATTAGGACGAACAGATGTTTCCGTTTGTTCATCAGAATTTTCATTTAAAACCCACCACAAATATCTTCCAGGTACGCTACCATATTCATCTCCATAATCGCTATCGGCTAATCCGCCATGAGTGCCTTTGTATTTATCTTTATAATAATCGGGATCATATTCTCTAGTAAATGTTCCATTAGTAAAATATTCACCAACATTGGGTTGCGGATTTTTAGGTGTAGAATTTGCAAAATTCATTGAAGCTTCAACCAATATTCTATCGTTTAGTTTATGCGAAGCTTTAGCTAAAAAGGATAAGCGGTTAAACTCATTATTCCCTAGAGTTCCTTTTGCATGTTTGTATGAAACAGAAGTATAAAAAGTAGTTTTATCATTTCCTCCCTGAATAGATACATTGGTGTTTGAATTGAATCCTACGTTATACATATCGCGATAGTTATTTTTACATGCTTTATAGGTTGTTAATTCATTATCGTAACCTAATATGTCTCGACCATCAAAACGAGGACCATAACCAAACCCCCAGGTGTTAAATTTTTCATCACCATCTGAGTTTAAATAAAACTGTTCTTGATTTTGCCATTTATAGTAATTTCCGTCGCTATCTGTTTTTCCGTAATCAACATAACCTGATAAAGCACCACCACCATAAACATTTTGTAAATCAGGCTGACGATAAACATAATCAATACCAAAGGACTGACTAATAGAAACTCCTAAGCCCTTGGCGTTTTTACCACTTTTTGTTGTTATAACAACCGCTCCGTTTAATCCTCTTGATCCATAAAGGGCTGTTGCCGGAGCTCCTTTTAATATAGAAACAGACTCAAAGTCATCAGGGTTAAGGTTTTTAAGTTCGTTACCATAATCCCCAGAAGTTGAAGACCAGTCTGCATCGCCGGCATCAGCAACAGAGTTATCAAGAATAACACCATCTACAACATATATAGGCTGGTTGTTATCGCCTAATGTTGAAGCACCACGTATAAGTATTCTTGCTGAACCAAACATACCGCCATCAGATTGAGAAATATCAACTCCGGCAGCTTTTCCTTGAAGAGCGTTTACCGGATTAATAGAGTTGGTATTAAGTTCATCTCCTTTCAGCTCTGTCATTGCATATCCAAGTGCTTTCGTTTCTCTTTTTATCCCCAAAGCAGTAACCACAACATCATCCAATTCGGTAACATTTTCTTTCATTTGTAATGAAATTGTTGTTTTACCGGCAACCGGAATCTTTTCCGTTGCATATCCAATAAATGAAAAAATTAAAGTATTCTCTTCTGATGGTACTTTAATTGAGTAATTCCCATCAATATCTGTGGTTATACCAATGGTTGTTCCTTCAACAACAATGGTAACACCAATCAATGGTTCTCCAGAGGCATCCGTAATTTTTCCGGATACTACTTTGCCCTCATTTTGCTGGTTATGATTAGCCTTTGCCAATTCATCTCCTGCTCCGATAGCCTGCATTGATATGAATACACACAAGCTTAGCGTAAATAAAAGTTTCAATCTTTCGTGAAACCTTCGTTTTCTAAAATTCACAACATTTTTCTTCATGTAACAAAAATTTAAGTTTTAAGATTTTTCCCAAGCAATGGCTCTTTCTCTTTTTCTCATTCTTTAATTTGGTTCTTCAAAATTTTAATTGGTTTGACAATATGTATTTAATCTCGATAATATTTCATCGCCTACACCAATCTTATATCCGCAGGAACTATACACCAATTCCCCTTTGTCGGTAATAACAAATACCATTGGGTATTCCACAAAATCGGTACACTTTGATTTTTGCAAAAACTGCTCCCGAATGCTTTCCGTGTCTTTAAGAAAAATGACATTGGAAGGAAGTTGCTTATAGCCTGCGAGATTAAATCCGGCAGTTATTTTTTCCGGTTCAATCGCCAATACTAACTTCCCTTGCCATGATTCGTAGTTGTCTTTCAGTCTTTTAAGGTCGTTGATTAAATGTTTGGTTGGCTCCCGGTCGGGGTCTGCCCAAATCAACACAATTCCCTCTGTTCCATTATAGTCATCCAATACTACTTTATTTTCTGTCGTAAAATCCTGAAAATTATAGTCGAGACTGAGCGTTGTTTTTGAATTATTGTTTTGTTTTTGAGGTTTTGCAAATTGAATTGGCACAACAAGCGATTTTCCTTCTTCAATCGTAAAATAGGTGCGTTTTACCCAAACCGTTCCATTAGACTCCCGACGACCTGTTGTTACGACATAGTTCCCGGTTTCCAAAGTTAGCTTAGCAGGAAACGAATTGAAAACACTGCTAAACTCGTAGTCGAGCGTTTTAAAGGTTGTCCCGTTAAATTTGGCAATCGTAAATTGCAGATAATACCTTGGTTTCTTCTCTTTCTTATTTGCCGGATGCCATGTTAGTTTAAGTACACCTTCGGGTTTTGTTGTGGTGTTTAATGTCTCAAACGACAAATCAACCCATTTTCCATCTTTCAATAATTGAGGAATTCTTCGTGCTTCTTCCAGTCGCGATGGAATTCCGAAACTTCGTAAAGCTGCAACCGTAAATATGTCCCGGGAACACTTATCTGCAACTTTTAGCTCCAATAGACCTGTCGGATACATTGGGTTTCTTGGGTTTCCGGCAGTATTTCCGGGAGAAGTTATTTTTATGCTATCTTTTATCCAGTTTAACAATACCGAAACATCATTCTGCGTTTGCTTCATAAAAGACGCTCCAAAATATTCCTGAATCGTTTTTTTATAAACAGTAAGAAATTCATTGCTGATGCGCGGATTTAATACATATTTATAAAATTCATCTTTATTGCTGCACAACGATGGATTGGAATTGATAAAATGATCGGCCAAAACCGGGAAACGGACATCTCTCCTGTCTTTTTTTGAAATTACCTTTAAAAGAGCTAATGCTTTTGCTTTATCGGCAAGAGCATATTTTTGAACAAAATTGCGGATTACGCTCCAGTTTCCACGGCTCTCCTTAAATATCCGGAACAATTCTTTGTTATCAGCCTGAATTGTTTTTGCAATATTGGCGATTGACAATGAATCAATAAAAGTATTCTCGTAAGCCGTGCGTATAGAATCCTCTTTATGAAGCCTCCTTGTATTCTCAGCCTCTCCTTCTTCTGTTGCTTTTGTAATTTTACCAACAGGAGGAGGTACAAGTGCCAATTCTTCATTGTGAATAACATTTTCATACTTCCCTAATGTCAACACCAATGTATCAGTACTGGCAACAGAGACCTTTCTACATGCAACTTCATTATTTTTTGAAGCCCATATCACCAAGTCGCCATAACCGGTTAACAAAGAACATAAGCCGTTCTTATCGGAATTAAATTTTGCCAGGGGATAAAACTCTGCATAATTATAAAGTTGAAATTCAACCTTTGCGTTCACGACTGCAGCTCCATCTTTGTTTACTGTTTTTACAAATAAACGTTTTGCCGGAGCATATGCCGGAAGTACATTTAATTCGGTATATTTACTATTATATTTTACAGCATTCTCATCACGATAAACGCCAAATACTTTAGAGTTTAACAGCATTGCTCTTGTTGCCGGGCCGGCAAACCATCCCATATTCAAGGCTGGCTGAGGCTCGCAAGCCCCTAGAAAGTACCATTTCCCGTCAACCCAAACTTCAACCCAAGCGTGATTGTCGTCAGAGTGTGCCCAACGGGGAGTATAAATCTGACGGGCAGGAATACCAACCGCCCGCATCGCTGTAACAGTAAAGGTCGATTCTTCACCACAACGTCCGAAAGCAGTACGAACTGTACTCAACGGGCCACTGGTACGGATATCGGTGGGCTGGTACGATACTTTTTCGTGACACCAATGATTTACTTCCAGCGCAGCATCGTACATGCTTAACCCTTTTATGCGATCCTTCAGTTCGTGAAAAAATACCATACGGGCAGAATCCACATCTTCATTATTTATACGGTATGGCAAAACAAAATGAAGAAATAATTTATCCGGAACCGTTTTGCCCCAGTTAAATTCAGTCCTTGTTTTTAGAGCATATCGAACCTGCGACAAGAAAAACTCCTGATTATAATTAGCAAGGTCGCTTAATGGCATATAGGCATACAAAAACTCCAAAGCCTCTCTTTCTTTGCCTGATAAATCCTGATTAAATACAGAAAATAGCTTTTCGGCTCTGTTGGCCGCAAGTTTTTTTTGCTGTAAAAAAAGTTGATGAGTCGTTTTTCTTTTTTCGGCATTCTGTTCTGAATGAGAACAGGATATCGTAAAAAAGAAAACTCCTCCTATTAAAATGAAAAAGAAACTTTTTAAAGTCATGATCTACATTTTTTAATTTATCCGATTCTCTCTCTTATTTTTTTTCGAACTTAAAAGCAATGGCTTTAGCCTCCGACAAGTTCTGACTTTTAGCGGGAATAGTAACAACTACCTTGTTGCCGGTTACTTTGTACCTCACTTTTTTCCCAGAACCAAGAATTGTCATGCGTGCTCCCCTTGCCGGGACATTGCCAGTCCAGCTTATAACATTACCGGTGTTATCTTCTTCGCAACAGGCAATTGCATAGCAATATTTATGATCCTTACTTTGCGTAAAAAACACATGCTTATCCTGGCAAACAGGCAACGCACGTGTGGCGTAAATTGCTTCGCCGTTTTTCTTCATCCATTTCCCTATTTTTTCGAGACTTTCAACCTGTTTTGTCGTAAATTCTCCTTCGGGAGTAGGGCCAACTCCCAAAAGCAGAGAGCCTCCTTTAGCAACAACTTCAACTAATGTCCTGATTATTTGAGAGGTTGGTTTATATTTATCAGAAGGAACATATCCCCAGGCTCCTCCCAGTGTAATACAGCTTTCCCATGGGTGCGACAAAGCATGCTCCGGAATTTTCTGTTCCGGCGTTTGATAATTCTCGTACAATCCACTAACCGTACGATCTACGATCAATAACCCCGGCTGATTGCTTCTTGCCATTTTGGCAATAGAAGGCATATCTATATCCTGGCTCCAGGCAGGAATCGGCGCGCCCCATGCTCTTACCTCATCATTAACCGTTTCGCGCGGACGAACCCAGCCACCGTCAAGCCAAAGAATATCAACATTGCCATACCCGGTCATCAATTCCTGTATTTGCCTATAGGTATATTTCTTAAACTGATTCCATCTCCATGGATATTTATTGATATCGTAGTTATTGTTCCGGTTAGCGGTAGCATATTTTTTCCACCAGTAATATTCGCAATGCCAGTCGGGCTTTGAGAAATAAGTGCCCACCATAAAACCGTTTGTCCGGTATGCCTCTAAAATGTATTTGAGTGCATCTGCCTTTGGATTTTTCCCAAAGGGAGAGTGCATAATATTAAAGTTGGTTTGATGTGTATTCCACAGGCAAAAACCGTCGTGATGCTTGGTTGTAAAAACCAGGTATTTCATCCCGGCATCTTTCGATACTTTAGCCCACTGCTGAGGATTGAATTTTACTGGATTAAATTTATTGATTAATCCAAAATACCATTTTTTGTAATCGTTATACGCAATTGTACTATCCCTTTCAATCCAATCTTCCGAGCATATCGACCATGATTCTATAATTCCGGGAACAGCATACAGCCCCCAGTGAATGATAATTCCAAATTTCAGATCTTTCCATTCTTCTAATTTCTCCAGCACTTTTTCATCTTTAGGTGCTACATAGTCAGAGGATTGAATATGCGTATGTTGTGCATTTAGCGTACCTGCACATAACAGCGTTAATATTGATATAAGAATGATATTTTTCATCTGTCTAAATTTTTGTATAGCCCGTTTGTTATGTGAGAAAAATAACAGTCATGCTCCTGTGTCTCTCAGTTATTATCTCAGCCATAGGCTGTTTCATATAATTAATTATTTTTATTTTTTGGGTTTTATCGGGGTTACGATATTTTTGTTGCAGAACAACCTTGTCCTGAAATACGCTATTCTTTCCTCACAGAACATTAACGGGAAATATATCGGTCAAAAACATTTTCCATTACAATAGCCAGGGCACCAAAGAGCCCAATTTCTACACCAAAGCGGGTAATTACTATACTTGCTTTTTGACTAATTTGTTTCATTGCATACATATTTATCCCCTGACGTATTGGCGTTGTTATTAATTCTCCTGACTCGGCTAATTTCCCGCACAACACAATTAATTCAGGATTAAACAACTGAATTAAAATAGAAATCCCTTTTCCCAAGTTCTTTCCATTTTCATCTAAAATATTGATTGCATACTGATCTCCTTCTAAAGCCGCCTTTACAACACTTTTAAAACCTAGATATTTCGATTTGGCATTATCGCCTTCTAAATTTATCGATGTTTTCCCTTTTTTAACCCCTTCCTCTGCCATCGCCAAAATATTTATTCCCGAGGTAATCGTTTCGAGGCAGCCTAACTTGCCACACCGGCAAAGTTTCCCGTTCTCCACCATAGGAATATGGCTAAATTCGCCGGCAAACCCCGAAGATCCTCGATACAATTTGCCATCCAGGATCATTCCAAGTCCAAGCCCCCAATCAAGATAAAGCACCAAAACATCTTTTTTCTTTTTTGCGCTCCCCAACCTAAATTCGGCAAGCGCCATGGCTTTGGCATCATTTTCAACAAATACCGGGCACCCTATTCCTTCTTCCAGCAATCCGGCAACCGGGGTATCTCCAAAACACAGGTAGGTATGATTAATTCCGTTGATTGAATCAACCAACCCCGGCATACTAACACCAACGCCTATAATTTTCTTTTTCTCAATTCCCGAGCGGTCAATAAAAGAGTTTACGGTATTGATAATTAAATCCAGCGTTTCCTTTTTTTTGTTCAAATCAATCGTATATTCCTCTACTCCTGATATTATTTTATTCTCGGTATCGAAAATGACCATGCGTACTTTATAAATCGTTACTTCAATAGCCATTATATAGAAGTTTCCGGATACCACGCCAAATAATTCGGGTTTCCTCCCGCCAATAGATTTCCCCTGCCCTTTTTTCTCTACTATATTTTTATCAGTCAGCTCACTTAAAATATTCATCATTTTAGGAGTACTGATTTTTAACTTCTTACAAAGCCCCGAAGTAGTTTGAACCCCATCAACATATAAAGTTCTTATAACCTTTATTTCTTGGGCGTACCTTTTCTTTTCAACTCCAGCCAGTTGATTCGAAAAGCCAATTTCAAATTGAAAGGAATCCATATTCATATACGATTATTTTCATAATGATAGGCCGAAAATATATAAATATCACATATCAAACAAATCTTTGTTAATTTTTTTATAAAAGTAATGGCCCTTTTGTTAAATTTTGTTGTTTTGTCGTATCGTATTGTTGTTTTTATCATGATAATTTTGAACTACATTTGTGCATCTTATTTTGAACGCTATGCAACAAGAAATTATCGAAATAATTGCCAAAAACCTGGGCGTACAGATTGGCCAGGTGAGCAATACCATTACTTTACTGAACGAGGGGGCCACAGTTCCGTTTATTTCGCGCTATCGGAAAGAACGCACCGGAAGTCTTGACGAAGTGCAGATTTTGCAGGTAAAAGAACAATACGACAAGTTTTGCGAGCTGGAAAAGCGCAAGACAACCATACTGAAAACCATTGAAGAACAGGAACTGTTAAACGAAGAACTGCAAACACGTATCAAAAAATGTTTCGATCCGGCAGAATTGGAAGATATTTACCTGCCCTACAAACCCAAACGCAGGACAAAAGCAACAATGGCACGAGAAAAAGGCCTGGAGCCCTTGGCTAAAATTCTGATAAAACAGGCAGAGCGAGACCCGAAATTTAGAGCCGAAAAATTTCTGAACGAACAGGTAGAAAATGTTGATGACGCCCTCTCCGGAGCCCGCGACATTATTGCCGAATGGGTCAGCGAAAACGAACGCGCCAGAAACATTGTACGACGCGGCTTTGAACTGGGAGCCCAAATTTCGTCGAAAGTAATAAAAGGGAAAGAAGACGAAGCCACTAAATTCCGTGACTATTTCGACTGGAACGAGCCTTTAAAAAGATGTCCTTCGCATCGGTTAATGGCCATGCGCCGTGGCGAAAAAGAAGGTTTTTTACGCGTATCGGTTTCTCCGGATGAAGAAAAGGTACTGGAAAATCTAACCCGTTTTTTTGTAAAAGGAAATACAGAAAGCTCGAATCAGGTAATTCTGGCCGTAAAAGACAGCATGAAACGTTTGATTCAGCCTTCGATTGAAACCGAATTCTCAAATACATCAAAAGAAAAAGCCGACGACGAGGCCATTAAAGTTTTTGCAGAGAATTTAAAACAATTGTTACTGGCACCTCCTTTAGGACAAAAACGCACACTAGCCATTGATCCCGGCTATCGCACAGGATGCAAAGTGGTTTGTCTGGATGAACAGGGAAATTTGTTGCATAACGAAAATATTTACCCGCACAAACCACAGGAAGAGAAAAAAATGGCAGCGAAAAAAATATCGTCGATGGTAGAAATGTACCAGATTGAGGCCATCGCTATTGGCAATGGTACTGCCAGTAGAGAGACCGAACACTTTGTAAAAAATCTGCATTACAACCGAGAAGTAAGAATTTACGTGGTAAGCGAAGACGGAGCTTCAGTTTACTCCGCATCAACAGTGGCCCGACAAGAATTTCCACAATACGATGTTACCGTGCGCGGGGCGGTTTCCATTGGCCGACGACTAATGGATCCGCTGGCCGAATTGGTAAAAATTGACCCCAAAAGCATTGGCGTTGGACAATATCAACACGATGTTGACCCCAAAAAATTAAAAAACAGCCTCGACACTATTGTGGAGCTAAGTGTTAACTCGGTTGGAGTAAACCTGAATACTGCCAGTAAACACTTGTTGACTTATATTTCGGGATTAGGGCCACAACTGGCCGAAAACATTACCAACTACAGGAAAGAAAACGGAATGTTTGAATCGCGCGAGACGCTAAAGAAAGTACCGCGCATGGGACCAAAGGCATTTGAACAGGCTGCTGGTTTTTTACGTATCCCCGGGGCTAAAAATCCGCTTGATAATTCGGGCGTGCATCCCGAGGCCTATAAAATTGTAAAACAAATTGCCAAAGACTTAAAATGCGGACTCAATGACTTAATTCGCAACGAAGAACTGGTTTCTAAAATCGACTTCCGACAATATGTTACAGCCAATATCGGGCTTCCTACTTTAAACGATATAAAAGATGAACTACTGAAACCGGGGAGAGACCCGCGACATCCGATAAAAGTGTTTGAATTTGCCGATGGCATTTTTTCAATTAACGATTTGCAGGTTGGAATGGTTTTACCCGGCATTGTAAACAATATCACTAAATTCGGGGCTTTTGTTGATGTTGGTATAAAAGAATCGGGGCTGATTCATATCTCGGAAATGGCAGACCGGTTTATCTCCGACCCTAACGAAATTGTAAAATTGCATCAGCACATAATGGTACGGGTGAAAGACGTAGACCATTCACGAAAACGAATTCAACTTTCGCTGAAAGGCGTAGAACAGTAGTTCCCTTTTTATTTTTCGGGATAAAGCATGAGTGAACCAATATAATTGTTCTTTTAAATATTATAATTGAAATCACACATTCCTACTATCGCGAAAATTATCCATTCGACTAGAATCCAGCCGGATGAATATAAACAGGAGTATGGTAAACGACCATAATGAAGACCCGCCATAGCTAAAAAAAGGCAAAGGAATACCAATTACAGGCATTAACCCGATGGTCATCCCGATATTAACCACAAAATGAAAGAACAATATTACGGCCACTGCATATCCGTAAATCCGGGAGAATAACGAGCGCTGTCGTTCGGCGAGCCATATCAGCCTTATTAAAAATGCAAGAAACAGCAAAATCACTGTAACGGTTCCAAAGAATCCCCATTCTTCGCCAACCGTACAAAATATAAAATCGGTACTTTGTTCCGGTACAAAATTAAATTTGGTTTGCGTGCCTTTTAAATATCCTTTTCCAAACAAACCTCCCGAACCTATTGCTATTTTGCTTTGATTCACATGGTAGCCTGCTCCGTGAGGATTCGATTCGATGCCCAGTAGTTCATTAATCCGAACTTGCTGGTGAGGTTCGAGTATATGATTGAAAGTATAATTTACCGAAATGGTAAACAACACCGAGGCAATAAAAAAAAGCATTATGGTTGTATAATTTCGAATGCGTTTTCGCAAGGCATATACAAAAGAAGCTATAGCGCCAAGCAATGCTCCGGTTATTATTGTTTCGGACAGGGCAATATTTACTGGAAAAAGCGTACGGATGAGCAAAGCCAGCATTACCCCGGACGCAAAAAGCGCAACAACACGAAAAAAATGGCTTATTTTGGGGTTAAACACTAGAAGCATAAAAACGGTTATTCCGATTAATAACAAATTCAATGTAAGACCAGAAACAACAAGCGTTAGTATAAATAACAGGATAATAAGCGTTCCGATAAAAAGAAATATTCCAGACAATCCTTCGCGGTATAAAACCAAAATAAAAGAACAATAAACCAGTGCCGACCCCGTATCGTTTTCTAATAATATAAGTGCAGCCGGCAAAAAAATGATCGTTAACAAGCCTACAAGCGACTTAATTTTTTTCATACTGAAACCGAAAGAACTCATGTAACGTGCCATCGCAAGCCCCGTAGCAAATTTTGCAAACTCGGCAGGTTGTATTCTTATACCTCCTATTGCAAACCACGAACGTGCCCCGTTAACTTCTTTTCCAAAAACTAAAACAAGCAGAAGCAGCCCCAGCATTATACCATAAAGAATATACGACAGAAATACATAAAAATTAGTTTCAATAGCCATTATCAACAAAGCAATACCAAGGGCAGCTCCAATCCAAATCAGCTGTTTCCCGTAACGTTGCGAGGCATCGAAGATACTTTGATGCCCGACATCGTACACAGCGGCATAAATATTCAACCAGCCCATAAAAATCAGGACAAGGTACAGGATTACAATAACCCAGTCGGTATTAACCCATATGTTATTCCGTTTTGTCATTCTTTTGGCTTCCTGTTTGCATCTAAAAGATTTGCATTTATCATTTTCTTTTCAATCCAAAGTCGGTTTGTTGCAATAGAATCGTTTAAATATTTCTCAACAATAAGGCTGGCAATAGGAGCGGCATAACTAGCTCCCCACACACTGTTTTCAACATAAACAAAAACGGCAATTTTCGGATTTTTCCGGGGAGCAAAAGCCTCAAATGCCCCATGGTCTATCTTCTGGTTATTTTGTATGGTTCCGGTTTTTCCACAATATTCTAATCCGGCAACAAAATATTTCCCGTGAATAGATTGTTTCATACCTTCAATAACCGGGGCAAAATGTTTTTCATCAATTCCAATGCTATGTTTTACTTTTATTGACCTTCTTACGGTATCATTTTCTATCTTCTTAACAATGTGTGGCTCGTAATAAAATCCCCTGTTGGCAATTGCAGCTGCAACGTTTGCCATTTGCAAGGGTATTGTTCCTATTTCTCCCTGTCCAATCGAGAGCGATCGTATTGTTTTTGCATTCCAGTGTCCTTTGCCATAAATACGATTGTATAGTTCTTCGGTAGGCAAATCTCCTTTAATTGCATTTGTAAAATCGCGGCCTAAAATTGTGCCAATCCCAAACTTCTGCACATAGTTTCGCCATGCATTAAAACCTTTGTCGGGAGTTTTGAATTTCCCGATTATTCGCCGGAAAACATTCCACATAAAAGGGTTGCACGATTCCCTAATGCCTTCCACCACATTAGTGGGCGTAACATGGTGGTGTGTGCACCGGATAGGCGTAGACTCGGGGCCGTTACAAACAAAACGGGTATTGATATTTATCACCTTTTCCTGTAGCCCGATTAAGGCATTAACCGGTTTAAATGTAGATCCGGGAGGATACTTTGCCCGCAAGGCCCTGTTGAACAAAGGAGCCAACGTATCGTTACTGAGCATTGCATAGTTTTTCCCTCTTACTCGCCCTACAAGCAAGCCTGGGTCGTAGTACGGGGCGCTTAGCATAGCCAAAACTTCTCCTGTAGCAGGTTCAATAGCTACTACTGCTCCTTTTTTATGCTGAAAGAGTTTCTCGGCATATAGCTGTAAATCCAAATCGATAGTAGTGGTGATATTTTTTCCAATTTTCGCGGGAATATCTTCCTTCCCGTGTCTATAACGCCCCTGGCTCCGATTATGCACATCTACCAGGTATTTATTTATTCCTTTTGTCCCCCGGAGCTGTTTTTCATAGGCTTTTTCTATTCCGCTAATCCCGATATAATCACCTGCTTTGTAATAGGCATCTTTTTTTATATCGCCCGAAGTTACTTCTCCCACATATCCGAGTGCATGCGCTGCGGCAGTGGTGGAATATTCACGCAGAGAACGGGTTTGAGTATGAAATCCTTCGAATTTATAGAGCTGCTCCTGCAATATGGCATATTTCTCGGGTGCGATTTGTTTTACCAGTATCGAAGGTTTGTACCACGAGTATTTCTTTGCTTTCCTGATTCCCTGCTCTAATTCCTTACGTGAAATATCGGCGAGGTTACAAAACTGCATGGTGTCAAAAACCTCAACCTCGCGAGGCGTAATTAGTATGTCGTAAGCTGTTTTATTATAAACCAATAACTTTCCGTTACGGTCGTATATCAACCCACGAGCCGGATATTGTATTCTTTCACGCAAAACATTATTGGTTGCATATTGTTTATAAGCAGGATCGAGCACCTGGAGCGAGAATAGTTTCCCGATAAAAACAAATGCTGCTAATACAAATATCAGAACAATTACATAACTTCTTTTCGATAAATCCTTCACATCGTCAATCCCTAAAAATAATAAACTGGCTTAAAATTATTACAAATATTGAAAAAACAGCGCTTAAAACAGCGCGTAATAATGTGTGTGGAAAATTATTAAGCGTAAAAACTTCAACAAAGAAAAAAACAATATGATGCGCCAATACCATAATAACAGCATAACGAAGAAACCAGCTTATTCCGGTTTGTGCCAATCCCGGATAGTTATTCATGTCTTCTTCCCGATTGGTTGTCAGCCGGATAATTCCAGGTCTTATATAGGCAATAAATACCGACGCACATGAGTGCAGGCCGGGCGTATTCGAAAATACATCAATGGTGATACCCATAAAAAATGCAAGAATCAATGCCAGGTAACGAGCCGTATTTAAGGGCAGCAGCATAATAAACAGGATGTAAATATATGGATTGATATAGCCGCTAAATTGTACCTGATTCAGCAACAACACCTGTATCAATACCAATACAATAAACATTATTCCGTATTTAATTCCCGGATTCTGCATTTTCAGTAGCGTTTTTCAGTTCCTGCAATTCGTTAACTTTTTTATTATCAATAATCTCTACACTCGAAACAGATTTAAAATCGGTAGATAACAAAACCTCTATTTTATAGTAATTCTCACCTTCGGGCTGGGTTAAATGTTCTATTGTTCCTATTAAAACTCCTTCGGGAAAGGCTGACGAATAGCCGCTTGTTACAATGGTATCGCCAATTTCCAGGTTAATATGAAACGGAATTTCTTTCAACTCTGCTTTGTTGTAATCTTTACCCGGCCAGACCAAAGAGCCATAATACCCGCTTTTTTTCAGTTTTGCCGAAATCCCCCACCTGGGGTTTAGTACCGACAATCCCATGGAATACGATTCAGAGACATTGGTAACAATACCCACAATTCCCTGTCCGGAAATAATGCCCTGGTCGGGCCTCACTCCGTCTTTTCGCCCCTTATTTAGGGTAATATAATTGTGTTGTTTATTGGCCGAGTTATTAATCACCCGGGCTGGAATATAATTAAAAACAGTATCTCCGGTGCTGATAGCTGAGGAATCGGAAACCACCAACGCATATTGGTCAAGCTGCTCCCTTAGTCGAATATTCTCCTGCAAGAGTTTATTGTTTTCCCGGGTTAAACTAAAATATCGGGAAATATTACTCCAGGTATTATAAACAGAAGACGTAATTATATTGGATGAATTTAAAAATGCAGCCCGATGAAAGCTATTGTTTCCGGTAATAAGGCCAATTGATAGTATTTCTAAAATCAGAAATAACAAAAAAACATGATTCCTTATTAACAACCTCAATAAACTTTTCATCTATCTAAATTTTTGTGTCTCCCATTTGTTATGTGAGAAAAAATAACGGTCATACTCCTGAGTGCCTCAGTTATAATCTCAGCCATGGGCTGTTTCATCCGCTTTAAATTATGTTAATCCCTAAGTACTACGGGAAGCCACTGCCCTGTTCTCCAAGGTTTGTCGCATGTGTAAAGTATTGTTACATTGTTTAGTGTTTTATATCTCTTTTTGATGCGTTTTATAGATCTAGCGGATAAGGAACGAGAATTTATCCGAATTTTTCAATGCAATCCCGGTTCCCCGCACAACAGCTCTTAACGGATCTTCTGCAATATGAAACGGAATTCCTATTTTGTCGGTAAGTCTTTTGTCCAGTCCTTTTAAGAGCGCACCACCTCCGGCCAGCCATATTCCTTTTGCAACAATGTCAGCATATAGTTCAGGCGGAGTTTGCTCCAATGCACTTAAAACGGCGGTTTCAATTTTTGAGATTGATTTTTCTAAGCAATGTGCAATTTCTTGGTACGAAACCGGAACCTCAATAGGAAGAGCCGTCATCTGGTTAGGCCCTTGTACAATATAGTCAGCAGGAGGCTCCTGCAATTGCGACAGAGCCGAACCTACATGTATTTTAATTTCTTCGGCAGTACGTTCTCCTATTTTTATGTTGTGCTGATGACGCATATATTCAACAATATCAGCCGTAAGGTCGTCGCCGGCAATGCGTATGGATTTATTGGTAACAATGCCCCCCAGCGAAATAACTGCAATTTCGGTTGTTCCACCGCCTATATCCACAATCATATTTCCTTCCGGAGCTTCAACATCCAAACCAATACCAATTGCTGCGGCCAAAGGTTCATAAATCATATAAACCTCGCGCCCGCCGGCATGCTCTGACGAGTCGCGCACAGCACGTACCTCAACCTCGGTACTGCCCGAAGGAATACAAACAACCATTTTTAAGGCCGGAGAAAATATTTTTGATTTGGGATTAATCATTTTTATCATTCCCCGAATCATTTGTTCCGCAGCATTAAAATCCGCAATTACACCGTCGCGCAACGGGCGGATTGTTTTTAGACTTGCATGCGTTTTCCCCTGCATTTGCCTTGCCCTTTCGCCTATAGCAACCATTTTTTCGGTTTTAAGGTCAATGGCAACAATAGACGGTTCGTCTACTACTATCTTATCGTTATGGATAATGATGGTGTTTGCGGTTCCGAGGTCAATAGCAATTTCCTGTGTTAAAAATGAAAATAATCCCATCAATGAATCTGTTATATCTGTTTATACCTTTTGTTTTTTATCAATGCCTGAAGTGTCTCCGTCCGGTAAATGCCATTGCGATTCCGAATTCGTTACATGCTTCAATTACTTCCTCATCGCGAATGCTGCCCCCTGGTTCTATGATGTATTTAACACCGTATTCGTTGGCTGCTTCAATGCTGTCGCGAAATGGGAAAAAAGCATCGGAGATTAACACCGAACTGTTGATGTCCAAGCCGCCTTTTAAATCAAAACGAGGCATAGTAAGATAACGCAGGCTGTCTAAACGGTTAGGCTGCCCCATTCCTGCTCCGGTAAGCCAGAAAGAACCGTTTTCATTTTCAGTAACAACAGCAATGGCATTACTTTTCAAATGTTTACAAGCGATTGTGCCGAATTTGGCCAAATTCATTTTCGTTGGTTCAAATTCTTTTTTTGTAACGGTTTTGAACTCCGTATCCAATCCTTCATCCTCATCCTGTATCAATATGCCACCACTAATCGAACGCAACATTTTTTCGCCCGTTATTGCTTCTCGAACAGGAATTTCCAGCACTCTTAAATTCTTCTTTTTAGCCAACACTTCTCGTGCTGCTTCGGTGTATCCCGGCGCAATCAGTATTTCAATGAATTTCTTCCGAAACCACTCGGCAATTTCTTTTGTAACCGTATTGGTAAAACAAATAATTCCACCATAAGCACTAACCGGGTCGCCTGCCCAGGCCAATTCCAACGATTCAAGAATATTTTCGGTAACTGCCAGTCCGCAAGGATTTAGGTGCTTAATTACCGAAACTGCTACTTTATTTTTAAGATGTGTAACCGAATGATAGGCATCGCCGGCCGATTTCCATGCAGCATCGGCATCCAGCATATTGTTATACGATAGCGCTTTGCCCTGCAATACCTTTGCATTGGCTAATGTCGCTCCCTTTTGGGTATTATTAAATTTGTAAGAAGTGGCTGCCTGATGTGGATTCTCGCCATAACGAAGCACATGTCCGTTGTTCAGGCTAATTCTTTCGTTGGCTTCTTCATCTTCTGTGTTCTGGTTAAAATAGCCAAAAATTGCAGCGTCGTAATGAGAAGAAACGCCAAATGCCCTTGAAGCATACCATTTGCGTTCTTCCAGTGAAAATTCGCCTTTGTTTTCTTCTAAATGTTCAAGCAGTGGCTCGTATTCTTTTTGAGAAGGAACAATAACCACGTCTTTGAAATTTTTTGCAGCGGCACGTATCAATGAAATTCCGCCGATATCAATTTTTTCAATAATGGCTTGTTCTTCGGCACCCGATGCCACGGTATCTTCAAAAGGATACAAATCAACAATAACAAGATCTATTTCCGGGATTTCATATTCATTCAACTGGCTTACATCTCCCTGATTGTCGCGGCGTGAAAGAATTCCACCAAAAACTTTTGGATGAAGTGTCTTCACCCTTCCGCCAAGAATAGAAGGATAACCGGTAAGGCTTTCTACCGAGGTTACTTCGACATCTAACGATTCGATAAATGATTTTGTACCCCCGGTACTTAAAATACTAACACCCAACTCATTCAGTTTATAAATAATCTTATCCAGATTTTCTTTGTGAAAGACCGAAATCAGCGCGGTCTTAATTTTTTTATTATCAGCCATTTATTGTTCTTTTCAGATTCGTTCGCAAAGATAATAAAAAACGGAGTACAAACGATTACAAATGAACAGTATAATTTAGCGTTCTCCTAAGCGTTTCATATACAGAACGGATGAGTGTTTTGTTTCAGAAAAGTTGCTCCCGGACTACAGGTAAAAATTGGGTTATTTCAGATAATTTTATATCTCCTTTCTCTATGGTTTTATTTCAATTCCAGGATTGAAACAAAGGGGCTTATTGGTAGATAAAGTATTTGCAATTCTGCTTAATTTCTACACCCAAAATAACGAACCCTTGCCGCAATCAGCTGCTGGCAGCAATATAACTTATCTTTTTTTTCGACGCATCCCGATGTGCAACGGAATTTCGCTTCGCTCAATGCGCAACTCTGCCAGGTGTCATTCTTTCGGCGCATAGGGCGTTTGCTTTTCAAAGCGCTTGCACGGATGCGCTGAGGATGTTTTCGTATTCATTCTATCCCCCGGATTTCATCCGGGCTTATTGTTTGTTATTCAAATCATATCGGGTGGTTGGACGCGAATAAAATTTAAAATTCCGAAGTAAAATGAAATATAATGTCTTTGAACTCATCCTGAGCCATTTGCAAAATAAAAGGCGAGTCGGCCATAAACACATCGCGTCCTAATTTATCTTTCGCCATTTTTTGGTGCTTGCGTTTTTTGAATTCGGCCAGCACTTTGGGATCGTCGCATTCTATCCAGCAGGCTTTGTGCATGGAGAGCTGCTCGAATTGGCATTTGGCGCCATATTCATGTTCCAGCCGGTATTGAATTACTTCAAATTGCAACTGGCCTACCGTCCCTATAATTTTTCGCCCGTTAAACTGGCTGGTAAACAATTGAGCGACACCTTCGTCCATTAGCTGGTCAATTCCTTTTGCCAGTTGTTTGGCTTTCATCGGGTCGGCATTTTCAACATATCGGAAAAGCTCCGGCGAAAAGCTGGGCAGCCCTTTGTAATGAATTTCTTCGCCGTCGGTAAGCGTGTCGCCAATAATGTAATTCCCGGTATCGGGCACTCCAATGATATCTCCCGGATAAGCTTCTTCCACAATTTCTTTTTGAGAGGCCATAAAAGCAGTAGGGCTTGAGATGCGGAACGATTTTCCGAGACGGATATTTTTGTACATTTTATTGCGTTCGAACCGTCCCGAGCAGATTTTTACAAATGCAATACGGCTACGGTGATTGGGGTCGATGTTGGCATGAATTTTAAATACAAAGCCGGAAAAACCATTTTCGTCGGGCAGTACTTCGCGTTCTTCGGCAATGCTTTTTTGAGGGACAGGAGCTATTTCCACAAAAGAATCAAGCAACTCCTGAACGCCAAAATTATACAATGCACTTCCAAAGAATACAGGAGCAAGATTTCCTTCAAGATATTCCTGTTGCTCAAACCTGGGATAAATTCCTTCAACCAGTTCCAATTCTTCACGCAATACCTCGGCATCGTCGCCAATGTGTTCTTCCAGTTTAGGATCCGAAACATCTTCGAATTTAATACGCTCTTCAATGGCCTGAATGTCGGGTTTAAATAACTTCAGACTCCGGTTAAATATATTGTAAACGCCTTTAAAGTCAGGGCCATTATTGATAGGCCAGCTCAACGGACGGACTTTTATTTTCAGCTGGGCTTCGACCTCGTCCATCAGCGAAAAAGGGTCTTGCGCCGGGCGATCCATTTTGTTAACAAATACAATTACCGGCGTTTTGCGCATACGACAAACGTTCATCAGTTTTTCGGTTTGCGGCTCAACTCCTTTGGCTGCATCAATTACAATAATAACACTGTCAACCGCAGTAAGAGTCCGGAATGTATCTTCCTGAAAATCCTGGTGCCCTGGCGTATCCAAAATATTCACTTTATAACCGTTGTATTCGAATCCCATTACCGATGTGGCTACCGATATTCCGCGCTGCCGTTCAATTTCCATAAAATCGGAAGTAGCCCCTTTTTTTATTTTATTATTCTTCACCGCCCCGGCAACACGAATTGCGCCCCCGAACAGGAGCAATTTCTCGGTTAATGTTGTTTTCCCAGCATCAGGATGGCTTACAATTCCAAAAGTACGCCGACGTTGTATTTCTTCTAAAAATGTCATTCTTGTTTGTTTTCAGGAATCTATTTTTTCTTTAAAAGATAATAAATCCCTTTTTGCGGGCGCAAAAATAGTTAATAAAAAACAAAATTCCTGTGTATAATTTCTCTCGTGTTTTAAAAATTATTTATTGCTATGGAGTTATTTATAGCTCTAAGAATATTCTTTATTAAGCAGAGTTTTAGCATTAGAAAGAAACTGTTTCAAAATAGATTGACCATTAAGATTGAGAAGATTGAAAACAGATTGAATGGATTGTAGTAGTATCTTACGAAGTAAATTTCTGCAAATTTTGGAAAGAATTTGTCTCGTAAAATACGCGATCGTTACATCAGCAGATTGGCCTCTTTTTACCAGCCCGGAATGCTTATTAAAGGCCTGTATTCTAAAAAAAAAGCTAAATCTCGCACAAAAACAGTTTAAATTATTATCTTCGTGGCTCGAAAAAAACAAACAAAATTTTCATAAAACAACTGAAAATCAATGGCAACATTACAAAAAATCAGGACAAAGGCAGGTTTGTTGGTCGCAATTGTAATCGGTCTTTCTTTGGCAGCATTTATCCTTGGGGATATGTTGCAAAGCGGTTCTTCTATCTTTCGCAGAAACCAAATGGAGGTTGGGGTTATTGACGGGGAATCGATACAATATACCGATTTTCAAAAAGAAGTTGAAAAGCTGGGAGAAATGTATAAAAAGAACAGACAGGCGACTCAAATTGACGATAATACCTGGGCACAAATCAGGGAACAAGCCTGGCAGGATGAAATTAATAAAATTGTAATGGGGAAAGTTTACGAAGACGAAGGAATTGATGTTAGTTCCGACGAACTTTTCGACCTGTTGCAAGGAGCAAATGTACATCCGTTTATTCGCAGAATTTTTACCAATCAGGAAACCGGACAATTCGACCGTAGTGCCGTGGTTCGTTTCTTAAAAGCAATGGAAGCCGGAGGAGTAAAAGCCGACGAACGCGAATACTGGCTGAACTTAGAAAAACAGATTGTGGAAGATCGCACTCGGTCAAAATATTCGTACATGGTTGGTAAAGGATTATACATAACCAAAGAAGAGGCTGAAAACAGCATAAAGGCCGGCAAAAAATCGGTTAATTTCGATTATGTTGTGCTTCCTCAAAGTTCTGTGTCGGACGATGATATTACGGTTAGCGAAAAAGACCTGAAAAAATATTACAACGAGCATGAAGCGGATTATAAAACGGAGAAAAGCAGGCGGTTCGAATATATTACTTATGCCGTAAAACCGTCGAAAGCTGATTATACCGATGCTGAAAAATGGATTAATGACATTAAAACAGACTTTGCTGCTACCGACGAAAATGTTCAGTTTGTAGATGCCAATTCGGATGTAAAATTCCAAAACGTTTGGTACAAAGAAGACGGACTTCCGGAGAATATTGCCAAATGGATTTTTGACGAAAAAGCTCAAAAAGGCGAGGTCTTTGGCCCCTACTTAGACGACAAATCGTATACTCTCGCTAAATTGTACAAATCGGAAATGATGCCCGATTCAGTAAAAGCTCGACACATTTTACTTTCGGTAAAAAGCCGCGACGAACTAAAAAAAGCCGAGTCGTTGGCTGATAGTTTAAAAACACTGATTGAAAAAGGTGCTAATTTTGGCAAGCTTGCCGAAAAATATTCGGTTGACAAAAACTCGGCTATTGACGGTGGAGATCTGGGCTGGTTCAAACGCGGACAAATGATTCAAGCATTTGAAGAAGCTGCTTTCAACCAGAAAAAAGGTAAAGTTTCAATCGTTACATCCCAGTTCGGCGTACATGTTGTTCAAACAACAAAACGCGGGAAACTCACTCCCCAGGTACAGGTTGCTTACCTGGTTAGAGAAGTAACACCAAGTAGTAAAACCTATCAGGATGTTTATGCAAAAGCCAGCAAATTTGCAGGAGATAATACCACCCGCGAAGCATTTGATGCTGCAGTAGCCGAACAAAAACTTACCAAACGTGTTGCCAATGCAGGCGAAAACGACCGCCAGATTGCCGGATTGGAAAATGCAAGAGCACTAATAAAAGCAGCATACGAAGCGGATGAAAATGCCCTATTAAAAACGACTCAGGGCGCCACTATTTTTGAATTGGGCGATAACTTTGTGGTTGCTGTTCTTACCCGGATTACAGACGAAGGAATTGCTCCTTTTACCCAGGTTCGCGACCGTGTGGAACTGGCCGTTACCAAAAAAGCAAAAACCGACTTCCTTGTTAACAAAATAAAAAAATCGATGACAGGAAATACCGATCTTTTGGTACTTGCCAACGAACTTGGAACAGAAGTTAAAAATGCAAACGATATCAATTTTAATTCTTATTCTATTCCGGGAGAAGGATTGGAACCTGCCGTAATTGGAACTGTTACTTCGCTGAATGTAGATAAAGTTGATGGGCCAATTGCCGGAAACAACGGCGTTTTTGTTGTTCAGGTAACAGCAAAAAATGATGTTCCTTCAACAATGAGTGTAAAGTCGGAACAAATGCGTTTAGCTCAAACATTAGGATACAGAGCTGCATCAAGTGTGATAAAAACCCACCGCAATGCAGTTGAAATAGAAGATAAACGAGCTAAATTCTATTAATAGTTGAAAAAAGAGTAACAAGTAGCAAAAACAGGTTATGCCTGATTTGTAATACTCGGTTAAAAATATTTTCAATAAAAAGCAGGGAGCAAACCAAAAGTTTGTTCCCTGCTTTTTTATATAAGTAGAAAAGGGATACGCTTTTTTACATTTGTTTTATTATCCAAAAAATCGTTGTCCTTCTTTGTGTAACTGTGCGATATAATTCTTTATTCTTCCAGCATTTCCCGGGGGAGGTCTTTTGTAGCTTTCGCTCCCAGTTTTCGAATATTTTCGGCCCGACGCACCAGGTTTCCACTTCCGGATTGCAGTTTATTCATGGCCAGTTCGTAAGTTTTTTGAGTAGTTGTAAGATTTTTACCAATAGTCTCCATATCTGCAATAAAACCAACAAACTTGTCGTAAAGAGCTCCTCCCTGACGGGCTATTTCAATGGCATTGCGAGTTTGATTTTCCTGTTGCCAGATTGAGGAAATAGTGCGTAAAGTTGCCAATAAAGTCGAAGGGCTGACAATAACCACTTTGCGATCCCAGGCATACGAAAAAAGCTCCTGATCTTCCTGTATTGCCACACTAAAAGAAGCCTCAATGGGCAAAAACAGCAATACAAAATCAGGGCAATTCAATTTACTTGCCGTTTGATAATGTTTTTCGCTCAGTCCTTTAATATGCTGCCTCAAACTCATTAAATGCTCTTTTATATTTTTTTGCCTGTCATCTTCGTTTTCAGCATTTATCGCACGTTCGTAAGCAATAAGCGAAACTTTCGAATCTACAATAATGTGTTTTTTATCGGGCAGATTAATCACAATATCAGGTTGGATGCGCCTGCCTTCTTCCGAAACATCGCTAAATTGCTTTTGATAGCCTTGTGCCCCTTCATTTAATCCGGAGCGTTCGAGAATGCGTTCCAGCACTACTTCGCCCCAGTTTCCTTGTTTTTTCACATCTCCTTTTAGTGCTTTGGTGAGGTTTCCTGCCTCTTCACTAATTTTGTTGTTCAGGTCGTACAGCTTCAATAACTCTGCCCTTAATTCGGTTTGATCTTTTAAGCCTTTTTGGTAAGTATCCTCTACTTTTTTCTCAAAAAGCTGTATCTTTTCTTTTAACGGATTTAGTACTTCACCTATATTTTTTTGATTAGTTGCGGTAAATTTCTCGCTGTTTTTTTCCAGTATCTTATTAGCCACATTCTCAAACTCGGTGGTGAATTTCTTTTGTAAATCCTCCATTTCCTGTTTTTGCGTAGTTAATTTTTCGCGCAGGTTTGCAAACTCAACCTCTGCTTTTGCCAGGCGTTGCATCTGCTGTTCATTCTGTCCTTTCGTCGTTTCCAATTCCGAAGTCAGATGTTCTTTTTCTTCCTGAACATTCTTTAAACGCTCTTCGAGTTGAGCCAGCGTTTTATCGTATGCTCCGCGAATGGCAATAAGCTCATTCTCCGAATTTTTCGTTTTTATTTTGAAGACAAGCATCGCAATAACAAATCCGGTTAGCAGTCCGGCGAAAAGATAAATAATTTCCATTTTGTAGTAGTTTGAGAACAAAAGTACAAAAATTGTGTCCGGCGAAAAAAGAAAGCCTTTTAAAAGCACAAAGCAGTTCGGAATGTTGTCAATTTACGGCGCTTTCATCTTCAAAAAAAATTTTCAATACTTACATATTTTATTATTTTCGTTCAGAATCAAGAAATTCCGGGATGGATATAAAAATTGAAGCAGGCTGGAAAGCACAACTTAATGATGAATTTGAAAAAGAATATTTTCAGCAATTAATAAATTTTGTACGCAATGAATACAAAACCAAACGGATTTACCCGCCTGGAAAGCTAATTTTTAATGCTTTCGACCAGTGTCCGTTCGATAAATTAAAGGTAGTAATCATTGGCCAGGATCCTTATCATGGCCAGGGGCAGGCACATGGGTTGTGTTTTTCGGTAAACGAAGGCATTCCTTTTCCTCCGAGCCTACGGAACATTTTTAAAGAGCTGCACGACGATGTGGATAAAGAAATTCCACAAAGCGGGAACCTTACAGCCTGGGCACAACAAGGCGTTTTACTGCTTAATGCAACGCTTACAGTAAGAGCGCACCAGGCCGCGTCTCATCAGCGTAAAGGCTGGGAAGAATTTACCGATGCTGTTATTCAAAAAATTAGTTCAGAAAAAGAAAACATTGTGTTTTTGCTTTGGGGAAATTATGCCATCAGCAAAAAAAAGCTAATTGATACTGACAGGCATTTCGTTTTAACCTCGGTGCATCCCTCTCCTCTTTCGGCAAGCCGTGGTTTTTTCGGGAATAAGCATTTTAGCCGGACAAACAATTTCTTACAATCAAAAAATTTAACACCGGTGAATTGGTAGCCGGAAAACCTGACTTTTTTTTGCGTAAGAAACAAAATTTATAAAACTGCAAAACAGGAAAGACGAACCGATTGGGTTGAATCATTTGGCAAAAAATCGCTTAAATATGGCTTAGAAGGGTTCAAATTTGAGCTAATATTTTTTGTATCAAACAAGTTTTAAGCATCTAAAACTTTTTAAAAAATCAAAAATTAAGAGAAGTGCCAATAAAAAAGCCACCTGTTAACAACAAGTAGCTTTTCTTAAACCAGTCAATTCTGTTTGTATTAATTTTTCTTTATATCATCAAATTTAGTTCCCTTTTCATGAACAGTATTTACTGCACGTCCTGAAGGATCGGCATTATTTTTAAACGACTCGTCCCACTCAAGTGCTGCGGCGGTACTACAAGCAATGGAAGCCTCTGAGGGCACGCATGCAGCTGCTGCATTCGACGGAAAGTGTTCGCTGTAAATCTCGCGGTACAGGTATTCTTCTTTGTTCATCGGAGTATTTACGGTAAAACGATATTTTGCATTCTGCATCATCTCATCTGTTACCTTTTCTTCGGCAATTTGCTTTAAGGTATCAATCCATCCGTAGCCCACACCATCCGAGAACTGTTCTTTCTGTCTCCATGCCACTTCTTCGGGCAGGTATTTGGCAAAACCTTCGCGCAAGCAGTGTTTTTCCATTTTTCCGTTTTTTGCCATTTTAGCTTCCGGGTTAAAACGCATGGCAACATCTACAAATTCTTTATCAAGAAAAGGCACACGCCCCTCAACGCCCCAGGCAGCCAACGACTTATTTGCCCTCAGGCAATCGTACATATTCAGCCGGCCTACTTTTCGCACACATTCTTCGTGAAAAGCTTTGGCATCAGGTGCTTTGTGGAAATACAGGTATCCGCCAAAAATTTCGTCAGCGCCTTCGCCGGTAAGTACCATTTTAATTCCCATTGACTTAATTACACGCGCCAACATGTACATCGGAGTAGAAGCTCTTACCGTGGTAACATCGTAAGTTTCAATATGATAAATTACGTCTTTAATGGCATCCAAACCTTCCTGTATTGTATAATGTATTTCGTGATGAATGGTTCCGATATGATCAGCCACCTTACGTGCCGCAGCCAAATCGGGCGAGCCTTCCAGTCCAATCACAAAAGAATGCAACTGGGGCCACCAGGCTACATCTTTGTCGTCATTCTCAATTCTGGTTGTCGAATATTTTTTTGCCAATGCCGAAGTAATTGAGGAATCCAAACCTCCGGACAACAACACACCATAAGGCACATCCGACATTAACTGGCGATGTACGGCATCTTCCAAAGCCTGCGAAAGCTCTGCAACATCTGCCGGATTATCTTTTACATTATCGTATTCCATCCAATCGCGGAAATACCATTTTTTTATTTCTCCGTCTTTGCTGTACAAGTAATGTCCCGGGGGAAATTCTTCTATTTTATTACAATATCCTTCCAGTGCTTTTAATTCGGAGGCTACATAGTAATTTCCATACTGATCCCATCCCTGGTACAAAGGAATAATCCCGATATGGTCGCGACCAATCAGGTAAGCTTCATTTTCTTCATCGTATAAAGCAAAGGCAAAAATACCGTTCATATCGTCCAGGAATTTTTCCTTTTTATCGCGATAAAGGGCAAGAATTACTTCACAGTCAGATCCGGTTTGAAACTCATATTTTCCTTCGTATGCTTTCCGGATTTCACGATGATTATATATCTCTCCGTTTACGCCAAGAATTAATTTCTGGTCTTTACTATATAAAGGCTGTCCTCCCGATTCCGGATCAACAATCGACAAACGTTCATGAGCAATTACAGCCTTTTCTCCACAATATATTCCTGACCAGTCAGGCCCGCGGTGCCGTATTCTTCTCGACATTTTAAGAACCTGAGGCCTTAATTCTTCCGAGGATATCCTTAAATCAAAAACACCAACTATCCCACACATATCTATTCAATATTTTTTCTTTAATTATTGCTTCAAAAATAAACACTTTGTCAAACATGACAACACAATAATAACGATATTCTTTTTATTTAACAGAATATTATTCAAAAAAACTGAAATATTAGTGATGATTGATACTAAAACAAAAAAGGAAGTCAAATTGACTTCCTTTTTTGTTCGTATATTTTATAAACCTAAGCCTGCGCCGTAGGTCCTCCAAAATTCATTGGAGGCATCATTGGATCGGCTCCGGGACTTACGTTTTTAATTTTGCCGTGGATTGCTTCGTACTTGGCAACATTGTCTTGTAGAGCCATTAGTAAACGCTTGGCATGCTCTGGTGTGAGAATGATTCTCGATTTCACATTAGCTTTAGGAATTCCCGGCATAATCCGGACAAAATCGACTACAAATTCTGAGCTTGAATGTGTAATTACAGCCAGGTTTGAATAAATGCCCTGTGCAACTTCCTCACTAAGTTCAATATTTATTTGCTGTTGTTTTTGTTTATTGTCTTCCATTGCCTTATCTGTTTTTCGAATGCTTTGCATCAACTAACATGTCATACTCTTCTTTCGAACCTACTACAAGTTTCTGGTAATCTTTCAAGCCTGTTCCTGCCGGAATCAGATGTCCGCAGATAACATTTTCTTTCAGCCCGTCAAGATAATCCAATTTCCCGTTTATAGCAGCTTCGTTAAGCACTTTAGTGGTTTCCTGGAACGATGCAGCCGACAACCAGCTACGGGTTTGCAAGGCAGCCCGGGTTATCCCCTGCAATATCTGGCTCGATGTTGCAGGAACGGCATCTCTTGCTTCTACCAGCTTTTTATCCTTTCTTCTTAATTGAGAATTTTCGTCTCTCAATCTTCTTGCAGAAATAATCTGTCCGGCTTTTAATTCCGGAGCATCGCCCGGCTCAACAACTACCTTTTTGTTGTAAATCCAGTCGTTTTCCGAAGCAAATTCGTTTTTGTCAACCACTTTTTTCTCAAGGAAACGAGTATCTCCCGGATCAACGATTTCGACTTTACGCATCATCTGTCGGATGATTACCTCAAAGTGTTTATCGTTAATTTTTACCCCCTGCATACGGTACACATCCTGTACTTCGTTCAAGATGTATTCCTGAACAGCAGTAGGCCCTTTAATTGCCAGAATATCGGCAGGCGTTGTAGCTCCGTCAGATAATGGCGTACCGGCTCTGATATAATCGTTTTCCTGAACAAGAATCTGTTTTGACAGTGGCACCAGGTATTTTTTCACATCCCCGGTTTTTGTTGTAACAATAATCTCGCGGTTACCACGTTTGATTTTTCCAAGCGAAACTTCTCCGTCAACTTCCGAGACAACTGCAGGATTCGACGGATTACGAGCCTCAAACAATTCGGTAACACGCGGCAGACCACCGGTGATATCGCCTGCTTTACCAGCAGCTCGCGGAATTTTCACAAGAATAGTACCTGCTGTTACATCGTCTCCTTCGCTCACAGCAATATGCCCGCCAACCGGCAGGTTGTACGAACGGATCATCTCGCCTTTCGCATCCATTACCTTCAGGGTCGGGTTCTTGGTTTTATCTTTTGTTTCGGTAACTACTTTTTCGCTATAACCGGTTTGTTCGTCCGATTCTTCACGATAGGTAATTCCGTCAATAAGGTTTTCAAATTCAATTTTACCATCAAATTCGGTAATAATTACACCATTGAACGGATCCCATTCACAAAGTAACATTCCTTTCCTGATTTCGTCGCCGTTTTTCACATACAGTTTCGAACCATAAGGCAGCGGATGTGTCGAAAGTGGAATTTTTGTGTTTTTATCGTAAATCTTTAACTCGGCCAAACGGCTTACCACAATCTCGGTTTCTTTTCCTTCTTCATCAATATGCTTAACCGAACGTAGTTCTTCTATTTCACAGTAACCTTCGTATTTTGCTTCAACCGTTGACTGCGCCGATATGTTACCGGCAATACCCCCAACGTGGAAAGTACGCAGAGTAAGCTGTGTTCCCGGTTCCCCGATCGACTGGGCTGCAATAACTCCTACGGCTTCACCCTTTTGAACTTTCATTCCGGTGGCAAGGTTACGTCCGTAACATTTTGCACAAACCCCGTTTTTCGATTCACAGGTAAGTACCGAACGAATTTCAACCGATTCGATAGGCGAATCTTCAATAACCTTAGCTATTTCCTCTGTGATTTCTTCTCCCGATCTTATAATCAGTTCTCCGCTCAGAGGATGATGAATATCGTGAACAACAGTACGTCCGATAATTCTTTCGTAGAGCGAAGCAACAATTTCTTCGTTGTTTTTCACATCGGTAGCAACCAGGCCACGTAAAGTTCCACAGTCATCTTCCGAGATAATTACATCCTGCGCCACATCAACCAAACGACGGGTAAGATATCCGGCATCGGCAGTTTTCAGTGCGGTATCGGCCAAACCTTTACGCGCACCGTGGGTAGAGATAAAGTACTCTAATACCGAAAGTCCTTCTTTAAAGTTTGCCAAAATCGGGTTTTCGATAATCTGTGCTCCGGTTGATCCTGACTTTTGAGGTTTGGCCATCAAGCCCCTCATTCCGCATAACTGGCGGATTTGTTCTTTCGAACCACGGGCTCCCGAGTCAAGCATCATATAAATAGAGTTGAATCCCTGCCTATCGCTACTCAGTGTATGCATTACCGACTGAGTTAGTTTTGCATTGGCATGTGTCCAAATATCAATAACCTGATTGTAACGCTCATTGTTGGTAATGAACCCCATGTTGTAGTTGTTGATTACCTCTTCCACCTCCTGATAGCCGTTTTCAACAATTCCGGCTTTATCTTCAGGAATAACAACGTCGCCTAAGTTAAATGACAGACCACCCCGGTATGCCATGTTATATCCCAGGTTTTTAATATCGTCGAGGAACTTAACGGTTATTGCATTACCACATGTTTTAAACACATCGGTAATAATAGTCCTTAACGATTTTTTTGTTAATAACTGGTTTACATAACCTGCCTGACGTGGTACAAATTCGTTAAAAAGTACTCTACCGACAGTTGTTTCTATAATATGTTTAAAATATCCGCCATTCTCATCAACATCTTCTATTTTAACCTTGATGGAAGCATGCAAATCGATTGATTTCTCGTTGTAGCCAATGGCCACTTCTTCCGGCGAATAAAAAGTCATTCCTTCTCCCCGGCTTCCCGGACGCGGCTTAGTCATGTAATACAATCCCAATACCATATCCTGCGAAGGCACCTGGATAGGCGCCCCGTTAGCAGGGTTCAGCAGGTTGTGCGAAGCCAACATCAGCAACTGGGCTTCAAGGATTGCTGCGTTACCAAGTGGCAGGTGAACAGCCATTTGGTCACCATCAAAGTCGGCGTTAAATCCGGTACATACCAATGGGTGTAGCTGGATGGCCTTCCCTTCAATCAATACCGGTTGGAATGCCTGAATTGACAAACGGTGCAATGTAGGTGCCCTGTTTAACATTACAGGGTGACCTTTTAGTACATTTTCCAAAATTTCCCAAACAACAGGGTCTTTCCGGTCTACTATTTTTTTGGCCGATTTTACGGTTTTTACAATTCCCCTTTCAATTAATTTCCGAATAATAAAAGGTTTGTAAAGTTCGGCTGCCATATTTTTAGGCAATCCACATTCATGGATTTGCAATTTCGGGCCAACAACAATTACCGAACGTGCCGAGTAGTCGACACGTTTCCCCAACAGGTTCTGACGGAAACGTCCTTGTTTCCCTTTCAAGCTGTCGGATAACGACTTTAATGCACGGTTATTTTCGGTTTTAACCGCATTTGATTTTCTTGAGTTATCGAACAACGAGTCCACAGCTTCCTGAAGCATACGTTTTTCATTTCGCAGGATTACTTCCGGCGCTTTAATTTCAATCAATCGTTTCAAACGGTTATTACGAATAATTACCCGGCGGTAAAGGTCATTCAGGTCAGAAGTTGCAAAACGTCCGCCATCTAACGGCACCAATGGGCGCAGATCGGGAGGAATAACAGGCACAACCCGCACAATCATCCATTCCGGACGGTTCAGGTTTTTACTTGCCCTGAAAGCTTCAACAACCTGCAACCTTTTTAAGGCTTCATTTTTACGTTGCTGAGAGGTTTCGGTATTTGCCTTATGCCTTAATGTATAAGAAAGCTCATCCAGTTCGATTCTGCTTAAAAGGTCATAAAGCGCTTCGGCTCCCATTTTGGCGATAAATTTGTTCGGATCATCGTCATCCAGGAACTGGTTTTCTTTTGGAAGCGAATCCAATATATCCAGATACTCTTCTTCTGTAAGGAAGTCAAGTTCTTTAACGCCATCCTGCGCCTTTATACCGGGCTGAATAACCACATAGCGTTCGTAATAAATGATGGTATCGAGTTTTTTGGTTGGTAAACCAAGCAAATACCCGATTTTATTTGGCAACGATTTAAAATACCAAATATGGGCCACAGGAACTACCAGTGAAATGTGTCCCATACGCTCGCGACGTACTTTTTTCTCGGTAACTTCCACACCACAACGGTCGCAAACAATACCTTTATAACGGATACGTTTGTATTTTCCGCAATGGCATTCGTAATCTTTTACCGGTCCGAAAATACGTTCACAGAACAAACCGTCGCGTTCCGGTTTATACGTTCTGTAGTTAATTGTTTCGGGTTTCAATACTTCGCCATACGATCTTTCCAGAATTTCTTCGGGAGATGCCAGGCTGATAGAAACCTTTGAGAAACTTGTTTTTGCTTTATTATCTTTTCTGAATGCCATAATTCAACTAAAAAATCAATTAAACTGAACCTTACAAAAATCCTACTCCATTCTTACACTCAAGCCAAGTCCACGAAGTTCGTGCAACAGCACATTAAGTGATTCCGGAATTCCGGGTTGAGGCATTGGTTCGCCTTTTACAATCGACTCGTAAGCTTTTGCCCTTCCCATTACATCATCCGATTTAACGGTAAGAATTTCCTGCAAAATATGAGAAGCACCGAATGCTTCGAGTGCCCAAACTTCCATTTCACCAAAACGCTGGCCTCCAAACTGTGCTTTCCCACCGAGAGGTTGCTGTGTAATAAGCGAATAAGGGCCAATAGAACGAGCATGCATTTTGTCTTCTACCATGTGTCCCAGTTTCATCATGTAAATAACGCCTACGGTTGCCGGCTGGTCAAAATATTCACCGGTTTCACCATTAATCAGGCGGGTTTCACCATAACGCGGAACACCTGCTTTGTCGGTATATCCTGAGATTTCGTCAAGGCTTGCTCCGTCGAAAATAGGAGTGGCAAATTTCAATCCCAATACTTTTCCGGCCCAGCCCAAAACAGTTTCATAAATCTGTCCCAGGTTCATCCTCGAAGGTACACCCAGTGGGTTAAGTACAATATCAACAGGAGTTCCGTCCGGTAAGAATGGCATATCTTCAGCACGCACAACTCTTGAAACAATCCCTTTGTTTCCGTGACGTCCGGCCATTTTATCACCAATTTGCAATTTACGTTTTTTCGCAACATATATTTTTGCTAATTGGATAATTCCGGCAGGAAGTTCGTCGCCAATCGTTACGTTGTACCTTTCGCGTCGGGCAACAGCTTCATATTCTTTTGATTTCATAATGAAGTTATTGATTACACGGAAGATAAGCTCATTTTTCTCCTTATCTGTTGTCCATTTTGCAGGATTTACATTCATGTAATCAATTTCCTGCAATTGTTTAAGGGTAAATTTCACACCTTTAGGAACAACTTCGGTGCCGTAATAATCATTTACGCCTTGCGAAGTTTTGCCGCTAACCAGCATGAATAGTTTATCTTCGAGTTTTGCCCTTAAAGCAGAAATTTCGCGATCAAACTTCTCGTCAACCTGGTCGAGTAAAACTTTGGTTGCTTTACCTCTTTTATCTTTTGCAACGCGAGAGAATAACTTTTTATCGATAACAACCCCCGAGAGTGAAGGCGATGCTTTTAATGATGCGTCTTTTACATCTCCGGCTTTATCGCCGAATATAGCACGCAAAAGTTTTTCTTCGGGCGAAGGATCGGATTCTCCTTTCGGGGTAATTTTCCCGATAAGGATGTCGCCTGGTTTTACATTTGCCCCGATACGAATTAATCCGTTTTCATCGAGGTTACGTGTTGCTTCTTCACTAACGTTAGGTATATCCGAAGTAAATTCTTCCACACCACGTTTGGTATCACGTACTTCGAGGCTGTATTCGTCAACATGTACCGAAGTAAAAATATCTTCGCGAACAATACGTTCCGAAATTACAATCGCATCCTCGTAGTTATATCCCTGCCAGGGCATAAATGCCACCATCAGGTTACGCCCCAGTGCTAGTTCTCCATCTTCGGTTGCATAACCTTCGGTAAGAATCTGTCCTTTTGTTATCCGTTCCCCTTTTGTTACAATCGGAGTCAGGTCAACAGTAGTTCCCTGGTTTGTTTTTGTATATTTTGACAGGTTATAAGTTACAACTTCCGGATCGAAACTCACAAAGCGGTCGTTTTCAGAAATATCGTAACGAATAACAATCTGTTTTGCATCCACATATTCTATTACACCATCGGCTTCGGCTTTTACCTGGATATTAGAATCGGCAGCGACTCTTCCTTCGAGTCCTGTTCCAACAATAGGAGCTTCAGGACGTAATAACGGCACTGCTTGGCGCATCATGTTCGATCCCATCAAGGCGCGGTTAGCATCATCGTGTTCAAGGAAAGTAATTAACGAAGCTGCTACCGAAGCAATCTGGTTCGGTCCAACGTCCATTAATTCTACCTGATCTTTTTCAACAACAGGATAATCGCCTTCCAAACGTGCTTTTACCTTGTCATTTACAAAGTTTCCTTCTTCATCGATAGGAGCATTTGCCTGTGCAATAATTTTTCCTTCTTCTTCTTCGGCTGTAAGGTAAACTGTTCCTTCTTCCGAGATATCCACTTTTCCGTCTTTTACTTTCCGGTATGGTGTGGCAATAAAGCCGAGGTCGTTAATCTTTGCAAATACACACAAAGATGAAATCAACCCAATATTTGGCCCTTCAGGAGTTTCAATCGGGCACAAACGTCCGTAGTGGGTAAAGTGAACGTCGCGGACTTCGAATCCGGCTCTTTCGCGCGACAAACCACCAGGTCCTAATGCTGAAAGACGACGCTTGTGTGTCATCTCGGCCAGCGGGTTGGTTTGATCCATAAACTGCGACAGGGCATTGGTTCCGAAAAATGAATTAATAACCGAAGAGAGTGTTTTGGAATTAATCAGATCAATTGGTGTAAAAACCTCATTGTCTCGGACATTCATACGTTCGCGAATTGTACGTGACATACGTGCCAGTCCTACTCCAAACTGGTTGTACATTTGTTCGCCAACTGTACGGACACGACGGTTACTCAAGTGGTCGATATCATCAACATCGGTTTTTGAGTTAACCAGTTGTATCAGGTTTTTTATGATCTCTATAATGTCTTCTTTGGTAAGTACCCGGTTCTCCATGTCAACATCGAGACCCAGTTTTTTATTGATCCTGTAGCGCCCTACTTCACCAAGGTCGTAACGTTTATCGGAGAAGAACAGCTTGTCGATAACGTCGCGTGCAGTGGCTTCGTCCGGTGGTTCGGCGTTACGTAACTGGCGATAGATATGAAGTACGGCTTCTTTTTCCGAGTTACAGGGATCTTTCTGTAAAGTATTGTAAATAATTGCAAAATCCTGCTGATTCTGGTCTTCTTTATGAAGAAGAATAGTTTTTACTCCGGAATCCAGAATTTCTTCGAGATGAAAATCTTCGATTTCGGTTTCGCGGTCGATAATAACCTCGTTACGTTCAATTGATACTACTTCGCCGGTATCTTCATCAACAAAGTCTTCAACCCACGATTTTAACACACGCGCAGCCAGTCTTCGGCCTACTACTTTTTTCAAAGCTGTTTTCGATACTTTGACTTCGTCGGCCAGATCGAAAATTTCAAGGATATCTTTATCACTCTCAAAACCAATTGCACGCAATAATGTTGTAACAGGAAGTTTCTTTTTCCTGTCGATGTAAGCGAACATTACTGAATTGATGTCGGTAGCAAATTCAATCCACGATCCTTTAAAAGGAATAATACGCGCAGAATAAAGTTTGGTTCCGTTGGCATGCATACTTTGGCCAAAGAAAACACCCGGTGATCGGTGCAATTGCGAAACAATTACCCTTTCGGCACCGTTGATGATAAATGTTCCCCTATTGGTCATGTACGGAACAGTTCCGAGGTATACATCCTGAACAACAGTATCAAAATCTTCATGTTCCGGATCGGTACAATAAAGTTTCAATTTTGCTTTGAGCGGCACACTAAAAGTAAGGCCACGTTCCACACATTCGTCAATGGTATAACGAGGAGGGTCGACCTGGTAGTCGATAAACTCCAAAACAAAATTGTTCCTGGTGTCCGAAATCGGGAAATTTTCTTCGAAAACCCGATGTAAACCTTCGTTCGTTCTTTCGTCCGGCGTGGTTTTTAACTGGAAAAATTCTTTAAACGATTTAACTTGTACTTCTAAGAAGTCAGGGTAATCAAACCTGGTTTGTGTTGAGGAGAAATTGATCCTCTTTTTTGCTGTATTTACTGACATGTATTTATACAAGGTTAATTATAAAAATATAAATACACAAAAAGGTTTAGAACCTTACTTCCGCAAGGTTCTAAACCATATTACCTTTAAAAAAGGTATAATGCATTATTTTAATTCTACTTCAGCTCCGGCTTCTTCCAACTGAGCTTTTAAAGCTTCAGCTTCATCTTTTGACACTTTTTCTTTCAGTGCCTTAGGAGCTTCGTCAACGACAGCTTTGGCTTCTTTCAAACCAAGACCAGTCAATTCTTTAACGAGTTTAACAACAGCCAGTTTTGATTGACCACCTGCTTTTAAAATCACGTCAAATTCTGTTTGCTCAGCAGCAGCTTCTTCACCACCGCCAGCGGCTGGACCTGCAACTGCAACTGCAGCAGCAGCTGGTTCGATACCATACTCATCTTTAAGAATCCCAGCTAATTCGTTAACCTCTTTAACAGTCAAGTTTACCAACTCTTCTGCAAGCTGTTTTAAATCTGCCATTTTTGTTACTTTTAATTATTTCGTAAATATTAATTTTTTTCTTTCAGTGTCTCCAAAACACCATGAATTGTATTACCACCAGATTGTAACTGACCAAGTACAGTTTTGATTGGTGATTGTAAGAGAGATACCACTTCGGCAATAAGTTCGTTTTTCGATTTGACAGCCACAAGCGCTTCGAGTTGATCGGCACCTAAATAAACCGATTCTTCAACATAAGCAGCTTTTAACAGCGGTTTGTCATGATTTTTAGTGAACTCTTTAATCAATTTTGCCGGCACATTTCCTTGTTCGGCAAACATTACCGAGGTATTCCCCTTCAGCACATCATAAATCTCTTCTGCATCCTTTCCAGATTTTTCAAGAGCTTTACGCAACAGAGTATTCTTAACAACAACCAGTTTTACATTTTGGTTAAAACATAGTCTCCTTAAATCACTGGTATCTTCAGCATTTAAGCCTGCAATGTCTGCCAAATAAAAATGGTCGTATGAATCTATCTCTTTTTGTAAATTTTCAACAATTACCTGTTTTTCTGAAATCTTCATAATTCCTCATTTTTATTCTGCAAACGACTTAGATTCTATCTGGATACCAGGGCTCATGGTACTCGATAAGTAAATACTTTTAATGTAGGTACCTTTAGCGGCAACGGGTTTTAATTTGTTGATGGTATTGATAAATTCAACGGCATTTTCTTTAATTTTCTCTGCTGAGAAAGATGCTTTACCGATTGAGGTATGTACAATACCAAATTTATCAACTTTAAAATCAATTTTACCCTGTTTAACTTCTGCAATTGCCTTACCAATTTCCATAGTTACGGTTCCGCTTTTAGGGTTTGGCATTAAACCACGGGGACCAAGAATACGTCCCAACTGCCCAACTTTCCCCATAACCGGAGGCATGGTAATAATCACATCTACATCAGTCCAGCCACCTTTAATTTTCTCGACATATTCTTCGAGACCTACATAATCGGCTCCGGCATCTTTGGCTTCCTGTTCTTTGTCAGGAGTTACTAATGCCAAAACCCGTACTTCTTTTCCGGTTCCATGGGGTAACGAAACTACGCCCCTAACCATCTGGTTAGCTTTTCTCGGATCAACTCCCAGTCTTACGTCAATATCAACAGAAGCATCAAATTTAGTGTAAGTAATATCCTTAACCAGTTGTGCTGCTTCTTCGATTGTATAAACTTTTCCTTTTTCGAGTTTTTCCAAAGACGCTTTCTTATTTTTCGTAATTCTGCCCATCGTAAAAGATAATTTTTAGTTATTGAATGGAGCTTCTCCTTTTACGGTGATCCCCATACTTCTGGCAGTACCAGCTACCATTCTCATTGCTGACTCCACTGTAAAGCAATTCAGGTCGGCCATTTTGCCTTCGGCAATTTGTTTTACCTGATCCCAGCTAACATCCCCCACTTTATTTACATGAGGTTCAGCCGAACCGCTTTTTAGTTTCGCAGCTTCCAACAGCTGAACAGCCACAGGAGGTTGTTTAATTATGAAGTCAAAAGACTTGTCTGCATACACAGTAATAATAACCGGAAGAACTTTACCTGCCTGGTCTTGTGTCCTACCGTTGAACTGTTTGCAGAACTGCATAATGTTCACCCCTTTGGCTCCCAATGCCGGTCCTACCGGTGGCGACGGATTAGCGGCACCACCCTTAATCTGTAATTTAATTAATCCAGCAATTTCTTTCGCCATAACAATAAATTAACGCGTTACTATTCCTTCTCAACTTGCATAAAGCTAAGTTCCAAAGGCGTTTTACGTCCAAAAATCTTCACCATTACCTGCAACTTTTTCTTTTCTTCATTGATTTCTTCAATGGTTCCGTTAAAGCCGTTGAATGGTCCGTCGATTACTTTTACAGTTTCTCCTACCACATAAGGGATATTAATTTCGGCATCGTTTTCGGCTAATTCATCAACCCTGCCTAAAATTCGGTTTACCTCGCTTTGCCGCATCGGTACCGGATCTCCACCTTTGGTGTCGCCGAGAAATCCGATTACATTAGGAAAATTCCTTAGTGTGTGTGCAACTTCACCCACTAATGCAGCTTCGATTAAAACATACCCCGGGAAAAAGTTCCGTTCCTTACTGATTTTTTTACCATTCCGGATCTGAAAAACTTTTTCGGTTGGGATGAGAACCTGTTCTACATAATCTTTCAGGTCACTATTTGCGATTTCGTTATCGATATATTCTTTAACTTTCTTCTCCTTGCCTCCAATTGCACGAAGAACATACCATTTCTTACTATTTTCGCTCATTTTGACTAAAGATTATAGATTAATAAAATAATCCGTAAATAAAATCCATTATATTTCTGAATGACAGATCCATAATGAAAATAACTAATGATATTATAAAGGAAGCAATCATTACAACCAATGCGCTGCTTTGCAGCTCTTTCCAGGTAGGCCATGTTACCTTATGTACGAGCTCGTCGTATGCAACCTGAAAGTAACTTATTAATTTCATTTTATCTAAAGTTTTACGGTCGTTTCCTCAAAAAATTCTTTTCTTTCTGAAAAGAAATTTATTTCTATTTTTTGTACGAAAGGCAAGAATCGAACTCACTTTTATTCCGTCTCGTTTTGCGGAATAACACTCCCTAAGAATGAGCTACTTTCGTAAATAAGTCCCGAACCGAAGTCCGGGACTATATATTAAGCTAAAACTTCTTTGTCATTAAAGAATTTCAGTAACCTGACCAGCACCTACAGTACGACCACCTTCGCGGATTGCAAAACGCAAACCTACGTTAAGTGCTACCGGGTAGATCAGTTCTACTTCAATCGTTACGTTATCGCCAGGCATAACCATTTCGCGACCTTCTTCCAAACGAATTTCACCGGTTACATCAAGTGTACGCAGGTAGAACTGCGGACGGTATTTATTGTGGAACGGTGTATGACGTCCACCTTCTTCTTTTTTCAATACGTAAACCTCGGCTTTGAATTTGTTATGCGGAGTAATGGTTCCGGGAATAGCCAAAATTTGTCCACGTTTGATTTCTTTTTTGTCGATACCACGTAACAACAGACCTACGTTGTCACCAGCCTGGCCTTCGTCCAAAATTTTACGGAACATTTCAACACCAGTACATACTGTTTTTTTACCGTCAGCACCCAAACCGATAATTTCTAATTCGTCACCTGTGTGAACGATACCAGTTTCAACACGACCGGTAGCAACAGTACCACGACCTGTAATAGAGAATACGTCTTCAACAGGCATCAAGAATGGTTTGTCTACATCACGTGGAGGAAGTGGAATCCAAGTATCGCAAGCTTCCATCAATTCCATGATTTTTTCTTCCCATTCAGCTTCTCCGTTCAATGCACCAAGAGCAGAACCTTGAATAACAGGAGTATTATCACCGTCAAATTCGTAGAAGTCCAACAATTCGCGAATTTCCATTTCAACAAGCTCAAGCAACTCAGGGTCGTCAACCATATCCACTTTGTTCATGAATACAACCAAACGAGGAACGTTTACCTGACGGGCAAGCAAAATGTGTTCGCGGGTTTGAGGCATAGGACCATCAGTAGCAGCAACTACAATAATTGCACCGTCCATCTGAGCAGCACCAGTTACCATGTTTTTCACATAGTCGGCGTGTCCAGGGCAGTCAACGTGTGCATAGTGACGATTAGCTGTCTGGTATTCAACGTGTGCAGTATTAATAGTAATACCCCTTTCTTTTTCTTCAGGAGCGTTATCAATTTGATCGAAAGCTTTTACTTCCGACAAACCTTTTTTTGCCAAAACAGTAGTAATAGCTGCAGTCAGGGTAGTTTTACCATGGTCAACGTGACCAATCGTACCAATATTAACATGGTCCTTATCCCTTACAAATGTTTCTTTAGCCATAATTGAAGTTTTTTAATTTATTATTTTTTTTAAATCATTTTGAGCCGAAGACGAGATTTGAACTCGTGACCTCATCCTTACCAAGGATGCGCTCTACCCCTGAGCTACTCCGGCTTTACGCACATAAAAGAGACAAGAATACAATACTCCTGCTTGTATTCCGTATCTCTTTTCATTTAAGAGCGGGAAACGGGACTCAAACCCGCGACCCTTAGCTTGGAAGGCTAATGCTCTATCAACTGAGCTATTCCCGCTTATTTTTCCTTGGCAAAAATGCCGTGCAAAATTACAACATTTTTTTAAACTACCGAATAAAAATTGCATTTCTGCAAAAAAAGTTTCTTTGCTCGTTGCAAAAACAACAAAGTCTCTACTCCTGATTCCACAAAAAACCCTCAAACACCGCTCTATTCGGCTGTTTTAAGAACGCTCCTAAAAAGGGATTGCAAATGTAAAAATTATATTTTAAAAACCTAAAACCTTCGTGGCTTTTTTAGAATATTATTTATTTTTTAGCTTTTGCTTGTATTTATCTAATTGCTTTTTCATTGCATCAATTGCTAAATCCAGGGCTTCTTCAAATGAATCGGCCTGTTTTTTTGCAAATAAATTATCAGTAGCAGGAATCGAAAGTTTTAACTCAGCAACTTTATTCTTTGCGGCCTCGGGCTTATCAACCTTTAAAATTACTTCGGCACCGATAATACCATCAAAAAAAGTATCCAGTTTATTTACTTTCTTGTTCACGAAGTCAACCAGTTTCTGGTCGGGTTTAAATTGCACTGAATTAATTTTTACTTCCATAATTAATGTGTTTTGTCCCCACGAGGGTGGGCTTGTTTATAACTATCGCGCAGTTTTTCGAAGGTTGTATGGGTATATACCTGCGTTGCTGCTAAATTTGAATGTCCTAACAATTCTTTTACGGCATTTAAGTCTGCCCCTTTATTTAACAAATGTGTTGCAAAAGTGTGCCGCAATACATGCGGGCTTTTTTTCTCTAACGAAGTAATCTTAAAAAGGTTTCGCTGAACAACCCTGTAAATTAATTTTTCATAAACCGGGTTCCCTTTTTCTGTTACCAACAAGAAATCGAAACCAATCCCAAACATTCTGTTTCGCTGACTGATATAACTTTCGAGCAAATTATTTATCTCTTTCGGATACGGAATAATTCGTTCTTTCTTTCGCTTACCCAGAACTTTAATTACCTGTTCTTTTTGATTAAAATCCTGTTCTTTAAGCCCTGTTAATTCTGAAAGCCGAATCCCTGTTTCATAAAACAGAGCCATTATTAATTTATCGCGCGTACCTATAAAATCGGGGGCAAAAAAATCAGCACTGTCCAACAAAAAGTTCATGCTTTTTTCATCAACAAAAACCGGGAGTTTTTTTCTTACTTTTGGAAGTGTAAGATTTAACGCCGGATTAGCAACGACAACTCCCGCTCTCATCAGGTAATTAAAGAACGACCTTACGGCTGTAATTTTCCGACGAATACTCCGCGAAGACAATCCTTGCTCCATCAGGTGCAACAACCACCCTCTCAGGTTCTCGGAACAAACGTCTTTAACATGAAATTCCCCGACCACTATTGTGCAAAACGCAACAAACTGATCGAGGTCATTTTTGTATGCAGTAATAGTATGAGAAGAATACCTCTTCTCGTACTTCAAGTAGTTGATGAACGATTCCTGATAACTCATAGTCCTCTAAAAGTTAATAAACAGGAATCACTAATCTGCGATTAGTCTTCCTGTTGCTGCAAACCTTGAACGTAAGCAGCTTTTTTCAACTCTTCTCTTCTTCTTACCGACGGTTTCGTGAATTTTTGACGTTCGCGTAATTCTTTAATTACACCTGTTTTTTCAAACTTTCTTTTAAACCGCTTCAGGGCTCTTTCTATATTTTCGCCTTCTTTTACCGGAATGATAATCATAGCTATCCGTTTTTCGTTTTTAAAAATTGAGGCGCAAATTTAGAAATATTTCATTGCATATCAAATTTAATAGAAAAAATAATATTCTCTTACTGTCAAAAATTATTTTCACATTTTTTAACGGCACGTAAAATAAGGTTTGATTTTTTCGACAAGCACGTCATCAAAATACGGGCTGATTTCAAGTCCGGAGAGCTGTTCAATGGCTCCGTTTTTTTCCCGAAAACGAATAATTTCTACGACTTGTTTTTTATTTAAATAAGGATGGCGTAATAATTCAGAAAAATCAGCAAAATTTATCCTGATTCTTCTAATTTTTAATGTATCGGCATAAACATACGGAGTAATTCTCCGGTATGTTTCGGGAGAGAAATGATACACTTCAAGCAGTTGCTTTGTGGAATAAAAACCGCCTAACAGATTACGATAACGAATAATCCGGCGGGCAAAAACAGGGCCAATTCCGGACAAACCAACCAAAGCAAGGGAATCGGCTGTGTTTAATTCTACTTTCTTGTTTCTTATCAACTTTTCAGGCGACGTACGTTTTTTATAATTGGGGAGTGCTTTCCGGACAGTATCTTCTGCTTTACAAATACCAATCCTGTTATTTCGGGGCTGATTTGCAACTCTCCTGTCCTTTTTTGCAATTTTAACATACGGGGAAATAACCTTGTAAATCGAATCATTCAGTCCATATATTTTACGCATATCGCGGGCTGTAACAAAAACACCTCCGGCATTACGGTAGCTAACGATATTTCGTTTTACAAAGGACGGTAAATCCAGGGCATCAAATTTAGCCCCGGAAACTGTATTGGGATCAAAATCAAACAAAGACAGTGGCTTTTGCACATTATCTATTGCCGATTCTTTTTCCCATTGCTCTATGGCTGCTTTTATTTCGGAAAAATCGGCAGCAGGTTCGCGAACAAAATATTTCAACATTCCCCTGACAATAAGAACAAACAATAATAATGAAGCAATAATGATAATTGCATTCCTATCGGAACGCGAATAGCTCAAATATTGTTGCCGAAATTTATGCCAGTTTTTTCTCATCGCATTCTGAAAAAATAAATATGAACCAAAATATTAAAAATCCGGAACTCTCACAACAACCGACAATGTTTTAACACAAAGGAGTGATTTAAACCTTCAGTAAGCCTATTTTATTCAGCAAAACAATAGCAATGGCAACGGGCGCCAGAAACTTCACAAAAAACATAAATAAAGAAAGGAGAATTCCGGAGAGCTTCCCTCCTTTGGCAACTTCGGCCTGTACTTTTTTTCGTTTAAGAACCCATCCAACAAACAAGGCGATAAACAATCCTCCAACCGGTAACAAAAGATTGGCAGAAATCCAGTCCATCAGGTCAAAAATATTCAATCCGAAAATTTTATATGATGAAAAAATTCCCATTGAAAGGGAACAAAAAATTCCTAACACAGCCGCTGCAGCAACGGCTAAAATTGTAGCCGGCCTCCTGCCCATTTTTAATTCTTCTTTTAGGTAAGCCACTACAACCTCAAGTATAGAAATGGCCGAGGTAAGTGCAGCAATGGAAAGAAGAATAAAAAACAAAATGGAGAAAAGATAACCTCCCGGCATTTGATGAAAAACATTGGGAAAGGTAACAAAAATCAATCCCGGGCCTTTATCGGGCTGGATATTAAAAGCAAAAACTGCGGCAAAAATAGCAATGCCGGCCAGTATTGCAATCAGCGTATCGGCAATCGTTACCTGAACGACTGTTTTTAACAGGTTATTTTTGTCCCTGATATAAGAGCCATAGGTAATTAAAGTCCCCATGCCAAGACTCAGGGTAAAAAAAGCATGCCCTAACGCGCTTAGAATTCCTTCGCTTGTGAGTTTCGAAAAATCGGGTTTAAACAAAAACATTAAACCGGCTTTTGCTCCCTCGAGCGATACCGATTTTAGGCAAAGCACAAGAAGTATAATCACCAAAAGCGGCATCAGTATCTCAGTATATTTTTCGATTCCTTTTTTTATTCCGGCCACCACAATTGCTCCTGCCAACAGCATAAAAATCAATTGATAAACCACCGGAGAAACAGGAGAAGTTTTAAATGCCGTAAAAAGTGCATTTATTTCTTCCGGCGTTTTATTCGAAAATCCATCCCGGATAGAAAGTACGATATAATGAATACTCCATCCGGAAACAACGCCATAAAACGACAAAATCAGGAAGGCGGCACTTATTCCAAGTATGCCGATATAACGCCAGGGAGTATTGGGCGCCAGAATCTTAAATGCCCCAAAAGCATTTCTTCGCGAACTCCTCCCGATAATTAATTCGGAAAGCATTACCGGCATCCCGATAGCAACAATAAATGCCAGATAGACAAACAAAAATGCCGCTCCGCCATAAATTCCTGTTATATAAGGGAATTTCCATATATTCCCTAAACCAACAGCCGACCCGGCAGCGGCGGCAATTACTCCAAATTTGGAACTAAAAAAATCACGATTTCCAGAAGAATTATCAGCCATATAGTACTTTTTATAAAAAAATGTGGACTTTTACTTACATTTTATATCAATTAGAGCTCAAAAATGCAAAAAATAATACTTCCGAAAAAGTCATCATAAAAAAATATTCACTATTCCAGACAGAACGATTTATTAATTTTAAAAATATAAATAACGTTCAGCGTCTGTCCGGATAAGCATCGATGATTAGTCCTGATTTAAAAACCTCTTCCGAATATGTATCGGAATTAACAATTGAATTGTCAAAATGGTATAAGCATTATAATTTCAAAGTTTCGCTTAAGTATCACTTTGAAAAACAACTGGTATTAAAAGGCAAAAGAATAGGGAAAAATGGCCAGGTTATTTGGAAACGGTTCCTTAATCGTCCCTACAATCAGAGAAATAATTCATGAATTATTTAACTAAAAAAGGTTGATATTACATAATATTTCTAAATTTGCTCAGGCTCAGACTTATCTATCTCCCGGGAAGCAGGAAGAACGAGGCATTAAAAAAAATTTCAGCTTTCCTGATTATCTGTTTTGAGCTTAAAAAACAGAAATTGCAGTAACAACAATTAAAATAAAGATTTTAACCATTAAAAGATAACACAATATTAATAAGATTTTAACAATGAAGAAAGTTGCAATAGGCGTTGATATAGGCGGTACAAATACAGCGATAGGCGTTGTTGACCCGGAAGGGAATGTAATGGTAAAAAATAATATTCCCACCCCGTCTCACGGCGACATTAACACGTATATCTCCGATTTGGCAGAAGCAATTCAGGGCTTAATCAAATCCGTAAAACTGTTAAATGAAGAACTCCGGGTATTAGGGATAGGCATTGGCGCCCCAAATGGCAACTACTACAAAGGAACGATTGAACATGCTGCCAATCTTTCTTTCTCCGGTACTATTCCTTTTGTTGAACAACTCCGCAGTCATTTCCCCGACTTAGATGCCATTGCTCTTACCAATGATGCCAATGCGGCCACTCTGGGCGAAATGATTTACGGCGGAGCCAAAGGAATGAAAAATTTTATAATGTATACCTTAGGAACAGGAGTGGGCAGCGGCATAGTAGTAAACGGCGACCTGGTATACGGCAGCGATGGATTTGCAGGAGAATGCGGGCACACCATGCTAATTCCGGGAGGAAGACTTTGTGGCTGCTCGGCTCACGGACATCTGGAAACGTATTGCTCGGCTCCAGGGATGAAAAGAACAGCCTTTGAATTAATGGCTTATTATAATGCCTCCGACAGTTTACTGGCCGATAAGTCGTTTAAGGAATTGGACGCAAAAATGATTTATGATGCAGCAGAAAAAGGAGACAAAATTGCATTGGAAGTATTTGAGAAAACCGGCGAATGGTTAGGTATGGGACTGGCCGACACGGTTCATCATGTAAGCCCCGAAGCCGTTTTCCTTTTTGGAGGGCCAACAGCTGCAGGCGATTACATTTTTAAGCCCACAAAAGCATCAATGGAAAAACACCTGTTGCCTACTTTTAAAAACAAAATCAAAATCCTGCCATCGGAACTAAAACCCGGCGATGCTGCCATTGTCGGAGCCAGTGCCCTGGTTTGGAAAGAAATAGAAAAACAAAAAATAGACTAGCGTTTTGTCAAAGACCAATTGACATACGATTCATCCGATGACTACCTGCTTTTGCGAAAAGTCATCGGATGAATAAAAAAACCGATTTCGCTTAACACAGCATCTATTTTTAAAGTTTAGGATATTAAGTCACGCCGTGATTTAATACGCTGAACTCCCCCACTGTATCTCTTTCCTGACACGGATACTACAGCTTAATTTTATTGATTTACTTTTGATAATATGAACCTACCGGAAAAACGAATTACAGGCTTTTTGAAGGAGCATCATGTGCTCACTCTTTGCTCGGTAACAGATAACAATCCCTGGTGCTTTAACTGCTTTTACGTTTACCTCGAAGACGAAAACTGTTTTGTTGTTACTTCCGAAAAAGATACCAAACATGTTCAGGATCTGCAAACAAACCCCAAAGTAGCAGGCAGCGTAATGCTGGAAACAAAAGCTGTCGGGAAAATCAGGGGCACACAAATGCGGGGCATCATGAAACAACCGGAAGAGGCTTTGTACAAAAAAGCACACAAAGCCTATCTGAAAAAATTTCCTTTTGCTGTCTTCAAAAAGACATCACTATGGATAATGCAGCCGGATTACATAAAAATGACCGATAACCGCCTTGGCTTTGGGAAAAAACTTATTTGGGAACGTTTGTAAATTGAGGTACTGTTTCTAAACCTCCAGACTGTTTATTTCTTGTGTTCGTGAATGTTTCACATTTCGCACCCCCGACTCACAAACCTAAATTGCAAAAGAGCTGTTTGATTTCCGCCACTCAACAAAAAAGACTAATTTTATAGTCTAAAAGTCAAAGAATATTAATTGTACAATAAGCCAGAAAATTACCATTAATGCCTAATAGTGAAATTCTCATATATAAAAATCCGGATGGAGATATAAAAATTGATGTACGTTTAGAAGACGAAACAGTTTGGTTAACACAAGACCAAATGGCTATTTTATTCGGAAAAGCAAAATCTACAATAAATGAGCATATTAAAAATATTTTCAAAGAAGGAGAACTTGAAGAATCAATGGTTTTAAAGAAATTCGGAATTTCCGAATTTCAGCAGAAAGCCCCCAATTATTATAATCTTGACATAATTATTTCTGTTGGATACAGAGTAAAATCGCAACAAGGCACACAATTTCGTATTTGGGCAACACAACGATTGAAAGAATACATAATAAAAGGATTTACGTTAAACGATGAACGTTTCAAAACAGGTAATTCAATGAATTATTTCAACGAATTACAAGAACGCATCAGAGAAATTCGTATTTCTGAACGTTTTTTCTATCAAAAAATCAAAGACATCTATACCACGAGTATCGATTATGACCCCAAAGATGAAAAAACAATAATGTTTTTTAAAGTCGTTCAAAACAAACTACTTTGGGCAATTAGCCAACAAACTGCTGCCGAATTAGTTTATAGACGAGTTGATGCATCTCTCCCTTTATTGGGAATGCAATCTTACGACAAAAAAAATCCTGCAAAAATCATCAAACAAGATGTTAGTGTTGCAAAAAATTATCTAAATGAAGATGAGATAAAATTATTAGGGTTACTTGTTGAACAATACTTGGCTTTTGCCGAGACAATGGCACAACAACAAACTCCGATGTATATGAAAGATTGGATTGAGCGTTTAGATATTATACTACAAATGAACGGTCGCGAATTACTCACTCACGCAGGAAATATTAGTCATAAAATGGCATTAGAGAAATCAGGAATAGAATATGAAAAATATAAAACAGAAAAAAAGAAAATAGAAATAGAACAGAATTTAAAAGAAATAGAAGCAGATATAAAGAAATTAAAGAAATAAGCAATGACACAAAGCATACTAAATGGATTTCTGATTTTTAGTGTAATACAAACCTTTATATTTGCAGGGCTATTTGTATCCAGACGAAGCAAAACCTCTACAAATACAACTATTGCATTTTTGTTGCTTTTGTTTGCAATTCACAGCTTTTTGATTTTGGTAAATTTGAATAGCGATAATTCAGCTTTGGTTCGAAGCATTCCGGTTACACTTCCTTTGTTATACGGTCCTTTGCTTTTTATTTATGTAAAAGAATTTATCCCGGAAAAAGGGAAAACATCATCTGTTTTTTTGTTGCATTTTATTCCTTTTGCAGTTTTCCTTTTGTTTACGTTTTTCTTTTCCGATAATTTCTATTTTACAAAAATATTATCCCTTTCGGGAGCAGTTTCAGGATTAGTGTATTGCCTTTTGACATCATTATCAATTAAAAAGCACGAAAATCAAATTGTAAATTTATATTCTACCACCAAAGGGGTCAGTTTAAGTTGGTTAAATAAATTGGTAAAAGGAATTTTATTTATTTGGGGTGGCATTTTTATCCTTGTTGTTACAAAACAGGTCGTTCAAGTCAACATAAATCTGAATTGGTTTTTCATTCTTATACCTCTGTTTATATCATACATTGGCTATTACGGATTAAAACAGCAAGTGATTATTCAGTTTGTGCAAAATGATAATGAAAAAGAAGGTTCTACTGATGTCAAATCTATTCCCGAAAAGAATGAACCTCAAAATAAAGAAACCGCCTACAAAAAATCAGGGTTGCAAGAGCAAGATATGAAACGAATATTTGGCACATTGGAATCATTGATGGAATTGGAACAGCTTTACTTAGAGCCTGAGCTCAACCTGAAAGATTTATCTGAAAAATCGAACACACCGCAGCATCATATTACACAAACGCTAAATAGTTTTGCCAAACTAAATTTCTACGATTACGTAAACGCTTTTCGCATTAATGAGTTTAAGGTGCGAATCAAATCGGGCGATGCTGAAAATTACTCCTTATTGGGTATTGCCTTTGACTGCGGTTTTAATTCCAAGTCAACGTTTAACCGTATTTTCAAAAAAAACACAGGATTGTCGCCATCGGAATACAAAAAACAGATTGGCATAAACAACTAACACACAATCTTCCACATTATTGAGACCTCCCCTTTTTACGGATGAGACGCTTGCCTATACTACGCTTCATACTTTTGTCGAAGAATTTTTTGAAACAAATTTTAAAACAAATGATATGAAGACAATTTATTTAAAAACAGTATGTATTTTATTGGTGTTTGCAAGCACAGCTTGTTCGGCACAAAACAGAAAAGAAACGGATAGTACGATTTCTGTTAAGGTAAAAGAATTGATAAAAGACGCTACCAACGATGAAGAAAAAGCGGAAGCTATCTTCTATTTTATGCGAGATTCTGTCAAATTTGGCTGGGTGTATCCTCAGGAAATTCCGGCTGAGGAGGTACTGAAAAACCGTAAAGGTGTTTGTATGCAAAAGACAAACCTGTTTGTGGCAATGGCTCGTGAAGCAGGACTTAAAGCTCGTTTTCACTTTATGTATGTCGAAAAAAAAGCTCTTTAGGACTTTTTGCCCGATTTTGCGTATAAAAAGTGGGTAACACCGTTCCCTCATTCTTTCCCTGAAATATATTAAATGGTAAATGGGTATAGAGGGAAGGTATAACAATATTTCTGGGTTCATTACTAATGGCAAATCCCGATATCGAACTTTTTAATCTAATGGGGGCTATTGTACTTCTTATTGGATTTTTGCCCTTTAGTTTTCGACTTATAACGAATAATAACACTAAAGTAAAATCATTTTAAAACAAAAAATTATGTGGGTAGCAATAACAATTATCGGACTATTTTATTTAATGTTCAAACAACGAAAAACACAACGCAAATAATTATTAATCGGATTGTGCATTAGTATTCAAAATACACAATCCTTTAAAAAAAGGAGGTTATAGAAATGAATTTTTTACCACAATTTTCCATATCATTACACAATGCCTTTTGGTTCACGCTTTTATTTTGGATTAGTAACTTGATCATCCTAAAAATATTTCCGGCACATTATAAAAACAGGGTGCTGAAACGAGCACCTTTCAATGGACGTTTTCAAAAGATTGTCAGCAAATTCAATTTTATATTGTATCAAAGTTTGTTAATAATGGTGTTGTTTATGCCACTGCAATTTGACACATCGTATTTTGTTGTTGGCTTATCAATCTTTGTCATTGCATTTATTGGATATATTTTCTCGATAGTAAATTATGCCACATCAAACCCTGAAAAACCTGTTACAAAGGGAATTTATAAGCTAAGCCGCAATCCACAGCAGATAACGACAATAGTAATGTGGATTGGATTAGGATTAATGACGAATTGTATGTTAGTAATATCAATATGTGTCATTCAATTATTTACAGTTTATCCGACTTTTAAAGCACAAGAAAAATTTTGTATCGACAAATACGGGAATGATTATGTTGAATATATGAAAAAAGCACCAAGATATTTTCTGTTTTTGTAGTATTTTTGAGTATTGCTATAAAGCACGAAAGTACAACCGTTAGCTGCCATGCAACAGACTGTCCATAAAACTTGAGAAACAGAAAATTTTAATGAAAACAATAAATATTTACAACGCGAGACAAAACAATCTAAAAGACATTTCTCTAAAAATTCCAAAGAATAAAATCACTGTTTTCACGGGAGTTTCGGGGTCCGGCAAATCATCGCTCGTCTTCGAAACCATTGGGGCAGAAGCTCAACGACAAATAAATGAAACTCAAAACAGTTTTGTCCGAAATAGAATGCAACACTTCGGAATAGCCGATGTCGAAAGAATTGAGAATCTGAACGTGTCTGTTATCATCAATCAGAAACGACTCGGAGGCAACGCTCGCTCTACGGTTGGCACAGTAACTGATATTTTTGCACAACTTCGCTTGTTGTTTTCACGAATTGGTGAACCGTTTGTCGGATATTCCAATGTTTTTTCATTCAACAATACTCAAGGGATGTGCCGTAAATGTCAGGGATTAGGCATTATTCAACCAATTGATGTAGACAAACTGTTCGATAAAAACAAATCGTTGAACGAAGGTGCTATAAATTTTCCAACCTTCCAACCCAAAGGCTGGCGATGGACGCGCTATGTCGATTCAGGATATTTCGATAATGATAAAAAGCTGAAAGATTATACTCCTGAAGAATGGAATTTATTAGTATATGCAGAGGAACATAAACCTCTGAGTCCGAATTCAAAATGGCACAAAACAGCGCTTTATGAAGGTGTAATTCCTCGAATTGAACGCACGTTTTTAAATAAAGAGTCAAAAGAATATAATCAGAAAAAAGAAGCTGTTAAAAATATTGTCAAAGTAGAAACCTGTCCTGATTGTCAAGGTTTAAGACTTAACAACAAAATTCTAACTTGCAAGATAAACGGAAAGAATATTGGAGAATGTTCTCAAATGTCGATTAATGAATTACTGAATTTTGTAAAAACAATCGACAATATAACCTACTCGAGCGTTGTGCAGGAGCTGACAAAAAAGCTGAACAATATGGTCTGTATCGGATTAGGATATTTAACCATCAATCGTTTGACCAATAGTCTTTCAGGAGGAGAATCGCAACGTATAAAAATGGTAAGACATTTGGGAAACAGTCTAGTAGATGTTTTGTATATTTTTGATGAACCAAGCATTGGTCTTCATCCCAAAGATATCGACAATCTGGTCTCAATCATTATGCAACTTCGAAATAAAGGCAATACGATATTAATTGTTGACCACGATCCTGATATTATAAAAATTGCCGATCATATTGTCGATTTGGGTCCTTTTGCCGGAAAACGAGGCGGACAGATAATTTACGAAGGCAGTTTCGAAAACTTAAAGAAATCGGACGGAAAAACCGGACAATATTTTTCACAAGAAAAAACGTATAACACAAATCCAAGACAGGCTAAAGGTTTCTTGGAAATAAAAAACAGTCATTTGCATAATCTGCAGGATGTTTCTATCAGCATTCCTAAACAGGTATTAACAGTTGTGACCGGAGTCGCCGGCTCCGGAAAGAGTTCTCTGATAACCAAAGAACTACCACGCTTTTGTCAGAATGTGAAAATTATTGATCAATCACTTTTTGCTGCAAGTCCACGTTCTAACTTGCTCACATTCTTAGACATATCGGATGATATTCGAAAATTATTTGCCCAAGCGAATAATGCCAGCATAAAACTGTTTAGCAACAATAGCGATGGCGCCTGCCCCTCCTGCAAAGGACTTGGCATTCAGAAAATAGACCTCGCTTTTATGGACGATGTTGTAGAAATATGTGAAGAATGTGGTGGCAGTGGTTATAAAAAAGAGGTTCTGAGATATAAATACAAAGGAAAAAACATTGTTGACATAATGAAAATGACCGTAAATGAAGCAATTACATTCTTTGGGACAAACAATTTTGGTCAACAACTCGAAAATATACAACGATTAGGACTTGGATACATCACCTTGGGACAAAGACTGAATACTTTTTCAGGAGGAGAAAGGCAACGACTAAAATTGTCGCGTGAATTAAATGCCAACAATAATGTTTTTGTTTTAGATGAACCTAGCACAGGACTGCATCCATCAGATAACCAGATTCTTATGCGAATTCTGAATGATTTGATAACAGCGCGAAATACCATTATTTTAATAGAACATAATTTGGATATTATTTCTCAGACAGATTGGATTATTGATGTAGGATTGGGAGCAGGAAAAGATGGCGGGAAAATTATCTTTGAAGGAACGGTGGATGAATTATTAACAAACAAGGTTTCAGAAACCGGAAAATATTTAAGAGAATATATATCATGTACGGCAGCCAACAAAGGCTCATAGGCAATAGCCGGTGAATGCGCAATTCGCAGGTCAATAGCCCGCCCGATCATTTTCTTGGTTTGAAAAGTAATATGCTTGTAAACCGCGACTAAACAAACCTCAATCGTTAGCAAAGAGACAACGAACTATGGCATTAACAGATATACAAAAAAGAAAATTTCTTGAGATTTCAGGAAAAGAAATTGGACAAATCGGAAATCAGAAGAAGAAAATTGGGAAGCAAATAACTATTGCGATGATTCAATCACTTTCTCGCATTGATGATTTTTCTGAACTTAGAAATGCATTCGGGACTATAATCATCGACGAATGCCACCATATTCCTGCCAAGTCATTTCGTGAATCGATAGTAAATCTCAATGCATTTTACCTATATGGTTTAACTGCCACTCCCAAACGTAAGAATAACGATTAAAAACTGATTTTTGTTTACATTGGAAACATTCTGCATCAGGTTAATCAAGCAGATTATTTGGCAGAAAAGAACATAAAAACGGAAATCAATATCAAAGAAACTGAACTCTTTGCTCCTTTGGATTATAAAATCGACAAATATGAGACTATATCAAGAATTTTGATTCACGATACGCATCGAAACTCATTAATTTTAGATGACATAGATGAGAATGCAAAACGCTTCAAAACCATTCTGATTTTATCAGAACGCAAAGCTCACGTTGACATCTTAAATTTGTATTTAAAGGACAAATACGAAATAATTACTATTCACGGAGATGATTCTGAAAATTCAAGAAGAAGCAAAATTGAGCAAATAAAACAAGGTCATTTTAAAATTGTTATCTCAACTGGTCAATATTTTGGAGAAGGAATCGACATCAGTAATTTGGAGTGCTTATTTATTGTTTATCCGTTTGCATTCGAAGGAAAATTAATTCAATATATTGGACAAATTCAACGCTCCGAGAAACGCCCCGTAATATTTGATTATTGGGACTTAAAAATTGATTATTTTGAAAAGTAGTCCTATTGTTTCGATATTGTATCAATAGGCGGGCTATACGACATCATTCAACATTCCTTTTTCTTTCCAAATAAATCATCTTATAAAAATCCATATATTCCTTAATATTCTTTTCTTTCAGGAATATATTAAAATTCTTGTCGGAGATAAGGAAGTTACGGTATTCTGCTTTTCCGAGCGGAACAAACAAATCGCGATTCTGAATTACAATGCCCAAATAGCGACGGGCTGTTGCTTGGTCGTTAAAACCGGAAACAATCACCAGGTTCCGGAAATCATCCAGCGAGTGTTCACTGATTTCAACATTTAGGTTTTCAAAACTCTTGCTGCTGAATCCCTTTATTTCATTTATAAAGGCCGCTTTATCACCCCCCTCTTTGGTAATTACAAACAGCACCTTATGGCTGGTTTCGATATTTTTATCATAAATTCCCGAATACTCATCTGGCGCGGCTTGCTCCGTGCCTTTTGAAGTGCCGTTTTTTTGCGTTGTTTTTACCGGACTGCTTCCAGCTTGTACCTGAGGACGCTTAATATAGTTACTGCGGAAGAAAGTAATGTATTCATCCACCTTGTTTTTATCGATTAAAGTTTGCAGGTTTTCGTCGGTAATCAAGAAATTCCGGTAAGTTGCCTGGCCTAAAGGTTTAAACAAGCTACGTTTGATAACGACACTGCGGAAATACGACATTGATTCATTCAATGCTGGAATTCCTGAAACCACCATCAGCTGATAATCATTGGCCTGTTTCACGTTTATTTTCAGGCGCCATGCCTTAAAATTAGCTTTGTTAAAATCGGCAAAACCACGGAACAACTGCCGCAATGACATTTTTTTATCTTTTACAGCCAGCACAAAATTTTGGGTAGTATCTATTTGCCGGTCAAATACAGATGCGCCGGTGTTTATACTAACGAATGATCCTTTTTCTTTCAGGGCTTCGTTTTCGGCTGCTGCACGCGCCATTAATTCTTCCGGTGAAATTTCGGCTCCGTCATCGCTAAAATTCGAACGAATAAAGCGGCTGTAATTCTTCACAAAAAACTTCAGATAATCAGCTATCGACTTTTCGGACTTCACGGTTCGGTAGTTGGTCGACGAAATTACAAAATTCTTATAATCAATACCTTTCAATTCTCGAAAGGCCGCAGCATTGCGAATAACAGCCCCATGATAAATCAATGCATTTTCTTTATTTTGCATTGCCCGCACTACAATAAATTTCTGTTCATCATTAAGTATATCGGTTTCAATATCGTAATCAATTTTTGTATAATGGTCGATATTATAATTGGCAAGATCGAACTTCAACCGGTTAAGGTCTATTTTCTTTTCTTCTTTAATCGGATATACAATCACGAAGTAATGAAGGAGATCTTCTTCATACGAAAATTTTCCGTCAAACTCATCATCCTGCCCGGTTTCATCTAATAATTCCTCGTTTTTAATCTCCTCGTTTAAATAGCCCATTTCTACCAGTTTCTGGTAATCAGCCAACGTACTGTCCTGAATCAGGCTAAGAATTTCCTGCGCTAATGGCGAAGGTTCTTTTTGTGGATATTGCAAAAGATAAGCTTTCAACAAAGCCTCAAACTGATGTACATCGGTTTGTGTGCCTTTTGCTACCATTTGCATAAAATCAATTTTAGGAATAATAAGCGAATCGGGCTTCAACTGTTTCAGTTTTGTTGTTAGCCCAATAACATTCTGATAGTGCCCCCGCTTATAATTCCGGAACGTTTCTCTGTACATCTGGTTTAATTTATCTTTTTGGGCTTCCATTTCGATGAAGAAATTGGGGTTAAGCAAATATTGTGCGTATTTGCTTTCGGGATACCTGCTTACAAGCAAATTCCTATAATAGGCCGATTGTTCTTTATTCCCCATTAATTCGTAAAGGTCGTACAAATCAAAACAGGCCGACAATAAATAAATATTATCGGGAAAACGCCGGTTTAGTTCTTCGAATGTTTCGGCGGCACGTGGATAATCCACAAAATCTGATTTAAAAATTTTCCCGGCATTGTACAAAGCATCCCTGATTCGTTCGTTTGAGATTGCCATTAATGAATCGGTTAAAGGCAGATATTGGGTATAATATCCTTTCTTCAGGGGATCTTCTTCCCTGCTTTCGTCTGCTTCTTTTGTTTTTTCGACCAGTTCTTCTTCTGTAGCAACCGAGGTTTTGTTCGATCGTCTCCAGTTATCCTCTAATCTCCGGTTGCCCCATTTCTTTTTAAAGATTGACTGCCCGTATGTAACCGTTTGTGCATTGTAGAAATACCAGCTGCTGCTCGAAGTTTTTATTTTTAATCTCGAGGCATTGTAATACCCTCCTGTTGAACTGCTTTTAGATGGTATCTCCAATGCTTTCTGCTGCTCTTTTTCTGATTTTATTAAACGGGCAATCAGCTCCTCTCTTTCCGGCTCCGACATTAATGCAACTCTCTGCAAACTATCTTCCCGTTCTACCGTTAACAGGTTGTTCACCAATCCACTCAGGCTTTTATACCTTTTTTGCAGCCTTTCGTAATCGGGATAAGTATTGTCGATAATAATCATTGCACTATCGTAATACAATTGAGAGCCCCTGTAATTCAGGTCTTCGAAATATAAATCGGCCAATGTCAGCGCCGAAAGTGCCCGCTGATATCTGTTTTTAACACTCAAAGCAACAGATTCCCGATAACTATCCTTTGCCTGCTCGCGACTTCCTTCACGAAAAAACAGATTTCCCAATGCATAATATATCTGGTCTCTGAAATCAATATTCTTTTTGTCGCGCAGCATTTTGTTTAACTCTTTCCTCAGCTCTTTGCTATTTCCTCCTCCTGAAAAAACTTCTGCCGATTTTATGCGGGCATTAAAAGCCATAGCGTAATCAGGATTCAAACGAATTACTTTTCGAAAAGCCTCCAGCGACTTCTCGTTTTGACCGAGTGCTTCGTACAACTGGGCAATAATATACTGGTAACGTGATTTTTTTCGTTTCCCCGGAATTTTATTAATCGCAATTTCAAGCATACGAATAGCTTCACGATATTCTTTTTGCTTTATGTAATAATCGGCTGTTGCCAGTGCCAAATCACGTTCATACTTTTGAGGAAATATATCCGAGTTCTGAACCGCCTGAATAACTTCGTTTGCCTCAATAAACTGCTCAAGCTCGGAATAGGCCCGAATCAGGTAAACTTGCGCCAGGGCTGCTGTCTCTTCTTTCGGATACTTCCGGACAACGTACGAAAAGTTACTAACAGCCGAACGGTAGCTATGCTCATAAAAATAAGCACGCCCCATCAACAAATAACTATCGTCAATCCATTTATTGAATTCTTCCTTACTGGCAAACTCTTTATATCTGCGGGTTCTGCGTTTTCTTCGCTTTGGTTTTTTGGTGATGGAATGAGACTCGATAAGTTTTGTGCATTTCACAACCGCATAATCCATGTCTGACTTTACTATACTTGCAGAAAAACCATCGCTTTCTTTGTATACGGGCAGGATGTGGGTATAATCATTCTCGACCTGCTCTTCAATATTTATCAGTCCTTTTTTTACACTCTCGTTGGCATTAAAATAGATATTATAATGCGAAGTAAGGTTATGAAAAGCTCTCGAAACACGGGTATTCTTTTCGGTAGAACAGCCCCCGAAAAATGCAAGTATCAAAAAAATAAATATGCTATGTAAAAATAGTTTTTTCAAACGGTGTTTTAGTTGTTCAAATGAATAAACTCGATAAATACAGGAATATTGTTATTTGTCGCTAATAATTCCGGTTTCAAGTGCATAAAAGTATAAAAATTGATGTAGGAACAGGTAAATATTACGGCTCTTTTAGATTTTAACCAGATTAAAAGTTAAAACCACTAAAAAACATACTCCGAAACTTTGCAGATAGAAAAGGAAATGTAATTTTGTATAGCAAGCAATGTTTAAGATGAAATTGGATTTTTTTTCTTTTATAACGCCCTAAACAAAGAATTAATATAAGTCTAATTTAAAAAGAAATCTAATGAAGAAAATTTGTCTATTATTCGTATGTTCTGCTTTCTTGTTGATGGCGTGTAGCACAACAAAAATAGTACGAACAACCCAAAAAGGATTAAAAGGGAGTTGGACCTTATCCTCGATTACAACCAACCATGGAAATATGGCCAAAATTAACCTGCTTTTCAATCAGGCTTCACCAGAATGCTTTACAGGTAGCCAATGGAACTTTGTAAGCAACAACAATACAGGGAGCTATACCTTTCAACAGGCAGGTTGTATTAGTTCTGTCAGCTACATCAAATGGTTTATGGAAGAAGAAGGCAACCACGTGTATTTCTTTTGGAAATTCATCCCAGAAGGAATGAAAGCCAAAGATGTAAAAGTAGGCTACAAACTGAAATTACTTTCCGAATCTGAAACCGATTTTAGTTTATCACAAGAAGCTCCGTTTGAAGACGGAACAATTACTATTTATTATCACTTTATAAAAAATTAAAGCCATGAAAAGCACCACTTTTAAAATCACTATTTTATTTTTAGTTATAGGAATTTCGTTGAATGGATGTAGTACCATTCAAAATGCCAACAGCTCGCAAAAAGGAGCAGGAATAGGGGTTCTTGCCGGAGCGGCAGCCGGAGCATTAATCGGAGGTAAAGACAACCGGGCCTTAGGGGCTCTAATAGGAGCTGCTGTTGGTGGTGGAACCGGTGCTATTATCGGACATAAAATGGATCAGCAGGCCAAAGAAATAGAAGAAACGGTGGACGGAGCAGAAGTAGTTAGAAGCGAAGAAGGCATTCAATTAATTTTAGACGAAAATGCTGATGTAAGATTTGAGCACAACAGCTTCAATTTAACCAGTGCGGCACAAAATAACTTGGGAAAATTAGTAACAATTTTTAATAAATATCCGGATACAAACATCCTGGTTGTAGGACATACCGACAGCGATGGCAGCGATGCTTATAACCAAACTCTGTCGGAAAAAAGAGCAGCATCAGTGCTTAACTTCCTAGAAAAACAAGGAATTAACGGCTCCCGCTTATCATCTTCAGGATTAGGAGAATCACAGCCAAGAACAACCAACGAAACCAAAGAAGGAAAAGCACAAAACCGAAGAGTAGAATTTGCCATTACAGCAAATGACAATATGATTGAACAAGCAAAACAGGAAGCCGGAGAATAAGAAAATATCCAAAAGCAAAAAAAACGTCTATACTTTTTTGAGTTTTCAGATTCCCAAAATAATTTAGACAACTAAAAACATTACATTTGTATGCCCCGAAAGGGGCATTTTTTTATATTACCGGAAAATACTACAACCATGAAAACTTTTCCTTTTCTATTATCGCTTATCTTTCTTTTCATTTCCTGCTCTACAAAACAGGAAACAAACACCCGAACAGTATTGCCCCTGGAGAGAGGATGGAAGTTTATACAAAAAGATGTTACAAATGCTCAAAATCCGGGAATAAATACCGAAACATGGGAAACGGTAGAAGTTCCACACGACTGGGCAATAACAGGCCCGTTCGATAAAGAAATCGACAAACAAATGGTGCTGATTACACAAAACCAAGAAAAAACTGCAACCGAAAAAACAGGCCGCACCGGCTCACTTCCATACATTGGCGTTGGCTGGTACCGCAATACATTTAAAATTCCAGAATTCAGAAAAGGCAAAAAGGCATTGCTCGTTTTCGACGGGGCAATGAGCGAACCTCAGGTATTTGTAAACGGTCAAAAAGCTGGCGAATGGAAATACGGCTACAGTTATTTTTATTTCGATATTTCCAAATACTTAAAAAAAGGGAAAGATAACCTTCTTGCTGTCCGGCTCGAAAACCGGGGGGAATCATCGCGCTGGTATCCGGGGGCAGGCCTTTACCGCAAAGTGCAACTGATTGTAAAAAATGAAACCAGCTTTAAGCAATGGGGAACATTTATTACCACTCCTTTTGTTGCAAAAAACAAAGCACAGGTAAATATTAAAACAACAATTACCGGGAAAAATGTAAAAGTTGTTACCGAAATTAGAAATGCCAAAGGAAAGGTTGTAGCCACCGGAACCTCGAACCAGCTTTTTGGCAATAAAATTGAGCAGAATATTGCCGTCCCTAATCCAGCGTTATGGAATGTAGAAACGCCCACTTTGTACACAGCAAATATGAAATTGTACAAAGAAAACGAATTAAAAGACGAACAAAACATCCGCTTCGGCATCCGTAGTATTGAATATAAAAGAGGAAAAGGATTAGTACTCAATGGCAAAGTTACAAAATTTAAAGGAGTTTGCCTGCATCACGACCTGGGGCCTCTTGGTGCAGCAATAAATAAAGCAGCCTTAAAACGCCAGCTTACCATTTTAAAAGACATGGGCTGTAATGCCATTCGATCGTCGCACAATATGCCTTCGTTCGAACAATTGGAGCTTTGCGATGAGATGGGCTTCTTGTTTTTGGCTGAAAGTTTTGACGAATGGAAACGTCCGAAAGTAAAAAACGGCTACAATCGCTTTTTTGATGATTATGCAGAAAAGGATGTAGTAAATTTAGTACGGGCAACCCGCAATCATCCGTGCATTGTTATGTGGAGTGCCGGAAATGAAGTCCCCGACCAATGGGGAGACAAAGGATTAAAACGCGCAAAATGGTTACAGGATCTTTTCCACCGGGAAGACCCGACAAGGCCGGTAACCATGGGGATGGATCAGGTAGTAAACACCCTGAAAAACGGTTTTGGTGCAATCTGGGATATTCCCGGACTGAATTATCGACTGCCTTTATATCAAAAAGCGTACGAACGTTTTCCACAGGGCTTTATCCTTGGATCGGAAACAGCATCTACGGTCAGTTCCCGGGGAATATATAAATTCCCGGTAAAAGAATACAAGCATAAAACATACGACGACGGCCAATGCTCTTCTTACGATCTGGAAGCTTGTCGCTGGTCGAATATCCCTGATGAAGATTTCAGATGGCAGGATGATTATGAATGGGTTATCGGCGAATTTGTATGGACAGGATTCGACTACCTTGGCGAACCTACCCCATACGACGAATACTGGCCTTCAAGAAGCTCTTATTTCGGCATCTGCGATTTGGCTGGACTCCCCAAAGACCGCTATTACTTATACCGCAGCCGATGGAACAAAAAAGACGCAACATTACACATCCTTCCGCATTGGAACTGGAAAGGCAGAGAAGGTAAAATTACGCCTGTTTTTGTTTATACCAGCTACAACAGTGCCGAATTATTTGTAAACGGAAAAAGCATGGGCAAACGCAAGAAGAACAAAAAAAACCTGCTTAACCGCTACCGCTTAATGTGGATGAACGTAAAATATGAACCGGGAACAATAAAAGTTGTTGCTTTCGACGAGCAAGGAAAACCGGCAGAAGAAAAAGAAATTCATACAGCCGGGGCACCTCATCATCTCCTCCTAAATGCCGACCGGACAAAACTAAAAGCAAATGGCAAAGATTTAAGCTACATAACCGTTTCTGTGGCCGATAAAAACGGCAATCTCTGCCCAAATGCCGACAACCAACTGCATTTCGATGTAAGCGGAGCCGGAAAATTCCGTGCTGTTTGCAATGGAGATCCTACGTCGCTGGAACTTTTCCAGACTCCTGCCATGAAAACTTTTAGCGGGAAGCTGGTGGTAACTGTTCAGTCGCAAAAAGCTCCCGGAAATATTGTACTGAGAGTTAGCGGAGCAGGACTTGAAAACGCTGAAATCAAACTAAAAACAGAATAAAACCCAGCCCCAACAATTCCGTTTAAATTTGGTATATTTACAACATTATGAATGGCAGAAAATATAAAATTTTTATCAGCAGCGTTCAAAATGAATTTGAGAAAGAAAGAGCTGAGCTAGAACAATATTTTCTGACAGATATCCTGTTAAAATCTTTTTTCGATCCGTTTATTTTCGAAAAAATACCGGCAGTGAGTGCCACGCCGGAGAACATATTTATTGCAGAAGTTAAACAATCGGACATTTACATTGGCTTGCTGGGTAATAGCTATGGTTTTGAAGATAAAAAAGGAGTTTCGCCAACCGAAAAAGAATACAACACTGCAAAAAAACAGGGCATCCCCCGGTGGATTTATATCTTAAAAACATTAGAAGTACGACATCCGAAGGAAAAACGTTTTATTCAGAAAGTTAGTAGCGACGTTTCATGGAAATTCTTTTCAGACTTTGAAAGCCTGAAAAAAGAAATCTATTATTCCTGTATTGAGTTCCTGAAACAGAAAGGGAAAATAGAGAATAACGATTTTGACAATGCATTACACCCCTATGCCAAATTAGAAGATATCAACAATTTGCTGCTTCGTGAATTTATTGACACAGCCCGCGAAAAACGGAACTTCCCGGAGAAAACCAATGCCCCCAAAACCGATGTTCTGAAAAGGCTTAATCTTATCAGAAAAGGCAAATTAATAAATAGCGCTTTATTAATTTTTGCCGCAAATCCACAACAATTCTTCCCCTCAGCAACAATAAAATGTGCACACTTTCATGGCAATAACGTACAAAAACCAATTCCTGACTATAAAGAATTCTCCGGAACCATCTTCGACATGGCCGAAAAAGCAATCGATTTCATCCTTTCAAAAATAAGCCTGTCAACAGGAACCCGAGACAAAAGCAATATTGTTGAAACACAATATGAAATACCACGCACCGCGATAGCAGAAGCCGTTATTAATGCATTGGCTCATCGTGATTATTACAGCAACGGAAGCGTCCAGGTTTCGGTATTCAGAAACCGGCTCGAAATTGAAAACCCCGGACATCTTCCCCATGAAATCAGCATCGACGACTTAAAAAGGGTACATGCCTCTTACCCTCACAATCCGCTACTTGCCAATTGCCTGTTTCTTACCGGAGCCATTGAGCGCTACGGAACCGGTACAGTAGACATGATTCTCAATATCAAAAAGAAAGGCTTGCCCGAACCCGACTTCACCTCTAAAAAAACATTTAAAGTAACACTGTGGCGAAAAACCATAGACTATGTACAGGAGAGTATAGTAGAATATGTAACCGACCATGTAACCGACCATGTAACCGACCATGTAACCGACCATGTAACCGACCATGTAACCGACCATGTAAATAAGCACATAAAAAAACTCATCATAACCCTAAAAAAAGAAGCAACAAGACAAGAACTAATGGACATGCTTCAGCTAAGCCACAAACCATCATTCCGGAAAAATTATTTACACCCGGCCATAAAAGCAGGCTATATCGAAATGACCCAGCCCGATTCGCCCAAAAGTCCGACACAAAAATACCGCCTTTCAAACAAAGGCAATCAACTACAAAAACAACTAAAAAATAAAACTATATCATGAAAAAATCAATCAATCTGCTTATCCTGGCAACAATTTTCCTGTTTTCCTGCCAGAGCAAAACAAAACCAGCCAAAGAAAATACCCAACACCCCAACATTATCTTTATTTTAGCCGACGACCTGGGCTATGGCGACTTGAGTTGCTACGGACAAAAACATTTCTCGACACCCCATATCGATAAACTTGCACAGGAAGGGATGACATTTACACAACACTATGCCGGAAGTACGGTTTGCTCACCTTCGCGTTCCGTACTCCTAACCGGACAACATACCGGACATACGCCAATCAGGGGAAATAAATATTACAAAGGCAAAGGCAACTGGCCGCTTCCGTCCGAGACAAAAACAGTAGCCGAAATTTTAAAAGAAAAAGGATATACTACCGGGGCTTTCGGAAAATGGGGACTTGGCTTTCCCGGCTCAACGGGAGATCCGAACAACAAAGGATTTGACGAATTCTGGGGCTATAACAACCAACGAATGGCACACAATTATTACCCCGAAACATTAGACCACAACCAAGACACGGTTTGCTTAAAAGGCAACAAAGGCAAAGGACACGAAACTTATGCCCCCAATTTTATTCACCAAAAAGCCTTAAAATTTCTTGAAGCCAATAAAAACAAGCCTTTCTTTATGTACTACCCCTCCATTATTCCACATGCCGAATTGTTCGCCCCCGAAAAATACATTGAGAAATACAAGGGAAAACTTTTGCCCGAAAAGGCATTTAAGGGCTGCGACAATGGCCCCAGATATAAAAAAGGAGGCTATGGCTCACAACCCGATTCACATGCTGCTTTTGCAGCCATGATAAACGTACTTGACGACGAAGTAGGCGAAATTGTTGCAAAACTAAAAGAGTTAAAAATAGCAGATAATACCCTGATTATCTTCTCTTCCGACAATGGTCCACACCAGGAAGGAGGAGCCGACCCCGACTATTTCGACAGCAACAACATATACACAGGATATAAACGCGATTTATACGAAGGAGGCATTCGGATGCCTATGATTGCCTGGTGGCCGGGCAAAATTGCTGCAGGTGCAAAATCGAACCATATCTCGGCATTCTGGGACTTTTTGCCCACAGTAACAGACCTTGTTGGAGCACAAAACCCTGATAATATTGACGGAATTTCGTACCTGCCAACATTACTGGGCAAAGGCGAGCAAAAAAAACACAAATACCTGTACTGGGAATTCCACGAGAAAAACGGACGAGTAGCTTTACGGGAAGGCGATTGGAAATTAGTACGTTACAATGTAACAGATTCTGCCCAGATAACAACCGAACTGTATAACCTGTCCGACGATCCGGCAGAGAAAACAAACCAGGCAAAACAACAGCCTGAAAAAGTTAAAGAACTTATGCTTTTGTTAAATTCGGCTCGGACTAAATCCGAAGACTTTCCTTTTTAACCCGTATATTTCCGGGAAATAAGGACAATTCGATATTTTAACTAAATTTGTTTTGTAATATAATTCTCACAGAACTATATGCAAGAACTAAAATCTCTATCTAATTTTGACAAGAAAACTTTCAAAAAAGTTTTTAATGAATACTATCAGCCACTGTGTCACCTAAGCCGTCATTATCTTGATAATGAAGAAGAGGCCAAAGACATTGTGGGTGATGCTTTCATTAAATTATGGGAAATAAAACACGAGTTAAACCCAAACTCTAATTTACAGAACTTTTTATTTACCATCGTCAAAAACAACAGCCTTAATGCACTAAAGAGCAGACAAATACGACTTGACCATCACGAAATAATACGAGCGACAGAAATAAGATATCAATCAGAAAGCCTTAATCTGCTAACCGAAAATTATTTGGAGCTTAATGAACTAAACTCAAAAATTGATGCTGCCATCCAAAAACTTCCTGAACGCTGCCGGGTCGTTTTCAGAATGAGTCGTTTTGAAAAAAAGAAAAACAGGGAAATAGCTGCAGAATTAGGCATTACGGTAAAAGCAGTAGAAGCCCGCATGACCAAAGCTCTAAAAATATTAAGAAACGAGTTAAAAGATTATCTACCATTAATTTTTATTGTCTCAAAGCTGTTGAACTAAACCTTTGCCTCCTTACATTTCCGACTAAACATATTTTTTTTAGGGTTGACCGTTGTTCATCTGTTCATTAATAAAGAACCGAATGATGAACAATTTACTTCTGCAACATATTCTTACAGGTGAAGCAACGGATGAAGAGAAAGGAGAATTCTATTCGTGCCTGGAAACGAACAAAGACGAAAAAGAATTATTTTTTCAGGTAAAAAAACTTTGGCTTCTTAGCTCGATGCCAAGCACTGTTGTTGATACCGAAAAAGAATTTAATAAAATATGGAAAAAATTAACTCGTAAAAAAAATTCAATTGGCAAAAAAATTCTGCATTATGCTGCCATTATACTATTTGTTCTTGGATTAGGAAGCCTGTCCGGATATTTTCTTTCTGAAATACAAAATAAAAAATATATTGAACACGGCACCCATAAATATACTGCGACCCGCGGAAGTGTAAGTATTGTTGAGTTCCCCGATGGCACAAAAGTATGGTTAAATTCGGAATCAGAACTTACGTTTAAAGAAGATCATAAAAAGAAACAACGCCTGGCAGAACTTAGCGGCGAGGCTTATTTCAAAATTACACATCGCAATGATTGCCCTTTTGTAATAAAGGCCGGAGAAATTGTTGTTCACGATTTGGGAACCACATTCAATATTAAAGCATACCCCGAAGATAAATATATTGAAACATCTCTTGTTGAAGGAGCTGCCGATATATTAACAGAGGACGGAAAATCGGTTGTGTCTCTTACTCCGGGCGAAAGCGCAATGTACCTAAAAGATGAAAAAAGGATAAAACTCAGGGCAATTGCCGATAATGTTCTATCGGCATGGAGAAATGGCAAATTTGTTATTCGCGACCAGCGCATGGAAGACATTTTCAATGAACTAACCCGGTGGTATGGCATCGAATTTCAGTTTCAAAACAATAAACTTAAAGATTATCGTTTCACCGGAAACATAAAAAAATCGACAACTGCCCTGCATGTTTTGAAAGTTTTAAAAGCCGCAACCGATTTCAATTTTCGTATTATTGAAAAAGTAGACGAACCTGATCTTATAATCGTATATTAATCTAAAAAAATCATTAACCATAAAAAACAAAAAACTATGAATTGAACACTGTAAACAAAAAAAACCGGAATGCTGTCAACATCCCGGCTCATTTTTAAATTCTCGGTTTTGGTAATTTACCGATTACCCAAACCATGTTATTAATAATGTAATCATACAAAACTATGAAGAAAAAACGACTTTCTCGTGACTTTAAACTTCACGGGATTAAGAAATTATTTGTAATTATGAAACTAACCTCATTTTTGCTTTTTATTTCGGTAATGGCGATTGCTGCCAACGGGTATTCCCAAAACACACGATTCGACCTAAATGTAAAAAATGCTTCGATTCTGGATGTATTGGAAAAAATTGAGCAACAAACCGAATTCGGCTTTTTATTTAAAAGCGACCAAATGAACATGAACGAGCGCTATTCGCTTAATCTGAAAAATGTCAAAATTGAAACTGTAATGAATAAAGTACTGGACAAAAACCAGTATTCGTTCCGGATTATGGATCGTATTATTGTGATAACTTCTCGAGAAAATTATTTATCACAAAAATTAATAAAAGTCTCCGGAAAAGTCACAGATAATGCAGGCCAACCGCTTCCCGGAGTAACCGTTGTAGTAAAAGGAACCTCCAATGGAATCATTACCAATGTTAACGGAGAATATGTTTTAACCAATGTTCCTGACGATGCAATCTTAAGTTTCTCTTTTGTAGGAATGAAAACGCAAGAGCGTTCCGTTAGCGGAAAAAACAACATCAGCATAATACTTCAGCCAGACAACCAGTCAATCGATGAAGTTGTTGTAACGGCAATGGGCATAAAAAGACAAAAACGCTCAATTGGTTATTCAACAACAGAAGTAGGCGGCGAAAAAATGACAGAATCAAGGGATTTGAATCTGGGAAATGCCCTAAGCGGAAAGGTTTCAGGCGTAAGCGTAGCCGGAAACTCCACAGGCCTGGGAGGCTCCAGTCGTGTTATTATCCGAGGAAATGCATCCTTAACAGGCAACAACCAGCCTTTATATGTTATCGACGGGATTCCTTTCGACAATACCAATATGGGAAATGCCGGGAAATGGGGAGGAATGGACCTGGGAGACGGTTTATCAAACATCAATCCTGATGATATCGAAAACATCCGGGTACTAAAAGGTGCAGCTGCATCGGCGCTTTATGGATACAGAGGCGGAAACGGGGCTATTTTAATTACCACAAAAAGCGGAAAACTGAATCAAAACCGCATTGGAATTGAAGTAAATAATAACCTGACGTTTAATATGATTTACGACTACCGCGATTTCCAGAAAACCTACGGACAGGGAACCCAGGGCGTACGGCCTTCCGACCAAACAGCAGCCTACCAGACTTATAGTTCCAGCTGGGGAGAAAAACTGGATGGAGAAGATTTTGTTAACCGTAATGGAGAAACCGTTGCGTACAAATACGTTGACAACTGGAAAAATTTTTACAAAACAGGCATTGACAACAACACATCGGTTGCGATTAGCGGTAAAAGCGAAAAAATCAGCTATCGTTTTGGCTTATCAAATACCTACAGCAAATCAAACCTGCCCAATGCCGGACTTCAGCAAAAAGGTATTAATATGAATATTGGATACGACATTACGCCCAGATTGCACTTCGCGGTAAATGCCAACTACATTTTCGAAGAAGTAAAAGGAAGAGCAAATTTATCAGACGGAAATGGAAATACCAATGCTACATTGTTATACCTGGCTAACGGATACGATGTAAGATGGCTGAAAGGAGATAAAGGAGCCGACGAAGACGGAAACGAATTACAACCCGGAAATAGCGTATATTTTAATAACCCTTACTGGTTGCAGTACCGAAAAACAAACAAAACAAACAAAAATCGGACTACAGGGGCAATGACCTTACGCTACGACATTGTTGACTGGCTGTATGTACAAGGACAGATTACCCGCGACGGATACATCATGGATTTCAGGCAAGTACAACCCGACGGGGCCGCTGCCGACCCCAATGGCTACATTTGGGAATACGAGAAAAACTATTCGGAAATAAACCTGAACTACCTGATCGGATTCAATAAAAAAATTAAGGACTTTAACATAAGTGCTACTTTCGGAGGAAACAGGCAACATGATATCACCAAACAATATGGAACCGACGGTGGGATTCGCCCCTTTATCATTAGTGGATTTTATTCTACATCTAATGTTAATTCATCAACCCGTACCTTTAAGAAAACCTATTCGGAATACCAGGTTAATTCGATTTACGGGACTGCTGATTTTAGTTACAAAGACTGGCTGTTCCTTAATTTCACAGGACGTAACGATTGGTTCTCAACCTTAGACCCGGACAATAACAGCTATTTTTATCCTTCGGTAAACTTAAGCTGGATGATTAGCGATTGTTTGAAATTACCCAACTGGATTACAACTGCCAAAATAAGAGCATCAGCGGCCTCTGCCTCAAATGGAACAGAACCTTATCAAACGATGCTAACCTACACAATGAACAATTTTAATGTACAGGGACAATCAATGGGATACATCAACAACTCCTCGGTTCCGAATGCATTTCTAAAACCGGTAAAAATAAAAGAAAAAGAAATAGGCGCAAATGCTGCTTTCTTTGATAATCGGCTGGGCTTCGATTTTGCGGTTTACGAAAAGAAAACAACAGATGACATTGTTCAGGTTTCAACCAGCTCGGCATCCGGTTTTAGTTCGGCCTACCGAAATATTGGAAAAATCAGAAACAGGGGACTTGAGCTAATGGTTTTTGGCGTACCAATTGCAACTGATAACTTCAGATGGAATACTTCTTTAAACTTCTCGTACAACAAAAGCAAGGTATTGTACCTGGGCGAAGGAGTTGAATCATTAACCATTGACGGGGCAAACTCCCGCAGCGGAAATGCTTCCATTCAAAATATTGTAGGAGAATCATACGGACAAATTGTTGGATATAAATACAAAACCGATGATAACGGGAACAGGGTGTATAGCTCCGACGGACTTCCGGTAAGATCGGATGATGTTGAAATTTTAGGAAATGGCGTTTTTAAATTCACAGGCGGATTCCACAACGATATTTCCTACAAAAATTTCTCCCTTTCATTCCTGATCGACTTTAAACTGGGTGCTAAAATATTCTCCGGAACAAACTATAACCTATACAATACCGGGTTACATAAAAACACTTTGACAGGAAGAGAAAATGGGGTATCGGTTGAAGGGGTTGATGAATCAGGAAATAGTTTCTCAAAAACAGGAATTGATGCACAAACCTACTGGAAATGGATTGCGTCGAATAATATCACCGAAGAATTCGTATACAATGCCAACTTTATAAAACTTAGAGAACTCTCATTCGGATATAATTTTTCCAAAACATTCTTAATGAACAAAATGCCTTTTGTAAAAGATTTAAGACTTTCGGTTGTAGGGCGCAACTTATGGACGATTATGAAAGACACTCCGAATATTGATCCTGAGTCGGCTTATAATAATACCAACGGACAAGGATTGGAATTAAACGGGTATCCGGCAACAAGAAATGTTGGGTTTAACTTAAATATTAAATTCTAATTAGAAAGGAAAAGACTATGAAAAAGAACATTTCATATTATATAGCTGTACTATTTTTAGTTACATCATTATCCGGATGTAACGATTTTGGAGATATGAATACTGATCCGGAGTCAATTACGGCCGAATCAATGGACTATACACTGGAATTTACAAACGTACAGATGTACTGCTACGGAACAGAATATGAAGCATGGCGCAATGGAATGATTTATTGCAGCACCATGTTGCAACATACAGCTTCAACCGAGAGCTATTGGAATGGCGACAAATACACCTATTCGGCTGGATACAACTCGGCATATTGGGACAGAATGTATCCTAACGGCATTCGAAATGTTATTGATTTACTTGAAAACTGGGACGGAAATGAAACTTATTACGCCGAATACCAAATGGCCAGAATCATGAAAGTTTTACTCTTCCACAGAATGACCGACATGTATGGCGATTGCCCATACTCCGAAGCAGGACAAGGCTATTACGAAGCAAACGGCTATCCGGCATACGACACACAGGAAGACATATACACAGACATGCTGAATGAATTAAAAGAAGCAGCCACAAATTTAGCAACCGCTTCTTCAAGCATTGGCAGTGCCGATATTATTTATGGTGGCGATTGCGAATTATGGCAGAAATTTGCTTACTCTCTGATGTTGCGCTTATCAATGCGCTTATCAAAAGTTGATGAAACAACAGCTAAAACATGGGTTGCCACAGCTGTTAGCGGAGGTTTATTCGAAAGTAACGATGACAATGCCAAGGTTGAACATCCCGAAGCCAGCACCTCGAATAACTCCTGCGAACCATTCGGGAAAATCTATTGCCACGAAGACCCGGATGCTTATCGCATGAGCGAATCGTTTGTAAATTTATTGAAAAGCACAAGCGATCCCCGATTACGCCTGCTCTGTACGGTTGTTGAAGACCCCAGCTTAAAAATAGGAAGCGGCAACTGGCAAATGGGAGACACCACTGCAGCCAGCCAACTGGGTATGCCCAACGGCTACGATGAAACCACCGGAACATCAAGTTCAACCTATCTGCCTAACGCTCCTAACTATCCGGGCAGCAAGAATGACTATTCGGTTGTAAACCGTTACACCTACGCACGTATTGATGCTCCTACTTTTTTGGTTACTTATGCCGAAAATCAACTATTATTGGCCGAAGCTGCTTACCGGGGATGGATTTCAGGAAGTGCAGAGGATTACTATAATGCAGGAGTAACTGCAGCCATGAAGCAATTTAACCAATTCGACGATGGACTGGCTCCCGGAGATACGGAAATTGCAAACTATCTGGATCAAAATCCATACAATGCATCTACTGCATTAAAACAGATTAATACCCAGTATTATATCAACACATTTTCGGATGAATACGAAACTTTTGCCAACTGGCGAAGATCGGGCTACCCGGAACTGGAGACCGTAAGTTATGTTGGAAATGTTACTAACGGAACAATTCCCCGCAGATTTACATATCCTACATCAGAATCTTCTGTAAATTCAAGCCATTATAAAGAAGCCGTTGCCCGTTTGACAAATGGAGACAAAATGACTTCCCGTGTTTGGTGGGATGTTGAATAATACAAAATAGAAATGATAAAAATAAAACCTGCTGAATCTTCAGTGGGTTTTATTTTTGTACTTATTATGGATCAGTTCAACATTCGGGTTGTAAATATTTTTAAGGAATCAGTTTAACTTTCTGAGGAGTAAATAATTTAAAGATGATACAATTAAAACAAACAACTTTAATAAAATCGACGATAACAAAATCTTGGCACATAAAAAGAAGAAAACAGTAGAACACTGTAGAAAACAATTGTTTTCTATCGTTTTCAATAGTATTCTTTTTTTTCTTGGGTCTTGATACTAATAGTTGCCCGACCGGCAAGAGGTCAAAAGTAGATAAAAGAGCTTAAGCTATATATTGCGAATTACTGCTAGCAATTGATGGAATTATAAATTACTCCACAACTTTTTCATGTGATCCAAAAAAGTAAATACTCACCCCTGCAATACGGCGTGTTATGAAGTGTCTGAAAATCTAATGATCTATTGAATCAATAGATTTTCTTCTTATTGTTTTCGCAAATGCACCCGGACTAACTCCAATATGTTTCTTAAATAATCGGGAAAAATAAAAAGGATCGTTATACCCCAAATTAAAAGCAACCTCTTTCACCCGTAATGATTTGTTTGTTAACAAGCGAATAGCCTCCTGCATTTTTAAATTAATGAAATAATCAATAGGAGAAGTTCCTGTTTGATTTCTGAAAATTTTAGAAAGATGAGATTCTGAAAGACCTACAAAATTAGAGATATCCCCAATTTTAATATTTTTTATTAAATTCTTTTGCATAAAAAAGATTGATTGATCTACAGGATTTCTACTCTGATATCCTTTCGATGCTCTATATGTTTGCATGTAAAAAAAAGAAGCCAAAAGACGGTTTAATGATAAATTTGCAAATTCAATGTTCTCTTTTGAAAAACCAAACTCTAATGCAGTCAATATCTCATTAAAAAGATTTATTCGATCATCAATCCTGTCGCCCACTCCTGCCTTTATTGGAATCACTCGCCCCCCAAAATGTTCAAATTGATGACTTTGTTTTCCTCCGAAATGCAACCAATATATCGACCAGGGTATATCCTGCGATGCCCAATACGAATGTGCTTTATTGGCAGGAATTACAAAATAAGAATCTGCAGAAACAAGACAAGATTGTCCATCTACGTTTACATATCCCTCTCCATTAATACAATAAATAAGAATATTCTCTCTAAGCCCTTTCTCTCTTTTCCTGTAATGATGAATAGCCTGTGGATAATATCCAATATCAGTAATAAAAAGATTATTAATTAAATCGTTCTTACTTATGCTTTTAATAATACCCTTAGGCATTACAATGCTCCTATCTCCGTAAAAATTATCTTTCTTCCCTTTTAGTTGTTCTGATTCAGAAACATTTGTATTCATATCATTTATAAATTATAAAAAATATAACCTTCTTAATTCTTTGTTCTTTTAAAAGTCAAAAATACACTTCTACTTCAAAATAGAAAAGTCCATCTTATTCGATTATTCTCCATTGACCAATAAATGTCTCGTTCTTACCTTGCATTCATATTTAGACCAAAATAATTTTAATCTAAAACTAGTTAACTATGAAAAGAGACATTACTGTATGGCTGTCGTCTGTACTGCCCACAGCTAAACAGTGTTTTATTTTGTTTTCAATTTTATTTCTTATGACATTGGAAACAAACGCATGGGCAGAATCTTCCCCTAGCAAACAAACAAAAATTTCAGGAAAAGTTACGGATACAAACAAACAACCGTTACCAGGTGTTACTGTTGTTGTAAAAGGAACTTCAAACGGAATTGTTACAGATGTAAATGGGGAATACACTTTAACCAATGTTCCCGAAAATGCAATCTTGGTTTTTTCGTTTGTAGGAATGGAAACACAGGAAATTCCTTTTAACGGACAAACCAACCTTAATATTGTAATGCAAGAGAAAAGCATTGGATTAGATGAAGTTGTTGCCATTGGCTATGGAACTGTAAAGAAAAGCGATTTAACAGGTGCTGTTGGAACTGTAAAATCCAATCAGTTAGACCAGCAAACAAACAGCAACTTAGGAACTGCAATACAAGGAAAAATATCAGGTGTGTCCATTGAATCGGCAGGAGGTGCTCCCGGAGCCGGAATGAACATTGAAATTAGAGGTGCCGGTTCTTTAAACAACAACAATCCGTTAATTTTAGTTGACGATATCGCTGTTTCTTCAATGAACAATTTAAACCCTAGTGATATTGAATCAATTCAGGTATTAAAAGATGCTTCGGCTGCAGCAATTTATGGTTCACGAGCAGCAAATGGAGTCGTTCTTATTTCAACAAAAAGTGGGAAAAAAGGTCCAATAAGAATTGATTTCAATGCCGATTTTGGAATGCAGAAAATAAGTAAGAAACAAGATCTTTGTACAACTGATGAATGGATAAAAGTTATTACAGAAGCTTGCAATGCATCAGGAAATAGTATCCCTGCAATTGCGACAAATCCAGAAGAATCGGGAGAAGGAGTAGACTGGCAAGACGAAATTTTCAGAACATCTTCAGTACAAAACTATTCTTTGGGAATTACCGGAGGTGGTGAACATGCCAAATATAATGTGTCTTTTGGATACCTTGACGATAACGGAGTTATCGATCAAACCGGGTATAAAAGAATGAATTTACGTGTAAAATCTAGTTTTACTAAAGGTCGTATAAAAATAGGGGAAAGTGTTTTGCTTACTCAAGAAAATGTAGACGACATGCCAAGTGTAGGAGGTCAAGGAGGAAATGTTATTGGTGCTACATCAATGATGATTCCTGCATTCTCAATATACGACGAAGACGCTGTTGGAGGATACGGAGGATCTTCCGGATCTGTTTTGGACGTATTCAATCCGGTAGCAGCCTTAAATCTCAAAAAAAGTAGAAGTGACTACTACAAAGCTTTAATTAATATTTTTGCAGAAGTAAAAATTATTGATGGATTAAAATACAAGTTTAGCACAGGAATTACATTGAATGAACACAAAAATTCATCAAAAACAGCAGCTTATCAGGTTGGAACATTTTTTACACAAACAAACAACTATGCATACAAAAGCAGTGCTCTTACAAAATATTGGCAAATAGAAAATACACTATCTTACAATAAAACTATTGCAGACAAACATTCGATTAATGCAGTTGTTGGTTATACTACGTTAAAAAATAAATACGACAAATTCACAGCATCAAAACAAGGCATGGCTGATGGAATATGGGTATTGGATGCAGGATCAGAAGATCCGACAGCAGGAGGAACAGAATCAGAAAATACAATGATTTCGTATTTAGGTCGTGTCATTTATTCGTACGATAATCGTTATATTATAACCGGAACTTTCCGTCGTGATGGTTCTTCTCGTTTTAGCAGTTCTAACCGTTGGGGTAATTTCCCATCAATTTCTGCCGCATGGAATGTCGCCAACGAATCTTTCTTTAATAAAATGGATACTCCTATTACCTCCTTGAAACTAAGAGGAAGTTATGGGACTCTTGGGAATCAAGAAATTGGAGACTACCAATACATTGGAGCCATTACCTCAGGAGTAAGTTATGCAAAAGGAAATTCACAGGCATTATGGGTAGGAAATATTCAAACAGAATACGTTCCTTCTGATCTAAAATGGGAAACCACAGCTACAGTAAATGGAGGATTAGACCTTAGTATGTGGACAGGAAAGCTCAACTATTCACTAGACGTTTTCCAAAAAACAACAACAGATCTTCTGCTTCAAGTACCACTACCGTTGTCGGCTGGTGCTGATTCTGATCCTTATTCAAATGCAGGAAAAATCAAAAATCATGGTTTTGAAATGATGCTAAATTATAACGGAAGCTACAAAAATGTTAAGTTTTCTGTTACAGGAACATTATCACATATAAAAAACGAAGTTAAAGAATTGGCAACTGGTTCGCAAGTACTTACAGGTAGTACTGCAACTCATGGAGGCTCTGCTGTAACTTATACAAAAGTTGGGTATCCTATTTATTCTTTCTTCTTAATTCAAACAGATGGATTATTCAGAAGCCAAGAAGAAATTGATTCTTATACAAAAGATGGAGTAAAGATTCAACCTAATGCTCAACCCGGAGATATTCGCTTCATAGATGCGAATGATGACGGAGAAATTACTGCCGATGGCGATCGGGTATATTGTGGTAGTCCGTTCCCCAAATTTGAGTATGGATTAAGACTTGACGGATCATGGAAATTTCTGGATGCCAGTATTTATTTCCAAGGAACTCATGGAAACAAAATCTATAATGGAATTCGGACATATACCGAGTCTGCCGTATACACTTGCGAATACTCAACAGACCTACTGAATTCTTATTCGTTCAATACCGATTCTGATATTCCAAGACTTGACTTAGACGATCCTAATGGAAACGGAGTTGACAATAGCGACCGATTCTTAGAAGATGGTTCTTACCTTCGTTTAAAATCAGTGCAAATTGGTTTTACCTTTCCACAACAATGGCTAAATCGCTTATCAATACAGAAATGTCGTTTTTATATTGGAGGAAATAATCTTGCTACCTGGACTTCCTATAAAGGATATAATCCAGATATTGGTAATAGTTCAATCTCTGCTCGTGGAATAGATTTCAGACAATATCCACTAAATCGTTCCTTTCACATCGGTCTACAAATGAACTTTTAAAAACTAAGACAATGAAAATCAAATTATTTATATTCACATTAATAATTCTTTTTGTTAGCTCTTGTTCCGAATCTTTTTTGGAACAAGAAGACCCAACCCAGATAACAACTGATGCTTTCTGGGAAACAGAAGATGATATAGTATCCGGTCTTGCTTCTATTTATAATGCAATTACTGATGATTACGAAGGTCATTATGGTACAGTAAACTGGGAACTAATGGAAGGAAAAACCGAAAATTTCACAATAAGAAATGACGTACGTACCCGTTATACAATTTCAATATTTCAAAACACAAGTAGCAACGGAAGTGCTGCATCTCTTTACAAAGGTGCCTATGTAGGTATATTTCGCGCAAATCAGGTTATTCAATATGGCGGCAAAGTAGACATTAGCGATGATGTTAAAAATCCATTGATCGCCGAAGCCAAATTTTTGCGCGGATTAAACTATTTTTTCCTTGTTACAGATTTTGGACAAGTACCGATTACTACTGCTGTTGCAGAAACATCTGAAGACTATTATGTTGCAAAATCTACAGAAGAAGAAGTATGGACACAAGTTATCAGCGACTTAAAGGCAGGAGAAGAATATCTCCCCGATGTTTGGGATTCCGATAATAAAGGAAGAGCAACCCGAGGAGCAGCATTAGCATATCTTGGACGTGCTTATTTATACCAAAAAGATTATGACAATACTATTTCAATGTTAAAAGAAATTGTTGATAACGAAAGTACTTTTGAATATGGGCTACAGGATGATTACGCAGAACTATTTGACGGAGAACATGAAAATGGAGTTGAAGGCGTCTTCGAGATACAATACAACAATGTAGGAGGAACAAGTATTTGGGCAAGTGATGCTATTAATCAGCCTCAAACTACATTTATTGCTGAAGAATGTGCACCAGGAGAGGTTGGCGGATGGTATGAAATGCAACCTACTTCAATTCTTCGAGATGCATTTTTAGAAGAAAAAACAGCAGATGGAAATTACGATCCTCGTGCGCTAGCTTCTATTGCTTGGGATTATGAAGGATGCATGCTTTACCAGTTAGATTTTGGGTCTAATTGGGGGACTGATGAAATTTGGCTAAAAAAGAATCAGAACTGGTGGAATGCCAACGAAACTGATAACGAATATAAATCAGAATTAAATGAATATGGTATGCGTTATGCTGATGTTTTATTAATGCTGGCAGAAGCCTACACCATGAATGGAAAAATATCAGATGCCGCTCCTTTGGTACATAGAATCAGAGAAAGAGCAAATCTTACTGATAAACTAACAGCAATGGAAGCTTATTCTCAAGATGAAATGATGGAAGAAATTCGTCATCAACGTAATTTAGAATTTGCTCGTGAAGGACTGCATTGGTACGACCTTAAAAGATGGGGTTTACTTGACGAAACACTTTCTGCAGCTCAACAACCCGGCTACCAGAATTATACCTCGAAATTCGAATATTATCCGATACCGGAAGATGAACTGAATAATAATCCCAATATAAGTCAGAACGATCCATGGTAGAAAAATAAATTAATTCTGTAAAAAAAATATCGGAGGAATTTTCTTCCGATATTTTTTTATAAGATTCTAATGTTTTGCCTTTATTCGCTCTTTCCTATACTCCCTCGGCGAAATATTCATTACCTTCTTGAATTGTCGCGAAAAGTAAAATTGGTCGTCGAACCCGGATTCTATGGCGACATCAAAAATTGAGAGTTCTTTGTTTTCCAGCAAACGGCACGAGCGTTGTATTTTCATCTGAATAAAATAATCGATAGGTGAAAATCCTGTACGGCTTAAAAATAACCGCGAAAAATAAGTAGGCGACAAATTGGCAACATCTGCTAATTGAGCAAGCGTAAGCTTCGATTTTAAATTTTCTAGCATAAAATTAATTGCCAAACTTACCGAATCTTTATTTTGCGGGTCGTTAATACTTCGAAATTGTTTTAGGTATGTAAAAGATGCAAGTAAACGAGGTAGACATAAGTTCAGGTATTCAAGTGTTTCCATGCTATAACCTCTTTCCAAATTCTGAAAAATTTCGTTAAAAAGAGCAAAGCGGTCGTTTGTGCGCGACGTTTTACTACGCTCTACTGCAATGGGACGTAAAGGTAATATGGAAAATAATTTAGATTTTTTTCCTGCAAAATGAATCCAGTAAATCGACCACGGTTCTTTTTTCGACGAATAATAAAAATGAGGATGATTTTGCGGAATTATAAAAAAATGGTCGGGCGGAAGAGTGTGCTTTTCTCCGGCGATTTCTATTGTTCCGTAGCCTTTCGTATTATAAATCAATATCGATTGCGAAATGCCTTCTTCCCGCGAGCGGTAATGGTTTCTTGCCTGTGGATAATAACCAATATCGGTCAGGAATAAATCGTTGGTAAACGGGTTTTGTTTTAGCTTTTCCTGTATCTTCTCAGGAATAACATAACTTAACTGCCCCGGAAAACCTTCCCTTTTTTTCATTATTTGTCCTTTTTAGTTCTTCGTTAACAAATTAATGAAATATGCCGTCCCGAAGGGACTTTTGATGTTTGGTAGGTTTGTTTTTTACCAATATTTTGTGCTTACAGCACTTTTACAACCTCGTAGAGGTGGAACATTTTTGATATTAATACAGTAAATAATTCTCATAAGTGTCACTCCTAACGGAGTTTATATGTTTAGTTGTTGAATTTCATTCTACCATACTGACGTTCCTAACGGAACTTTTAAACCTCGTAGAGGTGGTAGTATGGTAGAGACATTTATGTGTCAACAAAAGCGCCGTTAGGTGCGATACAAAAATTATTTATTAAGTACCTAATTCAAAAAAAGTCCCGTAGGTACGGTATTCTTAAAATCTGTTGATGTAAAATTAAGTAAATATATGTAATATTTCTATTTTCTGGAATAACTGATTGTTTGTAGTATGGCTTTTGTTGTTTATTAATCCTGACAGGTTTTAAAAACCTGTCAGGATTTCGAATCATGAGAATAAAAAAGATAATATAATCCATAAAATCATAAAATTGTTAATAGTAAAATAGATGTATCCTTTTTATTTTTATCCCATAGAACAAAGTCATCTTATGACTGAGATAAAACATAATCATGCAGAACGAAAAGCAATATGATGTAGAAGTATAAAAACATGAATAATTTTTAAAATATAAAAGCAGGACAATCGCATGCGAATGGCCTTTTTTAATCAATCCTGTAATCAAAATGAAACCTTAGAGAGAACGGGAAGCTTCGAGGAATCGAGAAGATCACCCGTCCGAACTTAGGTTTTATAAAGAGGGAAGGGGAAGATTAAAAGCAGCCTTGGGTTTTCTGCTTCGTCTTTGGGCTAAGCCAAAGATGAAGGCTTCCGGCAGGAAAATAAAATGAAGAAACTACGATATGTGTGATAATACTCTAATAAAAAAATATTTAAAATCTAAAAATCTAACGGTCTATTAAATATAAACCATGAACAAAAAAAACTTTAATCAAACTTTTATCCTGTATATCACTTTAGTTTCGGCAATGGGAGGGCTTTTGTTTGGCTACGACTGGGTAGTAATAGGTGGAGCAAAACCTTTTTACGAGCGTTTTTTTGCCATTGCCAACTCGCCTGCTTTGCAAGGGTGGGCAATGAGCAGTGCTTTAATCGGGTGCTTGTTTGGTGCTGTGTCGTCGGGAGTATTGGCTGACCGCTTCGGACGGAAAATACCATTGATATTTGCAGCAGCCTTGTTTAGTATATCGGCAATTGGCACAGGAGCTGTAAGCTCGTTTCCGTTGTTTATAGCTTTCAGGCTTATTGGCGGACTCGGAATTGGACTGGCTTCGGCTATTTCTCCCATGTACATTGCCGAAATATCGCCGGCACATATTCGCGGACGCTTAGTATCTGTAAATCAGCTTACAATTGTAATTGGTATTTTAGCCGCGCAAGTTATAAACCTGTTAATTGCCGATAAAATTGCTGCCGGTGCTACCGATTTAGAAATCCTTAATTCGTGGAACGGACAAATGGGGTGGCGTTGGATGTTCTGGGCTGAAACATTTCCTGCTGCCTTGTTCTTTTTATTGGCATTTTTCATCCCTGAAAGTCCGCGTTACCTGATAAAGTCCGGGAATACGCTAAAAGCAACGTCAATATTAGCGCGTATTGGAGGCAATTCTTATGCAACCGAAGAAAAAAATAATATTGCCCAAACCATAGAAACAACAACGCAAAAAGTTCGTTACAGCGAGTTGCTTTCAAAAAAAGTTCGCCCGGTTTTGTTAATTGGAATTGTGCTTGCTGTATTTCAGCAATGGTGCGGCATTAATGTAATTTTTAATTATGCTGAAGAGATTTTTGAAGCTGCCGGATATTCTGTTGGCGACATGCTTTTTAATATTGTAATTACCGGAGCTGTCAATCTTATTTTTACGTTGGTTGCTATGCGGGTAGTCGACAGTTGGGGGCGTCGAAAACTGATGCTGGTCGGCTCAATCGGACTTGCTGTTATCTATTTTATTCTTGGCGGAAGTTATATGCTGCACACCGGAGGCATTGTAATTCTTGCACTTGTGTTGCTATCTATAGCGACCTATGCAATGACACTTGCTCCGATAACATGGGTTGTCCTTTCCGAGATTTTTCCAAACCGTGTTCGCGGAATTGCAATGGCAATTGCTACCACTGCTCTTTGGATAGCTTGTTTTATTCTTACCTATTCTTTCCCTATTCTGAATAAAGCATTAAATGCCGGAGGAACATTTTGGCTGTATGCCGGAATTTGCTTTTTCGGGTTCTTATTCATCCTGAAAAAATTACCAGAAACAAAAGGGAAATCATTAGAAGAAATTGAGAAAAGCTAGTCAAACCAACTTGCTTGCGTTTAATTGAGAAATAGAAATCGTAGGACTCCAGAGGAGTCCCAAGGTTTGTAGCCAGTAAATTAGCTACAAACCTACGACCCCAGAGGGGGCGAACAATTGCAGTAACAAAAAACTAATCATGATAATAATTTTGACACATAAAAAGAAGAAAAATGTAAAAAACAATAGAAATCAATTGTGTTCGAGCGTTTCTAATAGCATTTTCTTTTGCCTTTTGATTCTTTTAGGAACAACCTTTGCCTGTTCGCAAAAAGAACCTGACATAATCGACCTGTCTGGCAAATGGACTTACCAACTCGATTCGCTCGAAAAAGGGGAAGCTGAAAAATGGTTTACACAAGATTTTTCACAGACATTGGAATTGCCCGGAGCTCTTCGGAATTATGGAATTGGTAATGAGCCTGATTTAAAAACAAAATGGACCGGCAGTATTTACGACAGTTCGTGGTATTTTAATCCTGCTTTAGCGAAATACCGTACCTCCGGAAACATGAAATTTCCTTTTTGGTTGACTCCTGTCAAGCATTATGTTGGAATGGCATGGTTTCAAAAAGAAATTGTTATTCCCGAAAACTGGACAAGCAAAGACCTGATACTTTTCCTTGAACGTCCGCACTGGCAAACAAGCGTTTGGCTCGATAATCAGAAAATAGTAAACGACAACAGCCTTTCAACTCCTCATCGGTTTGTTATTCCTGCAGGAAAAATAACAAAAGGAAAGCATCGGCTTACAATAAGAGTTGATAATGCCATTCGCGATATTGACCCGGGAATAAATTCACACAGTATTTCTGACCATACGCAGGGAAACTGGAATGGTATTACCGGAAAGATGCTGCTTTATGCTAAGAACCAAATGCGAATCGATGTCGTAAAAATTCTGCCAGACCTTAAAAACGATAAAGTACATAGCAAAATATGCTTTTCGGGCATGCCAAAATCTGCTGACATAAAAGTAAGAGTTGAAATAAAAGATGCAACCGGTCAGCAGGCAATTTCGCCAATAACCACAACGCTTACTGCCGATTCGATTGCTTTACAAATTCCAATGGGCAAGACTTATAAAACATGGAGCGAATTTGCGCCCAATTTATATCAGATGACAGTTACGCTTGTGGATAAACATGGAGCGATTGACAAAAAAACAGAAACATTTGGAATGCGAGAGTTTCGCACAAAAAATAAACATTTCGAGATTAACGGAATTCCCACTTTCTTGCGAGGAACAACGGAGTGTTGCGTTTTTCCACATACAGGCTATCCGCCTACCGATGAGGCAGAATGGGCACATATTTTCGATGTGTGTAAGTCTTTTGGATTGAATCACATGCGTTTCCATTCGTATTGTCCTCCCGAAGCTGCTTTTACTGCTGCCGATAAAGCCGGATTTTATTTGCAGGTAGAAGGTCCGAGCTGGGCAAAATATTCAACTTCGTTGGGATATGGAAAGCCTATTGATGCGTATCTGATGAAAGAAACAAAACGCATTATCGATACTTATGGCAATCATCCTTCTTTTTGTATGATGGCATATGGAAACGAGCCGTCGGGCAGATACGTTACTTATCTCGAAAATTGGGTCGACCATTTCCGAAAATACGACCCGCAAAGGGTATTTACCGGAGCCTCAACAGGTAGAAGTTGGAAGATTATCGAAAACAGCGATTATCTCGACAGGGCAGCACCGAGAGGTTTGGCATGGAAAAACAAACAACCCGAATCACAATTCGACTACCGTAATAAAACTGAAAATCAGCAACGTCCGTACGTTACTTTCGAAATGGGACAGTGGTGTGTTTTTCCAAACTTCGGAGAGATAAAAAAATACACCGGCGCGCTTAAAGCCAAAAACTTCGAAATATTTCAGGAAGAACTAAGCGATAATCACATGGGCGATTTAGCTAATGATTTTCTGATGGCTTCCGGAAAATTACAGGCTTCGTGCTACAAACAAGAAATTGAAGCTACTTTAAGAACGCCGAATCTGGCAGGATTTCAGCTATTGAGTTTAAACGATTTCCCGGGGCAAGGAACTGCTCTTGTTGGTGTTTTAGATGCTTTCTGGGATGAAAAAGGATATATTTCTGCATCTGAATTTAAAGAGTTCTGTAATGTTGTTGTGCCTTTGGTGCGTTTGCCAAAGTTCACTTTTCAATCAAACGAGACTTTAAAAGCTCCAATCGAAATTGCCAATTTTAGCGGAAAAGCAATTACTAATTTGCCGGTTTCGTGGGAGTTGGTAAAAGATTCGGGAACTGTTGTGTGTAAAACGGTTTTTAAGAAGAAAACAATTACTGTTGGGCATTGCAACGAAATCGGAAATATTGAAACAGATTTCAGTTTTGTAAAAAAAGCAACCAAATACACATTAAACGTTTCGGTTGGCGAATATAAAAACCATTGGAATATCTGGGTTTATCCTTCCGAGGAAAAACAAATAAAAACCGATAATATTCTTATTGCGCATAATGCCGACGAAAAAGTAAAACAGGCTTTAGATGCCGGAAAGACTGTGCTTTTGCTTGCTGCCGGAAATGTTGAAAATAGTAAGGATGTAGTGCAATATCAGGTGCCGGCTTTTTGGAATACTTCGTGGTTTCGAATGCGACCGCCACATACAACCGGTATTCTTATTAACGATAAACATGCTGTTTTTGATGATTTTCCGACCGATTATTACAGCGATTTGCAATGGTGGGAGATTTGTAACAGGCAACAGGTAATGAACCTCAAGAATTTTCCGAAAGATTTTCGTCCTATTGTTCAGCCGATTGACACTTGGTTTCTAAACCGCAGGCTCGCAATGCTTTTCGAGGCAAAAATTGGGAAAGGTAAATTAATGGTATGCAGCATGGATTTAACAAGCAATCTCAACAATCGTCCTGTGGCAAAACAATTAAAACAAAGCATATTAGAATACATAAATTCCGAAAAATTTAATCCCGAATCAACAGTCGACTGGTCGGTAATACAAGAATTGTTCGAGAAAAAAGAACGACAAGGTTGGAACTCTTATGTAAATGAAAATCCGTAAAAGACTAATTATGACCGTAAAAGCATGGCATGAAAAAATAACTATCCCAACCTATGGGATTGGCAAACCTGAAAAAAATCCAATCTTTCTTGAAAAAAGAGTTTATCAGGGAAGTAGCGGTGTGATTTATCCGCATCCTGTAATCGAAAAAATAGAAGACGAGAAACACGACAAAGAGTGGAATGCCATTTTTCTCGAAAATAAATACCTTAAAATTATGCTTTTGCCCGAATTGGGCGGACGCGTACAAATGGCTTACGATAAAATCAAACAACGTCATTTTGTATATTATAATCAGGTAATAAAACCGGCATTGGTGGGATTGACTGGTCCGTGGATTTCGGGAGGTATCGAGTTTAACTGGCCGCAACATCATCGCCCGTCAACTTACGAACCGGTAGATTCGCTGATTGAAGAAAATGCCGATGGCAGTGTTACCGTTTGGTGTAGCGAAATCGAACGCATGTTTCGCACTAAAGGCATGGCGGGTTTTACGCTGTATCCCGATAAGGCTTACATGGAAATAAAGGTGAAACTGTATAACCGCACGCCTCATCCGCAAACGTTTCTTTGGTGGGCTAATCCTGCCGTAAAGGTAAACGATGCTTATCAATCGGTATTTCCTCCCGATGTAAATGCGGTTTTTGACCATGGGAAACGCGATGTTTCGAGCTTCCCGATAGCTACCGGCGAATATTATAAAGTCGACTACTCGAAAGGAGTTGACATTTCGCGCTATAAAAATATTCCTGTACCAACCAGCTACATGGCAATTGCTTCGAAATATAATTTTGTAGGAGGTTACGAGAATGATACCCACGGTGGTTTGTTGCATGTTGCCGACCATCATCAGTCGCCCGGTAAAAAGCAATGGACTTGGGGGAATGGGGATTTTGGTCAGGCATGGGACCGTAATTTAACCGACGAAGATGGTCCTTATATTGAGCTGATGTGCGGAGTTTATACCGATAATCAGCCCGATTTTACATGGTTGCAGCCCTACGAAGAGAAAAGTTTCAAGCAATATTTTATGCCTTATCGCGATTTGGGCGTAGTGAAGAATGCGACTAAAGAGGCAATGCTGAACTTCGAAAAAGAAGGCAGCAAGTTCGTGTTAAAAGCTTATACTACCTCAGAATATCCCGAATCGACAATAATATTAAAAAGTGAGGGCGAAATTATTCTGCAAAAGACAGTCGATTTTTCTCCGGAAATGAGTTTTTGCGAAAAAATAGAACAACCGGTCAACTTTAATGATTGCTATATTTCAATTACTAGCAAGGACGGAAAAATCTTGGTGGATTGGCAAACAGAGGAGGACGAACTAAAACCATTGCCCGATGCTGCTAAAGCTGCCAAGTCGCCCAAAGAGATTCATTCGGTTGAACAATTGTATTTGCGTGGCTTGCATCTGGAACAATATCGGCATGCAACTTACAATCCTACCGATTACTATCTGGAAGCACTGAATCGTGAACCTGGCGATGTGCGTAATAACAATGCAATGGGCTTATGGCTGTTGCGAAAAGGAAAATTCGCCGAGGCAGAGCCTTATTTCAGGAAAGCAATAGACACATTGACAGAGCGCAATCCGAATCCTTACGATGGAGAACCTTTGTTTAATTTAGGACTTTGCTTGCGCATGCAGGGACGTTTGGAGGAGGCTTACGATTACTTTTTCAAAGCAACATGGAATGGTGCATGGCAAGACAGCGGATTTTTTCAAACGGCACAAATCGATGCTATTCTTGGGAATAAAAAAAAAGCGTTGGAGTTGGTCGACCGTTCGCTGTGGCGCAATTGGCTGAATCAAAAAGCACGACATCTGAAAATTATGCTTTTACGCGATGCCGGAAAAAACAACGATGCTCTTAATCTGATTGAGGAATCGCTGCAAATGGATCGCTTTAATTTCGGGGCTTTGTACGAAAAATATCTTATTACAAATAACGAATCGGAATTAGTTGATTTACAGGATTTAATGCGCGACTACGTACACAATTATATCGAGTTTTCGTTAGATTATGCACAGGCGGGATTTTATAAAGAAGCTACCGATTTCATTGACTTGTATTTAGAAGGGAAAGACTCGGTTTATCCAATGGCGTTGTACTTTAAAGGCTATTATTTATTGCAACTCGGCAAAAATGATTTGACAAAAGAAACATTCGCAAAAGCCGGAAAGATGCCGTCGGATTATTGCTTTCCGAATAAATTGGAAGAATTGCTTGTGTTGCAGAAAGCTGTTGATATAAATTCGGATGATGCAAAGGCATGGTACTACATGGGCAATTTCTGGTACGGTTCTCGTCAGTATGCCGAGGCAACCGAATGTTGGGAGAAATCGAGGGAGTTAGACGATACCTTTCCTACAGTACACCGCAATTTAGCTTTGGCATATTTTAATAAACAAAATAATACACTTGCGGCAAAAGCATCGCTCGAAAAAGCTTTTATGCTGGATACTTCCGACGCTCGGGTATTAATGGAGCTAGACCAGTTGTATAAAAAACTGAATATTTCTGTTGATGAACGTTTGTTGCTTCTTGAAAAGCATCCAAATGAAGTAGATTCGCGCGATGACCTTTACCTTGAAAAAGCAACTTTGTACAATTTAAAAGGAAAAGAAGCAAAAGCTTTGGCGTTAATAATGCAACGCCGGTTTCATCCGTGGGAAGGTGGCGAAGGAAAAGTTACCGGACAGTATTTGTTTAGTCATGTTGAATTGGCAAAAAAAGCAATTGCTGCCCAAAACTTCAAAGATGCACTTGAACATTTAACAGCATGTTACGAATATCCACATAATTTAGGCGAAGGAAAATTGATTGGAGCTCAGGAGAATGACATTAATTATTGGTTGGGTTGTGCATACTACGGTCTTGGCGAGCAGGAAAAAGCTATTGCTGCCTGGGAGAAAGCAACAATTGGCTTGTCGGAACCAACAGCAGCAATGTATTACAACGACCAGCAACCGGATAAAATATTCTATCAGGGCTTGGCATTGATAAAACTTGGCAGACAGGATGAGGCAAACAGTCGCTTTAATAAGCTGTTGAAATATGGCGAAAAGCAATTATTCGTTCCTTTTAAAATGGATTACTTTGCTGTTTCGCTTCCCGACTTACTAATTTTTGAAGAGGATTTACAGAAACGCCACGAGCAACATTGTCATTACCTAATGGCTTTAGGGCTTTGGGGATTGGGAAATAAACAAAAGGCACAAAAAGAGTTTGAAATGATTCTTGCCGAAAATAAATATCATGTTGGGGCACTTGTGAATATAAAGCTCTGATTATATAAAACACATTCAATTAATTGTACAACTAACGAGAAAAAACAAATAAAACACCATGCAAAGTGCTTACGCAAAATAAAATAATCAAGAAAAGATTTTGCGTCTCAGCGTCTTTGCGGTAAAAAGAAAAATTATGAAGAATCTAAACCTTTTTTTTGTACTGCTAGTCTTATTAGGTGCGTGCAATAATAAACGAAACACTGTTCTTGATTTATCAGGGAAATGGAACTTTAGTATTGACTCGCTAGACCGAGGCGAAAAGGAAGCATGGTTTTCAACAAAATTAAAAGATACGGTAACACTGCCCGGTTCCATGGCAATAAATGGGAAAGGCAACAACATTACCATGAGCACCAAATGGGTTGGAGATATTCGAAATAAAGAATGGACGAAAGACCCGTTTTTTGCTCCATATCACGACACAAACAATATTCGTTTTCCTTATTGGCTTCAGCCGGAAAAGAAATATACCGGAGCTGCCTGGTATCAGAAAAAAATTTTTATCCCCGAAAATTGGAAAGATAAAGATGTAATACTAAATCTAGAACGTTGCCATTGGGAAACAACGGTATGGCTCGATAATAAAAAGTTGGGGAGTAAAAATAGTCTGTCGGTGCCACATGTATACTCTTTAAAAGAAGTTTGTGCCGGTAAGCATTTGCTATCGATAAAAGTAGACAACCGGATAAAAGCTATTGACGTGGGCGTAAACTCTCATAGTATTTCAGACCATACCCAATCGAATTGGAACGGAATTGTTGGAGATATCTCATTGTCGTCAAGAGAGAAAGTTTACATTCAACAGCTTGCTCTTTTTCCTGACATTCAAAAAAAATCGGTAAAAGTTATTGCCCGGATATGCAATAATTTTGATAATGAGAAAGCAATAAATATCGAAGCTAATGCTTCAGCGTTAAATGCCTCACAAACAACCCCTACCCAAACTTATCAGTTTCAACTAAAAAAAGGCGGGAACAAAATAACATTTACATATCCTCTTAGCGAAGATGCTTTGTTGTGGAATGAATTTAACCCAAATCTTTACAACCTTAATTTGCAACTAGCATTCGATGGAAAAACAAATCAATATTCAGAAACATTTGGATTACGGGAAATGAAAGTCGAAAAAGGACAAATAACCGTAAATAATCGTAAGATTTTTCTTCGAGGAACACTTGAGTGTGCTATATTTCCAAAAACAGGGTTTCCTCCAACACAAAAAAAAGAATGGATAAGAATATTCAGAAAAATTAAATCGTACGGATTAAATCACATGCGTTTTCATTCGTGGTGTCCGCCGGAAGCGGCATTTGTTGCTGCTGATGAGTTGGGCGTTTATCTGCAAATCGAATGTGCTTCATGGGCAAACCAAAGTACTACTTTAGGTGACGGAAAACCGGTTGATGATTTTATATGGAAAGAAAGCAAAAGGATTGTAAAAGAATATGGCAATCACCCCTCGTTTTGTTTTATGGCTTACGGCAACGAACCGGGAGGAAAAAACTACAAAGCTTTTCTTACTGATTTTGTTTCGTATTGGAAAAAACAGGATAACCGACGATTATATACCGGAGCAGCAGGATGGCCAGAACTTGCAGTAAACGATTATCATGATATTCCGGCACCAAGAGTGCAAGGCTGGGGGGAACAACTAAATAGTATAATTAACGGTCAGGCTCCCCGAACCAACTACGACTGGAATTCACTAAACAAAATGCCCAAAGACAATATTCCGGTTATTAGTCACGAAATAGGACAGTGGTGCGTTTACCCCGATTTTAAAGAGATAAAGAAATACACTGGAGTATTAAAAGCTAAAAACTTCGAATTATTCAGAAAAAGCCTGAATGCAAATAACATGGGGCAGTTAGCCGATAGTTTTTTATTGGCTTCCGGAAAATTACAGGCACTTTGCTATAAGGCAGACATAGAAGCCGCTTTACGAACTAAAAATATGGGCGGTTTTCAATTGCTTGATTTGCACGATTTTCCCGGACAGGGAACTGCTTTGGTTGGCGTACTTAATCCTTTCTGGGAAGAAAAAGGATACATTACAGGAACAGAATACAGCCGTTTTTGTAACAGTGTTGTTCCTTTAGCGAGGCTTGAGAAGCGAATATTCAACGAAGAAGAAACATTAACTGCAGAAATAGAAATTGCAAACTTTAGCGAAAACGCACTGAAAAATATTACTCCCGAATGGAAACTGTTAAGAGGAAAGGAGACCATTGTAACCCAAGGAACTTTACAAGAAACTGATATCCCAATTGGCAATGGAATACAACTGGGTAAAATACAATACCAATTCCCTAAAACAGGAAAACCGGAGAAACTTGTTCTTGAAGTTTCGACTGCCGGATATAGTAATTCGTGGGATATATGGATATATCCAAATAATAAAACAGTAAGTAATGATGAGATTCTTGTAACCCGAAAATTAGATTCGCATGCAATAAAAACATTAAACAATGGAGGGAAAGTGCTATTGAGTTTAGGAAGAGGAAAAGTTAAAGAAGGCAAGGGCAGAGAGGTTGGAGTTGGCTTTTCTAGCATCTTTTGGAATACTGCATGGACCGATAATCAAAAGCCTCATACACTTGGCATTTTTTGTAATCCAGAGCATCCGGCTTTCAAATCATTTCCAACCGAATATTATTCCAATTGGCAATGGTGGGATGCAATGTCGCATGCCGATGTAATAAACCTGAATAACTTCCCCAAAGAATTACATCCTGTTGTAAGAGTTATAGACACCTGGTTTTCAAATCGTCCGCTAGGATTAGTGTTTGAAGTTAAAACAGGAAAAGGGAAATTGCTTGTAAGTGGAATTGATTTATACAGTAATTTGGACTCCCGACCGGAAGCACGTCAGCTATTATATAGCTTAACAAACTATATGAAAAGCGATGCTTTTAATCCTGAAGTTTCTGTTGATGTAAATAAAATTGTCGATGTAATAAAATAACGATTAGATTTTTAAACAAAAAAGAGAACATTTTTGCCTATTGTTTCCAACGGTATTCAATTGTTTTTCTTCTTGATGTATACAAACAACTCTTCTGTTTTATTAAATATATTATCATGAAAAAAAGCTTCCTGTTTCTATTTATTTGTATTGTTTGTGCAAGTAATATAAATGCTCAAACTACTTATACAATAAACATAAATAAGCCTGAGAAAGAAATCAGGACAGGTCATTTAGATCTTGGTGGAACAAATCCTTCGGGCGAAGAAATTTCGGTTAACAGCTATTATATTGAAAAGAATGGTAAGCCGTTTATCCCTGTTATTGGAGAGTTCCATTATGCTCGTTATCCCGAAAAATATTGGGAAGAGTCGATTCGTAAAATGAAGGCAGGAGGGATAAATACTATTGCTACTTATGTTTTTTGGAATATTCACGAACGACAGGAAGGAAAATTCGACTGGAGTGGAAACCTGAATTTGCATCGGTTTATTAAATTGATTGAGAAAAACGGGATGTATGCAATTGTTCGCATGGGACCGTTTTGTCATGGTGAAATGCGAAATGGCGGAATTCCTGACTGGCTTTATGGTAGACCTTTCGAAATTCGTAGTAACGACTCCGAATACATTGCTTATGTTGATCGCTTATACGGAGAAATAGCCCAACAAATAAAAGGGTTACTTTATAAAGATGGAGGTCCGGTTATTGGTGTTCAGTTAGAAAATGAATATCAGCATTCAGCTGCTCCCTGGGAATTTTCATATCCTGGAAGTAAAAAGGAGTTTACTGTTGCCGATAGAGATGCCGCATTAGCTCACGAGCAGATAACGGTTACCGATGGCAAAAATCCGTGGTCGGAATATGGAAAAGCACACATGGCAAAACTAAAAGAACTGGCAAAAAAGCATGGCGTAAATGTTCCTTTATACACTGCAACCGGATGGGGAAATGCCACAATTGTTGAAAAAGGCAGTTTGCCAGTTACCGCAGCTTATGCTTACCCGTTTTGGGCAAAGCCGTTTCCTTCGCCTTTCTATTTGTTTAAAGACATCCAAAAATCGCCCGATTATATGCCGGTGAGTTACAATACCGATTTGTATCCGTCTATTCCTGCCGAAATAGGTTCGGGAATTCAGGTGAAAAATTCGCGCAGACCGGTAGTCGATTACAAAAGCTTTTATCCGATGATGATTCGGATTATAGGAAGTGGTTCGAATGGAATCGGATATTATATGTATCATGGAGGATCAACACCTACGTTCGATGGTAAGTTTTATAATGAAGAAAAGAATGGCATTCCACGTATAAATTACGATTTTCAAGCTCCAATTGGACAATACGGACAAGAACGTTATCATTATAAAAGCCTTAGGTTGTTGCATCTTTTCCTTGAAAGCTTTGGCGATAAACTAGCACCAATGAAAACTGTTTTGCCTGAAACCAATGGTGCAATTACAGCAAAAAACACAAAAACTTTACGATATGCAGTACGCTCGTATGGCAAATCAGGCTTTGTGTTTATCGAAAACTTCCAGGATCATATTGACATGAAGGCTATTCGCGATGTTAATATTAAAGTTGAAACCGATAATGAATCCATAGCTTTTCCATTAAAAGGAACAATGAATATGCCTGTGGCTACCGGAGCAATATTCCCTTTTAACCTGAGATTAAATGGTGTAACCGTAAAATCTGCCACAATTCAACCACTAACTGTTCTCAAGAAGAATAATGTAGAATATTACGTTTTTAGTACAGTAAAAGGTATTGTACCCGAAATTGTTTTTGACAAATCAACTAAAATAACAAACAAAAGACAGACTAAAACAACCACAATCAGTGCATTTAAACGAGTTAGTGGCTCTATTTCTGATGAACCATTTTCTTTTTGTGCTAATGGTGTTCACTTTTTGGTTATTTCGCACGAAATGGCGTTAAATACAACAAAAATAAATAACAATATTTTTATTTCCGATGCATCTCTTTTAGAATCGGAAGATAATATGGAGCTGATAAGTCAGGATACAAAAGCAAAACTTCATGTTTTTCCTGCAAAAGAGTTAAATAACTCGTCGGAATCTACGACACTGGAACAAACGACTCCGGTTTTCAAAGGATTTTCATCTTATAATATAACCTTTCCCGAACATCATCCGGATATTGATATTAAGCAAATTTCGAAAAAGAAATATACGCTTCGTTTAAATGATGATATCTCGGATTTGAACGATGTGTTTGTTAATATCGATTATGTTGGCGATAAAGCCATGGCTTTTATTAATGGCGAAATGATTACCGATCATTTTTACCATGACCGCAAATGGGAAATTAGCCTGCGTAATTTTGCCGATCGTTTAAAAAACAACGAAATGGTACTGGTTTTTCACCCAATGTACCGCGATAGCTATTTACAAGACCTTAAGAAATTTCCTGATTTTAAAGAGAAATGCTACTTAAAAGTAAATGGTTTTGATATTGTTCCGGAGTATACTACCCTTTTAAATTTTAAATAAACCGCAAAACAAAAGCAATGGGTATTATGCAATCCGGAGAAAACAGAACCGTTCAGCGTTAAACGGAAGTTCTGCTGTTATTGGCTCCTTATTTTTAATAGGATTACCTTTTAAGCACAATGTTTTTCGGAACTTTCGGGGTCTATACTGACACTACCTTCAGAATCGCTATAAGAAAAAAGGTCACCTGTTACCGGGGCAACATTTACAAGGCCATGTTTTGCACTGTCAGCCACTGTAGTACTTCCAGCGTCAAAACCATTGGGGAAAATTATTGTTTTTATTGGGGGGTATTGGTAACAGGTGAACCTGGAGGACATTTATTGCATAAAAAGCCGGCGGAGCATTTACCCGACCCACTTCTAAATACCAGTCGCCATTTGCACTACTTAAGAATGCTACAATTTGTTTTGCATCCCGCCATTTTCCGTTGAGGAGTAACTCGACGGGACGGCTATGCGAAAAAAGATGAACGGTATTCGGATTTATTTCAGGTATTTGCCCTTCCGTATAAAGGACAATATTATTTCTCTGCAATCGCGTTTTCAATTCATACGAATCGTCTACTCCCTTATCAATAACAACAACCGAAGGCTGTGCAAACATGATAAACGAAGAAAGAATCGCGATTGATAGTAGTAAAGTCCTTTTCATAACACATATATTTGTCCGGTTAACATTTTGTTTTTTTAGCTGTTTGCTATGACGTATTAACGGGAAAGAAAAACTCTCCTTGCGAAACTGCAGTCAGGGCTTTGGGCAAATCCTCAAACAGATTTGTTTTCGATACAAATCCTTTAAATCCAATATTCATCAGTAAATTGAAATCAACAATTTCTTCGTACTGAGAAACTGCTATTATTTTAGAAGACTCTCTCTCCCTTGTTATCGTTTCTGTTGCATCCAACCCATTCATATTGGGCATATGAATATCCATTAATATTATTTCAGCTGCGTCTATATTACTTTGCAGGAAGCTATGCCCGTCACCAGCCTCTCCTATAACTTCATAATTCAGATATACCTCGATAAAAAACCGAAGCTTTCCTCGGAATGACTTATTATCATCAACAATAAATATCCGCATTGCTTTACTTCTTTTATGCGAACAAAATTACTGTGCCGAAAAATGAAAAAACAGAGGAGGATTCCCCTTTTACAGGGTGATTTCCATATTATTGAAGAGGGGATTCCCGAAAACGAAATAGGGATTTCCCTATCAACTCACAGGGAATTCCCCGATTTTTTGAAAATTTCAAACAGAATAAAGTTTCTTTTGCCCTGTTGTGCAGATAAAATCACCTTGGGAGCCTTTGCGGCATATCCAATTGTCTAACAGAGGGTATCGAGAGAATACACAGGTAGGAAGGGAAAAATCGGACAGTCGAAAAACCGGGAAAAACACAGTTGATTGGAGCAACTCAATACGAACAGGGTTAAGCAATACCGCAGTAATTTCGTATAAATTGTGGATAAAAAAGTTTTTATGAATACCCGCATAAATACCGAATCCTTTTCTAATGCTTTTTCTTTTAAAGTAAGAAAATCAAATTTGTAGGGGTCTTTCAATGTTTCAGTCGCCAATGCTGATTGAGGAGTTGTTGGTAAAGTATCGTTAAAGTTTGTAATCGCTTTTCCTGGACAATTATAAAAATCTAAATCTATCTGATGAGCAAGAACAGTCCTTGACCAATTGTTTTCAACTGTTTTATTAATGTAAAAACGGCTTCATTAATACTTTCAAATTTTGTGCTAATCAACACATTGTGTCCCCAAGGAATTGAGGGGTGTCTCAAAAGTATTTTTCAAACAATATGAACTTACAATTTATAAGTAACCACTTGGTTTATTACCCCTAAATCCCCTGTCGGGGACTTTAAGCTTCCCACTTTAGGGGAGGTTTGGAGGGGTAAAAACGAAACAGTTTCAAATTGAAAGTATCATTGTAATGTAATTTTCTTTTGGGACACCCTCTTTTCAATATCTAATCCAGAATTAGCATAAAGTTCATGCCATTTTCTCATTGAAAATAGATTTGTTCGTTATTTTGAATTAATTCCATTTTCTTTTTTTCAAAGGTAATTCAATTATGTCAACCTTTATAAATAAAATCTTTTCAACGGATATACATTAAAGATTTTCACCTCTTTGGGCAAGATTTTCAAATCTTTGTACTAAGATATTACCTCTCCCTGCTAAGCAGGAAAGCTCATTTGAGGTACAGGGATGTAGCAGGAAGGAAGAGCAGGGCTATATAGGACATGTAATTTTATTCCTCTGCAAGACGGGAAAAGGATAGTGTTTATTGCTTTAGGCTCCGGGCTCACAGTTCAATCAACTTATCAGAAATAGCCTGCATAACAAGATGTGCCGAGTTACGGGTATTGGTTTTATGCAACAAGGCCGAACGATATTTTTCAATTGTTTTGGGACTTAAAAACATTTTTTCCGACATCTCTTTAATGGTATAACCTTTGCAAATAAGAAACAACACTTCTTTTTCGGTTTGATTAAGCTTTAATTTAGTATCGGTTGTTTTGTTGTTTATTTTCAGTACAATATCTTTTAGCAGCTGTTGCTCGAAGTAGTTATTCCCGATGGCAACCTCGTTAATGGCTCTGAAAAGTTCTTCTACTCCCGAATTTTTTAAAATAAATCCGCATGCCCCTACTTCAATCATTTTATAATAATATTCTTGGTCGCTATGCATCGAAAGAACGATTATTTTTAAATCGGGGCACTTATCCAGAGCTCTTTTTGCTGTTTCGTACCCGTTAAAAACCGGCATGTCTAAATCGAGGAGCACTACATCGGGGACAACATATTCAAGCTGATCTAGAAAATCTTTTCCATTAACGGCTTCAATTACCAATTCCAAATCTTCTTTTGTATGAAGAATAAGCTTCAATCCCGATCGGAACATTTCATGATCGTCAACGATTGCCAGACTAATCTTTTTTTCCATAAAACTGCGGTTGATTATTAGGTTGTTATTGGTACTATTGTGCGTTAGGCTATCACTTACAATCATTATCTACAAAGGTATAATAATCTTGTTATGTATTCCTTTTCCTTTATTATTAATAAGTTCAAAATATCCATTTAACGACTCCACCCGGTTTTTTATATTAAACAAGCCCAATCCTGACTTTGAAGCACTTATTTTCTGGTAATCAAATCCCTGTCCGTCGTCAATATAATCGGCAAAAATCTTATTATTTTCGATTTGAATATCGATTATAACATTTTGAGCCTGCGAGTGTTTTATAGTATTATTAATCAATTCGGTTATAATCCGGTATAGGGATACTTCTATTTCCTTTTTTATCCTTTTGGTTAATCCGCAGCGAAAATCGACTTGCAGGAAAGCGGCATTTTTTAATTTCAGGATAAATCGTTCGAGTGCTGTTTTCAACCCAAAATCATTAAGTACCTGGGGGCTTAATTTATTTGATATAATTGATATATCCTGTATGGCCTCATCAATTCCGGTATTTATTTCTTCTTTAAGCTTGTTTTTATATGCTTCGCTTGTATTAAAATCAGGATGAAAAAGGGTTTGGGTAAATAGTTTTATTGTCGACAAAATAGGCCCCAGCCCGTCGTGCAACTCCTGGGCGAATCTTTTGCGTTCTTCTTCCTCTGTTCGGATAATGGCATTCAGTATTTTCTGCTTCATTTGTTTTTGTTCTGAGATATTTCGTACTGCCGTCACCCTTATTTTTTCGGTTTTTGAAATGAACTCCGATATTATTTCAACCCAAAACACTGATTCATCGCTCCTTAAAAATTCGCATTCAAAAGGTTTTACCGAGTCTTTATTCATATTCTCTTCAATAAAATGATGCGACCCCGGATGCAGGAAGTCTTTAACGGTCTTTTTCCCAATAATATCGGCCGCCGGATACCCAGACATTTTTTCGAACCGGTGGTTTACATTAATAATGTCGCCGTTTTTATGAATAACAATACCTTCGAATGTAAGGTTTGCCAGTTGTTTAAATTTTTCTTCACTTTTTTTTAACTCGATATTGGTATGTTGCAGATTAGAAAGGAGTTGTTTGTTTTTTTGCTGTAGGTCGTATCTCTCAACTGCATTTTTCAGGGCAAGTCCCATCTCTTCTTTATCCATGGGCTTGGTAAGAAAACGGTAAATGTTGCCATAATTTATAGCTTCAATAACCGTATCCATATCGGCATACCCGGTAAGAATGGTATAAATAATATCAGGATATCGGGGTTTTATACGTCGAATAAAATCGGTTCCCGACTCTTCGCCCATCCGCTGGTCGGCAACAATAACTTTTATCGGGTTTGTTTTCAAAACGTTTTCGGCCTCTTTTATGGTTTGTGCCGTAAACACTTCGTAATGCCCCAGAAACACCAGGCTGAAGGTTTCCAGATTTTCGCGTTCATCATCAATATACAATATTGGATTTTTCATGAGTCTGCTTTACTATTAATTTCTTTTTGTGCTATTGGCAATTCAATGGTTACTTCTGTCCCTTTCCCTAATTCAGAGTTGTAGCTAATTGTTCCTTTATGTTCCTGTATTATTTTATACACAATTGCCAGCCCCAGCCCGGTACCTTTTCCATGGTATTTTGTTGTAAAAAAGGGATCGAATATTTTTGTAAGATTCTCTTTGCTTATTCCGCTTCCGTTATCAACAATGTTAATGACAAGTTGCTTTTTACTGCTCGTAACTTTTGTTTCGATTGAAATAATGCCTTTGTTTTTGATCGACTGAACGGCGTTCATTAAAACATTAATAAATACCTGATGAAAATTCTCCTGATTTCCGCAAAATACGAACGATTCGGACGTATAATCTTTATTTATTGTGCATTTATTATTGATTTCGTAGTTTAACATCACCAGGCAATTGTCGATAACGTCATGAATATTAAATGCTGTAAAAACATTTTCTCCTTTACGGCTAAAAGATTTCAACGATTTTACAATATTGGAGGCCCGGGTTACCCCGGTTGTTATGGCTCTTAACACGGTTTCTTGTTGTTCGGGCGAACTGGATTGTATTACGCCCTGCTCAATAAGATTTTTTAGTCCGTATATCCCGGTCTGAATATAATTTAGGGGATTGTTTATTTCGTGGGCAACTCCGGCAGTAAGCACCCCCAGCGACGCCATTTTTTCGGACTGAACGAGATGAGATTGTGTTTCTCTCAACTGTGTTAACGTGGTTTCCAGTCGGGCTTTTTGCTCGTTAATCTTTCTATTTGTATTTTGCAGAATTTCATTTGACGATTTTATTTTGTTAAGAGCCGAGTCCAACTCTGCCGTACGTTGTTTAACCCTTAATTCTAATTGCTCCCGGTACTTTTCCAGCTCTTTTTCGGCTTTTTTACGTTCTACGGTTTCCCAGGTCATATCTGCCAGCTGTTGCACAATCTGGACCTCAACTTCGGAATAATTGTCTTCTTTATTACCCACGCCCAAAACAGCTACAATTTTTTCGCCTCTAAAAACTGGCACAACAAGTTCGCGGACAACGGGAGCATGCCCCTCCGGCAATCCTTTTTTGTGGGGCAGGCTTTCATAATCGTTATGTATTACAGGCTTGCGTGCTTTTATGCAATCGACCCAAACCCCGGCTTCGGATATGGGATAAGTCATTCCTGACTTTTTCGAGTTACACATATTCTTCAAGGTGTTTGTCGACCATGTTTGAAGCGTCAGGCTCTGATGGTCGTTATTTACAAAATGGAAGAAACCGATATTACTCCCGGTAAGCCTTTCCGCTTCATCTAAAAATCGCCGGAGTACTTCATTCAGCGTATGTTCTATGGCGTAGTTTGAAAGCTCAAACAAAGTGGATTTCAGCCTTTCCTGTTGCTTTATTTTTGTAACATCGTCGATAACCACCAATACTTTCATTTCGGGTTCTTCGGTAAGAATAATTGTCGACAATAAAACATCAAACTTATTTTTGATGTTGTTTTTTGATGTTACCAGCTCTGCTTCAACTTTGTATTTCGATTTTTTGTTTTTCAGGGTATCACTTATGGTACTTCGTATGATACAATCGCCGCATTCTTCGCCGTACCCGCAACCTTTTCCTTCTGCTATTCCGTTGTTAATACAATGAAAAGCATCACCTGGCTGCTGGTTTAAAATATCCTTTTCAGTGCTGCCTGCCAATGCAATGCCTGTTTTATTTACTTTTACGATGCCTGCCTGCGTGTTTACCAACAATAGGATTGATGTTGAGTTGTCGAATATCAGTTCCAGTTGCCTTTTACTATCCCGAAGTGCTTTTTCTGCGTTTTTCCTTTCGGTGATATCCCGAACAATAGACAATACAAATTCTTCATCTTTAAGAGAAAATTTTTTAGATGAAATTTCAACAGGGATATTTTTTTTGCACTTACTAACATGAACCATTTCAAAGACATGGCTTCCCTTTCCGGCAACAATATTAAAATCTTTTCGTCTTTTGTCTGCCATATCTATGGCATCAATATGAGCCGGAGTCATCCTTAGGAATTCTTCCCGGTTATACCCGAGACGCCTGCAGGCAACATCGTTAACTTCTACAAACCGTCCCGGCTCTTCGCCTTCTTTCAAATAATGCACAAAAACCCCGTCGTTACTGGCATTAAACAGTAGTTTGTAACGTTTATGACTTTCTTCCAGTTCCTTTTGTACTTCTTTTTGTTCGGTAATATCTTTAAAAATGGTTTGAATATAGGTTGCTCCACTCAGTTCTATTTTACTTAAAGCCACCGAGGCAACAAATATTTTTCCCTGCCGATTAATTACTTTCCACTCAAAATGCTGAGGTTTATTGTTTAAAACCTGTTTCAGAATTTTATTGGCTTTCGTTCTTGTTTTTTCATTATCCGACTGATATTCGGGGCTTACTTCCCAGGGAGCTAATCCAATAAATTTCTCTTTAGTAAGCTTAAAATGCTTACAGGCGGCCTTATTGCAGTCAAAAAGTGTTCCATCCGGATTAAGGATCATAATGGCATCAATCGCCTCATTAAAAAGAGTCCGGTATTTGGTTTCTTGATCGGTAAGTTCTACATGTTGTTTTTTTATTAAGCGCTCACGTTCTTCGGCTGCCTCCTTTGCCCGGCGTAATGATTGATTTAAATTAAACAGTTCAAGATGACCTTTTATGCAAAAAATAATCTCTTCTTCAACAAAAGGCTTCGTTATAAAATCAATTCCTCCTGCTTTAAAAGCTTTAATTTTATCTTTTTTGTCAGAAAATGCACTTATAAATATTACCGGGATAACGGCATTATCGGGGTTCTTTTTTAATGCAGTACAAACTTCATATCCGTTCATGCCCGGCATTTTTATATCAAGCAAAATAAGGTCGGGCATTAAAGCCTTAACACTATTCAATGCCTGATTACCGCTATTGGCAAAACGGACTTTATATCCATTTGCCCGAAGAATTGTGGATAATATTTTTAAGTTGGCCGTATCGTCATCAACAATTAATATTGTATTTGAGTATTGTTTGTCCGTATTATTTTTATCTGGGTAACCGCTCATTTTTCATTAAAACTGGTACATTACAACAACTGCCTACAAAAAATTAACACCTTCCTAAATTAACAAGTTTTAGTATTTTATAAAAAAAAGCATCAAAGAAATGTTATCTTCCGAGATTATTTTAATAAATTACATGGAGAAAAAATACTAACAACTGTAAAATAATCAGGCTTTTTTAGCCATTTTTTTTAAATTAAACAACTTCAAAATAACAAAGCAGATAATGAAACGACTTTTTACTTTTATCAGAAATATTTTATTCTACAACAAGTTAGAAAAAGAAATTGACCAACGCACTCAATCGCTACAGCAAGCCAAAAAAGAAGCCGAAGCCGCGAACCGTAGAAAAAGCGTTTTTTTAGCCAATATGTCGCACGAAATAAGAACCCCGATGAATGCAATACTGGGTTTTACCGAAATTCTTAAAGGAATAGAAAAACATCCGCAAAAATTACGTTACCTGAACAATATTTACAATTCAGGAAATGCACTTCTGTCTCTTATTAACGACATTCTTGACTTATCTAAAATTGAATCAGGGAAAATGGAATTGTGCTACTCTCCTGTTTCTATCCAAAAACTATTGGGAGAGATGCAAATTCTGTTCAGGGAAAAAGCACAAAATAAATTAATCAAATTTATCATCGGCGATTTCTCTTCGGTTCCCGAATTTCTCTTACAAGATGAAGTACGCATCCGGCAAATTCTTATCAATCTTATAGGAAATGCCATCAAATTTACCGACAAAGGACATGTCCGCGTGGCAATAAACGCCATAAAAAGCAACAACAGCAAGGAGCACGCAGAGCATGTTGATTTAACAATTACCGTGAGCGATACCGGGGCAGGGATATCTGCCGAGGAACAAAAAAATATCTTTTATCCTTTCAACCAGGTTCTAAATAAAAACAGCGTTCATCCGGGAGGTTCAGGACTAGGACTTTCGATTATCCGGCATATTGTAAAAACGATGGGCGGAACAATAACCGTAAACAGCGAAAAAGGAAAAGGATCAGAATTCAGCGTATTACTACCCAATATAAAAGTTGCTTCCGGCGAACACAACAAAAATAATCCTGTTCCCGATTTCAAAACCATCTGGTTTGAACCGGCAACAATACTAATTGCTGATGACATAGAATATAATCGAGAAATACTGGCAACCTACCTCGCTCCCTTTGATTTCAATTTTATATACGCCAAAAACGGACTTGAAACAATTGAGCTCGCAAAATCAACCTCACCCGATTTAATTTTGCTTGACCTGAAGATGCCGGAAATGAGTGGAAAAAAAGCGGCTAAAATATTGAAAGAAGACCCCGAACTTGCCAAAATTCCAATCATCGCAGTAAGCGCTTTTACTTTAAAAAAAGAGAAAAAAACAATACATAAATCGTACAATGATTATTTAAAACAACCGGTAGGCAAAACAGAACTTGTTAATGCAATAATGAAAATTCTGCCACATGCCGTTGATACGTCTAAAACACCCGAAAATGATGCAAATAAAAAAACATTAAACTACACCCCGGAAATGTTAGCGGAAGAGATTAACAAATTGCCGGAAACCTGGCGCCAACAGGCACTAAAAATGGCACATATCGGGCTGATTGAAGAGCTGGATGAATTGATTGAAAAAATTCAGGACAGCCACCCGATAGTTGCCGGTGCAATGCGATTGCACCTGGCTTCTTTCCGCCTGGATTTAATTGTTGATTTGCTGGAAGAATAACATGGTGTTATCGACAAACCGGGCAACAACTTTATTAATTTTACCACCCATATAGAACATTAACAGGCATAAATCACTTATTTTGTTGCATGGAAAAGCCATTACGCATACTGGGAATTGACCCCGGAACAACAGTTACCGGCTACGGACTGGTAGAAGTAAAAGACAAAAAGCCGGTAATTATACACATGGGGAACATTACTCCCGGAAAATATTCCGACCATTACCAACGCCTGAAATACCTGCACGAAAGGGCACTACATCTGGTAGAACATTACCGCCCCGATGTAATGGCTATCGAAGCCCCGTTTTACGGGAAAAACGTGCAATCGATGTTAAAACTTGGTCGCGGACAAGGCGTACTAATGGCAGCTGCCCTTATACACGGCGTACCAATAAAAGAATATGCCCCTCTGCTGGTAAAACAATCAATTACCGGGATGGGACGAGCATCAAAAGAACAGGTCGCTTATTTCCTGCAAAAAGTTTACAACTTAAAAGAAGTAGAAGAAGTACTTGACGAAACCGATGCTGTGGCCGTTGCCATTTGCCATTTTATACATATGAACCAACCTCAAAAATCGAAAGAATATAAAAATTGGGCCGATTTTATTAAAAAAAATCCGAATAAAGTAAAATAAAAGCCCACAAAGGCACTAAAACGCAAGGGAAGAAAGGCCACAAAAGGGAAGAAAAAAGTAGCAGTTGGCAGTGGCAGGAGGTAGCCGCAAAGGAACCGTTTTCTCTTTTACGTTTACAAAAAAAAACGACTCCTTCTTCCTCTGGCTGACAGTTTCTGATTATTGCTTCGGAATAACAGATAACGCCAAACTTGACACGGACTAACAGCGGGGGGACTAATACCCCGCCGCTAACACTTTAGCCTCAAAAATTATTTTTTTGCCCTATTATTCCGGCGCGGTCTGTTGTTCGACGGTCTGTTTCCCGGTTTTCTTCTTCTTTTCTTCTTTTTGTCAAAACGGTTTAAGTCGCCTTCCAGCACCACATCCATTTTATGAGACTCCTGGCCTTTGGCTGTTAATGCCCCTATTTCAGGTTTTATTCCTTTTTTATTTTGCTGAATAATATTTTTAACCTGCTTTATCGACAGATTAAAAGTGTTTCCAATGCTTCCTTCCAGCGAATACCATACTTCTTTTTTCAGGTAATCGGTTTTAAAAGGCTTGGCAATTCCTTCTGAAAATTCGAGATTCAGCAATTCTTTTGGAAATGCTTTTCCGGCTTCAATATAAATATCGAGTTCGTAAAGCAAACAACATTTAAGTTTTCCGCAGGCACCTGCCATTTTTTGTGCCGATGGAGAAAGTCCTTGTTTTAGTGCAGCTTCAGAAGAAATACTGGAAAAATTAGTACGCCAGCACGAACAGCAGAGTTCACGCCCGCACGATCCTATACCTCCAACAAGTCCGGCCTCCTGTCGTGCACCAATTTGTTTCATTTCAACTTTTATCCGGAAATCGCGGGCATAAACTTTAATAAGTTCGCGGAAATCCACACGTCCTTCGGCCAGGTAATAAAAAATAGCTTTCTTATTATCGCCCCTGAATTCAACATCCCCGATTTTCATATCAAGGCCTAACTCGGCAGCAGCCTGCCGGGCTCTTATCATGGTTTGTTTTTCCCGGCTGCGTGCTTCCTGTAATTTTTCAATATCGTTTTCGGTTGCTTTCCGGTAAACCGGGTTTAACGGATGTTGGCTTCGGCTCCGTACTTTTAATTTATATTGCTTTTCTGCAAGATATCCGGTTAGCGTAACTTCACCAACATCGTGCCCGGGCGAAGTGGCCACAACAACTTTGTCGCCTCTTTTTAATTTTAGCTTCTCGGTATTCCGAAAATATTCTTTTCGCGTCGATTTAAATTTTACTTCAACAATGTCTGATTTATCTGATGTGTCCGGCAAATCGCTCAGCCAGTCGTATCCTTTTATTATTTTTGTTGAATTATTTGATGAACATGCATTGCAACTCATACAATCTTCCCTCTCTTTAATTCTTTAATAATTCGTTACAAAGATTGGAAAAAGAATTGAATTTCCTCTATTCTTTCAATTTTCTAACTTTTTTATAAAGAGAATGCCGATTTTTTTTTCACCCGTCAACAAAAAATTATCTTTGCTTTTTCATGGCAACAAAGAAAAAATATGTAGAAACTCCTTTGATGAAGCAATATTATGCCATCAAGGATAAGCACCCTGATGCAATACTCTTGTTCAGGGTAGGCGATTTTTATGAAACGTTTGGAGACGACGCTATAAAAACCGCAGAAATATTAGGAATAACACTTACACGACGAGCCAATGGTGCTGCCAGCTATGTAGAACTAGCCGGATTTCCGCACCACGCCTTAGATACCTATCTGCCAAAGTTGGTTCGTGCCGGACAAAGGGTAGCTATCTGCGAACAACTGGAAGACCCGAAGCTGACAAAAAAAATTGTAAAAAGAGGAATTACCGAGTTAGTTACACCCGGAGTTTCCATAAACGACAATATACTGGAAAACAGGGAAAATAATTTTCTTGCATCGGTTCATTTCGAAAAAAAACGAGCAGGACTTGCATTCCTCGATATTTCAACCGGCGAATTTTTTGCAGCAGAAGGAACCTTCGAGTATGTAGACAAACTACTGAGTTCTTTTCATCCTAAAGAAGTGCTCTTCCAGCGGGGAAGAGGCAATGAATTTACTTCGATTTTCGGGTCAAAATATTACACATTTAATCTTGACGACTGGGTTTATACCCAGGATGCAGCCAAAGACCGGCTGACGCGTCATTTTGAAACCAGTTCGCTAAAAGGGTTTGGCATCCAAGACATGCATCTGGCCGTTATTGCCGCCGGCGCGGTGCTGCATTACCTCGACATTACCCAGCATCAGCACATTGGGCACATTTCGAGCCTGAAACGAATTGAAGAAGATTATTATGTATGGCTCGATCGTTTTACCATCCGCAACCTTGAATTGTTTGCCCCGCTTCATGAAGGCGGAAAATCGCTGGTTGAGGTAATCGACAAAACCATATCGCCAATGGGCTCGCGTTTGCTGAAACGCTGGATGGCCTTACCCTTAAAAGAAACAGGACCAATAAACAAACGCCTGGATATAGTCGAATCTTTTCTTAAAAATACAGAAACAAAAGAAAAACTGGAAGAACACCTTTTACATATTGGCGATTTGGAACGTTTGATCTCAAAAGTAGCGGTAGGCCGGATAAATCCGCGGGAGGTGGTTCAGGTAAAAAATGCACTAAATGCAATTGCCCCGATAAAAGCACTATGCGAAGCATCGGAGAATAAAGCACTTAACCGTTTCGCCGAACAGCTGAACCCTTGTGATATTATTCGCGAACGGATTCAGAACGAAGTTATTTCTGATCCGCCAACAGCTGTTAACAAAGGAAAAGTTATGGCCGACGGAGTTTCGAAAGAACTGGATGAACTGCGCAAACTGGCTTATTCCGGGAAAGATTACCTGGCACAAATACAGCAACGCGAAAGTGAAGCACATGGAATTCCGTTAAAAATAGGCTTTAATAATGTTTTCGGGTACTACATTGAGGTAAGAAATACACATAAAGATAAAGTTCCGGAAGAATGGATTCGGAAACAAACCTTGGTTAGTGCCGAACGCTACATTACCGAAGAATTAAAAGAATACGAATCGAAAATACTGGGGGCAGAAGAAAAAATACAGGTGCTGGAAACCAGGCTTTTTGGCGAGTTGGTTTCTGCACTATCCGAGTATATTTCGGCCATTCAGTTAAATTCAAACATCCTGGCACAAATCGACTGTTTGCTTTCGTTTGCAAGCTGTGCTGTACAATATAAATATTTCCGTCCGGAAGTTAATGACAGTGGGATAATTGATATCAAAAACGGGCGCCATCCTGTAATCGAACACCAATTACCAATTGGCGAATCGTATATTGCCAACGATGTATTTCTCGACCAGGAAGAACAACAGGTTATTATTATAACTGGGCCCAACATGGCTGGTAAATCAGCATTGCTCCGGCAAACAGCCCTGATTGTGCTTTTGGCACAAATGGGTTCGTTTGTTCCTGCCGAAGTGGCAAAAATTGGTTATGTCGACAAAATATTTACCAGGGTTGGAGCTTCCGATAATATTTCGCTTGGCGAATCTACTTTTATGGTTGAAATGAACGAGGCTGCCAGCATTCTTAACAATGTATCGGATCGCAGCCTTATCCTTTTTGATGAACTGGGAAGAGGAACCTCTACTTACGATGGTATTTCCATTGCCTGGTCGATTGTAGAACATCTGCACGAACATCCTTCGGCCAAAGCCAAAACGCTGTTTGCAACGCATTATCACGAGCTAAACGAAATGGAAGGCACTTTCCCCCGGGTAAAAAACTTTAATGTTTCGATAAAAGAAGTGGACGACAAGGTTATTTTCCTGCGAAAATTAGTAAGAGGCGGTAGTAATCATAGCTTTGGTATCCATGTAGCAGCAATGGCCGGAATGCCCAAATCTGTAATTCAACGGGCCGAACAGATACTAAGACAACTCGAGGGCGGAAAAGAAAAAGAGTGCCTCTCGAAACCACTGGAAAAAATAGGAGAGGAACGCGAAGGGGTACAACTAAGCTTTTTCCAGCTAGACGACCCGGTACTGAAACAAATCCGCGACGAAATTGCCGGACTGGATGTAAATAACCTTACCCCGATAGAAGCATTGAATAAATTAAACGAAATAAAAAAACTAACGGGTTTAAAATAAAAAAATTGCCAGAAATCTTTAACCAAAAGCAGGCACCATCTCTGATTGTGAAGGTAATGCAAAGACTTCTATCATATTGCAGGGACGATTTAAGTAAATATATATCAGAAAAATATTGAATTTTCCCAGTTAATTTTGCTGGATAAAAAAATAGCAATATATTTGCACCGCTTAAAAAAACGTTCTTAACAATATGCGAGAATAGCTCAGTTGGTAGAGCACGACCTTGCCAAGGTCGGGGTCGCGGGTTCGAGTCCCGTTTCTCGCTCTTGAGAGAAAGAGTAAAAGATTATTTCAAATCTCGTTTCTCATTCACGATATATCCAAAGGATGCCCGGGTGGTGGAATTGGTAGACACGTTGGACTTAAAATCCAATGATCATTATGATCGTGCGGGTTCAAGTCCCGCCTCGGGTACAAAATCTGTCTTGACAGTCAAAATTTTAGACGAATCATGGCAGATTTTTTCATTATTCTTATCCCAAAAACAATAGACCGTTAGATTTTTGAGGATCAGTTTAACTTTCTGTGGAGTAAACAATTTAAAGATGTCCTTCCGGACGGGAAATTCTTTTTCCAATAGCTGAAAATTCAAAAAAGCCACCGCTGACTACAAAAAGCTAAAAATAAATTCCAATCACTAAAATCAAGAAACTCCTCCTTTTAGCCTTTCGTTCCTCAAGTCTAACGTTCGTCATAATAACAACAAACTAATTTCTTCTTTTTTTGCCTTTGTGCGGGCGTGTCAAAAATCCGTCAGTCGGGCTAATTCGATGCTTTGAAATGAGCTTCTATGGATATATCACAATGAAGAATAAAGTTTGTGAAGCGGATTACAGATGATACAATTAATGCAGACAATTTTAATCATCTGAAAAAACGCAAAGGTTATTTTTGACGAGATTTTTTGTTTATCTTTTTTATCGAATGAAAAAGTAAATGCCCGACCGGCATGAGGTCAAAAGTAAATAAAAGAGACTAAGCTATATGTTGCTATTTGCTGATAGCAATTGAGCGAATTATGAATTACTCCACTACTTTTTCATGTGATCCAAAAAAATTAGCAGAATTAAAAAAACATGCAAAAAAAATCGGTTTGGAATGACCCAAACCGATTTTACAAGCAATTGAACCTTAATCGCAATAAGGTCAATTATGTTTTATTTCTATTTTTTACTGTTTTACTCGTTCACAATAAGAACGGTCGCGGGTATCAACTTTAATTACATCACCTTCATTAATAAACATAGGCACCATAATCTCTGCACCGGTTTCAACTGTTGCCGGTTTCAGGGCAGTAGAACTGGCAGTATTGCCTTTTTCGCCCTGGATAGTTTCAGTTATTGCAAGCTCTACTTTTTCGGGCATTTCGGCAATTAACGGCACTTCTTCTTCTGCATGAAATTGAATATCAATAATCTGTCCTTCCTTCATAAGGTCATTATTTTCAATCATTGATTCCGGGATAGATATCTGGTCAAAAGTTTCGTTATTCATTACATTCAGCCCCATATCGTCGCGGTAAAGAAACTGGTACTGACGGCGTTCAACACGAACTTCGTCGACTTTAACACCTGAAGAAAATGTATTTTCGATTACCCTTCCGGTTTTTACATTTTTAAGTTTGGTACGGACAAATGCCGGGCCTTTTCCCGGTTTCACGTGCAGGAAAGAAACAATAGTATATATTTCTCCTTTAAATATAAAACACAGTCCGTTTTTAAAATCTGCTGTAGATGCCATTTTTTTACTATTTACTTATTTGTGAACGCTACAAAAATAATCAAATCCGTTAAAAACCAAGCTACTCAGTCAAAAATTGGAAAAAACGGAAGTTTTCCTATTTGAATTTCTGTTCGACGCCATTAATTTTATAACTCTTTAAAACTGCTTTTAGCGACCCAAAGGTTAAATCCAGATCGGCATATACAATCATCTTATTTTTTTTCGACATATAACATTTTATCCCGTCGTGTTTGTCTAAAAATTTACTTATTACCGAGGGATTCAATACATATGTATCAATTTTCCCGACCGAGGTGTTAATCCTTTTTTCTCTCAGGAATTTAACTGCCACCATATTAATTTTATCGGCATTATAAGTTGGGAGGATAACAGCATCGCCCGAGTGCATTTTTCCCGGGTCGTTATGTTCTATAAAATAAAAAAACACGGAAAGAATATCGACGCAGTTATCCGGCATTTTTTTCCATCCGCTTCTGGTGGTATGAATAGAATCGATATCGTGAAAAAAAAGAGCTTCATTATAGCGTTTGTAGCTGCCTTCTTTTACATTCCGGATTGATTTTAGAGGCAAAAGAGTTTCGGCATCAACAGTGGTTTCATAAATGTCATAAACCGAATAAAGCGCATTGGCCAATCCCGTAGTTCTCCCTACTGCTCGATAATTTATAGCTGCCTTCCCGTTAAAAGTGGTGTCTTTAATGGTTAATATTGCTTCTCCTCCTTTTAAAAAACCCAGTTTAAAATGAAACTTAATGCTTACCTCATCGGCCAATGTTGTGAGCGGCGTAATTATAAGCAATAACACTATTATAATCAGACGTTTCATACCATTGTTTTTAGGGATTATTTCTTTCTTTTTCAAAACATTGTTCTACAACAAAAATAGTTATTGTATTTCAATTTTTACTTTTATTGTCCACAATTGATTGAATCGTTTATTTATTTAACACTATTACTCAGGCAAGATTAAAAAACACGCCGGCTACAGTAAGGTAAATAAACAAGCCCAAAATATCGTTCATGGTGGTAATGAAAGGGCCGGTTGCCAAAGCCGGATCTATTTTAAAATGGTTTAAAACAAGCGGAACCACTGTTCCAAAAAATGAAGCAAAAAGGATTACAACAAAAAGCGATATGGAAACCGAATAGGTCAGATCCATACTGCCGGCAAAAAAGTAATTGTAAATAAAAATAAGCAGGGAAAAAACACATGCAGAGAACAAGCCAACAACCAGTTCTTTTAGTATTTTACGGATCGGTGTTTCCAGGTCTTTTACCCCGCTGGCAATACTTTGTACAACAATAGAAGAAGACTGCACGCCAACATTTCCGCCCATTGCACCAATTAGCGGGATAAAAAAAGCCAGGGCCGTAACTTTTGACAAAGACGCCCCGTGTGCCCCCAGTACATTTGCATTAAATATTCCTCCAAACATACCAACCACCAGCCAGGGAATACGCGAACGGATTAAAGGCCACACCTTGTCTCCCGGTTCCACATCGCCGGTAATCCCCGAAACCATCTGGAAATCGCGATCGGCCTCTTCCCTTACGAAATCGATAACATCATCCCAGGTAATTCGTCCCTTCAAATGCCCCGTTTCATCGACTACCGGAAGTGCAACAAGGTCGTATTTGTCCATAATCTCTGCTACTTCTTCCTGCCGGGTATCTGTCCTTACTTTCTTAATTTCCGTATCATATATATTGGATATCTTTGTATGTACCTTATTCAATATCAGACGTTTTATGGAAAGTACTCCCTTCAGTATATCGCTATCGTCTGTAACATAAATGTAAAATATCTCGTCTACCTCGTCCGATTGCTTTGCAATTTCTTTCAGGCAGGTTCCAACATTCCAATTTTCATTTACTTTCACCAGCTCTTTGGCCATAATACCACCAGCCGAGTCTTCATCATATTCCAGCAAATCGGCAATGTCTTCAGCCTGCTCCGTATCCTCAATTTCCTTTAATACTTCCTGTTGCAGGTCTTCGTCCAGTTCTGCCATAATATCGGCCGCATCGTCCGAGTCCATGTGTTCGATAAAGCGGGAAGCAATCACCTCGGGAGGCAATATCTTTAGAAAGCGCTTTCGGTCGGCCTCATCAATCTCAATCAACACATCCGAAGCTTTTTCTCCTTCGAGCAATAAGTAAATGTATTTTGCCTCGTCCATGTTCAGGTCGTCCATCAACTCGGCAATATCTGCAGGATGAAGCTCTTCCATAATCGCAACAATTTCGGTGCTCTTATTGTTTTCAATCAGAGACTTTAGCTGCTCAATATTTTCTTTTATTACTTCGAAGCTCATACCATTTCTTTTTAAAGGTTCCCGATTTCTTTAACTAACTCAATAAAATCATCAACCGACAACTGCTCAGGCCTTTTCTCGGCATAACTTTGTGGTAACTCCTTACTGAAATTTTTCAACGAATTTCGTAACATTTTCCGGCGCTGGTTAAAAGCAGCTTTTACTACTTTGATAAAAAGCTCCTCGTCGCAGGGCAGATGTTTCACCTTATTCCGTTTTAAACGGATTACTGCTGATTTTACTTTTGGTGGCGGATTAAATACGTTTTCATGAACGGTAAACAGGTATTCAATATCAAAAAAAGCCTGGAGCAAAACACTTAGTATGCCATATACTTTTGTTCCGTGAGCTGAAGCAATGCGCTCTGCTACTTCTTTTTGTATCATCCCAACAACCTCGGGCACCTGGTTCCGATACTCCAGTATTCTAAAAAAAATCTGAGAAGAAATATTATAAGGGAAATTCCCGATTATACTAAATTTCTCGGGAAAACGAACAGAAATATCTGTTTTCAAGAAATCTTCCGACCAAATATTTTGCAGTGTTGGAAAATTGTTCCGGAGGTATTCAACCGATTCTTTATCAATTTCAACTACATGTACATTTAATTCGATCCGTTTCAGTAAATATTGAGTAAGCACGCCCATTCCCGGGCCTATTTCCAGAATATCCGGAACTTCGGCTCCCAGGTTGTCAACAATTTTTCGGGCAATATTTAAGTCGCATAAAAAATGCTGACCAAGATACTTCTTGGGGCTTACAACAATCATATCCTTCGGAGTCGTCCATTTGTAAATTGTACTTGGTTTCTATTCTTTAATTGATAAATTTATATTTTTGTTTCATCAAAAATATTTCGGCGCTCAAAAGTAGTAAAAAATAAGGAGTATTGTTCCCTTTTAAAAAAAAGCTTTAAAAACTTATATTTTGAAAAAGATAATTCTGAAGATTCTAAAATTCTTAGCCTTCTTCGCAGTTGGCGTTTTTATTTTTTGGCTAATTTATAAAGATCAAAACATTGAACGTATAAAATCGATATTGAAAAATGATGTCAGCTATGCGTGGGTTTGGCTATCGTTGTTTATTGGCCTGCTTAGCCATATCAGCCGTACACTTCGCTGGGGGTTAATGATTGAACCCATTGACCACAAACCCCGGATGATAAATACCTTTCTGGCAGTAATGGTAGGCTACCTGATGAACCTCGCCTTTCCCCGCATGGGAGAAGTCTCGAGATGTGGAATACTGGCACGCTACGAAAAGATATCATTCACCAAGCTTCTCGGAACGGTAGTAGCAGAAAGACTAATGGATATAATCTGCCTTTTTGTTTTATTGGGGCTTGTTATCCTCACCCAATTTGGCGAAATGCTCCATTTTCTGGATGCAAATCCCGGAATAAAACAAAAAATCGGTGATATTTGTTCTTCGCCATGGCTGCTTATTATAATACTCATTTTAACCGGGGTATTTTTCTTATTCCGAAAAACGTTAAAAAGCAGCAAATTATTCCGGAAAATAATGGCGATTATTCACAACTTCAAAGAAGGTTTTATTTCTATTCGGAATATCCGTAAAAAAGGCTGGTTTTATTTCCATACAGCATTTATCTGGTTTATGTATTACCTGATGCTTTATGTTATCTTTTTTGCTTTCGATTTTACAAAAAACCTAAACCCAATAGCCGGGCTTACTACATTTGTAATGGCGAGTTTTGGAATGGTGGCTCCGGTGCAAGGCGGCATAGGAGCCTGGCACTTTATGGCCAAAGAAGCCCTTTCGCTATATGGCGTATCAAACGAAAACGGAATAATTTTTGCATTTGTCGCTCACTCGTCGATGACCGGGATGCTAATTCTTGTAGGACTTATTTCAATGCAAATTCTCCCATTTATTAACAAAAGAAGCGACCTGTACGATACAAATCGCGAAAAAGAAGAGGCAACCAGACAGACAGGAATGAAACCAATCGACAAAAAAAAACAAACTCCGGACAATGTAATCCGGAACTCAAATAGCTAAAATTGAATACAGAATTACTTATATCCCGACGGTTATTTCTCGACAAAGCCAACAAAAAACTCTTGTCGCAACGCATCATACGAATTGCCTTAAGCGGCATTGCGCTCGGGCTGACGGTTATGATAATCTCGGTGGCTGTTGTTACCGGATTTAAAAAAGAAATAAGAAACAAGGTTATTGGTTTTGGTGCTCACATTCAACTGGTAAATTACGATTCAAATAACTCGTACGAAACACAGGCGATATCAAAAAAACAACCCTTTTTGGAGACAATTCGGGCGATTCCGGACGTAAAAACAATTCAGTCTTTTGCCACCAAACCCGGAATGATAAAAACCAACGAATACATACAGGGAATTATCTTTAAAGGTGTAGACAAAGATTACAACTGGGATTTTTTCAAAAAAAATCTTGTTAAAGGAAAAATCCCCGAAATAAACGACAGCGCACGGGTTAAAGAAATTATTTTGTCGGAAAAAATATCAAAATTACTACAGCTAAAACTAAATGATAATGCCCTTTTTTATTTCATCAACGAAAACGAAGTAATTCCACGCATACTGCAATTACGTATTTGTGGAATTTACAATACCGGGTTCGAAGAATTCGACAATCAGTTTATACTGGGCGACCTGAAACAAATACAACGACTTAACAACTGGAAGAAAGATGAAATTACCGGTTTTGAAGTATCGCTTAACAATTTCAACCGCCTGGATGATATTGAACAGGAAATCCGGAAAAACATTATCCTGAACCGGAAGGAAGATTCGGAAATGTTAAGAACCATAAGCATTACACGCCTGTATCCTCAAATATTCGACTGGCTATCTGTTCTTGACATGAATGTTTGGATAATCCTGCTTCTAATGGTAATGGTAGCCGCCCTGAACATGGTTTCAGGGTTGCTGGTGCTCATTCTCGAACGCGCCTCAATGATTGGCGTATTAAAAGCAATGGGTTGCAACAATTGGAGTATCCGCAAAGTTTTTATTTACCTTTCGGTATTTCTTACCGGGCGTGGCCTGTTATGGGGAAATATTATCGGGATAACGATTATCGTTCTGCAGAATTTTTTTCATATCATCCACCTCAACCCGTCAACTTACTATGTTGCCTATGTTCCTATGAATTTTTCGTTATTGCATTTGCTCCTGCTAAACATCGGCACAATTACAATAACCTCGGTAATACTAATTATTCCGAGCTGGTTAATCAGCCGGATATCGCCCGATAAAACCATGCGGTTCGATTAACCCGGTTCTAATAATTTTTTGAGCAAACTATTCTTCTACAGAAACATCAATATGGTTTTCGATACGAGTATCGGTAGAGTCGTTCTCAAAACTGGTAACATCGCCTTTACAATTCGTAAAATACACATAATTCCCCTTATCTAAAAAACGATAAACTTTACAACCATCGTGCTCAAACAGGTATTCAATGTTATAAGTTTCATTATTGTCCGAAGGGCCGGCTTTTAAAGGAGTTTCGGTAACACAGGAAATCAGTGCACCCAAAAATAAAACGGTTAGGATCGTCAGTTTTTTCATAGCAATAAATTAAAATGCTATAACATTGGAGCAAGAATTATACCAACTATTCCCGAATCGGAAATGTGCTCAATTTTTATTATATTGAACAAAAAAATCATGATTATTATGCAAGCATATCCTAAAAAAATACAAACATTATTAACCCAAAAGCTACCTGGTTTTCAATCGCATTGCAAAATGCTGCCCCCAAATCGCGTATTAAAAATTCCGGACGAAAACAAAATACAAATAAAAAAAAGCAGCGTTATGCTTTTACTTTTTGAAGAAAACCGCGTATTGAAAACACTACTGATAAAAAGATCCGGACGCATGAAACATCATTCAGGAGAAATTGCATTGCCCGGGGGAAGAATAGAAAATAATGAAACAATAATTGATGCGGCATTACGAGAAACCTATGAAGAAACCGGTATCTCTCCGGAAAAAATTAACGTGTTGGGAGAATTATCAAATTTTTATATAGAAGTTAGTAAATTCCTGATTCATCCCATTGTGGGCTGGCTCAATTCAAAAACCGAACTAAAAACAAACCCCGATGAAGTTGAAAAGGTTATTTCTTTCCCTGTTGAAAAAATAAAACCACCTTACACTTATATTGAAATAGCCACACAAACCGGGCAACTAACCGTTCCGTGCATTTATTTCGAAGATGAAATTATCTGGGGAGCAACAGCCATGATTTTATCCGAGTTCTACGACCTTTCAGCAACATTGTTTAATCATAAAAAGACCATGAAACACCCAGCCGGAATGTAGCCCGGTTCATCGGGTAATGAGGAGATGTCATATACTCGCCGTCATATCCTATCTTTGAATTCGATAACAGGTTCATATATTTAAAAAATACCTTGGTGCGTTTTAAGCGCAAAGTGGCATAAATATCAATATAAGGATAATCTCCGTATTTTTTCTCGTTCTGAAGATAAAACAAACCGGTTGACGGAGCATAGGCATCAGCATAATATTTTGTGTTATACCTTAAATCGGCACCAATCTGCGTAAACATTACTTTCGACCACACAAACTGTAAATATCCCGAAACAAAAGCAGAGAACTCCGGAATATGAATATACCTTTCTTCTGATGCTTTTTGCCAAAGCAATCTTGTTCTTAAATGCAATCCTCTATAACTAAAATCTTTATCCAGATAAGCCGAAAAAACCAATATCTCATTGCTTGTCTGATTCGGAATGCCCAAAGAATCGTTATACAAAAAGTTGGTAATAAGCGCATACTTTGCCCCTGCTTCAAATTTATGTTTTGGAAAACGAAGCACACCCCCCACAGTCATTCGCTGCTCCATATCCAGATTTTGCCACCATTTATAGTGCTTGGACGAAAACTTTTCCTGGAAGTAATCAGGAACCTTATTTTCGAGTTTCCCATTAAAACTTATAGAGGCCAGCGAATCTCCCAAAAAAGGAAGTGGTTTATAAATTAAGCCCGACAACTCGGTTTGCCCGGCATTTCGCCCGGCAATATAAACTTTCCCTTCAAAATTCCAGTTCCAAAACTTTCCTTTTTCCCGAAATATTCCCCCTCCAATAAATGTATTTGAATATTTTATATCGTAGCGTCCGAGCGTAGTATCATTAACCAAAGAATCAGGCATGTGTCCGCTAACCGTTTCAAAACCAATGAAAGCACGCTTTCCAAAGCTGTACTTTTTATCCGCATTTTCGTATTGTTTGAACTGGAGAACATTTGAAAGACGGTTGTACCTGATTTCATCAGTAGTGGAAACTGAATCCGGGAAATAATTATTTCTAAAAAAACTGGCACTATCTGCGTCATCCTCATCGTCGAGGAAACTATGCTTATTCATGTCTGCTTCAAACGCATATAAAAGACCAAAAGAAGGCTTAAAAACCTCTTCATCCCCCTTTTCCCCGGTATCTATAAATTTTCCAAAACGATATTCGGCATTGGTAAAAAAATAATTACTTTTTAATTCTGTTTCGCAGGCATTCAGGTTTACATTCCAATATTCAGCATCATCGGGTTTATCCAACAAAGTATCCGATGTAATCCCGCCGTTTTCTTCGTTTTTTATCGAATTGGTAATAAAACCACCGTAAATGTTAAAATTATCCCTGTTATAGGAAGTATAAAGCGAAACTGTATTATTTTTAGATTCCTGCTGCAAATATTGTCCTTCAGACTTGGCTAGATTTACCCGGAATACAAAATTCCACCAGGGAGTAATATTTTGAGAATGCACAACATTAAAACGCGTTTCATTATTCGTCGATTGATTTTCGCTCTGTGAATAATCGAGCCTAGAATAAGGGGTATGTGTATTAAAAAATTTTAATTTTGAAGGAGTTAAAATATAAGAATCCCGGCTCTGCGCAAAAAAATATGACGTTGCATAATCCCGGTTAAAAAAATTGTTATTTATTGACGGGGTTCCGTAATTGCCGAGATAGGTTACGGTATATGCATTCTTATAAACCGGGTTAAAAATGTGGGCAGTTGCATGTAAAGTATCAAGCATTGTTGAATCCTGAAAAGCACCATAACCATCTAAATACCATAGCGAAACTTTTGGGGGTATTTGCTTCCCCTTCTCCTCGTGATCGTGATTATGTCCGTGTCCTTCCATGCCTGTCCCCTCTTGTTCTTCTTCTATTTGGGCAAAAAGAACCATAGGGAAAAGCATCATTATAGCATATAAAAATATTTTTCTCATATATAAAATACCGATATTTAGCACAAAACTAAGAAAAGGATTGATGATAGAAATATTCCGCAACATTTTTTAGCATTATTTACGTTTATAAAAACATCCGAAGCTTTCGGATCAACTTATTTTTCAGGAGGAATAAAGATTAAAATTTTTCAGATTTGATTTAAATTTTTCCTACCGGAGGTCTTCATCTTTGTCTTAACACAAAGACGAAGCAGAAAGGTCAAGGCTGCTTTTTATCTGCACCCTTCATTTTTATCTCACCTAAGGGCGGGAGATTTAACCTCATCAACAGGCCTGTTTTAACGGTATTCTGCTGAATTCCCCCAAAGAATTTTAATTTTTATGAACTAAAAAAGCCCGTGCTCAAAAGAACACGGGCTTTGGTTAAATTGGCAGCGACCTACTCTCCCACTTTTACGCAGTACCATCGGCGCTAACGGGCTTAAC